>ERZ791884.36-NODE-36-length-196040-cov-9.233140_pt1 | contig 196040 bp, 226 predicted proteins | sample MGYA00509941_ERZ791884 | MGnify/ENA primary metagenome ERZ791884 (study PRJEB30046, sample SAMN00792095) | human gut metagenome | study: EMG produced TPA metagenomics assembly of the A metagenome-wide association study of gut microbiota in type 2... | reverse complement strand
ATATTAGAATTATTTATTATATTTAATTTTTATATTATATTTATTATATTATTATGGAACTAAATGTCCTTTAAGTGTAAAAAAAGCATCTAACCGTTTAGAAAAAGTTTTCTAATAAGTCAGGTGTAAATTTTTCTTTATTAATATAAATTTTTCTTTGAAATCTATGTTTATATTCAATAGTTATGTAATTGTTATCTGATAACTCTCTTAATAAACCCGATATTCTTCTGGGGCATACACCTAGCCAATTACCTAAGTATTTATTATCAGCATAACAATAGCCTTCTTTATGAGATAAAAGTATTATTATTCCATATAAAATTTTATTGTTATTACATACATTTCTATCTAAAATTATAAACATTGGTATTTTTACATATTTATCATAATCCATTTATTACTCTCCTTTCGTATTCGTATTTGTTTTTAATATTTCTAAATATCCAATTTCTAATAACTCTGTCATCATTTTAGAAATAGATACTCTATAAAATTTAGACATTAATTTAATTCTATTAAATAAGTCTATTGGTAAATATAATTTAAATATTATCAAACTATTCCTCCTTTCTAAATAGGATGATTGTCCTATTATTTTTACTGCTTTTAATTAGAGCAGGATAAGAAGATAGCACCACAAACAAAAAAACTCCTTATAATATAAGGAATTGCTATGGTGCTATTCTTATTTCGTACTTAAGAAATTCATCCTACTTTGTAGGTTCATATAAAGGATGATTAATAAATATATACTTTATTTCTATTAATTTTAATTCTTATTAGTTCATCCTATTATTATAAAAATATAAAAATTAATAGGATGATAGCACATAATGACCACCTCCTTAAAATGAAAAAAAGAAGACCTAAGTCCTCTTTGTATAATTATTTCATTTTACTATATTTTACCACTTGACTTTGATAAGTCAATGAATATCCGATGCTTTTTTGTGCTTTATTTTCAATGCTTTTTTGTGCCAAAAACTATTTTCTTAAATTATCCATAAAATAGTTTTGAAGATTTTTATCGGTACAATAAATATAACATCCTTTCATTCCTCTAGTCATCAAAGTTTTATATGTATTTTTGATAATTGCATCAGTTAATCTTTTAGCTTCTTCAATACCTTCTTCTTTAGCTATTTTTTTAATTCCTTTAATTGACTGATCTGTTTTAGCTCTTTTTGTATAATCAGTAATAATATGACCATCTTCATATCTTATATCATCACCTATTATTACTCCAACATAATCAAATTCTAATCCTTGACATGTATGAATACATCCAATTTCATTAACAGATTCTTTATCTATAGCCCAAGTACTCGAATTACCTAAATTCCAACTCATACCAAAATTGTATTCAGGAATAGTTATATCATAAATATCTGTTTTATTTTTTCCTTCACTAATCCAATCCCAACAATAACCAGCAACTAATCTAGATTTATTATTAATTCTATTTTTTTCTTCAATTGCCTGTCTTAATTCATTTGGATTATTAAAAACCCTAAAATCATATTTGTTATCTAAATCAAAATTAGCTGTTTCTCTTATCTCTAAAACATTATCAAGCCAAGCAAGATATCCATCTGATCCATCACATCTAAATTGACTCTTTAATTTCATTTTATGAACACCTGCATTATAATATCTTGCATATTTTTTTATTTCATCAATTGAACCATTATCTTTTAATGTTACTCGTTGATTTTCATCTATAAAAAATATAGAAAACATACTAGAATTAATAATTTCTTTAATTTGATTTTCACCTAAATTTGAAAACAAGCCAGACTTTTTATTTAATCTATGAGCTTCATCTACTATTAAAACATCAAATGAATTAGGTTCACAATCATAAAAGCTTCCTGACCCTTTAAACAAGTTATTTAGACCACTCATCTTATCTATCTTTAATTTTGCTTTAAAAACTTCTCTAGGAGCACTATTTTTAGTAACATAGAAACTGTTAAAACTTCTGTTTAAAAATTGTTTTAATAAATTAATTGCTAAAACTGATTTCCCTGTTCCAGGACCTCCTTCTACAATTAATACACTTTTTTCGTTATGCAAATGAGCATTAACACCTATTCTTAGTGCTTCTTCAAATATAACTTTTTGATCATCTATCAAAACAAATTCTTTATTACCTTTTAATACTGATGAAAAAGAGTCTTGTAGCATTTTTGATGGTTTTATTTTGCCATTTTCAATGATATATAAACCTTCTTTATCATCGCCTTCTGTTACAAATTTTTTGATAAAATTTCTTAATTTTTCAAAATCCTTAGATCCAAACATTGGTGCAGCATTTATATAATCTTTATACTGTTCACTATTAATAGGATCACTATCAGTAAGATCATAATTATGTAAAAATGCACATGGATGTAATCCAACATTCCTATCATATACCTCCTGATTATAACTATCGATTAAACTAGCATAACTCCATGCCTGATATGATGGATGTGTAACCTCTCTTAATGCTTTACCAGTTACAGTAGAAACCACACCATCTTTTCCTTGAACTGCATCAGCATGTGTCCATTGCTTTAATTCAATTATAATAATAGAATTTTTTTTATTCTTATCATAACCTGATAAAAGGAAATCAATTCTATTAGATGTATGTGGAATATTAAACTCAATAGCAACACCGGCATTATCTGGTATATCTTTATCTGCTAATACGCCTCTCATTCTAAGCATTGATTCTCTCCATGAATTAATTTCCGATTCACCAGTACTCCTGTGAAAAACTTCTTTAAATCTATTTAAAATTTTATCTGTAATCAAATTTAAGTCAACATCGTTGATAAAACCTGATTTTACTCCTTCATATACTAGCATTTACTTCACCTACTTACACCATTTCCAAACACTAATGCAATAAATTTCGATTGTATTATCCTTATTTCAGTTTCATTATATTTATTACCATCATTAATTACTTCTATTAATTTAAAAAAAGCTTTAGGATTTCTATCATTAGAATCATTAACAAACTCTTTGAAATCATTATATAATTTTATTGCAGCTACATTTAATTTTTCTTCATCATACATCATATAATTCTCCTATAATTTGTCATATTTAGTACTAACACCTTTAGCTTTCTCAATAGGATACTTTTGTGCAGATATTTCCATTTTTTCTAGTATAATTTGCTTAGGATCTACACCTATTTGTGAACATAACAAAATACAATAATTCATTACATCTGCAATTTCATATTTCAGTTCATCTTTATTATAATTGTTATTCCATTGAAAACATTCTAACAATTCTCCAGCTTCAATAGAAATTGATTTAGCTAAATTTTCTGGTGTATTAAATTGTAACCAATCTCTTTCTTCAGCAAATTCTCTTATTTTTTTAGTTAATTCTTCCATAAGACACCTCTTCTATTCAATTATACCACAAAAAGATTATTTTTTTATTATTGATAATAAAACATAAAAATAGGGCTCCATCAACAATGACAGTGCCCTTGCAAAAGTTAATTATACTTTTTCCTAGCATAACTAATATATCTAAATAGATTAATTACTTTTTATCAAACAATTCTTCTACAATTAAATCTTTTGAATGTAAATTATTTTTTTTACCTAATAACAAATTTTCATAAAATTTAATTAAATAACTATTATCTTCTTTTATATTTAAATAATTATTAAAATAATTACTTCTAACTAAGGCATTTCTAAAATATACTGATTTGTCTTTAAATAAAGTATTATCTACGTTATAGCCTAAACTAATTAAATACTTTTCAATAAATAAAGCAATTGTTCTAGTATTACCTTCTCTAAAAGGATGTACTTGCCATATATTAGAAGAAAATTTAGTTATATTATTAATAACTTCAACTATATTCATTTCTTTATAGTTTTTATCTTTTTCTTTTGATATATCATATTCTAGTGATTGATTTAAAGTAGTACAATCTCCGTATGCAACAGAATCATTATTAAGTATTTTTTCATGTTTAGAGAAGTCTATTTTTCTAAATTCGCCAGCAAATTCATAAACATCTTGAAATAAAAATTTATGAACATATTTTAAATAATCAACTGATAAATCGAAATTATCTTTATTTAATAATTCAACTATTCTAGTAGATACAAAATCACATTCTAACTCATTATGATTTATTTCATTTTTATTTTCTTTTTCAATGTAATAATCTTTTAATGCTTTTTCTACTTCTTCTATTGTTAAATTACCTTCTACTTCTTCCTCTAATAATTTTTCTAAATATTTAGAAGGTTTCAAATTATCTACCTCTTGAAGTCCAATAGCCATATCCCATCGTAGTTGTTTTATATAGTTACTAGATTTATATTGTTCTTCATATTCAATAACACTCGAATCTAATTCTTTCTCACTCATAATTTAGACCTCCTAACTGCTTATAATTATACCATATATTAAACTAATTTGATTTCATATTACATACATTGGTTAATATTTCTTGAAGAATATTTAAAGATTTATTATATAATAATGTAATTTCCTCAGGTATTTCTTGACAATTGAAATACTTTGTTAAAGTTAAAACATCACTGGCCAACTCATATTGATATAAATTATTACTTAACTCAACATAAATTTTATTAAATCCATTTTTTATTAAGTTATTATTTGTCTCAACAAATGCTAATACATCTTTTTCTTTGATTATTGCATAATGAAATACATCATTTCTTATGTCTAAATATTTTTTATTTAGACTATCATCATCAAAATTTAATTCATTTTCTATTGATTTAAATTCTTGTCTAATATCATCATTACAGAAATAATGGTTAAAATCTACCTCTGTATATAAAATATTCAAAAGTTTTAAACATTCTTTTAAATGAGCAAAATATAACTTAGCTACATATAGAGAATAGGATATCTTTATTTCTTCTGAGGGGAAATCGCCTATATTTACTGAATTAATTAAAGACTTTGCTATTTTCATATCATTAAAACATCTTGTAATATTAAATAACATATTACCAAATTTATCATTACTATAATACTTACTTCTTTCTATATTCATAATCTACTCCATACTATCCAAATACTTTTTTATTTCTTTATCAAATTTTTTTAACATTTTTTCTATTCTATCAAAATAATCTTCCTCTTCAAAATATTTAGGATTTAAATCTAAATAATTATAAATATTACCATTACAAATCAATTCATGATATCGCTCATAATATTCTAATAAAGACTTTTTTTCTATATATTTATAATTTGCATATTTGCTAATTAAATGTTCCTTATTTGGTTTTGATATTTGTTTTTCATATCTTAATATATCCTCCTTTTTTCTCATTTTAGCAGGTAACATATATTGTGCATCTTTTTCTGTTAGTTTTGAGTTTAAAATTGATATTTGTCTCAAGATGCATGCAGTACATAATCCACAATGAGTTTCTCCAACTTTTCTATTCGATAAAGCTTGTATCCCATGATTTTTTGAACAGGTTTTTGTGTTTTTTATATAATTTATATACTTTTCTGGTATTTTATTTAAAACCTCTGTTTTCGTAATATACATATAAGGATTTACAATTTTAATATTAATATTTAATTCACTCAAAATTTTATTAATTAAATACATTGTCTTAGGGTGTGTAGTCTTTGTAACTATTCTTCTAAAATAAAATTTTGGGTTCAACGACATAATGCCATTTTCGTACATTTTAACTTTATTAATTTCAAAATAATCAGCGTATACAAACGAATTTGCAAGAAAGAATAATGTTCTTGTTCTTTGAGTATAATGACTATCCTTTTCTAAATCCAATTTTCTCACTATTAAATGCTTATTATTTTTTTCTTTAAGCAATCGTTCATAAATATACTTTGCATTTATTACTTCGGTTGGATTTGTTTCTGTTGTTACAAAAAGTGTTTTGTTATTTTTTTCACTAATAGCTCCTGAAAAAGCATCTAACCCTCCAGACAACAAACATATACTATCATATTTTTCGGTTTGTAATTCTAACCTACCAGTATCAATTTTTTTAAAATTTAAATCTTTTTCTATAGATATATTCCACTTTTCACCATTTGTCATATACATAACTAACTCACAAATACTTGGAATTACTTTTTTCAATGTATCGTAGTTGTTTACTGGAATAATTACATTTAACTTACTGCTATTATCAACATTTTCATCTCTTGGTGTAAAAAAATCATGATAACAAATGGACACAAAAATATCATATAAATCCAAAATAAGAGTATTATTATACACACCAATTTCTAACATATTTTCTTCATTAAAATGTAATTCATGTGGATTTCTTTTATATTCATCAAAAAATTTATTCATTTAATTATCCTTTCAACGATTGAAGAGCATCATTATAAGCGTTATTTAAATTATTCTTAGTTAAATGATTGTCATCAATATTATTAATAAATTCATCAGTAATACACAAACGTAATACTTTATCAGTCTTATTTGTAATAAAGTTATTAAACTCAATATCTGTTTTTTTATCATTAAAATTATCTATATTTTGTGATGCATCTTCAAAAGTAAGTGACTCAATTATATTTTTTAATATATTTTGAATATACTTTATAACGAAATCTATAGGGCTTACTTTTTCTTCAAATATATTAACTTCTAATACTGTATCTTTGAATGATTGTTTTAATGTTTCTTCATTTTCTATACCTAAGTATTCTGATAATAACTCTACCTGTTGACTTTTGTTATAACTTGAAAAGCCTAGTATTCCTAATCCTGATATACCAGATGAATTTATTGTTTTTATTACCTTAACAATTTTTTTAACAGAATTATAATATGTTGCTGATTCAAAAACACTATTAGATGCTTTTTTTATTTTACTTTGACCTCTATCAGGAAACATTAATTTTGGAATTAAATTTGCTAACCCATTACCTCCACCAGATGGGGATAAACCACCATTTGAAATAGTCTCATTAATAATTTTATTTGATCTAGGCAATGTTTTTCTTGTAGATGTCCCCATTTATACTACACTTCCTTTACTTCAAAAAAATAGCAGTATCCATCTTAAAAAGATTAAATACTGCTCATCCTTATAAGGATATATTATCATATTTTGACATTTTTTTCAGTATTTTCAGGATAATTTACTATTTTTTTAGTTAAAAAGTCAAAAATAGCATTTATTCATTAAATAAGCACTATTATTACGCTATTTACTATCTTCTAGATAATTATACTATATAAATAAGTTATTTAAATATAGCTGTCTTAATACCCTTATAAATTTAATCCATGTAAGAGCTAAGTCTCTCCTCCGGAATTTATGTGATTAGCAAGTATTATTACATTAGGACTAGTTCCAAAGGTGTTAGTCATTGTATTTAATCTTTCTTGTCTAGTTAAAGTAACATCACTATCTCTAGTAATTGCTACTGGTACCCCTAATTCCTTAAAGCGATTATACATATAATTAGCAGCTTTTAAGTTAAAATCTTTTTCTTTTAAATTGCCACTTACTGCACCTGGATCTTCTCCTCCATGACCAGCATCAACAATTATTTTATAATCTCCCATTTATATTCCTCCTCATAATAGTCTATGAGAAGAAACATAAAGTGTTTTTAAATTTAAATCATTTTAAAAATTAGTTACCTATTAAAAACAATTTCATTATATATTTTTATACAATTAAAAAAGCTATCTAGAAACTACTCATGATTCATTTCCTAATAGCTTTATTAAATTTTCATTATCAATTATAATCCTTAATTATTGGTTTTGCTTTCTAGAAATAATAGCTACTACTGCTAAACCAGCTATAATGATAATAGCTCCTGTTGCTACTACAGCACTATAATCTTTTTTATTATTTAAATCTTCCATAACATCATAACGATTATCACTTTGGTAAATTTCTAAGATTCTTTCTATTAATTGATCTCCCATTGTTTTATCAGAATTATCACTTAATTTAGTATCAGCACCAAAACCATTTGGATAAGTATATTTTCCAACAATAATATAAGGAACACCATTTGCAGTATCTCCCATATGAGAAGCTACTTTTTGCATTAACTCTGCATTTTCAGAATTATTCCATACTTCATAAGTTACTAATTCAAAATAGTCTCCATATTCTTCTTTGATGCTATTAAACCACTCTAAAGCTGCTTTACAGTAACTACAAGTTTCACCACGGAATACATATACCTTTACTGGTTCTTTATCAGTTTTTGGTTTTTCTACCTCTACTTCAGCATTTGCAGTAAATGGTAGCATCGTTACTACTACTAACAAAATAGCTAATAAACTTTTTAATTTTTTCATGTTATCTCTCCACTTCTATTTGATTTCAACATTATTATACAATATTTTCTTCTGTTAAGTAAATAAGTAAATAATATAAAGAAAAAAACCATATCTGGCTTTTTCATTATTCTTCTATTTTGGTAAGTGTTACTTTAGTTTTGGCTGTTTTACCATTTCTCATATATGTTACTTCAATTGTATCACCAACATTACATTTATAAAGTTCATATTTTAAATATGCGGCATTTGATACTTTTTCACCATTTACTGCTAGAATAACATCACCTTTTTTAAGTCCTGCTTTATCAGCTCCACTATTTTTACTAACACTAATTACTACAACACCTTCGTCAATATCATCATCAAGCATTACGCCATTTTGATATAAACGATAACTATCTGTAGCATTTAACATTGTGATTCCAATTAATGGTCTTTCAATTTTGTTTCCTTTTTCTAATTCATCAACATAATTCATAGCATATTCAATAGGAATTGCGAATCCCATACCTTCTATTTCATCTTCCACTAATTTTAAGGAATTAATGCCAATTACTTCTCCTTTTATATTTACTAATGGTCCACCACTATTTCCTGGATTAATAGCAGCATCAATTTGTAGTACCTGCATTACGAAGTCATTCGTTGATGCTATACTTACTTCTACCATTCTATTTTTACCAGATAAAGTTCCTCTCGTTACTGTTCCACGATATTCATAACCAACTGGGGAACCAACTGTAAAAACAGTATCTCCTACATTAGAACTTTGACTAGTACCAGTTTTAGCTACTTGTGTTACATGAGATGCATCAATTTTCACAACAGCTAAATCTAGATACTTGTCACTTCCTGTTACTTCACCTTCTACTTGGTCATCATTTGATAAAGTAACAATAACTTTACTTGCACCTTCTATTACATGATGATTTGTCATTATATAACCATATTTATCATCTTTTTTATAAATAAAACCACTTCCAGATGATGATAGTTTTCCATTTTGATAGTTTTGAATAGTTACTGTTGCATCATAGATTTCACCTACTGCTGTTGAAATTCCAGTTTCATCAATTGTGATGTCATTACTACATTTAATAACACCTGTTGTATTTGTGGTAGTTTTTAAAATTGTTCCAGCATCTTTTTCACCATTTGCTTCTACAAAGTAATACATGGTACCACCACCTAGTAAAAATGCTGTTAACACTGTAATAAGTGATATTATTTTTCCTCTCATTCTTCCACCTTCTTTGTAATATTTGCTATTTGTTGCCAATTTTCTGGAAATCCCATTCGATCTAATACTTTTCCAATCGGAATTGTTTTCAAATTGTACTCTAAATTTTTAATAATATGTTCAATTTCTAGAGTCATATCTTTAAATTCATTATCTTGAAGCATTTCTTTCATAATAATAATTAAGGCAAAAATATCATTCTTACCATAAATATATTCTCCGTCCATTTTATTAATACCTAGCATACTATGGTAAATGGTATCGTTGATTGCTCTTTGCGTATGATTTTCAAACACAATATCTTCATGAGCACATAAATTACGATAATTTGATAAAATAGGTAGATACATAGTTAAAGTATCAATATCTAAATTATAGATATCTGCAATGATTTTTTGGTCCTCTTTCTTTAGTATGGAATATAATTCACCAACAATACCAAAAGATAATACTTTTACTAAAATCCATAATGGAATATAACCATAATTATTTACATAATGGCTAGTGGCACTGTGTTGAGGTGCATTTACTCTTACTTGTCTTTTCATTTTTTTGATTAAATCTTGAACTTGTCTTGATTTATCAGGAGCTGTTGTAAAATTCTTAGGCTTTAAATATTCATGTTCCTTGTATCCGTATTTCTTTGATAATTGATAAGAAATAATAGACTTTATATTATTTTCAATTACTAATAAGTTTTTAAAAATAATATTACGGAATGCTCTATCAAATAAAAATAAGCTATACATTTCATCAAAAGTAGTACCTGGTAAAAAATGCTTTTCGGTTGTTGATTTTAGAAATAGGTGACGATATCCATTTAAAAAGAAATAATTTTCTCTTAATAGGATTTCTTTGGCATATTCTTTATCCGGAATTTCCATTCCTTTATATTCCATTATCATAATTTGTTCTTCTAGATTTTTAAACTCTTTGATTCCCATTGTTCTCACCTAGCATAAATTATAGCACATTAATTGTGTAAAATATATGAAAAAAATGTGAAAAATTATGGTAGAATAATATTACTAGGAGGGTATTATGGCTGGTACAATTACGCATGCTTATTTTAGCCTTGATTTATATGATAAACTTAGTATTCGAAGTAAAGAATTATTAGTTGACTATAAGGAAGATTTAAAATTTTTTGCACAAAATACTGATGTTTTATTTTTTTATAATATTACGAACTTTAAAAAAGGAAAAAAAATTAGGGAATTTGGCTATCGTTCACAAAAGATTAAGACTTATGAGTTTTTTTCTACTTTGATTAATTATATTAAGTATAATGATCATCAATATAATCCACAAGTAATGGCTTATTTATATGGTATGTTATCTCATTATGTTTTAGATAGTACAGTGCACCCTTTTATTATTTATAAAACAGGTAATTTTAATAAAAAATTTAAAGATACTTATAAATATAATCATTTGCATAATGAAATGGAATCTTACTTCGATAATTATTTATTGACGATTAGAGAAGGAATGAATCCTCATAAATTTAAGTGTTATCAATTTTGTTTTAATGTAGATTCTTTTGATAAAGAATTGATAGAAGTTATGGACTTTACTTATCAAGAAGTTTTTCATATTCATAATTTTCATGAGTATTATTTTAAAGCTATGAAGCAAATGAAGTTTTTTTATCGTGTTTTTCGTTATGATCCAATTGGTTACAAAAAAGCTTTTTATAGTTTGGTAGATTTCGTATCTCCTAAATCTTTTCTTAGAAAGGTACCTCTTTCTTATCATATTTCTAAAAAAGGAAAAAAGACTTTTCTTAATTTAGAGCATAAAAGATGGTATAATCCTACTGATAAACGCACTAAGAGTAATGAATCTATTTTAGAACTTTATACTAAGGCATTAGGAAAGACTAGTCATATGATTCAAGAAATTAATCAGTACCTATATTATGATAAAAAAATTAATTTAAAAAAGGTAGTTGGCAATCTTAGTTATGAAACTGGTAAAGATTGTGATAAGGTTAGAGAACTTAAATATTTTGAATTTTAGTTCTTTTTTTCTGGTATGAAAAGTTTATTTTTTTCCAATAATAGTATTGGGTGATACTATGTTTTATAAATATTTACTAATTAATGATGAGGGTAATAAGGTATTGTATCTTTATGTTGATAATAATTTTGAGTTTGGTAGTATGGATTATAAAAAAGATAAAGATAATATTTATTTAAAGGTTAAAAAATATATGGAAAGAATGGGAATTTCTTTTTCTGGTAACAAAGTATGTTTTGTGAAAAATGGAATTATTATTGGTATGATTGATATCAGTGATTATGATTTTAGTTATAATCGTTTGGTAGAAATAATTGATGCCAATAGTAGTGATAAGTTAATTGATATGGAAAAGAGTAATGGTTTAATTGAAAAGTTGAAGTTAAATGAATATATTTTTGGAGTAGTAAGTGGGGAGATGCCAGCTATTTTTAAGGAAGAAAGTTTAAAAGCTCAGGCTGTAATTGCTCGTACTTATGCTATTAAAAGACTTAAAAATAATTTACCAATTAAAAATTTTAATTCTACTCAAATTTATAGAGATAATCATTATTTAAAGGAAATATGGGGAAATAATTATGAGAATTATCGTAGTAAAATATTAAAGGCTATTCGTGATACTGATAATGAAGTTATTAAATTTGATGGTGATTATATTGATGCTTATTATCATTTATCTAGTAATGGACAGACAGAAGATTCTAGAAATGTTTTAAAGTTAGCTTACCCCTACTTAACTAGTGTTAGTAGTAATTGGGACATTGATAAAGATAAGGTTAGTCGTAGAATTATACCTAATGATTATCTTAGTAAATTGCTTAATATCAAGATAGAAGAAGGTATGAAGGTAGAGATTTTAATGAAAACTATTGGACACAGAGTAAAGTATGTTCAATTTGGTGACAAGGTGTTTGACGGACTAATTCTTAGTAATCGTCTAGGTCTTGATTCTAATGATTTTACAGTTACTGTTGATAAACAATATACTACTTTCACGACTCATGGACATGGACATGGGCTTGGTCTAAGTAAATATGGTGCTGAAGCTATGGCTAGAGCTGGTTATAGTTATCGTGAGATTATTAATCATTATTATCCTAATACTTATATTGAAAAGATTAATTTTGAAAATAAGTAATTACGCTATCGGTAATAATTTTCGATAGCTTTTTTTGATAACTTAATTTTTGCATAAGATACCTTTCGTTGGGGTTTGATAAGAAGCCACATTCTATTAGTACGCCTGGTACTGTTGTGTTTCTGTACATATATAGGTCTGTTTTCTTTAATTTTCTTTTAGAACCTAGTGCTGTTTTAAAATTATTCATTAAGATGGTACCAAAAATTTTATTCTGTGGATTAATACCATTATATAAAACTTCAGCTCCATATTCAGTAGTATCACTGTAGTAGTTAATATGAATAGAAAGATATAAATCTGCTTGGTATTTTTTATACATTAAGATACGACGATACAAGTCGCCTCTTTTTTTTCTTTCGTCCCATTTACTAGATAAATCCTCATCACTTTCTCTAGTCATGTATACAATAGCACCTTGTTTAATTAACTGATCTCTTAGTTCTTTCGATATTTCTAAAACAATGTCTTTTTCTTCTATTTTTCCATAACTAGTTCCTGGGTCTCTACCACCATGACCTGGATCTACAAAGATTACTTTTCCGAATAATGGCAAGTCGTTATGAATGGCTTTTACTTTTGAAAAAAGAGAAATACTAATTAGAAAAAGAGAAATAATTAGTATACTGTATTTTCTAATAGTCATTTTATCACCTGGTAAAGTATATGCATATTTTTTTGTTTATCATAAAATTATTAGTATAGATTTTATGAAATTCTGCTAATTTTTGACATTTTTTTAAATAAATATTTCCATTTTCTAGCAAAAATTGACGTTTCAGCAAATTTTATTCTGTTTCTAGTTCTAATTATGCTATCATTATTTTTATGTTCGTTAAAAGGAGGGTAAATTAATGGGATTGTATCATACTAACTTAGAGGAAAGAGTTCGTGATGTTGATTTAACTAATTCCGCTATTAATAGAATCACTCATTGTTACAATATTGCTTCTGAAGAAATTAGTATTATCAAAGATAATGGCATTAGAGACTTTTATATTATTGATTCTTCTTCTAAAACTCAAATTATGAAACCATTTAATAATGACTTATTTTTATAGCTACTATTTAGTAGTTTTTTTATAGAAAAAAGAGGCTATCTTTGAAATAGTCTCTTTTCTTATCCAATATCCTAACGTTTTGAGAATTGTGGTGCACGACGTGCTTTCTTTAAACCTGGTTTTTTACGTTCTTTCTTACGAGCGTCACGAGTAATAAATCCAGCTGCTTTTAATGGTTTTCTAAAACTGTTTTCAGAATCTTTAGCAGTTGTTGAATCATAACTTAATAATGCTCTAGTAATACCTAAACGAATTGCTCCAGTTTGTCCTGAGAATCCTCCACCAGTTACATTTACTTCAACATCGAAAATTTCGTTTGTATTTGTAAGAACTAATGGTTGCATTAAATCCATAATAAGAGTTTCATATGGTAAATATTCATGTACATCTTTACCATTGATTGTTACTTTACCTTTTCCTGGAATTAATTTTACTCTAGCAACACTAGTTTTTCTTCTACCAGTTCCAGTATAAATTTTATCTTTTGCCATATTACCCTCCTACTTTAACTCAATCACAACAGGTTTTTGAGCTTGTTGATTATGAGTTTCTCCTTCATATACAAATAATTTTTTATACATTTGTCTTCCTAAACGGTTATGTGGAAGCATTCCTTTTACGGCTCTTTCCATCATTTCAATTGGATATTTTTCTTTCATTACTCTAGCTGTTCTTTCTCTTAATCCACCTGGATACATAGAATGGTTGTAATACATTTTTTGATCTAATTTGTTTCCAGTTAATTTTACATCTTTAGCATTAATGATAATGATGTAATCTCCACAATCTACATGTGGTGTGTAAGTAGGTTTATGTTTTCCTCTTAACATGTGAGCAGCTTTAGCAGCTACTTTACCTAATGGTTGATCTTTGGCATCAATAACATACCATTTACGATCAACTGTTTCTTTTTTTTGCATAAAACTTGTCATATTTTTTTCTCCTTTTATTTTTTCCGTTCTAATTAAGTTTTCCCAGGACTTGATTAGAAATATGGAATCTATAAAATGTACCAGTTAAAATTATATTATAAACAGGTGTCAAAGTCAATTAAAATATGATTTTTTCTAAATTATTGACATTAAAACACGCTTTTTTCTAATCTTTTACAACTTTTTTTAGTTCTAGCAGGTTATTAACTCTTTCATTGCGGTCAAATCTTGTTAGTATATCAATTTGCTGTTGTCTATTAGCTGGAATTGGAAAACCATAACCAAAGTCAGGATTTTCTTTAATCAATCTCATGCTACAAAATAATTCATAGTCTTCCTGTTTAATATCGATACAGGTTATTGATGATAGTTTGTTAGCTATTCTACCTGCGTATACTCTAGTAGTCAAGTTACTATTTCTGTTAAAAATTATTTTTCTTAAATCACTATATAACTGATAACTAGAATGGTAAGTAACTTGTGATAATTTGGTACCACTAAGTTTATATATTTTTAGTGATTTAATTAAACTATTAATATCTGTTATTTTGACTTCTGGGCTTTCTATTTTATGTATATTGACTAAGGCCTCCTCTAGTTGATGATATAAACTTTCTAATTTATTTTTAATGTCTATACGACTAGCACTTGTTAATTTATGTTTTAATAAATCCTTTATTATTGTTCCTATAATATAGTAATCATAATCAGTTATTAGATCATTACTTCTTTTCTTCTGAATGTAATTATATACATCTAAAGTCTGTTCTAACAGTTCAATATATTTACTATATGTTATATGATTATTATACCCAGGTGATAAATTTACTATTTTATCTATTAAGTTATTTAGTTTAACATCTAATTTTTTCATTTTAATACCATACTTTCTTTAAGTATAAGCCTTCTGGTGGGGCTGTTTTTACTGATTTAGTTCTATCTTTGGCATCAATTATATTAGGTACTTCTTTTACCTCTTTTTTACCACTACCTACATATAGTAAAAGTCCAACCATATTTCTTACTTGATATTTCATAAAGCCATCTGCTTGAAAAGTTATTTCAATGATACCATTTTTCTCTTTAATATTTGTTTTAAAGATGGTTCTTACTTTATTTTCTCTTTCATCTTCACTCGATACAAAAGATGTAAAATCATGAGTGCCTTCAAAAAAATGGATTGCCTCTTTCATAGCAGTAATATTTAATGGTTTATTATACTGATAGATATAATTTCTCATCATAGGATTATATTCTTTTATATTTATTTTATATACATATTCTTTCTTTTTTGCTGAAAATCTTGCATGAAAATGATCTGATACTAAATTAACATTAATAATATGAATGTCAGCTGGAAGATTAGAATTTAGTCCTCTTTTTATTTTATATATAGGAATGGAAACACCTAAGTCAAAATGTGCTACTTGATTAATAGCATGTACACCTTTATCAGTTCTACCAGAAGATTGAACTGTGGTATAGGTTTGCCTATTTAAATAACTGACTGCTTTTTCTAACTCATTTTGTATTGTTCTTAAATTTGGTTGCAGTTGATAACCATTAAAATTAGTACCATCATAAGAAAAATCAATTCGATAGCGCATGATTACCTCCCATAAAAACAAGCTAAGAAAAAGATAATGGTATGAATAATAATGTAATTAGTATCCCAACTTTCCCAGCTTGGCTTTTCCATGTATGTTCTTTCACTAGAATTATTATAAAATCTTAGTTTATTCATCTGCATAAAATCTTGCATTTGATCTTTCGTTTTACGATAAGATTGTTTTAATATAAAATTTAGAAAGCTAAAATTATACTTTATAGCATAGTCATCTTTTAATAACCATAGTTTTTTAATATTATTTTTAAAATATTTTCCAAAATAGATTATATATAAAACTTTGTATGTAATTTGTTTTTGTTGAAAACGATATAGCGTACTTTCTAGTATGTATCTTAGTTCAGTCGCTTTTGTTACCTTTTTCAACAACATTGTGTAAATAATCAGAATTAAAATTTTAGTTATCCACAAAAACTGTGGATAAAATATATTCAAGATATTCATTCCTAGTGAAATAAGATTTATTTTTAATATATTAGGGTATTGTTTCGTTATTACTACTAAAAATACATTGACAAATATTATAAATAATGGCTCATTTACTAACACCAAAGCAAGCATTATCATTAGATAAGAAATTGTTTTCGTTATAATATTTACTTCTTTTATAATAGAATCTGTATTAAACATGCTTATACACATCCTTTATTAAGTCTCTGATATCACGATGATAAGATAACTTTACTTTTTTTTCTTTCGCAAGCATAGTAAATTTTATCAAATCTGGTACATCTACTTCATTTTCTTTTAATAGATTAGTATTTTGGTATACTTTTATCGTATTATCTGCTGCTAAAATACGACCTTTTTTAAGTATTACGATATCATCTGTTATTTCATATAAAATATTCGCATTATTACTAGCAATTATAACAGTCTTATGGTACTTTTCTTTTAGGGCTTTTATCAACTTTATTAATTTTTTTTGATTACTATAATCTAATTCCACAAATGGTTCATCAAAAATAATGATACTTGGATTATAAATTAAACTAATTGCTACTTGAAGTAATTTCTTTTCACCACTAGAAAGACTTTTTATCTTTTTGTTTAGACATGATTTATTTAGTCCTACCATTTCTAAAGACTGATCTATTTTCTTCGTAATATCTTTTGGTTGATATGATAAACGAGAAATTAAAAACGTAAATTCTTCTATCACATTATCTGTAAAGAATTGATCAAAAGCATTTTGATGAATTAAAGAAACTTCTTTTCTTATTACCTTTAAGTTTTCTTTTATTAATGGTATTTCTCCTACTATAATATTTCCATTAAAGCTAAGACTAGTAGCATCTATTATTTCACATAAAAGTGTTTTATATTCACCTGTAATACCAGTAATATGATTATCTTCTATTTTTAAATTAATATGATCTAATACTTTTTTATTTTTATAGCGATAGCCAACATTTTTTAAAGTTATTTCCATAAGTCATTCACCAACCTGTTTATATCCATTTCTACATGGTCTATTAATTCATAAAACTCTAACTTTAATGATAAATCCACCATAAAAGGAAGACTAATTCCTAAACGATTTAATAGAGTATCTTCTTTTACTACTACATTAGGAAGCCCTTCCACTACGATATTTCCTTTATTTAAAATATATAGATAATCAGTATCTAGTGCATCTTCTAAATTGGTAGACATTAAAATAATAGTTAAGTTATACTTGCTTTTATAATCAGTCAAAGCTTTTTTCATTTTTTCTTTTGTTTTTTTATTCATCATAGAAAAGGCATTATCAAGGACTAGAATTTTTGGTTCATGAAGTAGAGAAATCACTAATAAAAGTTCTTGTTTTTCTGAATTAGTTAAATCACTAGTTTTTTTATCTAATAGTTTTGATATATCAAATAAACTAGCAAGCTCTAATATTTTCTTTTCTATTTGTTTAGGTTCCATATTTAAGTTTTCTAAAGGAAAAGCCATTTCTTTATAGACATCTTCAAATAAAAAATGATTAAGACTATTTCCAAACACAATACCAAGTTCTTTTGAATGATCTTGAAATCTTTTATCATTTACATAAGAATAACCTATAATAATACTATCTTTACTAGGAAGTATACCAGCAATTAATTTAGTTAATGTAGTTTTACCACTTGTATTATTTCCAACTATGCCAATATAACTATTTTCTTTCACGGTAAGATTAAAGTTTTTGAAAATGGTAGTTTTATCGTATTTATAGTTTAAATTTTTTATTTCTAAAATATTTGACACTTCTACCACCTCATTTTGCCTTATTATTATACTCGATTATTTGTTTTAATTCAACGAAAAAAATACTATTTCTAGTATTTTTAGGGTTCTATTTTACTTTTTTCTTTTGAATTCTATAAGTAATTGCCATAAGTTTTTTATCTGATACAAATCTTCCAAAGAATTTAGCGCATTTCATTTTAAATCCTGGAATAATTAACATTTTTCCTTTTAGCATCTGGTCAATCGCATATTTAGCTACATAATCAGCTTTTAATGGTTTTACTGAGAATCTAACACCTGCTACTTTATTGAAGTTTGTATCAACAGGTCCGGGACATAAGCAAGATACTTGTACATTTACTTTGTCTTTTTTATTTTCATAGTTAATAGCTTCTGTTAATCGATAAACATAAGATTTCGTACTATAATAAGTAGCCATTAATGGTCCAGATTGAAAAGCAGCTGATGATGCCACATTTAGAATATAGCCTTTATTTTTTCTTTTCATATCTTTTAAAAATAATTTTGTTAGAATATGAACAGCTTTAATATTAATATCTATCATGTTTAATTCTTTAGATAAATCTGTTTCTGTAAAATTTCCAAATAGACCAAAGCCTGCATTATTTACTAAAATGTCGATGTCATCATTTTTTACTAATACATATAAAGACTTTATATCTTCTACTTGTTGAAGATCCATAACGATAATTTTAGGTTTATGAGTTAGTGTTTTGGCTACACTTTCTAGTTTTTCTTTATCGCGTGCTACTAAAATAATTTCATAACCAATACTATCTAAATATTTTGAAATTTCTAATCCTATTCCGGAAGATGCTCCTGTTACTAAAGCTTTCATATTACCACCCTACTATCATTATAGCACCCATTTGTGTATTTTTAAAACATTTTTTTCTTAGAAAAGATGAAAAATAATAAGAAAAAATAATTTAATTAAAGTAACTAAACTATTTTATCAAACAATTATATATTTTTACTACCACTCATTATCTGTTCTACTTCTTCATCAGTAATGGTGTCTTTAATAGAATCTACTCTATTTGAATAAGTTTCAAAGCAGTAAAATAAATTAGAATTGTCCATATTAGCCATATTTTTGATAAAATCTAAATCTTTTAAATCTAATTTATCTTCATCTGGAGTTGATAAATTGTATTCTTTAATATCTTCATTTTCTGCTTTAATAAATGTTGCCCAGATTTTTTCAGGAGATTTTAGTGTTTTAACTCCATTTATAGTTTCTAATAAACTATCACTATCTACTTGAAACAAAGCAAAAGCAAGCATAGGATCTATTTCTTGGTATAAATCATTTTCTAGTAATGATAATATAAATTTTCTACCTAATTCTGTTCCAAGATTATCAGGATAATATTCAGTACTACAAATATCTTGATACATATTAATTCCAGAAATTGCGGTTTCATTTAAATTGCCAACTATATTACCTGCTTTCTTATACTTATCTTGAAGTTTCATATAATTTTCTACTCCAATACTAGCTATATAGAATAATGCACTTATGTATTCTTTTACACCAGCAATATAGCTTTCTTCATCATCATAATTAGTAGCTACAATATCTGTCATTTGAAATTTAGTATTATTTAATACTAGTTGTAAATTAGTCATAAAATAATCATCTGCTAATTCTTTATTATCTATATTTTCAGCATTTGTCTTTAAAATTTCTCTATAATTTTCATCTTTTAATAAATCTATAATACCATATGTTTCCATACATTGAATGGCACTTTCTAGATTATCTTCTGTTTCTTCAACATCAGCTTCATAAGAAATAGAAACAGAAGAATTTTCTAGATTTTCTAACTTTTCTTCTAACTTTTCTTTTTTTACTTCTCTTCTATCAATTGCCTCAAAGTAATCATGTTCAAAATCCTCCCTTGATTTTAAATCTTCTATTTCTTGAGTAAGAGTTTTTAATTCTTCTCCCAATTCCTGTTCCATGGTATCTCTTTTTCTTAATTCTAGATATTCTGGAGATAAAGCCTCTAATCTTTTTCTAGATAACTCCTGTAATTTTAAAATATTCATATATTTTCCCTTCTTTCTGATTTAATTCTGCCTCCCCCCCCCCAACCATTTTTGTCAATATTGGTGAATCTAAATTTACAGATTAATTTACATTTTTCCATACAAAAAACACCAATAACTAATTGGTGCCTTATAATCAATTATTTAACTAATTCTAGAATAACTTCTAAAGCGTCGTCTCCTCTTCTTTCAGAAAGTTTTAAAATTCTAGTATAACCACCGTTACGGTCTTTGTAACGTGGAGCTAATTCGTCAAATACTTTTTTTACAGCTTCTGTATCATTTTGTAGGAAAGCTAAAGCTTTTCTTCTAGATACTAAGCTTCCATTTTTTCCATAAGTAATCATTTTATCAACAAATTTACGAACTTCTTTAGCTCTTGTTTCTGTTGTAACGATTTTTTCATTCATGATAACATCTTTAGTTTGGTTAGCAAGCATACTTCTTCTATGTTTGTTATCACGACCTAATTTTCTATAAGCCATGTAAATCCTCCTTATTATTAATCTTCATCACGAAGTACTAGTCCTAAGTCTCTAACTTTGTCTAATACTTCTTTTAATGATTTCTTGCCTAAATTACGAATCTTCATCATATCTGATTCAGATTTGTTAACAAGGTCTTGTAATGTATGGATTCCAGCACGTTTTAAACAATTGTAAGCACGTACTGAGAAGTCTAAATCTTCAATTGTAGTTTCTAATGCTTTTACTTTTGGATCTTCTGTTTTTTCAATCATAATTCCACTCATATCAGCAATACTACTTAAGTCTGTTAATATTTCGAAATGTTCGATTAAAATACGAGATGCTAAAGCAACAGCTTCTTCTGGTCTCATTGAACCATTTGTCCATACGCTTAATACTAGTTTATCATAGCTTTCATTTTGACCAACACGAGCTGGCTCTACTTCATAAGCTACTCTTTCAATAGGTGAATATAGAGAGTCAATTGCGATAACACCAGCTTTTTTGTCTGTTAATAATTTCTTGTTGTCATCACTCTTAACATATCCTCTACCATTTCCTACTGTCATTTCCATAACTAGTTTTCCACCTTTTGATAAAGTGGCAATTTCCTTATTAGGGTTTAAAATTTCGATATCGCTATCACACTCGAAATCACCAGCGGTAACGACACCTTCCTTAGTAGCATTAAGACGAATTACTTTATTTTCATTTGAGTGGTTTTTAATAACTACTCCTTTTAAATTTAATACGATTAATGCAACATCTTCTCTTACACCATCAATAGTTTGGAATTCATGGCTAACACCATCAATTTTTACACTAGTAATTGCTGAACCTGGTAAGCTTGATAGCATTACTCTTCTTAAAGCATTACCGATTGTATTACCAAATCCTCTTTCTAATGGTTCAAGTTCAAATTTTCCATAGAAATTGCTTTCTACATTTTCTACTATTTTATATACTGGTTTTTCAAATTGTAACATGAAACTAACCTCCTTATTTAATTACCCACGAGGGCGTTTTGGTGGACGACATCCGTTATGTGGAATTGGAGTTTCATCTGTAATAGAAGTTACCTCTAATCCAGCTGTTTGTAATGAACGAATTGCTGTTTCACGTCCTGGACCCATACCTTTTACTCTTGCTTCAACTTTACGCATTCCCATGTCGTATGCTGCTTTTCCTGCTGCTTCAGCTGCTTGACCTGCTGCAAATGGAGTAGATTTTTTACTTCCTTTGTATCCAATTGCTCCACTTGATGCCCAACTGATTGCGTTTCCTTCCTTATCGCTTAAAGTTACGATTGTATTATTAAATGTTGAATGAATATGTGCAATTCCTTCAGGTACATTCTTTTTGACTTTTCTTTTTCTAGTCTTGTAGGCCATAGTCTCTCCTCCTTTATTTATAGTTTATTATTTCTTTTTATTAGCTATTGTTTTTGGTTTACCTTTACGAGTACGTGCATTTCTATTTGTTCTTTGTCCTCTTACTGGTAATCCTCTTTTATGACGAGTTCCTTGATATGAATTAATTTCCATTTTAGTCTTAATATTCATATTTACTTCACGACGAAGATCACCTTCTGTTAAATATTTGTTTACTTCATCACGAAGTCTTGATTGTTCATCTTGATCAAGATCTCTAGCTTTTTTTGTTGGATCAACATTTGCATCTTTACAAATAGTAAGAGCTAACTTTCTTCCAATACCATAGATAGCTGTTAATGCGATTGATACATGCTTATCATTTGGTAAATCAATTCCTTTAATACGTGCCATAAATACACCTCCTATTTATTATCCTTGTTTTTGTTTGTGCTTTGGATTTTCACAAATAACCATAACTTTACCTTTACGTCTGATTATTCTACATTTAGCACACATTTTCTTTACTGATGGTTTTACTTTCATTTTTATTCCCTCCTACTTTCTATAGGTTATTCTCCCATGTTTTAAATCATAAGGCGATAACTCTATAGTTACGGTATCACCTGGTAAAATGCGAATGTAATTCATTCGGATTTTACCAGAAACATGGGCTTCTACAATGTGACCATTCTCAAGTTCAACTTTAAATTTTCCACCTGGAATGATTTCTAATACTTTTCCTTCGACTTCAATGATATCATCTTTTTTAGCCATTTTATCACGCTCCCGTCAAATATTATAACCATCTTTATCAAAGTGGGCAGATGGTAAACCATTACCTTTTCAGAAGAAAGTTCCATAAGAACATTCTTCGTTAAGGTATTCTATTGATATAAGGAAAGCAAAATTTTTGCTACTCAATTTATTATCACTTTGATTACTTATTACCTAAGATTGACTCTATTTGCTTAAATGTATCTTCCTTACTAATACTACTATCTATTTCAAATAAATTATTTTGATTTTGATAGTAATTGATTAAAGGCATTGTTTGTGTTTCATATTCTTGATAGCGAACTTTGAAAGTCTCAGCATTATCATCTTTACGTGCTATCAAAGAAGAACCACACTTATCACAAATGGAATCTACTTTTGGTTTTAACGGGTCAATATTGACATTGTAGATTGCTCCGCAACTTTTACATAGTCTTCGACCGGTTATTCTATAAAGCAATGTGTCTTTATCAACATTTAGTAAAAATACATAGTCTACTTTTTGATTTTTCTTAGCTAGTATTTTATCTAACTGTTCTGCTTGATAGATATTTCTTGGAAAGCCATCTAGTAATAGATTTGAATTATCTTTCTCTTCTAAGTATCTTTGTAATACTTCTAAAACGACATCATCACTTACTAGATTACCACTTTCCATAATACTTTTTAGTTTATTTCCAAATTCATTTTCTTCTTTTGATGCACTTCTAAGTAAATCTCCAGTTGAAATATGATTTAGGTTATATTTGTTTGTTAGAATTTCTGCTTGGGTTCCTTTACCAGCAGCTGGTGGAGCAAGTAAAATGATATTCATTATCTTCTCCTATAGCTTTTCTTATAACTACGCGTTACAAGGCTACCTTCTAATTGCTTATAAGTTTCTAGTGCAACACCAACTACGATTAATAATCCTGTTCCACCGATTGTAACTTGACTTGATAAACTTACTTTATCAGATAAGTTTACTAAAGCAGTAAATAGTATTGGTAGTCCCGCAATTATGATTAAGAATAGGGAACCTACTACAGTTAATCTTGATAATACTTTAGATACATAATTTTCTGTTTCCTTGCCTGGTCTTACTGCTGGAATAAATCCACCATTTTGTTGTAAGTTTTTAGCTAATTCCTCTGGTTTAATTTGAATAAATGTATAGAAATATCCAAAAAAGAATATTAAAAATACATAAATTAAGAAACCGATTGGAGTTGAATAACTTAAATAGTTATTACAGAAATTTATGAATCCTTCTTTTCCAGTAAATTGCGCTATTGTTGATGGTATCATCAAAAAGCTTGATGCAAAGATTACTGGTACAACTCCTGCTGAGTTGATTTTAATTGGCATATAAGATTGCTGATTTCCATATGCACTTGTTGATTTATTAGCATATTGGATAGGAATCTTACGATCCGCTTCTTGTACCCAAATTACGCCAATAACAATTAAGAAATATACAATTACAAATACTACAAATAATAATATTCCAAGCCATAAATCTAGTGAAGATTTTAATATTAGTCCTTGGAAAGCCAACACAAACATAGTTGGAAGTTCTTTAATGATACCAGCCATAATAATTAAACTCATACCATTTCCAATACCCTTTTGAGTAATTTGGTCTCCTAACCATAATGTGAAAGCAGTACCAGCTGTAAGGATTGTAGCTATATATAAGTGTTCAATAGCACTAGATGCGCTAAAGAATACGAATGAAAAAGCAAATCCTTCAATGAAAGCAAAGATAATACCCATATAACGAGTAATTTGATTTATCTTTTGTCTTCCTACAGGGCCTTCTTTATTTAATTCACTAAAATATGGAATAATATCTAACTGTAATAATTGCATAATAATGGATGCTGTGATATATGGCATAACGCCTAGAGCGAAGATTGAGAAATTCTTCAAACTTCCTCCACCCATAGCATTCATTAATTCTAGAAATCCTAGATTTTTTGTAATTTCATCTGTACCAGGAACTCTAATTGAAGTTCCAATTACGAAGATCATTAATGCACCGAGCGTAAATAAAATTCTTTTTCTTAAATCTTTATTAGTTGGTGCAAATAATTGTTTCATAGTATGAAACACATTAGATCACCTCAGCTTTACTTCCGCTCTTTTCAATTTTTTCAATCGCACTAGTTGAGAATTTGTTAGCTTGGATTGTTAATTTCTTTTCTAAGCTTCCATTTCCTAGTACCTTAATTCCATCTAATCCCTTTTTAACTAATCCTACTTCTTTTAATAAAGCAGGGGTAACTACTGTACCATCTTCGAATCTGTTTAAATCACTTAAGTTAATTACAGCATAAACTGTTTTAAACTCACTGTTTGAGAATCCACGTTTTGGTAAGCGTCTATATAAAGGTAATTGTCCTCCTTCGAAGGTTGCTCCTTTTCCACCACCACTACGTGCTTTTTGACCTTTTTGTCCTTTTCCACTTGTTTTTCCTAAACCGCTACCTGAACCACGACCAACTCTTTTTTTAGCTTGAGTTGCGCCTTCATTTGCTACTAATTCATGTAATTTCATTATCCTAAAATCTCCTCTACTTTTTTGCCTCTAAGTTTTGCAACTTCTTCAGCTGATTTAACAGATTTTAAAGCATTAATTGTAGCAGTAGCCATATTTAATTTTGTACGAGAACCAAGTGATTTAGATAAAATGTCTTTTACTCCAGCAAGCTCTAATACAGCACGAACAGCTCCACCAGCGATAACTCCAGTACCGGCTGTAGCAGGTTTTAAGAATACTTTAGCAGCACCACTTACACCTGTTATTTCATGCTGGATTGTACGTCCATCAACTAAAGGTATTTTAACGATATTCTTATTGGCAGCTTGAATTGCTTTTTTAATTGCATCAGGTACTTCATTTGCTTTTCCGATACCTAATCCAACTTGACCTTTTCTATCCCCAACAACAACACATGCAGAGAATCTTCTTTGACGTCCACCTTTGTTAACTTTAACAACGGATTTTACTTCAATTACTAATTCTTCATATTGTTTTTGTTTAGGGTCAATGTTTTTATTTTGCATAAATACCCTCCTATTAGAATTCTAATCCATTTTCACGTGCTGAGTTAGCTAATGCCTCTACACGTCCATGATAAAGGTATCCACCTCTATCAAATACTACTTTAGTAATGTTTGCTTTTTTAGCTGCTTCAGCGATAGCTTTTCCTACTGCTGTAGCTGCTTCAATGTTTCCACCATTTTTAAGCTTTAAGCTTAATGATGAAGCACTTGCTAAAGTAACACCATTTTCATCATCAATAATTTGACAACTAATATTTTTGTTTGATCTAAATACGCATAATCTTGGTACTTCAGTAGTTCCTGAGATTTTTGAACGAACTCTTTCGTGTCTCATTACACGCATTTGATTACGAGATACTTTATTAATCATAAGTAACTTCTCCCTTCTACTTATCTATTAAGCAGCTTTCTTTCCTTCTTTACGACGAATAAATTCATCTTTATAACGAATACCTTTACCCTTATATGGTTCTGGTTGTCTTACGTCTCTAATTTCAGCTGCAAATTTACCAACTAAAACTTTATCAATTCCACTTACTGTAATTTCAGTATTTGATACTTGTTCAACAGTTAAGCCAGTTGGAACTGATAATTCTACTGGATGAGAATATCCAGCATTAATTACTAATGTATTTCCTTTTACATTGAAACGATAACCTACACCAATAATTTCTAATCCTTTTTTGAAACCTTCTGTTACACCCATAATCATGTTATGAATATTAGCATTTGTAGTTCCATGCATTGCTTTTGTAGCTTTTTCATCATTTGGACGAGTAACAGTTAAAGTATTTTCTTCAATATTTACTTCAATTCCTTTTACTAAATCTAATGATAATTCTCCTTTTGGTCCTTTTACAGTAACAACATTATTTTCGTTTGTTACAGTAACACCAGCAGGTACTACAACTTTTCTATTACCAATACGGCTCATACTTGCACCTCCTTATATAATGTTTTTTACCAAATATAAGCTAAAACTTCTCCACCTAAACCTTGATTTCTAGCTTCTTTGTCTGTCATAATTCCTTTTGAAGTTGAAATGATAGCGATTCCTAAACCATTTAATACTTTAGGAACTTCATCAGCTTTTGCATATACTCTTAGGCCTGGTTTTGATATACGTTTTAATCCAGTGATAACTCTTTCTTTTTTCTCACCATATTTTAAAGTAAGTAAGATTGTGCCTTGGGCAGTTTCTTCTAATACTTTATAATCTTTAATAAATCCTTCTTCTTTTAAAATTCTAGCTAATTCTAATTTTAGTTTAGAAGCAGGTACTTTAACTTCAGTATAACGCATACTGTTTGCATTACGAATGCGAGTTAGCATGTCAGCGATTGTGTCTGTTACTACAGCCATAATAAATCCTCCTTCCTAAGTCCTACCAGCTTGATTTTTTAACACCTGGTATTTGTCCTTTACTTGCTAATTCTCTAAAACAAATACGGCAAATTCCGAATTTACTCATTACTGCATGAGGTCTACCACATCTTTCGCAACGAGTATATTCACGAACTTTAAATTTTTGCTTACGATTAGCTTTAACGATCATACTTTTCTTTGCCATAATATCCTCCTATTACTTTCTAAAAGGAATTCCAAGTTCATTTAATAAGTCAAAAGCTTCTTCATTAGATTTTGCAGTTGTAACGAATACAATATCCATTCCACGTACTTTTACAACATTATCATAATCTATTTCTGAGAAGATTAATTGTTCTTTAATTCCCATTGTATAATTTCCTCTACCATCAAATGCTTTAGAAGATACTCCTCTAAAATCACGTACACGAGGAAGAGCAATTGAAATTAATTTATCCATAAAGTTATACATGTTTTCTCCACGTAATGTTACTTTACAACCAATTGATTGACCCTCTCTTACTTTGAATCCAGCTATTGATTTTCTAGCTTTTGTGATAACTGGCTTTTGTCCAGCTATTACTTCTAGATCCTTTACAGCTGCTTCTAGTAATTTTGAATTTGATGTAGCATCTCCTACACCCATATTAATTACGATTTTTTCTAATTTTGGAACTTGCATGATTGACTTATAACCATGTTTTTCTTTTAAACTTGGAACTACTTCATTAAGATATTTTTCTTTTAGGCGGTTCATATATTACCCTCCTTCCAACTAATCAATCTTTTCGTTTGATTTTTTTGAAATTCTAATTTTTTTATTTGTTTTTTCATCGATAGTGTAACCGATTCTAGTTCTTTTTTTAGTTTTAGTGTCGATTAACATTACGTTTGAAGCATGAATTGGTGCTTCTACTTCAAGGATTCCACCAGTTTCTTGGCCATTTCCTTTTTTGTGTTTTTTAACAATATTAACGCCTTCAACGATTACTTTGTTTTCATCTTTGAAAGTCTTAGTAATCTTTCCTTCTTTTCCTTTACTAGATCCGGCTATTACTACTACTTTGTCTCCAACTTTAAGTTTCATAATATCCTCCCTTTATAGCACTTCTTTAGCTAAAGATACTATTTTCATGAAATCTTTGTCACGTAATTCACGTGCTACTGGTCCGAAGATACGAGTTCCAACTGGACTCTTATCATCTTTTATAATTACGCAAGCATTATCATCAAACTTAATGTAGCTACCATCTTCACGACGAAGACCTTGTCTACTTCTTACGATAACTGCTTTCACAACTTTTCCTTTTTTTACAGTTCCATTAGGTGTGGCATCTTTGATTGTACCAACAACTATGTCACCGATATTACCAGTTTTTACTTTGCTTCCACCAAGTACACGAATTACTAATAAACTCTTTGCACCTGAATTGTCAGCAACTTTTAAACGGCTTTCTTGTTGTAACATAAATTATTTCCTCCTTCACCTAAGAGTTATAAAATAACTGCTTCTTTTACGATTTCAGCTAAATAGAAGTGTTTTGTTTTAGAAATTGGTTTACATTCTACAATTCTAACAGTATCTCCTACTTTTGCTTTATTTGATTCATCATGAGCTGCATATTTCTTTGAATATTTCACTCTTTTTCCATATTTTGGATGTTTTTTATAAGTTTCTACTCTAACAGTAATTGTCTTGTTGTTACAAGCACTAACTACTGTACCAACCAATTCTTTTTGTACTTTTTCCATTTTTACTTAACCTCCCCAGCAAGTTCGCGTTCACGAAGAACAGTCTTACAACGTGCTACATCGTGTCTTAACTCTCTAATTCTTGAAGGCTTTTCTAAATTTCCTGTTGCTTGTTGAAAACGTAAGTTAAATAATTCTTCTTTGCTTTCTTTGATTTTAGCAACGATTTGTTCAGTGGTTAGTTCTCTTATTTCTTTAACCTTCATTTATTTCACCACCATTTTCTCTTTTTACAAATTTAGTTTGAATTGGTAATTTATGAGAAGCTAAACGTAATGCTTCACGTGCTACTTCTTCACTAACTCCAGAAATTTCAAACATAATTTTTCCTTCTTTTACTACTGCTACCCAAGCTTCAACGTTACCTTTACCTTTACCTTGACGAGTACCAATAGGTTTCTTTGTTAATGGCATATGTGGGAAAATATTAATCCATACTTTTCCACCACGCTTCATATAACGTGTCATAGCTACACGAGCTGCTTCGATTTGGTTTGCTGTAATCCAAGCACCCTCTTTAGCCATAAGTCCATATTCTCCATTTGTTAGAGTTGTATTTCCTTTAGCATGACCTTCGTAAGGTAATCTATGAACACGACGATATTTAGTTCTTGATGGTATTAACATAATTAATTACCTCCTTTAGTCTTTTTTGAAGGAAGTATTTCTCCTTTATAAATCCATACTTTAACTCCAATTTTTCCAAATGTTGTATCTGCTTCACTTGTAGCATAATCAACATCTGCTCTTAAAGTATGTAGAGGAATTGTTCCTTCTGTATATCCTTCGCTACGAGCCATATCAGCTCCACCTAAACGTCCAGATACTAATGTTTTAATACCTTTAGCGCCAGATTTCATAGCGTTACGGATAGCTCTTTTTTGAGCCATTCTGAATGATGCACGGTTTTCAATTTGTGCTGCGATTGAGTCAGCAACGATTTGTGCGTTCATATCAGGTTTTTTGATATCCACAATAGAAATTTGAATATCTTCGTTTACTAACTTAGATAAATCTTTTTTCATTGCTTCAATTTGTTCTCCACCACGACCAATGATAACACCAGGTTTTGATGTATGAACAATAATTTCTGTTCTCTTAGAATTTCTTTCGATTTGAACTTTGCTAATTCCATTAGACTTTTGATTTTTTTCAAAATAGTTACGGATTTTAACATCGTTTGCTAAATATTTAGAAAAATCTTTTTTATTAGCATACCATTTTGAGTCCCAATCCTTGTTAATTCCAAGTCTTAGTCCATTAGGATTTACCTTTTGTCCCATTTCTCTTGACCCTCCTTTAACTACTTAGTTGCCACAACGATTACGATGTGACTTGTTCTTTTATCGTTATGTCCAATGTGACTACGTGAGTCAAACATATGTCTTTTCATCACTGGACCAGCATCTACTCTTGCTTCTTTTACATAAAGTTCTTCTTGTTTTGCGCCATTATTGTTAACAGCGTTAGAAATAGCAGATTCAAGAACTTTTTTTGTAAGACGAGCAGGCTTTTTATTCATATTGTTTAAGATGTCTAATGCATCGTTAACATTTTTACCACGAATTAAATCTACTACTAAACGAGCTTTAATAGGTGATACTCTAAGAGTCTTTGCGATTGCTCTTGCTTCCATATTTTTCTCCTCCTAGTCACTATTTTTTCTTATTGTCGCCATGTCCACCAAACTTACGAGTTAATGCAAATTCTCCAAGTTTGTGTCCTACCATATCTTCAGTAACATATACTGGAATAAATTCTTTTCCATTATGTACTGCGAATGTATGTCCAATAAATGCAGGATAGATTGTTGAACGGCGTGACCATGTTTTAATGACTTCTTTTTTTCCAGTTTCATTTAACTTTTCAACCTTAGCTAGTAATCTTTCAAATACATAAGGTTTTTTCTTTGCACTTCTTGCCATAATAATCTCCTCCTTTACTTACTATTACGACGACGAACGATAAATTTATCAGACGCTTTATTCTTTCTTGTTTTATAACCAAGTGCTGGTTTACCCCAAGGAGTAACAGGTCCTTTACGACCAATTGGTGCACGACCTTCTCCACCACCATGTGGGTGATCATTAGGGTTCATAACAGAACCACGTACTGTAGGACGAATTCCTAAATGACGAGTACGTCCAGCTTTTCCTAATCTTACAAGATTTTGATCTTCATTTCCAACTTCACCAATAGTAGCATAACAAGTTCCTAAAATTAATCTTTGTTCACCACTTGAAAGTCTTACCATTACATAGTTTCCTTCACGTCCTAGAATTTGAGCTGAAGCACCAGCACTACGTGCTAATTCTCCACCTTTACCTGGACGAAGTTCGATATTATGAATCATAGTACCAACTGGAATATTCATAATAGGAAGTGCATTTCCTACTTTAATATCAGCAGTTTCTCCTGATACGATAACATCTCCTACACTAAGTTTTTTTGGAGCGATGATATATCTCTTTTCACCATCGTTATAATTAATTAATGCAATATTTGCAGTTCTATTTGGGTCGTATTCGATACTAGCAACAGTACCTGGAATATCAAATTTATTACGTTTGAAATCAATGATACGATACTTTCTTTTAGCTCCGCCACCTTGATGTCTTACAGTAATTCTTCCTTGATTGTTACGACCACCGTTTTTCTTTAAGCTTACTACTAGACTTTTTTCAGGTGTACTTTTAGTAATTTCTTCATTCACTAATGTACTTCTTTTTCTTTGTCCAGGAGTATTAGGCTTATAGTTTCTTACTGACATGAGTAACCCTCCTTTTAATTAAGTTCGATTGATTGTCCTTCTGCTAGTGTTACAATTGCCTTTTTAGTACGGTTTGTAAGTCCAGCGTAACGTCCAACTCTTCTTTTCTTTGGTTTAACGTTGATTGTACGAATTTCTTCTACTTTTACGTTAAATAATTTTTCAATTGCTTGTTTGATTTCTGTTTTATTACTTCTAGAATCAACTTTAAAAACATATTGTCCTTTATTTTGACCTAAATTAGCTGATTTTTCAGTAATTACTGGCGCTTTTATGATTTCTAAATATTTAGTATCCATTATCTAAGCACCTCCTCAATTTGTTCTAATGCTTCTTTTGTTGTTAATACAACATCTGCATAACTTAAATCTAATACATTTAACTCAGTTGGTTCTAATAATGCAATATTTCCTAAGTTACGAGAAGCTAAAATTAAATTTTCTTCTAATTCTTTTACGACGATTAATACTTTTTTATCAGCTAATTCTAATGTATTAAGCATAGTAGTCATTTCTTTCGTTTTTGGTGTAGCTACAGATAAAGAATCAACTACTACTAATTGTTTATTGTTGTATACATTTAAGAAAGCTGTTTGTAAAGCTAATCTTCTTTCTTTTCTATTTTGTTTCTTTGAGTAATCTCTTGGAACTGGAGTACCATATCTTCCTCCACCTACCCATTGTACTGCACGGATAGAACCTTGACGAGCATGTCCTGTTCCTTTTTGACGCCATGGTTTTCTTCCACCACCGCTTACTTCACTACGATTTTTTGTTGAGTGAGTTCCTTGTCTTAATGATGCTCTTTGTAAAATGATGGCATCATATAAAACTTTTTCATTTGGTTCAATATTAAGTAATTCTTTATTTAATTTAATGTCCTTTAGTTTTTCCATCTTTAATTCCTCCTTTCACTACAATTTAAAATTTTTGTTTGTTTTAATATGCAGTGATTATTCGTTTACTTCTATTTGATTTTCTTCAGTTACTTCAGTTGATGCAACTTCGCTAGCAGCTTCAACTGGTGTCTCTGTAACTTCAACATAAGAAATTAATTCTTCTGTTTCATTTACTTTTTCACCTTTTTTAACTGATGTTCTAATCATAACTAAAGATTTTTTAGGACCTGGTACGTTACCTTTTACTAAGATAACATTATTTTCTAAATCGACATCTACAACTTCAAGATTTTGAATTGTACATGCTACATTACCCATATGACCTGGTAATTTTTTACCTTTTAAAACGTGCATTGGTAACATTGTACCTAATGAACCAACACCTCTATGATATTGAGAACCGTGTCCCATTGGTCCACGAGATTGGTTATAACGTTTGATAACACCTTGGAAACCTTTACCTTTGCTAACTCCGCTTACATCAACGATTTCTCCTTTTGTAAATAGACTTGCATCAATTACTTGACCTAATGTGTAATCATTAACATTTACTCCCCTGATTTCTCTTAAGAAGCGCTTAGGTTCAGTGTTTGCTTTGTTTGTATGACCAATTTTAGCTTTGTTGCTTACTTTTGCTCTTACTGTTTCACATCCTAATTGGATTGCATCATATCCGTCTTTTTCAACTGTTTTAATCTGAGTTATAACATTTGGTTCAACTTCAATGACTGTAACAGGAATTAACTTACCATTTTTTGTGAAAACTTGAGTCATTCCTATCTTTTTCCCTAAGATTCCTTTCATTTTCTTCCTCCTAATTAATTTTGTTCAACTTTGATTTGAATATCAACACCGCTTGGTAAATCTAAATGTGCTAATGCATCAATAGTTTCCTTGCTTGGGTTCTTGACATCAATAAGTCTCTTATGCGTACGCATTTCAAATTGTTCACGACTGTCTTTGTATTTGTGTACAGCACGTAAAATAGTGAACTTTTCAATTTCTGTTGGAAGTGGTACTGGTCCACTAATTTCTCCTCCAGAACGTTTTACAGTTTCAACTATTTTCTTTGCAGCATTGTCTAGAATTCTATGATCATATGCCTTTAATCTTATGCGAACTTTGTCTTTTGACATTTTGAATCCTCCCTTCGCCTATATCTAGTATAGACTTGCTCCGTGTAAAAACCTGAATTCACTAAGTAAGTTTTAACAACTTAACCTGGCGTATCAGCAACCTCACACATCTAAGCAGCCACACAGTTAAAAGTATATCACAGTATTTATAAGAAAAGCAAGCATTTTTTACTATTTTTTCAGTCAATAAGTAGAGAAAAGTCTAGTTTCTCTACTTATTTTTACTGTGTTTTTCTAATACTTTTATTTCTTCTTTTGAGTACATAGAAGTACAAACTAAATTTTCTAGTGAAATACTTAAATTTTCTACTTTTAATTTAGGTACTTTGATTCCTTCAATATCATAACTAAATGGTGATTTAGAGTTTTCTTCAAATATAATAACATGGTTAGAATGATAATTACTATTATCTCTATCAAATAGATATTGATCTACTTCATTATCTGATACAAAGAAGCTGTCTTTATTTATAATACTTTCTTTTACATAACCATTATCATAGATGTCTTCTCCAACGGATTCAGATATTAAGATACGCTTTACTAAATTTTTATCACTATTTAATAAGGCCGGTTGTTTTACTAATTCTGTTTCAAAACCGATTTCTACAAGCAATGATATTTCTTCTACTAAATCTTCTTTTGCTAACATATCTAAATTATTTAATCCTTTTAAAGAGATGTCTAGTTTTTTTAATAATTCTAGATTTTTTGATAGAATGGCATTTGATGTTAATAAAATCTGTTTATTTTCTAATTCTCTAATATTTACTTTTGATTTCTCTAAGGTTCTAATATTTGCTTTTAGGTTTTTAAAGATATTTTCATCACAGTATATATTTTGATTCATAGATAACAAAGCTAAATCAATATAGTTTGTTTTTAACAGTTTGTTTAATTCTTCAATAACTGATAATGAATTCCTGCTAGAAATTGCTATTAATATGTTTTTATCAAAAGAAATATTCGGTAATTTTTTGATTTGATTTTTTAATATTTCTAATGAAAATACCATAATTTGTTTTTGTGTTTGTTCCTCGATTTCTAAAAAGTTTATTCCTAGTGTATTAAAGTAACTAATATATTTCTTAATAGGATTTTCACTCTTATAGGAATATTCTTGATATAGTTCTTCGTAATACTTTTCGTTATGTGAATATATGTACTCTAAACATAATCTTTTAATATCATCATCTAATACTTTATCAAGAATATAATCTATATTCGTAATTTCTTTCTTTTTAGATTCTTTTTCCAAAATTTCTTTTAATTCTATATAACGATAAATCTTTTTAGTACGAGTTTTAGTTTTGAAATTTTCTTCTTTTTCTATTTCTCTATAATAGCTATATAAATTGGTTAAGGATTTTTCAACTTTCTTTTGGTTTATACATGTAGCTAAAATTTTATTAATTGTTGTTTGATCATAACTTTTACTTAATATTTTTTCGCGTGCATCTGTAACTCTATCTATGACCTCTTTCCTTTCGCAAACATCAGTAATTCCTAATAATATATCTAAATTCTCATTTTTATCAATTATTTCTAGTAGTTTTAATAATTTCATAAACGTTAAGAATTCTTCATAACCACTAAGCTTTAATCCAAGATACTCATTGATATCCTTTACCTTTATACCCAAAACAATGTTAATTAATGCTGTATTTATTAGATTTGTGTCATCAGTTTCTTTTATTAAGGAATGCATATCTTTTTCTATTCTTTTTAATGTTTCACTTATCTGCTTATCACTACTAATATCACAAGCATTTATTAATTCATCCATAGCCATATTATCAATATAATCTTTTACTTTTTTTACTTTATCTATTAATTCATTTGCATCTGTTTTTCTATCTGCTTCTAATAATAGAGCTAATAATAATTCACTACTTGAAATATTGAAAATAGTTGACATATCTTTAAGACTACATTTTTCAAAAAAGGTACTTAAGTATTCAGTCCTGGTATTATTATCATTTTCTAATTCATAAGAAAGTTCTTTTATTCTTCCATCAATTTTTATTAATAGTTCTTGATATTTACTTTCCACTCTGATTACCCCCTTTACCAGTTTTAATTAATTTTTTATTTTCTAATCCATTTATTAAATTCTCTTCAATTTTCCTATTCTTCTCTAAGAAGGTATCATCTTTTATCATTTCTTGTAAGTAAGATTTAGTTTTCTTATAGTAATCTACTCTATTTACTAAAGCAGTTCGATATCCCGTATCATTATCACTTTTCTTAACAAAGATATCAATAATAGCGTAAGTATTCTTTCCTAATCTTTCAAACACAACTCTAGTTTTAAAATCTTTTACCTCACTAATACTATTTAATGTTTTATGATTACTACTAAAAGTTCTTACATTTTTAAAAGTTCCTTTTTTAATTGTTAATAATAGTTCTTTAAAAGTTTGATAGTATTCTTCTGGTATTGAAAATAAATCATTTTCAGCATAAATAGAACCTGTTGCAGTTTCTAAAAAGATTAATTTATTTTCTGTATTGATAGCTTTTTCTACTTGAATTTCTTTTTTTTCTGTTTGAATATAGTAAATAGTATCTATATAACCTTGAATTCGTGACTTTTCTTTATTTACTTCTTCTATCAAATCAACATCATTTTTAGTATCTTCTTCAGTTAACATCATATCTAAGTCGTGAATTTCTTTTAATAATTCAAGTTTTATTCTATTTACAATACTAGAATAGCTTTTATTTTCACAACTAGGAAGAGTATCTAAAATAGCGTCTATTATTTCTTCTTGATTAGTAGCCTTTTTTATTTCTTTCTTCATATTTCGATAGTAATATATGTACTCTTCTTCTTCTATTTCTTCACTATCAACTTCTTCTTCTTTTTGTATTTCTTTTATTTCATTACTTCTTTTTTCTGTTAGAATTTCCACTTTATCAAGTTCTTTAATTTTCTCTCTTAAAATATTTGCTTTTCCGATATTGTACCTAACTATTTTTTCTAATTCTTCAAGCTCAGTATTTTCATCAATACTTAAAAATATATCGTACATTATCAACACCCCTTTTCAATATGTGCTGTATTTTACCATAAAACTTGATTTTTTTCAAGAAAAAAGAAAAGAAGTTCTCCTACTCCTCTTCTTCATTATCAATTGATAATAATTTCTTAATATCTTTTTCTGTTAATTGAGAGATAATATTTTGATCTCTATCTTCTCCTTCAATTAATTTATCACTTAGTATTTTTTTCTTATTTTGAAGTTCTAGTATTCTTTCTTCGATAGTTCCTTTACAAATTAACTTGATTACTTCTACCGTATTTTTTTGTCCAATTCTATGTGCTCTATCAGTAGCTTGATTTTCTACTTGTGGATTCCACCATAAGTCTAAATGAATTACGACATCAGCACTCGTTAAATTTAATCCTGTTCCTCCTGCTTTTAAAGTAATTAGAAAAACATTCGTATTGTCTTCATTAAATTTATTTACAAGTTCCATTCTTTTTTTAGAAGAAACACTACCATCGATTACATAAGTGGAAATATTATTATTTGTAAACTCTTTATTCACAATATCTAGAGCTGTTTTATAGCTTGTGAATAGTAAAATTTTATGTCCGTTTTCAATAATTTCTTTTACAATAGACACTAAGTTTTCTATTTTGGCACTTCCACCTTGGTAGTTTTCATAAACGATTCTAGGGTCTATACAAAGTTGTCTTAATTTAGTAAGAAGTTGAAGTATTTTGAAATTACCTTTCTTAAATCCCTCTGTACTTAAAATATTATCCAATTCTTTTTGGGTTTTTTCAAGTTGAGCTACATACAATTTTTTCTGTTCAGAATTTAAATCAATATAAATATTGTTTTCTATTTTATCAGGCAATTCTGTTACTACATCTTTTTTCTTTCTTCTTAATATAAACGGTTTTATTTGATCATTTAAGTGGTTTAATTGTTTTAAACTATCATCATCAGCATTTTTAATATTATATTTTTTTCTAAAGTTAACCATATTTGCTAAATAACCTGGCATAATAAAATCAAATATACTCCATAATTCTAAAACAGAATTTTCTAGTGGTGTACCCGTTAATGCTAATTTTGTATTTGCAGTTAATGATTTTACTACTTTCGTCATTTGGGCATTTGGATTTTTAATATTTTGTGCTTCATCAATAGCTATTAATTCAAAATTCATCTCTTTATATTTTTCTTGATCTTGTCTTACTAGACCATAAGTAGTAATTAGTACATTATAATCATCTAGATGTTCTAATTCTTCTTTTCTTACTGTTTTGTTTTCAGCTAATACCTTATATGATATATCGCTTGCAAATTTATCAAACTCATTTTTCCAGTTATAGATTAATGAAGTAGGAGCTACAATTAAGATTTTGGCATCTTTCTTTTCTAGTAATATTTGTTTAATTAAATAAATTAACTGGATTGATTTACCAAGTCCCATTTCATCAGCAAGAATTCCACCAAAGCCGCACTTATAAATATTGTATAACCATTTTACACCTAGTAATTGATAATCTCTTAAGACTTTCTTATCTTTTAATGATAAAGTAATGTTAGCATCACGATAAGATGAAAAGTTATTTATTAATTCATCAAATAAATTATTCGTTTTTATAATATCATATTTATCTTTTTTTACACTATCTAAGTAAATTGCTCTATATTTAGGAATTGTTCCACTACCATTTTTTAAATCTTTATTAGATATTTCCATATCTTCCATTAAATTTTCTAGTTGTGTTAATTCTTCATTATTTTCTAAGTCTAGTAAGTCACCACTTTTAAGACGATAATATTTTTTCTTATTTTTTAGACTTTCTAATACATTCACAATTTCATCATTTTTAATGTTACCTAAATCAAACTCATACTTCATGATATTATCATGACCGATAGAAAAACTTGACTGAATTTTAGTATCTTTTAATACTTTCGTATCTTTCATTTTATCTGATGTAAATACTTCATATTTTTTAGCTAATTCTATTAAATTTTCTTCTAGTAATTGTCCAATAGTATCTAAATCATCTATATAAATGGTATTTTTATCAATAATGAAGCCATACTGTAACATAGTTTCTATTACTTCATTTTCATATTCACTATCCCTTATGATACTGTTATTAGTATCAAAATATGAAATTTCTTTATCATTATAGATAAATTTGACATTAGCTATAACAAGAGCATTTTTTAAATCTAGATATATTTTAGCAGTAGGTTTTACACCTATCGTGATTTTATCTTCTACTGTTTTATCTAGCTTTATATTAGATTTAATTTCTGGTAAAATACCATTACTAAATTTATCTAAGTCTTCATTTTTAAAGACTAATTTATTCAACCTATTCTGTTTTAAAATAGAAATGATTCTAGATACTTTTTCAGGAGTATGATATAAGATATTATCTTTTTTTATATAAGAACCATTTGCCATTAAGAAGTCATAATCTTTACTTCTATATTCTAATTTATAAATATCATCTTTTTGTGATAGAGTAAATTTAATAGGATTTTCTTCTTTTATTTCATCAATATAACCATGACCTACAATAAGAATTTTTCTATTTTTTAGGAGTGTTAAAAAACTATCAAATAGTTTAGTTGATACAGAAAAATATCTAAAGTCTGCATATCTATTTCCTTTATAAATACTTAATAAATAAGAAATTACCTGCTCATCTTCTTTAGAAAAGAAATGAATTTGTGGATCATAAGTAAAATTTTTTCCAAAAACTACTTTTCCTTCTCCTTCTTCATATGTACTTAAAAATCTACTCATTTTATTATTTAAATTATATAACCTTTTTTCACCTATTTTAAATGCCATTGAAACACTAGGTCGATAACCATCATTAAAGGTTAATTCTATTTCTAGGAATAACTGTTTTTTTAAATGAATATCAGATTTTTTATCAGGGCGATAAAATTCATCTAAAATATATTTGGATATTTGAAATTCCTTTTCTTCTTTCATAATTTGATAAATGTCATCTTGATAGTTTAGTATGCAAGCGGCAACATGTTTACAACTGCCATAAAGATTATGCTGAGGACAGTCACAGCTTTGATCAACGATATGATTATCTTTTACTATCACTTCAACATTATAATAATCATAGGTTCTTTCAGATTCTACAAGAAAAGAATGAGTAGTAATATCATTTTTTTCATCACAGTCAATATATTCAATATAATTCTTATAATAATTTTTACCTTTTTCAATATCTATTCTGTCTAATAAATTATAAATATCTTTTTCACATTCAACATTTAACATACTACCACTTCCTGATTTTTTTTATTATATATTGTTTGAATGTTATATGCAATCATTTTTCATAGCTTATTCAAATTCAAAATTACTAATATAACTTCAACCAAACATAATATAACAGAAAGTTAGGGGGTTGTAAAATGGCTAATTTTAGAAAACTAGAACATAATAAAAACTAATTTTAAAAATTCACTAAAAGAAAATCTAAAATTAGTTCTACTTTTTATCTTAATTTATCAAAATACATAAAATTTAATTTTTTTAGTTTCCTAAATAAGTAATTCTAGCATAACCATTTCCTTGTTTACTACAATTCTCAGTAGGAGTTTCACTAGTACAAGTAGTAGAAATGGTTTTAGTAGATTTTTCAGTGGATTCTTCGCAATTGTAGCAGTACATGGTTTTATTAGTTAAAAGTGGATTACCTATGTAACCAGATCCGCCTCCAGCACCAGCATGTATGGCTGCAGAACCACCATATAATCCACCACCTCCACCGTTAGTGTGATTTCCTAATTGATCATAGCATAGCTCTCCATATCCACCAGCACCAAATTTAGGTGGATATCCAGCATTATCTTTTGTCAATTGAAATCCAGTTTGAGTACCACCTAAACCAGGGTTGTAATTTCCATAAGTTTTTCCTTTACCTCCAATCACACCTCCTCCAGCACCACCTGGACCCCACGATTTTAAATTAGAATTATTATGGTAATATCCACCACCACCTCCACCTGAAACTATAATAATATTGTTTATATAATTTTCAAAGGCAGATAATTGTCCACTTTTTATAGCCATATGTGTAGCGCCACCACCTGAACCAGTCCAAATTTCTCCATAAATCGTCTTATTATATCCGCCTCCTGCTCCACCACCATTATATCCACCAATTGCTATACTGCTTTTACTATTATTATTAGAAACTCCACTACCACCAACATTGATATATATTGAACTATTTTTATTCAATAAAATATTACCATAAGAATAACCACCAACACCTCCTGTTGAATCATGGTTAACATATGCAGTTCCACCTTGTGCTCCCCAAGTTTCTAATTTATATTCACCACTACATGGCATAACAAACTCCTGCTCTCCTCCTGTATAATCAAAATTCCATACATAACCTTTTACATACTTACATAAACTCACTTCTTGATTTAAACTATTTCCATCCTTTAAAGCTAACTCATTATTAACTAGTCCACCTAACACTTTAAAAGTTACCTTACTACTAGTATCACTATCATTTCTAACAACAATACTAATCATCTTACTACTACTTCCTTCAATAGTTCCTAAAACATTATCTTTGGTATCTTTACTATAGCCGACGCTTACATTTTCATTTGTTTTATCTAGAATATAATATAATTCATATTTAGAACTCACTTCATTTAAAGAAGTTAACTTAATTTTAATCTCTTTACTAGTATTAGCAGGAAGTGTAATACTATCACTATCTAATTCACTACTTTCTATCTTATAGTTTAGTGTACCTGCTACTATATTTAATTTACCATGTTCTTCTTTCGTATTTGAAAATATAGCATATGAAAAATAAAATGTCGTTACTAGAATTGTAATTAATAATAATACTAAAAAATAAATCTTCTTACCCTTACTCATAAATAACTCCTATCTTAGTTTCTAAGTATGTTACTTAGAGTACATTAAAATAGGTGTTTTCATTAATAAAATAAGAGAAAATTAAAAATAAAAAAGTAGTAATTTAGTGAATTTTAGAAAAGTTAATTTATCATCAAAATCCATATAATAAAAGGACAATAGTTAAATAAACATCGTCCTTAAGTAACATACTTAAAATCTATTTTCTTATAGCTAAATTATATAATAATTACCATTTGTAAACAAGTAGATTTATAAATTTTCTTTTAAACAGAATGCTGCATAAATTGGTACATATTTGATACCTTTTTTTATGCTAAAGTTATCTTCAGTAAAACGAATTGCTTCTGTTATATTAAATTTACTCATGAATAGTGATAGTGATTTCGCCTTTGAAAGGTTTTTATTTACAATTTCTATTGGTATTACTTTACCTGCTCTTGTTTGTACCACAAAAGGTACTTCAGCTTTTCCTTCTGACTGATAATAATATAAGTTATAACCACTAGAGATAATAGCACTAGCTAAATTATTTTCATAGAGAATATATTTTAAGTTATCATCTGTAAATAATTTCATTTTTGATAAATGCATCATCATAAATAATACTCCTGTATCATTTAAGTATAATTTAAAGCTTTCTGGATCCTTGCATTTACTTAGTGGTGGTTTTACCTCACTTATTTTATAACATTTATAAGCAATACCATTAGCTGATAGGAATTCTAATGCTTTTTCATAATCCTTACTTCTACCACCAGTTCTCATTAACCCATATTGAAACTTTCTATTAGATTTTAGAAGTTGATATGGCAAAATATTTAATACTTCATTACAACGAGTAATATCAATCAAATTATTTAAGTATAAAAATTCTTTTTTGTAGGTATCTAGTTGTTTTTCATGAATAAGTCTTATTTTTAAATCTGTTTCTTTTCTAATATTTGCTTCTATACTTTCAGGAAGTCCTCCTGTAATTAAGAATTCTTCATAATAGTCCATCGCTATATTATGAAATGGCATAGGTTTATTACTTCGATATGATGATTTTATAAAATCAATTAATTCAATATTTCCTACTGCTCTTAAATATTCTTCAAAATCCATTGGGAACATATATTTATATTGAAGTTCTTCACCTTTAAAAGTTAATAGTTTTTCTTTTAAAGAAGTAATCATAATAATATGATAGTCATTAGGCTCTTTTCCAAACTTTTTAACAGCCTTTACAATATCATCATCAATTACATTATCAATAATAATTAAAGTATCGTTTTTTAAAATACTTTCCCCTGTAAGAAGTGATAGCTTAGCTATAATTTTATCTATTGTTCTTTCCTTTTGCATAATTTTTAATAATTCTAAATTGTTATCACTATTAATATAGGAAACGGTTTTATATTCTCTTTCCCCAAATTCAACTGCTGTATAAGTTTTTCCTATTTGCTTATTACCATAAATGAGTAAAGGCTTTCTGTTAGGGTCTTTTTTCCATTTTAGTAAATCTGCATAAATTTTTCGTTCCATTAATCGTATCCTCCTTACATTATTTACATCTTTATTATAGTTTTATTTTAGTTTTAAGTCAATTGGACAAAAGAAAAAAGTATAAGTTTATCTCATACTTTTATACCTTTTTATCTTAATTTACCTTTAGAACCTTTCATGCCTTTTAGTCCACCATGTTCAGCAAAACCTTTTAAAATATTTGTATCAAATGAATGTGTTTTAGCTATTCTCATCTTATAATCACGAATACCAATATTAATCATATCATCTAATAATTCAGTATATTCTTTTCCAATTGGTTCCCATAAATAGAATGATAAAGAACCTGGTATATTATTTACTTCATTAATATAAATTTTCTTTTCTTTTTCATCTACTAGGAAGTCTATTCTTACTACTCCACTAGATCCAAGTGCTTTGAAAGCTCCTACTGCTACTTTTTCAACTTCTTCTTTCATTTTCTTAGGAAGTGGGGCTGGTATTACACGACTTGTTGATACCATTCCTTTTGATGTTTTAAACTTACCACCTATTTTTCCTTTGGTTTTACTACTTCCTAAATACTTATCTTCATAAGTTAAGAAATCTTTAGTAGGTATTACTTGTTCAATAGCACTTACTTGTTGATTACTATAGTTACCTAATACACTAATATTTACTTCCATTAAGTTCTCTACTAATTTTTCTATTACTATCTTATGATCATATTTAATAGCTTCATCTATAGCTACTTTTAATTCTTCTTTATTATGTGCAGTCTTAATACCAACACTACTTCCTAGAGTAGCTGGTTTTATAATTACTGGGTAAGTTAACTTTTCAACACGGGCTAATACTTTTTCATTATCATCTTCATATTCTGTATCATAAAACCATGCATAATCACAAACTGGTAAATCATTTTCTCTAAAAATTTCTTTCATAAAGATTTTGTCTTGTCCTACAGCTGATGCATAAACATCTCCACCTACAAATGGAATACCAATTGATTCTAAGTAGCCTTGTAAAACACCATCTTCTACATTAGTTCCATGTACAATTGGAAATACCATATCGATTTCTTTTACAATTCTTCTAAATCCTTTTTTATTCTGTAATACAAACTTGCCATTATCTTCATATAATACTACATTTTTAGCATATCTTTTAATTAATGATAAATCGCTATAAGTTTCTATTTCTTTTAACATTTCACCTGTATACCACTGTCTATCTTTCGTGATATATATTGGAATAATTTCATACTTTTCTGAATCCATTTTGTTCATGGCTTGTATAGCTGAAATAATACTTACTTCATGTTCTACACTTTCACCACCAAAAATAACGCCTAATCTAATTTTCATTTCAAACATCTCCCTTAATCTTCGTTATAACTATCTGGTAAATCGTTTTCAAATAGTGCATAAATATCTTTATCTTTTTCTTTTAATTTATTAATTAATGGATAGCTATCTACTACCTTATTTAAAATAAATATTTTATCTTCTTTATAACCAGCTTTTATTAATCCATTATAAATTGGTTTCGTAATATTTTTTCCTATTAATATTACATAATCTGCAGCACTAGCTATTTCTGTACCAAATTTTTCATTATATTCCTCTTGTTTATCACCAAGTTCTATCATTCCTGGAGTAACAACTACTTTTGTTCCTGGCATCATTTTTAATACTTCAACTGCCATTTCTGCTCCAACTGGATTAGAATTATAAGCATCATCTATCATATAAATATTACCCAAGTCTTTTAGCTCTAAACGGTGTTCTATTGATCTTACTTTTCTAACACCTTGTTGTAGTTCGTTAATACTCATACCTAATTTCTTACCTAAAGCTACACTTGCTAAGATATTATAAATATTGTTTTTACCTAATAATTTAGTTTCAAATGGATAATAGTTATCATCATCTTTAAATTTAATATCAAATGTACTTCCCTTATTACTACACTTTATATTATATGCAACAACATCAGCATCTTGATTCGTAATTCCTATCCATACTACTTCTACGTTATTCTTTAGATGATAGCTTGTTTGCCATTCGTCATCTTTATTTAAAATTGCTACACCATCACTAGGAAGGGATTCAATTAATTCAAACTTTGTTTTTTGAATATTTTCCCTTGTTTTAAAAGTTTCTAAATGGGCAGTACCAACACGCGTTAAAATACCATATTTAGGATGAACCATATCACATAAAGTCTTAATTTCACCTGGCCTATATGCTCCCATTTCAGCAATTAATATATCATCAAATTTATCTAAATGATTATTGATTGTAATCATAAGTCCATACTCTGTATTTAGATTTCTAGGAGTTGGTCTCGCTATATATTTTACATTTAAAATATCACTTAAAATATTTTTACTACTAGTTTTACCATAACTTCCTGTAATTCCTATTACAGATAGATTACTCATTGACTTTAATTTCTTTTGTGCCTGATGATAGTATTTTAAATAAACACATCTTTCTACTGGCTTATTGATAACTTTAGCTAATAAAACAACTAAATATTCTAAATAAACCATAATAGATGATACCATTAACATACTATAATTTAGATTATTATTTAATAGTGTTACTACAAGTGGAATTAAATAAAGAATTGAAATTGTTACTAATAATCTTTTTACCCTAGCCGTAATTACTAGAGGTTTTTTTACTTGTTCTTCTGCTCTTATTTTTTTGATTCTTATCATATCTACTACATAAATAGCTATTGATAAGATAATTAAAATATCATTTTTTAATAGACAACCTATTATTATGAAAAGACAAGATACGATATCTAAATTTAAAAATGCTGTTGTGATATTATTTGAAATCCATTTTAAGTATCTATTATTTTCATTATATAGATTTTGTTGAAGCATATGTAATGCTTTTTTTCCTTTTACGATTAAATAAACTAAGAAAACTAGAAACATTATATAGGTAACATGCATATCTATACCTCACTTTCATGTTAATTATAGCATTCTAACTTTTAAATAACAATATCACTAAGCTTTTATTTATAATATTTTTATGTTTATTTTTGCTATAATTCATAAATAGTATATTTTTTCATATTAAAAAAGTTCATAGAACAAAAGAATAAAAATTAAAATTTTTATTCGCCTTGGTCGTTGCCTTCCAAGTTTCCTACTTCATAGATAGAGTACCCTCTATTCTCCATAGGCTTAAATTCCGGTAGTCGCTACCGTACTCATTATTTTTATTTATCTATATTTTATTTTAGTTTCTTAATTTTGATAGTGTATTCTTAATCCTTCAAACATAATATTGATACTTGCATTGATATCCCTGTCATTCTTATTACCACAGTTGGTACATTCCCAGCTTCTAATACTTAAATTATTGGTTACTTCAGTCTTACTTCCACAATGACTACACATCTTACTACTTGGATAAAAAGTATCTACTTGATAATAATACTTTCCTTGTAGTTTTGTTTTCCATTTTAGTAATTCACATATCTTATTGAAACTGGCATCTAATACTGCTTTCGCTAAATGATGATTACTACTAATTCCTTTTACATTTAACTTCTCACTCACAATGATATCATGCTCTTTTACTATCTTATTAACTATCGTAATCATATTATGTTTTCTACTGTTCTTTATTTTACTATAAATTCTAGCTAGTCTTATCTTGGTTTTATTATAATTATTACTTCCTTTTACTTGTCTAGATAACTTCTTCTGTATTCTTTTTAATTGTTTCTCTCTTTTTAAGATTTCTTTTGGATTAGAATACTTTTCTCCATCACTTGTAATTACTAAATCTTTAATTCCTAAATCAATTCCTACAATACTAGTTGGTTTTACTTTTTCTTTTATAAATTCAGTTTCTTCTACTACTACACTTACATAGTATTTATTCGTAGTATCTCTTTCTATTGTAGCATTTATAATATTTCCATTTATACTATCTAAGTTACGATAACCTCTAATACTAACAATTCCTAATTTAGGTAATTTTATTTTCCTATTTTTTAAATCCACTTCTATATTACTATAGTTGTTACCTTTATAACTACTCTTTATACAAGTAGTCCTATAACTTTGTTTACTAAATTTATTTTTAAATACTGGGTATCTACTTCTTTTACTAAAGAAATTTTTATAACTGTCTTCTAAATTAAAGATACTATTTCTTAAGCTACAACTATCTACTTCTTTTAGAAATGGATATTCTACTACTAATTCTTTTAATTCTTTACACATATCATATGCTTTTTGGTAACCATTTTCCTTACATTTATTTAGAAAATGATTATATATAAATCTAGTGCACCCAAATGTTTTATGAACTAATATTTTTTGACTATCTGTTAAATACATTCTAAATTTATAAGCTTTATACATGATGATATCCTCCCTTGATGGTTATGTCTTACTATTATAATAATCAAACTTATGTGTGTCAATAAAATATAGTAAAAAAAATTAACTTTAAGTATAACTAATACATTGTTATTGATACCAATTAAAACCATAGAATTTTATCATTAAGTATGACTTCCCCATTATATTAATAAATATCACAAATTGAGTCCAGTTTCCAGTTTTGTCGTAAGTGAACAAATTGGATTTTTAAAATTTATAAAGAGAAAAAGTGCTCCTGAAATGGGTTGTCCATATTTATTGTGGTGGTACTACGCTACCTTTTGATTTGAAAAATTAAAGCTTTTTCTTTAATCTTTTTGATGTGGACTTAATTTTATTAAACCCTTTTTCTATTCAATACCAATCTGAACGCGCTTTCCTTATATATAAAAAGACTGAAATCTAGTTCAGTCATTTATTTACTTTGTATAGTTTTTTTGAAACTCTAGTCTCAATTTATCAGCAACAGTCACAATAAATTCTGAATTTGTAGGTTTTGCTTTATCAATATCTACACTGTGACCAAATATTTCTTCCATTAAATCCCAGTCGCCACGATTCCAACTTACTTCAATTGCATGACGAATTGCTCTTTCTACACGAGAAACTGTTGTATCAAATTTACCAGCTATATCTGGGTATAATTCTTTGGTAATTCCACCAATTACTTCTGGTTTTTCATATAAAATAGAGATTCCCTCTCTAATATATTGATAACCTTTAATATGAGAAGGTATTCCTAATTCATGAAGAATTTTAGTAATAGAAATTTGTAGATTATTATGATAAATATCAATAGAAGTATTGGAATAATCTTTTATTTCCCCACAGTCTTCAATTCTTCTTTCTAAATCTGTAAGTTCAAATGGTTTTAATATAAAATAATTTACTCCCATTTCTGATACTTTTCTTATCATATCTTGGGCATTATAAGAAGTTAGAATAATTATTTTTTTATCTATATCTTCTCTTTTTATTTCTTCTAATATAGATAATCCATCTCTTTTAGGCATAATTAAATCTAATATAATAACATCATACTCTGACTGATTATTTCTAATTAACCTAAGTCCTTCTTCACCATCATTTGCTTCTAATACTATCTCAATACTAGCGTGATTATTAAAGTACTCCTTAATCATGCTTACTAACTCGATATTATCATCGATCATAAGTACTCTGATTTTTTTCATTTTTTCTCCTTTCGTACTCCACGCATTTACAATTATACAATAATATCCTACAAATTGATACAGCGAATATTGACAAGATATGTAAAGATTTGTCGAATTTAGTTATTTATTGGCTATATTTGAAATAGCAGTAAAACAGATTAGTATTAATATCGCTACTATAACGATCCAAAAAACAGGATCACTATAATGTTCCATTATAAAATCATAACAGTCTGATGAAAATTTAGTTAAATTATCCCATATATTACTAAAAATACTTGCTATCATTTTACCACCTCAATTATTGTTTCTAAACTATTTATATTTAAACTAGCACTACCTATTAAATAACCATCTATTAAGTTAACATGCTTTAGTTTTTCAATTGTGTTTTCATTTACACTACCACCATATATTAAAATAGGATTTATACCTAATAGTAATACTACTTTATCTTTTATATATAATAAAATTTCTTCTAATTTTTTAGTATCAGGAATCTTCCCAGTTCCAATTGCCCAAACTGGTTCATAAGCTATCATAATATTATCTAGTTTAATATCTTTTAATACTTCTAATTCTTTATCTATTACTTCTTTTACATTATTATTTTCTTCTTCTCCAATACATAAAATAGGACAGATATTATTTTTTACTAGTTTTTTTATTTTTTCATGAATGATTTCATTGGTTTCTTTATATTTTTTTCTAATATCAGAATGCCCTAGAATAGTATATTTTACTCCATGTTTTACTAAATCTTCTATTTGATAATAATATTCCATATCCTGACTTCCTAATATGAAACAATTAGTTTTAAATAAAGATAACTGTTTATCATTAGGGCAAAGAATTAGTTTTATATTTTTATAGTTTTTTTTACTTAATTTATTTAGATAAGATTCTTCTACGAAATTATCTTTATAATTATTTATTATCCACTTCATCTTTATTACCTTTTACTTTATCTACAAATTTATTAATTAAAGAGTGACGATTTTTTTTATGTTCAATTGCATATTTATATACATCAAGTACAGATTCAGCAAAGTATTTAGCACTAAATCTATCAGAGTTTATTCTAGCTTGATTAGATAATTTTTTGGTTAACTCATTATCATTATATAACTCTGTAATAATTTCTTTACACTCTTTTTCATTATTAAATATTCTACCATTCAAGCCATCAATTATAGTATTTTTAAAACTTTCATCATCAATACAAATTGGTACTACACTAGATGCCATTGCTTCAATTACTGTTAACCCTTGTGTTTCTGTATGAGATGCTGTTAAGAAGATATCTGATAAATGATAATAATATGGTACTTCTTCCCAGGCTACTTTTCCAGTCATAATTATATTATTTTCTAAATGGTATTTTTCTATGATTTCTTTATATAAGTCATAGTCAGGACCATCACCAACAATTAATAATTTTAATTTAGGAAGACTAGGTACCAAATCTTTCATAACATCTAATAAGAATACTACATTTTTTTCTTGTGCTAATCTACCAATAAAGATAGCGATAAAGTCATCTTTCGTTATTTTTTCTTTTCTTTTGATACTAGCTAATTTCTTTTTATCAATATTTTCTGTATAAAAACGCTCTAGTTCAATTCCGGTTGGAATGATATGAATATTTCTATCTACTTGATACTTTTCTTTAAATAAGTCATAAGTTTTTTTAGTAGGTACAATTAACTCAGTAGCTGTTTTATCACAGTAAAATAGAGTTAAATATTCTACTATTTTTTTACTAGATTTATCAAAATAACCTTTCGTAATATAGTGAATATAATCTTCATACATAGTGTGATAAGTGTGTACTAGTGGAATATCTAACTGATAAGCTAGGATTCTAGCAAATGTTCCTATTGCGAATTCTGTTTGAGAATGTATGATATCTAAATTCCAACTTTTAATTTTATTTACAGCTTTTAATGGGTATACTGCTGTTAGTCTAGAATCATAGATACCTGTAGGAATACCTGGTACTTTTAAAACTCTTTCTTCTTCATCATATTCATAATGAAAACTTTCTAGATTAGCAGTTACTACATAGACTTCATGTCCTAATTTTTCTAATCCTTTTTTTAACATAATTTCACTTGTTACTAAACCACTAATATATGGAGTATAAGTTTCTGTAAATATTCCTATTCGCATTTGATATCTTCCTTTCTAGTATTTGTACTAAATAAAACTCCACCTATTATCATTGGTAGATAATAAGAAATACTACGCCATATTAATAGTGATGCTTTTAGTAGTGAACCTGTTACAAAATTACCAAAGAATTTTAAGTAACCAAATTCAATACCACCACTTGCTCCTGGAATTGGAACAAATGAACCTATAATTAGGACATAAGCTGATGCACAAATAGATGTTAGTGGCGTGATGTTTACTTCTTTTTTTGCTAGGGCTAGTATTACGAAATATGGCATTAAATAAGTTAAAAATAAATAAATAATATTATAGATAAAGGTTCTAATACATAAACCTTTATTCTGTCTTAAGTAAATTGCTCCTTCATGAAAGTCATCTACTTTTTCACGCCATTCTTTTTGCTTTTCTTCTTTATTTTTTACTAGTTTTAGTTTACTTAAAATAGAAATCCCTTTTTGAATCATAAAGTGATTAAATTTACTACTAAAACTTATGATAATTAATCCTACCATAACTAGAGTATTAACTATAAATCCTATGGTTACTAGTTGTTTTAATAAAGTGATATCAGTAAATAGTTCTAAATAATAGTTAATAATAATTGCGATTAGTCCAAAGGATACTAAGGCTGCTTGGTAGATAATAAAATTTTGAATAATGATATTTGTAGCTTTTGTTAATCTCACGCCATCTTTTTTTAACATGTAAATTTGCATAGGTTGACCACCAGAAGAAAAGGGAGTAATTCCGTTAAAAAATTTCGTAATTAATAGCATTTTATAGGCTTGTTTAAACTGATACTTATATGCATAGCCTTGTATAATTTCTTGATAAGCTCTTGCTTCAAAGGCAATTGCTATAAAAAAACATAATAATGCGATTACTATCCAGAAGAAATTAGCATTTTTTAGAGTTTCAATAATACTAGGAAAATCATCTTTTAGGACGCATACTAACACTACAAAAGTTATAATTAATAAAATAATACTGTTTTTCTTTAAATTTTTCATGATAACTCCTAATTTTCTTCTATTATTCCTAAACCTGGCAATTTCTTACCTTCTAGATATTCAAGGGTTGCTCCTCCACCAGTTGATGCATGACTTACTTTTTCTTTATAACCTAATTCTTGACTAGCTGCTACAATATCTCCTCCACCTAAAATAGTTTCAATATTATTTTCTGTTAAAAATTTTAAGATTTCTTTGGTTGCTTGTTGATATTTTTCTATTTCATAATAACCTAATGGACCATTCCATACTACTGTTTTAACATTTTTTAAAATTTCTTTTAGGTAATTAATAGTGTTAGTTCCTAAATCTAGGCCTATATCATCATTTGATAAATCTGTTATTTTTTTAGTTATACTTTCTTGATTTTCTCCTATTTCTTTTGCTACCACAACATCTTTTGGTAATATAATTTTATTAGGGTACTTTTTTAATAATTCTTTACAGTTAGAAATAAAATCATCTTCTACTAGGGACTTACCAGTTTCATAACCTTCTGCTTTTAAAAAGGTAAAAGCCATTGCGCCACCTATTATCATATAGTCTGCTTTGGTTATTAAGTTTTCAATTACGCCTAATTTATCTGATACTTTCGCACCACCTAATATTACGGCGTATGGTCTATTGGGGTTTTCTAATTTAGATAAATGTTTTAATTCCTTTTCCACAAGAAAACCAATTCCATTTGGAATATTACTAGCAATTCCTACATTAGATGCATGACTTCTATGAATGGTACCAAAGGCATCATTTATAAAAATGTCACCAAGAGATGCCCAATATTTTCCTAATTCTATATCATTTGTACTTTCTTTTTTTCCATCTAAGTCTTCAAAGCGAGTATTTTCTAATAGAATCACATCTTTAGGATTCATGTTAGCTACTATTTCTTCTACTTCTTTTCCTCTTGTTTTAGGAACGAATACTACATTTTGTCCTAATAATTTACTTAATCTAGTAGCAACAGGTTTTAAACTGTTCTTTTCTAAGTCTTCTTTTGTTTTGATTCTTCCTAAGTGAGATAATAGAATTACTTTTGCGTTATGATTTATACAATATAGAATAGTTTCTAGGCTTTCTCTAATTCTGTTATCATCTATAATTTTATTATCTTTCATTGGTACATTAAAATCACATCTTATGATTACTTTTTTATTATTTAGGTTATAATCTCTAACTGTTTTCTTCATATCATCACCATTTTCATTATACTCTAAAACTGGTTAAAAAAAAAGAGAATTTGCTTCTCTTAATCTTACATTTTAGTCATTAAATACTTAGCTACTCTTACCATTTGAGAGGTATATGAGTTTTCATTATCATACCAAGCTACTATTTGGACTAAAGTTTTATCTTCTCCTAATGGTACTACTTTGGTTTGCGTTGCATCAAAGATAGAGCCATGAGTATCACCAATAATATCACTAGATACAATTTCTTCTTCAGTATAGGCATAAGAATCTGATTGTTTTTCTTTCATGTAATTATTAATTTCTTCTAGTGTTACCTTTTTTTCAACAACGGCATCTAAAATCGTTAAAGAGCCATCTGGTACTGGTACTCTTTTGGCACTACCTACTAATTTTCCATCTAATTCTGGAATTACTAAACCAATTGCTTTAGCTGCTCCTGTTGAATTTGGTACGATATTTATAGCTGCTGCTCTAGCTCTACGCAAGTTTCCTTTACGATGAGGACCGTCTAATAACATTTGATCTCCAGTATAGGCATGAATAGTTGTCATAATTCCTGATGTGATAGGAGCAAGTTCATTTAAAAATTTGGCCATTGGAGCAAGACAATTTGTGGTACATGATGCTGCTGATATAATGTTATCATTATTAGTTAATGTATTTTCATTTACTCCATACACAATAGTTGGAATATTACCAGCTGGAGCAGAAATAATTACCTTTTTAGCACCAGCCTCAATGTGAAGATAAGCTTTTTCATAAGAAGTAAAGAAACCAGTACATTCTAAAACCACATCAACATCTAATTCCTTCCATGGTAATTTACTAGGATCTGCTTCTTTTAATATTTTTATTTCTTCCTTATCTACAATAATAGAATCTTCTGTACTTTCAATGGTATCACTTAATTCATATTTTTTCTGGGCAGAATCGTATTTTAATAAATATGCTAACATTTCTGGAGATGTTAAATCATTAATTGCTACTATTTCAATTCCATCTTTATGAAACATTTGTCTAAATGCAAGTCTTCCAATTCTACCAAAACCGTTAATTGCTACTTTCATAATATCTATCCTTTCTAATTTTATTATATAGTTTTCCCTAAAATCATTCAATACATACTATTAAACTATACAGAAGTTGTCACTTTATTATTAGAATAGATAAGTATTTTTAGCATAAGTTTTATAGTAGAGGTGGCACATGAAATTTATTATTAAAAATGGACTTTCTTCTAAATATGCACCCATTAATAGTAGAGATTCTTTGCTTTTAAGTCTTCATAATAAAATGGTTGATGGCGTTATGTTAAATCTTAATTTTACGAAAGATAAGGAAATCGTTATTTATCATAATGATAATATTTTTAATAAAGAAATTAAGAAACTTACTTTAGAAGATATTAAAAAATATAATTTAGGAAATAGAGTCAAAAGGCATCAGGTTATTTCTTTAAAAGAAGCTCTTGAATTGTTTAAAGATAGTAACAAAGTATTAATTTTTAATCTTTCTGATTATGGTAGTGATAATTTATTATTTTCACAGTATCTTACTTATTTAGTAAGGGATTACCCAAATATTTATATTCAAAGTAGTTCTCAAGATATGCTTTCCAATTTAAAGAATTATCAAATAAATGCTAAACTTGGTACTAATTTTGAAAATGAAGTTGATGGAATGCAGTTTTATACAATTTCTAATCCTTCTTTTCGTAAACCTTATCTAGAAGAAATGAATAATTATTTAAAAATGGATAAAGATGATAAATTTTTCTTATTTGATGAAGTAGATAGTGATAAATTAATAGAGTTTAAGGAAATGTTTCCAGAATTAGAGGATTATATTTATATCTGTTCTAGTAAATTTTTCCATAATAAAAGTATCTGATATTAGATACTCTTATCTTTTTGTTTTTAATTTTTGTTTTACTAGATGAGATTCTTGCCTATTCATTTTTTTATTTCTTGATTCATAATATGGCATTACTCTTTTATATTCTTGTTTTCCTACTATTTGGTAAAATTCTAATGATTCTTCTTTTAGTTCTTCTTTCATTAAAACTGGCAATAGTATTTTTAAATCATCAAAGTCAAAAAAACGAATAATTTGATTATTAAAATGAAATTTATTTTCTATTCTAACATATGATATTCCTTGTATACATAACTCTCTTTCTAACTCATTCATAAAGTATTCACTATTTTCTACAAGATATTTCTGTACATTCATAGAAAAGCCTCCCACTATAGGAGGTTATTTTAACATAGTTTATACTTTGAAACAACCACCACCAATGAATTCTCTTAAAATAGAATCTTTTGGTACTGTTTCAGAAGAAATTGGTAAAAATAATCGTAAGAAATTAATTAAACGAATTGCTTCATTATAGTAAGGAGAAGTTGGTTCTACTGAATATAGTAATGGTTCTACAAAGGTTTTTAAAACCCCTAATTCATAAATCATAGCAGTGTTAAAAGCATAATCTGCTTCATCTTGATATGGAAAAATATAGTTTTCTTCTCCATCTCTTACTTTAGTCCAATTCTTTAAAGTATCTTCTACTTTATTGCCACGTGTTCTATTATCACGCACAATTCTACGCAATAAGCGATTATCTGTTGTGGAAACACGAACATGATTATCAATATTTAATTCTGTTAGAGCTGATAAATAAATCGTTATTTTCTTTTCTTTTGGAATATGTTCTAACACTTTAGGATTTAGGGCATGGATTCCTTCTATTAATAAGATATCATCTTGAGATAGTTTTAGTTTTCTATTAAATTCTTTTTCTCCTAAAATAAAGTTGTAGGTTGGTACTATTGTTTCCTTTTGCTGTAATAGGTTTTCTATTGTTTCTTCAAATAGTTTTAAATCTACTGCTTCTAGTCTTTCAAAATCTGGATTACCTTGTTCATCTAGTGGTGTATCTTTTCTATCTACAAAGAAATCGTCCATAGATAACATAACTGGTGTTTTTCCTAAACTTTTTAGACATAGGGTTAATTTGTTGGTAGTAGTTGTTTTACCGGTTGAAGATGGTCCTGCTAATAATACTATTTTAGCTTCTTCTTGACTAATTATCTTTTTAGCTAATTCCATAAGGCCATGATTTTTCATAAGTTCATCAATTTGAATTAATTCATCAATGGTACTATTCGATACTCTTTTATTTAAATCTACTACATTTTCTAAAGATAGATTTTGAGCCCAACTCTTAGATTCTTTAAATAGATTAAAAATGTTTTCTCTACGTTCAAATGGCTTAATACCATCTTTCATATAGACAGTAGGAAATCTTAAAACAAAGCCATCTTCATTTAAATAAGTCAATTCAAAATGTGATAATACTTTAGTAGAAGTTGGCATTAAACTATAGAAATAATTATACATATCATTTAATTTATAAAGTGTTAAATGAGTAGAAGTAATATATTTCATAATTTCTGATTTCACGGTATCGCCAATATTTTTAAAATACTCCATAGCTTCTAATCTAGAAACTGTTAGTCTTTCAATAGGAAGATTAGCTGATACTACTTTCTTCATTTCTTCTTCTAGTTTCTTGATATCTTCTTCTGTTATTTTAATAGTTGATTCTATATAGATTCCCTTATCTAGGGAGTGATTTACTTTTAAGTTTGCTGATTTACCAAAAAGATGCTTGAAAGTATAAATCGTCATATAAATTAAACCATTTAAATAAATTTGATTAGCGCCACGATTCATTAAGTCAAAAAACTCGATTTCGCAGTTTTTCGTAATGGTTTCAGTTAATTCTTTATAGATACCATCAACTTTTGCTACAATAATTTCATATTTAAATAATGATTGGTAATTTTTAGATAATGATTCTAGTGTAGTACCGTAGTCAATTTCAATTAGTTCGTTACCAACATTCACAGATAATTTATTCATAATAATTCCCCTTTTTGTGTTTCTTTTTCTTTTTTTCTATTTGCTTTTACAATGGATACTAAAGCTGTTAAAGTTATGATTTTAGAAACTGCTGTTTGCTGATAGTCTTTTGATTTTTGCATATAACCTAACTCAGTTTGTACTTGTTTATAATATTCATAATCTAAATTGTTTATTTCATTAGTTTCATCAATAGAAAAGGTTTGATGTTCGATTAAAATATTTTTTAAGAAGGTTACTTTTCCTTTTCCAATATTAATATCTGCTTCTTGAAGTAATAAAAGGATTTCTTCTAGTGATTTTTTCTTCATAGCTACTACAAAGGCCGAAACATTCATTTTGTATAGCTCAGCTATTACTTTTTTAATATCTTGACTTGTTAAAAGATTACAGTTTTCTTTAATATTTTTAAATATTGCACGTATAATACGGTCATCATTTCCCTTTATTAATGCTAGTGCTTGTTTTTCAGTAAAACCTAATTCTTGTACATTTGTTGCTTGTTTTATTTTATGAATTTCTTCTTCTACTAATACCTCATCATGTGATAAATCATATATTTCTTGGTAGAGAGATTCTATTTTAGCTATTAGTGATTTTGTTTTAGCATTATTTTCTTTTGTAAGCTTTTCTATTTTAGATTCTAATTCTAACACTTTTTTATGATTAAAAATTCTATTTAAAGCTTTTTTATTTAGTGCTTCTTTTTCATATTGAATAGAAAAAATTTCATTCATAGTTCTGTTATCGTTTTCATCTATTTCTAATAATGTTTTTTTTATTTCATTATCAATTTTCTTTTTTCTTTCTAGTTCATCTTTCTTTTCTTTGATTAATACTTCTTTAATTTCTTCTAGCATCAAATCACCTTCTATTTTTACAGTTTCATTGTATCACATTTTGTCTAACTAATAAATGTATAAAATGAGCTTATTTACACTATTATAATTATGGGTGATAATTATGAGTTTAGTGCCAATGGTTGTAGATAAAGAAAATAATGGAGAAAGAAGTTATGATATTTTTTCTAGACTACTTAAAAATAGAATTATTCTTTTAAGTGGTGAGATTGATGATATGCTTGCTAATAGCGTGGTTGCACAACTTTTGTATTTGGATTCCTTAAATCATGATGATATTAGTTTATATATTAATTCACCAGGTGGTTCTGTTACTGCAGGAATGGCTATTTATGATACTATGAATTTTGTTAAGAGTAGCGTATCTACTATTTGTTTAGGTATGGCTGCTAGTATGGCTGCATTTTTACTATCTTCTGGTGAGGAAAAGAAACGCTATATTCTTCCTAATGCCGAAGTTATGATTCATCAACCATTAGGAGGAGCACAGGGTCAAGCAACAGAAATTAAAATAGCGGCAGAACACATTTTAAAATTAAGACATAAATTAAATGAAATTCTTGCTAAGAACACAAATCAAAAATTAGATACTATTGAAAAAGATACAGAAAGAGATAATTTTATGGATAGTAAGGAAGCTTTAGAATATGGAATTGTTGATAAAATTATAGAAAAGGAACACTAATTGATGGTGTTCCTTTTTTCATTGGTATTTTTTAAAATTTCCGTTACTTCCTCTTCTGTATAGACATTATCTGGAAAACTTCCATATTGAATATCAAAAATTTTTCTACCACTTATTCGTGATTTATTAGATTCTATTAATTTTGTACAAATTGTTTTTTGAATATCTGTTAGATTTTCAGAATTATTAGGAATCGTTAATGTGACTAGTGTTTTATCAAGATTTCCTAATTTATTTTTAATATATTCTAATCTAATCCCAGCATATACACAACAACCTAATTCACATAAAATTTTAGTAGCTGTTAATGTATTATACTTAATTTCTTCTTCTTTTTCTAAATAGGAATTTATATATTTAGAAAATACATCGCAGTGATATTCATTATCCCCTACTAGTATAATTTCTCCTAACGGCGTTATGATATAACCACCTGCCATTACTGATAATTCTTCCATAGCATTAGTGGGAAACTCACAACACGGATTTTGATTTATGCTTAGTGGCCTTACTGTCATATTATCCCTCTTTCATTTTGTTTACTAATTCTCTTATTTTACGAAAACGATGATTTAATCCTGATTTCGTAATTGGTTTTCCTGTTTCATAACTTATAATTTCACTTAATTCTAATAAAGAAGACTCTGGATATTTTAAACGATATTCAATTGCTTCTTTGGTTTTATCATCTAATAGATCAAGCCCTATACTTTCTTTTAGGTATTCAATATCTTCTATCTGTTTAGTAGCAGTTTCTACTACTTTGTCCATATTGGCTTGTTCCATATTATTTAAGCGATTCGTCATATTTTTATGATCACGATAAATTCTAATATCTTCATAGTATAAAACAGCTTGACTTGCTTGAATAATTCTTAAGAAGTCTCCTATTTTTTCTGCTTCCTTAATATAAACCATATACCCTTTTTCTCTAGATAAAACTTTACTATTTAAATCAAATTCATTTAATAGTTTTGATATTATATTAGCTTCTTTCTTTTCTTCTATTAAAAACTCTAAATGATATCTAGCAGTTTTAGGGTCATTGATACTTCCCTTAGATAAAAAAGCACCTCTTAAATAAGCTCTTATTTCTTCTTCTGAACCTAATATATAATTACTTGGTTCTTCTAGAATATTACCATAATCATCTATTACTGATAAATCTTTTAAAATAAAATCTACTTTATCATTAATCATAATTAGATATAAGTTGTTTTTACTAAAATTAACACTTTTTCGATTTTCAATTTCACAGGTAACATCATAGATATCTTTTATTAATTTGTATATTCTTTTGGCAACGGTAGCATTTTCTGTTAAAAGATCTATCGTTGTATCTGTGCAACTACCATTATTTCTTAGAAAGCCAGATAATTCAGAGATACTTTCTGAACGTGTATTATCAATTCTAGAAATTTCTTCTTTGATTGTGGTTGTAAAAGACATAGTATCACCTCATTAAATAAGAGAAAATAATAGAGCTAAGTTTTAAACTATTATGGCGAATGGTATTATCAATGGTTGTAAGTAGATCTGCTTCAATTAATTCTAAGTTTTCTAAGTTTAAGTTATCATAATCGATAATTACAGGGTCTTTTTGTTCCTCTGTTTCATATTTTTTTAGGATTTTATTATCAATTTTGGTGTTACTAGCAACTACGACATCAATTGTATCTTTTCCTAAATATTTTTCTAATATCTTAATATGGTCGCTTACTCCAAAATTATCTGTTTCACCTGGTTGTGTCATAGCATTACATAAATACATTACCTTGGCACTAGCTTTATTAATTTCTTTTACCACTTCACTACATAGTAAGTGAGGAAGAATACTTGTATATAAACTTCCCATTGATAGAATAATTAAATCAGCTTCTCTTATACTTTCTAATACTTCTTTTTCTACATGAGGAGTTTCTTTATAAAATATTTTTTTATACTGAGTATGAGATTTTGTGAGTTTATCTTCGCCCTCAATGATTTTACCATCAATGGTTTCTCCCATTAAAGTTAGATAATCTTCTGATAATGGTAATACTTTATGTTTTACATCTAATAACTTACTTAAATATTCAATGCTTGTTTTTAGATTTTTGGTTTTATTTAACATAGCTGTTAATACTAGATTTCCTAGAGGGTGGCCGTCTAAATCACTATATGTTTCAAAACGATATTCCATAATACTTTTAATTTCTTCTGGTAATTCTGATAAATTGGTAAGTACCTTTCTAATATCTCCTACGGCTGGAGTTGAAAATTCTTCTCTTAGTTTTCCGGTTGAACGCCCACTATCTGATACGGTGATTACTGATGTTATCTCTACGGGGAAATCTTTTAAACCTTTTAGTAAACTAGATAATCCTGTTCCACCACCGAAGACTACTATTTTCTTTTTCATATTCTCTTCCTATCTCTGTTTTATAATATTGTTTGCAGCAATTGCACCTTCACTACAAGCAGTTACTACTTGATATAAATCTTTTTTGACACAGTCACCAACTGCATATATTCCAGGAATTTTAGTTTGGTAATTTTTATCTACATTGATATAACCTTTATCATCTAAAATATCTAAGTTTTCAAATATTTTTGTATTTGGTACTTGACCAATATATTCAAAACAACCGTCTACCATTATTTCTTCTTGATTATTCTGTTTATCTTCTAACACAATACCAGATAATTTATTATCATCTATTTTAAATTCTTTTACCGTTCTATTCGTTAAAATAGTTATATTTTTCATATTTTTGACATCATTTACTAAGGCATCTGTAGCACTAAATGTATCTCTTCTATGAATTAGTGTAACACTATTACATATTTTAGATAGATAAATTGCTTCTTCTAAAGCTGCTGTTCCACCACCAACAACGGCTACTTTTTTGTCTTTATAAAGACTACTATCACAGGTAGCACAGAAACTGATTCCACTACCTACTAGTCTATCTTCTAGTGTTACTTCTAATTTTCTTGGTGCTCTGCCGGTTGCAATGATTAAATTTTTACATTTAATTTCTTCTTTATCTGTTATTACAGTAATAAAATCATTTTCTACTTTAACTTGATTTGCTTTTGTATATTTATAGGTAACCCCTAAATTTAATACTTGATTATAAATATTTAGTGCTAAATCGCTACCAGTAATAGAAGAAAAACCTGGATAGTTTTCAACAGATGATGCTAATGTTATTTGACCACCAGGTACTCCATTTTCTAAAATACAAATATCTTTACGCGCTCTTTTTAAGTATATGGCTGCTGTCATTCCAGCTACACCAGAACCTATAATTACTGTATGATACATAGTGCCTCCTTAAAATAATATATCTTTTTCTTCTTTATCTTTATATAAGTTATCAAATCTTGTTCCTTTTTTACATAGAAATAACATTAATACTCCAACGATAATTAATATAATAGATACAATTTGGGCAATACGGAAATTTCCTAACATTAGACTATCTGTACGCATTCCTTCAATTATGATTCTTCCTACTGAGTACCAAATTAAATATACTCCGGTTAGCTGACCATTCTTTAGGTATTTGTATCTTCTTACAATTAATAAAGCAATAAATCCTGAAAAGTCCCAAATGGATTCATATAAAAAAGTAGGTTGATGATAAGCTCCATTAATATACATTCCATTTATTAAAAATTCAGGTAACCCTAATTTCTGCAAATGTTCTAAAGTAGTTACCATTCCATATGCTTCTCCATTAAAGAAATTACCCCATCTACCAATAGCCTGTCCTAAGATTAAACCTACTACTAAGATATCTAATACTTTTAAGGTTTTTGCGTGATACTTTTTTGTATATAAGATTACAGTTAATAATCCTACAATAATTCCACCATGAATTGCTAGACCACCATTCCAAACTTCCAAAATTTCTAATGGGTATTTTAAATAATAATCTAAGTTAAATAAAACATAATATAATCTTGCCCCAATAAGACCAAAGATAACGCCATAAAAGATTAAATTAATCATAAAGTCTTGATTAATGTGTTGCCTTTTTGTTTCTCTTAATATTACCATACTAGCAAAAAAGACTCCTAGAAAGATAAAAACTGAATACCAGTATATTTGTATAAATCCTAAATCCAATGCTACTCTATCCATTTTTCTTTATCCTCCTCATAATTGGTGTAATGATAATGTTTTCAATTAAAATATTCATAATAGAAATTAAGATTGCTATAAAAAAGACTGTCCATATTCCATGAATTTCAAAGTGAGATCCCAGTATCCACTCTGTTAATTTTAAAATAACTACATTAATAAATGGATAAAATAAGCCAAGTGTTAAACCAGTTATTGGTAATGTTAATCTAAAAATAATTGGCTTAATGGTCTTATTTAGTATAAAAATAATTAGGGTGGCTAAAAGACCATATAGATATAAATGAGTATCATCTATTTTAAAGCTATCAAAGTAGGTTGCTACAAATACCAAAATAATGGCATAGCTTATAAAATGTAATAACCAATCAATAATATTTTCAATATGAACCCTTAATTCTTTTTGCATCTGATCACCTTATTTTTTATTTTATAACATTTTCTTTAAGAACTCTCCTGTAGCTGACTCTTTTACCTTAGCAATTTCTTCTGGTGTTCCAGTAGCGATTACTTCTCCACCACCATCTCCACCAGTTGGTCCTAAATCAATTATATAATCAGCACATTTTACGACATCTAGGTTGTGTTCAATTACTATTACAGTATCTTTATTATCTACTATTTTTTGAATAATTGCAAGTAATCTCTTAATATCAGCACTATGAAGACCTGTTGTAGGTTCGTCCATAATGTAAAGTGTTTTACCAGTTGGCTTTTTCTGTAATTCTTTAGCTAGTTTTACACGTCCTGCTTCTCCACCTGATAAAGTTGTAGCACTTTGTCCTAATTTAATGTAACCAATTCCTACATCTTCTAACACTTGAAGTTTAGATTTGATTTTAGGAACATTTTCAAAGAATTCAAGTGCTTCACTTACACGCATATCTAATACTTCAGCAATATTTTTGTCTTTATATTTTATTCTTAAGGTTTCACTATTATACCTTGTACCATGACATACTTCACATGGAATATATACATCTGGTAAGAAATGCATTTCTATTTTTTTAACACCGTCACCACGGCAAGCTTCACAACGACCACCTTTTACATTGAAAGAAAAACGGTCTTTTCCAAAGCCATACATTTTAGCTTCTTTCGTAGTTGTGAATAAATCTCTGATTTCATCAAATACTCCTGTATAGGTAGCTGGATTACTTCTTGGCGTTCTACCGATTGGGTTTTGACTAATTTCAACTACCTTATCAATTTCTTCTAAACCGGTTATTTTTTTATGTTTACCTGGTTTCACTTTGGAATTATATATTTTTTGATAAGCAGCATTACATAAAATCTGATTTACTAAGGTACTTTTTCCACTTCCAGATACACCGGTAACACAAGTAAAAGTTCCTAGTGGGAATTTAACATTAATATTTTTTAAATTATTTTCACTTGCACCTTTAATTTCAATAAACTTTTTAGTACCTTTTCTTCTAGTAGTAGGTACTTCTATTTTTTCTTTACCACTTAAATAACGACCAGTAATACTATTTTCATTTTTCATTACTTCTTCTGGAGTACCAGCAGCAATTATTTCTCCACCATGATCTCCAGCACCAGGTCCTACATCTACTAAAAAGTCACTGGCTAACATTGTATCAGTATCATGTTCTACTACGATTAGGGTATTTCCTAAATCTCTCATTTCTAATAATGATTTAATTAATTTTTCGTTATCTTTTTGATGTAATCCTATACTTGGCTCATCTAGTACATAAAGAACTCCTGTTAGTTTAGAACCTATTTGTGTAGCAAGTCTTATTCTTTGGGCTTCTCCACCTGATAAGGTGCCAGCAGAACGACTTAGCGTTAAATATTCAAGTCCTACATTTTTTAAGAATGTTAATCGAGATAAAATTTCTTTTACTAATAATCCTGATATTTCTTTTTGAGATTTCGTTAATTTTAGATTTTCAAAGAATGGGATTAATTGTTTAATACTCATACAAGTAACTTCGTAAATGTTTTTTCCACCTACTAAAACTGATAAGACATTATCTTGAAGTCTTGCTCCATGACATGTTTCACATATGGTTTCTAACATATAATTTTCTAACCAATCACGAATCCAGGTACTACTTGTTTCCATGTATCTTCTTTCTAGATTATTGATAATTCCTTCATAAAAATCTTTTTGATTATAAAGGTTACCACTTTTAGAATGATACTGAAAATGGATTATTTCATCACTACCATATAAAATGTAATTCTGTTCTTTTTTAGATAGTTTATTCCATGATTTATTCATATCTATTTTATAATGCTTACATAAACATTCTAATCGTTTAAAATCAAGTGCTTCAGTATCATCTGTTAAAGTTTTAATAGCTCCATTATTTAGACTTTTAGTAGCGTCTGGTACTACTAAATCAGGATCCATTTTTAGTTTCACACCAAGGCCTTTACAGTCAGGGCAACTACAAAATGGTGCATTAAATGAGAACATTCTTGGTTCTAATTCTGGAAGTGAGAAATCACAGTATGGACAAGCAAAGTTTTCAGAATAGATTACTTCTTTATTACCAACATAATCAATTACTACTTTTCCCTTTGATAGTTTGATAGCTTGTTCAATAGATTCTGATAAACGACTACGAATGCCATCTTTTAAAACAATTCTATCAATAATTACATCAATGTTATCTTTTTTATTTTTTTCTAGATTAATTTCTTCACTTAAATCAAGCATTTCTCCATTTACTCTTACTCTTACATAACCTTCTTTTCTTAGGTCTTCTAATAAATCTTTATGAGTACCTTTTTCGCCATGTGCGACTGGCGCCATAATAATTAACTTGGTACCTATTTCATTTTCTAATACTTTATCTACAATTTCATCAACAGTTTGACTTGATATTGGAATATGATGTTCTGGGCAATAAGGAATTCCAATTCTTGCAAATAAAAGTCTTAAGTAGTCATAAATTTCCGTTACTGTTCCTACTGTTGAGCGAGGGTTTTTAGAGGTTGTTTTTTGGTCAATACTAATAGAAGGAGATAATCCTTCAATAGAATCTACGTCTGGTTTTTCTGTTCCTCCTAAAAACTGCCTTGCATAAGCCGATAAACTTTCTACATATCTTCTTTGACCTTCGGCATAAATAGTATCAAAAGCAAGAGATGATTTTCCACTTCCTGATACTCCAGTCATTACTATTAATTTATTTTTTGGTAACTCTAAATCCACATTTTTTAAATTATTTTCTCTAGCACCTTTTATAATAATTTTATCCATACTATCACCTTTTCTGCATGTTATTATACCACAAATTTTCTTTTTTATGAAAACACATTTCTATTATAACTATAAAACATTTGTTTGACAATGCTTTTTTTCATATTTAAAAAGATTCATTTTGATATGAATCTTGTTTAACTTACCTTTTTTAATTGTTTTACTTCTTTTTTGCCTGTCTTTTTAAGTGCTATATTAATAATTTTATCATCAACAATATTTCCAAGAGGTCCTTCTAATGGCTTACTATCTACACTTACTAACTTATAATATTCACTATATGGTCTTAATGGTTTATAAGTTGGAATACTAGTTACTTTATCTATGCTAGCTAATTTTAAGGCAACTACTTTAGATTCCACAGGGGATACATTTTCTATTACATCTGGATTAATGGTTTCTACATGACCAATATATACTTTGTTGTAAATTCCCATAAAAATCACCTTTTCTCCTAATTTAAACTAGGAGAATTATTTTACTATAGAAATACCTAAGTGTCAATTAAATTTTTATTGGTATTTTTTTCAAAATAATGGTAATTATGCCTTATTATTTATTAAATTTTTTTCTTTTGGTTGATTCTTTTTGGTAGAAGTAACTGTAGTATCAAATGATAATTGTCTAATTTCATTATCATAGTTAGTTTTTTCACTAAGATAATTCTTGATAGTTGCTAATAAATATTTTAATTCTTTTATTTTTTCATTATATTCTGGGTCTTTATCTAAATTTCTACGGTAATAACTAGAAGCATATAACCATTTGGTGCAAATATCATTTAATTCTTTTTCAACTTTATTCTCGGTTTCTAGTAACTCTTCTTCTTTTTTGTTACTAAGTTCATCATAATCTATAATAACTTCTGTTTCTCTAAAAAAGTTAACTGCCTTTTGGTTTTCAAACTTTATCCACTTTGATTCTACAATAAAAGGTGCTTCTACTATTTCTTCTGGTAACATTCCTAGGAATAAAATATCATTTTTTTCTACATAACATACACTATTTCTAATTACTTTCATTTTTCCACCTCTATAAATTTATAGTATCTTGACCATTATTTTATGTCAAATCTTTCTTTATAACTACAGTGTTTACATAATTCTTCTGTTACCTTACGATTACAGAACCCCATTCTAATTTTTTGATAGCGACTACTATTTATAACTTGTAATAAATCATTCTGATAAATGTTTCCTAAATTGATTACTCCATCACTATCCAAGCAACATGGTACGATAGTTCCGTCTACTAAAATAGCTAATTGATCCTTTAAGGCATAACAGTAACCAAATTCTTTATTATAATCGTTATTGATATCAGGCCAGATGAATTCATTTGCTTTATTCACATAAGTGTGACTATTTATTTTGATATTATTTTCTTTTTTTAGGTTTTCCACAATTTCTGGGGATAACTGATAATGACTTACTATTTTTTCCACTAATTCTGTGGATTCTTTTGATAAATTATTATCTTCCATAGTCCAAAAACGGTAAACAATGTTTTTATCTTTTAATTTATCCACTACTTCAAATATTTCTTCTAGATAATTAGCTTTTTTATTTTCACTATGCACAGATAAATTAATTTGACGAATAGCAGTGTGAGTTAATATTTCTTCTTTTTCCTTTATCAAAGTAGCATTTGTCGTAATATTTACTTTCTTATGATATTTTTCACATAAATCTAAGATTCCTTTTAACTTTGGATGTAGTAATGGTTCACCTTTTACATGAAGATAAACATAATCCGTATAATCATTAATTTTCTTTAATAGTTCTTCCATATTCGTTAGCGAAATACTTTCTTTTATACGATTATCTTTACTACAAAAGGAGCAATTAAGATTACAGATATTCGTGATTTCTATATATATTTTCTTAAACTTTTTCATTATAATTCACTCTTTAATTCAAATAATGCATCTCTTAACTGCATAGCACGTTCGAAATCTAATTCCTTTGCTGCTTCTCTCATAGATTCTTCTATTTCATCTATCATCTTTAATAATTCTTTTTTATCTTTCTTCTTAGGAGATGATTGTTTTTCTTTGTTATCATCAACATTACTAATTAAATCTCTTATTTCTTTTTTTATTGTTTGTGGAATAATACCATGTTCTTTATTATATTCTTCTTGGATTGTACGACGACGCATTGTTTCTTTGATGGCTTTATCCATACTATCCGTTATTTTATCAGCATACATGATACAATGACCACTAGCATTTCTAGCACATCTACCAATTGTTTGAATTAAACTTCTTTCACTACGTAAGAAGCCTTCTTTATCAGCGTCCATAATTGCTATTAAACTAACTTCTGGTATATCTATTCCTTCGCGAAGTAAATTAATTCCCACAATACAGTCATATTTACCTAATCTTAAATCTCTAATGATACGCATTCTTTCTAGCGTTTTTACTTCACTATGTAAGTATGCCACTTTAATATCAATATCTTTTAGGTAATTCGTTAATTCTTCTGCCATCCTAATTGTTAAAGTAGTTATTAAAGTACGTTCGTTTTTCGCAATTCTATCTTTAATTTCACCAATTAAATCATCAATTTGACCTTTACTTGGTCTTACTTCAATTGTTGGATCAAGAAGTCCAGTTGGACGAATAATTTGTTCAATAAACTGATTACTAGTCTTTTCTAATTCGTAATCTCCTGGGGTTGCTGATACATAAATAACTTGATTGATTTTTTTCTCAAATTCCTCAAATTTTAATGGTCTATTATCTAGTGCACTTGGTAGTCTAAAGCCATACTCTACTAAATTCATTTTTCTAGCTCTATCACCATTATACATTCCCCTTACCTGAGGAAGTGTTACATGGGATTCATCTATTACTAATAAAAAATCTTTTGGAAAGAAATCCATTAAAGTAGTTGGAGTTTCTCCTTCACCACGTAAAGCCATATGACGAGAATAGTTTTCAATACCACGACAGAATCCTGTTTCAGTTAACATTTCTATATCATAATTTGTACGTTGCTCTATTCTTTCTGCTGCTAGTAGTTTATTATTATCTTTAAAATACTTAATCCTATCAGCTAATTCTAACTTAATCCTTTTCACTGCCTCTATTAGTTTTTCATCACTAGTTACAAAGTGACTGGCTGGAAAAATAGTTAATGTTTTTTTATTTTGAAGAACTACTCCAGTTAGAGAGTCTATTTCACTAATTCTATCTATTTCATCACCAAAAAACTCAATTCTATATCCTTTTGTGTTTTCATAGGCTGGTATGATTTCTAGGACATCACCCTTTACTCTAAAGGTACCACGCTTAAAATCAAAATCATTTCTTTCATACATCATTTCTACTAGTTTTGTCATAATAGTGTTTCTTTCTACATTATCTCCTACTCCTAGGCTTAACATTTTATTACGATATTCTTCTACTTCACCAATACCATAAATACAGCTTACACTAGCTACTACAATGACATCATCATAAGATAAAAGAGAGCTTGTTGCATAGTGGCGAAGTTCATCAATTTCATCATTAATAGAGGAATCTTTTTCTATATAAGTATCTGTTGATGGTACATAGGCTTCTGGTTGGTAATAATCATAGTAAGATACAAAGTAACATACGTGATTGTCGGGGAAGATCTCCTTGAGTTCCGCGTATAATTGCCCTGCAAGTGTCTTATTATGAGCTAAAACTAGAGTTGGTTTATTCACTTTTTCAATTACGTTTGCAATCGTAAAAGTTTTTCCAGTTCCCGTTGCACCAAGTAAAACTTGGTATTTCTCACCATTTTCAATTCCTTTAACTAATGAATTTATTGCCTCTGGTTGATCTCCACTAGGTGTATATTTTGAGTGAATTTTGAACATTTTTGTATCTTTTTGTTCCATATTGTCCTCCTTACTACGATTATTACCAGCCTAAAATTCGTATCCAATTATCAAAAATTCGTATCCTAATTCATTTTTATAACCCCAAAAATGTGTCTTTTTTGCTTGGATACGAATTTCAGCCACAAATTGACTAAATAAGACTAAATAAAACCAAGTAAAACTAAATGTTTTCCAGTAACTTATTTTAACACTAATTTAACAATAAAACAAGGAAAGCTACAACAGTCTTTCCTTATTATTATGTATATATTTAATATAAATATTTTGCCAAAATATCATTTGTATCTATGTCTATTATTGTATCTGATGAATACAAGTTTTCATCTGGTTTAACTAATTCAATAAATGAATTTAATTCTTTATTACAATCAACAATTATTTTATTCTTGTCAAAATATGTACTTGATGTAATTATTGTTGATGAGTGTCCTAGTAGTTCTGATACAGCCTTTAAATCGTGATTATTCATTAATAATAATGTGGTATATGTATGTCTTAAATCGTGAAATCTAATTTTTGGTAAATTATTTTCTTCTAATAGTTTATCATAATATCTTTTATGAAACCCTTTACTTCTTGGATGCCCATAGGTAGAACAACAAATAAATCCTAAATCAGTAAAGGGAGTTGTTTTATCATTTATTCTCCTTCTTCTATTTGTTTCATAAATTTTTCTTTGTTCTTGTATTGCCTCAAAAACCATATCAGGTATATCAAGTACCCTTTCACTTGAAAAGGTTTTTAATTTTATTTCCTGTTTCGTGTATGTTTTTTTCTTACAATCTTCTTTTGATTTATTTGGATCAATTCCTAGTTGCCTTTTTAAATATAATTTTCTATTAACATAATCAATATCTGAATATTTTACTCCATTAATTTCTTGCTTTCTTAATCCCATCAACAACGCAAATAATATATGTAAATATATTGGTGTTTCTTTACTTTTCTCAATTATTAATTTTATCTGTTCAATATTAAATGTCTTTTCTATATCAATTACTTGAACCTTATTATATGATGTATCAATTCCTTTCGGAAGTCTAACATTTAATGTTGGATTAGTATTAATTAAATTATTCTTTTTAGCATATTCAAATGCTGAATTTAATACTACTTTTGATAACTTTGCTATCGATTTATATTTAATTGAAACTTCATTATAAAATTTTTGAATATGTCCCATATTTATTTGATTAATGTAGTAATTTTTGAAATATGGGATAGCATAATTATTAACTACATTTCTATATGACATATAACTATTATATGTTAAATTAGGTTTCATCACTATTTCTAACCAATATTCAAAATACTCACTACTTTTTATTTTTGGATAAACAACATAGGAGTGGTTGACTAATTGTGCTACAACTTTATCTCTTTCTAGGTTTGCCTCTTTTTTTGTTTTAAAACCACCTATTTGCCTTATTTCTTGCTGTCCATCTATAAATGTCAGCTTAACCTTAAATCCGTATTTATCTTTTAATTTTAATACAGAATATACTGTATAATCATTATAAACTTTCCGCATTTGTTCTTTTGTTAACATTTCGTATCACCATCTTCAATAGCAAAAATATTATTCATAAATGCCAATATTTTATCTTTTTCATCCATTACCTCACAATAATATTCAAATGTTGTATGGATTGATCTATGCCCTAGAAATGCTTGTATTTTAGCAAGTGAAGCTCCACTTTCTAATAGAATTGTTGCACACATATGTCTTAAACCGTGTACGGTCAAATCTGGTAAACTTAGTTGTCTGCATATTTTTATTATTCTAGCATTTAAAGATGATTGAGAATGCACTACCCCTATTTCTGTGCAAGATATATAATTATTATCTATATATTTATTTTTATAAATTGCTTTATCTAAATTTACTTTTTCATTTCTTTTCTCTAATTCTTCTATAATTATATCGGGAACTTTAAGTGTTCTTATACTTTCAGGGGTCTTTGGATTTTTTTCTACTAATGAACATTTTGTAATTTTACTAGTATTTTTTTCTAATTCATATTCTTTTGCTATTTGTCTTTCCACTTTCACAGTTCTATTTTCCATATCAAAATCAGAAAATTTAAGTCCCATTATTTCACCCTTACGAAGTCCACAAAATAATCCTAATAATATTTCAAGATACCAATTTGATGATTGGGATGCTGTTAAAAATCTCTTTAATTGCCTTTTAGTATATACTCTAATTTTAGGTTTTTTTCTTCTGTATTGTTTAGTATCTAAAGATGGATTGTGTGAAATATATCCACCAATCAATGCATCTTTCATTGCCATAATTATAATCATCCTTGCAGAATATCCGCCACTTTCTGTTAAATTAGAAGCTCTTTTTATTATATCGTCTAAATAATCAGTTGTTACTAAATTTATTTTTAAATTATATTCAATACTAGGCACGATTAAATTATATATGATATATGAACTAACCATTTTTGTTGTTGTTTCTATTCGTTCAGAATATATATTTTCAAACCAATAAATCAGGTAATCAACAAACATTATATCTTTGTTAATGCTTACTTCATATTCTCTACTTTTTTCTTTAAATTTTTCTTCATATATATAATAATCTTTTACAGCATCTTGTTCCGTTGCATATCCCTTAACTTTTCCATATTTAGTTGATCCATCTTCTAACCTTTCTTTATATCTAAATCCCCACGATGAACCTTCAAAGAAAACTATCCCACTTTTTCCCCAAGTTAGTTTTGTTTTTTTCATAAACCATCTCTCCTATGACACTTGATAACCATTTATCCAATTATCGAAGGCTTGTTTTGGAACTTTGTATATTTTTCCAAATTTTAATACTCTAAATGGGGTTTGTTTTTTATATACTTCTTCTAAATATTCATATAATCTATTTTTCCCCATCCCTAGCATTTTTTGAATCTCTGTTGCATTGTAAACCTTTTTTTCTATATCATTATTCATAATTATTATCTCCTAAATTAGATTTAATAATTGGCTATCACTATGAGAATACCAATTATTTTATTTTTTTACGAATGTGCAAATTTTAAATTTGTACATTTTTTATAGCTTCAATATATTTTTCTACTTTATATATAAAATTAGGTTTACTATCAAAGGTTTTATTTAATAAAACATTGTTATCACTACATTTATTTAATAAGCTTGCAACTTTAATCACTGCTTTTTGCATACTTTTCTCACTAACAATCATCTCAGTTTCTTTAATCATCTTTACCTTAATCATATAATTTTTATTTCTCATATAAATTTATCTCCTTAATACTTAATCCAAATGCGTTTATAATTGCCTTATCTACCAATTTTTGTTGTTTTTTTGTTAATGTTGTTAAGTAATATGTTATTCTCGATCTATCTATTTCTCTAATATGTTCAGCTAAGACCACCGAATCATATTTTAAATAATTAGAAGGTTCAATATATACGTGTGTGGGTAAATCGTATTTCTTATTGATCATTTTTGTTAAAGGTGCTACCAAAACAGTTGGGCATCTTTTTAAACTATGATTATTTTGTAAAACTAAAACTGGTCTATTTCCACCCTGTTCGTGTCCTAGAACAGGATCTAAATTGGCATTAAATATTTCTCCTCGTTTAATTTTTTTCATAAATCCTCCACTTTAGGCATAAAAAAAAGACCTCTATATGAAGTCATAAATAATTGCTTACTAATAATACTTTAATTCAATTTCTTTAGTTACATCTATCTCATTTATTTGATCTTTATATATTTCCAAATGAAATGCTAATACTAATCTAATTACACAACTATTATATATTGGAATTAATCCTATTCTTGATCTTCCTATTATTTTTGCTGCTGTACTTTCACCTTTATTATGTAAAAGTATTTCCGTAAAACAAGCTCTTTCTTCCGAAGACATTTTATTCATAATATTTTTTATTTTTTCGTTCATAAATTCATAATCTCTTATATCATCTAAATGTCTATCAATTTTTTCCATTACAGCATTTTTTCTCGGCATTGGGCAAGAATAAATAGGTTCGTAGTTATGTGTAATTTTAAGATCAACTTCTTCAGGGCAAGAGTTTTTTAACCTTTTATACTTTTTCATTAGCATTGTAGCTATAGATTTACACTCATCTAAGTTATAATCAGAAATAAACTCTTTACTTAATATTTCATTTTCTAAATACATTTGTTCTTCCATAGTGTATCCTCCTAAAGAAAAAGAGAAACAACACAGGGAATAAAAACCCAAGTTATTTCTCTTTTAAAATTAATTGATATTGATTATTAGTGCAATTTTTAGTCAATGAAAAATTGTTTCTATTACTAGATACATTAATATACCATCTATATTTTTTATGTAGTAATTTTTGCATATTTTCACCTCTACTAAAATAAAAGAAGAAACAGCACAAATAATATCTATATAACTTGGTACTGCTTCTTCTAAATAAATACTTTTGAGAAATAGTCTCAAAACTTGTTATTTATTTTAGCACTTTTTTTATCAATGTCAAGTTTTTTTAGCAAAGCTCTTTTTATGCCAAAAAAAATGAAATAATTTTTGGATACTCTCTTTTTCCATAATTATTTCATTTTACTACATTATAGCACTTGACAAATTATATTCAAGCAACTAAGTGAATAAGTTTGATTAATAAATTTTTATAATATTATATTTTTGTATATTTCTGTATATTTTTGCATATTTCTATAATTTTAACTATATTTGACTATCAATAAACTCTAATAACCTTGATTCAGTAAATTCATTTAAAATTGCTTCTAAGTAGTTATATCGGTTTATTACAGTTTGTTCATCTCGATTCCTGATTGCACATATATTATCTATTGAATATCTACCATCAATATCATCCTTTATCATCATCATACTAGCCTCATAATAAGACCTTTTTTCTTCTTTAATAGTGTAGTTGCTGTCTATGCTTAAATCACTATATTCTGGCGTTTTAAACATATATATGGCATAGGTAATGTTATTGTATTTTTTTTCTTTATATAATAGCCTATCCGTTTTATAATTTTTTTTATAACCTAAATATTCTTTATCATAATCTAAAATATTATTATCTAAACTATCTTCATATATTTTAGTAATATTATCTTTATTATTAGCACTACATAATTTTTTGTATATAGAGTCAAAAGTAATTTTTTTCATTTTATTACTCACCTCACATTAAAACTATTATATCATTAATCTCATAAAACAAACCATTAAAAAATTATTATTTATATTCTGTAATTTTAATTGGATTAATACTTATAAGTTCTTTCCCTTGATCTATAAGTTTTAAATTAATATTTTCTATCAAGTAGTTTCCCTCATTTATCAAGTCAATGCTCTTTCCCTCTTTTTCATTAATATTTTCATTTAAAACATCTAAAATTGTTAAACTATCCATATTTTCATTAATTAACATTATTTTTTCAGCTACTTTTTTTGAAATTTTATCTAATAACAATTTATCATCATTAATTCTTTCAGTTATTTTTTTATTTTCTATTTTTTGTAATTCATTATTTGTTACAAATATTTTTGTATTATCTGGACATATATATAAATAGGTAGGAATATTTTTTATAGTTTCATTAAGAACTTCTAACCTTAGTATATTAAACTTTTTGTTCATATATTTTTCAACTAAACAATTAAAACTCAAATTAGTTTTATTATCTTTTTTATACAAATCATATAATACTTCAAATATTCTTTTTGCTTCTTTTTTTATTTCTCTATCAATCATATCCTCATAGTCTTTTATTAAGTAATCTCTCATTAATGCCTCCTCCTAGTGAATACTTGTACTGCTTATTGATATATTATATTGTTTTTTATCAAAAATCAAGTATTTTCCTTTAACAAATGTTAAAAGACATTTATTTAACACTTGTATAAAATATATTTTGTAGAAATGGAGGTAAGTTGATGAAAAGTAGTAAAGAAATTCTTTCTATAAATTTGAGATATATTAGAAAGATTTATAACTTATCCCAAGAGGAATTTGCATCTAAAGTGGGTAGTAGTTTAGTATATATTAATCAACTAGAAAAAGGTAGAAGGAAAACATCATTAGAAATGTTAGACAAACTTGCTGAGGGTATTAATAAAAATATTGATAGTAAATTAAATATAACAAGTTCTGATTTATTAAAATATGATGAAAGTCATATTACTAATTACACAAGAATTGATCAAAAAAAGTAAACTTTGTAAAAAAATTACATAGTTTTTTATAAAAAAAGAAGCAAATTCGGTTACTTCTTTTTTATTAATCATTTTCCAATATTCACACTATGTAATGTAAAAAACAATTAAATATTACTTCAAACTATGATAATCACTTCATTTAAGCATTAAAGGATGTTACTATCTAAATTTTGATTTTAATAATGCCTAAAATTTCATCATAATCTACTAATCCAAAGCTTCTACTATCTAAAGAGTTTTCTCTATTATCCCCAAGAACAAAATATTTTCCTTTTGATACTACATAATTAAAATTTTCTGTATATGCAAATTTATCTAAAAATTCTTCACTTATATTCTCACCATTAATGTATAGGTTATTATTTTCATACATAATTTCTTCCGTAGGTAATCCAATTACTCTCTTTATATAAATAGTATTACCTTTTTTTAATATAACAACGTCAAACCTAGAAATAATTTTATTAAATTTTTGATATACTACAAAATCACCTTCAATAAAATTTGGCTGCATTGAAGTACCTTTGATAAGAGAAAATGAATAAAAGAAATTTGTAATTATCATAATAATAATAGTTGGAAAAGTAATTATTATTATATCTCTAAAAATTTTTTTCAATGTTAACACTCCCAAAAAAAGGAGCTATTGAAAGCTCCACAATATCATAATTAGTAGCATTATTCTTGACAAAGTTGATAATCAAAGAAGCTTCTTGTTGTTAAAGTACCTCCATCAAGGTTACTTTTTGAGACAACAGATCTTAAATATAATTCGCTAACATTATCGCCTTCATCTTCAATATTTCCACTGATTTTTGTACTATTTAAATATACATTAGTTAACGTAATTCCTGTAAAAGTACCATAGTAAGTTTTTACTAAATCATCTGCATTTAGCCAATCATCTTCCATTAAATTAGCACCCAATAATCTATTAGGATCGCTAGCAAATGTATTAGATAATGTAGATAAATTGTAGAAATATGTTTTAGCCCTATTTCCAGTTGCAGTAGCATAACTACTTGCTAAAGAATATACAGTCCCGTTATGATCAGTGCCAGCTTTTAAACTAGGACCATCTAAAACAGCTGTACAACTTCCAGCATGAGCTGTCGTAGTAGTTGCAATAACTGCCGCAAATGTTAAGAACATTGACATTAATATCTTTTTCATTTTCCACTCACCTCCTCACTGCTATATATATATTAAAAACCCTGTACTAGCGATTTTTAATCAAATTAATCATATATCAACGATTTTATGCTTTTTGATATATAAATTCTAAATGGTATAAAAATAAGTAAATAACAATATATCAATATTATCAATACTATTAATATAAAATGTTTAATCGATAAAAAAACATTAACATTTAAAATATAAGAAAATATCAAAGATATTATAAAATCTATAATTATTGCTAAAATCAATGAAAAAATATATTTATAAAAATATTCATATAAAACGATTTTTTTTATTCTTCTCTTGTTAACACCAAATAATTGTAAATATCCGAACTCTTTTTTTCTATAATATAAAGATAAAATTATTTGATTTGCTAAAAATATGAAAGATATAAATGATAAAATTGCTAACGCTATAAAAAACAAATTTATAAATAAATCTAATGTATATGTTATATTTTCTATTTTATTACTCCAACAATTAACAAACCCTAACTTAGATAATTCTTCAGATAAATGTTCATTATATAATCCTTTGATTGTAACCATTATATTTTCTGTCGTTATTTTTTTTGAAATCTTTTTTATAGATTCATATGGTATAAAAACCTTTGGATTTATGGTATTATCATAATAAGAATTTGTATTATAAATATCATTTAATAATGTTTCATTATTTGTTATTACACCTGTTATTTTAAAATTTTTACCTCTTATTAAAATAGATTCATTTCCAGTTAGTATTTTCTTTTTTAAAACTTTGTTTAAAAAATCTTCATTTATTAAAACTTGATTCTCTTCATTTGGAAAATAGCCATCATACAAATAAATCTTATTACTTAATAATGATTCTTTTTTAGGCAATAAAGTTAAATAATCTATATTTTCTTCATTAAAATTATAGTTATCATATACTTTAAAATTTATTTTATCTTTCATATTATTATATATTTTAGAATTTAGATCAACTGTTTCAAAAGGGTATTTTTTACTCATATATTTAATATATGCTTCCTTAAAATTCATCTTAATAGCTAAAATTATAAATATTAATAGCATTATTGAAGTAATTGTAACTATAGAACCAATATTAAAAGATTTTTTAAATTTTCTAAAAGAATAAGTAAAGTCTATTTGTTTAAAATTATTTTTTTTATAACCAGTAATATATTTTTTTTCTGAATTTTTTTTTGCTACATTATCCTTCACAATAGAAGTAACACCATAATCTATTGTTATAATGCAATCAGAAATGTTATCAAATATATTATCGTGAGTTGATATTATTATGATCTTGTTTTCTTCGTGCAATAGATTAAGTAATTCACACAATTCCAATGCATTCTTTCTATCTAAAGAAGCAGTTGGCTCATCAGCAATTATGATATCAGGATCTAGTAACAGTGCTCTAATAATGCTCACTCTCTGTCGTTCTCCACCCGATAATTCACTAGGCATTTTATCTAATAATTTACTTACTTTAAATTTTTTCGACAACTCATAAATTTTTTCTTTGTCATTTTTTATAAGTTCTAAATTTTCATAGATACTTAGATTACTAACCAATAAGCTTTCTTGAAAAACATATCCAATTTTAGTGAAAAATTTGTTCCTATTTTTTTTATTTTGATCGGTAATACTAACACCATCTGAAAAATACTGTCCAGAATAATCATCATCTATTCCACCTATTATATTAAGCAAACTTGTTTTGCCACAACCACTAATTCCCTTTAACAAATAAATATTATTTTCATAAAACTTAAGATTTATATTTTTTAAAATAGGTCGATCATATGATTTATTTATATTTTTAATCTCTATCATATTAAATCACCACCATTTTTAACAATTCTATACCATCCGTTCTTTTTAATACTTTTGCATAAATATATCGACATAATTATCGATATTAATATTGTAATAATATACATTACCAAAACAATTGGGAAATTAACATTAAATAGCTCATAGTTAAATAAATTAAAAGATGTATTTATTTTATTAAGTAAAAATGATAGTACAAATGAAATAAAAAATGAACATGCAAAACATTTACTAATGTTTATTATATTATTCAATATCAAGCCCTTTTTAATTTTTGCTAATGAATAACCATAAAACTGATATACACCTATTATATGAATATTATAATTAATATCTAAAACCATTGTTTGAAAATAGAATATCATAGCTATTATTATTGATAAAAATACTATTGGGTATATAAAAAGTGAAAAAGTTCTAAATTGATTCATAAAATCTAAATACTGGCTTGGAAAGGAGCTTACATAGATATCATCACCACTAATTATATTTTGACTATACCTCTTATTAACATTATAAAGTTCATTAAAATCATTAAAATAAACATAATAAACTAATTTTGAATTTGATATTTCATTATATCCCAATACATCATCTTTCAAATATTTTTTGGTATATTCTCCTGATATAAAATACTTATTATTAATGTTTTCAATATCAATCTCACCAGATTGAAAATATTTTGCATCTATATCAGTAAAATTATTAAATACTCCCGCCACAACAAATTTTTGCTCTCCATCTGGTAATTTTAATACAATATCGCTATCTATTAGTTTGTCTATATCACCATTTGAAAGCTCCATTGCTAATTCGTAACCTAACATTATTTGATTTTTTTCCATTATGTAGTGCCCAAAAAGTATTTTATTTACTAAAGGAAAATTATTTTTATTAGCCGGTAAAGTAACTAGTGATGTTTCATAGTTTAAATTTCCAACAAATCCCTCTTCTACTTCCACTGATGTTGCCAAAGGAACATTCAGTGAATAAACATAATTATATTCTACAATATTCTCATTTTTAAATAGACTCTCACAACTATTTGTATTTATTGGACAATATACAGTTAAATAGTTAACTTTATACTTGTTTTGAATTGTTGTAACCAGTTTTCCTTTAATATCAAAGCAAAAGTAGCATAACATAAAACTAAATAAAAATATCAATAATATCAGTATTTTACTTCTAACAGTTTTTTTATCATTTTGTTTCATCATGTAATGAACCAATGGCTTTTGTTTTTGGGGTGTCAACGGATTCAATATTTTTCCAATTTTATTATCATCTAATGTATATTTTTCTATTTTATCAAATTCTATAACATTATCACAATATTCAAAAATTTTTGAATCATGCGAAGCACATATTATTAAAACATCATCTTTCATTTCCATTAAAAGTTCGAATATTAAAGTTTTATTTGCTGGATCTAAGGAAGCAGTTGGCTCATCTAATAAAATTATTTTTTTTTGTTTCAACAAGGCCTGAAGTAATGATAATCTTTGTTTTTCACCACCAGATAAATTTTTAGGATACAAATTAATTTTATCTTCAAGTTTAAATTTTTTTAAAAGTTTATTTATTTTTTCCTCATTATCACTGCATAGTTCTATGTTATCTTTGACTGTTAAATAATCAACAAAATAGTTTTCTTGGGTTAAATAAGCCATATATGACTCAGATACATCTGTTGGAATTTTATTGATGTACTTTTCATTTCCAAGTTCTATACCCCCATTTTCATATTCAGTTAGTCCATACAATATATTAAGCAAAGTTGTCTTTCCACATCCGCTAGGTCCAAATAGAACATAAAATCCTGTTTCATGAAAAGAATAATTAAAATTTTTCAAAACATATTCATCATATAAATTATACTTTTTTGTTAAATTTGTAACATTTATTATATTTTTCATAAAATCACCACTCATCAGCCAATTTTCTTAAGTAATTTTTTTAATTCTTCAAAATGTTTTAAATCTAATTTTTTATAATTTGACAAGTCAAATGTTTGATTTTTAATAATATATTCTTCAATTTTTTTAAATTCATTATACTCATTTACTTTATCTTCTGAAGCTTTTTTATTCTTTACTAAATCTGATAAATAACTTCCATCTTCATATAACAAATCAATATTAACCTTTTGAAGATTTCCATATTCAACATAATATCCTATATTAAAATAATAATTATCAATTTTTTCACTTTTTACTATTTCTACTTGTGGCAAATTAACCCAAACCCCCAAATCAATTGGTTCTTTATTGTAGGCATTGTTAAACATTGTTACTAATAAACTTTTATCTATAAATTCTAACTCTAGTTCATCTAAATCATCCTCAGATATTATTCTATTAAAATCTTCTTTCATAAAAAAATCATTAATTTTTTTTATTTCATTTCTCATTTGTGATGAAACTGACAATGAAGGTACAGCTGGCTCAATATTTCCAACTTCTGTTCCGCTTTCATCATAGATAGGAATATAATAACCATCAATTTTTTTATATTTTATATTAAATCCGTCAAATACATATGAAAAAGCATTGTCTTTTTGATAATTATTTTTGACTTCCTTTGTATTTTTATTTTTCTTTGGATACTGAATACAAAAATAATAAAACCATCCATCATCACTATCAGTTGTAACACATTTTGAAACAAACTTTGGATATGAATTCAAATTTTCATCAAAATCTACTTTCTTGTTGCAGCCTGTTACATATAATAATGAAACAATAATCATAAAAATAATTTTCATCCTTTTATTAAGCATAACAAATACACCTCTTATACAAAAAGCAGTACACAAAAATATTTTCTGGGTACTGCTCAACAAACATATTAAACTTCTAAATATAGAATATAACATTTTTTTATTAAAGTCAATATTTTTGTCAAATTTTGTAATTTTTGTCAAATTTTGTAATTTTTTATTTCTTATAATGTATAATATCCTAGTTGATATAATTTTTATACTCACTATAATAACAATCTAAGAAATTATCTATGCAACTTATATTATCACACCTAATAAGATATTTTACTATTTATTCTATTTTTTGTGCTGATAAGTGCTATAAAGTAATGTCGTTTAAGAAACGACTTTTAATTTGCCTTAAAATAATTAAATTGTGTTGTTTTAATATGTTCATACGCGTTCCAAAGATCAGTATAATTTGAAGCTGGATCTACCATTTTAATATTATTTTCATTTACTTCCATTATTGCAACCCAATGTTGATTACCTTCTGTTGCTCCTTTTACTTCAGCTGTTAAATAATATCCTTGCTCAAGATATAATTTAATCATACCTATTTTTTCTTGTTTTGTTAATCCTCTTAAATTTACATTACCAACATAACTAAATTTAGGAACTACTTTATTTATTGCTGCATACTGAAGATTACCATTTTCACTAAAACCACCATTTTTATTTAAAGCTTCTACAAAAGTGCCAGGATTAAATGGATCTATCGGTGTTTCTACACCAGATTTTTCAATTAAAATAGCTACTGAAGTTACTAAACATCCTATATCACTTATTGTACTATTAGTATTACCTATTTTTATGTTAGACCAAACAGCACCTTTTTGCCTCCATTTAGTATATTCTCCTGAATCCTCACCATAAATAACAGTATTCCATAAAGACTTATATTCATCACTTAATAATTCACTTATTTGTTGATTTTGAAAATAGTTAAAGTTCTTTTGTAGTTTAACTTGTTCTAAAGTCTTTGATTTTACTGTTATATGTAATACCTTCTTTTGTACTTCTTTAGGCATTTCAAGTGCATTAGTACCTTGTTCAATTACGGTTTCTGTTTTTACTTCTGATGATAAAATATTCATACTCCAAAATATTTCTTTTATTTTATTTTTCTTATTTTCATCTATTGTAACAACATCTCTTTGATCTAAACTGTTTGTTTCTTCTACAGTATAAACAATTAATATGTCTTTCCAAGAAGCCATATCTCCTTCAAATACATAATCATCGTGGGGGTTAGTATCTTGAATATTTTGTATTCTTTCAGAAAATTCTTTATGACACTCCGAAACAACCTGATCCATTGTAATTGAATTAGAATTTGTTTTATAACCACTAAAAAATATTCCAAATATTGATCCAACTAATAAAGCTACTAAAGTTATACTAATTATTATAACACCTACAACCGAACTACCAGCAGTTAAAATAGCCATTAAAGATTTTGTACCAGCTATTATTGCTTTGATACTTGTTGAAGCAGCTTTTGTTCCTATTTTTATTCCTTTAATAGTAGTTTTAATTGTCTTTTTTGTCATTTCAATAGCTTTTTTAGTTCTTAAAGCTGTTTTTCTTCCTTCATTACCAATATTTTTGGTATTTTTTATAGCTTTCCTAGTTTTTTTTATTCCTTTAATATTTTCTTTTAAAATCTTTTTATTGTCCTTCTTTATATTACTTTTATTTTTAATATTAGAAAAGGATTTTTTATTAATTTTAGAAATAGTAGATACCGATTTTCTTGATATATAATTAGATGTATTAATTATAACATTTTCTCCAAACTCATTTTCCTTGTTATTTTCTTTTATTAAATCATTTGTTTTTTGTTTTGTTTCTACTAAATTATTTTTAAATTTCTGTGTACCTATAACTGTCTTATCTAAAACTTTAATACCTTTAGATTTCTTATATTTAATTTTAATATCAGCCATAACTATTCTTCTTCATTTGGTTTTGTTGTCATTAACTTATAAAGTTTAGTATTTTTAGGAAATTTATTTATAAAAGGTACTAAATTACTACCTACTTTAATTAATCCTTGTCCTACACCAACATTTGTAATATAACTCATTTGTAATTCTGAAATATTTAATAATTTAGCAAGTTCTAGCCTGTCTGTAGATGCTTGATTAAGCATAACTATAAATTCTGAATTAGCAAGCATAGTTCGTGCAGTATGAGATTGTAATAGATCATCTACATTTTGTGTTATACCTGTTGCATAAGCTCCATATTTACGCACACGCTTCCATAGAGTAAATAAGAAATTAGCTGAATATTCGTGTTGGAATAACAAATAAATTTCATCTATAAAAATGTATGTATTTCTTCCCTTACTTCTATTCATTGTTATTCTATTTAAAATACTATCTAATACTACTAACATACCTATTTGTAACAGTTGCTTTCCTAGATCTAAAATATCATAGCATATTAATCTATTGTCGGTATTAACATTAGTTTCTTTAGCAAATGTATTAAGTGATCCATCTGTAAATAACTCGATTGCAAGTGCTATTTCTTTTCCTTCTTTTTCTTCTTGCTTTAATAGTTCTTTTCTAAAATCTTGTAATGTTGGCGGATTCCCTTGATAATTATTTTGTTGATAATTTCTATAAACATTTGCTGTACATCTATCAATTATAGATTTTTGTTTTGGTCCTAAATTCTTACTTCCGATTAGTTGTTCACATAGAGATAAAATAAATTCTGATTTTAAAATTACTGGGTTAGTACCATCTCCATAATTGGCATTTATATCCATTGCGTTTATATGATTTTTGCTAGTTGCTGAAATTTTGATAACTTCACCATTTAATGCGTTAGTTAATGATGAATATTCACGCTCTGGATCAATTATTATTACATCAGCTTTTGGATCACGAAGAATTATAGAAACTATTTCATTTTTACCTGTAAATGATTTACCACTACCACTTACTCCTAAAATAAAACTATTACCATTTAATAATTGTTTTCTATCAGCAATTATCATATTTTTACTTATAACATTTTGCCCATAATAGATCCCATTTTCGTGATTTATTTCTTGAACCTTAAATGGCATAAATACAGCTAGAGATTCTGTAGTTAATGTTCTTAATGAATCAATTTTTCTAACACCAAATGGCATTACAGTGTTAAGTCCATCCATTTGTTGAAATTTTAATATAGAAAATTGACATAGATTTTTTCTTCCTATAGTTAAAAGAGATTCTGTATCATTATCCAGTTGTTCTTTTGTGTCAGCTGTATGTACTAAAGTTAATACAGTTAAAAACATCCTTTGATCTCTAGTTGTTAGATCATCCAAAAATTCTTTACTTTCTGCTCTTTGTTGTTCCATATCATAAGGTATAATTGCTGAAAAGTTATTATTAGCATTTTGTTTTCTTTGCCAATTAGTAATATTTGTTTCTACACCAAGTCTTCTGTTTTCAACTTCCTTTATAGCCTCATCCATTGGAACTGGTACAACATCTAAACTTAACATCATATTTCTGTCAATTTCTGTCAACTCTGCAACCATTGTGTCTTTTATATAAGAAGCATAATCTTTTAAAAATATTACCCTTCCATACCTATTTCCCATCTTAAAATAATCATCTTTAAATTCCATTGTATCAGGACATATATAATCAGTATAACTATGTCCTTTTTGCATACTGTCTTTTAAATTAAAGAAAAAAGCATTTTCATCACCAACTCTATAAAAGTCGTGAGCTATTTTCAATCTATCTATAGTATCTAATTCAATACATTTAGAACCAAGAGCAGAAAATTTACTTATTAGATCAGCACTTATTCTTGTAAAATAATTTCTTGCTTCTTCTATTGATTTTTTATTTATAGAAATAGTTAAATATTTTTCTTGAACTATGCCATTTGTACTACTTATTTTTTCTAATAACATATTGTTATATTCATCTCTATATCTATTAAGATCATCTTCTTCTTTTGGAATTAAAACGCGTTTTTCAAAATCTATCTTATTTATTTTTCTATTAGAAATGGTAATTTTAGAAGTTGCTCCATTATCTAATGAATTTAATAACTCAGAATATTCTAAAAACATTGCCTCCTGATCTTGTTTACTTGCTACTGTATAATTAATATCAGTAAACATAAAACTTTTTGAATATTTATTTTTTCCACATAAAAAAATACCATCTTCCCATACTCTAGTGATTGGTATTACATCTTGTACCCCTTTTGGAACTATAAATTTTTCTTTATCCTGTTTAAATAAATTTTTAAGAGTTTTCACTTTTTTCACTACCTTTCATAATCTTTTTTTAACTCTATCACTTCTACTGTTTTACATACATTTTTGGATTCAATCTTTGAAAAACTATCAACTCCATAAACTAACGATAATGTTCTTCCATTGTCCCAGATCATACCTATTTGTCCTTCATCATCTACATAATCAACTGTTCCAGTTGTTCCTGCTGGAACAGAAAAATTGTCTTCCATATAATTTAATTTTATTCTTGTTCCGATAGGATACATTTTTTTTATCATTTCAACTTCTTTTCTATCTCTCATATCTATCACCTCTCATCATCTCTGTCAAAAGTTTTATATAAATTTCCACCATTTAAAACTTTATTAAAATCTTGTTTTGCTTTTGGTAGATCAGTGCCATAGTAACTACCATAAGCCCAATTAATTTGGTCGTTATTAATTTCATAATTAAATGCAACTACATATTCTACACCATAATCAGTATCTCTTTTTACTAATGCAACAGGTTGCTCATTTCGATAGCCAGCACTAATAACAGTTATTCCATCTTCTAATTTTCCTATTTTATTATTTGATTTTTGTTCAAAAAATAAATCGTGTTGATTTTTAATGTAATTTTTATTATTATTTACCCAATATTCTAACATTTCATAAGAAGAATATTTTTCATTTCTGTATTCTTCACTCTTTAAAAATTGTTCTGCTATCATATTGCAAAAATCATAACTTATATCATTTTCTGATGTAGATGATTTTGTAAGCAAATCATTTAATAAATCATATCCTAATACAAATGTGAAATATGCTTTTTCACTTGTTATCATATTATTTCTATATTTAGTATCAATATAATCTTTAATATTCATCTCTAAATTAATACTATTTAATGAAATTATTTCAGTATAATTTTTACTATTATAATCTTCTTGACTACTAAAAAGCTTTACTATTTTTTCTTTATAATTATTATCATTTGTGTCTTCTATCTCTGCTATCATACCTTTATACTCAACTATATCACCGTATTCCGATAACACTTTTTGACTGAGTAATTTTTCTCTTACATCTCCAAACATAACTTCATCAATTATTTTGTATTTTTTTACTTTTTTCCCTTTTTGTAAATCAACAAGTCTTTCAATAATTTCTCTTCTAAACTTTGGTTCACATTTATCTAAATGGCATCCTATTGTAGTTGCTATTGGAGTCATTGATGGATTATGAAAATCATATATTATTAAATTTGAACCTTGTCCTGTTCTATTATTTACATCTACTATAAAATCGGGTAAATCTTCAACTCTTACTATAACTTCATCAAATCCATCATCAACATAAACAAGTTTTTCCTGTTCTTTAATTAATTTTTCTATTTCTTTTTTATTATAAAGTTCAAAACAATCTTCCATAACGTTTTTCCTCCTTATTTTTTACTTTATTTAATAGTTTGTTATTTGTAATCATAGAACTTACTCTATAAAAAATACCAACTTCCTATAATCTAGTAATTGATATTATATCTTAAACCTTTTTTGAAACTATAAAATTTTTCACTTTAATCCTTCCTTCTCTAGTTTTCTATATGTTAACTCTAATAATTTATAATAGTAATTAGTGGGTTTAAATACTAATTTTTTTGGTATTAAAAATTTTGATTTTATAATACTATAAAAGATTTTTTCAGCTGGTAATCCATTATAAGTTATAAAACCTAAAGCAGCAAAAGGGGCTGCACCTAAAATACAACCCCAAGAAACTACTTCTTCATTAACTTTACCATGCAATAAAAAATAAATTACTATTGCCATTAAACAAGCAATTACTGAAAATATAAATTGTCTTAATGATAATCCAAAAAATATAGATTCACTAAATTTTCTAATTTCCTTATTTATTTTTACTTCCATTATTTTCCTCACAAATTAGTTTAATATATTTTTCTCTTGTCTTCATATTTTCAGTTAAACTTTTGGTATAGTTAAATATTTGTTTAATATTATTGTATGGTATATTTCCTAAACCATCAAATTGTCTTTCATAGAAGAATTTTCTACAAACTTTTGATATATCACATAAATTATGATAAATATTTAATTCTACTTTTTCTAAACTTTCTTTATTATTCATAATCTACCTCTCATCTCTTGAATCATAATTTCTATTACGAAACATTTGATCTTCTTGACGCTCTAATCTATCAGATTCTCTTATAATTTTTGATTGAAACTCTGGATCATTTTTTAATTGTTCATAAGTTTCAACAATATCCTCACTTAATAAATGAAAATTTTTCTTTTCTTCTTGTTGTTTTTCACCTATATACTCATTTGTATAAGTTAAAGCAATCTGTTCATTAATTCTTAGATCTTTTGGGTTAATTCCCATATCTATACATAATAAGGCTTGGTAAAAATACTTTTCATCTTCCTTTTTTAATGAAGATAATTGATTGTACATTACTGATAAAAATTGCCTACTTGTAACTTCCTCCATATATTTTTCTGTTATTTGATTTAATATATTTTCATAGTGTCCTGCTGGAACTATAGTGGGAGTTTGAGTATCTGGATTAATGTATTTATATGTCATATCACTAATTGTCTTACTCATATCCTTTAGTTTTAATTGTGTAAAATCATCATATTGTTTTCTCATAATATCACTTACCTTTCTTTATCTTTAATTTTAATTACACTATTTTTATCTAAATAATCAAATACTTTATTTGCTTCATTTATTGCTTTAAATAATTCATTAGGATTATCCTCTAAAATTCTTATCCACGATTGTATATAACATTTATGATTATTATAATGTTTACTACCTACTTTTATATTTAATTTAGACATCAAAAAAGAAGAACCAATTTCAGCAATCAATTCTTCCCTTGCATAATCTTCTGTACCAAATTTATTTTCTATCTGTCTATTTAATCTATTTTTTGAACCGCTTGCGTGGCTTAGTTCGTGAAGCTGTGTTGCATAATATGAATATTTATCTTCAAAACGCGTTGATGGTGGTAATGTTATTGTATCATTAGCAACATCATAATAAGCTTCATTTCCTTCTTCTTTATATGATATTTTTAAATTATGAAAAATATTTGATATATACTTAGGTATTTCGATTTTTTTATCTTGATAATCTATTTTAAATTCTGGTAACCCTTCAATATATTTAGCATTATAAACATAACTTACTTCTCTTATTATAGAAAAATCCTTTTTTCTTTCAGGAAATTCATCTATAATTTCTTGATATTTTGAATATTCTATTTTTCTTTTTCTTATTTTATCATAACAACTCCAAAATTCTACTGGTACTCCTTTATTTTTAGCATCCTTTAATTTCCAACCCTTATTTTTTATTTGTAAAAATGTGTACCATCTTGGATCAGAGTATTTTTCATTTTCTGAAATTAATGATAATAATAAAGAATTTTCACCTCTATATCTCTTATTAGTAATACCATTTCTATTTTCAAGAGTATTCCAAGATTTATGAAAAGGCATTTTGTCCTCTTTCAAAGAATCTAAATACATTTTTATAAGCATTTCTCTAGTCTTATTTTTTTGCATTATAATCCCATCATCTCCCTTACTACTCTATCGGATACTTTTACTGTACCAACTAATACAAGCATATTAAAGACCAATTCTCCAATATATTTCCAAACCATTGTTACGGTAGCTGCATTTGTATCGACAACTGGTGCTGCTGAAGCAAAGAGTGAAAATATAATACACGCCAAAACAATGATTGCACCTTCTAAACATACTCCACAAAATGATTTAAGAAAACTCTTACTAACATTTTGAGTAGGTTCACTTACTATTGTAGAAAGTGGGATTGGTGCTATAGCAATATATAAATATAATTTAAAAAATCTTCCATATACTGTTAAGATCATTATAAATGATAACACAGTTACAACTAAACCTCCAATTAATGTAACAGACCAAAGTGGGATACTCTCAAAAAATCCACAATTTTCTATTGCTTGTACCATTTCCTGAGGGATAGTAGCTCCTCCACCTTGTGTTATACCAGAAGTTTTAATTATAGTTGAAATTATACCTTGAGCTATATTAAATATTGCCATCATTAATTGTAATCCATAAGTTACAACGCCTTTAGCTATTGCAAACCTTAAAAATAATTTTAAAGCGTGTTCTGGTTTTTTTATTTCTGAAAATGAACTACAGGTTTTTACTACTCCTACAACAAAAAATAAAACAAGAAGTGCAAATCCTATTGCCTGCATTGCTCCATTTATCGTTGTAATAACATTATAAATCGTTCCACCTTTAAAAGTTTGAGGTGATTGTGTTACTAAACTCCATATTTCACCCAATTTTCCGTTCCACGTATCGAGTGCATTTTGGATATTTTGTACTACCCAATTTTTTGACAAGTTCTACACCTCCTAGTTAAACTATTTTGATATTAAATCTAATATTTCTTTAGCAAATGTAATAATTAATCCACCAGCTACAAACATAAATCCGTTTGCTCTCTGACTTGGATCGTGGCTAGTAAATGATAGACCAATTTGGACTACAGCATATCCAGTTATAATTAAACCTAATGCTCTTGTTAAACTAAAAATAAAATTAGATAAATTATTTACAACGGAAATAGGATCATCAGCTGCTAGTACATTTGTTGCTCCTCCAATAGTTACTAATCCTACTAAGATTGCCAATGTATAATATTTATAGCCTTTCTTTAATTTTTTTTCGATTGAATTTTCTTTTTTCTTCATATTCTTACCTCTCTTTCAAATATTCTTCTATTTCTTCTATTGATAATAGTTCATAATCAGTTTCTATTTCTTTTACTTCATCATATTTATAATCATTATTAACTACATCAAAATTTATTGTTGCAATAGCATTTGATGTACTACCGTGAACATAAGGTTTACCCTTATCATCTGGAGTTAATTTAATATTTGGATGTGTTAATATGTCATATTTTAAATCTATAATAGGTTTTTCACCTCTTATAAATAAAATTGCATAATCATTATTTAACAATCTTACTTCATCAGGTGTCATTAATTCTCTGCCACTTAATTGATAGTTAATCGAATAATTGCCATTTCTACCCTTACTTTTACCATAGGTATTTATATCTATTGTTTCTTTACCTAAGAGTTCAGATACATATTTATGTGTGGATTGTTCATTTCCTCCTAAATATAAAAATTCATCACAATTACCAACTATTGATTCCCATTGTTTTTCAAATAATGCCTTTAATTGTGCTAGATTTTGAAGAATTATACTTACAGAAACAGATCTTGAACGCATAACACTTAATATTTTGTCAAAATCATCCGGTAAACTTACATTTGCAAACTCATCCATCAAAAAATGTACAGGGATTGGCAAAGAACCTCTGTACTTATGATCTGCAACATAAAATAATTGTTGAAACAACTGTGTATATAAAATACTAATTAAAAAATTAAATGATGTGTCATTATCTGGAATTATAGCAAAAAGTGCTGTTTTCTTTTCTCCCAAACTGGGAAGATCTAATTCATCAGTAATTGTTAGTGCTGATAAACTTTCCAGATTAAATTTCTCCAACCTAGAAGCAAGAGTTATTTGAATTGACTTTAATGTTTTAGCTGAACCACTATGATAATCTTTATAATACTTAACTGCTATATGATTTGGATTCTTTAATTCTAAATTATTAAAGAGAATATCTAATGTGCTTGGAATAGGATTATCTTCATCTTCTATTTGCCCTGCTCTTAACATTTCCATTACCATTGTAAAATTTTGTTCATTATCTGGAGCTTCATATTTTAAATAAAAAATAAGTGCTAATAACAACATAGAAGCTGCCGTATCCCAAAATGGATCACTTGATGATGATCCTTTTGGAGTTGTTGACTTAAATAAATTAGTTACTAATTTTTGAACATCATTATCCGTTTTTAAATATACAAATGGATTATAACAATGACTTTTTTCCATATTAATTAAGTCTAATACTTTAATTTCATAACCTTCTTTTTCTAATAAAGTTCCTGTATCTCGTGCTATTTCACCCTTAGGATCTAATATTACAAATGATGTATTTGCTTGTAACACATTAGGTTTACAAAAAAATCTTGTTTTTCCTGCACCTGATCCACCACATACTAAAGTGTTTAAGTTCCTTCTATGTTTTTTAGCATTTAATCCAATACTAACATTTTGTGTTAATATTTTATTATTTACAGAAGGTGATTGAAAATATTTTTTATTTACCTCTTTTATATTTCCCCACCTAGCTGAACCGTGTTCTTCACCTTTTCGGTAATTTTTTCTTGTGGATAAATAAAAACAAACTATACAGATATAAACAATTATAAAAATAAATATCCCTTTTAAACTATTTTCACACCAAGTTATCTTAAATGGATTGTCAATTATAAGTGGAATATTTTTAATAACCTGTGGAAAACCACCATTTAATGATGGAGAAATTAAAAGAGAAAACCAAATTGTCGGTATAATACCTAGAATTATTATGATTTTTCTATTTTTTTTATTATTATTCATTACCTTATATAATTATCTTTCCTCAAACATTTTACATAGTTGGTTTTTTTTTCATAAAAATCCATTAATTTAAGCAACAAATTATTAATAGGTTCTAAAATATCAGGTGATTTATTTAGATTTATTTGTTCATTTCTAAATGAATTTAAAGAATTAATTAAAATTCCAGTTTCATATTTATCCAATTCTATTTTATCTTTCATAAATATTTCCTCCTATCTTTCATAACTTTTATTTTTTAGATGTTTAAAAGCAGATTCTAAAGAACTATTAATCCTACTATTAAATTCTTCAGTTGCATCTTTAACTTCCTCTAATTCTTTTCTTATCTCTCTTGAAGATAAATTTTTAAATTCTTTTGGAATATCATTAAAACTATAGTTTGTTACATCTATACCATATTTTTTACAAACAATATATGATGTACACTTTGCTTTAAAGGAAGCAATGCTAGGATCATCAGTTTCAAATGATACTTTGGAAATTTCTCTTACAATCACTTGATATATCTCTCTAGGATCTGCTCCCCTTTGTATATACAGAATATTATCATCATCATTTAGTTCTACAAATAATCCACTTGTTAACTCATCCACAACTTTAATCTCAGTAGGATTTTCGTGAATAAATGCTTTCAATAAAATCCGATCATCTAAAACTTTTGAATGTGTTTGTTTCTGTGGCATATTTGTTTGAGATATATCAAACATTTTATATACTACAAATTGCATAGTATTTTTTCTATCTTTTTTTAATAATAATATACTATTTTTATTATCGTTAAAAAAGAGATTAGGTATTGCTTTCCACTCGGAATATTCTCTTAATTGAGTAGCACTTGGCATTTGTGCATATATTAATAATCCATTAGCAACAGAATATTTATCAAATCGACTCTGAATATTCAAATAACCTTTAAACATTTCACTATCCTGTACTATTTTTAAAGATGTTTTATCAATTAATGAATAAACTTTATTTCTTTCCCCATTTTTTTCTTTAATCCATTTTTCTTTATTAAAGTCTTTTTGAAAATTATTTTCTTGAAAATCAGTTTCTAATATTTCATCTATATTCAAATTCAAATTCTCCTTTCTTTATTTTTTTTCTTTTTATTTTTGGGCTGAGTATGTTTTGTTTCCCTATTTTTTGAAACTTTAACTGTTTCTTTAGAGTCATCTAATTTAGATTTTTCTTTTTGTTCTTGTTCTATGCGTTTTATTTCTTCTCTAACAGAAGGCTTTTCAATCTTTTTAGCACCCTCCTCTAAAGGCATTTTGTTCTTTGATAAAGTCTCGGACAGAGGGTCTTTTTCTGTCTGAGCTAAATAGGGGTTTGATTGTTCATTATTTTCTTTTTGAATTGGCTTAGATAACATTTCGTTAACTAGCTTATCTTCAATACTCACTTCAATATCATTTTCTTTAGGTTCTTTTGATTTTGATATTTCACTTCTAATACTTGCTGTATCAACGATTGACAATTTAAACCTTTCTATAATTCTGTTAATTTTAGATGCATCTTCAGCTCTAACCATTATATCTACTAAACCATCATTACTTTTGTGTTTTCTATTTATTAAAGCACAAAATAAAACACCATATCCTTTTGCTTCTTCAGTAAATTTCTTTAAATCTTCTTCTTTTAATGAAAAGACTTTAAGTTCTTTATTCGTTTTAAGCATATTAGTTAATGATGTTTTACCTTTTGTTTGTTTTTGATTTTTTAATATTGTATATAATAATACAGTTACATTTTTTGCTCCTGAACCTGTTATTTTTGCTGCAATTTCTATACCTTGCATACACATCCTTACTGTTGATTCAGCTGCATCACTTGATGTGTTCATTTTTTTCATCCTCCTTCTTATCTGATTTTAAATTCATTTTAGAAATTAGATCTGGTACTTCTTCTTTATCTATTTCGGATACTTTTGATAACATTACTGAAAGTCTTTCTTCTACGCCAGAACATAATTTTATTTCTTTTCTTAAAGAATTTGCTTCCATATTTAATTCTAAAATTGTTTGTTTAATACTTTCTTTTTTATCTGGAGTATTAACTTTCTTTTCTAATTTCCACAGATCCTCTTTTTTATCAATAATTTTAGATAAATTATTTTCTAATGAATTTTTATATTCTTTAAGTTCATCATAAGTTTTAATTTTTTTCTCACTTAACATCCTAGTTTCTTCAGATATTTGATCCATTATTTTAACATCTGCTCTAATTGAGGGTGGAATTCTCTTAGTTGGATATTCTTGTGGGAAAATTTTTAGCAAATAACAATAATATAAATAAAGTCCATATATTCCACCAACTTTATTTTTTTTATACTCTGACTTACTTATAAATTTTTTATATACATTTTTTGCTTCTGGAAATGGATCTCTTATCATTGTTGTAGTTTTGATTCTTTTAATAATATTTTCGATGCTATATTCTTCACCAAAACTTCTTTCAATTCTTATATTTCTTTTATATGGTGGTCTTTTAACACTTAACTTGCCATATCTACAAGTTATTTCATAATTCATATTTCTCAATAAATTAAGAAAATCTTTATAATCATAAGCTTGTCCTATAGCCAGATCTATATCAATTTTTGATGTTGAGTGATATGTTGATCTTGCTACTACACCCTTATAATAATTAGCATAATTTATTCTACTATTACGACAAGGTTTTTCCTCTAATACACTAAGTCCATATTCAGCACAAAGTGAATCTGAAATATGTCTTATCTCTGCTTGTGTTTCTCTTTTATCATAATATTTTTTACCATCTTTAAATGAAACAGAATTAACAACAAAATGATTGTGAATATGATTTGTATTTAAGTGTGTACTTATAACTACTTCAAATCTATCTCCCCACATTTCTTCAGCAAGTCTTACACCTATTTCGTGTGCCATTTCTGGAGTTACTTCACCTTCTTTAAATGATTGAAAACCGTGATAACCTAATATGCCATTAGTTTTACCAAAACCATTTTTTGTTTGTATCATTTCTGTAAAAGCTGTATCTACTCCACAATTTAATGCTGACACATAATATTGTTTTTCTGTTTTATAATCTGCTTTTGCATAATCTATTACATTGTGCAACTCTTTTAAAAATTCTTCATTATGTGTTTTCTCAGCATTACCAATATAATCTATAACTTTATCAAGCCTACTAGCAATTTTCCATAATCCAGTAGTAGCCATTTTATTTTTCAGTTTTTGGATATAAATATGTCTTTTTTATTTTCAAAATAAAATCATCTAATTTTTCTTGTTCTTTTTGATAAGATGATATATCCAAAATTCCTGTTGCATTATTTCTTTTTGCAATTTGATTTATATTATTACTAATATTTCTCAAAAGTTTTAGATAATCGTAAAATTGTTCATCAGGTTTTTCTCTTATCGGATACTCATTAATACAATATCTAATATAAGTTGATTCATTGAGTCCAACCTTTTTAGATTTATTTTTTAATTTTGTAGCTTCTTCTTTATTTAACCAAACTTGTTTTTTTATATTTCTAGTTCTCATTTAATTCCTCATTACAATTTTGTTTTAACTTTTTTATTTCAGCTTCAAAATCATTTATTTTATTAACTTGTAAACAACACATTATAACAGTTGCTGATAAACCTCCAATGATAATGCCTAACACAAAAAATAATAATTCACTCATACTAATTTTTCCTTTCTTTTCCCATCAAAAAAAGATTAACGCATAGTTAATCTTTATAATTCTTATTTCTTCTATTTATTATTTATTTATTTCTTTTTTTAAATCAGATCCTGCTTTAAAAGCTACTGACTTACTTGCTGCAATACTAATTTCTTCTCCAGTTCTTGGATTACGACCTTTTCTTGCTTTTCTTTCAGATATTTTAAATGTTCCAAATTGTGATACTGAAACATTTTCTCCTTTTTTTAATTCATCTTTAAATGTATCAAATGTAGCATTAAATACTTTTTCAGCTACTGATTTTGTAACTCCTGATTTTTCAGCAATTACTGATAACATTTCTGATTTCTTCATAATTTTTTTAACCTCCTAAAATAAAGCTTACGCTTATGAATACATTTTATCATAATATTAATTCTTTTAAAATACTTTTGTAAAAATTATAATATTTTGGGGATTGGGGTTTTACCCTATATTGAATTTGTGGGAGGACAAATTCAGAGCTGGCTATTCCAATTTTCCCATCAAAACTCTGGGAAAATTATTATAATTTCTTCTTCGTTTTCTTCTTCTTTTAGAATCTCTTTTTCATCTGACTCAACTGAAGAAATTTCATAATATTCATTTATATCTTTATCAATTATATCATAAATTTCTAATTGTTTTTCCATTTTATCAATAGCTTCATCTCCTGAACTTGCTACTACTTTTTTTGATAATTTATTAATTAGTTTTACTTCTACATCATATATTTTATCCATTTTATTACCTACTTTCTATTGTATTTTTTTCTTTTTTTTTAGAGTTTTGATTAATAAGTTCTTTTAAAAAATCATTCCAATCTTTTCCATAAAAAGGTTTACCATCAATTACTTCATAATTAGTTTTCAAAATATTTTTTAAATATTCTGTTGCCCTTCTTCCTGCATCATCATTATCTAAATGTAAAAATATTCTTTTAATGTATCTATTTTTTTTAAGGAAAGAATCTACTGCCAATGGAATTTTAGTTTTTTCTTTATCATTTGATGGTTGATAAACTCCTGCAAGTGCTATTAAATTTTCATCTTTATAATTTTTGTTACACATTTTTAATACTGTAGCATAACTTAATAAATCTATAGAACTTTCAAAAATATGTAATACTTCATTTTTCTTTTCTGATAGAATTCTAAAAGAAAATTCTTTATCACTACCTGCTGCATCATACATAAATCTTGTTTCATTTGTTGCTCTAATACCAGCATATCTTGGATTATTATTAAAATCTTTTCCAACAAAAACTACATTATGATTTTCTTTTGTTTCATAAATAAGATCATCATTTATACAATCTAATATGATTTCTAAATCAATACATCTTTTCATTAAATACTCAATAACTTTATTTTCATTATCATTTTTTTCAGGAAGAATTAGTCTTGATATTTTTTCCTGTTCCTTTACATTGTTATTATTAGTAACAATTAAATCATCTGTACCAACTAATTTTTCCATTGCTTCCATAAAGGAAAGATCTTTTACTTTCATTAAATAATCTAAAGCATTATAACCACCAAAACCTCGTGAAAACCAATACCATTTTCCATTGCTAATTTTTAAACTGTCGTGTTCCTTTGTACAAAATGTATCCCTAGAAAACCTTACTAACTCATCTGGTTCAAAATTTTGAAGATAGGTTAATAAATCAATTTTTTTTGCTTTTTCGATTGTTTCTTTTGTATAAAAAAAGGACATTTTATTTTTCTATGTCCTTTTCTTGATTATCGTTCATTATATTCACTCTCCTCAACTATATCATCAAATAAATCTTTTACTTTAATATCTAATTGTTTTGAAATTAAATTTAAAACATTTATATTAACAGCTCTAATATATTTTCCATTTTCCAAATTTGAAATAAATTTATCATTTTTTCCAATTAGTCTTGATAGTTCTTCCTGAGATAATCCTTTCTTTTCACGAAATAATTTTACATTATATTCAGTTATTTTTTTTAGTTGCATAATTTTCCTCCTAGCAAGAAAATTATATAAATTATAATAAAATGTAACAAATGTGTAAAATTTTTTCTGGCATTTCTATTTTAAAAGACTTTATTTTTTATAACTAAAGGAGTGTTGTTTAAAACTTACACTCCTGAGTTATTAGAATTTTTATATGATTCTCTTACTTTTTCTAAAACTGAATAATAATCTACTTCACTATACATTTTTAATGTATTTATAAATTGATTAATAATTTCAGATGATTCAGACATATAAAATCTTATGCTTACTTTTTTTGTTCCATCTTCTGCTGTTTGTGGAACACTATATTTTAATAATTTATCTTTTATCTTAGTAGTAATTTCTTTTACTTCTTGATTCTCTGAATTTGTTAATTCTGTTAAAAATTGAATAAAATTATTAAAATTTTCTTTACTTAGTTCTATTTTAATTGGTGGAATCCTATTTGAATAATTACTCATAATATCACTACCTTTCTTGTTCATTATCTTCTTTTTGATTTTGTGATCTTGCTGATAGAAATGTTACTTTTTCTGCAATTATTGATGTTGTTTTCTCCTTATCATCATTAATATCAGTAGCTATTCTACCTTTAACGCCAACTATATCACCTTTTTTGCAATAATGGGCTACATTTTCAGCAATATGATCAAAAATGATACAATCTACAAAATCAGTATCATAAACGCCTTCTGAATTTTTATAACTTCTTGGAATTGCTAAAGTTATTCTTGCATATTTTTTGTCATTTTCTCCTTTTAACACTTCTAAATCTTTTGTTAATCTTCCTACTAAAACTATCTGATTCAACATAATATCACTTACCTTTCTTTTTTAATTTCATCATTAGTTTTTGTCATTTTTTTACCACTTAAAAATGGTATTAATTCTTTATTTTTAATTGCTTCTTGTAAACCAATTAAAATTGATATTTCTTGTGAACTTAATCCATTTTTAATTTTAGAAATATCTGTTAATTGCATTTTTAATATTGCCTTTTCATCACAAAATCCAATATCAAAAATTTTCTCTAATACTTTTACAATATTAGATAAATTGTTTTTTTCCATCACATCACCTCCTTCTCTATCAATTCACAAATAACTACTATTTGATAGTTAGTTCCATTACGACAAGAAATTAATGTAAGAGTATTCTTATCTTTGTTTCTTACTATTTTTGCTTTACCTGTTTTTTCAATGTCATACATATCTACAACTTTATAAGTTAATTTCTGTCCATTATAAAAAAGATAAACAAGATCCTGTTTATCCATATATTTTAAGTTAGTAAAATAAGAAACTACACTATTTCCAGAGTGAGCTGCTAAAATGAAATTACCATTTTCAACTTCTGGCATATCAGAACTGTTTAATATTTGAATATTATAATTAACATTATTTCTCCAACTATTTCTATCAACTAAACCTCTTTTTAAGTTCATTTTTGGTATTTCAAGAACTGCTATATAATTAATTTTTTCAGGTTGGTTTTCTTCTTCTATGACAGGTTCATCTATAATTTCTTCTTGACTTACTTCCTCATATACTGTTTCTTCTAAAAATTGTTCAATTTTTTCTTCCTCAATCTTTTTTACTTTATAATTGTTAAAATACTTATTAAAAACTATTGCAAAACTTATAACTATAAAAAAAATGCCTATTAATGTTAATAAACATTTTCTATTTTTTACTTTTCTTATTTGCATATATAACTACTCCTATTCCTAGTACACATAAAATAGCACATCCTACTTCAACAAAATAGTTTTCGTTTTGTAGTGTATTTGGAACTTCAATTTCTTTTTCATCTTTCATATTGGCTTTTACTATTTTTCCATCTTCAGTTATTTCAAAATACATTTTATCAGGATTTATTAAATATCCTTCGGGTGCTTCTTTTTCAAGAATATAATATTTTCCATATTTTAATTCTGGAATAATAATTTTTCCGTTTTCATCTGTTCTACCTGTGAATATTAATTCATCATTATCATTATAGATTTCTATTAATGTATTTGGTAGTCCTTCATCTGATACTAAATCTGTTTTTGTAAATTCTAATGATCCAGTTATTATTTTGTCTTTCATATTGGCTTTTACTACTTGTCCATTTTCAGTTATTTCAAAATACATCTTATCTGGATTTATTAAATACCCTTCGGGTGCTTCTTTTTCAAGAATATAATATTTTCCAAGTGGAATATTTTCAATAATAATTTTTCCGTTTTCATCCGTTCTACCTGTAAATATTAATTCATCTTTATCATTATAAATTTCTATCAATGTATTTGGTAATCCTTCATCTGACACTAAATCTGTTTTTGTAAATTTTAAATTACCTTTTTTCAAATAATTAAAACCTTCAAATAATTCAAAAACTATTGGCGTTGTATTATTTTTTTCAGTTAATTCAAAATAATATTTACTTGAATCTAAAACATAATCATCTTTCGTTTTAACTTCTATTAAATAATATTTTCCAAGTGGAAGCTTTTTGCTTATACCATATCCGTTTTTATCAGTTGTAATAGTATCAACAAGGTCATTTTTATTATAATAAATATATTTTCCATCAGATGATTTAATATCTTCTGCTGCATATATATTATATATTATTCCATCTAACAAAATATCTTTATATGTGTAAGTTCCCTTATCTATTACAAAAGATTCACCTTTTTTGATTATTTCAATTTGCCCTTTTATAGGACTATTTTTGTATTCTACAGTTACAAATGAACCATAAGTTGTATAATTAAAATGAGTATCATTTCCAATAGTAAATGTTAATCCTTCTTTATTGATTAAATATCCCTTTGGACTTCTTATTTCGATTATTTTATAATTACCACTTGATAATTTTAACGGTGTTATAACAATTCCATTTTCATCAGTTTTGAATTCACTAATTACTTTACCACCAACATACTGTGAAACATATTGGTTAGTATCAAGATTTAAAATTTTAAAAGTGGTATCTGATAACTCTATTTTATTACCCGTTTCTGTATCTAATTTTAAAATTTGCAAATATGCACTTAAAGCATTATTTAAAATATTGTAATAGTGTTCTTTTTCACTATTTTCATCTATAGTTATATAAAAATCATAAATTTTTTCATAACCACTTGTGGTATTAACTTGATGAAATTTCCAAGTGCCATAAGGGATTTCCAAACTTGCGTATCCGTTTTTATCTGTTGTAATGCTAGCATATTTAGAACCATCCTCAGCATAAATTTCAAAGGTTACATTTGCTTCAGCATTTAAAAATTGAGTTGTACCATCTACATAATCATATTGTTTTAAGATACTTATACGATTTTTAATAACATCTTCTTTTGAAACAATATCTATTATTTTATTTTCAGTTATATTTGCATTATAAATATTGACATCTAATAAATATCCTTTTGATGAATATTTTTCTTTTATTTTATAGTTTCCGTAAGGTAGGTTCTTAGATAGTGCTGTGCAATCTTCTCCAATAGTTAATGTATCTACTAAATTACCTCTTATATCAAATATTTCATATATTGCTCCTTTTAATGTTGCACTACCTTGAGCTTTACAAAAATTATTTTCACTATCATATTTTGATATTTTAATTTTCCCTTTTATAACATCCTCTTTTGAGATAACATTAAAAGTTGTTTCTGAATTTATAAATACATTGTAAGAATTATTATCAATTAAATAACCCTTAGAACTATCAGTTTCAACAATTTTATAGTTTCCGTAAGGTAGATTCTTAGATACTGCTGTACAATCTTCACCTATTGTTAGAGTATCTACAACTTCACCATTTGAATTAATCACTTGATATTTTGCCCCTATTAACGAAGCTTCCCCTTGAGCTTTACAAGCGTTAGTTTCACTATCATATTTTGATATTTTAATTTTTCCTTCGATTATTTCTTCTTTAACTTGGATAGATGGTTCTAAGTTAGTTTCACTAATTTCAATTTCATATTTATTTGGATCTAATTTATATCCTTCACTAGCTTTTAACTCTTGAATATATAATTTTCCAACGCTAGATAAATAATCACTCTTTGCATATCCATTAGAATCAGTTATTAATTCTGCAATTTTAGTACCATCCATTTTAAAAACACCATAAACAGCTCCTTTTAATGTAGCGTTTCCTTGAGCTTTATTTAATAGAGTTTTTGAATCCACTTTTTGAATTTCAACTTTTCCACCCATAACTTCTAATTTTAAATCAACTACAATAGGATCAAAAGAACCTACTCTCATTACATTTTGTGAGTGATTGCTAAAATATGCTATTGGTGGTGTTGTATATATTGAATCTTGTTTTTTTAGTTGTATATATCCGTTCCCAATTCCTGTAGCTGTGATAGTTAAATTATTTCCATTTACACTAGCACTTACATTTGATGTTTTTGATATTGTAAATTCATTTAAAATATTATTTGAATCATTTATAGTTATTGATTGTCCTAGTGGAATACTAATTTTTTGACTACTGAATTTAGGAATTCTATAATGATTATTAACCAAATTTTGTATTTCTTCTATTTCACTTACAAACAAACTATCATTTCTTGTTCCATTTAAGGTATTAGTGAAATAAAAGTCAGTTGTTGGATCAGCTACTCTCCAGATCATTACTTGTGTTATTGCATACCACTTATGTTCTTGATGATTTCCATACCCATAACCATAATAAGCAATTAAAGATATTTTATCCCATTGTTCTTCTGTCATATTCAAATATACTGCATAATCACTTCTTGCTATGTTATAGTATGGCAAATTATTATCTATATCGGCAAATGGTTGTAAGCAATAGACAAAAGCATTGTCTTCACTTCTTCTCATAAATCTTCCTTGTTGATATTTGCCACTACCATCTGGTTTTACTTTTTTTATGTAAACATTTGAAATAAATTCACTAGGCCAAATGGCTTGTCCTGTATATTCTTCAGCATTAACAGGAGTAATATTAACTATACTAACAAAACTTGTAATTAAAAATGCTATAAATAATATTAATTTTTTTGACATTTTGTTCCTCCTTAATTTCATAAAAAAAACAACCATTAAGGTTGTAATAATTTATAATCAAAATCTTCTCCTAAATAATCACCTGAATAGGAATTAACTGTTGTACAACGATAAGTTCCTGTATGCTCAGAAATATATGAATCACCATAAGCTACACATTTTTCACGACACTCTGTTGAATTTGAACAATAATTATCACCTGAAAGATAAATTCCAAACATAACTTCTTGCCATTTCCATACAGGTGAACGATAATATTCATCCTCACTTATTCCTAATTCTTCCCACGCTGTCTTTGGCTGTTCTACTACTGGAATCTCTTTTGGAGTTTCTTTTTCTACTGGTGGAACGTTATCTGGAACTTTTGGTTGCTCAGTTGGTGTTTGTGGTTCTTCCTTAATAATTTTTTCATTTTTGGAATTATCATCTGTATTGTTAATTATTTCTGGTTCTTTGGAGTTACTTTGATTATTATTTTCTTCTTGTTTTTGTTCTTTTGATTCAGCATTTCCTTTTTCTGATAATGCTTGATCTTCTTCTAAATCAGAAATAGCTTCTGATTCTTTATTTTCTGTTTCTTCTGAAACAACTTTATTCTCCTCATCAAAATTTGGTATATCACTACTAAATGCTTTACCAAGTTGAATTATAGAATAAAGACATAATACTGCTACTAAACTACATAAAATTTTTTTCATAAAAGATTTCTCCCTTCTTTGCCAAAACTCTAACATACATTTTTCTAAATTGCAAGTTTATAATACTTCTATAATTATTATACTACATAATATATTATTTCAGTTAGTATTTATAGTTAGTATATATTAGGGAGTTTTGTAAAGAGGGATTTTTTTAGGAACTAATACTCCCATCCCTTATCTTTCTTGAATTTTTTTGCGTTGATATTTGTTATAAAATTCTATTGCTTTAACAACATAATCTTCGATTTGTTCATTGTTTAAATTTTTTGGTAGTATTTTTCGTAGTTTAACAGCACTAAATTTATATTTTTCTATTTGATTTGGTTTTTCTTGCCCCATCAAGCTTTCAATTCTTTCTAAGTTTAAATTTCCTTTTTCACTTAATTTTCTTAATTTAATTGCTTGAGATACTGATGGAGTACAATCTAAAGATTCCATACATTCTAATAATAATTTTTGCTCACTAATTGTTAGAAATGATAATTCTACAGCTGGACTTAAGGCAATACTTGGTGATATGTTTTGTTTATCATTATCTACCATTTTTAACAATTCAGGTATCAAATTAGTTAATCTTATAAATCTAAAAACTTGTCTTTCACTATCACCGAGTTTCTTACCAATTATTTCAGCAGTAGACAACTTCCTGCCATCTTGGCACAAAGTTAAATCATTTCTCTTTCCTTGATGATTTAAAGCATCCATTTTAAGTTTATAGGAAAATGCTCTTTCACTTGGGAGTATAAGTTCTCTTTGCATATTACTATCAACCATAAAAATTGTTGCTTCATCATCATTTAGTTCTCTAATAATACACGGTATTGTTTCTTTATTTGCTAGTTCTGACGCTTTCTTTCTTCTATGTCCTGAAATCATTTCATATTTACCATTTCCTTTTGGTCTAACTAAAACCGGTACTAGCACTCCATATTTTTCAATACTCTTACTCATATTTAACATATCTTCATTTACTGTAACTTTAAAAGGATGATTAGGAAAATCTGATATATCATTAATATTAATCATTTCAATGTGTTCTTTACTTTTTAAATCTCTTTCTTCTTGTGTAGTAAAGAAATCATCTACTGTCATCTCTGGAAGATGCATCTTTTGTTTTATTTCTTTCATCTTTTATTAACTCTTTAGCAAATGAAGAATATGCTTCTGCAACTTTACTATTTTTATCATAGCTGAATATACTTTTACCCTGTGAAGCTGATTCTGCCGCTTTTATTGCAATAGGTATTTGAGTATTAAATATTTTAACTAAATTACCATAGTTTGCAACTAATTCTTCTTTTATTTCCTTTGCTAAATTAGTTCTATTATCTACTAAAGTTAAAAGAACTCCACCAACTTGCAAATCAGGATTTAAGTGTTTTCTTACACTTGAAATAGTAGATAATAAATTTCCCATCCCTTTTAATGCTAGATAATGTGCTTGAACAGGTATTATTACTCTATCTGCACTTGCTAAAGCATTTACTGTAATCATACCAAGTGATGGCATACAATCAATTATAATATAGTCATAACTCTTTTTTAAGTCTGCTAAACATCTTCTCATAGTATGTTCTCTACTCATTGCATTTATCAATTTCATTTCCATTGTAGAAAAATCTAGGTTAGATGGAATTAAATCAATATTTTCTTTATGATGTAATATAGCATCTTTAGAATTTATTGATTTATCATTTATTTCATATTCCATTAATTCAGAAATTGTAACTGGAATATCATATTGATTATACCATCCCATGTAAGTTGTCAGATCACCCTGTGGATCAGCATCTACTAATAAAACTTTTTTACCAAGTTTTGATAAAGCAACACCTAAACTTAATGTAGTTGTTGTTTTTCCAACTCCACCCTTTTGATTGGTAACAGCTATTACCTTGCAATTATTCATTTACTTTCCTCCTTTCTAATCTGCCACGCTATCTCTACGCAGCAAAGTAAACACAAAAAAAACTGATTAAATAAATCAGTTTAGATATATATTTATAGTGGACACGAATGGATACGAATTTCAGCCACAAATTTACATTTTATTATTTAGTTTTATTTAGTCTTTTTTTGGTATTTTCGAGGGACTAAATAAAACTAAAAGTCTTGAAATAAAAGGGTTTTCGAGTGGTTACTATACTATGAGACAAAATAACATACATGATTTTCTGGAAACAACTCTTTTAATTCCGAATAGAGTTGTCCTGCAAGTGTCTTATTGTGGGCTAAAACTAAGGTTGGTTTATTAACTTCCTTAATTACATTAGCAATCGTAAAAGTTTTTCCTGTTCCTGTTGCTCCTAGTAAAACTTGGTCTCTTTTTCCTTCTTTAATTCCTTCTACTAATTCCTTAATTGCTTGTGGTTGATCACCATTAGGTGTATATTTTGATTCTAATTTAAACATAATAAACCTCCCTTTTAATCATTTGTATTTTATCATTTTATATACAATAAAACAAGGTAATCACCAAAATACCCTGTTCTTATTATTATCAATTTTTTTACTACTATTTTATTTTAATCATTCTTAGAATTTTTATTAATTTTTAACTTTTTATATTTCAAACTCTTTTTGATCATATTTTAATCTTGATTTATAAAAAACACTTCTTACATAAAAATCAATTAAACTTGCAATACCAAAAATATATAAACATATAGGAGTTTTTAAAAATAATAAACAAATTACTACTCTTACTATTACACCTACTATTGAACCTTTTAATATAATTTTAGGTTTACCTTGTATAATACAAATTGCTTTATATGACTCATATAAATACAATCCAAATACAGTTAAGCAATAAAATATAATATAAGGAAAACAGTCTTTTATCGGTAAACTTCCATGCTGAATTATTAACATAATTATAGCTAAAACAAAGTTTATAATTATAACGGTTTTAAAACACATTTTCATATAATCCCTTAATAAAATAATTTGCTTTGATTTATCTTTTTCTTCTGGAATTTTAATCATTAAAGCAGCACTATATGCATTTGTAACAATTTCTAGATTTAAACAAATTCCATAACATATTGAATGAATAGCATACTTATTTTCTCCCATATAGCTTGCTAAAACACCATATATTAAAATAAATATTCTTGATAATAATCTTTCTAACGACAAAGTGATTCCATATTTTTTTACATTGGATATATCTTCTTTTGATATTTTTTCATATTTTAAATCAAATTTGGCCGTTAAATAAATGATGTTAATTATATGTGCTATTATTGTTGCTATGTATAGCATTATTAAACTTCCAGTAAAATAAAAAGCAATTATATCGAAGAATATTAACAATATATAAAATAATATTAAACTGTTTCTATATAATTTTAAATCATTTTTAAGTCTAACCATTTCAAAAAAGCCACTATCTATTAATGAAACTGGCAAATAAATAATATATAACGCTAGTAAACTGGATAGTAATTCTTTTTGCTCTAAACTCATATTAAATAAATTTATAAATAAATCTCTTGTAAAAAAAATAAATATTCCAGCAAATAAACTTACGATTCCAGTTATTGCTAAATAAGAAAATTCTTTTTTTCTAATTACCCTATATGTATATGTTCCTAGTTCTCCTAATGATTTTCCTAATAAATTTATTGAAAATAAACTACTGCAAACTATAATAGCATCTATACTAATTTTATTATTAAAAAAGGAATCTACACTTTCAGCTAAACTCATAAATATAAAACTTATCAATATTGATATAAATTCACTCATACTACCACCATTCTTATTATATATGAAAAAAGGTATAATTTCTATACCTTTGACATTTTACTTATTTTACTATATATATCATACCAACTATAACATCTAATGATATTTTGACCTACACATTGTTTATTATATTCCGCATGAAAACATATAACTGGTATAATCTTAGATATATTATTGATATTTTCTACTCTATCTTCTATCATTATGCTGATATTATTTTCTACACATATTCCGATTTTATCGTCTGGGCTAAAAATTATTTGGTCATAATTTATACCATTGTTTTTTAACCAATTTATTACTATATTTTTCATTTCATTTCCAATTTCATCATTTCTATCAGTTAAAAATCTAGCTGTTATTATATATATTTCATACCCTTTTTCTTTTAATTTATCAATTACTTCACCAGCATATTTTCTTGCAGGTTCATTTTTAGCATAATCATATAAATATTCGTTCCAAAATTGATTATCTAATTTACTATCAACCTTAAATATATCTGTTACTTTATATCCTTCATTATTTTGGATTTCTATTTCATAATTTTCGAAATAGAACTTACTTCCACAATCTAACTGCCACTTTTCAATATCAGTTAAGACTCCATCTATATCTATACCTATTCGCATATCTTTCTCCCCACCATTAACTTACAACTATACATATATTAAAACAAATTATAAAATTTTAAAACTAATCAAACCATAACTTTTTATACAGTCATTAGTTTTAAATATTCATGTTATCTTCTTTTTTTACTAATTGAATAGCTTTAGATTCTTCTTTACCTTCTACTAAAAATGAATTAAATTTATTGATAATACCTGGAGCAATCAAAATCAACATTCTGTATGTACCGTATGTTACAGATGATATATGATAGTAGATATCATTTTTATCTATAAATTCTCTATGATTAATTGGAGATTGCTTTAATTCAATTACGCCAAACTTACCAAATAATTTTAAATTCATATCAGTAATAGCATAATTTTCCTCTGAGATAATAGCTTCTGCTGAAATATTACATTTAGAGTGAGTTGCCCCATTTATTAACATACTACCTTCTTTTCTACTACATAAGCTTGAATATACAGTTTTATCATCTTGAGGAATTGCTCTAATAATAGAAAACTTTTTTCTAACTCCTTCTGTTAGAAATTTATTTTTATTATAAGATATAAATCTTAGTTCTTTTACTTTACTTAAATTATCATCTAAATAGATTTCTATTTCCATTAAATCATCTTCCATGTTGCGATAAACAATGGCATTTTCATTAATACCAACCAATTCATATTCACGGTCGTATATATATTTTTTAGTAGGAAAGCAATCAATTACCTTGTTAATCATTTCTTTATTAACTTTCTTTTTTGCTTCTTTTAGTTTCCATGTTGGTATTAGTTTTTCTAATTCTTTCAAGGAAGAAAATAAATCATGTTTTATAATTTCTAATTTTTCCATACAGCTTGATGAAACATAGACTATTTTATTATCAGCAGTACAGAAGCAATTTTCCTCTAGTGGCACTTGAGTTAATATTTTATGTTTCTTATGATTAGCTTTTGCAAGTTCTATCATACTACTTTCTTGATACATTTCATTATCAACTTCACTATAATTTTGATAGATACTAAGTTGATAAAATTTATTCATATTATTAACTTTTACACGTTGATTATTTGATGGGAAATAACTAAGTTCATAACTATCTTTTGTTTCCTTACGAATATGTAATGATTCTTCAATTTCATTGTTAATAGAAATATATAAGTCTACTTTTGTAAGCATTTTTTTCTTTCTCAGAATAAATAAGTTCTAAAATACTTAGTTCTGAAGTTTCTTGATTTTCATATTTAAATTTTATTTTATTATCTTTCTTTTCTAAGAAGATGAAAGTTTTGTTTAGAAATGTAATTGGTGCTATTGTTTCTTCCATAAATAAATCCCCCTGTTAATATCATATTTCATATTATTAGCAAATGCAACTATTATCTACTATTCCATGTTAAATAAGTTCTATTTGGAAAGTTAATTACACTTTCTGAACCTTTATAGTTTCCAGCATCAAATAATCCTTTAGTATAATTTACATATTTACTCCAATTACCACAATTTTTATCTGATGAATCCCAAAGTTTACATGGATATACTTCTAGATGAAGATGAACACCCGTAACATTTCCTGTTGCACCCATATAACCAATTAAAGTATCTGGTGTTACTTTCATACCAACATATAAGTTAGCTCTTCTACTTAAATGGCAGTATACTGCTGTATAATATTTACCATTATTAGCTAAGTGTTGCGTATTTACACATAGTGCTCCTGCTGTATCATTCCAGATGGTAGAAACATAACCATAACCAATCGAATAAATTGGTGTATTACTTCCTGTTTTACTTCCTAAATCTATTCCCTTGTGAAAACTATGTTGGCATTTTCCATTTAAACATAACCAGCGGTAACCAGTAAAACTAGTAACATACCCATTTTTTATTGGTCTATAAAAGATAGCATTTGAAGAAGTTCTTGCACAGTCAACACCAATTACATCACTTCTATTACTACAACCCTGTGATTTATAAAATTCTACTAATTTTTTTTGAGACTGTACTTCACTTTCTAAGCTTGGAGATAGAGAATTTAAATTTGCCTTCGTTTTATTTAGATTCGCTATTTCTGTATTTAAATTACCTATTTTTTCTTCTGATTTTTTTTCGTTTTCAGCAAGTTCTACTTTCTTTTTTTCATTCGTAGTAATCAAGTCTTCTAACTCTTTTACCATTTTATTATTATATTCAGTAATCTGTTCTACTATGGATAAACGGTATACCATATCTGTAACAGAATCACTACCAAATACATAGTCTAAGTAGACATTTTCTCCTTGACTCATTTGATAATAAGTAACTAGATTTTTTGTTTCTTCTTTTTTCTTTTCAATATCTGTATTGGCATCTGCTATTTCTTGTTGAAGCTTTGTGTTTTCTGTTTTCATTGCTTCTATTTCATTTTTTAGATTTTGAATCGTAGCATTATTTTGATTAATTTGTCCAGAAATATTTCCTAAACTAGCTTTATTCTGTTCTAATTCCTTTTCTGCTTTGGCTAATGCATCTAATACTTCACCATAAGTACCAGCATATACATTATTATTAATTGGTAGCATCATTAATATCGTTATTACGATTAGTAAAATTTTTAAGCTTTTCTTTATCATACTTTTAAATACTTCCTAACTGCTTGATAACTACCAATCATACCAACCACAACACCAATTACTAAAACTACTAAAGATATAAAATAGATAAATGGTTCTGGTGTTATTAATTTAATTAATGGTGAAAAAATTTGACCTCCAAAATGTTTATAAATGGCATAGTAACCATAAATAACTACTAATATTGGAATAATAGAACCTATAACACCTAATACCATTCCTTCTATTACAAAAGGCATTTTAATAGAAAAGTTACTAGCTCCTACTAATCTCATAATAGAAATTTCTCTTTTTCTTGAGAAAATGGTTAATTTAATGGTGTTAATAATTAGGAATACCGTTACTATAATTAAAAGAATAACGGCTAGAATAGTTCCTTTTTCAAGTATTTTAAAGGCAGATAAGAATTTATTTATCATGGTTTCTCCATAATTAACAGAGTCGATTCCTTCTATTTGTTTAATCTTAGTAGCTGTATCTTCAATTTGTTCAATGTCATTTACTTTTACTTGAAAAGTGTCTTTTAAGGGGTTTGATGAATCATCCCAGTCTTTCATAACAGACTCTAAAGTTTCAGATGATAACTGCATTTCATTTTTTACATCTGTTTTTGATTTATATTCTATTGATGAAATATTATCAATTTGATCTAATTTTGCACGAATTACATTGATTTTATCTGATTTTACTTCACGATTTACAAAAACTACAACTGTTACATCTTCTTTAATCATTTTAGCAAAATTATCTACATTCAAAGATGCTAATAGAGCGATTGCTACAATAATTAAAGTAATACTAATACAAGATATTGAAGCAAGAGATAAAGAAAAGTTTCTAAATACACTTTTGAAGGCATCTCTAATACTTCTTCCAAACATTCTAAATAGCTTCATTATGATATTTTCCTTTCTCTTCATCACTGATTAATCTACCTTCTTTTAAGGTAATTACTCTTTTTTTCATTTTATTAACGATATCTTTATCATGTGTAGCCATAATGATAGTAGTTCCTGTTGTGTTGTTGATTTCTTCTAATACTTTCATGATTTCTATACTTTTTTCAGGGTCTAGATTACCAGTTGGTTCATCACAAAGTAATAGTTTTGGCTGGTTTACAATAGCTCTTGCGATTGCTACTCTTTGTTGTTCTCCTCCTGATAATTGGTCAGGGTAATTTCTAATTTTTCCTTTTAGTCCAACTAACTCTAAAGCTTTTAATACTTTTTCATTAATTTCATCTTTTTTAGTACCTATTACTTCTAAAGCAAAAGCAACATTTTCATAAACAGTAGCTTTTGGTAATAAACGATAGTCCTGGAAAACAATTCCTAATTTTCTTCTTAATTTATATACCTTACTATTTCTTAATTTAGCTACATTTAAACCACCAACAATGATTTCCCCTTTGGTAGGTTTTTCTTCACGATATAGCATTTTAATTAAAGTGGATTTTCCACAACCAGTTCCACCTATTATAAAAACGAAGTCACCTTTTTTTATTTTGAGATCTAAATCATAGATTGCTGTAACACCGTTTCGATATTGTTTTGTCACATTCTTAATTCTAATTAATTCCAAAATATCACCTTCTTATCTTTACTTTCTTAAATTATAGCATAAATTCGACAATTTTTGAAAATATTATCATGTTTTTTTAAAGTTAATTATTGGTAATTCTATTTTTTAGATAGAAATATTCTATTTTTTCAAAAAATCAATTTACTTACTGTATAACTTTTTACTTTTTAGATACTTTTTATGACTTTTGGAAAAAAAGGTTGCTTTTTTATTTTTTCGATTGTGTAAGAATGGTGTTAGGTGGTTAACTATGAAAGAATTTAATTCAGATTTTAAGAAGGTTGTATGCTACAATATTAGGAGATATCGTAAAGAAAGTGGAATGTCTGTTATGCAGGTATCAGAGATAATTGGTGTTACTCCAGAATATTTTAAAAGAATAGAATCTTTAAACGATCCTAGGAAAAATTGTTCTTTGACACTTTTATATAAATTATCTATTTTGTTTAACAAAAAATTAGATGATTTCTTTTTAGAAGATGGCATGGAAAATAAGAAAACAAAAAGAACTACAGTTGGTACAAAATAATTATCTTGTACTAATCATAGTTCTTTTTTTAATATCTGGAAAAGAAATTATATTGGAATTTTTATGTAATTCACTAAGAAGAGCTTCTTTTAAATGATCTATATGAATAGCTGATAGAAATGATTGCCCTAGAGTTTGATAGAAATGTTTATCTTCTCTAGAAAGGTTGGTATCTTCTAGTTTTTTCTGAATACTTCTACACTCTAAAACACAAATACGATCTATAGCTAGTTTTTCATCTAGTTCTTCTGTTTTCTTATGTTTCTGCTGAAGAATATCGTTTGATGTATCAATATCTAAAAATGATAATAATGTTTTTAATTCTAGATACTTTTCGGAAGTAATAGAATTTTTTATTTGGATTAAGACATTATAATAAATGTATTTTTTATTACTATTAAGGAAAGTTTGTTTTTGATTATTTTCTTTTTTTAATAGTGATTGCATATTTTTGTATAAAACATATTCAACTTGTTTTTCAATAGGTTTCTCTATTAAATCTACTAGAGTTATATCTTCATTATTTTGTTTTAACTTTTTATATAGATATCTAAATTCTAATGGCTTTTCTTGATAAAATTCTATTAACTTTGTCATAATTTCTAAATTAATAGTTAGAATAGTCTGGTCATTAGTTGATGAATCTCTTAGTAAACTATATTTTTTCATAAGTAATTCTAATATTTTTTCCATAATAATCCCTCTTTTTTAGCGGGGCTTATTATAGCACAATCTATTCTAAAAGTAAAATTCTACTCTCCTCCATAAACTTGGTAAGAGTCTGTTACAATAAAGAATGCTTTTTCATCAATTTCTTTGATTCCTTCTTTTAATTTAAAGTATTCACGATTTGGAATTACTGTCATTAATACTTTTCTTTTCTTCTCTAAAAAAGCACCTTTTACATCAAAAATAGTAACACCATGTTTTAAGTCTTTCATGATATAGTTACATAATTCTTCCTCTTTAGAAGTAATTATATATAATGCTTTATTTTTAGATACCCCAATTAATACTCTATCTAAAACAACACTATATATATAAAGAATAATAGCAGCATATAAAACCATAGTCCAACCAAAACTAAGTCCACCAATTACGACAATGATTAAATTGATAATGAAACTAATACTAGATATAGATACTTTTTTGTATTTAGAAATGATTTCACTAATAATAGAGAATCCACCATTACTAAATCCAACTTTATAAACCATTCCTGATGTTACTCCTGATAAAATTCCTACAAAAATAGATACTAGTATTTTGTCAGATAAATCTACTTGAATGTAATTACCAATATTAGCAGTTAAATCTAGAAATATTGGGTAGATAATAGCAGTTACTACAGCACCTGATGATTTTTCAATTCCTAAAAATATAAAGCCAGCAATTAATAACACAATAGAAAATAAGAAAACAACAGTTGATGGTGAAACATTAAAATAAGAATTTAAAATGATTGCAACTCCACTCGTACCACCAGTTACAATTTGAGTTGGTAGCTGTAATAAATTAAAATAACACGCTGAAATAAAAAGTGATACGATTAAGATAAAATATCTACGAACTAACTTTTTCTTATGGATAGTATCTAAAATTGATAAAGCACTATCTTTTCCTTTTGATAAAATGTCCATATTATTCTCCTCCACTTACTTCATAAGCATCACAAACTACAAAGAAAGCTTCACTATCTATTTCATGAATTCCCTCTTTAACACGGTAATACTCACGAGTTGGTACTACACATAAAATTACTTCATCTTTTTTGTGGGTATAGCCACCTTTTACACTAAATATAGTAACCCCATGATGGAGTTCATTTAGTAAGTAATCTCTAATTTTTTCATCTTCGTTTGTGATAATATAAAAAGCTTTAGAATTAGAAATTCCTAATAAAACTTTATCTGTCATTAGACCGATAATATAAATTACGATTAGAGCATACATTAACTTGGTTGCTCCAAAGAAAAAGCCACCTAGTACCACAATTAATCCATCACTAATTAACATAGCATTGCCCATACTCATATGTAAATATTTAGATAATATCTGGTTGATAATATCAGTACCACCGGTTGTGAATCCTGCTTTAAATACGAGTCCAGCACCAAAGCCATAAATGATACCACCAAAAACAGCTGATAATAAGACATTGCCTGTATCTAGTTTTATATATTCCCCAATATTTGCTGTGATATTTACAAAAATAGGAAATAAGATTGATCCAACAATAGATGCTTTTGTATCATTTTTTCCTAAAACAAGAAAGCTTACTACTAATAAAAGTAAGGAAGCTATCATGATAAAAGTAGATGCATCTATCGTAATAAATTTAGATACTATAATAGATAAGCCACTTACTCCACCAAATACTAATTCATTTGGTAATAGAAATAGGTTAAAAGCGATTGCAATTAATAAAATACCAATTACTAATTCAAAGTATCTTTTTAATTTGTCTTTTGCTTCTACTTTTTCTAAAATATGACCTTGTTTTTCAAATTTTTTAAACCACTTCATTTTTATACCCCTTTCAAATATGATTCTATAAATAAATCTATATCACCATCTAATACTTTAGAAACATTACTAGTTTCTGTATTAGTACGATGATCTTTTACCATAGAATATGGGTGCATTACATAACTTCTTATTTGAGAACCAAATTCAATATTTTGATAGTTTCCTTTAATGGCATTTAACTCTTGATTTTTCTTTTCCTGTTCTATTACATAGAGTTTTGCTTTTAACATTTTCATAGCTGTCTCTTTATTTTGAATTTGGCTTCTTTCATTTTGACAGGTTACTACTGTTTTGGTTGGTAAATGGGTAATTCTTACTGCTGAATCGGTAGTATTTACTCCTTGTCCACCTTTACCACTTGAACGATAAACATCTATTTTTAAATCTTTTTCGTTGATGTCTATATTAATAGTATTATCAAATTCTGGAATAATATCAATAGATGCAAAAGAAGTATGTCTTTTATTAGCTGCATCAAATGGTGAAAGTCTTACTAAACGATGGACACCTTTTTCTCCTTTTAGGTATCCATAAGCATTTAATCCTTTAATTTCAATCGTAACACTTTTAATTCCTACTTCTTCTCCTTCTTGATAATCTAACACTTCTACTTTATAACCCTTTTTCTCACAATATCTTAAATACATTCTATATAACATATTTGCCCAATCACAAGCTTCTGTTCCACCTGCTCCAGAATGGATTTCTAAAGTACAGTTATTTTTATCATAAGGTCCATTTAAAAGGAGTAATACCGATAGTTTTTCTAGTTGTTTGGTCTCATTTTTTATGTCTAATTCTAAATTTTGTAGTAACTCATCATCTTTTTCAACCAATAAAAGTTCAATTAATTCTAGATTATTTTCAGTATCTTCTTTTAATTTTTTAATATCCTGTGTTAAGTTTTTTAATTCTTGAATGTCTTTTAATGTCAAGTCTGCTTTTTCTTTGTCGTCCCAAAAGTTTGGGTTTAGCATTTCTTCTTCTTTTTCTTTTAATTCTTGAAGCTTAGAAGAGATGTCAAAGTGACCTCCATAAATCTATAATTTCTAATTTATTTTCTTCTAATTTTCGTTTCATTTCATTTATATCCATATATTTCTCCTTTTATAATAACTTTTTTAATTGTTTTAATTTAGAGATAGTAAATGTTGGATTATAATCACTTGGAAGTTCTTCGTTAGAAGAATTTAACCAGCAACTATCAATTTGAGAGTTCATTCCTCCTCTAACTTCAGAACGCAAAGAATCTCCTATAATTAACATTTTTTCTCTATCATAATACTGTAAATATTCCATTAACTCATCAAAATATTCTTTTTTGGGCTTAGTCACAGTTTGTTTAGTCATATCAGCAGAAAATATATCATTAATAAAATTTATACAATCAATTTTGGTTAGTTTTGATTTTACTGCTACTGTAGGTCCGTTAGTGGCAATCACTATTTTATATTTATTATGTAAGTATTCTAATGTTTCATAAGCTCCATCAATTGGAACTACCATTTCGTTTAAACTTGTTAAAAAGAGTTCATTAATTTCAAAAGCTGTATCTATATTTATTCTACTGTTAAAATAATTTATATATCGTAAACTTCTTACATATTGAACAAAATGTTCCTGTGTATCTTTGTATTCTTCTGGAACTATAATTTTATTATCATGAAAATCTATCCAGAATTGCTTATCCAAATTATACCATCTGTCAAAACCAGTATCAGTATAAGGTTCACCAATAAATTCTACCATTTTTTTAAAAGCATAGCGAACATTTTCTAAATTGTCTATTAATGTATCATCTAAATCAAATAGTAATACTTCATACTTTTTCATATTATACCTCTTTTCGTTTTCCACAGATTTGCGGATAATCAAATTCCCAAAAACTTAGTTTTCCACATACTTCAATGTTTTCTAGTTTTTCCACATTTTCTAATTTAAAGCCATAGCCATTCCAATCTTTATTATCTATAATATTAGAATATATAATACTATTTTTTTCTTTTAATATTTTTCTAGCATTATCATCTATCTTTATACAATCGGCAATGGTAGCTTTTCCTATTATGCAACCTTTTGGATATTCTAGACCTAAATACTCATACTTTTTCATAGCTTTTTTATCTACACTTTTACCAGCATGAATTAAAATTTCACCACGATAATTTGTTTTCCAAGTACGGAATTCATATTCTTTTAATCCTTCTACAATTAAGGTAGCAAATGGTTGATTGATGGTTAATGTTTTCATATAGTTCACCACTATCATTATATATAAGTTTCTGTAAAATGAAAAGAACTAATTATTTTGAAACTAGCTCTTTTACCCTTTTATTATCTATTTAAATCTTTTACTCATTACTATTTGACTTATCTTTCTATAACCTAATGACTGATAGATACCATTTAATTCTTCCCTATTTTCTAAACAACTTGTATTAAATTCTTGGCAATAGTATTTTTCAATGAATGATTTTCTTTTTAATACATATTTTAGTAAATTAGTACCAACTTCTATTTGCTTGGCATCTTTTCTTACAAAAAGTTCTTCTATATAAAGAGAATTACGAGAATTAGAAACATAACAGCCACCTACTAATTTATCTTCTAAATATGCTCCGAAAGCTAAATATTTTTTATTTCTTAACTGGTTAGCAGAAAAAGTATTTTTAAGATCAAAATCATCTGTCTTCATACCATAAGCATCAAATCTAGCTAATTCTAATTTTTCTATATTCTCATCAGTAATTTTTAGATTTTTACATGATATCATAAGTATCTCTCCTTTTCATAATGGTGTATACTATACCATATATTTTGAAAGATACAAGCTTTTTTAATTGTTTTTATATAGAAAACATTCATTTTCATGAGAATAAATGATTCCAATTGCTTGAAGATATGAATAAATAATCGTACTTCCTACAAATTTCATACCTCTTTTTATTAAATCTTTGGAAATATCATCAGATAAAAAGTTTGTTGTCTTATCGGTTTCATAAATTATGTTATCTTTAGTAAATGTTTTTAAGTAATTAGAAAAACTACCAAACTCTTTTTGAATACTTTTGAATATTTTGGCATTGTTGATACTTGCCTTAATCTTCAACTTATTTCTAATAATGTCATTATTTCCAGATAATTCTTTTATTTTATTTTCAGTATAATTACATATTTTATCGATATTAAAATTATCATAAGCTAGTCTAAAACTTTCTCTTTTATTTAATACACATTCCCAAGAAAGCCCAGCTTGAAAAGACTCTAGAATTAGCATTTCTAATAGATAGTTATCATTTATGTTCATTACTCCCCATTCTTTATCGTGATATTCTATATAAATGGGATTATTTAAATTACACCACTTACATCTTTTCATAATATTCCTCCTTGGGCATTTTATAATTATTTATATCATTCTTCATTTTCTAATAACTTGATTTTATTCCTTCATCCAGTGCCTATTTTATAGGATACCTTCTTCTTTAAATGTCCACACTTATGGGTATATTATACAAATGAGTTTCTACCGTATTCAGTTTTAATTTGGTCGAATTCGACCAAATTAAAATCTTGATTATGAATTTCTTCCCATAGTCCAATATAATCAATAGTATTTATTCTTCTTAACCAGTTTTTAACTGTAAAAGATGGATCACTTGAATTTTGATACTTTGCTAAATCAGTTAAGAAATGTAATTAACATTTCCAACTCTTAGTATTCCCACCTTATTTTCTTTAACTATTATTTCTGCTGTTACTAAATCTTTTTTCAATATTTTTTTCTCCTTTCTATTTAGATTTTAAAAGGTGTCAACAAATATAATCATTGTTCACACCTTTATTTTACTACATATTTTTAATATTTTGTGGACAAGTTATAAAACTCGAACCAATTTATAATTTTTATAATTATTAGTTTTCCATTATTTTATGCTACTTTCCACAGCATTGTTTGTATTTCTTACCGGATTCGCAAGGTAAAATATTAAAACAACTGAGTAATTTTTTGTTGAAATATTGCAAGTTTTTATTCGACAACTTATCTAATAACTTATCTAAAATTATTTGATTTTTCTAGCCTTAATAAGACTATAATCATCTTTATCAACATTGCTTGAAGTTATATCTTCAAAACCAACCCTTTTTAATACTTCTATTTCATGTTCAACTGTAAGTGGTGTATCTATATGTTTATGATTTTCTATATTATGCTCTAATTCATATAACTGTTCATCTTCTATTTCTTGAGTTAAGGCAATTTTATCACAATTAATGAATTGACCATTTTCTTTTAAACAATCATAAATCTTTTTATATAGTTTAATCTTTTCTTCAGTTTTGAAATGATGAAGAGCTGATGTAGATATAACTGCATCATAATTATCTCCAAATTCAACTTCAAAGAAATCTCCACATATAGTTGTTACATGATCTGCAAAGTTTCTTTTCTTTAATTCTTCAAGCATATTTTCGGTAATATCTATGACTGTGACTTCGGCACTTGGAAATAATTCAAATACATAAATTAATTCTAGTCCTGTTCCTGCTCCTAAATCTAGTATTTTTTTAGTATCTTTATCTAGGCTATTTCCTAATGTTTTTTTAGTATCCATGTATGTAGCATGTACATCATCATAAGTATCTATCTTTTCATTAAAAAATGTTCTTTGTTTTTGATTTCTTTCATATAAATTCATAATTATATCCCCCTTAAATTTATTTCAATATTATTTCTAATTAAATCTTTAATTTCTCTATCTGTTAATTTAATACTATTAACACACAATTGTGTTGCTATACCATGAGTATAGAATCTTACTTCACGGTATACTCTTTTGGCTTCTTCTAAAGTTATATTATATTGTTTTACCATTGCTTCAATTGTTTCAAAGTTTCTATCAGTATTTAATACTTCTTCTACTGTTCTAGAACAAGCAAGATCAGCCATAAATAATGAAAAGAATGCATTTGGTTCTTTCTTAGCATAAAAAGCATATGCATAACTTATTGTGTATAAATAATCTTTTATATCTACATATTTATATATAAAAGAAGAATAGTCCTTTCTTAAATAAAATTTAAGATCTTCTTTATACATATCAAAGTTTTCATAGTTTTTAAATATTGGTTGTGTTGAACAACCTATATATTTAGCAAGTTCTCTAGTTGTTAATTTTGAGTAACCATGCTCTTTTATAAAATCAACACTTTTTTCTAATATATCTTCTTTAGAATATTTAATTGTTCTCGCCATAAATATCACCTCACAAATGTATAAAATAACATTTGTTATTTATCAGTATACACTATATTTTCAATTTGTCAATATAAAAAAATAACATTTGTTATTTAATTTTGCAGCTTTTATACCAAAAAACTTATCTAAAACTTATCTAAACGCCTTTTTGAAGTAAAATTATCTAAATATTGTAATCATAGAAAAACCCGCAATCCCTTATTTTATGCGGGTTTGCAGGTTTATTTACCACAACATTGTTTATATTTTTTTCCTGAGCCACATGAACATAATTCATTTCCACATATCTTTTCTACTTTTCTTGTTGTTTTTACTTTATCTTTACTATCATTTGTTCCTGTTATTTTAGTAACTTCTTTTCTTTCTAGGTTTCGTTTAATTTCTGCTTTTAATAATTATTATTTATATGTTACATAATATTCGTTTCTGATGTATAAACATTTGTTATTAGGATAACAATACTGTTTATTCTTCAAATTTTATACTTTTTTATACATCATATTCAGATTTTAAACTCATACTCTTAACTTTGTTTTTTTCTTTTTTTACAATTTTATTATCTTCTAATTTTAATCCTAGTACGTCAAGAGCATTTTCTTTTTTTGAAGCACGTATAACATCAATTGGTATTTTACACATATAATCTATTTCAGTTTGTTCCCTATCAAAATCTTGTTTTAATATGTAATACCAATTACCTTTTTCATCATAAGATGTAAAATATATTAATTTTGAATAATCTATTGGATAAATCATATTTACTTTACTACTCATTTTTTCTAAATTATCATCTATTTTACAATCGAATTCTTTTATTTTGTCTAATGATAGCATCATACTTCCTGTTGCATCAAAATTATATAATAATGCAATTGTTACGGTATCTTCCATATATATTCTTGAACTCATTTTCTCCACCATCTATAATTTTTATCTTTATAAAACAAACTACTTACCACAACATTGTTTATATTTTTTCCCTGAGCCACAAGGACAAGGATCATTTCTTCCAATTTTTTCTGATTTCTTAGGTTGTTTTTTTATAGTTTCATCACTATCATTCGTTATTTGTTTTTTTGATACTTCTTTTCTCTCAATATTTTGTCTAATTTCAGAACGTACTAACATTAAAGTGATGTCATTATCTATTCTTTGCATCATTTTGTCGAATAAGTCAAAACCTTCCATTGTATAAGCTCGTAGTGGATCTTCTTGACCATATCCTCTTAAGTAAATTCCTTCTCTTAAATGAGATAGAGTATTAATGTGTTCTGTCCAATGATGATCTATTACATTAAGTGAAATAGCTTTTTCAAACTCATCTTTGATTTCTTCTGGAATATCTTTTAATTTTTCTTCATATTCTGCTACTACTTTTTCAGTAATGATATTAATCATCTCATCTGGAGTTCTATTATCAACATCTTCCTTATCAATATCTTTCTTTAGCAAGTTTTCATTTACAAATTCTACTATATCTTTTACATCATCATTTGTTAATCTTCCCTCTGGGAATAGATGAGAGTTTACTAAATCTGAAATATGATTATGGATGGTATCTAATACTGTTTCATGAATAGATTCACTATCTAATATTTCATTACGTCTTGAGTACATAATTTCTCTTTGATTATTCATAACATCATCATATTGAAGTAATTGTTTACGAATATCAAAGTTATTACCTTCAACACGAGCTTGAGCTGATGATAATGCTTTCGTAAATGTTTTACTACGAATAGCTTGATTTTCATCAAATCCTAAATTTTGCATCATAATTTTAATTCTATCTGTACCAAAGCGTACCATTAAGTCATCTTCCATAGATACATAGAATTGTGTAAAACCAGGGTCACCTTGACGACCAGAACGACCTCTTAACTGATTATCGATACGACGAGATTCATGTCTTTCTGTACCAATTACGCATAATCCACCAAGTTCTCTTACCTCATCACTTAATTTAATATCGGTACCACGACCTGCCATATTGGTAGCAATAGTTACTGATTTACCTAAACCAATTTTAGATATAATTTCTGCTTCACGAGCATGATTTTTTGCATTTAATACTTCATGTGGGATATGCTTCTGTTTTAATAAATTACTAATTAACTCACTAGTTTCAATAGCGATAGTACCAACTAAAACTGGTTGACCTTTTTTATATCTTGCTTCTATTTCATTAACAATAGCGCGGTACTTACCTGCTTTTGTTGAATACATTAAATCAGGCATATCAACACGAATAACTGGTTTATTAGTAGGTATTTCAATAACATACATATTATAAATATTTCTAAATTCTTCTTCTTCTGTTTTAGCAGTACCTGTCATACCAGATAACTTTTTATACATTCTGAATAAATTTTGGAAAGTAATAGTAGCTAAAGTTTTTGTTTCTTGTTGAATTTGTACTCCTTCTTTTGCTTCTATTGCTTGATGAAGACCATCACTATAAGCACGACCTGGCATTAAACGACCTGTAAATTGATCTACGATTACTACTTTTCCATCTTGAACAACATAATCAATGTCATTTTTCATAGAATAATTAGCACGTAATGCTTGATTTATATAATGAACTAATTCTGTATTTTCAACATCAAATAAGTTCTTGAAGCCAAATTTCTTTTCAGCTTTCTTAACTCCTTCTTCTGATAAAGATACATTTTTAGTTTTTTCATCATAAATATATTCGTCTTCTTTTAATGATTTAGCAAATCTATCAGCGTCCATATAAAGGTTAGCACTCTTCATTTCACCACCAGAAATAATTAATGGTGTACGTGCTTCATCAATTAAAACTGAGTCAACCTCATCAATAATTGCATAGTTAAATGGTCTTTGAACACGATTTTCTTTACGAATTACCATGTTATCACGCAAATAGTCAAACCCAATTTCATTATTAGTTGAATATAAGATATCACAAGCATATTGTTCTTGTTTTTCTTTTGGTGTCATATCTCTTAAGTTAATTCCTACTGTAAGTCCTAAGAATTCATGGATTTTACCCATCCAATGTGCATCACGGTCTGCTAAGTATTCATTAACAGTAATGATATGTACTCCTTCACCAGTTAAAGCATTTAAATAAGCTGGTAATACAGAAGTTAAAGTTTTACCTTCACCTGTTTTCATTTCAGCAATATTACCAAAATGAATAGCTAAAGCACCTAATAACTGTACATAGTAAGGTTTTTCACCAATTACACGGAAACAAGCTTCACGAGCAACTGCAAAGGCTTCTACTACTAAATCATCTACTGTTTCACCATTTTGTAGTCTTTCTTTAAATTCTTTCGTTTTATCTTTTAATTCTTTATCAGATAAAGCTTGCATACTTTCATCTAATTCATCTATTTGATCTGCTATTTTTTCAAATCTTTTTAATTCTTTATATTCATGGTCGAATAACTTTTTTAATAATTCCATTGTTTCACTCTCCTGTAATTAATATTATACCAACTATTTACTTCAATGACTAGTTTTTTCCGCTAGAAACCTACAATTTATGGTATATATTATCGCCTAAAACTACTCTTTTCAAAAATCAAACCATCTATATCTTCTCCATCTTGTATGTAACCATTATTTTCTACTATATGTTTGGAGATTAAATTCTGTTTTTGAATAATGGCAACTAGAGAATCGATATTTTCGTTTTCTAGAATATAATCACTAATTTCCTTTACTAATAGATTACCTAAACCACTTTGTCTATATAATGAGTCTATAGCATATCTTATTTCTGATGAAGTCCTTTTATCTTTGATAAATGGTGGACTAAGATATAGATAACCTACATTGTTTGAACCACGTTTTACAACATAATGTGAATTTAAATACCCTATATTTTTACTAATTGATATTCCATCTTTTAAATAGCCTAAATACTTTTTAATTAATTCATCATTTAATAATCCTTCTATATAATTTATCTTTTCTTCATCAAAAAAATTAACTCTTTCTAGTTTTAAATCTTTCAAAAATATTTCCATATAATCACCAGTATTATAATATCAAAAAATCGTTATTTAATAAAGAGAAAGAAGCCTATTCAGCTTCTATAATTCCATAATCTCCATCTTTTCTTTTATAGATAACAGCAGGTTCTCCTGTTTCTATATCTTTATATAAATAAAATTCATGACCTAATAGTTCCATTTGAAGAATTGCTTCTTCTTCGTCCATTGGTTTTACTTCTATTTTCTTTCTTTTTACTATTTTTTCTTCACTTTCTTCTTCAATACTTTGAATATAGTCATAAGCAAAGTCTTTTACTTCTTTATTCTTTTTTGCCGCAATTCTAGTTTTATTTTTACGAATTTGTCTTTCTAATTTATCTGTTACTGTATCTATTGCTGCATAGAAGTCATCTTTAGATTCCTCTGCTCTTAAAATGAAGTTTTTTAGAGGTATGGTTACTTCAACGATATGTAAATGACCATGAATCTTTACTAATATGGTAGCGTGAGTATCATCACTATTTTCTAGATATTTTTCTAATCTACTAATTTTCTCCTTTGCATAAGATTCCATAGCTTCTGTTATTTCAAGTTTACTTCCTCTGATAATGATATCCATATATCATCCCTCCCAACTATATAATAGCATATTTGATAGCTAAAATAAAGTTTCTAACTTGCTTTTACATATTTTCACATTTTTTAACAAAAGAAAAAAACTATTTTATCTCATAGTTTCTAAATCTTTTACCGGTTTTACTTTTTGTGCTTGTAAACCTTTTTTCGTTTTAACTGGTTCATATTCAACTAATTGGTTCTCATGTAAGGTTTTATAACCACTTTGTTCGATACAAGAATAATGTACCATAACATCTTGATTATTTTCTCCAATTATAAAACCATATCCTTTTTCGTTATTGAACCATTTTACTTTTCCTAACATATACTTCTACTTCCTTCTTTTTAAAAATTGCACTTTTTCATAGTAACACTTTTAAAAGAATTTTTAATAAAATTTAGTTATTCTGTTGATTTTCGTGCGTTTTCGGTAAAATTTTAACTAATAGTTAACAAAATTACCATTAGAAAAGCTACCATTATTTGGTAGCTGATAGTTCTTTTGAAACTACGACGTCAAGAGCTTGAAAGCCTTTTCCAGTCTCAAGTAATTTGAATTCTACAATCTGGCCTTCTTCTAATGTCTTATAGCCTTCTTGTCTGATTGCAGAATAATGAACAAAGATATCTTCTTTATCTGTATATTCAATAAAGCCATATCCTTTTTCATTGTTGAACCATTTTACTCTTCCTTTCACACTGCCACCTCACCTTCTGTATTTCTTTACTGCTTACTGCTAGTGTGATATCACTAATTGCGCAAATTCATTGTAGCAAAAGATGTGGTAATTTTAGATTTTTTTGTGTGGATTGTTCATTTTTGCATGTTTTTGGTAAAAACAGTTTATAATTGGTTAACTTTTTTAGTATCTAGCTACAAAAATAAACGTTTGAATATAGTATCGAAATTTCTGATATTTTGTTGTGTTATAGTGTTATTGAAGGATATGGTGATACAAAAATGAAACAATTTATTATCAATCATTCTTTACAATTAGTAACAGATATTTATCCTGATTATGATAGTTCTAAGCTTGATGAAATCAGATATGGTTTAGAAGCTATATACTTATCTCTTACTAAAGTTGTTGTTATTTTACTTGTTTCTTTACTGTTAGGACTATTTAAAGAAGCAGTAATATTATTATTTTTTTTTAATGGGCTTAGGTCATTTGCATTTGGAATTCATGCTACTAAAGGTTGGATGTGCTGGATTGCTTCTTCATTATTATTTATAGGGCTTCCTTATGTCTGTTTACATCTCAACATGCCATTAGTTATTCAATATTTTGTTTTAGCAGTTACATTTATATGTTTTTTATTATATGCTCCTGCTGATACAAAAAAAAGACCTCTTGTTAGAAAAAATAGAAGAATTAAATTTAAATTATTAACAATTACCGTTGCAGTTATATATATATTACTTTACTTCTACACAAATAGCATGTTTTTAAAAAATGTTATTATGTGGAGTATGTTACTTGAAGCTGTACTAATACATCCTCTTACTTATAGGGTGTTTAAATTACCATATAAGAATTATGAAGGGTATGTTTTTAGTAAATAGAAGTGAAAGGGGAAAATGTATGAAAAAATTATTCGCTATGGTTCTTTCTGGACTTGGTATCTTAGCTGCTGGTGCTGCTTCTACTGCTTGTTTATTTTTAATGCTTGATGAACCTGAAATGTCTAAAGAGATGATTGAAAGATAAAAAGACTACCGTTAGGTAGCTTTTTTATTTTATTCCTGATAAATCAATAATTAGTTTCTGTACATAATAGTCTTCAAATAAACTACGTAATTGAGAATATATTACTTCATTCTCAATTATTTTTTTAACTAAATGTAAGCCTACTCCATGATTTTTACCTTTTGTTATGTAGCCATAATTATCTAGTTTTTCCATTTCTATCTTTCCATTATAGGTATTAGCTATTACGATAACTATTTTTTCATTTTCTTTATAGATTTCTAAACTAACTTCTTTCTTATTACTTTCTTTTGCTGCTTGAATGGCATTATCTAAATACACTCCCATAATACTATACAATTCATCTTTTTGGGTTGTTGACAGACTATTTAGATTAGAATTATTAACATCTTTACTAATAGATATATTGATATTAATATCAAGGGTATGTGCTTCGATTAACTTATAATTTATTAGTCCCTTTAGTCCAGATAATGGTAGATGATTTAAATCACCAATCCATTCATATTTGAAACCAACTTTTTTATCTAATAATCCATCTACGTAGTCTACTAATTCTTGAGAAGAATTATCATCTAACAAACTTCTAATTACTAGTAATTGGTTTTTCTGTTCATGAGATGCAACTCGATAATCTTCTAATAAATTATTCGTAATATCTGAATAATCCACTAATTTTTGGTATTTTGACGTTGTCTTTTCGATATCTGCTTTTTGTTTTAACATTAGAAATCCAACAGCTGAGAATCCTATTAGAATTGCCATTGTCACAATAAATTCTATATTAAATTTCCATTGGTTCATCGGAATTCTAACAAATAACAATACTATTATAGTAAGTATTAATGTGGTAATAATAATATTACTCTTATTATTATATTTATTTTCTTTAATAATTGAGATAAACTTTTTTTGCTCCAAAAAAGAAATTATATATGCCAAAGTTGTTATTATAATATTTATTATTAACTTATTTCTAAGTAGTGCGAGTGAACTTGTTCCTGAAAAAGAAATAATAATACTTAATATTAATGCTATAATTGATTCTGATAGAACATAAGTTAAAAATAGTATTAAACTTCCAAGTACAATTTCTCCAAAATTTCCTTTATATAAAATTTTATTAAATAATAACATTAAACCATATACAGTTAACATTCTTATTATATCAGAAATAATTTCTGTATCACTGTAATTTATCATGGCTAATATAACAGAAAATATTAATATAGTAAATATAGTTATTATCAAGCCCCTTTTTTTAGCAAAAATTAAAGCACCCATTTTATAAAAAACAATCCATAATATTATACCACCAACATATAACTCTAAAAACTTCATCTTACACCATCCTTTATTACTACACCTTTTTTACTTAATAATGCTTTTAATTCATTTTTCTTTTCTCTAGATAGTAATGATATTATCTCAGTATGTCCAAAATGAATGATGCATTCTCTTAATTCCACACTTGTAATCTTATCTACATTTACAATACAACTTCTGTGTGTTTTAAAGAATCTTTCATCTTGACTTAAGTCCTTTTCAATTTTACTAATTGTTTGTTTGATAATATATCTATCATGCCTTGTAACTACAGTTGAATATAAATCATCTACATTCTTTTCGATAAATAAAATATCATCAAATGGTATTTGTACTAATTCACCATTGTATTGAAAATTCAAAGAATGTTGATTATCGACAATTTCTAAAGCTACTAGTAAAGCTGATTTTAAATTTTCTTCACAATTATAAAACTTAGAAATAAAGTCTAGCATTAACATTCTACTAGTAAAAGTGGCATTTTTTAAGTGTTCATGCGTTGTTACTACAATCATAGGACTACTCCAATCACCACTATTTCTTATTTCACGTGCTAAATCTAGTCCTGACTTACCTGGTACTTCAATATCAAAAATAAATATTTTCTTTCCAATAAGTTTTTTTAGATTCGTAATAATACCAGATTCATACTTATCATACTCTATGATCTTATAAGCAATTTTTTTACTACCTAATAATCTTAAAATAACTGAGATATATTTTTCTCTAAACTTTTTTTCATCTTCATAAATAATAAAATTTAACATAGACTCCTCCTAATTAGAAAAAAGTAGTATATTGGGTACTACTTCTTTTTCCTTTTATGTATTTTATTTTTTATATCTTTTAGATTTGGTGGTTTTTTTTCAGTAATAATATTAGTATAACAAACAAACCATACTACAATTACTGTGAGAATAACATAAATTACTTTGGCAGCCAATGGGTCCTTTAACACATAGAAAATTGAAGTGAGTGCAAATAGTATATTAATTAAATAAACAATTAAAACAGTTGCTCTGTGTGAAAAATTCATACCTAATATTTGATGATGGATATGTGATTTATCAGCACTAAATATTGGTTGACCCTTTAATGTTCTTCTTATAATTGCAAATAGAGTATCTAGAATTGGTAATCCTAGAATTGCTAGTGGTACAAATAGTGATGTAAGAGCTGTTCCTTTAAAACCTAATAAACAAATAATAGAAATCATAAATCCCATAAACATACTGCACTGTCCGGCAAAGATTTTAGCTGGATAAAAATTATGAACTAAGAAACCAAGTGTTGCACCTAACATTAATAAAGTTAAAGTCATTTCCAAAGTTCCAAGTCTTCCTTGATAAAAACAAATAATCGCAGTAGTAATATAAAAAATAGAAGTTACTCCACCACTTAAGCCATCTAAACCATCTGTAAAATTAATAATATTAATACAACCAATTATAAATAATATCGTTATTAATTTTGAAAAAATACCAAATTCAATATGAAGTCCAAACGCCGTTATATCTGTTAAAACAATACCACCATAAAATACAATAACTGATGCAGCTAAAAATTGAGCTATTAATTGGCGTGATGCCCTTAAATCATTAATATCATCTATCATTCCTGTTAAAATAATAATAAAACTTCCTATTAAAATAGCATTCATTTTAATACTGTGTTGGCCAAATAACATATAACCAAATAAAAAGGCTAAAAAGATACCAACACCACCTAATTTAGGAATTGGTTTTTTATGAATATGTCTATTACCTTCATCTTGTCTTGGAATATCAATGGCCCCTATATGATGTGCTATTTTTTTCATAATAGGCATAATTAAGGCACTAACAATAAAAGTAATAAAAACCATTTTGAAAGAAGTTATCATTTCACTTTCAAACATACTTCCACCTCATTATTCACATTATACCATATTTTTTTCTATCACAAAATAAAAAGACCATTATTTTTGGTCTAATTATCAATTAAATATAGGTTATCTAATAAAATACCCGTACCCTCTGCTACATTGGTAAGAGGATTATCAGAAATAAATACTGGTACTTTTAATTCTTTTCTAAGTTTTTCTACTAAACCATCTATTAAAGCACCACCACCAGTTAAGATAATTCCTTTGTCTGAAATATCAGCTGCTAATTCTGGGGGTGTTTTTTCTAATACTAATTTTACGGCTTCTACTATTTTTTTCACATCATCTTTTAAAGCTTCTATTATATCATCACTTACCACTGTGATCGTTTCAGGTAAACCAGTTGTAGCACCCCTTCCTGTTATTTCAATACTTGTTTTTTTACTACTCTTTAATACTGTTCCAATACTTTTTTTAATATCTTCACTAGTTTTTTCACCAATAATTAGCTTGTACTTATTCTTAATAAAATTCATAATATCTTCATCAAAGGTGTTTCCAGCTATTCTTAATGAATCACTTGTTACAATACCTCCTAAAGATAAAACAGCGATATCTGTTGTTCCACCACCAATATCAATTACCATACTACCAGATGGTTTAGAAATATCAATACCGGCTCCTACAGCAGCTACTTTGGGTTCTTCTTCTAAAAATACCTTTTTTGCTCCCATGCGTTCCGCTATTTCACGGATTGCGTTTTTTTCTACTCCGGTGATATTGGAAGGACAGCAAATTAAAATACGGGGTTTTCTTAAAATGTTTTTTCCTACTGCCTTTTTCACAAAGCGTTTTAGCATTTCTTCTGTAGTTTCAAAATCAGCTATCACACCATCTTTCATTGGCTTAATGGCTTTTACTTTTCCAGGAGTTCTGCCTAACATTTCTTTTGCTTCTTTTCCTACTGCCAAAACCTTTTTGGTACTAGTATCAATACTAACTACACTTGGTTCATTTAAAACGATACCTTTACCCTTTATATAAATTAGAATATTGGTAGTACCAAGGTCAATCCCAATATCACGCATATTATCACCTTCTAGCTCTTTCTTTCTCTTAAATATTTTATTCTAGTGGACTCTCCTCCTAATATATGTCTTGTCCTTATGTGTTCAGAAAAAATATCTTGAATTATTTTAAATTTCGTAAAATCTAACTCCTTTAATCTTTCTTTGATATCTTTATGAACAGTGCTTTTACTAACTCTAAATTTAGAAGCAACTTTTCTAATTGTTTCTTTTGTTTCAATCATATAGTCTGCTTCTTCTTCTACCCTTTTTATTATTTGTTTATTCACTTTCATCACCTAATAAATTATATTGGTGACTTTTTCCTTTATGCTAGATTAAAACTCTCCTACAGTTTTATCATAATAGTTTTCAGGGTCTGCTATTGTTCCATTTACATATAATTCAAAATGTAAATTGTTTACAGAATCTGTAATTAAATCACATTTTCCACTTTTACCAATAATTTGACCTGCTTCTACCTTATCTCCTTTTTTGACATTTGTTTCACCTAGACTTTGATAAACACTTATTATATTGTTTTCATGTCTTATTGTTACACTTTTTCCAAGGAGTTCTTTCTCTTCTACTTCTATTACTTCACCTTTCATGATACTTATTACATCAAAACTATTATCAGATTTGTAGTTAATACCTGTGTTTTGAATATAAGTATTTTCATGGTAAAGAATAGATGACTGTTGTTCTTCTTCTGATGATTGGTAGTCATAGTAATTATTAGCAATTACGACATTTCCATCTGTATAAGGTCTTCTTACCTTTTCTACTGTATTTATAACTGGTACATATTCATCTAGAATAGCACTACTAACATAGGTTAAATTTTCTTTTTCTTGGGTAACATCAATAGATAAAAATAAACCTATCATAATAGCTAGAGAAAATGTTAAATACAGTGTTGGAATTACAAATGGTTTCAAAACTAATTTCTTTTTCATTTTTTTCACCTCATTAAGAGTGTTACCAAAATGAAAATTTTTATACAAAATTAAATAAATTTTGTAGCTTCAAATAAATTATAAAAGAAAGAAGTTAATAGTTCTATCATGCATAAAGCTAGAATAAAATAAAAAATTCTAGCTTGTACGACTTTATTTTTTTTAAATATTTGATTAATATTAATAGAATCAAAAGAGTAAATTACTAAGATTGTGGAAAAAAGATATAAAAAGAATTTGGCACTCATTATTTTTTCTCCTCATATTTCGTAATTTTATCAATTCTTCTTTGAAAGCGTTCTTCCCTTTGATACTTTGTATTTAAGAACACATCAATAATGTCTTTTGCTTCAAAAAGATGCATTTTTTCATTTAAAGCAATGATATTTGCATCATTATCTAAACGACATAGTCTTGCTTCTCTTACATTGTTTACTTTAGCACATCTTACTTTTTTTACTTTGTTACAAGCAATACTAATACCGATACCACTTCCACAAATAGCGATTCCATAATCCACAACTTTATCTCTTACTTTTTCCCCTAATAGAATTCCATAATCAGGGTAATCCACAGATTCTGTTGATAAAGTTCCATAATCTTCTACTTCATAACCTTTTTTCAACAGATATGGGATTAATTTTGTTTTTAATTTGTAACCACGATGGTCATTTGCAATTCCTATTTTCATATATTCACCTCTATCATAGAAAATTATAACATATAATCCACAGTTATTGTGGAAAAAACAAATTCATCTTTTTTAAAATGGATCATTAGGGGTCATATTGATTGCTTCTTGATTTAACATTTCTAATTGTTTACTAGTTAAATATTCTTTTTTCACAACAGCATTCATTACAAATTCATCAAAATAGTTATCATTCATAATAAAATAACCTTTATTATCTTTGTCACCCCAACTATTTTCTACTTTCCAACGAATAATTTTATCATCTACAATATGTACTCCTACAAAACTCATCGCATGCGCTAGCGTTATTGCATGAAGGTTTAAGTTTTCTTCTTGCGTTAGTCTTTCATAATTAAAAACTTCTTCATAGTTATAAGAATTCATATCTAGGATTCCATTTTCTTGATTACGCATTTTCTTTACTTCTGCACCAAACCAAACAGGGATACCATCTTTTAACTCAGAAACAATTAAATTTTTAAACTCTATTAATGGTAAATTTAAAAATTTAACGGTACTAGTAGCCAAAATATTTCTATCGTACTGTTTTTGATAGATTTTATAGTATTCTTTATTATACATTTTCATGCTACCAACAGATACGAAATCATCTAAATTTAATGATGAATAACGGTGATAGAATTCTTGTGGCGTTAATTTTTTACTAATTAAAACATTATCTTTATTTCGATACTCAAAATTAATTTCTAATGGTGGTTCTCCTAACATTTTCGCTAATATGATATAGTTTTCAGATACCATTTTTTCTATCATTTTTTCTAAATTATCTTTTGTTTTTCCCTCTTTTTTAGCTGCTATCAGTTTTGAAATATCTTTCTTTATTTTTTCATCATATACTATCATTAAACTACTACTATCTTCACTCGTTATATTCTCTCTCATATAAGTAGAAGGTACGATCCCATATTTTTTAACTAGTTCTCTAAAAAATTCAAAATAACCTCCTTCTTCAAGATTTCCGATTTTTAATTCATTGATAGTATCGTAATTTACGTCTTCTAGTGAAATAATATTTTCATAAATCGTGTTGGATTTTTCTAGCTTATCAAAAAAAGTTAAATAGTTTACTGATAAGTCTATATCTTCTACTTTCATGTTTAAGTTTTTAGCAATATCATGCTTTAACATATTCATACCAGCAAATGCCCAACAACGACCACTCTTTTTTTGATTCATTCTTTTACTATCTGGTAATTCAATACTAAATACATTTTGATTGGTAGTTAAAACACTAGGATTAAAACAAGTATTATTAATACCATTTGTAGTAATAGCATTAGAAATAATCTTATTCCATTTATTACTATTAAACTCCTCATTATATTTTTTAATTTTTTCTAATGTAATTTCTTTCATAATTATCCTCCAATTTTATTATACCCAATTTTAGCAAAATAAAAAGATAAAACTAAATAGCTTTATCTTACTTATCAAAACCATATTTTTGATTGAATTTTTCTACACGTCCAGTCTTAGATGCTCTTGATTGTTTTCCAGTATAGAATGGATGACATTTAGAACAAACTTCTACATGAATTTCTTCTTTTGTAGACATTACTTTAAATGTTTCTCCACAAGCACATTTTACAGTTGCTTCTTTCATTTCTGGATGAATTCCTTTTTTCATAATTATCTCCTTTCGTATCTAGATTATATCTAGAATATTCTAGAGCCTTTTCTTCGCCATGGCAGTTATATGTATGCCATAGTAATTAAATGCGTTTTTATTATAGCAGTAATTCTTATACTTTTCAAGATATTTTTTCTTTATTTTCCACGGTAGAAGGAGTATATTTGGTTAGCCATTTCTTGATAGCCATCTAAGTTTGGATGAATATCAGCTGGATTTGGTAAAAAGTTTGTGTTTTTTTTGAATAATTGGTACATAGAAAGATAACGGCAATTGTTGTTGTTAGCTATTTTATTGTATTCATCATCAATGTAGGCAAATAATTCATCTAAATCGTTTCCACTTGTATTAAATAAAAAAGGAATTGGATTATAATAGCCAACGATTATGATATCATCTTTGGCATATTTTCTAACTTCTTTTATACATTTTTCAATGTCTGGTAATACTTCTGTTACTTTATTTTTAAGTCCAATTATATTAGATACATCTAAACTTTTTAAATCTATTTTATGTAGAAAATCATTAGCTCCAATTGAAATTGTGACTAAGTTTGACTCTCTTAAATCTTTTTTTAAGTTATTATTTGTTTGTAGATTTCTGATAATATCTTCTGTTACATATCCACTTTTCGTATATTTTTTGGTGTAATAAGATAATTTATGATCTTTTTGAAGTAATTCAGCTAAGTAATCTGTATAACTATAGCCTACTTCTCCATAAGGATTCATTCCTTCAGCAACAGAATCTCCTAACGCAATATAATTAATTTTATCTGTTTTAAAGAAATGGTAAATTCCATAAACTGATAATAGTAATAATATTAGGATTAAATATTTTATTAATTTTTTCTTTTTCATAAAACCTCCAAATAAAAAGAATAGTTACCTATTCTTAGTTTATTTCATTTTAGATGATTTTAGACTTTTTTTATTTTATCTTCTTTAATAGATAATACTTCTTCAAAGAAAGATATAAGTTTAGAAATATCTTGCTTACTAAAGTATTCCTCTAAGGAAATATAGACAGTTTCTTTAAAATATAGGAGTAATTTGTAAATATATAATTCATCTCTTAATGGAACTGTTGGATTTTTATAAATACTCTTAACTGTTTTTATTTCATCTATGTATGTAAAAGCGTTTCGATCATATGATAATGGAATCATTTCTTGTAATAGCTTACTTCTTTCATTTTTACTTAAATTTTCCATTAATTCTTTAGTGGTATTCTTGATAAGCGAAGCAGATTCTTTTACATCTTGCTGTAAAAATTCTAGGAAAGCTGCATTATATTTATTTAATACTTTTATATATACTCCATTTTCATAATCCGGAACTGTTGTAAGCTCTATTTGTGATAGTTCTTCTATTTAGAAAACAATATCAAAAATTTTAATCATATCTTCATACTTTTTTTGAAGATTATTTAAATAACTGATAGTTGTTTCTAAATTATCACTCATACTATCATATATTTCTTCCATAGTAAGGGGAATTCTTTCATTCATAACTGCTGATAGTAAAATAAATTGAAAAGGGGTTTTTCTAATCTGATTTTCTAAAACTGCATCATTTAATTTATTTATACTGTATTTTGTCATATCATGATACTTATTGTACCTAGCTATTATTTCTTTACTTTTAGAGTCTGATATTTTTATGGTTAAAAGTTGTTGTAGGCTTTCTATTTCTACTAATTTATTAGTAACATCATTCCAGTTCATAGTCTTTCTCCTTTGTGCCACATATTATACCACAAAAAAGAAAAAAAAGAAGATTAATTTTCTTCTTTTAACTTAATATCTGCTCCTACATCGGTTAATTTTTGAACAATATTTTCATAACCTCTTAATACATGCTCAATATTTGCGACTTTGGTAGTACCACTAGCAAGTAATCCTGCTAATACTAGACAAGCACCTGCTCTTAAATCAGTTGCTTCTACTGTTTTTCCTACTAATTCTGTTTTTCCTTTGATATGAATTTGTTTTTCATCAATTTCGATATTTGCACCTAATTTATTTAAATATGGTACATTTTGAAATCTATTTTCATAAATTGTTTCTTCTAAAGTAGAAGTTCCCTCACATTGCGTTAAAAGAGTTGTTACTGGTTGTTGCAAATCGGTCGCAAATCCAGGATAGCCTTGTGTCTTAATACTAACTGGTTTTAAATTGTTTCCTTTTGATACTATGATATAGTCAGGACCAATATTAATAGGGACTCCCATTTCTTTTAGTTTTAAAGTTAGCATTTCAATATGTTCAGGAATAATGTTATCAATTTTTAAATTTTCTCCCATTAAAGCTCCAGCTATTACATATGTTCCAGCTTCTATTCTATCTGGTATTACTTCTGTATAACATCCTTTTAGAGAATTTACTCCTTTAATTTTTATTTCACTAGTTCCAGCACCAGTAATTTTAGCACCCATTCCATTTAAAAATACTGCCACATTTACAACTTCTGGTTCTTTTGCTGCATTTTCTATTGTGGTTTCACCTTCTGCTTTAACAGATGCTAGCATAGCATTAATGGTTGCACCAACACTTGGCATATCTAAGTAAATATGGGCGCCTTTTAATTTATCAGCATAAATTTTGTATTTGTTGTTATCTTCTTCTACAGTTGCTCCTAGTGCTCTAAAACTTTTTAAAGTTTGGTCGATTGGTCTTGCTCCTATATTGCACCCACCTGGAAAATACATTTCAACGTATTTATATTTGCCAAGTAATGCTGCCATAAAATAGTAAGAAGCACGAAGTTTTGTTGATAATTCTTTAGGAATTTCTTTGTTTTCAATTGTGGTTGGACTAATTAAAACACTTTCACTTGCTCTTTTTACTGTTGCTCCTAAATATTCTAAAATTTCAGTTAGGGCATCAGTATCTGTGATTTCAGGAACATTACAGATGGTTACCTCACTATCTGCTAAAATAGCTGCTGGTATTAAGGCAACAGATGCATTTTTAGCACCACTAATACGAATGGTTCCTGTAAGAGGTTTTCCACCATTAATTTCTAATACTTTCATACTTACCTCCAAGTAACTTCTACTATATTGTATTTTAGTTTTAAACTTTCGTTCATACTAATAATAATATAACATAAAACTAGAAGATAAGCACTTTATTTTCGTAAATTGATGTCAAAATAAGTAAGTTAAGCCTAAAGTTATTAAAATAAGAGATCCAATTACTACCGTAATATTACCAAATTTGGTAGATAGTTTTTTTCCAAGAATTACGCCAAGATAAGTAAATAAGCCACTTGTGATAGAGAAAATAAAACATGGTAATAAAATCTTAGAATTTGAAAAACCAAAACAAGCACCAATTGAGAAGCTATCTATACTTACCGTAAATGCAAAAATAATCACGGATACTAAACTAGTTAATAATTTTATATTATCTTCTTTTTTTAGAGATAGTATCATTTCTAGCCCTAATATTATAAAGATAATTCCTACTAAAATATCAGGGTTTATTTTGATAAATCTTAGAATAAGTTCTCCTATTTGATACCCAAGAATTGGCATAATAAAGTGGAATATTCCTACAATTATACTCATTTGTCTACATTTTTTTTTTGATAATTCTAATGTTCCATATATTAAAGATAACGAAAAAGCATCCATACTTAATCCTACTGCTAACATAAAAATTACTGGTATTGACATAAAAAGCCTCCTACCTAATGATATGTAGGAAGCTTATATATTATAAATATTTATCTATAATTTCTTTTATAAAAAATTTATATTCTACTTCTTCTTTTTGACTAGTTTCTTCTGCTTCTAGTAAACATAATGGTGGAAATAATACGCACCACCAATTTTTTCCCTCACCACTACCTAATGTTACCACTAAAGATTCATAATAGCCTTCTTGATAGTTAACTCCTTTATAGGTCTTTTGAGGAAAATAATTCATACCATAGTTTACCTCGTAACCATAGTCAACTTCATGAGATTTTAAAGTTTTTTCTACCAAATTACTATAAGTAGTTAGATTATCATTTATTTTTTTTCTTGCTTCTTTTATCGTTTTATTTTCTTTCATATCGGTAGCTAATTGCTCCTGAATTTCATTTCTTACTAGGGTTTTCGTTAATTGATCAACATCACTATCACTGTTAGCAATAACACGAAAACGAATTGCTTCTTTCGGAATCATTACTTCTTCCTCTTTTGATATCATCATAAATACAATAAAAACTATTACTAGTATTACCCCAATCCTCTTCATTTTATCACCTTTTCTGATTTTATATTGGGAGCTACTTTGATATCTTATACAGATTATATTTTATTTTTTTTAACATATATTTAGATAGAGGTGAAAAAATGATTAACGATACTTTATTTATGATACAATCTTTAATTGACAATCTATTTTATTTAAGAACTATGAGAGAATTTTGTTTAAATATCCAACTTTCTTTTTTAGAAAATAATAAGTACTATATCGATATTGCGAATAACTTTGGGATTAGATGTGAAGAACTTGGAGAAAGAGTGATTAAACTTGCTAATAAAAATTTACCAGAGAGTATCTTAAATAGTAATTCTTTTGTGACTGATTATACTTTAAATTGTGAATTAGTTACTGAAAAATTATTTGATATTGATATTAATACAAACCTTACGATTGCGGAAATTAATCTAGAAGCAGGTAATGAATTTAATTATACAGAAGAAGAATTAGCAGAAATTACTGATATCAATAAAAATGCAATTGCTTTAAGTAAAAATTTTATTGATTTTTGTAAGGAAATTTTAGATTTATTAAAAGAGAATAAATTATTTTCTTATACTTACCCTACTTTCTTTAATTTTGTAATTAAAGAGATCAATTTTTATTATAATGATTTACTAAGACTTTCTGCTAAAAATAGTGCCGATCCTACTTTTATTGTTAATTATGAATATTGGTACTGTGACTCTATGAAAACTATTTCTCAACTTATTATTGGACTTTGTGATCCTAGTTTAACCTATATTCTTACCAATTCTAATAATTTTAGAAAGATATTTATGAAACAAATGGCTTTATATAAGGAAACGAATATTACTCCTGACTCTCAACTCGAACTAAATCAGAGCACAATTCAATATATAGAAGATTTTATCAAATTCTTACGCATTATTATTAATGGTATTTTAAATAATAAGTATTATTTTATAGTAGAGCCAATCTTCTTTGATAATATGTTAACAGAAGCTTATTACTTTTTGTATCTTTTAAAGGGTGCTAGATACGGAATTCAACCAAAATAAAAAGGCTTAATTAGCCTCATTTTGGTAAACAAATATCATTCTATCACGGCTTTGCATATCTTTTTTAGCATCAATTTTAGCCTGTGGAAAACTTAATTTTGCTAATTCTATAATGGCATCTTTTTGAGTTTCTCCTATTTCAAAAGCAAGCAAAAATCTATTATTTACACGATATTTTGCTTCTTTTAGGATTTTACGATAACAGTCTAAGCCATCTATTCCAGCATATAAAGCCAAATGGGGTTCATTATTTTTTACGATTTCCTCAATTGGCTCATTTTCTTTAATATAGGGTGGATTAGAAATTATAATATCGTATTTTTCTTCTAGATTTTCGAGCATATCATTTTGGCATAGTTTTACTTGGGCATTTAAACTACTAGCATTTTGTTTTGCTACTTCTAATGCCTCTTTACTAATATCTAAAAGAGTAACATCAAAAGATGGATTTTTAAGTTTTAAAGTGATACCAATACAGCCAGACCCAGTCCCTAAATCTATTACTTTTAAATTTTTATCAGGAAATATTTTATCAATATATAATAATGTATTTTCTATTAATTCTTCTGTTTCAAATCTTGGAATTAAAACATTTTCGTTTACTAAAAACTTATTTCCATAAAAATTAACATTACCAATTACATATTGTATTGGTTTTTTTTCTTTTAAGGCTTCTACTCTTTTTTTATATTCATTAATGACATCTACTTGTACTTCTTCTTCTAAATGATTTAGTAGTTCTAAGGGATTTACTTGTAATAAATCCGCTAATAACATCTTAGCATGTTGAGAGTGAAGGTACTTTTTTCCATAAATAATTAATTCTTCTACTTTCATGTTATAATCCTATTTCTTTAATAACTTTATAATATAATTATCTAATGTCTCAGATGGATTTTTCTCTATATTTTCTTTTAGATTTTCTATATCTTTTGTCGCTATAAAATCAGTTTTTCTCTGACAATTTGGGCAAAACATTTTCTTATCTAGAACGATATAATAATCGTTTATTATTTCTTCCATGTTTTCTGCTGCTTGAACATTACCACATTTTAGACAGATTGTAGAAATTTTAGTCATTGTTTTCCACTGATAACTTTCTTTTTTGATCTTCGGTAATTAAAGCTTCAATTACTTCATCAAGTGCACCATTCATAATTCTATCTAAATTGTTTGTGGTATAACCAATGCGATGGTCTGTTACTCTGTTTTGTGGGTAGTTATATGTTCTAATTTTTTCTGCTCTATCACCAGTACCTATTTTATTTCTTCTTTCATTGCCTAGTGCTTCTTCTTGTTTTTGAAGTTCTTGTTCATAAAGACGTGCTTTTAATACTTTCATTGCTTGTTCCTTGTTTTGAATTTGACTTCTTTCATTTTGACAAGTAACTACTGTATTGGTTGGCAAATGGGTAATTCTTACTGCTGAATCGGTAGTATTTACTCCTTGTCCACCACAACCTGAAGAACGATAGATATCAATTCTTAAGTCACTTGGATTGATTTCAATGTTTACATCTTCTGCTTCTGGCATTACTAATACTGTTGCAGTTGAGGTTTGAATTCTTCCTTGTGATTCTGTTTCTGGGACTCTTTGAACACGATGAGAACCACTTTCATATTTTAGTTTTGAATAAGCGCCTTCTCCTTTTACCATGAATTCTATTTGAGAAAATCCACCAGAAGCGCCTTCTTCAGCATCAATTAATTCAATTTTAAATCCTTGTTTTTCAGCATATCTTGAATACATTCTATATAAATCACCAGCAAAGATATTGGCTTCATCTCCACCTGCAGCTCCACGAATTTCCACAATAACATTTTTACTATCATTAGGATCTTTAGGAATTAATAAAACTTCTATTTTTTCTTCTAGTTTAGTTTTCTCAGATTCCAAGTTTACTAATTCTTCTTTTGCTAACTCAGCCATTTCAGGATCTTTTATCATTTCTTTGGTATCTTCTATTCCTGATAAAATCTTTTTATACTCATGATAAGCATTTACAGTTTCTTCTAAGTCACTTGCTTCTTTTGATAGAGATTTCATTTTATTCATGTTACTGTAAACATCAGGATTAGATAATTCTTTTTGAATTTCATCATATCTTTTTTCAATTACTTCTAGTCTTTCTAACATACAAATTTCCTTTCTATTCAAATTTTATTTGTTTTGGCTTTTTTTCTGTTTCTGAAATTATATTTGCTAATTTTTCAACTAATTCTGATTCCGTTATACCTGAATTTTCAGTTATGATATTTAATGCTAAATCTTGAAGTTCTTTTAAACAATCTTCTCTATCACCTTCAACCTCACCATAGTGATATAATTCTTTCTTATAATCGCTAGCATATACTGTTTCATATCTTGATTCGGGATCATTTTTATGGCAAAATAAACAAACGTTAAAGCCAGTATTAAAATATGACGATGCTCCGTCGTCCCATCCTAAACAAATTCGAATGTGATTACATTTGAGCTGCTGTTTCTTTATTTCTCTGTTAATCATTATTGTTTCGTTTTCTAATCTTATTTTATTCTTGAATAATTCATGATTATATTTTATTTTTTGAACATCCATTTTGCTCACCTCACAATTTATTGCTTTTATTATAACACATAATTTGATTTTTACTAGTTGTTTTGTGCTTGAACAGCAGTAATTGCGATAACACCTACAATATCATCAACGCTACAACCACGAGATAAATCATTAATTGGAGCATTTATTCCTTGGGTAAGTGGTCCATAGGCTTTAGCATGAGCTAATCTTTCTACTAATTTATAACCAATATTACCACTATCTAAATCTGGAAAGATTAATACATTGGCATGACCTGCTACTTCACTATCTTTTGCTTTTATAGAAGCTACATCTGGCACAATTGCGGCATCTAATTGAAGCTCTCCATCAATATGATAGTCAGGGTAATTTTCTTTTAACATTTTGGTTGCATTTATTACTTTGTCAACATCTTGGTGCTTAGCACTACCTTTTGTAGAATGAGAAAGTAGAGCTACATAAGGGGTTTTTCCAACTAAATTTCTAAAACTATTGGCACTTGATATACTAATATCTACTAATTCACTACTAGTAGGATTTTGATTCAAACCACAGTCAGAAAATAAAAACACACCATTTTCTCCATAACTACAATTTGGAACATCCATTAAAAAGAAAGCAGATACTAATTTTGTATTTGGTTTTGTTTTGATAATCTGTAAAGCTGGTCGTAATGTATCAGAAGTTGAATGATGTACTCCACTAACAACGCCATCTGCCTTTTTATCTAAAACTAGCATACAAGCATAATACATATAATTTTCTAATAGTAATTTGGTTGCTTCTTCTTGTGTCATACCTTTATCTTTTCTAAGGTTTACTAGTTTTTCTATGTAATTTTTGGTTAAACTACTAGTATTTGGATCTATAATAGTAGCTTTTTTTAAATTCATAGATTTTTCATTTATTTCTTTTTCATTACCAATTAAAATAATATCAGCAATTTCTTCATTTAATACAATTTCTGCTGCTTTTAGAACTCTATCGTCCATTGTTTCTGGTAGTACAATTCTTTTTTTATTATTCTTTGCTCTTTGTTTGATTTCATCTATAAATTCCATATCATCACCATTCCTATTATGATTATAACATATTATTTTTAGAGATAAGAAAAAATGAATAGTTTTCCTACTCATTGTTTTGTAAGTTTTTTTAAAATTATTTACCTATTACCTATTTTGTTTAATTCTTCTAATTCTATTTGGGCTATTGATTTTGATGGCGTTGGCAAATTTTCTGGCAAGGTCCTAGTTTTTTAATTGTTTCTCTTACTGCCTTTACTACTTCTTGATGAGTCATATTAGCGTCATATTCATTGTTAATCTTTTCATTCTTCAATTTTGCCTCTGTTTGAACAATTTGGAATAAATTATCTGCTAATTCTTCACTACCCATATAATCTAATATTTCATCTTTGTCAGTAAGTCCTTTTCGTTCTGCTATTTGTTTAGCACTCTCTCCACCATATAATCCTTGATAGCCATAGTTAGTAAATTTACCATAGTTTTCTACCCCTGAATCTTTTGCTGCTTTATATAATGTTTTATTCTTATCTATCGTTTGTCCCCTTGTTATTAATCTTTTTCTATTTTCATCTAATGAATTAAAATACTCTTCTGTTATCTCTTGTTTCCTTGTCTGTACTGCAAAATAAGTTTGACCAAATGCAACAATTTTCTTCCTTGAGTATGCATTTTGTACTATTAAATATCTATTTTTTTCTTAGTTAATACATAGGGGCTTTCACTTTCATTTGGATTTATTAAATGTATAGAAGAATAATCCCCATCGAAGATTTTAAACATAGCACTGCTAATTATATCATCAAAAACCGTTTTTAAACTTCGAGCACCACTATTTAAAGCAATTGCTTTTGCTGCTATGTAATCAATAAAATCGTCATCATATGTGAAATCTATATTCATTGAATCAAATAAAACTTTATAAGTATTTATTGGACTAAAACTTGATTCAATTAATATTTTCTTTATATCTTCTTTGGTTAGATAATTCATTGCTACTAGTTTTGAAAATCTACCCATAAGTTCTCTCATAATACCATAATCTACAAAATCTTTAATATTGATACCAGCATAATCATCACTATTTGTTATACCTGTAAAAGCTCCAAGCGCTACTACTGATAATTTTGATGTGTTAAAAGTTAAACCATTAAAATAATATTCTGAACCATCTAATAATTTTAATAATGATCTTTGAACTCCTTCTTTTGACACATGATTATGAGTAGAGTCTTTTTCTGCTAATTTATCAAATTCATCAATAACAAGAATACCTTTTTGTGCCACTTCTATATTTCTATTTGCAGCTAAATATAAATCATTTAACATATCTTGAATATCTCTTCCAACAAAACCAGATTCAGTTAAAGAAGTAGCATCTTCTATAACAATAGGAACTTTATAAATCTTAGCAATCCTTTTTAAAATTTCTGTTTTCCCAGTACCAGTTGGACCATATATAATTAAATTTTCTTTTAATTTACTAATCATATCAATATCAAAACTTCCATTAACGACCTTTTGATTTTTAAATAATGTCGTGAGTATTTGCATAATTTGTTTATCTTGAGAAATAATGGTTTTCTTAATTTCAGAATACATTTTAGATATTTCAGAATTTTTATTTAAAAGATTACCATTAAAATCTTCTTTTGATTTAGATTTTTCTATTTGTTGAATTAATTCTTGATCACCAATTGATTCAAAAGTACTTTGGTCTAGATTGAAAAAGTATAATTTTCCAATATTTTTTTTATATTCGGAAAGAAATTTATCTATATCAGCAACATTATTATTTTTTGAAGATAATTCCTCAATTGATTGAAAATTTATAGCTAAATATTCTTTTTTGGAATTGTAAGATGTTGGAAGTTGAGTACCTAAATTTTTTGATAAAGAAGTAAACAGTAAACCAACATTTTTATAATTATATATAAATCCATAAGCGCAATCTATTATTTCAAAATAAGTTATTGGTTTATCATCTTTTAGAAAACTTTTTTTCTGCATAATATAAGCTAATCCAATATTTGATAAAGTATTTAAATACATAAAGATTCACCTCATTATTTCTGTTATATAATATATCATCTTCTATGTAATAGTAATAAGTAGTTATATAAATAATTATTTCATTTTGTGATTGTTAGAATAATATTTGTATTTTTCTATTTCCATAAATCTTACATTAAGAATATATTTTTAAAACATCTTTACTTCATGCTACATATTTTAAGGTATCTTATCTATTTTTTCAAGAAAAAGTATTTTTATTTAATAGAATTGCTTCTTTTTATGCAAAAGAAAAGTACATAAAACTATGTACCTTGCTATTCAGCTTCTATTTCATCTTCATCTAAGACTACTAAATCTTTTAAATCATCATCACCACTATCGATATCATCATCATCACTATCAATAGAATCAAAATCATCTGTTTCTTCTTCTTCATCTACTTCTTCTTCGATTTCTTCGATATCTTCATCTTCGTCTTCATCTACTTTAATGATTTTATCTGATGTATGGCGACTTCTTAAATCCCATGTTCCATCTTCTAATAAGATAAATCTTTTATCTGTTGTAAGAGAAGTATAATAATCTCCTATTTTTTGATCAAAAGTAGATTCTGGTAATTCTAATAATTTAATAATTTTCTTAAATAAATCTGGTGTTGTTTGCTTTCCTTTTTCTTCTAATAATAGGTTGGTAATATCTTTATTTGATAATAATTCTAAATCTTCCTTAGTCATATTTTTAATACTCATGGTATTCCTCCTATATATATTTAATATTTCTTTCTTTTTTTATCATTTAAACTTATATCATTATTCTATATAAAATGCAACATTTTTTTACATTTTTTCTGGTACTTCAATAGCTAGTATATTTAAAAGTAATAAATTGGTGTCTTTTACTAGCTTTGTTAAAACAAGCCAAGTTTCTTTTAAATTATCGTCTTTACAGGTTAAAATATGATTTTCAGCATAAAATTTATTATAACTGCTTGTTAATCGATACAAGTAATCTGCTATCTCATTTAGTGATTTTGATTCTATAGAATTTTTTAAGATATTAGGAAGTTCTAACAAAATTCTAACGGTTTCTTTTTCAACGCCTAGTATTTTTTCTATTTTTTTATCATCTAGTTCAATGCCAGATTTTTCTAATAATGAATTCATACGAACAGTTGAATATAGTAAGTATGGACCTGTTTTACCATCTAAGTCAGCAAATTTCGTAACATCAAAAATAAAATCTTTACTACGATATGGTAAGAAATCTGCATATTTTAAAGCAGCTATTGAGATTTTTTCACTTGTTTCATCTTTATCTTCTTCTTTTACTAATTCCATGTTTAACTTACTTGCCGTTATTTCTTTTACCATTTCCATTAAATCTGTTAAATTCATAACGCCACCAGCACGGGTTTTAAATGGTTTTCCATCACTACCATTCATAGTACCAAAGCCAAAGAATTTAAGTTCAGTATTTTCTGGTACTAAACCTGCTTTTTTTGCTACACGAAATACTTGTTTAAAGTATAATTCTTGACGATTATCTGTAAAATACCAGTATTCATCAGGTGCAAATCTTTTTTGACGGGATAAAATAGTAGCTAATTCTCTTGTTTGATAAACTGTTCCACCGTTTGCTTTTAAGACAACAAGTGGTGGCATTGGTTCTGTATCTGTTTCTTCTTTGGTATCTACTACTAATGCTCCTTCACTTTCATAAAGCAAATCCTTTGATTTTAAAATAGAAATTACTTCTGGAATATAAGGGTAACAGTCACTTTCTCCTTCGTATAAATCAAAAGTTGTATTTAAACGACGGTAAATTTCCTTAATATCTTCCTTAGATAATTCTTTAATTTTATTCCATAGAGCAGTATAACCTTTATGATGATTTTCAATTGCTACTGTAATTTCTCTTACTTTTTCCATTACTTCTTCATTTTCTTTTGCTTTCGTAGAAGCAGTTGGATAAATTACTTGAAGATCTTCTTTCGTAATTGGTAATTCTTCATCTTCACCATTATAGTCTTCTTTAAAATATACTAAATCTGGATATCTTTCCATCATTTCATAAATTACCATACCAGATTGTCTACCAATATCACCAAAGTGAACATCACTAATTACTTGATATCCTAAAACCTCAGCTAAACGCTTTACAGCTTCTCCAATATCAGCACTACGCAAATGACCTACATGAAGTGTTTTCGCAATATTAGCTCCACCATAATCCATAAATACTTTTTTATTACTATAGGAATCAATATTATTATTTAAACTTTCTGATAATTTATTCATACAATTTATGTAAAACTCATCACTAAAACTAATATTGATAAAACCTGCTCCCGCAATATTTAAATTCGTAAATATTTTATCTTCTGAAAGTTCTGCTACTATTTTTTCAGCTACTTCTCTTGGATTACAGTGATTTTGTTTTCCTAAATTGAAAGCTGAATTAATTTGATATTCTCCTAAATCCGGACGATTGCTTGTTTCTAATGTTACATTTTCTATTTCGTATCCTGCTTTTATTATATGATTTTTAATTATTTTTTCTACTTCTCTTATAATACTCATAGTTTCCTCCTAAAATTCTACTATATAGTGGATTTTTTCATTACTATCTAATATAGAATATTTAATTTCTACTTTATTATCCGTAATTTCAAACTTATTTGTCTTTATATTTAAGTAAAGACTTTTCTGTAAATCATTTATTATTACTTCATTTTCTGTTACTTTACCTTCTAGTAAATGATAATTTAAACAGTAATCTTTATTTTTTCTAGTTAGAATTTTATTATTTAAGTCTAATACAACATCTGTTAGTAAATTCTTACTTTCTTGGTAAATAATTTTACCATTTTCTTTATCATATTCACCTAGTATATTATATTGTTCCTGAGTGGTACTGGTAATTAAGTGAATTGTTAATTTCTTCTTTTTCATAAATTTCATTCCCATTTAAATTTCTAAGACAGATTATAACATAAGATAAGATAATTTCAAGAAAAATATAAATTTTAATTTAAAATACATAGTTCTTTTATTTTTTTTCATACTAAAGTTAGAGACTGGAGGCTGTTATGAAAAAATTTAAAAGAATCAAAAAAGTATTAAAAATATTTCTTATTTTAATTGTTTTTATGATGATTAGTTTTGGAGGTCTTATTTTATATATTAAAATGAGTCCAAGATTAGAAATTAAATCAGCTAATGCTTTTTTAATGTATGATAATACGAATGAATTATTCTTTCAAGGAAGTGGTTCTCAAGAATGGGTAGCACTTGATGATATTTCTAATTATGTCGTTATGGCTACTATTAATACAGAAGATCAACATTTTTATAAACATATAGGAATTGATCCTTTGCGTATTATGAAAGCTATGTATGTTAATATCACTTCTGGTAGCACAAAACAAGGAGCTAGTACAATTTCACAGCAGTATGCTAAGAATCTATTTTTAGACTTTGATAAAACTTGGGAAAGAAAGATTAATGAGTTATGGCTTACTTTAAAATTAGAGGTTGGTTACAGTAAAAATGAGATATTAGAGGGCTATTTAAATACTATTAATTATGGGCATGGCATGTATGGTATTGAAAATGCTAGTAAGTTTTATTTTGATAAAAAAGCTAAAGATTTGACACTAGCAGAAGCTGCTCTTTTAGTAGGGATTCCTAAATCTCCTTCTAATTATTCACCTTTAATTAATTATGATTTAGCTAAAAAAAGACAGATTAATATCTTATATAACCTTTATAAAAAGAAAAAGATTACCGAAGAGGAATATAATCAAGCAAAAGAGGAGCCAGTTAATATTGTGGGTGAGAAAAACTATCAGGAACTATCTACTATTATGTACTATCAAGATGCTGTTATGAAAGAGTTAAAAACTTTAAAACAGATTCCAGATTCTTATTTAGAAACTGGTGGAATTAAGATTTATACTAATTTAGATATGAATAGCCAGAAGATATTAGAAAATAGTGTCAAAAACAACATGAATACAGATAAAGATTTACAGGTAGCTAGTGTTATGATGGACCCTAATACTGGTAAGATACTTGCTTTAGTTGGTGGTAGAGATTATAGTAGTAGTCAATATAATCGTGCTTATCAATCTACTAGACAAGTTGGTTCTACTATGAAGCCTATTCTTTATTATGCTGCTTTAGAAAATGGTTTTACTTCTAGTACTACTTTTATGAGTAGTGAGACTACTTTTACTTTTTCCAATAATAAGACATATTCTCCACAAAATTATGGTGGTACTTATGGTAATAAACCGATTTCACTTGCTACTGCAATTTCTTATTCTGATAATATTTATGCAGTAAAAACACATATGTTTTTAGGAGAAGACGCTTTGATCGATATTTCTAGAAGACTTGGTATTACATCAAAATTAGAAGAAGTTCCTTCTCTTCCTTTGGGTACAGCTAGTATTAATATTATTGAAATGGCAAGTGCTTATTCTAGTTTTGCGAATGAGGGTTATAAAGTAGATGGTCATTTAATATCTAAAGTTGAAGATTTAAAGGGGCACGTTTTATATGAAAAAAAGATTAAAAAAGAAAATATTTTGAATAAAAGTTTGACTTTTATTTTAAGTGATTTATTAACAACTACTTATGACTCTAGTTTTATTGATTATAATTATCCTACAGCAATTGGAATAGCTCCTAGAATTAAGCATAAATTAGCTTTAAAAAGTGGAACAACAGATACAGACCACTGGTCTATTGGTTATAATAAAGAAATTGTTACTGCAGTTTGGGTAGGATATGATGATAATGACTCTTTAGCAGTATCTGACTATAAATATTCTAGAAATATTTGGGTAGATGCTATGGAAGGTTATTTAGCTGGTCATGAAGATAGTTGGTATAAACAACCTAGTAATGTAGTTGGAGTATTAGTAAATCCAATTACGGGAAAACCTGCTACTGAAAATGATAGTCATAAACGAATTATGTATTATGTTAGGGGAACAGAGCCAACTGATTCCGATCCTGTTTTTGATGAGATTATGGAGAATAACTAGAAATCATATTCTCTTTTCTTTTGCATAGATTTAAATGAAAGAAGGGAAATTATGAACCAAAATTATACGAGTAATGGATTAAATAATCCTACTTATATTCCTAATCAGAGTACTTATCCTCCATATATGAATATTCCAGGATATTCTAATTTAAATAGTAATAATAGTAGCAATAATAACGGTACTAATACACAAATTAATCCACAATATGCTGAAAATTTATTTTCTAGAAATCCTGGAAAAAAAGTTACTGTTTATTTTTCTTATCCTGATTCTATTGAGTGGCGTGATCGTGTATTTACAGGTACTATTCTAGCAAGTGGTAGAGACTATTTATTACTTAAAAATGATTTAAATCAAGCAGTTTTACTTTGGTTAGTATATATTAATTATGCTGTATTTGATGGGGATATTTCCTATTAAAAATTTATTTTCTAATATAATAAAAGCCTATTTTTGAAAATAGACTTTTTATTTAATTTATTATATTTAGAATTCTAATGGTAATTTTTTTCTTTAACAACGGACTGTGATTTTTTTAATTGCATGCTTTCTAATCTTTTTAATTTTTCAACTTCTAATTCTGTAAAAAATTGTAGAAATAAATTTTCATCCATTAGTATAACTAATAATTGGTAGTAAGGAATACAATTTAAACTATTATTACATCCTTTAGACTTAGTAATAACACCATTTTCTATAGTAAAATCACTCTTACTTAAACCTTCAGCTCTAATGATAACATCTAAACCATTTTCATCAAATTTGCGTTGTATGAAAGTTGTAAATTGACTCAATTCAGTCGGCGTAATAAAATTTTCACCTAATATTTTATACTTTGCTTCTATAAGCGCTATTGCTATATCATCATTCGATAAAAAGAACATATCCATTTGTATCTCACCTCAGTAGTAATATACAATATTTTTTCTAATAATACAATATTTACTAAAAAGAGCTATCATGATAAAATGTAGTAGAAAGTAGGTATGATATATGTATTATGTTATTGTAGCAATTTGTGCTCTTATTATGATTTTTATTATGATAGAAATAGGATTTTATAATCAATTTCAACTACTTAAAATTAAAATAAGTGAAGCTTTTAATAATATCGATATTTTATTCGAAAAAAAATTAAATCTATTAGAACGAACTATTACTATTATCAAAGAAAATAATAAAAAATATAAAGATGCTCAGCTATTAGATAATTTAGTGAAAATTAAAAATAAAAAACTTAGTAGATTTGATTTAAATCATGAATTAACAATCGCTTTACGTGAATATCATAGTTTACTAGATTTAGATAAAAAGTTATCTGAAATAGAAGCACTTAAAAATATTAATGAAGATTTAATTGATATTGATAATGACTTAAACGCTGCTAAAAAGTATTATAATGATAATATTGTTTTATATAATAATTTAGTTAGTTCTATTCCTTCTAGTATTGTTGCACGTTTATTTCATTATAAAAAAGAAGAGTTTTTTAAAGAAGAAAAAATTGAAACACTAGAGATTTTAAAAGAAAAATAACATATCAAAATTGGTATGTTATTTTTCTATATTATCTTCTTCTATGGTTAGAATTTTTCTTTTGATTTTCTCATTTTCTTTTAAGGCAATAGGCAATTCTTCGTATTCTACTTCAATAGATGATTTTAAATTTGAAATTTGGTTATATAATTTTTCTATTTTTTGCTTGGTTTCCAATAATTTTTTCTTTTCTGTCATCAGTTCTACTTTATTTTTTCTTACTACTTGTTTTAGTTGCTTTAAAGATAGTTCTTGGTCAAATACCTTATAAATTATCTTTAAAAATTGCAAATTAAATAGAAAAATTGCTGTTGAATTTAAACTTGACATTATAATCCATAACCCAAGTTTCTCGGTTATGATAGAATCCTGTTTGTCTTGTATTTGCTTTGTGATTACATATTCACTTTCTTCATATTCATTACTTGGTTTACTAGTACTTTTTTCCACTTCTTTTGTAGGAATAACTTTCTCTTTAAAATCTGATGTTAAATAATCTTTAACATCATCATAATTTATATTTGAAATATCTAATTCGTAAGTATAAATATTTCTTTTATATTGGGTATTAAAAATTCCACACTCTTCCCATGGTTGATATTCTACAATGGTAACTCTATCATCTACTTCTGAAAGATATTCTATATTAGAACTAATATCCTCTGTACTTGAGTCATATAAGGTGGTGATAGTTTTATATTCTTTATCTTGAAAAATTGGTTTTGTTTTAAAACTAATTAGTGCTGCTAATCCTGCAACTAATCCCCAATTAACAGTTAGAGCTATTTTTCTTACTCTCCTTGTTTTTTTAGAATTTTTTGTTCTTATTTTGATTCTTTCTATTTCTTCATTACTAAACTCATAATAGTTATGCTTTTCTTCTAATTCTTTTTTTGTATTTTCATATTCCTCTATTTTTTCTAAGATTTTGTCCTCTTTCTTAGAAATTAGAATGCTATCTTTCTTAGATGTTAACATTACAATTAGCTCTTTATCTAGATAATAAATATCTGAAAATCCATTTTGCTTAATTTCTTGAACCTTTCTTTGAATTTCTTCTTGCTTACTTTTATCTTCTTCTTTTGAAATATCTTTTTTTATTAAACTGGCAACATAGGAAATATCAGTATTATCTATTTTTATTTTTTCTAATAACTGGCTATCTTTTTTGCTTGCAAGTTCTAATTTAATTCCTCTATAGACTAATTTATAAATTTCTTCTATTAATTTTTGATTCTCATCATAATTAATGGTTGGCATTTTTTTCATTTGGAACAATAATTTCTGTATATCTGTTATAATATTTTGAATTTCATTATCTTCTATATTATCTAATTTTTGATTTAATAACTTACTTTTTACAGTTAACTTATAACAGTATTCATATTCTTTAGTTAGTTGTTCATTTAGTATATCTATTTTTTTAATTGCTTCTTCATAGACAGTGTTTAAACTTTCTGGTAAAAAATAATCAGGATTAGTAAATTTGTAATATGCTTCTTCTATATTTTTAGAAGTATCTTTTTTTATTTTTTCTAATATTTCTTCATAATTATCACATTCAAAATCAATTGCTTTTAACTCTTCAATATTATCTTTTACTTCTATTATTTTTGATTTGTATACTAATGCTAAATTCATTTCTATATTCCCCCTGAATATTATCTATTTTATTTCTAGCAAAACTTTCCCATAAAATATGTTATTTTTCTATATTTTCTTCTTTTATGGCTAGGACTTTTCTTTTGATTTCCTCATTTTCTTTTAAGGCAATAGGTAATTTTTCATAGTCCACTTCTATAGATGTTTTTAATGCAGAAACCTCGTTATAGAATTTTTCTATGAGCTCTTTATAATCTAATGATGCTTGTTTTGCACACTTTAAATTTATTTTATTTTCTTTTAAAATTTTTATTAACTCTTCTAGTGAAGGCCTTCCAATAGAGAAACCACTCCAAAACATTCCACCATATGAATAAATCATTAATCCAAAAAGCATTGATAGCATATCACACTCATTATAATCATCTTTGTCTTGTATTTGTTTTGTGATTATATATTCACTTTCTTTATATTCATCATTAGGTTTACTAGTACTTTTTTCCTCTTCTTTTGTAGGGATAACGTCTTCTTTAAAATCTGATGTTAAATAATCTTTAATGTCATCATAATTCATATTTACAGCATCTAATTCATAAGTATAAACATTTCTTTTATACTGAGTATCAAAAAAGTTATACTCTTCCCATGGTTGATATTCTACAACGGTAACTGTATCCTCAGCTTCTGGAAGATATTTTATATCAGAACTAATATTATCTGTACTTGAATCATAAACTGTTGTTATTGTTTTATATTTGATGTTTTTTAGCTGGGATATAAAACTAACTGCCATTAATCCTCCAACTAATCCCAAATTAACAGTTAGAACTATCTTTCTTCCTCTTATTCTTTTTTTAGTTTGCCTAATTTCTGATTTTATTTTTGGTATTTTTTCATCATAATAACTATAAACAAGTTTTCTATCTTCTAATTCTTTTTTAGTATTTTCATATTCTTTTATCTTTTCTTGCATTTGCTTTGCAATTAGTAAACAATATTTATATTTCTTAGTTACTTTATCATTTAACACGTTCAATCTTTTAATTGCCTCTTCATAGACAGCATTTAAACTTTCTAGTAAAAAAGAATCCCAATTAGTTAAATTTTGATATATTTCTTCTATCTTTTTAGAAGTGTCTTCTTCTATTTTTTCTAATATTTTTTCTTCATAATTATCATATTCAGAATCAGCTGATTTTAACTTCTGAATATTATCTTTTACTTCTATTATTTTTTCTTTGTATGCATATGAAAAATTCATTTTATATTTCCCCCTGAATACTATTTATTTTATTTCCCAATTAATTGGGTTTATTCCTTTACTAATTAAAAAATTATTAGTTTTGGAAAATGGTTTACTACCAAAGAATCCACTATATGCTGAAAATGGTGATGGATGTGGAGACTCTATGATATAGTGAATAGGATTTGTAATTAATTTCTTTTTATTTCTAGCAAAACTTCCCCATAGAATGAACACAACAGGAGTAGTTTTTTCATTTATTTTCTTAATTACTTCATCTGTAAATATTTCCCAACCTAAACCTTTATGAGAAGCTGGTTTATTTGCTTCTACTGTTAAAACGGTGTTTAATAATAAAACTCCTTCTTTAGTCCATGGTACTAAACTTCCAGTTTGTGGTACTTTATAGCCTAAATCACTTTCTAATTCTTTAAAAATATTCTGTAATGATGGTGGTTTTTGTATTCCTGTTTTTACAGAAAAAGATAATCCTTCTGCTTGATTTACTCCGTGATATGGATCTTGTCCTAAAATTACTACTTTAGTGTCTTTATAAGAAGTATTACGAAAGGCTTTAAATATTTCTGTTTGTTTGGGATAAATTGTTTTTGTTTCATATTCGTGTTTTATTATATTTAAGAGATTTTTAAAATATGATTTTTCCATTTCTTCTTTTAAAATAATGTCCCAATCATTTCCTATCATACTATCACCTGCTACTTTATTTTATCATTCTATAGTTCTTTAAACAATCTCTTATAATCTGATTTTAATATTTCTTCATAATTTTCTTCTGTCAAAGTCTGGGTAGAAATAGATTTGTTGCCATCTAATCCACTTTCTGTTTTTATAGTGATATTATCTAATAAGTTAACATTAGTCTTTTTAGTAGCTTCATTTATTTCATAGCGTGTGATAATTCCTTTACTGAATTCTATTTGTGCTAATTTGTTCGTACCTAATTTAATATAAATGCTACCTATCTGTTTTTGATGAGGTAAAGTTGACAACAAGTTTTCCACATTTAAGTTTTCAATATTTTTTACATTCTCTATTACTTTCTTAAAATTATCTATATTTTCTTCCTTATTACAATTTAAATATTGAAATAAATATGTTTTTCCTTTTTCTTCTATTTTTATCTTTGGTGATGAAGAAAGAGGAAATTCTAATCTTACTATTCTATCTTCTGACAAAAGTTGACTCACTTCTATCATATCTAATTTATCAGTATAGATATCATCATATACGAATCCACTCTGATCAAAATCATACTTATAAACAAAATTACTATTTACTTTTTTTAAAGTTAGTTGATAATTTTTTTGCTTTCTTTCAAAACTATCAGCAAATTTATAGTCGTAAAATTCAAATATAGTACTATCTAAATCTTTTACTATATATATGGTATCATTACTATTTGTGTCATAACGACAATCCTTGATTTCAATTGGTTTATTATCTTCAAAATTTCCTAATAATCTTAAAGTTTCTTCTATCACTTTTATTTTTTCTTTTAACATTTTTCTTCTTAGATAGTATCGCGTAGTTTCAGGAAAAATTAACATATTATCACTCCTCTTTGTGGTGTTATTATACTATTTTTTCCTTTTATAATCAACTATAATTTCTCGCCTTAGTCTTAGTAAAGAATACGTATTAATAATCGCTAGAATTGCTACTAAAATATCTACTATATTCCAAAGTAGGGTTGGACTAGTAATACTTCCTATTACTAGTAATAAGACGGTTACTGTTTTTAGAAGATTAATTTGAAATGACGTTACATTTTTTCGAAGATATTTTAGACTACTTTCTCCGTAATAGTAACCAGCTATAATTGTAGAATAAGCTAAAGATATTAAAGAAATGATTAAAACTAAGATGCCTACTTTTCCTAAATGGTAATTAAGCGCATATTGAGTTAATTCTATTCCATTCATATTCTCAAATGTTAATTTCGTATAGTCTGATGTTAGAATGATTAGTGCAGTAGATGTGCAAACAATAAATACTGTAAAATAAATACCTAATATTTGAATAAGACCTAGTCCTATTTTATTTTTAGAATGAGAACAAGAAGAGGCAATTGAACCTGTTCCTAGTCCTGCTTCAGTTGAAAATACACCTCTTTGAATTCCAATGATAAAAGTAGATATTACTCCTGATGTTACAGATTTTAAATTAAAACTACTCGTTATAATCGTCATAATAGTAGCTGGTAGTTTCTGTATATTTAGAATAATTACTATAATACTTAATAAAATATAACCTAATCCCATTAAAGGAACTAATTTACTCGTAATATTTACAATACTATTTAATCCTTTCATAATAGATATAAAAGAAATAATAGCTAGGATAATCCCTATTATTATAGGCTCAAAATTATAATATTCGTGTAGTGAAGTTGCGATTGTGTTAGCTTGTATCGTCATAAAGCCAACAATATACGCTATGATAATTAAAATAGAATAGATAACTGCTAACTTTTTACTATGTAAGCCTTTTTCAATATAAAAAGAAGGTCCTCCTTGATAAGAACTACCATCTTTTACTTGGTATTTAGCACCCATATAGCTTTCACAAAAAGCATTAATAGAAGTGATGATAGCTGTTACCCATATCCAAAAAATTGTACCTGGACCTCCTATATAAATAGCTAATGCAATTCCTGCTAAAGAACCAACTCCTACTCTAGCAGCAAGTGACATAGTTAGACTTTTAAATGGTGATACATTTGTCTTATCATCGGTTTTGAATCCACTAAATAAAGACCTTAACTTTAATTGTGGAAAACCTAGTTTGATACTAAAATATAGTCCGCCACCTAGTAAAAAAGCAATAGCGATACTCCATAAAATATCGGTTACAATTTTTAACATATCATCACCTATACCTATCATAGATAAATGATATTAAAAATATTGTCGGTTTATTACTTTTTTAAATGATTCGTAATGTCTGTAATTGCTCTATCTGGATCCATTAAGAATTTTTCATAGAGTGTACTGTCTTTCTTTAAAGCATCTATGATTTTAATATCTTCATCAGATAAACTCACAATACGATTTTTAGCTTTTGGAAATTCTAATTCCATACCAATTAACCATAGGAAATCTACTTCTAAAAAATTGGCTATTTTAATTAATACATCTATAGGTGGTGTTCTTTTACCACTTTCATATAGACATACTTCTTGCTTACTTACATAGATAGCTTTTCCTAATTCTTCTTGTGTTAATTCTCTATCTTTTCTTGTTTCTTTTAATCTTTTTTGAAATACTAACATAAAATCCCCTTACCTTAAGATAAGTTAATTATATGTAAATTCTTTGATTTTATGTTAAAAGTTAACCTATTGCATACAAAAAAGACCATTTGGTCTTTTAAATATTTTCTTCTCTAATTGCTTCTAAGATATTTTCATGTCTTATTTTTCTTGTTGCATAGACGGTAGAAATTAATATGATAATAAATACTCCAATTACAGCTATTAAAATACTCTTATATGGAATTAGAATTCTATCATAATCTGTCATATTCGTAAATGATAAGTATAATAAGTAAATAATACCTAGACTAACTGGTAGAGAATATAATAATGATTTTAATCCAAAGAATAGGCTTTCAAATAATAAAATTTTATTAAATCCATGACTAGATAAACCTACACTTCTTAACATAGCAAATTCTTTTCTTCTTAAGTGAATACTTGTGTTAATGGTATTAAAGACACTTGTTACACCTATTAGAGTTACTAACACTACGAAACCATATACTAATAATTTTACACAGAATATAAGATTTCTAGTTAATCTAAAGCCTTCTTTTAGGTTATTATAGTTGTAAGAAATACCATATTTCTGTTCTAATTCATCTAAATTACTCTGTAAGTTTTTATCATCATCTAATTTAAACAAGTTGCCTGTTTCTTCCCCATCATTAAAATCTGTTAAATCACCGAAATAATTATATGGTACTATTACTACTAATGAATTGCTATCATTAATTAAATCGTTTCCAAAGAAATCAATATCTGCTATATAATATTTATCTAATTTATACTTACAGTCTTTGTATATTTCGTCATCACTAACATATTTTGTTTCACATAAATTGATACTTTCTGTCAAGTTAGAAGTATATTTATTGATACTATAGCTTTTTCTTTTATTATTAGCATAAGTTATTTTTTCATAATGGTTATAAATAATTGGTTTTATTTCTTTCTTATTAATTGCTTTTAACATATTTTGATAGGTCTTATCATTTACCTGTAGTAATAACACATTGTCCATTCTAGCAATAGAAGTCTGTTCTAATTCATAGAATTTATCATTATAGTATTCTTTTTTATTTAAATTGGTATCGGTAACTAAATGATAAATATGATATTGAAATAGCTTTTTGATATCCGTGTTTTTAGCTATTTCTTCTAAGTAATCTTTTTCATTTATTCTATTTTCACTCGTTAAATAGTAACTTAAAATGGCATCATAATTTGGTAATTCTGTATAACTATCTATTCCTGATAAAGCATATTTCATATACCCAGAGAAAACAATAAATAAAACAATACTTACAAATAGGGAAAGAATCGTAATGCGATATTTTTTCTTATTTCGTTTCATATTTTTTAGGGCAATTTCACCCTCCATACCGAATAGTTTACGAATGATTTTAGGAGTTTTTAACTTTTTTCCTTTTATTTTAATATCATCATTTAATCGAATTGCTTGAATTGGCGTGATTTTACTAGCACTTTTGGCAGGAATGAATGCAGATATTAAAATCGTAATTATCATGAATATAATAGGTACAATAATAAAGAGTGGATAAGTAACCAATTTTAACTCGCAACCATTTCCAAAAACTCCTGGCAATAATTTATTAATGATTAATAATACGACACCAATTCCAATATAGGCACCAATGATACCTAAGATAATTCCAATTACGCCTACTACAAAGGCTTCAAAGAAAACGGTTTTTCGGATTTGTTTTTTGGTTGCTCCAATACTAGAAAGTAAGCCAAATTGTTTCTTTCTTTCCATAACGCTAATTGCAAAAGAATTATAAATTACGATGGCACACCCAATGGATAGAATTACTAAAATAATTATCATTGTATTTAATAATGATGATACTAAATTAGAGTAACGACTAGAACCATATAAATTTAAAAGAGATTCATTAATCGCTACATTTTCATCTTCTAAATGAAGTTTGTCAGTAATTTCTTCTATATTTTTTCTTGCATCTTTTACATTTTTAAAAAGAATGTTAGCAATAATAGAATCTGTTTTCATACTATCTTGATAAGTATAAAAATAAATACCATAATCTGAATATAGTTGATTAATGTCATTATCGATAATACCTACTACTTGATAAGTTTTTGTTTCCTGTTTTTCAAAAGTAATGGGAGTTTCTTCTAATAAATCGTCTACAATATTTTCTTCTTCTGGAATTATTTTTCCTAATTCTAGGGTAATGGTATCTCCTAGTTTTACATTTAAATTACTATTTAGTCTTTTGATAATAATTTCTTTATCATTTACTGGTAATCTACCTTCACTTAGAGTAATTGTATTTAAATAGTTTTTATCGGCACCAATTACTTTAATATAAGAGTAAGCGTATTCTATAGAATTATTTAATTCAGCATACCCTATTTCTTCTGCTAATTCTATTTTTTGAATTTCTTTTTCTTGAGTTAACTTATGATATTCATTTTGATTCATATCATAGATAGTCATATGTCTATTTCCATTTTCTGCTATTACCATATCTATCATATTTTCACGCATAGTTGATAGAAGTAAACCGATTCCTACCATTAATGAAGTAGATAAGATAATACCAATAATAGTAACTACCGTTCTTCTTTTATTTAGTTTTAAATGCTTCAGTGTTAATTTATTTAAAATATTCATATTACTTTACCTTCTCATCAGAAATAATCTTTCCATCATCTATCGTAATAATACGGTTGGCATTTAAAGCTAAATTATAGTCGTGAGTAATCATAATAATTGTTTGTTTATATTTTTCATTTGACATTTTTAATAATTCCATAATATCATGACTAGCTTTAGAATCTAGGTTACCAGTTGGTTCATCAGCTAGAAGTAAAGCTGGTCTATTCATAAGTGCTCTACCAATCGATACTCTTTGTTGCTGTCCTCCTGATAATTCATTTGGTAAATGATTGATTCTATTTTTTAATCCTAAAATATCTATTAACTCTTTTAGATAAGCTTTATCTGGCGTTCTACCGTCTAATAAAATAGGTAAGGTAATATTTTCTTCTACATTTAAAATAGGAATTAAATTATAAAATTGATAGATTAATCCTACTTGTCTTCTTCTAAAAATAGCTAAGTTATTTTCATTTAATTTATAAATATTTTCACCATCTATAATAATTTCCCCACTGGTTGGATGATCCACTCCTCCTAATAGATGTAATAAGGTACTTTTTCCACTTCCTGATGCTCCAACAATTGCTACAAATTCTCCTTTTTCTACACTAAAACTAATGTTGTCTAAGGCTTTTACTAAAGTATTTCCCTTTCCATAATTTTTACATAAATTTTTTACTTTTAAAATTTCCATTTTTTCCTCCTTACAACTACCATTATAGTTAGAATATATTACTAAATAGTGACTTTTCTTCTTACAATTTTGTCACTAAATAATTTGCTTATAGAATTTAATATTAAAAGTTGTGCCATTAGAATTAGAAATTACTTTAATATCGCCTTTTTCTAAATTAATGATTTTTTTAGCCATGTTAAGTCCTATTCCAATACTTTCTTTATTTGTCTTTCCTTTATAAAAGCGTTCAAAAATATGTGGTAAATCAGTAGTAGAAATTCCTTCTCCTGTATCTGTGATTTCTATTTCGGTATAAATAACAGTATCTTTTACTTTTATTTGAATCGTACCGTTTTCTTTGGTATGTTCGTGGGCATTTTTTAAAATATTAATTAGAGCTTCTGTAGTCCAATTAAGATCAATATTTAATTTGATATTCTTATCATAATCTAATATTAGGTGTTGATTTTTTAGTTCAATAGGGATTTCTAGTGGCGTTACTGTTTTTCTAATTAAATCATCTATTTTTGTTTCCTTAAGTATAATTTTTTCACTACCACTATCTAGACGAGACATTTTTAAAAGTGACGTTACCAACCATTCAATTCGTTCTAATTCTTTTCTGTTTTTTATTAAGAATTCTTGTTTTTTGGAATCATCTATCTTTTTATCAGATAATAAAACATCATTAATTACATACATACTAGTAAGTGGTGTTTTTAACTGGTGTGAAATATCTGATAATACTTCTTCTAAATATTTCTTTTCTTTTTGACTTGAATCACTCTGTTCTTTTAGTTTTACTGTCATTTTATAGATATCATTTTTTAAATTACTTAAATTTCCTTCTTCATAATCTCTAATATCTAGTGAATAATTATTGTTTAAGATATTGTTCATATAAGTAGATAGATTTTTTATTTTTTTATTTTTCTTATATAAATGGTACCAAGTAATGATAATCGTGATTAGATAGAATATGGTTACTAGTAAGATTATATTTAGTTCTATTTTTAATGTAATTAAAGAAAAGATTAGTAATAACAGAATGATACTATGAAACAGTAATAGTCTTTTATTTTCTTTATCTCTTAGCATTTTCTTCTCCTAATTTATAACCAATTCCTCTTACGGTTACAATAATTTCGGGATTAGTTGGATCTTTTTCTAATTTTTCTCTTATTCTTTTAATGTATACCGTTAGAGTATTATCGTTTACATATTCTTCATTAACATCCCAAATATCTGCTAGTATTTTTTCTCTCGTAAAAATAACATTAGGGTTTAAAAAGAATGTTAAAACAATTTTATACTCTAGTGCTGTTAGGAAAACATCTTTATTATCTTTTAAAACTCTAGCGCCATTTAAGTCTACAGTAATATTTTTAAAATGAATTATATTAGTAGTTCCTTGCCTTTTTTTTCTTAATGCATTATGAATTCTTGAAATTAACTCTCGTGCTCTAAATGGTTTGGTAACATAATCATCTGCTCCCATATCTAATCCCATTACGATTGAAGTTTCTAAATCATTGGCTGTTAAAAAGATAATTGGGATATCTTTTATTTCTTTTAACTTTTTAAATAAATCAAAACCATTTATATCGGGTAAATTCACATCTAATAGACAAATAGAAATATCTTCATCTGTTAATATTTTTAAACTATCTTTTCCATTATCTGTTTCTATTACTTCAAAGTTTTCTTGTTCTAAATAGTATTTTAATCCCGTACGAATAGCTTCGTCATCTTCTATCATTAGTATTTTCATAATTAGGTTCCTTTCTTGTTTTTATTATACACTATTCCTTTTCTTTTCTAGTGACTATTTGGTCATATTTAGAAAATAAAATATATTATTTTTTAGTTTCTGTTGTATAATACAGGAAATTATTTGAAAGGGAGAATTCTTATGAAGTACAGATGGAGTGTTTCTCTGTTTGATAAGCATATTGAAGAATATAAGAAATTACATAAACAAATTAGTGTTTTTAATTCTAGTGAAAAAAATGAATGTGAATATCGCATTTATCAGCTGGAAAATATGAAAAATTATCTGTTAGATAAAAATAAATTAGAATCTCTTTCTCCTACTTTTATTTTCTACAAAGATAAAAATAGATTTTTACCAACTAAAATATATAAAAGTTATTTAAATATTCCTAAATATATTACGGAAACATTACTAAGTGCTACATTAGAGTTTCGTAATTTAAAACCATACGAAGATGAAAATATATTACCTATTATAGGATTAACTGATGATGAGATTGTAGAGATGAGCTATGATTTTTTTAAATGGCTACCAAATAAAAAATATTTAAGTTTATTTAAAGAATATATTTTAAAAAGAAAGAACTTACTTCATTTTAGTTATGAGGATTATTCTCTTGCTGGAGAAACAATTCCCTTTAGATATCCTATTTATACTCCTTATATTCATATTTTAAAAAACAATACTATAAATGATTTTATTTCCTTAATTCATGAAATGGGTCATGCCATTATGCTTAAAAATGATGATATTAATAGTTTAATAAGCAATCATTATTATTTAATGGAATTAGAGGGATTTTTCTTTGAATATTTAGCTAGAAGATATTTAAAAGATAATTTTGATGATGAAAGTATCGATTTATTAGAATTTATCGACTTTGAAAATATTTATAATGACTTTCTTGATTTCTTTATTCTAGATACTGGTGTTAGTCTGGTTGATCATAGAAAAGCTATCGATATTCAATATGTTCAAGAAAAGATATTAAAAGAAGAATTACCATTTGAGATTGATGAAAATATTTTAATAAATAGTTTACAAACTGATCCTGTTATTAGTATTAAATATTTACTTTCTTTTTTAACTAGTCTAGATTTAGAGTTAGAAGCAGATAGTGACATAGAAAAAGCTATTTATAGACTTGAAAAAATTCGTAATAATAAAGGTAATGTATTTCAAAATCTTACTGATAATCATATTAGTTTTATGGGAAAAGATGAAAACTATGCTCCTTTACAGAAAAAAATTGAAAGAATTAACTCTTATTTAAAATAAAAATACCACTATTTATGGTATTTTTCGTTGTTTAAAATTTTATAGCTTCTAAATAACTGTTCTAATAACAGAATACGAAATAATTGATGGGGAAATGTCATTTTAGAAAAAGATAATTTATAGTTTGACATTTCTTTAATACTTGAGTGTATTCCATAAGAGCCACCTATTAAAAAGGTAATATCACTAGATGCTATCAGGGTTTTATCAATTTTATCAGCAAAGGCAATTGATGATAACTGATTTCCTTCTATTTCTAAGGTTACTAGATATTCTTTTGGTTTTATATACTTCAGTATTTGATTCTTTTCTTTTTCTAATGCTATTTTTTCATCATCTATATTAGAATCTGGTAATTCAATTAATTCTATTTGTGTATATTTTTTTAATCTTTTTAAATACTCTTGTTCGGCATCTTTTAAATAATTTTCTTTTAATTTACCAATACATATTATTTTAATCATTTTATACCTCTATTTCTTCTAAAGATTCATGTTGCCTTGCTACCACAATATCTTTATAAATACCATGTTCTTCTAATAGATTTTTGGTTGTGGAAATAGCTAATTCTTCGGTATTATTTTTTTCACTAATATGTGCTAACACTATTTTTTTGGTATTTGTTCCAGTTATTTCTAGTAGATATTCTGCTACTGTGTTATTAGAAAGATGGCCTTTATCACTAATTACTCTTTGTTTTAAAATATATGGGTATGGACCTTCCATTAACATTTTTTCATCATGGTTGCTTTCTATAATATAGACATCTTTATTGGTCATGAGAGGTAAATATCTTCTATTGATATAACCGGTATCTGTGATATAGACTAGAGAATGATTATGATGTTCAATAATAAATCCTACTCCTTCTACATCATGAGAAATTCTGATAATATTAATTTTTAAATCTCCTATTTCAAAGGGATTTTCATAAATAAAAATGTTATCAAGAGGAATCTTTTTTGATAATTCCTCTAACATTTCTTCTAAGGCATACACTCTTAGATTCGTCTTTTTTACTAATACCTGTAATCCTTTTATGTGGTCACTATGTGTATGAGTAATTAAGATAGCATCTAAATCATTTGGCGTTAGGTTTAGTTTTTCTAACTCTGAAGCTAGAGTCTGATAATTAATTCCAATATCAATTAAGACTTTTACTTTGCTGGTTCTAATTAAGGTACTATTTCCTTTAGAACCACTTGCTAATACTTTTACTCTCATTATTGATATAAGTTTAGCGGATTTATCGCTACTCCTCCTCTAAATGGATAACCTTTATATAAACCAAAGTGTAAGTGAACACCATATGCAAAACCAGTATTTCCCATTGTACCTATTTGATCACCTGCCATGACTATATCTCCAACTTGTTTATATCTTGCTGCCATATGAGCATATAGAGTATAGTAACCATTTTGGTGAGCTATTACAATATAATTACCATTGGTTGAAGTATAACCTGACTGAACAATAATACCATTGTTGGCTGCTTTTATTGGAGAGCCATAACCACTACCAGTAATATCAACAGCATCGTGATGTTTACCCCAACGCCATGAGAAATAACTTGATATTGTATATGGCGAATTAGTAGGCCATACCCAACTACCAATACCAACAGGAACATCAACATTCGGACCTAAGCTGCTAGATGAATAACGCTTAGTACCTCTGACTACAATTTTATTAATTGATGGTGATAAGACAACACTATTTGCTTGAACGGTATCTTGAATTTCACCATTTACTAATTGAATCTTTTCAGTAACAAGTGCTAGTCCATCTTTACCATCCTGCTCTACTTTTTCATAACCTACATACTGGGTATCATCATCTTTATAGATAGTCTCCATTTTAATTGGTTTTTGAGATACAACATGTTCTACTTCTACTAAATCAAATTTTGGGGAGATTAATCCTAACTTTACTTCTTGACCTGGGTATAATAAATCTTGGGCTGTTTTAAAGTTAGTATTGGCTATTAAAAATTCTTCAGTTGATAGTTTATTATTATTCGATATTTCTTCAATGGTATCTCCTGCTTTTACAATATAAGTTTCTTGTTCATCAGTTGTACCAAATAGTAAAAATTTACTTAATTCTTCTTCTGTTTCATATATTTTATCTCCAGCTGGTATACGATCTTTTTTAATCGTAATCGTATTTTGAATATATAAATTTTCAATAATGGTTCCAGTATCGTTACCTTCTATCTTTTTTTGAGTATCATTCAAATAAGCTTCATAAGTATCTTTATCAATAAAAGCAGTGATAGTTTTTGTAACAGAATTGGTAAAAATATCTTTATCTAGAACATATAGTGTTACATCATCTGTTGTGGTAGTAGTTCCATCTTCATTCTTCTTTTCTATTCCTTTAATATAAATTTTATAACCATCAATCGTAAAAGAAGAAGCTCCTTTAATATTTTCTATTTTCTTATAGATTTCTTCTACTGTTGAAATCTTATTATCATAAGTAATTTCTTTCACAATATCTAAATCATTAGGAGCATATACTTTATCTACATGATATTTATTTTTTAATTCCTGTTGTTTTTCATCAATATAGTTTTCTAAAGCTTCTTTTGATTCTATGATGCCAATTGATTTTCCTGCTAAATAAACATTATATAGTTGTCTAGGACTTTCTATTTTAGATTCTAATCCAAGTATTTTAGCAGATAAAGTATTAGGATTACTACCTATTACTAATAGAAGACAAGATAGTAAAAAGACAATTATTACTATTAATATATTTTTCTTATCCATTTTCTTCACCCTTGTTATCTTTTATAAAATTTAAGAATGTACTAGTACTTTTTCTAAATAATAAATCAATTTTTCCCGTTGGACCGTTACGATGTTTTCCGATAATTAATTCACTTAAACTTGGATCAGGAGCTTCTCCTAATTCTTTTGCTGTTTGATAATAGTCATCACGATATAATAAAGCAACAATATCGGCATCTTGTTCAATGGAACCTGATTCACGCAAGTCACTCATTTTAGGTCTTTTATCTTCTCTTTGTTCAACACCACGAGATAACTGAGCTAAGGCAATTACAGGGATTTTTAATTCCATAGCCATTTTCTTTAAACTTCTTGAAATATCAGTAATTTCAGCTTGACGATTATTTCCATAGTTGCCGCCCATATTTAATAGCTGTAAGTGGTCGATGATTACTAAATCTAGACCATCTTCACTAGTAGCTAGGCGACGACATTTTGATTTAATATCACCAACTGTTACACCAGCATCATCAGAAATATAAAGTTTTGCGTGTGATAATTGACTTTTTGCTTCTGTGATTCTTTTCCAGTCATCATTTACTAAATTACCACTTGTTAGTTTTGTTCCTTCTATTTGTCCTAAAGAAGAAATAATACGGTTTGCTAACTGTTCTGCACCCATTTCTAGTGAAAAGATAGCTACTGTTTTATCTGTATTAATTGCTACATTAGTTGCTAAGTTTAAGGCAAAGGCAGTTTTTCCCATAGCAGGACGGGCTGCTAAAATAATTAATTGATTTTCATGTAGACCTGATGTTAACTTATCAAGTTCATACCAACCAGTTGGGATTCCGGTAACATCACCTTTAGAAGAAGCTAATTTTTCTAAATTCGCTTGTACTTCATTTAAAACTTCTTGAATAGACTTAAATTCTGAAGAACGACGATTTCTAATAATACCAACAATTTTACTTTCAACTTGGTCTAAAATATCAGATACTTCACCATTATGCTCATAGGCTAAGGTTGCAATGTCAGTAGAAGTATCAATTACACTTCTTAGCATATAATTATCTTCTACGATTTGAATATAGTATTCTACATTGGCAGCAGTTGGTACTGTATTCATTAACTCAGTTAAATATTCAATACCACCTACTTCATTAAATTTATTAGTTTGTGTTAGTTCTGATGTAATTGTAGTTAGATCAATTGGAATTTTTTTATCATGTAAATTCACAATAGCTTGAAAAATAATACCATGTTTTTCTAAATAAAAGGATTTAGCAAATAATTTATCGGTTGCTTTTTCAATAGCTAAGGGAGATAAAAACATTGCTCCTAATACAGACTGTTCTGCTACAATATCATTGGGAATTGTCTTAATTGCCATGTTACCACCTACTTTACTTTGCTAATTGGACCTTTATTTCTGCTTTAATATCTTTATATAAAACAATAGATACTTTATGATAGCCTAATGACTGTAATTGGGTTGTTAATTCTATTTGTTTTTTATCAGTCTTATAGCCTTTTTTTAATAATTCTTCTTTGATTTGTTTAGCACTTATACTACCAAAAACTTTATCATGGTCACCAGTTTTTACTTTAAATACTAAAGTTAGTTTTTCTAATTCTTCCTTTAGTTTTTTAGCTTCTACTGTTTTTTCTTGTTCTTCCTGTTTTTTCATGTCATTCTCTTTTTTTACTTGAACCATATTTTTTTCTGTTACTTGAATGGCATACCCATTTTTAATTAGATAGTTTTCAGCATAACCATCTTTTACTTCTTTAATATCACCTTTTTTGGCTTGCTTTTTTAAGTCTTTTATAAATATAACTTTCATGATATTCCTCCTATTTTAGTAAATCTATTAATTCTAATGATACTTCTGTTAAAGTCTTGCCATTATTAATTTGAGCTGCAGCATCATGATTATCTCCACCACCACCTAAATTTTCAGCAATTTCTCCTACATTGATACTTCCTTCACTTCTAGCACTTAAACCTATGCCACCATCTATACGGTTTCCTAAAACAAATGATGCTTCTATATTTTTAAATCTTAATAGAGTATCGGCAATTTTAGCTAATTCTTCTCTTTTATACTGTTGTTTTTCAGGAGCTACTATTAGGGCATATTTGTCATGAATCACTTTTACTTTAGAAATTACTTTTTGTCTTTCTAAATATTCTTTGATATCTTGTTTAAAATATGACTGCACTTTTTTAGGATTAGCACCTTGTTTAGTTAGGTAATATGCTGATAAATATGTTTCTTGTGTAGTTTTTACAATAAAATTATTAGTATCTAATACAATTCCTGCTAATATATGAGTAGCCGTTGTTGGAGTTAACTTTACTTGATATTTTTCAATTAAACCGGTTACTATCTCACAAGCACTTGATGCTTTTTCATTAATGATTTGAATGGTGTTTGGAATTGTTTGATCTGATTCTTGATGATGATCTAGAATAATAATATGATTAAAATAATGAATAATTTGATCATTTTGAAGTAAGTGAGCTTTGTTGGTATCAACGATTATTAAAATACTATCTTTATGATGATATTTAGGAATGTCTTTGCTTTTTATTAGAATCGTTTTATCATCAAGTTCCGTTAATAGTTTCTCAACACCTAATTCATTTTTTTCATCATCTATAATGACATAACTATTTTTATTAAAATGAGTAGCTATTTGACTAACACCAATACAAGCACCTATTGCATCTAAATCTAGATTTTTATGACCTACAACAAATACATTTTTACTTTTTTTAATGATTTTTTTTATTTTATTTTCAATTTGCATACTAACTCCAATCTATGCTAGTATTATACTACAAAATATAATATCTGTCATTTTTTTATTTAGAAGATATGTATTTTTATAACCTATCTATTTGGTAGTTTCTTTTAAAAAACAAAAGAAAAAAGATGACGATAGCCATCTTATTTTGTATAAGGTAATAAAGCAATTGCACGAGCACGTTTAATTTGTTCTGCTATATGTCTTTGATGTTTAGCACAAGCTCCTGTAACTCTTCTTGGTAAAATTTTACCTTTATCGTTAGTATATCTTTTTAAAGTTTCTACATCTTTATAATTGATATCTTTTCCAGTACACATGTAACAAACTTTTTTCTTTTTCTTATAGAATTCTGCCATGTTCTTTCCTCCTTCTTTAGAATGGTAATTCATCATCACTTATCTCAATAGAAGAACCGAAATCTGCAAATGGGTCATTAGATACATCAGTTGTGTTTTGTGCTGGAGCTTTTGTAGATGCAAAATCATAAGGAGTAGCATTATCATTGAATGCTGGTTGTGAATTTGTATCCATATTATTATTAGCTCTTGTTCCTAAAAATTGAACATTGTCAGCCACAACTTCAGTGACATATCTCTTTTGTCCATCTTGACCGTCATAACTTCTTGTTTGAATACGACCATCAATTGCTACTTGACTACCTTTTGTTAAATAGTTTTTACAATTTTCAGCTTGTTTTCTCCAAACAACGATATTAATAAAGTCTGCTTCTCTTTCTCCATTTTGATTGGTGAAATTTCTATCAACAGCTAAACTAAATGATGCTGTTGCGATATTACTACTAGTATATCTTAATTCTGGGTCTCTTGTTAATCTTCCGATTAAAATTACTTTGTTCATATATTACCTCTCTTAGTCTTCTACTTTTACTATTAAATGACGAAGAATGTTTTCATTGATTAATGATAAACGATCAAATTCTTTAGTAGCATTTAAATCTTCAGTTTCAATAGTAAATAAGAAGTAATAACCTGTTTTATATTTATTGATTTCGTAAGCTAAGTCACGTTGACCCATTTCTTTTAATTCTAATACTTTAGCATTATTGTTTTCTAAAACACTTTTCATATCTTGAGCAACTTGTTTGATAGCTGTTTCTTCTAAATCAGGTTTTACAATAAACATAATTTCATACTTTCTCATTTTCTACACCTCCTTTTGGTCTTTTGGCTATTGCTAGCAAGGAGTACATTTCATACTCGCTAGTAATATAACAAAAAAAAGCATTGTTGTAAATGCTTTTTTCTATTTTTTACCAAGATTTTTGTGATTTAGTCGTCAGAATTTCCAAAAATTCTTAATAAGTCAATAAAGATATTAATAAAATCTAAATATAATTCAAATGCACCCATAACTGCTAAATTATCTTCTAGCATAAAACCGTTTAAATGTTTTATTTTTTGAACATCATAAGCAACAAAACCTAAGAATGCAACGATACAAATAATAGATAATATTAAATCAAAAGTGGAATTCTGTAAAAATATATTTACTATCGTACAGATTATTACACCAATTAATATCATTAATAGGAAAGTTCCTATTTTACTTAAATCTATTTTCGTAAAGTAACCAATAACGGCGAAGATTAAAAATAAAACTGATGTGATAGCAAATACTAAAATAATAGATTCTAATTTATAAGTTATAAATATAGATGAAAATGTTAACCCACTAAAGAAGGTATATAGTAAATAACTAATTTTAGCAGTAGTTGGCTGCATTTTATGTATTCTAGCAGATAGGAATATTGCAAGACCTAATTCTATTAAAAGAAATATCCAGTAAAAACCTTGTGTAAAGATTACTGCTAGTGCATCTTTATTGGTAGCTGTATAAATTCCTGTCAAGAAAGTTACTAATAAACCAATAAATAACCAAAAATAAACTTTTGAATATACTTTATTTTCCATTTTTTCTCTCCTTTTTATCTGTGAAATGATTTTATTTCTTCCTCATAGTCAATATTCTTCATATTTAAGTTTTCAATTACCCTTTTTATTATATCATAATCAGTAGAAACACGAGCACTAAAATCTACATTTGTAGCTATATCGTCTTGATCATCATTTCTAGTAAAAGTTGGCTTTATTCCAGTTAATGTTGATAGATAATCAGATATTTGAGCTAACACATTATTATGATCATTTTGAATTATTTTGATAGAATCTGTTAATTGATCTTTTTTAGAAAATGTTTCAATCATTATTGTTTGAGAAAAAGGTTCTTTTTGAGAATAATAACTAGGGTCTTTTTCAACTGTTTTTAATAAACTATCTAAATCCACTTTACTAAAATCAATGTCTTCAAAATCAATTAACTCTTTTTCTATTTGAATCATTCCTAATGGTTCTTGATTATTTGAAACAAACATAGATAATGTTTCACCATCAAAATTTTTTTCATATTTTATATTGTGTAATCTTAATTCCATACTTATCTTATACATTAAATCTAAAATGGCAAATATCACCATCTTGCATAATGTAATCCTTTCCTTCTAATCTAGCACGACCTGCTTCTTTTACTTTTAATTCACTTCCACATTTTATTAAGTCATCATATGACATTACTTCTGCTCTAATGAAACCTTTTTCAAAGTCAGAGTGAATAATACCAGCACATTCTTTTGCATTCATGCCCTTTTTAAAAGTCCATGCTCTTACTTCATCAGTTCCTACTGTAAAATAAGTAGCTAATCCAAGTAAATCATAGGTTGCTTTAATTAATTGATCCAAACCACTCATTTCAATTCCTAAAGCTAATAGCATTTCTTTGTGATCATTATCATCTAATTGACTTAACTCTTCTTCAATTTTAGCACATACTTTTATTACTTTAGCATTTTCTAAAGCAGCATATTCTTTTACTTTTTTTACATATTCATTATCTTCAGTTGATACTTCTTCTTCATTGATATTAGCCATATAGATAATTGGCTTTAATGTTAAAAAGTTATAAGACTTTATCGCTAATTTTTCTTCTTTCGTAAAGTCAACCATTCTTAGTGACTGATTTTTCTCAAGTGCTGATTTTGCTTTCTTTAAAGCCTCTAATTCGACTAAGTCATCTTTATCTTTTCCAGCTTTTGCTTTCTTTTCAATTTTTTCTATTCGATTACCAATACTTTCTAAATCAGCAAGTATTAATTCTAAATTAATAATTTCAATATCACGAATTGGATCTACTTTTCCCTCTACATGAATAATATCACTGTTTTCAAAACATCTTACTACTTCAACAATAGCATCTGTTTCTCTAATATGTGATAAAAATTTATTACCTAATCCTTCTCCTTGACTAGCTCCTTTTACTAAGCCCGCAATGTCTGTAAACTCAAATGCTGTTGGTATTAATCTAGCAGGTTGATACATATCATTTAAGATATCTAATCTCTCATCTGGTACAGTAACTACTCCAACATTTGGTTCGATAGTTGCAAAAGGATAATTGGCAGCTAAGATATTTTTTTTGGTAATTGCATTGAATAATGTTGATTTTCCTACATTTGGTAGTCCAACGATTCCAGCCGTTAATCCCATAATAATCTCCTCTCAATTAATTTTATGTTTTATATTTTAGCACTTTTCATAGAAAAAGACAACAACTGTTGCCTCTATAGTGTTGGGTATATATGATTGCCAATTGGTAAACCTGTTATATACCATAATAAGATAATAGCTAGCCAAACTAGACTAATAATTATACAGTATGGTGTAATTAATTTAAGTGCTCTACCTATAGTAATTGGTCTTCTTTTATTAGAATTATAAATATTTAAATAACCTACAAAAATAACGAAATAAGTTAAAAGTGGCGTAATACCTTTGGTCATAGAATCTGTTGCTCTTAATATAAATTGACTGAATTCTGGAGAAATATTAGCTTGCATTAATTTAGGGACTACAATTGGAGCTAATATGGTCCATTTAGCAGTTGGCGTTGTATTAAATAAGTTAACTATAGCAAAAATTATCACTACCATAATAATTAATGGAATTCCTGAAAAGTTTAAACTGTTAATCAGGTTAGCAGACCATGCTGTTAAAATTGTCGCAATATTTGTTTTTCTAAAAACTGCTATAAATTGAGTAGCAAAGAATACCATTGGTATTAGAGCCGTAACTTCTACCATATATTTACTAGAATCTACTAATAACTCTTTATCATTTTTTATGGTCTTAGCACCTATTCCATAAGCAATTCCTGTTGCAATAAAGAATAGAGATACCATATAAGTAAATCCATCTTGGAAATAAGAATTGGCACCAAATACTTGATCTAGATAGGTATACTCAGTCATATCTAGTAACATTCCCGAAAATGGTAAATTTGGAATTAAAGAATAAATAAAGAATAAAGCAAAGATGATAGATGTTATCATTGCATATTTCATGCCCTTTTTTTCATGAATTTCTTCTGCTAGTTTTCTTTGTTCTGCTTCTTCAACACTTTCAATTATTTCTATTTCATGAGTTCGTGCCAAATCGTTTGTATCTTTATATCTACCTAATTTAGGAATAATTATTTTTTCTATAATGATTGTACCAACAATTGATAAAATAATAGAAGTTACTATAATAATAATTAAATTTGATGTTAAGGCTACATGATAAGATTTATCTATTAATCTTGCCGCTATTTCAGTAGTAGAAACTAAATTTACTTCCATAGAGCCAACAAAAACGGTTACTCCATAACCAAATGCTACTCCACAAAAGGCAGCTATTATACCAGCAATTGGGTTTCTATTATTTTTTAGAAATACTAGGGCCGCAATTGGTATTAAAATTACATAACCAACATCATTGATTAAACTAGAAATAGTTGCTAGGAAAATGATTATAAAGGTTATTTTTTTATTATCAATTTTTACTAATACTCTTTTAATAAAAGTATCTATTAATCCTGTTGCTTGCGCAATTCCTAAACCTATTAATGATATTAACAAGGTACTTAATGTTGTAAAACTTATAAAATTTTTAGCAGCATTACTTATGATATATTTTAAACCATTAAATCCAAATAAATTTTCTACTGTAACTAATGTTTTTTCTAATTCACCAGTAGTGGGATTTAAAGTTGAATAAGTAGCTTGCATTTGAAATAAAGAACAAATTCCACTTAGTATCATTACTAAAAAAGTTAATAAAATAAAGGTAGTTACTGGATGTAAGTAAAACTTCTTCAGCTTTAATTTTTTCTTCTCTCTCATAGACTAAATTTCACTACTTTCTACTTTTTTTAATTTTCGATTAAATTCGATTCTTGGTATCATAACGATTCTTCCACAATTTAGACATTTTATTTTTATATCTACACCTAGTCTTACAATTTCCCAAAGATTAGCACCACATGGGTGACCTTTTTTCATGATAACTTTATCACCTAGTTTGTATTCTTTAATTTCCATGGTGCACCTCTAATTGTGGATATGGAATTTTAATATTTTCTTTATCCAATCTTTCTTTTACTTCTTTTCTGATTTTTCTTTCTATTTCAAAATGTTCCATTGAAACTGTAGGAGCAATCATACGATATTTCACAGAGCTAGATGCTAATTCTTGAATACCTAATAATTCTACTTTACCTTTTAGTTTAGGTAAAGTTTTCGTTAATTCTGTTGCAAGTTCTGTTAATACTTTTTCTACTTTTTCATTATCTTCTTCATAGCTTACATCAATATCAACAATTGCTAAAGAGTTTTCCATACTATAATTAATTACTTCAGTAGCGTTACGATTAGCAACTATTTTTACTTGGCCTTCATAATTTTTAATTTTTGTGGTTTTTAATCCTAGAAAAATAACTTCTCCTTTAAAGCCATTAATAGAAATTGTATCACCAATAGCGTATTGATTTTCAAAAATAATACTAAATCCAGCAATAATATCTTTTGCTAAATCCTGTAAAGCTAATCCTAAAACAACTCCTACAATTCCTAATCCTGTTAATACAGATGTAACATCAACACCGTATACTGTCAAGATTGCTAGAATTAAAAATATAATAACAGTATATTTTGTGATATTTTTTAATAGCACTTTAAAAGTTTCTGATTTTTTATAGGCGTAGCTATTTTTGAAAAAGTTTTCTTGTTTTTTGGCAACTACTTTTTCTACAATATTAACTAAGATACCATTGATTAAAATAGCTACACATATATATATGATTGGTAAATATACCTGAGGAATTAAAAATTTTTCTAACATTAGTTATCTAGTCCTATAATTTCTAAGATTCTATTTAAATCGTTAGAATTAGCAAAATATAGTTCCATTTTATTATTTTTAATTTTCACTTTTGTTCCTAATTTCTCAGATAATTCTTCCTCTATTACCTTATACTCATTACGATTCGTATCATGTCTTACTTGTGTATTTTTCTTTTCAATCGTTGTATCTGTATGTGATAAATCTTCTATTTCACGAACACTTAGGCCATCTACTATGATTTTATCAGCTAATTCTTTTATTTTCTCATTGTTGTCTATTTTACTTAGGACACGGGCATGACTCATAGAAATTTTTCCGTCCATAATCATATCTTTTACTTCTTCTGGTAATGTTAATAATCCTAACATATTTGTGATATGACTTCTACTTTTTCCTAATCTTTCAGCAAGAGATTCTTGGGTTAAATGTAATTCATCTAATAACTTTTTATAAGCCATTGCTTCTTCTAAAGCATTTAGATTTTCTCTTTGTAAGTTTTCTAAAAGAGCTATTTCCATCATATCTTGATCTGAAAAATCACGAATAATAGCAGGTATCGTAGTTTTTCCGGCTAGAATAGATGCTTTTACGCGTCGTTCACCAGCTATTATTTCATAGCCTTTGATACTTTTTTTAGCAATAATTGGTTGAAATACGCCATGTTCTTTAATAGAATTTGCTAATTCTTGTAGAGCATTATCATCAAAGTTTTTTCTAGGCTGATAAGGATTACTTCTTAATTCTGATAAAGGAATTTCTACAATTTCTTCATTGTTAGCTGTCTCTACTATTTTTTCTTCTATTTTTTCATAATCCATTGGTTCATTATTGAATAATTCTTCTAGGCCTCTACCTAGAGCTTTTCTTCTAGATGTCTCCATTTCTTGCAATCACTTCCTTTGCTAAATTTATATAAGCCTCTGTTGCCCTATGTTTTGGGTCATAAGCTAATATTGGTTTTCCATGTGAAGGAGCTTCTGTTAACTTTATTAATCTTGGAATGATAGTGTTGTATACTCTTTCTTTAAAGAATCTTCTTATATCTTCTACAACTTCTAACCCTAATAAAGTTCTTGAATCTAACATTGTTAGTAAAACACCTTCAATATCAAGGTTTGGATTTAAATTTTTCTGTGCTAACATAATAGTATTTAATAATTGAGTAATACCTTCTAGAGCGAAGAATTCACATTGAACAGGAATAATTACAGAATCTGATGCTGTTAGAGCATTGGTTGTAATTAGTCCTAGTGATGGTGGGCAATCAATAATAATGTAATTAAATAAGTCTTTAATAGGATCTAAGTAAGTTTTTAACTGTGCATTTTTGGCAAATCCTTGACTTGATTTACTCTTTTCTATTAATTCCATATCTAATCCAGCTAAGTTAATTGTTGCTGGTAAAACATAAAGATTTTTGTATTTAGTTTTAATAATTGCCTCTGTTATTTCACATTTACCAGTTAATACCTCATGTACACTATTTGTAATATCGCCTTTATTAATACCTACCCCTGTCGTTGTATTACCCTGTGGGTCAAGGTCTATTAATAATACCTTTTTTCCTAAATATGCCAGTGATGCAGAAAGATTAATACTTGTTGTTGTTTTTCCTACTCCACCTTTTTGATTTACTAATGAAATTATCTTCCCCATACTACCACCTTTTCTTTTGTACCATTCTATTTTAACAAATAATAGTTAATTATGAAATGTTTTTCGAAAAAAAAAGTAGAACTTCTACTTTTTATTTATCTTTTTCAATATTAATGATGACTTGATAATTGTTTTCGAAGTCTTTTTCTTCTAAATTTAAATGGAATCCTTTTTTATTAAACTTCTCTACTACATTCTTTAATTCATGAACGATATCTTCTAAACTATATGTCTTAGTAGATTTTAATAATTCATCTATCATTTTAAAATCTGACTCAGGTTGTTTTGGTCTTTCTACATTCACAATCTTAACTGGTTCTTCTTCTATTTCATCTTCCTCTAAACTTTCAATAGGGTTAGGAGATGGTAATGGTATATTAAACCAATCATCATCATTTTCTTCTTCTTTAGGTTCACTAATAATAGGATTTATGTCTGGTTTACTAACTTCTACTTTAGGACCACTTTCTTCAACAATTGCAATATTATCTTGTGCCATAACAGATGGACTAGTAACTTCTCCTTTTATATTTCTAATTTCATTATCAAGTTCTCTTACAGTCATACGGTTTGAAATAATTTTTCTTAACATTGTGATTTGTTCTTCACTAGTATCTAGATTTAATAAACTTCTAGCATGACGTTCTGATATTTTATCTTGTAATAATGCTTCTTGTACTTCATCTGGTAAAGATAATAAACGCATTTTATTGGCAATAGCTGCTTGAGATTTTCCCATAGTACGACCTAATTCTTCTTGTGTCATAGAGTCTAATTCTAGAATTTTTTGATATGTTCTTGCTTCTTCTATTGCTGATAAGTCTTTTCTTTGTAAGTTTTCTAGTAATGCTACTTTAGAAGCCTCTTTATCATCTAAATTTCTAATAATTGCAGGAATTTTAGTTAATCCAGCCATAGTAGATGCTTTATATCTTCTTTCTCCAGCTATAATTTCATATTTATCGCCAATTTTTCTAACAATAATTGGTTGAATTACTCCATGTTCTTTAATAGAAGCTGATAGTTCTCTCAATGCTTCTTCATTAAAAACTTCACGTGGTTGAAAACGGTTAGGAATAATATCATCTAGGTATAAGTCTACAACTTCTCTATCCATAATTACCCTCTTTTCATTCTTTCTACTCTTTTATTCTATAAACATTATAGCATAATTTTACACTCTTACAAGAAAAAAAGTCAAATTTAGGCGTTTTGACTTCTTATTATTTTTATTTTTATTTCATTTTTTCTATTCTTCTTGGATACAAATTATTAGTTATTTTTTGTTTTTGAATCATAATAATGTTACGAATACTATTTTCAATTGGTAAATAGAAGGTTTCTATTTTTTCTATTTTACTATCTAATTTTTTTAATATTTCCGTACTATTTTCAATTTCTTCTTCAATATTTGCTTTCATTGCAATAAATAAACCATTTACTTTTACCATTGGAATACATAATTCTGATAATATTTTAAGATTAGCTACTGCTCTTGCTGTTACAATATCAAACTTTTCACGATTTTGTTTGGCATAATCTTCTGCTCTAGTATGGATAGCTTCTATATTTTTTAAATCCAATTCTTTTATTATTTCATTTAAGTAATTTACTCTTTTTTGAAGAGAATCTAGTAAAGTTATTTTTAAATTAGGAAAACAAATTTTTAAAACAATTCCTGGAAATCCAGCACCACTACCAACATCACATAAAGTTAAGTCTTGTTTTAAATCTATTACTTTACTAAGTGTTAGACTATCATAGAAATGTTTTAAGTAAACATCTTCTTTTTCTATTATTCTAGTTAGATTCATTTTTTGATTCCATGAAATTAATAATTCATAAAATTGATTTAATTTTTCTAACTGTTGACTGGTTAATTCTATACCTAATTTTTTTGTTTCTTCTATAAATAAATCTAAATTCATATTCTTTTTTCCTTTTTTAAATAAACCATTAATATAGAAATATCAGCAGGATTAACACCACTAATACGAGAAGCTTGTGCAATAGTAGTTGGTCTTACTTGGGTTAATTTTTGTCTTGCTTCACTAGCTAAGTTATGAACATTATCATAGTTTATATCTTCTGGTATTTTTAATTTTTCTAAGTCTAACATTTTTTCTGCTTCTCTATTTGCTTTTACAATGTAACCTTCATACTTATCCATTATTTCAACTTGTTCTACTACTTCATCACTATAGTTAATATCTATAAAGTGTTTTATGTTAGTAAATGTTATTTCTGGTCTTTTTAATAATTCATATAATGTAATACCATCTAATAACTTAGTTGAATTAATACTAGTTAAATACTCATTGGTATCTTTTGTAGGAGTGATTTTATTTTCTTTTAATAAATTAATTAATTCTTGAATTTGTGTTTTCTTTTCTAAAAACTTTTGATATCTTTCTTCTGTTATTAAACCTATTTCATGACCATATTCTCTTAATCTTAAATCAGCATTATCATGACGAAGTAATAGACGATATTCAGCACGAGATGTTAACATACGATATGGCTCTTTGGTACCTTTTGTTACTAAATCATCAATTAATACACCAATATAAGCTTCATTTCTTTTAAGAATTAATGGTTCTTGGTTATGAATCTTGCGAGATGCATTGATACCAGCTATTAATCCTTGCCCTGCTGCTTCTTCGTAACCACTTGTACCGTTTATTTGTCCGGCTGTAAATAGATTTTCAAGTACTTTTGTTTCAAGTGACTGTTTTAATTGTAGAGGGTCTATAGCATCATATTCAATAGCATAGGCATATTTTAATATTTTGGCATGTTCTAAACCTGGCAAACTATGAACCATTAAATCTTGAATTTCTTCTGGCATACTAGTTGAAAAACCTTGAATGTAAATATCATCATAATACAAGCTTTCTGGTTCTAGGAATAGTTGATGTCTTTCTTTATCTTTAAAACGAACTACTTTATCTTCTATAGAAGGACAATATCTAGGACCAATTCCTTCTACATAACCACCATACATACTTGATTTTTCTAGATTATCCATAATAATTTTATGCGTTTCTTTCGTTGTATAGATTAGATGACATGGTACTTGGTCTTCTACTTTATAAAGTGGTGTATTATCAAATGAGAAAGTATGTGGAACGCTATCACCCGGTTCTAGACTGGTTTTTGAATAATCAATACTATTTTTATCTATTCTTTGAGGAGTTCCTGTTTTTAATCTTTGAATCGTAAATCCATACTCTCTTAGTTTATCACTTAAAAATTTAGATGGTCTTTCACCGTGTGGACCACTAACTGTTTTTTTAGCTCCTCTTAGAATAACTGCTTTTAAGTATGTTCCTGTTGTTAGAACTACTGCTTTGGCATAAATCTTTTCTCCGTTTTCTAAAACTACACCTTTTACTTTATTATCTTCTACGATTAAGTCTTCTACTAGTGACTCTTTAATCTCTAGATTTTCTTGATTTTTCATAGTTTCTAGCATAGCTTTTGGATAAGTAATTTTATCACCTTGTGCCCTTAATGCTCTTACAGCTGGGCCTTTTTTTGTATTTAACATTTTGACTTGTAGACAGCTATGATCAATATTATTAGCCATTTCACCACCTAAGGCATCTATTTCTCTTACAATAATTCCTTTTGCGGGTCCACCTATTGATGGATTGCATGGCATATCAGCTATATTTTTTATATTTCCTGTTACTAATAAAGTTTTATTATGTAGACGAGCTGATGATAGTGATGCTTCACAACCAGCATGACCTCCACCTACAACGATAATATCATATTCCATTTTGATACACTTCCTCTTTTTTCTGGAATTATTATACACTATATTTCTAATTTTTTTAGTAGAAATAGAAAAAAATTATTTCCCGGGAAATAATTTTTGACCTTAAATTATAATTTTTGTATTCATATAACACTTTTTGTAATTTTATTTACCTAAACAGAACTGACTAAATAGTTGGTCTATTAATTCTTCTGTGTAAGTTTCACCTATTATTTCACCAAGTTTTTCCCAAGCACGCTTAATATCAATTTCTATCATATCGACTGGAACTTCATTTTTTATGCCATTATCTACTTCTTCTAAAATTTGATATGCCTCTTTTGCTAGTGAAATTTGTCTTACATTACTTAGATAAGTGTAATCTTGTTGTTCAAGTTCATTTAAATTAAATAATTCTACTATTTTTTCTTTTAAAGAATTGATACCATTTAAATCAATTGTATTTGTATAAACAATATTTTGATATTTAATATCATCTAAATTTATTTTTCTTTCTAAATCGCTTTTATTAATAACAACAATTACCTTTTTATCTTTGCAAGCAGTTAGTATTTTCTTATCTTCTTCTGTTAATTCTTCATTATTATTTAAAACAATAACAATTAAATCAGCTTCATTAATTAAACTTAAACTCTTTTCTACCCCTATTTTTTCTACAATATCTTCTGTTTCACGAATACCAGCTGTATCGATAATATTTAAAGATACTCCATTAATCGTAATAGAACCTTCAACTGTATCACGAGTTGTTCCTTCAATATCAGTAACAATTGCTTTTTCTTCATCTAATAATCTATTTAAAATACTACTCTTTCCTACATTTGGTTTTCCAATAATGATAGTTTTAATACCACTAGTTAGAATCTTACCGTTTTCAGATTCATTAATGATTTTAGTTAATTTTTCTTTTATTTCAGTAATCTTTGGCTTTACGATATCATTAGTCATCACAATTGCATCTTCATATTCTGGGTAATCAATATTTACTTCAATTGATGCAAGTAACTCTAGTATTTCTTGTCTTAAATTTCTAATAATATTACTAACATAACCATTTAAACCTTTGATGGCTACTTTTCTTTTAGATTCATTCTTAGAATTAATTAAATCCATTACAGATTCTGCTTGAGTTAAATCTATTCTGCCATTTAAAAAAGCTCTTTTTGTAAATTCACCAGGTTCTGCTAGTCTTGCCCCATTATTTAATACAAGTTCCAAAACTTTATTGGTAGTAGAAATACCTCCATGGCAATTAATTTCTACGACATCTTCTGTTGTGAAAGTTTTAGGAGATTTCATAACTGATACTAATACTTCATCTATTATTTCATCTTTATCTACAATATGTCCATAGTTAATGGTATGCGTTTCTACTTTTTCTAAATTTTTACCTTTAAATATCTTATTTACTATTTTTATGGCATCATTTCCACTTACCCTAATAATAGAAATAGCACCTACTCCTAAAGTAGTTGAAATAGCGGCAATTGTATCATTCATAGTAACACCTCTTTTATATAGCATATACTACCATTTTTTTTATAAAAAGAAAAGAAGATTATTCATCTTCCTTTGGTTTAATAACTACATAGCGATTAGGTTCTTCGCCTTCACTTTCTGTAATTACTTTTTTATTATCTGCTAAAGCAGTATGAATAATTCTTCTTTTATAAGAATTCATTGGATCTAGTTTTGCTTCTACTTTTGAAATAGCTACTTCTCTAGCAGTACGCTTAGCAAGAGATTCTAATTTATGTTCACGCTCTACTTTATATTCTCCAATGTCTAGATTAAATGGAAAATACTCTCCTATTTCATTATATAATACTTGTTTTAATAATTGATTTAAAGCATTTAATGTTCTACCATTTTTACCAATTAAAATAGAATTATTATCAGAAATTACTGTAATGTTTACTCCATTTTCTCTCTTTTTTACTTCTAAGTTACAAGTAAGACCCATGTTTTTTATTAATTCTTTTAAATATTCCTTAATATATTCTATTACATCGTCATGTCTAATAACTTCTATTTCTACTTTCTTATTAAAAAGGCTATTTTTTACTTCTATTTCTTTAATGTATAAATCTTTTTCTAATTCTTGCAAAGCAATTTTTGCATTGTTTATTGCTTCTTCTTTAGTTTTACCACTATATCTATTTCTTACTAACATCATTCTTACTCCTTTTTACAATTAAATTTTGGGCTACTGTAAATAAGTTAGTTGTAATCCAATAAATACATAAAGCTGCTGGCATAAAGAAGCCCATTACTAAGATCATAATTGTCATCATTGTAGTCATATTTTTCATAGGATCATTTTCAGACTGAGCTGTTGTTTTATTTAAACTAAATGAAAAATATGTTGTTAATCCAACTAATAAAATTAAAATAATATATAAGAAGTTTCCTTGATTTAATAAACCAATTGATGGAGTTGTACCAAGTTGTAATCCTAAGAAAGTTTCTTCAAATAAAGCTGGCACACGATTAATTGCTTCTAAGAAGGCAATAAATAATGGGAGTTGAATAAATCCATATATACAACCTGAGATTGGATTTATATTATACTTTTTATAAATCATAGTCATTTCTTGACTTTTTCTCATAATAGATTCTTGATCTGTTTTATTTGCATATTTTTTTTCAAGTCTTTCTAATTCTGGTTGAGCTTTTTTTAATAACTCTGACTGCATAGCTGTTTTTTTCGTGATTGGGTAAGCAATTAAACGAATAATAATACTTGTGATAATTAATGCTAATGCTGCACTATTTACATATTTATTAAACCATAAAATTACAAAAGCAAGTGGTTTTACAAAAATACTATCCCATAAACCTTCATAGCCACCACTAGTAATTTTAAATTCACTACATTTTGGATATTTTGATAAATCTACTCCATTTTTTTCATAAGTTTTAATGGTTTGTTTGTTTTCTGGTTGGCATAAAATATTTTCTGTTAAACTCTGTCCTGTTTCAGGATTAGTTACTACCTTTTTATTTGTATCTTTTAATGTTTTCGTACAACCTGTTGTTAATGTTAGTAATAATAGAAAAACTATTAATATCTTTCCTTTTTTTGATTTCATTTAATTCTCCTTTACTGTTATTTTCTTCATTATTTCAAGAAAGCTGCTTTCTAGTTCTTGATAGCTTTTGTCTAAACAACTTCTTTTCATTATTATAATATAATCTTTATGATTTTGATATAAATTTTGATATTTATCAATAATATTTTTTAATCTTCGTTTTAATTTATTTCTAATAACAGCTTTGTTTGAAATCTTTTTACCCACTGATATTCCAAAGCGATAATTATTATAATCGTTATCAATTACATATATAATATATAAATTATTTTTATAAAATTTACCTCTTTTAATTGCTTTTTCAAAATCTTTACTTTCTTTTACAATATTATTTTTTTTCATTTTTTCACCTATTTCTTTAAAAAGCAAAAAAAACCACTATTCGTGGTATTTTTATTTAGATAATCTTTTACGGCCTTTTGCTCTTCTTTTCTTTAATACATTACCTTTAACTCTTGAAAAAAATCCATGGGCTTTTTTCATTTTACGATTATTTGGTTGATAAGTTCTTTTCATTCATTCCACCTCCAGACATAAAATCTCCATTATTATAATAAGATTTTGATAGTTTTGTCAATTATTTCCGGAAAATTATTTAAAATTGGTCCATTTTCATAGTTTTCCACATTTTCCACAGCACTGTTTAAAACTTTTTTCACACTGTGAATTTAATTTTTTTTAAAATGTGGAAAAGTTTGTATTTATCTTATTCTATATGTATTTTAGTTGTGGAAAAAGTTGTGGATTAATTGTGAATTAGAAAAAATACAAAAATACCTATTTATTTTTCCACAGTTTTAAGTTAAAATAAGACTTGCAATTTTGAATTAACTGGAGTTAGGGGTGATAATAGGTGAATGTAAAAATAATATGGTCTAATTTTTTAAACAGCATAAAAACCGAAATGAATCCTCTGTCTTTTGAGACTTGGTTTAAAAATACTGAACTTTATGAATATAGTAATGGTGTTTGTAAAATTATTGTTCCAATGGCAATGTATAAAAAGCATTTAACTACTAAATATTATGATTTAATCGTTAATAATCTTAGTAATGTAGTAGGAGATAATGTTGATATTGAGTTTTATACACAGGAAGAAATTGATTATTTAAAGAATAATCAAGAAGATAATAATCCTATCAGTCCTATGTATACTCAAAATAATAAAGAAACTAATACCATTCATCATTTTGAAAATACTAATTTTTGTTCTAATTTAAATAAGAAATTTACTTTTGAAAACTTTATTGTTGGTAATACTAATAAATTTGCTCAGGCTGCTGCTTTAGAAGTAGCTGAAAATCCTGGAGTACTATATAATCCTTTATTTATATATGGAAATAGTGGATTAGGAAAAACGCATTTAATGCACGCAATTGGTAATTATATTACAGAACATTCTAGTAAAAAAGTTTTATATGTGACAAGTGACCAATTCATTACAGACTTTTTAGGAATTAATAAAAAAGATGAATACGGTAAAAATTTTGATTATGTATCTTATTTTAAAAATAAATATAGAAATGTTGATGTACTTATCGTTGATGATATTCAATTTTTTCAAAGTGCACCACAAACACAAAACGAATTTTTTAATACTTTTACTAAGTTATATGATGAAAATAAACAAATTATTATTTCATCAGACCGATCGCCAGATGATTTAAAATCTTTGGAAGACCGTTTGAGGACTAGGTTTTGTTGGGGATTAACAGCTGATATTTTTCCACCAGATTTTGAATTAAGAGTAGCTATTATTAAGAAAAAGATAATAGGGGAGTCTATTAATAAAAATATTCCTGATGATGTCATTGAATATATTGCTTCTAATGTAGGAAGTGATGTACGACACCTGGAGGGTTCTATTACGAGACTACTTGCGTATTCCACAATTATGGGTGGTGCTGAAATTACACTAGATTTAGCAGTTGATGTGTTAAAAGACTTTGTAAACAAAGGATATAGTGAAAAAAATAGTGTTAATAGAATTCAAAGAATTGTAGCAGAATATTTTCAAGTATCAGTTGAAGATTTAAAATCAAAAAAAAGAAGCTCAAATCTAGCATTTCCAAGACAAGTAGCTATGTATTTATGTAGAAAACTTACTAATGAATCATTTCCTAAAATAGGAATAGACTTTGGTGGAAAAGATCATTCAACAGTAATGCACTCTGTAGAAAAGATTGAAAAAGAAGTTTTAACAAATAAAGAATTAGCTAATATTATTGAAAAATTAAAGAAAGAAATAGTATGATGTGGATAAAGTTTAAAAAATCAAAAAGTTTTCCACAACCTATTTTTTAAAAATATGTGATAAAATAAAGTAAATAAGAAGTTTTCCACATTTTCCACAGTAATAATAATAATAGATAATAAGAAAGAAGGAATTAAATATGAAATTAAAAATTAAAAAGGAAATATTATTAGATGGACTTAATAAAGTATCTAAAGCTTTATCTACTAAAAATTTAGTACCAGTACTTGCTGGAATTAAATTTGATTTAACAGAAAAAGGATTAATGTTAACAGCTAGTGATAATGATATTACCATTCAAGTATTTATTGATAAAACAGAAGAAATGGAAATTGAAAAAGAGGGTAGTATTATTATTCAGGGAAAGTACATTCTTGATATCGTTAGAAAATTACCAGATGAATTTATTAATATAGAAGTAATAGATGAACTAAAAATTACTATTTATACTGATAATAGTGAATTTAATTTAAATGGTATTGATAAAAATGAATATCCTGCTATTAATTTAGAATTAAGTAAAAATCCTTTAATTTTAGCTGGTCGTGATTTTAGAGGTATTATTTCTCAAACATCATTTGCATCTTCTACAGATGAATCTAGACCAATCTTAACTGGTATTAACTTTAAAATAGTAGGTAATACCATGGAATGTAATTCTACAGATAGTTATCGTTTAGCTAGAAAGTTATTAACATTAAGTAATGCTGTAGAAGAAAATTATAATATCGTTATCCCTAGTAAGAATTTATTAGAATTTATCAAGATTATGGACGATAGTGAAGATAATATTGAATTACATATCTTTAATAATAAAGTATTAATTAAATACCAAAATATTTTATTTCAATCTAGATTAATTAATGGAACTTATCCTAATACAGCTAATTTATTACCTGATGAATTTATGTTATCTATTAAAGTAAATGTAAATGAATTATATAATGTAATCGATCGTGCTAGTATTTTAACTAGTGATAAAGAAAAAAATATCGTTACTTTTGAAATTAATGGTAATAAACTATTTGTTAGAAGTAGTTCTGCTGAAATAGGTAGAGTAGAAGAAAAAATGAATATAGAAAAAGATAACAGTGAAAATTTAAAAATATCATTTGTAGCTAAATATATGATGGAAGCTTTAAAATCATTTGATGATGAACAAGTAGAAATTTCTTTTGTTGGAGAAGTAAAACCTATTATTTTAAAATCTAAAAAAGACGAAGGTTTAACACAATTAGTATTACCAATTAGAACATATTAATCATAAATTATTATTTTTTCCTTCTTTCTACTTTTTTCGACATAGTTGTCTGTTATAGTAAGCCTCACAATTTTATTAGAAATTGTAGGGGGAGATTATTATGGAAAATTACGAAGTAAATGAAGATACTGCTGCTGTTATGGGAGTAAATAAGAATGCAACTAGAGTTATTGAAACAGAAAATGAATATTTTATTAATGATTCTGCTTATGAAGTAATGGATTATTCCTGTAGATATTTTGGTAGTAGTTATACAGGAAGAGTAGATGGAAGTAAAAAAATATTAGGGGCTAATTATAAGGTGCCTGTAATTGTTGAAGAAAGCTCAGATTTAATTTTTTTTCCGATTGCTTCACCAGAAGATAAACACTGTGTATGGTTATCTTTAAAGTGGATAAAAGATGTTTATGAAAAAAATGGTACTACATATGTGGAATTTAAAAATGGTAAAAGAATTATCTGTAAATGTTCTGTTGCTTCTATAAAAAATCAGATTATGCGTGCTTCTAGATTAAATACTCTTTTGAATGAAAGAAAAAAGGTAAAAAATAGCTAAAAAAAAGAAGAAAAACTTCTTTTTTTTATGTTTTTAGCCTTGTATTATGGTATAATGTATATGTAGGTATAGGAGTACAAAAAAGATATAAAAGGTGATAATATGAGTTTTTTTGGGGTTTTATATGTATTTATCAAAAATTGAAGTTACTAATTTTAGAAATTATCAAAGTGAAAAAGTTAAACTATGTGATAAAATCAATATTTTTATAGGAAATAATGCTCAAGGAAAAACAAATATTTTAGAAAGTATTTATATACTTGCACTTACTAAATCGCACAGAATGGGATTAGAAAACAATATTATTAAAAATCAAGCTAATTTTTGTAGAATTCAAGGAATGCTTCGTGATGAAAATTTTTTAAAAGAATTAAAAATTGAGTTAACAGAAGATAAAAAGAGAGTATTCATTAACAAAAATGAAATTAAGAAAATAGCTTCTTATATTTCTAATATGAATGTTATTATGTTTTCTCCTAGTGATTTAGATATTATTAAAGGTTCTCCTCAGATTAGAAGAAATTTATTAAATATTCAAATTAGTCAATTATATCCTTTTTATGTTAATTATTTAAATGAATATAATAAACTTTTAAAAAACAGAAATGAATATTTAAAACAACTTAGTGTTAATGGTTTTTCAGATACTAGATATTTAGATATTATCAATGAAAAATTAGTAGATAGAGGAGTACAAATATACTTATATCGTAAAAAATATTTAGATTATATTAATACGAAGATTGAAAATATTTTCTTTGAAATTGCTGGTGTTCGTAATTTAAATATTGTTTATGAAAATAATCTTGATTTAGTAGAATTTAATAGTGAAAATATTAGAGAAAAATACTTATCAAAATTAAAAAATAATATAAAGAGAGAAATAGCTCAAGGAATGACTTTATATGGGCCACATAGAGATGATTTTTCCTTTTATATAAATAATGAAAATATGAAGTATTATGCTTCACAAGGTCAGCAACGATTAGCAATTATTGCCTTTAAATTAGTAGAAGTTTCTTTTTTTAGGTTAGAGAAGGGGACTAGTCCTATTCTTTTACTCGATGATATATTTAGTGAACTAGATATTACAAAAAGAAATAAATTAATAGAATTTATACCAAAAGATGTACAAACTATTATCACAACAACTGATTTAAAAAATATTCAAAAAAGAGTTATTAATCGGGCTAAAGTTTTTATTGTTGACCACGGTAAAATAACAGAAAAGGTGGAATAATATATGGATACAGAAGAAAAAGTAACAAGTCATTATGATGCTTCGGATATTCAAGTCTTAGAGGGACTAGAAGCAGTTAGAAAAAGACCAGGTATGTATATTGGTACGACTGATGTAAAAGGTCTTCATCATTTAGTATGGGAGATTGTGGATAACGCAATTGATGAAGCATTAGCTGGATACTGTCATAATATTGAAGTAGTTATTAATAAAGATAATTCAATTACTGTAAAAGATGATGGTCGTGGAATACCAGTTGATATTCACCCTAAGACAGGAATTTCTACAGTTGAAACTGTTTATACGGTTTTACATGCTGGTGGAAAATTTGGTGGTGGAGGTTATAAAGTATCTGGTGGACTTCACGGAGTTGGTGCCAGTGTAGTAAATGCTCTTAGTAAATGGGTAGAAGTTACTGTATATAAAAATGGTAAAATCCATAAAATTCGTTTTGAAAATGGTGGGCATACTGTTGAATCTCTTCATGTAATTGGTGAATGTAATCCAGATAGAACAGGAACAACTGTTACTTTTAAACCAGATCCTGAAATATTTGATACAGATATTTATGATTATGAGACTTTAAAAGTAAGAGTGCGTGAATTAGCTTTCTTAAATAGAGGATTATCTATTAATATCAGGGATGATCGTGATTTAGAAGATACTACTGGGGAAACTTTCCTTTATGAAGGTGGCATTAGTGAATATGTTAGATTCATTAATCAGGAAAAGACACCTATTCATCAAGATATTATTCATTTAAGTGGTGAAAAAGATGGTGTATTCTTTGAAGTAGCTATGCAATATAATACTTCTTATAATACTAATATTTATTCTTTTGTGAATAATATTAATACTCATGATGGTGGAACACATGAAGATGGCGTTAAAAGAGCTTTATCAAGAGTGATTAATAATTATGCTAGAAAAAACAATATGTTAAAAGAAAAGGACGAAAATCTAAAAGAAGACGATGTTAAAGAGGGACTTACTATGATTATTTCTTGTAAGCACCCAAATCCTCAATTTGAGGGACAAACTAAGGGAAGACTTGGTAACTCTGAAGTTAGAAGTTTAGCTGATAGTGTTTTCTCTGAAGGATTTGAAAGATTTTTATTAGAAAACCCAGAAGATGCTAAAATTATCGTTAATAAGGCATTATTAGCTAGGAATGCTAGAATGGCTGCTAAAAGAGCAAGAGAAGCTACTAGAAAGAGTGATTTAGCTGTCACAAACTTCTTTGGTAAGTTATCTGACTGTAAGAGTAAAGATCCTAGTGTTTCTGAAATATTTATAGTCGAAGGAGATAGTGCTGGAGGTTCTGCTAAAAAGGGTAGAGATTCTATGACACAAGCAATTTTACCACTTAGAGGAAAAATCTTAAATGTTGAAAAAGCAAGACTTGATAAAGCACTAGGAAATGAAGAAATTAAAACGATTATTACTGCTTTTGGTACTGGTATTGGTGAATATTTTGATTTATCTAAACTTAGATACGATAAAATTATTATTATGACTGATGCCGATGTTGATGGTTCTCATATTAGAGTTTTACTTTTAACTTTATTTTATCGCTTTTTTAAGCCAATTGTAGAAGCTGGTCATGTGTATGCAGCGCAACCTCCTCTTTATAGAATTATGCATGGTAAAACTAGAAAATATGTATTAAATGATGATGAACTTGCAGATTATCTTAACACACTTCCTGAGAATGTGCGTTCTAAAGCTGAAATTGCTCGTATGAAAGGTTTAGGGGAAATGGATGCTGAAGAATTAAATGAAACTACTATGGATATTGAAAAAAGAGTATTAAGAAAGATTACAGTAGATGATTGTTTAGCAGCTGATGCAATATTTGAAAAATTAATGGGTGATGAAGTAGACCCTAGAAGAAAGTTTATAGAAGAAAATGCCGGTTATGTGCAAAATCTTGATATTTAGGGAGGCGTAGTATGGACAATAAAGATGATTTAAATGAATTATTAGCTAGAGCTAGTGAAGATGACAGTCAAGATAATGACACTAGTGGTGACAGTGATTTTAGTGTTAATAATAGTGTTAATGATAATAATTCTCAAGATGATATTGATAGGATAAAGTCAAACAGTGATTTTAGTGGTTATTTTCATGAAAGAGATAGATTAGACCATAACAATATTGTAGATGAAGTTAAGACATCATTTATGGAATATTCAATGAGTGTTATTAAATCTCGTGCTTTACCTGACCTTAGAGATGGTTTAAAGCCTGTTCACAGACGAATTTTATGGTCTATGTATGAATCAGGTTATACACCAGATAAACCTCATAAGAAGAGCGCTAAAACGGTCGGAGAAGTTATGGGTAATTATCACCCACATGGAGATAGTTCTATTTATGAAGCTATGGTACGTTTAGCACAGGACTTTAATCAAAGATATATGTTAATTGATGGACATGGTAATTTTGGTAATATTGAGGGTGATGGCGCTGCAGCTATGCGTTATACTGAATCAAGACTTGCTAAAATATCACTAGAGTTATTAAGAGATATTAATAAAGATACAGTTGATATGGAAGATAACTTTGATGCAACGAGAAAGGAACCTGTTGTTTTACCTTCTAGATTTCCTAATGTACTTGTAAATGGTTCTATGGGAATTGCTGTTGGTATGGCTACTAATATTCCACCTCATAATTTAAGTGAAGTTATTGATGGTTGTGTTGCTTATATTGATAATCCTGATATTGATACTATGGGATTGATGGAATATATTAAAGGGCCTGATTTTCCAACTGGTGGTATCATTCTTGGAAATTCAGGTATTAAGAAAGCTTATGAAACGGGTAGGGGCTCTATTACGATTCGTAGTAAAGCTACTATTGAAGAACATGGTAATCATAGTTGTATCATTATTGATGAGGTACCTTATGGTGTTAATACTATGGAACTTAAAAATAAGGTTGCAGAGTTAGTTCATAACAAAACAATAGAAGGTATTTCAGATTATCATACTGATTTAAAAGATGGTATTAAGATTACGATTACTTTAAAGAAAGATGCAAATGCTCAAGTAATTTTAAATCAGTTGTATAAACATACTAATTTTCAAATTTCTTATGGTATTATTTTCTTAGTATTAGATGGCCAAACACCTAGAACTTTAGGCATCAAAGATATTATTTCTAAGTATATTGATTATCAAAAAGAAGTAATTATTAGAAGAACTAGATATGATTTAGGAAAAGCTGAAGAAAGAGTACATATTTTAGAGGGATTACGTATTGCTCTTGATAATATTGATGAAGTTGTGCATATTATTAGAGCAGCTGAGAGTGACGATGAGGCTAGAAATAATTTAATGTCTAGATTTAGTTTAGATGAGATTCAAGCTAACAGTATTCTTGAAATGAGATTACGCCGTTTGACTGGTTTAGAGCGTGGAAAAGTAGAGGCTGAACTTAATGATTTACTAGTTAAAATAGCTGATTATAAGTCAATTTTAGCTTCTGAAGAGAGAGTATTAAGTATTATTAAAGAAGAAATGCTTGAAATTAAGCGTAAATATGGTGATGATAGAAGAACGAAAATTGATATGACGGCAATAGATTATATTGAAGATGAATCACTTATTCCTGTTGAAAACACTTTAATTACATTAACTAATAGAGGTTATATTAAACGTATGTTAGTAGATGAATATCGTACTCAAAATCGTGGTGGAGTAGGTATTAAGGGTATGTCTACTAATGAAGAGGATTTTGTTGAAAAAATGCTTAATATGGAGACACATGATTATATTTTATTCTTTAGTAATAAAGGAAAAGTATATAGAATGAAGGGTTATGAGGTTCCAGAATTTAGCAGACAAAGCAAAGGTTTGCCAATAGTTAACTTACTACCTGTGGAAAAAGATGAAAAGATTAATTCAATTATTTCACTTACTGCCAAGGAACATGATTATAATTATTTATTCTTTATTACGAAGAATGGTATTGTTAAGAGAACTGATTTATCTGAATTTGATAATATTAGAAGTAGTGGAAAGATAGCTATTAGTTTAAAAGATGATGATGAATTGATAGCTGTTCGTAAAACAACTGGGGAAAATGAGATTATTATTGGTGCTTCTAATGGTAGAATGGTTAGATTTGTGGAAAACGAAGTTCGTATTATGGGTCGTACAGCTTCTGGAGTTCGTGGTATCGACCTTGGTGATGCTAAAGTTGTTGGTGGAGAAGTAATTGTTGATAACGAACAAGTGTTGATCGTTACTGAAAAAGGTTATGGTAAGAAGACACCAATTGATGAATATCGTTTAACTCATAGGGGTAGCAAAGGTGTTAAGGCATTAAATGTTACTGAAAAGAATGGTATGTTAGTATCATTAAAAGCTGTTACTGGTGAGGAAGATCTTGTAATTATTACTGACAGTGGTATTATTATGAGAATGTCTATGGAACAAATTTCTACTTTAGGTAGAGCAACGCAGGGTGTTAGACTTATCAAGTTGAAAGATGATCAAAAGGTGGCTACTGTTTCTACTATTATTAAAGACGAAGAGGAAAATTTGGAAGCAGATTCAGTAAATGATGAAGTTAATAATGAGAATGTATCTGATTAGGTACATTCTTTTATGTTTCACGTGAAACTATTGCATTGGGATAACTTAAAACAAAATTGTTGAAAAATTATACATATATTTATATGTATTTTTTTTTAAATTATTTCCCGGGAAATAATTTTCCACAATGTTTCACGTGAAACATAGATATTTATGTATCTTTTTCAATTTATTTAGTGTTTATTACTACAATGTTCAAATAGTATTTATTTTAAATAATACTATTCAAACAAATACTAAATATATTTTTTTATTTTATTTGATTATTATTTAAAAATTTAGATATTATTAATTAATGTTTTAATTAATGATAGTAATTATTTTTAATCTAATAAATCATAAATTTTATTAAAAAAATAGTAAATATGCATTAAAATTATTTTCTAGAAAATAATTTTCCACATGTTTCACGTGAAACATATATAATATTTATTAGAATATTAAATCAAGAAATGTCATAATCAATATAATTACTAATACTTATAATGTATTTAATGATAATTATGTAAATATATTAATAAGTTAATAGTTGGA
>ERZ791884.29-NODE-29-length-216506-cov-37.577489_pt1 | contig 216506 bp, 165 predicted proteins | sample MGYA00509941_ERZ791884 | MGnify/ENA primary metagenome ERZ791884 (study PRJEB30046, sample SAMN00792095) | human gut metagenome | study: EMG produced TPA metagenomics assembly of the A metagenome-wide association study of gut microbiota in type 2... | reverse complement strand
ACTCGCGACCCTAACCTTGGCAAGGTTATGCTCTACCAACTGAGCTATTTCCGCGATTGCGGATGCAAAGGTAGATATTTTCCTTAAACCTGCAAACATTCCGCAGACTTTTTTCACACAGAAAAGTGTACATTTTCGCCAGGCATACAAGCAGACTTTTGATTATCAACTCATTCGCCCACGATAATCTTCATAAGAAAATTGCTTGAAAACTTCAGCTTTTCCTTCTTTTGTCCACATTGCAATGGCCGGATGGTGAATTCCATTGAACATATTCGTCTTTACAGTGGTGTAATGTATCATGTCCTCAAAGATGATTCTCTCCCCTATCTGCAGCTCATGGTCGAAACTCCACAGTCCCATATAGTCGCCGCTTAGGCAGGAGTTTCCTCCAAGACGATAGACATAAGGACCCGCATCACCCATCTCCGCTCCACGCACTGCAGGCTGATAGGGCATCTCCAGGCAATCCGGCATGTGGCACGTAAAGCTAACGTTGAGAATGGCAGTACGAATGCCGCGGTTTTCCACGATGTCCACTATCTCCGAGCTCAGCACACCGGTCTGCCAAGTGAAAGCGGAACCGGGCTCAAGAATGATTTGAAGATGCGAATAGCGCCCCTTCAAGCCTTGCAACAGACGGACAAGATGCTCTACATCATAATCCTTACGCGTCATCAGATGCCCGCCTCCTAAATTCAACCACTTAATCTGTGAGAACCAGCGGGAGAATTTTCCTTCCAAGTGCTCCAATGTGTGTTCCAGTTCGTAGGAAGAAGACTCGCAATGACAATGACAGTGAAAACCTTCAATACCCGCCGGAAGTTCTTCGGGAAGCTGGTCGGCCATTACACCGAAGCGGGTACCGGGTGCGCAGGGATTATAAAGCTCCGTTTCCACCTCAGAGTATTCGGGATTGATGCGGATACCGCAGGAAATGCCGCTTCCCTCCGCCACCACTACCGGATAAAAGCGGTGGAACTGCGAAAGCGAATTGAAAGTGATATGACTGCTGCACCGCATTATCTCCGGAAAATCGGCCTCGGTATAGGCCGGTGAGTACGTATGCGCCTTACTTCCGAACTCCTCCAATGCCAGACGGGCTTCGTAGACAGAACTTGCCGTAGAGTGGTCTATATACTCCCTGAAAATGGGAAAGGAACGCCACATGGCAAATGATTTGAAAGCGAGGATTATCTCCACACCTGCGCGGTCGGCCACACTTTTTATCAGTGCGAGGTTCTTTCTCAGCAATCCTTCTTCCATAATATAGCAGGGAGAAGGGAAAAGGGAAAAGTCTTTATTTGTCATTTTATATATATTTTTTTTACCATTTATGATTCCATCCTAATAAACACGCCACAAGGGGTTGACAAGCCCTCTCCAACGATTTAGTAAAACTTCGGAGAAGATTTACTAAATCGTCCTCCTCATTTTAGTAATTCTCCGGGGAATATTTAGTAAAACAGATGCCGCCCTTCTGCAAAGTCATTCTTTTGTAAACAATATTCATCACCCTATAACTTTGAAACGCGCGAAGCGCAGCAAAAGTTGTTTGTCTCCCGCATTCTTGAAGCGGATGGTGGCTTTCGCATTGTCTCCTTCGCCCTCCACTTTCAAAACTTCACCCAGGCCGAAACGTTCGTGCTCTATCAGTTGTCCCTGCTGTACACGGTTGGCAGACGCGCCGGCAGAAGGCGATGTACTTGCCGTATTTGCAGAAGGCGCCACCCGTTTCAGGTTACGTGGAACGGTCGGCGCAATAATCTGCTGCTTCGGCCGTACAGACACACGCTCTTTTCCTCCATACGGAGTATCTTCCTTATCAGGCGCAAAGCCTCTGGCGTTCTCCCTGCGGAAAACGGCAGCTTCCTCCTCTACCCTGCGGAACATTCCCGCATCCTGAGGCAGGCGCAGGAACCGTACGTCTATATCCTTCAGAAAACGGCTGGGACTGCCAAACTCCATCTTGCCGTACCGGAAACGCGTCTTTGCATACGATAGGAAACAGTGTTCTTCGGCACGTGTGATGGCTACATAGAACAGCCGCCGTTCTTCCTCCAATGCCCGGGGAGAGTCACCCACCATGCTGCTGGGAAAAAGATTCTCCTCCATCCCCACTACAAACACATTCTTGAACTCCAATCCCTTGGCCGAATGTACAGTCATCAGGGTTATCTTCTCATCGTCCCCATCCTTATCCGAATCCTGGTCGGTAAGAAGGGAAACTTCCGAAAGGAAGTCACCCAACAACACGTTAGGGTTTCCTTCCTCCTGCCGTTGGGCGCAAAAATCACTCATACCGTTCACCAGCTCCTCTATATTCTCCTTACGGCTCAGATTCTCGGGAGAGCTGTCTTGACACACATCATTGATGATGCCCGATTGGCGAATAATGTCAGCACCAATCTCGTAGGCATTCTTCTCCGCAGCATCTGTGATAAAGGCAGATATAAGTTCGCGGAATGCCTGCAACTTTCCCACCGTACCTTTATTGAAGTTCAAGCCATACGCCAACGGCTCACAAAGCACGGTCCACAAACTTACATTGTGCCCGGTGGCGGCAGCAATGATTTTTCCCACTGTCGTATCTCCGATACCCCGTGCAGGATAATTGATAATACGTTTGAAAGCCTCTTCATCATTGGGATTCACTATCAGACGGAAGTAAGCAATAACATCTTTGATTTCCTTGCGTTGATAGAACGACAAGCCTCCGTAAATACGGTAAGGCATACTGCGTTTGCGCATGGCTTCCTCAAAGATACGGCTCTGCGCATTGGTACGGTAGAGTATCGCAAAATCAGAGTAGGCATAGCGCTTTTCACGCCGCAGTTCAGCTATCTTATTCACCACAATATCCCCTTCTTCCACATCACTGTATGCCTGGTACACACCAATGGCCTCTCCCTTCTCCTTTTCCGAGAACACTTCCTTGCGTATCTGCCACTGGTTCTTTTCTATCAGGCTGTTGGCCGCGCGGACAATGGTCTGGGTGGAACGGTAATTCTGCTCCAGCTTGAAGACCTTCGTATCGGGATATACTTTCGTAAAGTAGAGAATATTGTCAATATCGGCACCACGGAAGGAGTAAATACTCTGTGCATCATCCCCCACCACACAGACATGCTGATGGTTCTTGGCAAGTTGCAGCACGATGCTGTGCTGTGCAAAATTGGTATCCTGATACTCATCCACCAGAATGTAACGGAACTGCTCCTGATAACGTGCCAACACCTCGGGGTGGTCTCGGAACAGCAGGAATGTGTAGAACAGCAAATCGTCGAAGTCCATCGCATCCGCCTGCCGGCAACGCTCCCAATATCTCTGGTAGATGTCGCGAAGCGCCGGAACCTTGGCAGCACGGTCTCCTTCGTAAGCCTCCTTGTTGTTGGCATAGCCTGCCGGAGAAACCAGATGATTCTTGGCATTCGAGATACGCGCCTGCACCATCCCCGGCTTGTACACTTTCTCATCCAGCCCCATTTCCTTGATAATGGAACGTATCAAGCTTTTACTGTCTGCCGTATCGTAAATGGTAAACTGCGAAGTGAAGCCGATATGCCCGGCCTCGACATGCAGAATGCGCAGGAACATGGAGTGAAAGGTTCCCATCCACAGATGGCGCGCCCTCTCCGGCCCCACCTGACGGGCTATACGCTCCTTCATTTCGCGCGCCGCCTTGTTGGTAAAGGTCAATGCCAGAATGTTCCAAGGCTGGTAGCCATTCTCCAGCAGATAAGCAATCTTGTAGGTCAGCACGCGCGTCTTTCCCGAACCGGCACCGGCTATCACCAGTGACGGACCGTCATTGTATAACACCGCGTTCCGTTGTCCTTCGTTCAGTTCCTCTATATAATCGGGCATATCCGTATAATCTTAAAATGATGATATTTTTTCTTCCTTTGTTTTTACGGAGGCAAAGATAAAAAAAGCTTCGGAGACGTACGAACATTTCTATAGGTTATAGTGTTTATATAGTAAAGTTCCAAAATTAAATAATTGAAACTTATGAATACAATATTAACGATTTTAATGATAACAGTTATGACTTACGAAATGCCAAAACTTCCCTACACCAACAATGCACTGGAACCTGTAATCAGTCAGCAAACCATAGATTACCACTACGGTAAACATCTGCAAACCTATGTGAACAACCTCAACAACCTCGTTCCGGGAACGGAATTTGAAGGCAAAGACCTGGTAACCATTGTTGCCACAGCACCGGACGGTGCCATCTTCAACAATGCAGGACAAGTGTTGAACCACACATTATACTTCTTACAGTTTGCTCCGAAGCCTGCCCACAGCGAGCCTACCGGCAAGCTGGCAGAAGCCATCAAACGCGACTTCGGCAGCTTTGAGAATTTCAAGAAGGAATTCAACGCGGCAGCTGTCGGCTTGTTCGGCTCCGGATGGGCTTGGTTGTCTGCCGACAAGAACGGCAAACTCCACATCACCAAAGAAGCCAACGGTAGCAATCCGGTACGCGCCGGTCTTGTTCCGCTACTCGGATTCGACGTGTGGGAACATGCCTACTATCTTGATTACCAGAACCGCCGTGCCGACCATGTGAACGAACTGTGGAGCATCATCGACTGGGATGTAGTAGGTAAAAGACTGAAATAAGTAACAAGGTCCCACTAAACATGTTAATGACGCATTCTTGAGCAACTAAGGTTCAAGAATGCGTTTTCTTGTTTAAAATAGCCATCTAACATATTTTAAAGAAATTCTTTGGCTTCTACCATAAGTATTCATTAACTTTGCTAAACTTAAAAGTTAAACAAAAGAAATGAAACTCATCGTAGTAACAGCACCCACATTTTTTGTGGAAGAAGACAAGATTATCACGGCACTATTCGAAGAGGGGCTGGATATTCTACATCTGAGGAAGCCGGAAACTCCCGCCATGTATTCAGAACGGCTTTTAACGCTGATACCCGAAAAATACCATAAGCGCATCATTACCCATGAGCACTTCTACCTGCAGGAAGAGTTCAGCCTGATGGGGATTCATCTAAACACCCGCAATCCCAAAGAGCCCCACGACTATTCGGGCCACATCAGTTGCACCTGCCATTCACTGGACGAAGTGCAGAACAAGAAGCATTTCTATGACTATCTGTTCCTAAGCCCGATATATAATTGCATCACAAAGTCCGGAGTCACGTCCGGCTTCACAGCCGAAGAGTTGCGGCAAGCAGGAAAAAGTAAGGTCATAGACAGTAGAGTCATGGCTTTGGGAGGCATTACTCCCGACAACATACTGGAGATTAAGGATTACGGATTCGGTGGTGCCGTTGTAATGGGTGATTTATGGAATAAATTCAATGCCTGCACCGACCGCGATTATCTGGAAGTAATCTGCCACTTCAAGAAGTTAAAAAAAATGGCTGATTGAGCCTTGCCTTGGACTGGCAAATCAAAATTTACCGTACTCTTTGTATTCAATACCGGCAGGCAACGTGAAATAGAAGGTGGAGCCTTCCCCTTTCTTAGACTCCACACCGATACCTCCCCCATAGTGCTCCACAATAGATTTGGTGATGGAAAGCCCCAACCCCGTACCTTTGATATTGTAGTTCATCTTCACAAACCGTTCAAAGATGGCATGTCTTCCCACTTCATCGATACCACAGCCTGTATCTGCCACATAAAAATAGAAGTTATGGTTGCTCAATCTCCTGCAACCGATTTTCACACTGCCCATTTCCGTAAACTTCAAGGCATTCCTCACCAAGTTACCTATGACTTGGGCAAAACGCACACGGTCTACCACCAAACGGCATTGAGGCAACCGTTCTACAAACTCCACCTGAATGCCCGTGGGATGCGAGCGCATATTCTCCGTCGTGCAGACTTCATCAATCAGCGCGTTTACATCCACTTCTCCATCGTTATATTCCAGGGTATTTGCCTCAATCTTCGAATAGTCCAGCAAGTCATTGACCAGTTGCAGCAGCGAGTCCTTGTTATCATTAATCTCTTTCAGGAAAGCCATACGGGTTTCTCTGTCCAGATTATCCATTTCGGCAAGCATGGTTGTAAAGCCTACAATAGCATTCAAAGGAGTACGTATTTCGTGAGTCATATTAGCTATGAAAGCATTCTTCAGCTGATTGGATTCTTCGGCAACCTCATTGATGCGCTGCAACGTCTTCAACCTTTTGCTCTTGCTGATGGAAATGATTATCATGATGACCAAGAGCAGAATGACAATTATCCCAAAACTATATACCAATGCTTCATTATTCTGATAGAAGTCATTCGTCCAAACATCGTATGCTGCCGTAATTGTCAATATCATCGTTTTTTGCTTGCTTATTGGAAACTATAAAATTATGGGAAGCAAATATACTAAAGAAAATACAAATAAATTAATAGAAACTACAGTTTTTTCCAACAAAATAGGCCGCATGCCATTACCAAGTAAAGCATGCAGCCCATAAATGTCATTATTCAGTATTATTGAAATCAGCCTTCAATGGCAGCCTGCGCCGCAGCCAGACGTGCAATAGGCACACGGAACGGAGAACAGCTGACATAATTCAAGCCAACTTTGTGGCAGAACTTCACAGAAGAAGGCTCACCGCCATGTTCGCCGCAGATACCGCACTTCAAATCCGGACGGATAGCACGTCCCTTTTCAGTAGCCATGCGCACCAACTGTCCTACACCATTCTGGTCGAGTACCTGGAACGGGTCTACTTTCAGAATCTTCTTCTCCAGATAAATCGGGAGGAAGGAAGCGATATCGTCGCGTGAATAACCAAATGTCATCTGAGTCAAGTCGTTCGTACCGAATGAGAAGAACTCGGCAGAGGAAGCAATGCGGTCGGCAGTCAAGGCGGCACGCGGAATCTCAATCATTGTACCTACCTTGAAGTCGATGCTGTCACCCACTTCTTCAAACAACTGGGCAGCCTCAGCACGAATCACTTCTTCCTGCTGCTTGAACTCATACAAGATACCGGTCAGAGGCACCATGATTTCAGGATGGGTTTCAACGCCTTCCTTCTTCAATTCCAAAGCAGCGCCCAGGATAGCACGCGTCTGCATCTGCGTAATTTCAGGATATGTATTTCCCAAACGGCAACCACGATGACCCAACATCGGATTATGCTCACAAAGTGCCTCAACACGTTGCTGGATATACTGGAGGCTTACGCCCATCGTATCTGCCATTTCCTGCTGTCCCTTCAGGTCATGGGGAACAAACTCATGCAAAGGAGGGTCGAGCAGACGTACAGTCACCGGACAACCGGCCATTGCTTTGAAGATACCCTTGAAGTCAGCTTGCTGGTAAGGAAGAATCTTAGCCAGAGCCTTGCGACGTCCTTCGGCGTTTTCTGCCAGAATCATCTCGCGCATGGCTTTAATCTTCTCGCCTTCAAAGAACATGTGTTCCGTACGGCAAAGACCGATACCCACCGCACCAAAATTACGTGCTACTGCGGCATCATGAGGAGTATCCGCATTGGTACGAACTTGTAGTCTCGTATATTTATCAGCCAAATCCATCAGTTCCGCAAAGTCACCGGACAGCTCAGCCGCTTTTGTCTCCACCTTGTCTTTATATACTTCACCGGTGCTTCCGTTCAAGGAGATATAGTCACCTTCTTTCAACAGTACACCATCCACTTCCACTGTACGCGCCTTGTAGTCGATGTTCAAGGCACCTGCACCGGACACACAGCACTTACCCATACCACGGGCAACCACTGCCGCATGCGAAGTCATACCACCGCGGGCAGTCAGGATACCTTCGGCAACTGCCATACCTGCCAAATCTTCCGGAGAAGTCTCGATACGTACCATCACCACACGCTTGCCGGCAGCATGCCATTCGGCAGCATCATCGGCAAAGAATACGATTTGTCCCGTAGCGGCACCCGGAGAAGCGGGAAGACCACGGGTCAATACCTTGGCTTGCTTCAGCGCTGTCTTGTCAAATACCGGGTGGAGCAGTTCGTCCAACTTATTGGGCTCACAACGCATCAATGCAGTCTTTTCGTCAATCATACCTTGATGGAGCAAGTCCATGGCAATCTTCACCATAGCGGCTCCGGTACGCTTACCGTTACGGGTCTGGAGGAACCAGAGTTTACCCTCTTGTACTGTAAACTCCATATCCTGCATATCACGGTAGTGATTTTCGAGTTTTGTCTGCAAAGCATCCAGTTCCTTATAGATTTCCGGCATAGCCTCCTCCATGGAAGGATATTTGCTGACACGTTCTTCTTCGCTTACACCGGCTAATTCAGCCCAACGTTGAGAACCGATTTTTGTAATCTGTTGCGGAGTACGGATACCGGCAACCACGTCTTCACCTTGTGCATTAATCAAATACTCGCCATTGAAAAGGTCCTCACCGGTAGCAGCATCGCGGCTGAAGCAAACACCCGTAGCAGAGCTCTCGCCCATATTACCGAATACCATAGCCTGAACGCTTACGGCAGTACCCCATTCGTCAGGAATTCCCTCCATCTTACGATACAAAATAGCACGTTCGTTCATCCAGGAGTTGAATACGGCACAAACGGCACCCCACAACTGCTCGTAGGCACAAGTCGGGAAGTCTTTTCCGGTTTGTTCTTTCACCGCAGCCTTGAACTTCTTCACGAGTTCCTTAAGGTCTTCCACCTCAAGCTCGTTATCCAGCTTTACGCCTTTAGCATGTTTCACCTCTTCTATAATAGCCTCGAACGGGTCTACATCTTCCTTGTTCACCGGTTTCATGCCCAGCACCACGTCGCCATACATCTGCACGAAACGACGGTAAGAGTCCCATGCAAAGCGTGCATTGCCCGTCTTGCGCGTCAGGCCTTCCACCACTTCGTCATTCAAGCCAAGATTCAGGATAGTGTCCATCATGCCCGGCATGGAAGCGCGCGCACCCGAACGTACGGAAACCAGCAACGGATTCTCCACATCACCGAATTTGGAACGCATCAGTGTTTCCACATGGGCAATGGCTTGTTCAACTTCATTCTTCAACAGAGCAACGACTTTATCCTGCCCCATTTCATAATATTCCGTACAAACTTCTGTCGTTATTGTAAAGCCCGGAGGAACCGGAACCCCTATAAGGTTCATTTCTGCAAGGTTAGCACCTTTCCCACCCAAAAGGTTTCTCATATCGGCCTTTCCTTCTGCCTGGCCGTTACCAAAGGTATAAACTCTTTTTTTGTCCATAATATAAATTTAAAGTTTTTGATAGTGATTTCTCTTTTCTGCTCGCAAATCTAAGTATATTTCGCAGACTAGAAAACTTTTTCAGAAAAAACTTTATGCTAAAATGCAATTTCGACATTGCAATCTTTAATATTTCATTTCATAGAGAGAAATCCCGAAAAAATGTCTATTTTTGCCGAAGAATTTATTAGATTGGTGTAAAAGTGGCAAGAAAGAGAAAAGAACTTCCCCTACTGGAGAAGGTGACAATTACGGATGTGGCTGCCGAAGGAAAAGCCATCGCAAAAGTCAATGATTTGGTGATTTTCGTACCATATGTCGTCCCCGGCGATGTAGTTGACCTGCAAATTAAGAGAAAAAAGCATCATTATGCTGAAGCCGAGGCTGTGAAATTCCATGAATATTCGGCAGTACGGGCAGTTCCATTCTGCCAACATTATGGTGTATGCGGCGGTTGTAAATGGCAGGTTCTCCCCTATTCCGAGCAAATCAAGTATAAGCAAAAACAAGTAACGGACAACCTCACCCGCATCGGCAAAATCGAATTGCCGGAAATCTCTCCGATATTAGGTTCAGAAAAAACTCAGTTCTACCGGAATAAACTGGAGTACACTTTTTCCAACAAACGTTGGCTGACGACAGAAGAGGTTCAGCAGAATGTAGTGTACGAACAGATGAATGCCGTAGGCTTCCATATTCCCAATGCTTTCGATAAAGTGCTTGCCATAGAAAAGTGCTGGTTGCAGGACGATATATCCAACCGCATCCGCAATGCGGTACGCGACTATGCCTACCAGCACAACTATTCCTTCATCAACCTGCGTACGCATGAAGGAATGCTACGCAATATGATTGTGCGTACCTCTACCACCGGCGAACTGATGGTAATCCTCATCTGCAAGATAGAGAAAGAGGAGGAAATGGCTCTGTTCAAGCAAATGCTGCAATACATAGCAGATACATTCCCCGAAATCACTTCCCTGCTATACATTATTAATAATAAGTGCAACGATACCATCACCGACCTCGAGGTACACACCTTCAAGGGAAAAGACCACATCTTCGAGGAAATGGAGGGACTGCGCTTCAAGGTAGGTCCCAAATCTTTCTATCAGACCAACTCCGAACAAGCCTACAACCTCTACAAAGTAGCACGCAACTTTGCCGGACTGACCGGTAACGAGCTTGTTTATGACCTTTATACCGGCACGGGTACCATTGCCAATTTCGTATCCAAGCACGCACGCCAGGTAATCGGCATAGAATATGTGCCCGAAGCCATTGAAGACGCCAAGGTCAATGCCGAGATTAACGGAATTAAAAACACATTGTTCTTTGCCGGAGATATGAAAGACATGCTGACACAAGACTTCATCAACCAATACGGCCGTCCCGATGTCATCATCACCGACCCTCCCCGTGCCGGAATGCACCAGGATGTAGTGGATGTCATTCTGTTTGCCGAGCCCAAACGCATCGTATACGTCAGCTGTAATCCGGCTACGCAGGCGCGCGACCTGCAACTGCTCGATGCGAAATATAAAGTGAAGGCCGTTCAACCGGTAGACATGTTCCCGCACACCCACCATGTGGAAAACGTAGTATTATTGGAATTAAAAGATTGAAAGTACAAGTAGTTTTCAATCGTAAATTGTAAATTGTCTAATCGTAAATTAAAACCAGTCGTGGCAAAAGAAAAAATTACAGCAAGAGCCCGCACACAATATACGGACTACATGGTGAAGGAACCGATGGAGCTCATGGAGTTTCTGGCAGCTAAAATGCCGGACGCCAGCCGCACCAAGCTGAAATCATTGCTGAGCAAACGCATTATATATGTGGACAGCGTTATCACTACACAATACAATTTTCCTCTGAAACCGGGTATGAAAGTACAAATCAGCCGTGAGAAGGGACGTAAAGAGTTCAACCATAAACTGATGAAGATTGTATACGAGGATGCCTATATCATCGTGATAGAGAAGATGCAGGGTTTGCTGTCCGTCAACACTGACCGGCAAAAGGAACGTACCGCCTATACCATCTTGAATGAATACGTGCAACGCTCGGGCAAGCAGCACCGTGTACACATCGTGCACCGCCTGGACCGTGACACCTCCGGCTTGATGATGTTTGCCAAAGACGAGAAGACCCAACGTACACTACGCGATAACTGGCATGACATTGTAACAGACCGGCGATACGTAGCCGTAGTGGTCGGCGAGATGGAAAAAGATGCAGGAACCGTGGTTTCTTGGTTGACAGACCGCAAGCTGTATGTATATTCAAGTCCGACAGATGACGGGGGACAAGAATCCATTACGCATTACCGTACCATCAAACGAGCCAATGGATACTCTCTCGTTGAACTGAACCTGGAAACGGGACGAAAAAACCAGATACGTGTACACATGCAGGATTTGGGGCATCCCATTATCGGCGACGGACGCTATGGACTGGAAGACGTAAATCCTATCGGACGCTTAGCCCTGCATGCTTTCAAACTCTGTTTCTATCATCCCGTCACGGGAGAGCTGATGCGGTTTGAAACACCTTATCCGGGAGAGTTCAAGAAATTGGTTTTGAAGAATAAGTAAAAAGCTGACATACAATAAAAAACGGAGCAATTGATTTGCTCCGTTTTTTATTGATAAGCATGTCGTCATTGCCGACGCATACGAAAAGGCTGTCCGTGAATATTATCTTGATATTCCCTCCAGCTATTATACCAAGTACCACTGAAAGAATAAGAATCAGCCATGGCTCCTTCAATGTAAGCCATGCTGCCATCATCATAGAATTCCAATTCCATCAGATTGTAAGCCCCACTAACCCAATTCCATCTGAAAAGCAAATAATTCGGGTCGCCATATGAACCAATAGTACCTTGGTTGCGCGCGTTAAAGGTCATAATCGTCCCCCTACCCCAAGTATATGCCCCGAAATCTATTTCTTCAGATGTATACCATTCACCGGGCAGATTATATTCCGTTTCTTCCTCACTATCACATGATGTCAATCCTAATACAAGGACAAACAACAATAACATTTTTGTGTATTTCAACATATTATTCATAAGCCATACTTTATTTATAATTAGCATCTACCATCATAACAACCACTCCATCCAGTTTACCGGATAAATAATGTTCGCGCACCCATACATTATCAAAGTACTTGATTTCACCGGCACCATAATTCAGAGTCAACCCCTCCATAGACTTATCCATCCATTTCCAAGTAAAAGTACGTGAAGTCGTTTCATAGGGACGGGACTCGCCTCCGCGATAATACTCCCAGATTTCCTGTCCAGAATTATCAGCCTTGGCAAACTTCAGCTGATGACTGCATAACACTTCAACTCCATCTTTGTTTTCCGTCTGATATTCTTCTATCCACGTCTTCCCACACAATTTGTCGTCGCTATTCTGCATGGTATAATATACATCATCCCCACAAGACGCCAGCCCAATCGTAAATACACACAACAGCAATATCTTCACATAATTCAAAGTCTTCATAAGTTATCGAGTTTAGTTAATACTTGCGGACAAACATACACAAAAAAAATGAAACACTTAATACTTCGCCTGAAATTTCTTGTAGAAGACAAGGAATAAAATAAATCCCATCAGTGCAAACGGTACGCCTGCCAATGCGGGATAACGGTATCCTCCACTCAAGGCAAGACCTCCGATATAGGCTCCGATAGCATTCCCCAAATTGAAGGCCATCTGCACACAAGCGCCTCCCAACATTTCTCCTCCAGGGGCCACACGAATCATCAACACCTGCTCCGGACTGGAGACGGCAAACAAACCTGCCGTACAGAGTGTCATCAATATTGCCGAACACCACGGATGGGGCGAGAGTAAAAATATCAATAATAAAATAACACATATCATCCCTTGCACCACCGTACCGACCTTCCCCGGAGTGTACCGGTCGGACATGCGCCCACTGACCAGATTGCCGACAACCATTCCGAATCCTGCCAGTACCATCAGCGCTGTAATGCTTTCCGCACTAAAACCGGAAACCTCGGTCAGCAACGGGGTGATGTAGCTATACCAGCAGAATACGCCACCGTTGCCCAAAGCCGTAGCTCCCAATATGAGCCACGGCGCCGGCTTCTTCAAAAAACGGAACTGTCCTTTAAATCCCGTGTCTTTCAGTCCTTCGACCTGCGGTACCCAACGCCAAATGTAGTACAATGTTATCAATCCCCAGGCACCTACCAGCAGAAACGTGGCACGCCAAGACAGTGTATGGCTCAACGAAGTACCCAACGGCACCCCAAACAGATTGGCCACAGTCATTCCCGCTATCATAATTGAAACCGCCTCCGAGCTTTTCCCCTTATCAGCCAATTTTCCCGCAACAATGGAAGCCACCCCAAAATAAGCGCCATGAGGAAGTCCGGAAACAAAACGTCCCAACAGCAAGACCCAATAATTGGGTGCCATAGACGCACAAATATTACCCACAATCATTAATGCCATCAAGACCAGCAGAATCTGCTTCAACGGGCGTTTACGGGCCAGGAGCAGCATGGGCGCACCAAAACAAACACCCAACGCATACGCAGAAATGAAATGACCGGCCACGGGAATGCTGATTCCCAAATCAGTAGCCACATAGGGCAAAATACCCATCATCGTAAATTCGGCAATCCCTAGCCCCAATGTGCCGAACGCCAATGCAATAAGACTCTTCTTCATACCTTAAAAAACAACCTATATTTTTTACCGGGCGCAAAGATAATGACATTGCATTCTCCAAATAAAAAGGATACCGAATTATTTTCAGTATCCTTCTTCATTTTTTATCTTATATCAATTGTATACCCACCTTTAAAGACTCCTCCCGGCGCCAAGTGCTGCATACAGTCCTTATCCTTATATTCGCCCTTATAATGGGCACGGTCACAACGCCCGTACCACGGCTCGATGCAGACAAACGGAGCATTCTTGGCCGGAGGCGACCACAACCCCACCACCGGAGTGTCGAAATACAGACTGAGATAGGGCTTCTTCTCCTTATTATATAATGTAACTTCTTTCACTTGACTGTTTTCCAGAATCAGGGCATCTTTATCAAAGGAGTGGATGTCCAAAGGCAGCAGGCCATCTGTCAACTCAAGCAAATATTCCTTATCCGGAGCGGCACATCCTTTCTCGGAGATAAGGATATAGTGCAAACCTTCCGTCTTATCAAAGCCGAAATATCCACGGTCCGTTGTCTCCGTATCATAGTCCGGGTAATAGAAAGCCGGATGGGCCCCTATCTGGAAGTGCATTTCGCGTGTTCCGGTATTGATGACTTTCCAAAGCACCTCAATCTTCTTTCCCTCTATCCGATAGCCTATCTCAAGGCAAAACGGGAAAGGATATTTCTTGCGTGTTTCCTCACTGTCAACCAGTCGATAGCGTACCTCATCTTCCAGTTCAAGCATCAATTCAAAATCCATATCGCGGGCAAAACCGTGTTGCGTCAATGCGTAGGAAACGCCTTCGTGGCGGTATTCATTCTCCCAAACGCTACCTACAATGGGAAAAAGCACCGGAGAATGCCGTTTCCAAAAAGCGGGGTCTGCCTGCCAAAGATATTCTTTTCCATCATGCAAGATACTGCATAACTCGGCCCCATGTGGGGAGACTTTAATTGTCAGTTCTGAATTAGAAAGTGTTTTCATATCATATATCATTTTGTTATTTTCTCATATAGTGTGGCATCTCTCCGGGTATTTCCATCGAAATCTCCACCAGGCCACCGACCACTCCGTCCTGCTTCCATGCCGTCTGATAAATCATTTTCCTGACACCGTTCTTCTCAATGGTGTAGGCATTCACTCCCCCCGTCTCCAGCAGTTCGCGTATCTTGGCTTGCGATTGCGGGTTGTGGCAATCAAAGAGATTCTTGCCTATCAGGTCACCGTGTTTGGCAAACGTACGGCATGCTTTCTCGTTCATATATAGGATGATTCCCTTTGTGTCGCATACAGTTACGGCACAGTTCATTTCATTGGCCCATTCGTACATAATTCTTTATTTTTAATTGGCTATTTTCTATGCACTTGAAATGCATTTACAGAAAACTCTTCAAAGTCAAATGTCCTTTTCTCTATCGAATTATTATTGCATTAATCCTCCTTCTATGAAGAAAACGACTTCATTCAATCGTTCTTTATTCGATTCTTCATCTTTGAAAATAGCTGGAGTGAAGATTATCCTATCTTGAATCAGATTATCTACCAAATCCCACATGACTTCATGGTACAGCATCACCATTGCCACTTTTTCATTGTCAATACCATATTGGCTTGCTAAGGAGCCACAATTATTCTTTAGTTCCGCACTGATAGAGTTTACCAATTTTTCAGTTATTTGATGAAAGCGGTCTTGCCGTTTCTTTATAATAGGAAATAATACATCTCCATTATCATCTACCAGCCCATAAGGTTTTAACTGAGAAACGAGTTTGGCATCTGTTACTTTTCCGAATTGTGCTATTTCATCAGCACAATGGTCCATAATGTCGTTGTCAGGAGCAATGCCGCTATTGATGTAAGTCAAAATCAAATTCTGTTCTCCGAAACCATTCGTACCGCATGCAAAGCCATTTCTTGATTCGTATAATACCCAGTAACAGCCACTCCAGCTTGTATAATTGTCAACATCCTCAAACAAGACTAACTTTGTCCACATTTTTCCATCCAGAAGGTATGAAAAAACAAGTGAGAGTACATTGTTCTTGAATCCCATTTCACTGATAGTTTGTGCCAATGATATAAAGTCTGCCTTTGTTTTGACATACATGGATTCAGCAATCTCCTTACTTAAGCTTCTTAGAGAATTGGTCTGTTCTTTGTCGAGAATGGGTATAGTAGCTTCCCATTTTCCTTTTGTTTTACTGACAAGTCCACCTACTTCCAATAACAATAATTGGCTATCAGAGCATTTAATACCCATTTCACGAAGTTCGGCTTGAGTACGTGGAGTCCGTAAATTGTATAGTATTTCCCAATTATTATCTGGCTTTACATAGTCTTCGGGCTGATGTCCGTTCACTGCAACAAACTGGGTTGCTTCCCATTCGCTATACGGTCTTATCGATATTTGTGCTTTAATCATTGTGGTAACGGACAATAAGGCAAACAACAATAATAAGTCCGGATAATGTTTCATATATCGCTTAATTTTAGTTTTGTTCATCATTCATGCACTTCTCTTATGTAACAAAGATAACGTTTTTTTCAATTCCTCTCTCAAACCTATAACAAAAAACTTCCCGACTACCAATAAAAAACTTCCTAACTACTAATAGTAAAGTTTGCAAGTATAGAGATAAAGAATTACCTTCGCCCTTGGTTTGTCTATCCCAAGCCTTGGGATAGAAATCCCCAACCTTGGCATACACATCCGCAACCTTGGGACAAACTCTGTAAGCCCCAATAAACAAACGAACCTCATAACAACGCTACCATCATGGCAGAATACAACATGCAGGAACTGAACCTGCCGGGAGAAGACGGCAAACGCATTCTCTACCCACGAATGAAACTATACGGGCAGGTGGACTTGGAAACCATCACCGAAAAGATAGCATACGCCTCATCCTTCACACGAGGAGACATCATCGGACTGGTGCAAGCCATCACCGACGAAATAGCCTACCAAATGGGGCAAGGTTACTCCGTGAAGATTGACAACTTAGGAGTATTCACCCCTGCCCTCGGTCTGCGGCAAGACCGTGAACGGGAGACGGGCGAAGAAGGAGACACCAAGCGAAACGCCGTCAGCATCTGCCTGAAGGACATACATTTCAAGGTGGACAAAGAACTACTGTACCGTACCGCTCGCCATTGCCACCTGAAACGTTCCACCGACAAATTCCAACGCTCCTCACAAGTGTTTTCTCCGCAGGAACGGCTGGAACGGGCAAAAAAATACCTGGAAAAGAACAGCTTCATGACCCAAGCCGACTATTGCCAACTGACCGGCTTATTGAAGTCTGCCGCCTCCCGCGAGTTGCGCGAATGGATAGCCAATCCCGAATCGGGCATCGACTACAAAGGACGAGGAACACACAAGATTTATATTCTAAGGAAACCATAACCCACATCCATTGAAGTAACAAAAACAATGAAAATACTACACACCAGCGACTGGCACCTGGGACACACCCTCTACAACTACGACCGTACCGCCGAACAGCAGGCCTTCCTACGGCAACTCACCCGCATAGTAACCGAAGAGCAGCCCGACGCCATGGTGGTAAGCGGAGATATCTACCACTACTCCTCTCCCGCTGCCGCCACGCAGAAGATGTACACCGACGCCATGCTGAACATCCATCAAGCCTGCCCCGGAATGGCCATCGTAGTCACCGCAGGAAACCACGACAGCAGCTCGAAACTGGAGATAGACAGCAGCCTCTGGCAGCACTTCGGCTTGAACGTTGTGGGAAACATCGAACGTACAGCCGAGGAAGTGAATCTGGACAAGCACATCATCGAGATAAACAATGAAAAAAAGACAATAGGCTACGTCATTGCCGTGCCCCACGTCTATCCGCAAAACTTCCCCCTGCTGGACACTGAAACACCGCGCGACCAACGGCATGCACGCTTCTTCCAGGCACTGCTGGACGAAGTGAAGAAACGGAATACGACACAGCTTCCCGTCGTCCTCATGGCCCATCTCTCTATTGAAGGCAGCGACCGTAGCGGGCACGATGAGAGTATCGGCGGAATAGAGTATGTTCCCCTCAGCGCTATGGGAGAAGGGTACGACTACCTGGCACTCGGACACATCCATTGCCCTCAGGACATCAAAGGCAGTCATCACCACGCACGCTATTGCGGCACTCCCCTCCCCGTCAGCTTCGACGAAACCTATCCGCACTCCGTCTCCATCATCGAGTTGGAGAAAGGGGCAGAGCCACAAATCAGTACAAGGGAAATTGAAAATCCGATTCCCCTCGTCACGCTTCCCCATGACCCGACACCTTTCGAAGACGCCTTGAAACTGCTGGAAGAATATCCGGAAGAGAAACCTGCATACCTCCGTCTGAACGTGCTGACAAAAGGCTACCTGCCCCCCGACTGCAACGAAAAAGCCTCGAACGCCGCCAAAGGCAAGGCATGCAAATATTGCTACATCAAGACTACCCGAGAGCGGCAGGCCGACACTGACGAGAGCAAGCCTATCTCCATCCAAGAGATGCAGGAAATGTCTCCCCTGGAAATAGCCAGACTCTACTACCGCGAAACCGAAGGAGAAGAGATGGACCCAGAACTTTGCCAGCTGATGGAGACTGTCATGCAAAAAGTGAAAAGCAAGAACAACTCCTAATCATTTGTCCGAACCATGAAACTCCAGAAACTGACCATAAAGAACCTTGCCTCCATAGAAGATGCCGTCATCGACTTTGAGAACGGACCGCTAAGCGAGGAATCCCTTTTCCTTATCTGCGGCGAGACGGGTGCAGGGAAGACAACCATTCTCGACGCCATCTGCCTGGCACTCTACAACGAAACGCCCCGCATGGACCATGCCGAGAACGAAAAATACAAAGACCTAAGCCAGACTTTCTCTGCCAAAAAGGAAGATGTTGCCATCAACGACAGCCGACAACTGATGCGCCGTAACACCAGTGAAGCATGGACGGAGCTGGAGTTTACCGGCTCGAACGAAACGCCCTACACCGCCCGATGGTACGTGGCACGGGCACACCGCAAGATTTCAGGAGCCGTGCAAGATGTGCGCTGGACACTGGAAAATAAGAAAAGCGGCGCACAGCTCAACAAAAAGAATGAGATAAAGGCAGAAATACAAGCTGCAGTGGGGTTGACCTTCGAACAATTCTGCCGCACCACCATGCTGGCGCAAGGCGACTTCACCAAGTTCCTGCAAAGCAAGGAAAGCGAAAAATCGGATATTCTGGAAAAGCTGACCGGTACAAGTATCTACTCCGAAATAGGTGCCGAAATATATGCCGCCACCAAGGAAAGACGGACGGAATACGAAAACCAGAACCGGAAGCTGGAAGGCATCCACATCCTGGCAGAAGAAGAAGTCGCTGCAATCAAGGAAGCCATAGCCACGCAAAATGCCGGAGTCAAGGAAGCCAATGAGCAGAAAACCATCGCCCTCGCAAAAAGGGACTGGCTGAAGAAATACTCCGAACTCCTCCTCACCCGTGAACAGCAAAAGAAAATGTGGGAAGGGAAGCAAGCGCAACTGCAATCGGACGAATTCAAACAGAAAGAACTCCTGATTAAAGAATGGAATGCCACCGCCGACGCCCGCAACTGGCTCTCTACCTTGAAACAGCAGCAACAGCAGCAACAACAGAACCATGCACAAGCCGGAATGTTAAGAGCATCCTTTGCCCGGCTGGACGGAGGAAGCAAGTGGCTATGCGGTTTCCTGAAAGAGCAAGAAGACAAGCTGCATCGTGCCGAGAAGTACTTGCAAGAGCATTCGCCCTTACTGCCCATGTTCGAGCAAAGCCAATCCATCATTACCGGCCTAAAATCCGCACTCGATGCCCAAACACGCATCGGCACCTACAACGCGCACCTTGAAAGACTGGCCGCGCAACAACCCGTAAAAGTCAAGGAGCGTACCGACAAGGAAGCTGCCCTCACCCGGAAAGAACAAGAGAACCATACATTGCAAAACGAAATAAACCTCCGGAACAAGCAGCTTGAAACCATGGACCGCCCTGCCCTGCAAGACAAGAAAAACAAACTCGATGCCGGACGGGAGAACCTGCTGCAAGCATTGAGCGCCTTGTCTTTACTGGCTGAAACGGAAAGGACACTGAACGAGGCAAAGGAAAACGAAAAGGCTTTGAACGCCAAAGTGGAGGCGTGCCAAAAGCAATACGTCCTCCTGCAAACGGCATTCGACAGCAAGAAAACAAGTTATGATGACATCCGCACCCTCTACGACAAGCAAAAGGAAGCCGTAGAAGAGTGGGCAAAGGAAACACGCTCCCGGCTTGTCGTCGGGGATACTTGCCCCGTGTGCGGACAAGAAATAAAATCGCTTTGCAAAGATGAAGATTTCCAGTCTGTCCTTGCTCCCATACGCACCTCCCTGGAAACAAAAGAGAAAGAATACAAGGAAACCGAGCAGGCATTGAACAACAACCGGACAGAATCCAATACCTACGGAACGCTGGCAGAGAATGCCCGTCAGTCCACAGCAAGAGCGCTCCGGAGCTACAACCTTGCCCACACTGACGCACAGGCCAAATGCGCCCAATGCAACGGCGTCGGCCTCTCCACAACCACCGGCGAAACCCTGAAGAAGCTACTGGAAGAGAACAAGCTGGAAGCAGACAAACTGAACGAAAAGCTCACGGAAGTTCAAAAGCTCAGCGCACAAATCATAGCTCTGCAACGGCAAAAGGACGAATGCCAAAAACATGTGGACGCTGCACGCCAAGCCTTCAACTCTGCCGACAGAGTGCTGAATGAGCTGAAAAACAGCATCGTCAATTACGAGTCGCTCACCGCCAACGAAAAGGAGAACATACGTGCCACCATGGACCGCGTCACTCCCCACATCCTCTGGGAAGGATGGAACACGGAATGGGAGAACTCCCCCCTCTCCTTTATTGACCGCCTGACGCAAGCTACGCGCAACTACCGTCTGGCGCAGGAAAAACAAAGAGAACTGAAATCCGCCATTGCCCTTATCCACAAAGAGCTGGAAGGGATAAACATCAACAAGGAAAGCATCGATGCCGCATTCCCCGACTGGCGCAACGCACCTGCAGCAACACAGGAAATGGAAATCAAGGACCTGGGGATTGCCTGGAATAATCTGAATACACAAGCAAGCGGACTGAAACAAAGCATATCCTCCACCGCAGAACAAATGGCAAGGCTGCAAAAGGATTTAACCGGGTTCTATGCCGCCAACCCCACTCTCGACGAGGAGCGTATCACCGTCCTATCCGCTTGGTCCGGCTCCCGGATAGAAGCATTGCGTGCCTCATTGCAGACACTTAAAGAGGAAGAAGTAGCTGCATCGACCGCCTTTCATCTGGCCACCGGACAAGTGGAAGAGCACATCAGCCGGAAGCCCGAAATAGAAGAAAACGAGAACCTCGAAACCCTGGATGCACTCATCGCGAATCTCGAAGAAAAGATAACCGTCGGCAACCAATCCATCGGCCAGCAGAAGTTACGCCTGGAAGAAAACACCCGTAACATCGACCGGATAAAGGAAGAAAAGGAACGTGCCGACCGGTTACGCGAAGAGTATCTGAAGTGGGACCGCCTCTGCCGTCACTTCGGTGACGAACGGGGAAAGAACTTCCGCAACATAGCCCAGAGCTTCGTCTTGAAAGAACTGCTGGCAGGCGCCAATTTCTATCTGCAACGCTTGACCGACCGCTACGAACTGGAATGCCAGGCCGGTTCGCTCACCATCCTGCTGCGCGACTTCCATCAAGGAGGTGCGGCACGTCCGGCATGCACCTTATCGGGCGGCGAAAGCTTCCTAGTATCTCTGTCACTTGCCCTCGGACTTTCTTCCCTCAGCCGCCAGAGCCTCTCGGTAGACACACTGTTCATCGACGAAGGTTTCGGCACACTGAGCAGCGACTACCTGAACACCGTTATGGACACATTGGAAAAACTGCACCAGATGGGCGGCAAGAAGGTAGGCATCATCAGTCACGTGGAAGGACTGAAAGAGCGCATAAAGACCCAGATACAAGTACGGAGGATAGACAGTTCAAGAAGCGAAATAAAAGTGGTGAATACCCTCTAAGCTGGTATCGGGATAAAGAAAACGAATGTTTTTTCGGCTCTTGATAGTACAAGCACCTGCATTATTGTGTATTTTTGCAGTCTCATAAAAAAGAAAAGACAATGAAAAAGTTCATGAAAGGAGTCCGGTTTACTCCTAAAAACTATTCCGACGAAGTAGAAGCCAAAATTCAACATTATAAGAAAGAAGGATATAAACTGCCGATGCGAAGCGCACTCCGCACCGAGGAGCAGTTGGCCGGTATCCGCGCAAGCGCCAAAATCAACACGGCCCTGCTGGATTATCTCTCCGAGAACATTCGCGAAGGCATGTCCACAGCCGAAATTGACCATATGGTGTATTGCTTCACCACAGACCACGACGCCATCCCCGCCCCCTTCATGTACGAAGGCTTCCCCAAAAGTGTGTGCACCAGCATCAACGATGTAGTGTGCCACGGCATTCCCAGCACCAGGGAATTCCTGAAAAGCGGTGATATTGTAAATGTCGATGTATCCACCATTTACAAAGGTTACTTTGCCGACGCATCACGCATGTTCATGATTGGCGAAGTCAGCCCCGACATGCAGAGACTGGTACAGGTCACCAAAGAATGCCGTGACATAGGCATACAGACCGCACAGCCCTGGGCACGCCTCGGTGACGTAGGCGCCGCCATCCAGGAGCATGCGGAAAAGAACGGATACAGCGTGGTACGCGACCTCTGCGGACATGGCTGCGGCGTCAAGTTCCACGAAGAACCGGATGTGGAACACTTCGGCAAACGTGGTACGGGCATGCTGATAGTGCCGGGCATGACGTTCACCATCGAACCGATGATTAACATGGGAAGCTACGAAGTCTTTATCGACGAAGCCGACGGATGGACCGTCTGCACAGACGACGGACTGCCTTCTGCCCAATGGGAAAGCCAAATCCTGATTACTGAAGACGGAAACGAAATATTGACACAATAAGGCGGACACTTCAAAACACCTATGGAGATAGTATTACTGATTATAGGGATAATCATCGGAACCGTAGTCGGCTATCTGGCGGCAGACCGCAAGTCTGCCGCACTGAGGGCAGAAATCAGCGGGACAAAGAAGGAAATAGAATTATTGAAGCTGCAGAAGGAAGAAGCCGAAGCGTTGCACAAGCGCATGAACACCGAGTTCGAGAATCTCTCCAACCGTATCTTCCAGAGCAAAGCCGAAGACTTTACCAGGCTGAATACCGAACACCTGGGCAATCTGCTCCGCCCGCTGGGCGATAACCTGAAGGACTTCCGCCAAAAGGTGGAACAAGTATACAGCACCGAAGCCAAAGAACGCTTCTCGCTGGGTGAACGCATCAAGGAACTGGTGGAGCTGAACAACCGCCTCAGCGAAGATGCCAACAACCTGACCCGTGCCCTGAAAGGAGACTCCAAAATGCAAGGCAACTGGGGCGAAATGATTCTGGAACGTTTGTTGCAAGCCTCCGGACTGATTGAAGGCGAACACTACTTCCGCCAGGAGTTTCTAAAAGACGAACGGGGCGAAGCCATCATCAACGAGGAAAGCGGGCAGAAGATGCAGCCCGACATCATCGTGAAATACCCCGACGAACGGGAAATGATTATCGACTCCAAAGTGTCGCTGACTGCCTATGCTGCCTACACCTCTGCCGAAAGCAAGGAGGAGCAGGCACACTTCCTGAAAGCACACCTGCAATCTGTCCGCTCCCACATCGACGAGCTCAGCCATAAAGACTACTCGCATTACGACGCCCAATCACCGGATTTCGTTATGATGTTCATCCCCACCGAAGGTGCCTACCTCCTCGCCATCCAAAGCGATGCCCACCTCTGGGAATATGCCTACAACAAAAAGGTGGTACTAATGAGCCCCACCAACCTGATTAGCGCCCTGCGCCTCTCGCTCGACCTTTGGAAGAAGGAGAACCAGGTAAAGAATGTGCAGGCCATCATCAAGCGCGGCACCATCTTATATGAAAAGATTGCAGGCTTTACCGACACCTTCCTCGGTATCGGCGACCGGCTGGCCAGCCTGCAAAGGGATTACGACAAAGCCTTCAACCAGCTCTCGGACGGTAACGGCAGTGTAGTACGCCAGGCCGAAATGCTGAAAGGCATGAGCCTCACTCCCAAGAAACGCATTTCTCCAAGATTTCTGCCCAAAGATACCATTCAAGAAGAAACAGAAGAGGAAAACGATAACATTCAATAAAACATCCAACATGAAAACTCTGAAAGACCGCATTCTCCTTCACCAAGAACCATTCATACGAGGTCTGTGTCAACAGGAATTACCACCGGAGAAGTAACAGCCATTCTGGCAAATGCACCGATTCATATCAAGGAATAAAGAAAAAGCGACGAAGAATCCACTCCACTTTCTTTCAATAGAGAGGAAATGCCCCGAACAAAAAACTCCGGCAAAGCCCTGAAGGACAAGCCGGAGTTTTTTTATCTCAAGACGGACAAGGAAGATTATCCGCCAAAGTTATCGAACATCAGGTTCTGAGCCGGAACGCCGAGGTCGTCGAGCATCTTCTCAACAGCCTTCGACATCGGGCCGGGACCACACATGTAGTATTCGATGTCTTCGGGAGCTTCGTGGTCTTTCAAGTAAGTCTCGTAAATTACGTTGTGTACGAAGCCCGGAGTGTACTTCACGCCCGCTGCATCGGCTGCCGGATCGGGACGGTCCAGTGCAAGATGGAACTTGAAGTTGGGGAAATCCTTTTCAATCTGCAGGAAGTCTTCCAGATAGAACACTTCATTCAATGCACGTGCACCGTAGAAGTAATTCATCACGCGATCTGTAGTGTGCAGTGTCTTCGTCATATGCATAATCTGTGCACGCAACGGAGCCATACCGGCACCACCGCCGACCCACATCATCTCCTTCTTGGAGTCGAATATCGGATGGAAGTCTCCGTAAGGGCCACTCATGGTTACCTTATCACCCGGTTTCAGGGTAAAGATATAAGAAGAAGCGATACCCGGCATTACATCCATGAAGCCCGGGCCCTGGTCTTTCGGCTTGAACGGAGGCGTGGCGATACGTACCGTCAGCATAATGCGGTCGCCTTCGGCAGGATAGTTGGCCATAGAATAGGCACGGATGGTTTCTTCGTCATTGCGGCACTTCAAGCCCAGCAGACCGAATTTCTCCCATGCAGGCAGATACTCATCACCGATAAGGCTCTTGTCGATGTCCTTATCATAATCCATCGAATATTTAGGAATCTTAATCTGCGCATAAGAACCCGGAACGAAATCCATGTGCTCGCCTTTGGGCAATGCAACGATGAACTCTTTGATGAACGTAGCCACATTCTTGTTGGAGATAACCTCGCACTCCCACTCTTTTACGCCCAGTACGCTTTCGGGAACCTTGATGGCCATATCGCCTTTCACTTTCACCTGGCAACCCAGACGCCAGTGATCTTGTATTTGCTTACGGCTGAAGTGCGGAGTCTCAGAAGGCAAGATTTCACCCCCACCTTCCATTACCTGGCATTTGCACTGTCCGCAGGAACCTTTACCACCGCAAGCGGAGGAAAGGAACACACCGTTTACAGACAGCGTATTCAGCAATGTAGAACCGGAAGCTACGTCCAGTTCCTTGTCGCCATTGATAGTCAGTTTTACATTACCCGAAGGCACCAAGAAATTCTTGGCAACCAGCAGGATAACAACAAGCAGGATGACAACCACGAGGAATACTCCAATGCTTGCTAATATCATATTCATATCCATTGTTTTATTCCTTTCTTTTAGATGTTCAAACCAGAGAAACACATAAATGCCATTGCCATCAGACCTACAGTGATAAACGTGATGCCCAGTCCTTTCAGTGGAGCCGGAACGTCAGAATAGGCCATTTTCTCACGGATGGCAGCCAAGCCTACGATAGCCAGCAACCAACCGATACCGGAGCCCAACGCATAAGAGACAGCATCAGCAATGCCACCGATGAATTTCGGGTCGCTCTCACCCAGCGTGATGCGCTGCTGCATGAAAAGAGAAGCACCCATGATGGCACAGTTTACAGCAATCAGCGGCAGGAAGATACCCAGTGAAGCATACAGCGAAGGGCTAAAACGCTCTACAATCATTTCCACCAACTGAACGATAGCTGCGATTACAGCAATGAAAAGAATAAAGCTCAAGAAGCTGAGGTCAACGCCTTCAATGATTGCGTTGGCAGCCAGCACCTTTGTCTGCAATAAATAGTTGACCGGAAGCGTAACCACCAACACGAAAGTTACGGCGATACCCAGTCCTACGGCAGTCTTCACATTCTTCGATACGGCAAGGTAAGAACACATACCGAGGAAGAACGCGAATATCATGTTGTCCACAAAGATAGAGCGGACGAATAAACTTATTAAATGTTCCATATCTCTTCGATAAATTAAGAATTAAAGAATTAAAGAATTAAAGCAATGAGAACTTGTACTGCAGCAGAGCAGCCCATTTTTCATTCTTTCATTTTTCATTCTTCATTTATTTATTACTGCTTTTCCTGCAATTCTTTGTGACGTGCACGCTGATACCAGATGATGCAAGCGCAGAGAATCAACGCCATTGGCGGCATCAGCATCAAGCCGTTGTTCACATAGCCCAACTTCTGCAGAGGTTCATAGTTCAAGATGTTGAAACCGAGCAGCGTTCCCGAACCCAGAAGCTCGCGGAAGAAGGCTACGATTACCAGAATCTTGGCATATCCCAAACCATTACCCACACCGTCAAGGAAAGATTCCCAGGGACCGTTCTGCATGGCAAATGCTTCCAAGCGTCCCATCAGGATACAGTTGGTAATAATCAGACCTACATATACAGAAAGCTGCACACTTACATCGTAAGCAAAAGCTTTCAGAATCTCACTTACAATAGTTACCAACGCGGCAACAACCACCAGCTGAACGATGATACGGATACGGTTGGGTATCGTCTTGCGCAGCAGTGAAATCACTACATTGGAGAATGCTGTAATCACCGTCACTGAAAGCCCCATCACAATGGCAGGCTCCAGTTTGGCAGTAACAGCCAAAGCAGAACAGATACCCAATACCTGCACGGTAACGGGGTTGTTCAGTCCCAGCGGAGTAGAGAATACTTCTTTATTCTTCTTTGAAAACAATTGTCCCATATTCTTATTCCTCCTCATTATTATTAGTTAAAAAGTTCTTGTAGCTGCTCAGACAAGCCTTCAACATGGCATCCACACCTACAGAAGTGATGGTACCACCGGAAATGCCGTCCACCTGATAGTCAGGTTTCTCTACCTTGCCGTTCTTCACAACACCGAGGACTACCTCGCCGTTCTCCAACGTTTTCTTGCCGGAGAACTCTCCCTGGAAATGCGTGCTGGCGATTTCGGCACCCAGACCCGGAGTCTCACTGGCATGAGAGAAGTAAACACCATAAACGGTATCCTTGTCGCTGTTCAGCGCAACATATCCCCAGATAGCGCCCCAAAGACCGGCACCGTAAACGGGAAATACATATTTCTTCTCACCGTCAACCTCTGCCACGAATACGTGCAGACGGTTATTTTCTTTGGCTTCCTTCTCGTAAGCGGTAGCAAATGCACCGGTATTCTCTGTCAGAGTACCGTCAACGTTCATCAGCATATCGCCCTTTACATATTTATTATATTCAGCTTCGGCATCCTTCACGTCCTTGATGTTGAGTGCAGCAAGAATCTGCTTCTTCGTGTCAAGTTCCACATTCTTGTTCTGCGTCTCGCGCAAGGAAGAACTTACGAATGCCAGCAGGAATGCAACGATAACAACCATTACCGAAGCATAAATGATAGTATAACTATTACTATTGGTATTCATTTCTTTTCCGGTATTTAATTGTTAGACTTGATTGCACGTTTTTCGCGACGGCTGATGTTACCCTGTACCACACAGTAGTCAATCAGCGGAGCGAAGATATTCATCAGCAGGATGGCAAGCATCATACCTTCGGGGTAACCGGGATTGAGCACACGGATAATGATAGCCATGGCACCAATCAGGAATCCGAAGATGTACTTACCAGTCTCTGTACGTGCCGATGTAACGGGGTCGGTAGCCATGAACACGGCACCGAAGCAGAAACCGCCCAGCACGAGGTGTTCGTACCAAGGCATCTGTGCCATCGGAGTGTCGGGACCGATTGCATTGAACACCCATGCCATGAAGGCACCGCCTACGAATACGGAGAACATCGTTTTCCAGCTTGCAATGCCCGTCCACAACAGCAGAATGGCACCCAGAGCGATGGCGATAACGCTTGTCTCACCGATAGAACCCGGAATAAGGCCGGTCACCATGTCCCAGGAGAACTCCGGAACGGCGCCCGAGGTAGCGGCTGCACCCAACGGAGTAGCTACCGTCAGACCATCTACCGACTGTCCCAGACCGAAGATACTGTCGCCCGATACCCAAACGGCATCACCGGACATCTTCGTAGGATAGGCGAAGAATAAGAATGCACGGGTAATCAAAGCTACGTTGAACACGTTCATACCCGTACCACCGAATACTTCCTTAGCAAAAATTACAGAGAATGCAGTAGCCACCGCCAGAATCCACAACGGGCAGTCTACCGGAACAATCATCGGAATCAAGATACCGGAAACCAAGAAGCCTTCCTGAATCTCCTCCTTCTTCCACTGAGCCACTACGAACTCAATGCCGAGACCTACTACATAAGATACAATGATTTTTGGCAATACAGCCAGAAAACCGTAGATGAACATTTCCCAGAAGCCTCCGGCAGCACCGGTAGCGTGGAAATGCTGGTAACCTACGTTATACATACCGAACAGCAGCGCCGGTACTAACGCAATGACCACCATCGACATGATGCGTTTGCTGTCAATGGAGTCGTGAATATGCGTTCCCGATTTCGAAGTGGCATTGGGCACGAACAGGAATGTTTCGAAGCCATCAAACACCGAACGAAATGCGTGGAATTTGCCGCCTTCCTCAAAGTTCGGCTTTATCTTGTCGAGATAATTTCTTAACGCTTTCATTAATATATTTACGATTTTACGATTTACAATTTACGATTTGCCATACGCCCCGATTATGCCATTTCGGCACGAAGCATATCGAGCCCTGCACGTACGATGCGCTGCACTTCCACTTTGGAAGAACATACGAATTCGCAGAGAGCGAAGTCTTCGGGAGCTACTTCGTAGATGCCCAGAGCCTCCATACGGTCGATGTCACCTGCAATGATTGCTTTCACCAAGTATTCGGGGAAGATGTCCATCGGAAATACGCGGTCGTATTCGTTGGACATAATCATGTGACGTTCACCACCCTTGATACGGGCATCTATCACATATTCCTTCTTGCCCATCAACCAGCTGAAGTAAGAGCGGTTGACGCTGAACTGATTGAAACGCGGCATAATCCAACCCAACATTTCATGGATTTCATCTCCTTCGGGAATAACGGTCAATTGGCTGTCGAAAGAGCCGAGGAAGCCGTTCGGAGAAACTTTCTTACCGGTCAGCACGTTGCCGCTGATGTAGCGGAGGTCTTTGTCGGTAGTCACGTTACCTTTGAAAACGTTCGTCAACAGAGCGCCGACTTTCAGCTTGCAATAAGCGGGTTTCAACACTTCGGAACCCGTTACAGCCACCGTACGGGTCATGTCCACACGACCGGTATTCATCAGACGTCCGATGAAGAGTACGGCTTCGGCACTGATGGTCCAGACCGTTTCACTCTTCACTACCGGAGAGATGTGGTTAATCTGTACACCCACGTTGCCTGCCGGATGTGGTCCGTCAAAAGCTGTTACGGTAACGTTCTTTGCCTGCACAAGAGCAGCAGACTTTTGTTTTACACTAATACCCAGATACGTCTTTGCCATCTTTGACAAAGCGTCGAGTCCCGTCTGGAAGTTTGCTTCTTCTCCCTTCAGCGCGAATTCAAAATCGGGAGCCAGCGGATTGCTGTCGAAAGCCGAAATGAAGATAGCTTTCGGAGTTACCGTCGGATCAGCGATAACGTCGTACGGACGTTGGCGGATGAAAGCGAACATACCTGCTTGCAAAAGAGCTTCTTTTACTTGCTGGCCGCTCATCTTGGACGGGTCCATCTTGCCGAATTCCTCATAGTCTTGCTCAGTGGCAGCCTCTACGACGATGTTCAGCACCTTGCGGCGTGCACCACGCTCCACGCTTGTCACTACGCCGCTAACGGGCGAAACAAATTTCAATTCAGGATGATTCTTGTCGATAAACAAGGGTCCCCCGGCCATCACATATTCCTGCTCTTTGACCACCACTTTCGGAGTGATGCCTGTATAGTCATCGGGAACCAGCGAATAGAATCCCGGTTCCTTAACAGACACAAGTTCCTGGGCAGCAGCGCCTTTCAGGTTGATGTCAAGGCCTTTACGTAACTTAATTACATTTGCCATGCGTTTATTTAAAATAATGGTTTCATTAATTTGCCGCAAAAGTAGCAAAAAAGAACGTGAATAAAGAGTAAAAAAGAAAGGAATTACGGAGAAATTTCCGTAATCCCTTTCGTTAACGAACACGAGAACAAGGATTAGGGGTTAAGAATTAGGGATTAATACCCTGCGGAATCATAGTGCAGCCCACTAATCCTTAATCCTTAATCCCTAACCCCTAATCCTTATCATCACTTTTCTTCAGCGAACATCGGGTCCCATGCCGGCAGGCAGACGGGCTTTTGTTTAAACAGTTCCATCACTTTGGCGGGAACATACTTTGTCTCCACTACCAGACGGAACATGTATTCATTGAACCACTCGTCGGTCATGATGAGATGTCCCTGATAACCGGAAGCGGCTCCCCAACTGTTCTCTACCATCCATTTTACGGGCTTTCCGTCTTTGTTCAAGTCAACGGCCATCAAGGTCATGGCGTGGGAAGAGCCACTGGAGAAAGTCTGGATACGTTGCTTCTTGTCCATCCCGAAGGTGGTGCCCATCAGTGATTCGTAGTCATAGTTTTTCACATCGAGCAGACCGCGTTCGGAGTTCAGGAACTTGCCCACATCGCAAGAGAAGTACATCATGGTGCTGTCCTTCAAGGAGGCAATGGCCATCTCTTTGATGTCCTCTACGGGCAGGTTGACATAAGTCCAGTTCTTGCCGTCGTAACGGTGGCGGTCATAGTCTATTTCATAGCACTTGTAATACTCGCGACTGGGGTCGTTCATCAGCATTACGTAGTTGGTCAGCAGTTGTTTGTCTCCATATTTCTCAAGGAAAGACATGGGAGTGTGATGCTCTGTCTCCACAGGATTACCCTTGGCATCGTGGCGGACATAGTCGAACTCCGTGGGAGGTACACCGAGGTTCAGCACCAGCATGCGGTAGATGGTTCCGAGCATCGTAGTTTTCTCCTTCTCCAGAGCTTCGGGCTTGGCACCGGCGGCAGCCATGTCACGCAGTTGCAGACCATACTCTTTCAGCTTCAGAGAGATGAGGTTGGCCATGCGGGAGGTATTTTCACTGCTGTTTGTTTCGGGCATGGCATCTTTGGGAACAAGGCCGTATTTGGAAACAATGTCGGCCACACCGGTAAAGGTACCCCCATCGCTCAGCGGATGCTGGAAGAGCCATTCTACGGTCTTATCAGTCAGGGGACTCTTGGAGGTGTCGATGATGCCTTGCAAGAAGAGGTTTGCCTTCTCCAACTGGTCCCAGAAGAAGGGATAGACTTCGGAGAACTCGAAAGACTGGAAACCGTATTCGGCAAGAGTCTTGGCACGCATCACATTCAGCCCCGTAAACAGCCAGCAGCGGCCAGACGACTTCTGGTCGGTGATGCCTTTGGATTCTACCTTGATGGAGAAGTGGGTATCCATGCCCTGCATATTCTCCTGGTTGAGTGCCAGTTTACGGATGTCATTATTGCCTATGGCATTGCGGAGCGCCTTGTCGGCAGCCGTGCCTTGATAACTTTGCTTGATTTGTCCAAGCATTTCGGGGCTGATACCCCCTTTTCCCTCTTGTGCCTGCACAGAGAACAGTGCGGCACTCAGAACAATTACAGATAAAAATCGTTTCTTCATTCAGATTATGTGTTTTTAGTTATTGATGTCTTGCTTCGTGAAGCAGACAAAAGTAATGTCTTTTTTGATAATTTTAGTGACATCTTTAGATTTATTATCTATTACAGTGAAAACTATTCGGGATAAAATAGTTTCCTTTGCACCCACATTTCGTACGACATGAAAAGATATATACTAAGCATTATCGCACTGGTGCTGTTCGCCACCACCTTTTATGCCCAGGAACAGACTGCGGCCGCCACAAACGACAGCGTTCCTGCACTGACCAAAAAAGAACTACGCAAGCAAAAGGTAGCGCGTCGGAATCTGCATTACAATATTCTGGGCGGACCCAGCTACACCCCCGACTTCGGTGCCGTGCTGGGAGGAAGCGCCCTAATGACCTTCCGTATGAACCCCAGCGACACCACGCAGCTGCGCTCCGTAGTGCCCATGGCCATCGCCTTCATGTTCAACGGTGGCATCAATCTCTTCTCCAAACCGCAACTCTTCTTTAAGGGCGACCGTTTCCGTATCTTCGGAAAGTTCAGCTATAAAAATACGGAAGAAAACTTTTACGGCATCGGCTATAATACCAATAAAGATTATGTACGAAGCGACAGTACCAGCAAATACCGGTACAGCGGCGTGCAAATCAACCCCTGGTTCCTTTTCCGACTGGGCAACAGCAATATCTTTGCCGGACCTCAAATCGACATCAATTACGACCACTTGACGGAGCCCGGCAAGTTCTTGGTGGACGAACCCTCGTACAAAGAGGCAGGCGGTACGGCTAATGGCTATAACAACTTCAACTCCGGCCTCGGTTTCCTGCTGACATACGACAGCCGTGACGTCCCTGCCAACGCCTACCGTGGTATGTATCTGGATTTCCGCGGCATGATGTACGCCAAGTTCATCGGCAGCGACCAGACCTTCTACCGCCTAGAGATAGACTACCGCCAATACAAGTCACTGGGCAAGCGCAGGGTGCTCGCGTGGACGGCACAGACCAAGAACGTGTTCGGTGACGTCCCTCTGACGCAATATGCCCTCACCGGAACGCCTTTCGACCTGCGCGGCTACTACATGGGGCAATATCGCGACAAGTCCTCGCATGTGGTCATGGCAGAGTACAGACAGATGCTCAATACCGACCGCAGCACTTGGGTGAAGCGGATGCTCAACCACATAGGTTTTGTAGCCTGGACCGGCTGCGGCTTCATGGGCCCCACTCCCGGCAAGATAGAGGGTGTACTGCCCAACTATGGTGTAGGTCTACGCATTGAGGTACAGCCACGCATGAACGTCCGCCTGGATTTAGGCAAAAACACGGTAAACAACCAGATGTTGTTTTACTTCAATATGACAGAAGCGTTTTGAGTAACGCCCTGCCTACCTGCCCATCCCTTTCCTATGGAGAATGATGTTTGAAAGCCTTTAATCGCCTCTCACTCACAAGGTTATTCAAGCTCACCTCTATAGGAAGCTCACTTCCTTATAACATCGGAACACCTTGAGAAACAAACATTTTATTTTTCTTTTATTTTTCTTGCATCGGTAAAAGATTATCCATACTTTTGGCAATCACATTTCTTTTTATCAAAAAAGAAAGCAAACGAGCGGATACATGAAAGCCCTTGAAGTACTCTTCTGGATAAGTTTATTCATAGTGTTCTATACCTATATAGGTTATGGTATACTATTATATATCCTGGTCAAGATAAAAGAATGTTTCCGCAAGCCTACGCCCCGTCCGATGCCTGCCGACGATGCTTTGCCCCCATTGACGCTGTTTATCGCCGCCTACAACGAAGAAGATGTAGTGGACGAAAAGATGCGCAACTGCCTGGAGCTGGACTATCCCACCGACAAGCTACACATCCTCTGGGTGACCGACGGCAGCAACGACCATACCAACGAACGCCTCTCTCACTGGCCGCAAGCCACCGTCCTCCACCAACCCCAACGCCAAGGCAAGACAGCCGCCCTGAACCGCGGTATACATTTCGTAGAAACGCCCCTTGTCGTGTTCACCGATGCCAATACTCACCTCAACCGCGAAGCCCTGCGGGAGATAGTGCACGCCTTCACCGACCCTAAAGTGGGATGCGTGGCAGGCGAAAAACGTATCGCCGTGCAAAGCAAGGACAATGCTGCCTCGGGGGGAGAAGGACTATACTGGAAATACGAATCCACCCTCAAAGCGCTCGACGCACGCCTCTATTCGGCAGTAGGCGCAGCGGGTGAGTTGTTTGCCATGCGCCGCGAGCTGTTCGAGGAAATGCGGACAGACACGCTGCTCGACGACTTCATACTCTCCCTGCGCATCGTCATGCAGGGACACGCCATTGCCTATTGCGCCAATGCCTATGCCGTAGAAAGCGGCTCGGCAGACATGCGCGAGGAAGAAAAGCGCAAGGTGCGCATCGCTGCCGGCGGCTTGCAGTCCATCTGGCGGCTGCGTCCGCTGCTCAACCCGTTCCGTTACGGCACATTCTGTTTCCAATATATTTCCCACCGGGTGCTGCGCTGGTCGCTCACTCCTATCCTATTGTTTCTACTGCTTCCCCTCAACACAATTCTCATCTTTACGACAAGCACGCCATTACTGTATGCCGTCATCTGGCTGTTACAAACTCTTTTCTACCTCATGGGAAGTTGGGGGCATTACCTTTCAACGAAGCATATAAAAAACAAAATACTTTTCATCCCCTACTATTTCCTCTTCATGAACGTCAACGTCATACGAGGATTCAACTACCTGTGCAAACGCAAAGGCAATGCAAGCGGCGCATGGGAGAAGGCCAGAAGGGCATGAAACTAATACTATAAGAATGAAAAACATTTTGAAACAAGCTGAAAACGCCGAGAGACTGTTGAAGCTGACGTCAGATACCATGCTCCTTCTGAACCGGGACGGCATTTGCATGGACATCGCAGTGCACAATGTAAACCTTTGGTTCATGAAGGAAGAAAAGCTGCTGGGCAAGAATCTGTTCCAACTGATACCGCCGTCCACTTACTACCAAGTATATCCGGAGTTCAAGAAGGTACTGACGCAAAAGGTACGTTCAGTCCATAATTACGAAATGACACTGGGTCACACTACCTATTACTTTAAATGCATCATGTACCCGTACGACGGCATGGTCCTCTGCCAGTACCGCGACATCACAGAACGCAGCCAGCGCAAACTGGAACTCGAAAAGAAAAACCACGAGCTCAACGAAATACAAAAGGCCGCCCTCATCGGAAACTGGCAATACGATACCCAGACCCGCATATTCTGTTATGCAGGTCATACGGGTATCATGTGTTCGGAAGAGGTGCAGCACATCAATATGGACAATTATCTGGAACTTATCCTTCCTGAAGACCGGAAAAGCTTTACCGGCTGGATGAAAGAGAATCTGAAAGGCAAGATGGAAAACAGCGTGGACTACCGCATCTTCCTCAAAGGAAACATTTTCTATATCCGCCTCAAAGCGTTTGCCCGCGAACGGCAGAAAGACGGGAATGTCACTATAGAAGGATACATACAGAACATTACCGACATACAGAAACGGCGCAACGACATCAATCTGCTGACACATGCCATCAACAACTCCACCGAGGACATTTATTCGGCACACGAAGACGGCACGCTGATATTCTGCAACCGTTGCTTCAAGGAACGGCATGGCATCGGTAATGGCCAAGACCTCACCCGGATGAAGATATACGACCTGCCCTCATACGGCAGGGATGAAACATCCTGGAAAGAGTTTGCCAACCGTGTCAAACGTGGAGAGACGAACCACGGATACATCGTCTACCATCCGCTGCCCAAGCGTCCGGAAGTACTCGCCATTGAAGGAAACGCTTATTGGGTGACAAGCGACAAAGGGGAAGGAACCATCTGGACATTCGGAAGAGACGTATCGACACGCATCCGGCATGAGCAGCAAATCAAACAGTTCAACCAGATTTTGGACAAAATCATCGAAAACCTCCCGGCAGGCATTGTTGTGAAGGACATCAACAACAACTTCAAGTACCTCTACCGCAACCGCGAATCGTATAACCGCGAAATCCCCATACAAGAGGCATTGGGAAAGGACGACTTCGATTTTTATCCTCTGGAGACTGCTCAGGAAAAGAGGGCGCAAGACATCGAAATAGCCAGAACCGGCAAAAAGATGCACTGGATTGCGGAAGAACGCGACGGAAACGGAAATCCCATCTATCTGGACAAACGGAAGATGAAGATTGAAAGCAACGACTTCTCCCCCATCCTGCTGAACATCGAATGGGACATCACGGAAATGGAACAGATGAAACGGGAACTGCTCGTAGCCAAGGAGAAAGCCGAGACCTCCGACCGGCTCAAATCTGCCTTTCTCGCCAACATGAGCCACGAGATACGCACACCGCTCAATGCCATTGTAGGCTTCTCACGAATTATTGCCGAAAGTACCGACGAGGAAGAACGGCTAGGCTATTACGAAATAGTGGAATCGAACAACGAACGCCTGCTCCAGCTCATTAACGAAATCCTCGACTTATCAAAAATAGAATCGGGCATCGTGGAGTTCACCATCACGCCCGTACGCCTCCATCCACTCTGCAAGGAGATACATGACGCACATATTTTCCGCTGTCCCGAAGGAGTGGAACTGATATACGAACCCTCTGACGAGAATATCGTGATTGACGGAGACAAGAACCGGATTTTCCAGGTCATTTCCAATCTGATAGGCAATGCCTTCAAGTTCACCACCACCGGGCACATCAGTTACGGGTATCGCCGGGAAGGCAAGTATGTAGCATTCCACGTCACCGATACGGGTATGGGCATTGCACCGGACAAGGTGGACCGGGTATTCGAACGTTTCGTCAAGGTGAACAACTTTGCCCAGGGCACCGGATTGGGACTTTCTATCTGCAAAACCATCATCGAACGTCTGGGTGGCAACATATCCGTCACTTCAGAGGTGGGTAAAGGCACCACATTTACTTTTGTTCTCCCGCTGGAATCCACCAGCAAAACAGAGGCGGAAAAGAAAGAAGAGGACAACCAGGAAACGACAGCAGAGACACACTCCACAGAGCAGAGGGGCAAAAATGCAGCCCCCGGAGATTCCCCGAAGAATGAAGAGGTCGGAGCACTCCCTACCCCTCCTTCCAAGACCATCCTGATTGCCGAAGATACAGAAAGCAACTTCATCCTAATTAACGCCATTTTAGGCCGACTCTATCGGCTGAAACATGCCAAAGACGGCATGGAAGCCGTAACGATGTTCGAGGAAGTCCACCCCGACCTCATCTTGATGGACATGAAAATGCCCAACCTTGGCGGAATCGACGCCACTCGCATCATCCGTGAACTGGTACCGGACGTCCCCATCATCGCCCTTACAGCCTATGCCTACGAGCACGACAAGCAAGCTGCCCTGGAAGCAGGTTGCAACGACTTCCTTACCAAACCCTTCACTCAAGAAGTGCTGAAGGAAACCATCAAGAAATGGCTGGATGATAAAGGATGACTGAAAAACAGTCATCCTCCACTTTATGCAAAAATATCACTTCGCTGGATATAAGCAATCACATCCCCTTTATTGACCACATCCCCTTGCTTGGCACAGACTTCCACCACACGTCCGGTAAATCCGGTCCATATCTTCTCGTATTCGCCCCACGGCGTAGAGATGTAGCAGAACACCTCATCATGCTGGTACTTGCGTCCGATGAAAGGAGCAGAAGAAGGACCTTCGACGGAAACCTCCCAAAGCACTTGCCCCTTGGAAGGCGCGATTATCGGGTCTGCCTTGGCACGCTTCAGCTTCTTGATTTCTTCTTCCGAGTATCCGTTTTTGGCCATCGCCGCATCCTTGGCACGCTGCAGGTCATCCTCAAAACGTTTCTTGGCAACGCCGGATTTATAGTCGCGATACTGTCGGTCGTGCATGGCAAGCTCGAAGAGTTCCTCGTCATCATCGCCATATTCCCAACCGTTTTCGTCCATCTCTTTCCGGTATGTATCCAGAGCATCCGGGTAGTTCAGCTGTGGGTCCGTATCCACGAACTCAAAGCCTTTGGACTTGGCCAGTTCCACTATCTCGGGCGCTAAAGTACCGGGGAGGCGTCCGCTCTTGCCCAGAATCATGTCCCACGTATGGTTGTCTATCATCGTCCAACGCTCCTCTCCCTTTACCTGCTGCATGAGGTTCATCAAAGCCACATTCTTCACATACTGGCTGAAAGGAGTCACCAAAGGAGGATAACCCAGCTTGGGCCATACATATTCCACTTCGTCGAACAGCATGACGAGCAGGTCGTCCAGACTGAGTTCCGGCTCGTTCTTACCGCGCAGTATCATGTTGATGCCGGAATGCACTCCCTTCAAGTCGGCCATCATGGAGCCCATCATGCCACCCGGCAAACCGCACTTCAGCAAGAGTGAGGACATATGTTTATTGGTGGGGTCCATGAAATAACCCAAGAACTCGTCAATGAACTCCTGCGTCATGGCACGGGCTTTCATGTAGGCTTTCATGTTTATGTCGGGCACTTGGAAACCCAGGTCTTTCAGCATGGCCTGCACGGAGATGATGTCCGGATGAACCTTGCCCCACGACATGGGTTCCATCGCCACATCGATGATGTCGGCACCGTTCTCACAGACTTCGAGAATGGAAGCCATGGAAAGTCCGGGACCGCTATGCCCGTGGTATTGTATCAGCACATCGGGGTGCTTCTCCTTAATGGTTCTGACAAGCTGTCCCAGCATACCCGGACGTCCGATGCCCGCCATATCCTTCAAGCAGATTTCAGGTGCCCCGGCTTCAATCAACCGGTCGGCAATACTGGCATAGTATTCCACCGTATGGACGGGAGAATACGTGATGCAGAGCGTAGCCTGCGGTATCATGCCCGCTTCCAGAGCATATTTGATAGAAGGAATTATATTCCGCGTCTCGTTCAATCCGCAGAAGATACGGGTAATGTCCACACCCTGGGCATGCTTCACCTTGTACATCAGCCGGCGCACATCTGCCGGAACGGGATACATGCGCAGTGCATTTAGCCCGCGGTCGAGCATATGCGTCTGTATGCCTGCTTCCCTAAAAGGTGCGGTAAAGGCGCGTACAGCCTTGTTGGGATTTTCACCATACAGAAGGTTTACCTGCTCAAAAGCTCCTCCGTTTGTTTCAACGCGTGCAAAACAACCCATTTCAACTATCAACGGAGCAATACGTACCAACTGGTCTACCCGGGGTTGATACTTACCGGACGACTGCCACATGTCCCGGTAAACAAGACTGAATTTAATTTCCTTTTTCATCATAGTCAATAATAAGAGATTTTCCTTCGGTTAACTTAACATATACAAATATAAAGGATTATTCTGACATATAGTCAAGAATAACCCTTAAAAATTCATCATAAGCAATATGTTATATATCATATTGCTACTATCAAATTATTATCAGATGAAATCTTTCAATTCATCCTGCAACTTCTGGCGCGTAAAGAAGATGCGGCTTTTCACCGTTCCGAGCGGAAGGCCGAGGCGTTCGGCAATCTCGCGGTACTTGAAACCGGACACATGCATGGAGAAAGGGACTTTATAGTCGCGTGGAAGGGCATTGACGATGCGATGCATTTCTTTCAGGTCGTAGGCACCCTCGGTACTGGCAAAACCAGAGTCCTGGGGCATGCTGAGGTGATACTGATTGTCCGTCTGGTCCACAAAAGTCTGTTCGCGAACTATTTTCCGGTAATTATTGATAAAGATGTTGCGCATAATGGTATACATCCAACCTCTGAAATTGGTGTCGGGTTCAAATTTGTCTTCGTTATCCAAAGCCTTGAGAGATGTCTCTTGCAACAAATCATTCGCTTCTTCCCGGTCGGCTGTCAACTTGTATGCAAAGCGAAGCAGTTCTTCTTGCACTGCAAGCAAATCTTTTCTAAAACTGTAAGTATTCATACTTTGCTCAATTTTTAAATAGTTAATAATGGTTTAGGTTTTACGATTGCAAGTATAAGGAAAATTTGAAGCCCCGGGGGACGGAATACGGTTTTTATTAGGGGTGAAAACTATCATTTGACAGTTTACACCCCCCTCTCTGATAGTTTACGGGTGATATTATATGCTGAAAACCATCATTTTTCCGAAGATTTCGTAAATGTTACGTGATTTTTTTATAGCTTTGCCTACATATAGGAAAACACTTTTATTACATAAAAACACTTTATTTTATGAAATCATTTCAATTTAAGTCACTTCTTCTGCTGACTACCCTTATCATTTCCCTGCCCTCCTTTGGACAAGGACTGAAGGCGTTCAAGCTGAAGAACGGTCTTTCCGTATATATATGGGAAGATGAATCCAAATCGGACGTGTTCGGACTGGTAGGCGTACGTGCCGGTTCCATCAACGACCCCGAAGAGTACACGGGACTTGCACACTACCTGGAGCACGTCATGTTTAAAGGAACAGACAAGATAGGCGCGCTGAACTGGACGGAAGAAGAACCGATCTACAAGGAAATCATCGCCAAGTACGACCAGATGGCCGAAGAAGCCGACCCGGTAAAAAAAGAAGCCATCAGCAAGGAAATCAATGAGCTGACCGTCAAGGCCGGAAAGCTGGGGCTTCCCAATGAATACTCCAACCTGATGGAAAGCATGGGCGCCAAAGGGGTAAATGCAGGAACCTACTATGACTGGACCTTCTATCACAGCTCCTTCCCTGCCTATCAGATAAACAAATGGCTGGAGATTTCCTCACAACGTTTCCTGCATCCCGTATTCCGTTCCTTCCAGTCGGAGCTGGAAAACGTGTACGAAGAATATAACCGTTCACAAGATGACCAGGGACGTGCACAGAACCAGTTCGTGATGGAGAAAGCTTTTGAGGGACATCCTTACTCCCGTTCCATCATCGGCCTGCCCGAACATCTGAAGAATCCCCGCCTGAGCAAGCTGATTGAATTCTACGAACAATGGTATGTACCCGAAAACATGGTACTGGTACTCGTAGGAAACATCAAAGCCCAACAAATCAGCGGACGCATCAATGCTGCCTTCGGACGTCTGGCTGCTAAGCCCGCACCCGAGCGCAAGGTCTACCAGAACCTCGAAATAAAGGGCCGCAAACAGTATTCGGCTAAAGTGGGATTCTACCCGCAAGTGGCAATGGTATTCAATGGAGTACCTGCCGGACATCCCGACGAAGACGCTCTGAACATCGCCCTGGCACTGCTGAACAACAACAGTCAGACCGGAACTATGGACAAGCTGGTACTGGACGGTGAACTGACCAGCGCCGGAGCCTACACCCGTACTTTCCGCGAACAAGGACGCGCCATCGTAGCGGCCATTCCCCTCTACGACGAAAACCAGCGCCGTTTCGAGTCTACCAAGAGCGCCGAAAAGAAAGCTTTGAAAGCCATCCAGCAAATCGCCAACGGAGAATTCGAGGATTGGAAAATTGATGCCATCAAAGCCGAGAAATGCCGCCAGTTCGACCTGGAAATGGAGTCGAACGAGGACAAGGCCATGATACTGATGAACGCCTTCTACAACGAGCAGGATTTAGGCGACATACTCAACTACAAGGACAAGATTATGGCCATCACTACTGACGACATCAAGCGGGTAGCCAAGAAATACCTGTCGGACAACTACCTGGCCCTATATATCGAAAAAGGGAAACCTGACAAAAACGCCAAGATTGAGAAGCCGGGGTACAAACCCGTAGAACCTCCGGTAGGCAAGGAATCGCTTTATGCAACGCAATTCAAGAACCTGCCCATCGGACAGATGGAAGAGAAATTCGCAGACTACGGCGAAGTGCAAATCAAGCAGCTGAACGACCGTTCCAAGATGTACTACACGCCCAACAAGGAGAACAACGTATTCCAGTTGGTTGTACAATACGGAGCCGGTGAACGCGAATTCCCAAAACTTGGCTATGCCGCCCAGTTGATGAACAACGCAGGCATCATGGGGGCCTACGAACCGCAAGAGTTGAAAGAAGAACTCAGCAAGCTGAACGCAACCTGCCACGTGACAGCCGATGATGACAACCTCTACATCATCATGGAGGGCTACGAAGCCACCCTGCCGCAAGCCTGCCAGCTACTTTCACGCCAGATTCTGATGCCGAAATTGGACGAAAAGCAACTGGCACGTCTGAAAGGTTCGGCAATGGGTATGCGCCAGCAGCGTAAAGACAACGTCAGCATCCTGAACGAAGCGCTGCGCCAGTACATGCTCTACGGAGAGAAATCAGACTACATCAAGGAGCTGACCGACAAGGAGATTTACGAATTGCAGATTTCAGAACTGACGGGCGACATCAACCGTGCCTCCAACTACGAGGCAAAGGTATTCTTTACCGGAACACTCCCCTTCGACCAAGTATACGACATCCTGAGCAAGAACCTCCCGTTGGTAGCCAACGAACGCCCGTCCAACTCCCCGCAGGCAAAGGAGATGATGCCGGTAACCGAAAACACCGTCTACTTCCTGCCTAACAACGATGCAGAACAAGCCCAAATCCACCTCTACATCCCGATGCAGAAGGCTGACAAGAAGGACGACGTGCTGCGTAGCGCATTCAACCAGTACTTCGGTCTCGACTTCACCGGCATCGTTCTGAACGAAATACGCGAAAAACGCTCCATGGCCTATACAGCCTACGCATTCGTCGGCACGCAAGGCATAGCCGGAAAAGCAAGCTACCTGCGCGGCTACATCGGTACCCAGAACGACAAGGCAAACGATGCATTGGACGTACTGATGAGTCTCGTCAATGACATGCCGAAGAATCCGGAACGTATCGGCAACATCAAGAGCTACCTCCGCCAAGCCATGCTGACCAGCCACCCCAGCTTCCGCAACAAAGCTATGGAACTGGTAGACTTGGGCTACAGAGGCTACACGGACGACCCAGCCAAAGAAAACCTGCCGAAAGTAGATGCACTGACCTTTGACGACATCGTGAAGTTCTACGAAGAGAACATCAAAGGCAAACCTTACTGCATCTCCATCATGGGCAACCCGAAGGACATCGACCTGAAGCGGCTGGAGAAATTCGGCAAGGTAGTGAAACTGAACGAACGCAAGCTCTTCAACACGAAGGATGCATTGTTCTAACCTAGTCTTATCTCTTTAGCAATCCTATCCTCGCTCCCTTTAATAAGGGGAACGAGACATATGAAAAATTCCCCGACATTTCGGTTTGAAAATGCCGGGGAATCTTATTTTAAAACATCTGGGAAGTGCTTCTCCGGAATGTCCGAGTTTCACCGGAAAATCCCTGAGGTTTTCAGACTGCAAACAACGGACTACATTTCCTGCTCCTCTTCATTACCCGAAAGGATAGGAAGGCAAATCCTATACTTTACTGCCAGTATACGGGTAACGAACACCGTCACACCACCCACAATCTGGCACACGAAAGACTCCATCCCCAAAAGGTGGCACATCCAGTAGAAGGTTCCTCCCACCACACAAGCCATCGCATAAATCTCCTTCCGGAATATCAGCGGAATTTCGTTGATGAATACGTCACGTATCACACCTCCCGCAGCCCCGGTAATGCTGCCCATGATGATGGCCACCCAGAAGGGATAGCCCAGCGCGATGCTCTTGCCCACACCAACGACCGTGAACAGTGCCAGGCCGATACTGTCGAATATGAAGAATGTATTGTGCAGATGGATGAGATGCTTACCGAAGAGGATGACCCACAACAAGGCCAGTCCGGTACAAATCAAATAAATAGGGTCCGTCATCCAACCCGGGGTGACGTCCAGCAGCAGGTCGCGTATCGTACCGCCTCCGATGGCCGTCACAAAACCCACCACATACGCTCCAAACCAGTCGAACCGCTTGGCCGAGGCCAGACGTATGCCACTAATGGCAAAGGCAAATGTGCCAATGAAATCGAGTATCTGAACAAATGTTGGCATTATCACTTTGAGAATTAAAAATTAAAAATTAAACAAGTGCTTCGAGTATCCAAAATTAAATCCGAGTATCCAAAACCGAAAAAGATAATACATATTTCAACAGACACTCTGAAAATAATAGGCAAAGTAACAAATAATTTCCCTAAGAAAGCGTATTTTTGTATCGACATTTTTTTACCAATTACGACAATGAAAATAACAATCGTATCGGGCGCACGCCCCAACTTCATGAAAATAGCCCCCATCTGCCGCGCCATCGACGCCGCCAGAGAGGCAGGAAAGAACATCTCCTACCGCATCGTCTACGCCGGTCCGCAGGATGACACCAGCCTGGATGCCTCGCTCTTCTCCGACCTCTCTATGAGGAAACCGGATGCCTGCCTCGGCGTCACCGGACATGACCACTCGCAGGTGGCAGCCTCCATCATGCTTGCCTTCGAGCGCGAGTTGGACGGGCACCCAGCACAAGTCGTACTGGTGGTAGATGACATGACCGCCACCATGAGTTGCTCCATCGTCGCCAAGAAGCGCGGGCTGAAGGTGGCGCACGTCATAGCAGGCACGCGCTCCTTCGACATGAACATGCCTCGCGAAGTGAACCGAACCATCGTGGACGCCATCTCCGACTATCTCTTCACTGCCGGCATGGTGGCCAACCGCAATCTCAACCAAGAGGGTATGATACCCGACTATATCCACTACGTGGGCAACATACTGATTGACACCATCCGCTTCAACCGCCACCGCCTGGTGCAGCCCATGTGGTTCTCCAGCCTCGGCCTGCGGAAAGGAAACTACTTGCTACTCACCCTCAACCGCCGTGACCTACTGGAGAAGAAGGCAGTGCTACACTCCCTGCTCCAGACCGTCATCGAAAAGGCCGACGGCATGCCTATCGTCGCCCCTCTGCACCCCTATGTACAAAAGGCAGTGAAGTCACTGGGACTGGATGCCCCTAACCTGCACATCCTGCCTCCACAGAGCTACCTGCACTTCGGATTCCTCATCAACCAGGCACGGGGCATCGTCACCGACTCGGGAAACATCGCCGAAGAAGCTACCTTCCTCGACGTCCCCTGCATCACCCTCAATACCTATGCCGAGCATCCCGAAACCTGGCGCATCGGTACCAACGAGCTGGTAGGCGAAAATTCCTTCGCTCTCTCCGCCTCGCTCGACAAGCTGCTGCACGGAGAATGGAAGCACACCACCCTGCCCGACCGCTGGGACGGACGAACGGCGGAACGCATCGTACAGACACTACTGAACGGCAACAATTCATAATCCTCCATAAATTCTATCCCAAGCTTGCAAACGTCTATCCCAAACCTACGGACGCTTATCCCAAGCTTGGGTTTTTCTATCCCAAGGCTTGGGATAGAACTTTCTCCATACGTTGTGCAACTTTATCCTTTATATCCGGCAACTTTTCTATAAGGATTCTGTACGTTTTTTATCTGTATCCGGCAAACAAGACATACGACTTTCACGTTCATTTAACCATATCTCCCGTTTCTTTAGTCTATATTTGCTTCTTGATTAACCTTAATTTGTTAACTTTGCACCCGAATTATCTGTAACTTATGAAGCAAAGATATACAATTTACGCCCTTTTCCTGCTGTCACTGTTCGTCTCCATCAGCGCATCCGCCCAGATAAAGGGTGTCATCACAGACTCCCTCACGAACGAACCGCTGATGTACATCACCGTACAGTATGAAGGGAAAGGTGTAGGCGGCATCTCCAACGCAAACGGTGAATACCAGGTGGAAACCCGCAAAGGCTGGGATGAGCTGACGTTCTCCGCCGTAGGCTATATCACCAAGAAAGTAAAACTGAAACCCGGCACCCGGGTGCTGAACGTCAAACTGCAATCGGATGACATCATGCTCTCCGAGGTCGTGGTGAAGCCCAAAAAGGAGAAATATTCCCGCAAGAACAACCCCGCCGTGGAGTTCATGAAGAAGGTCATCGAGAACAAGAAGGCGCTGAAACTGGAAGAGAACGACTACTACCAGTACCAGAAGTACGAAAAGATGAAGATGTCGCTCAACGACGTCACCCCTGACAAAATGGAAAAAGGCATCTACAAGAAATTCTCCTTCTTCAAAGACCAGGTGGAGGTATCACCCAAGACCAACAAAATGATTCTACCCATCTCCATCAAGGAGACGGCCAGCAAGACCATTTTCCGTAAAAGCCCCAAAAGCGAAAAGACCATCATCGAAGGTATGAACTCCACCGGTATCGAAGAGTTCTTCAACACCGGAGACATGCTGGGGACCATCCTTACGGACGTATTTTCCGACATCAACATCTATGACGACGACATCCGCCTGCTGCAACGCCGCTTCGTCAGCCCCATCGGCCGCGGAGCCATCAGCTTCTACAAATACTACTTGATGGACACGCTCATGGTGGATAGGCAGGAGTGCGTGCACCTCACCTTCGTTCCCCAGAACCCACAGGACTTCGGTTTCACGGGGCACCTCTACGTGGTGAAGGACTCCACCTATGCCGTGAAGAAATGTACCATGAACCTGCCCAAGAAGACGGGTGTCAACTTCGTGGAAAACCTCGACATCGTGCAGCAGTTCGAACAACTGCCCGACGGAAACTGGGTGCTGACCGATGACGACATGACCGTGGAACTGCACTTTGTGAAAGGCATCCAAGGCCTGGAAGTGCAACGGACCACCAAATACAGCGACTATCAGTTCACGGAGATAGAACCCCGCCTCTTCCGCCTGAAAGGAAATGTCATCAAGGAGGCGAACATGCTTGCCAAGAGCGACGAGTATTGGGCGAAAGTGCGCCAAGTGCCCCTCACCAAGAAGGAGAGCACGATGGACGTATTCATGAACCGCATCGAACAGATTCCCGGCTTCAAGTACGTCATCTTCGGGGCGAAAGCCTTGATTGAGAACTTCGTGGAGACGGGCAGCAAGAACCATCCCAGCAAGTTCGACTTCGGCCCTATCAATACAATGATAACCAGCAACTACGTCAACGGCACGCGCTTCCGTCTGAGCGGCATGACGACCGGTAACCTCGACCCGCATTGGAGCCTAAGCGGTTACGGTGCCTACGGAACCAAGGACAAGAAATGGTTCTACTCCGGGCAGGTGGCCTATTCCTTCAACAAACGAGAATACGTATTGTGGGAGTTCCCGAAGCACTACATCGCCTTCAAGTACACCTACGACGTGATGTCTCCCATGGACAAGTACCTCGCCACGGACAAGGACAACTTGTTTGTCGGTTGGAAATGGACTACGGTAGACCAAATGTCCTACATGCGCGACGCCACGCTGACCTACGAGCTGGAGACCAATACCGGCTTCTCCGTACAGGCCATGGCACGCCACCGCAACGACCAGCCTGCGGGGCAACTGCAATACTGGAAGAACAACGGAGAAACACCCGGACAGTGGGATGAAAAGAATACGCTGGTGCACGACATCACCACTACCGAGCTGGGTGTGACCCTGCGTTACGCTCCTGGTGAAACCTTCGTCAACACCAAACAGCGCCGCGTGCCCGTATCGTTGGATGCGCCCACCTTCACCCTCTCCCACACCGCCGGATTCAAGGGCGTGCTGGGTGGAGAGTACAACTTCAACTTGACGGAAGCCAGCATCCGGAAGCGCTTCTGGCTCGGCTCGTGGGGCAAGCTGGACGTAACGGCACGTGCCGGTGCGCAATGGAACACCGTTCCCTTCCCCCTGCTGAACCTACCGATGGCGAACCTCTCGTACATTACGCAGAACAACGAGTCCTTCAACCTCATCAACAACATGGAGTTCCTGAACGACCGTTACGCCTCCCTCAACCTAAGCTACGACATGAACGGAAAACTCTTCAACCGCATCCCGCTCATCAAGAAGCTGAAGTGGCGCGAGATGTTCCGCATCCGTGGTCTGTGGGGCACGCTGACGGACAAGAACAACCCATACAAGAGCAACAATCCCGACTTGTTCCTCTTCCCCATGCGCGACGGTGTACCCACCAGCCACGTCATGGGCAAGACTCCCTATGTGGAAGCCAGTGTAGGTATCTACAATATCTTCAAGCTGCTCCACATAGAATATGTACGCCGACTGACCTATACGGATATACCGGGAGTGAAGAAGGGCGGTATACGCTTCATGATATTAATGATTTTTTAAGAGTTACATACTATGCAACCATTAGCAGAACGGCTTAGACCAAGAACATTAGATGAATATATCGGTCAGAAACATTTAGTGGGACCGGGTGCAGTGCTGCGTAAGATGATTGATGCAGGACGTATCTCTTCGTTTATCTTATGGGGCCCTCCGGGAGTGGGAAAGACAACCCTGGCACAGATTATCGCCAACAAGCTGGAAACCCCTTTCTATACACTTAGTGCCGTGACCAGCGGTGTGAAGGATGTACGCGACGTGATAGAGCGTGCCAAGAGCAACCGCTTCTTCTCGCAAGCCAGTCCCATCCTCTTCATCGACGAGATACACCGTTTCAGCAAGTCGCAGCAAGACTCGCTGTTGGGAGCCGTGGAGCAAGGCACCGTGACGCTGATAGGCGCCACCACGGAGAACCCTTCGTTCGAGGTCATCCGCCCGCTACTATCCCGCTGCCAGCTCTATACCCTGAAGTCACTGGAGAAGGACGACCTGCTGGAACTGCTGCAACGCGCCATCACCACGGACACCGTGCTGAAGGAACGGAAAATAGAACTGAAAGAAACCACTGCCATGCTCCGCTTCAGCGGAGGAGACGCCCGCAAGCTGCTCAACATCCTCGAACTGGTGATAGATTCCGAAGCCACCGACCCTGTCCTCATCACGGATGACATGGTGACCGAACGCCTTCAACAGAACCCTCTTGCTTACGATAAGGATGGCGAGATGCACTACGACATCATCTCCGCCTTCATCAAATCCATTCGCGGCAGCGACCCGGATGGCGCCATTTACTGGCTGGCACGCATGGTAGAAGGCGGTGAAGACCCTGCCTTCATAGCTCGCCGCCTCGTCATCTCCGCTTCCGAAGACATCGGACTGGCCAACCCCAACGCGCTGCTGCTTGCCAACGCCTGCTTCGACACGTTGATGAAAGTGGGATGGCCCGAAGGACGTATCCCCCTGGCAGAAGCCACCATATACCTTGCCACCAGCCCCAAGAGTAATTCAGCCTATATGGCCATCAACAATGCCCTGGAACTGGTACGCGAAACGGGCAACCTCCCCGTCCCCCTGCACCTGCGCAATGCGCCCACCAAGCTGATGAAGCAGTTGGGCTACGGCGAGAAGTACAAGTACGCCCACGACTACCCCGGCAACTTCGTCAAGCAGCAATTCCTGCCCGACGAATTGAAAGACCGCCGTATCTGGGAGCCACAACTCAACCCTGCCGAGCAGAAGCACAAGGAACGGATGCAGCAACTCTGGGGAGAGGAAAAGAAATGGTAAACTATCAATTAAAATTAAAAATTAAAAGTTAGAGATTAAAAGTCGGATACAGAAAATCCCCACAACAAATAACTTATAACTCATAACTCCATGAATATAGTAGTATTAGACGGCTATGCCGCCAACCCCGGTGACCTTTGCTGGGACGAATTGCAAGCCTTGGGCGAGTGCACCATCTACGACCGCACCGCCCCTGCGGAAGTATTGGAACGCGCCGCTGGTGCAGAAATCCTGCTGACCAACAAAACCGTGCTCACCGCCGAGCACATGGCGGCACTGCCCGAACTGAAATACATCGGTGTGCTGGCTACCGGATACAACATCGTAGACACCGCCGCTGCCAAAGAACGCGGCATCATTGTCACCAATATTCCCGCCTACAGCACCGACTCCGTTGCCCAGATGGTCTTTGCCCATATTCTGAACATCACCCAGCAAGTGCAACACCACTCTGAAGAGGTGCACCGGGGCCGCTGGACAGCAAGCAAGGACTTCTGCTTCTGGGACACGCCTCTCATCGAACTGCGCGAAAAGAAGCTTGGAATCGTAGGCCTGGGCCACACCGGCTTCACCACCGCCCGCATCGCCATCGGCTTCGGTATGAAGGTATGTGCCTACACCTCCAAGACCAACTTCCAGCTTCCTCCCGAAATCCGCAAGATGGAGCTGGACGAGTTGTTCCGCGAATGTGACATCATCAGTCTGCACTGTCCCCTCACCGACTCCACCCGCGAGATGGTGAATGCAGAACGGCTTCGGTTGATGAAGCCCACCGCCATTCTCATCAATACCGGACGCGGCCCGCTCATCAACGAACAAGACCTTGCCGACGCACTTAACAACGGTACCATCTATGCCGCCGGCGTAGACGTACTCTCGCAAGAACCTCCCCGTGCCGACAATCCGTTGCTCTCCGCCCGCAACTGCTACATCACTCCGCACATTGCCTGGGCAAGCACCGCCGCGCGCGAACGCCTCATGCAGATTATGCTCGAGAACATCAAGGCCTACCAAGACGGCAAGCCGGTGAACGTAGTGAATAAATAAGCAAACAACATGGGAAAGTCCGCCGTAAAAGGTCTGTTCTACATCTGTCTGATAGCAGCGACATTCGTCTTGGCCACCATCACCATAATGGCAGCCTTCTCAGGAAATGTAGCTCCGGTCGATTCCGTCATCATGCCATTACTGGGGCTGGCAGTGCCCGTACTCCTGATTGTCAATCTGATAACGGCACTCTGCTGGGCATTGGCCCGTAAGCGCTGGGCACTGGTTCCGCTGGTGGCATTCTTCTGCAACTGGGGATATCTGACGTCTGTCTTCCAGCTCCACCTGCCGAAAGACAAAACCCCGGCAGGCAAGTATCTGAAGATAGCCACCTACAACATACACAACTTCGGAGGTGAGATTACCGGTTATTCCTGCAAGGAGATAGCCCGGTACATGCAGCAGGAAGGCGTGGATGTGCTGTGCTTCCAGGAGTTCGGAGACAACAGCGATTTCCCCACAGACAGCATACGGCGCGTACTCTCGCATTGGTCACACGCGCTCATCCCTTCTGAAGACTCCGTCAAGGGCGTACTGCCTATCGCCGTATTCAGCCGCTATCCATTGGCGAACCACCGTTTCATCACTTACCAGCACAGCTCCAACTGTAGCATGATGTGCGATGTAGTGATGGGTACGGATACCATACGTCTGATAAACAACCACCTGCAGACCACCAGCGTTAGCCAGAAGCGCAGGAAGTGGGAACGCGAGCTGGCCACCGACGACACCCGCCGCGAAGTCCAGGCAGCCAAAGATGCCGCAGGCACCCTGCACGAAAACTTCATGAAGCGGGCCACGCAGACTTACGTCATCAGCCACTACGCTAAGACCAGCCCCTATCCCGTGCTGCTATGCGGCGACTTCAACTCAATACCTTCCTCCTACACCTACCATCATTTGAGGAAAACCCTCAAAGACGGATTCCGCACTGCCGGAAACGGATACATGTACACCTACCGCTATGCCAAACGCATGTTGCGTATTGATTACATCTTCCACTCCCCTAGCTTGAAGGGTATCGAATACTACTCTCCGGACCTGGATTTGTGCAGCGACCACAATCCAGTGATTATGGAGGTTGAAATACAATAAAGTAAAGAAAGCCAAAAATAATAAGGGCTGTCCCGGAAATCCCGGAACAGCCCTTGCCTTATCATATTCCGCCATTCAACGGAGGTTATCTGCACCCGATTAGTTGAACACGTAACGGATACCGACTTGCAGTTTCCAGCATTCGCTGTAGTTCTGATAGGTGTCGTAAGTCTTGGTAGGATATTCACCGTTCACCTTATACATGGAGAATACCGGAGTCAGGTCAGTGGCGCTCTTCACCCCTTCATACTTCAGGATTCGGTTGCTGTTGGAAACGGTGTTGGTCTTGGAGATACCCCATTTGGAGTTGATGAGGTTACCCACGTTCATGATGTCGAAACTCAACTGGAAGCAATGCTTGGTCTTGCCAATCTTGAATTCGAAATCCTCCAGTAAACGGAAGTCAAAGCGGTGCACCCACGGAGCGCGGGCAGCATAAGCCTCGGCATACTGTCCTTTGTGATTCTTCAAGTACGAATCCTGCTCTACGAATTTCCAGAAGGCAACGCGGTCTTCCTCTGTCTTGAAGTTGATTTCACTATCGTCCTTCGGAATGTACATCAAGTCGTTGTTGATACCGTCGCCGTTCATGTCGTTGGTGTAGCAGAAGCTGTAACCGCCGGAAGAATAGCCGGAATAGAACAGATTCAGGTGTGTGCCGCGAAGCAGGCCTTTGTGTCTGAAGGGGATGTAGTAGCCCACAGAAGCAATCACCTTATCGGGAACCACATACTGTGACCGTTGTGCATCCACATAATTGGAACCATCAATCGTGTTCAATCCCTGCCAAGTGGAGATAGGGTCGCTGCCCGGAAGACCGGAAACTTCTTTGGACTCCGTGTGCGTATAGGCCAGCATCAGCATCAAGTCATCCACCGGCTGGGCATTCACCGTGATGTTTGCCGTATAGCCGTAGCCTTTGGATGTATTGTCGAGTACCACGGCATTCTTGCCATTGTAATGCACGAAGTCGCCTGCATATTTCACATTCTTGTCGGGGTTGTCATAAAGAGAATAAGAGTACACCATGCGGTTATCCGCACCATTGAAACGTTGCATACCCGTATGCAGCAGTTCCGTAGTTGTCACGTCTTTTCCATCAGCGCCCTTGACGGTGGTCAGCTTATTGTACTTCCATTCGTCGGGGTTCTTGATATTGATGTTGTTGATGGTAACGGCATTCACATTTTTTGTAAACATGAACTCTCCCGTCACGGTCAAGGGGAAAGATACGGGTACCTGATAGTCCACCGCGATAGACGACTTCCACACCTGCGGCATCTTGAAGTCCTGAGCCACACCGGAAATCTTGCTTCCCGCCACGTGTTTCTCAATCGTGGTAGGGAGGTTGAACTTGTCGATTATCTGGTTCATGTCCGTAATCATGCCACCTGCCAACTGGTCCAGACGGGAATCATGGCCCACCACCTTTCCATTGTCATATTGGGTCTTAAAGGTAACGGAGTTCTGTACCATAGAAGCATTGGTCGGCATATTGGTGAAGAAAACCAACGGCAGACGTCCGGTAAACACACCCGTACCTCCACGTACTTTCAGCGACTTGTCCTTGAACACGTCCCAAACGAAACCTATACGGGGAGAAATCTGCCATCTGGAATCCGGCCACTTGCCAGTGTCGATGTGCTGCCCGTCGAAGTCAAGCTCATAGATGGCATCGTTTCTCTGGAGGTCGTCGTTGTCGAACATCAAGTTGTCGAAACGGATACCGTAGGTCAGTTTCAGACTGTTGCCGAGGTTCCATTCATCCTGGGCATAGAAACCAAGCTGGTTGAAGGTAACCTGAGCATTGGGGTTGGCCACACCGTTGAAGCCATAAGTCAAAGCGAATGATTCGGGAGTTGCGCCACTCAGGAAATCTTCCAGACTGTTATAGCGGTAATATCCCGTACCGTTACGCATATAGGCGTTGTTGGCAAACTGGTGCTCATAGCTAAGACCTGCCGTCAGCTTGTGGTTACCGGTGAAGAAGGTGAAGTTATCGGTAATGTTCGTAATCTTGTTCTTCACACCGTTGTTGTAGGTGAACAACTCGTAACCGGCGCTCATGTACGGTTCCAGAATCTGGTTTCCATTCTCGTCCTTGCCTGCCATGATGTCGATGAAGGGGAAAGGAGAAGAATTGGTGCCGCGCATGTCCTCTATATTGGTGTAGGTGAACAGCAACTGATTGGAAATCTTATCGGTGAAGCGGCTGTTCAAATCTGCCGCCCAAGACTGCACCTTGTTGTCCATGGAATACATGCTGTTGGCAAACGCCATAGACTGCGTACCTACGCGATAAGTATTGTTCAGGCGATATCCCGTATCGGAAGAGTTGCCGTTCGGGGCATTCCAAGCCGTATTCTTCGTATTGTTGTAGCGGAGGCTCAAGCGATGGCGGTCCGTGATGTTCCAGTCGATGCGGGCCAGCAGCTTGGTGTTCTCCTCGTCGGCAGGGAAATTGGTGTAGGAGCCTGCATCATAGCCGTATTTGTCCTTCAGATGGTTGTACACCTTCTCCATGTCCGACTTCAGTGTACGGGACACCATACCTTTCGCATCTTCACCGTCCTCGCGCGCGCGATACTTTATAACCTCTCCCGGAGTCTTCTCTTTTTCGTAGTTCACAAAGAAGAACAACTTGTTCTTGATGATGGGACCACCCAGCGTGAAGCCGTAGGTAGTCTTGGACTCATCGGAACGTGCTCCCAGGTCCTCGCCGTTGATGCGGTTACCGCGCATGTCCTGGTTGCGGTAATAGGTATAGGCAGTACCTCTGAATGTGTTCGTACCACTCTTGGTGATGGCATTGATGCCGCCGCCGATGAAGTTCGTCTGGCGCACGTCGAAGGGAGCCACCACTACCTGCACCTCTTCGATGGCATCCATGGAGATAGGGTTGCCGCCGCCGGGAAGGTTGGAGCTAAGTCCGAAGTTATTGTTGAAGTTGGCACCGTCGATAGTGAAGTTCGTGGAACGTCCGTCACCGCCGGCAAAACTCATGCCGTTAGCATAGGGAGAAAGGCGGGCAATGTCACTGATGCTGCGGTTCACGGTGGGAAGCTGCGTCATCTGTGCAGACGAGATATTGGTAGTGGCACCCGTCTTTTCAGCGGTGAACTTGGTCTTGGCAGCCGTCACAATCACTTCGTTCAGCAACTCGGAAGATTCACTCATCTCTACGTTCAGGTTGTATACCTCACCCAGCTGAAGGGTGATGTCCTTATAAATAACCGTCTGATAGCCGATGTAGGAAATCTCCACCCGGTAGGGACCACCGGTGCGCATACCCTGGATGGAATAGCGTCCGTCAACGTTGGTCACGGTTCCGTAGCGCGAACCGGAAGGCTGGTGCACCGCCTGGACAGTGGCACCAATAATGGGCTCATTACTTGCATCCGTCACCTTACCCGCCATAGAAGCTGTGGTGACCTGCGCATCTACACCCACGGTGGCCAGTAACAGCAGCACCGTCAGTATAATTCTTACTCTCTTTAACATAATGTCTTTTAAATTAGTTTCTTAAAACGTTATATTTCTTAAAACATTGGCAAAGATACGCAAAATTATATATAAAGGCATTACAACGCGATTACATTTTTTAAGGATTTATTCAATACAAGGCAGTACCACTGTGAAACGGCTTCCACGGCCTTCCTCGGACTGGAGTTCGATGCGTCCTCCCATCTTTTCGACAATGAGCACACAGATGGACAAGCCCAGCCCGACGCCTTGGGAAAACTCGCTGCGCTTGTAGAAACGCTCGAAAATCATCTTCTGCTCGCTGTGCGGAATGCCTATGCCGGTGTCTTCCACATAAAGATGTACCTCGCTCATGCCGGACGGACAGCAATACCCCAGCCGGATGCTGCCTCCTTTCGTAAACTTGTTGGCATTGTTCAGGAAGTTGGTGAGTACCTGTGTCAGTCGCATGGGGTCTACATTCACCTGCACATCTTCGGGAGGGAAATCCTTGAGGAACTGCAACGGCGGCCGGATAAGCAGGCTATGCGTCTGATAGACGTCATCGAGCAACCGGCACACGCTCTCCCGCTGAAAGGTGAACGAGAGGTTACCCGACTCGATGCGCGACAGTTCCAGCACATCGCCCACCAGCTTCAGCAGCAGTTTGGTATTGGTGTTGATAATGTCCACAAACTCCTGCCGCTCTTCGTTTGAAAACTCCGGCTCATTGGCCAGCATATCCGAGAAGCCGACAATGGCATTGAGCGGAGTGCGGATCTCGTGGCTCATGTTGTTGAGGAACGACTGTTTCAGTTCGGCCTGCTCCGCCAGCTCGCGGGATTCTATCAGCTCCTGCTCGTGGTCTTTCAGTTCCTGGATATTCTGCAGCAATCCGGCTATGATGGGTGCGTGTCCGGGGGTGTGGATGGTATTGTAGCTGAACTCCCACCACTGGAACTCACCGGTGAAGTTACAGCGATACTGCCCCTTGTGGTGCGTGCGTTCATGCCTTGCCGCTATGTTCTTGCGGAAGGCGAGTAAGTCGTCGGGATGGATGTAGGGAGTGATTTCATCGAGCAGAAGACGGCCGGGACGATGATGAATAAGCTCGCAAAACTGCGAGTCGCAGGACACGGAATCTCCCTCCAGTCGCCAGGCGTAGGTAGAATTTCCTTCGATGGCCAGGCAGAGGGTCTCATGCTCGTAGAGGAGGTTTCGCAATGCCTCACGCTTGCGCCTGCGTTCGCGCAGCAGGCTGAAGGAGAGCAAGACTATCACCGTCAGCACGAAGACTGCGCCCAAGATGGAACCGATAAGTATAGGATAGCGGTAGCGCTCCGAAAAAGGGATATACATCACAGTGTACTCTGCCGGAATGCTCTCGAGCGGGATGCCATACTTCTGCAGCACATGCCAGTTCAGCACGTACTGCTTGGCGCATTCCGTCACCTGCTGCCGGGGCATCCGCCCTTCGAGGCGTTCCTTGATACCGGTCGCCATGTATCTTATCTGGCTTTCCAGTGGAGTGAAATATCCTCCCAGCAAGTAGTCGGCAAAGCCGAAGCCCTCGTTGATGGTCTGAAACGTGGGATTGTCGAAGAGCATGCCCACACGCTTGGTGGTATAGTCTCGCTTGGTGTAGAGCAGCAACGTATTGTCGCCGCGTCCCAGCCACATCAGATGGCGTATCGCTATGGAGTCGCTCGTCATGCGCACAATCTTCGTGGTGTCCAGCAACACGTCTATGTTCTGCCGTTTCAGTATAGGGCTGATAGTCTCCCTCTCGCGCACACGGTGATAGGAGGAACCGGCAAAGTAAGCACCCTCGGTAGAGGTCACGATGGCGAACCCCTGCCCACGACACTGCTCATTCAACGCATGCCATATCTTGCGGTCCAGAAACACTTGTCCGTTCATCAGGCAGATGCGCGACTTTCCCATGATACTCTCTATCATGCGTATGGTACGCAAGTAATCGGGCGTGTCGGCATAGCCCGTGATGTTGGGGTATTGCAGGAGCAGAGATATGTTGGGATAGTTCACACCGCTGAACACAACGGGTATTTCATGCGCCAACGGGTGTCTGCATGCCATCAGCGCATAGGCAGCCTGGTCGTCGAGCACGGCTATCAACTCGGCTCCCCAGGCAGAGAGGTCGTCCACGAAACCGGCCATACGGAGGTTTTCTGCCTCCTCCATGTAGCGGTCGCAGTCCAGATAGTATTCGCGTACATCGCAGTCCAAGCCGAGAAGGCTGAACTCTTTTTGCAACAGTTCCAGAGCCTTCGCAGCAGGCGGATAGCCCGGCTCGAAAGAGTGTATCAGCGCAATACGCCGTGTCTCCGCATGGGCAGGGTGTGCACACACGAGGCAGAGAGAAAGAATCAATATGTATCCGGCAACTGCCTTTATGTGCTTCATATCCGGAAGGTCCTTTTCGACTTGTATCAGCAAAGATACGAATGTTTTTTAAGAATAATGGACTATTTCTTCTGTTTCTGTAACAAAGAATACGTTTTCTTAAATCATTGACACATCCCAACTTATCTTTCAGAGGATTTACCGAATATCCCTAAAGAACCGATTCTTCGTCCAGTATTCCAAAGTGGAGATCTATTTGTTCTTAACCTTCGGCAACACCGCATTCAGTACCATATATCCCAACATACCGGCAACAATCGTTCCCAGCAATACACCAAACTTCGCCTGGTTCAGCAGATCCGGATATTCTCCTGCAAAAGAAAGGTTGGCAATAAATAAAGATACCGTAAAGCCAATACCCCCCAACAAGGATACTCCGGCAACACTTCTCCAATTCATTCCCGGAGGCATTGAGGACAAACCACTCTTGACCGCCAGCCAGGTAAACAGAAAAATACCGATAAACTTGCCAAGAAGCAATCCTGCAGCCACCGCTATACTAACAGCTCCAACAACGCCACCGCCTCCACTGAACACCACACCGGCATTGGCAAAGGCAAAGAGCGGCAGTATCACAAAGTTTACCGCACCATGCAAATTGTCTTCCAGGGATTGCAAAGGACTAATTACATGATCAGAAGCGCGCTCCACTTGTTTTAGAGTGGCAATCTGCTCATTGGTCAATATAATATTATCTGATTTGGTAACCGGAAAATCACCGATAATGTCGCGGATGCGTTTAATGTATTTCCCGGCATCCAAACGGGGACGGGCCGGTATTACAAAGGCCAGTATCACTCCGGAAATAGTGCTGTGAATGCCCGACTGAAGGAACAAATACCAAATAATTACCCCGATAAGCAGGAAGAATATCTTCTGTGTCATACCGAATTTCCCCATATAGTAAAGGAAGAAATAAAGGACAGCAGCTACAATAAGATATCCGTATGCCACTTCGGAACTATAGAAAATGGCAATAACCAGAATACCGCCAATATCATCAACTACTGCAAATGCCGTCAGAAAAATTTTCAGACTCAGAGGCACCCGCTTACCCAGCAGACTGAGTACCCCCAATGAAAAAGCAATATCCGTAGCCATCGGTATAGCCATGCCGCGCGTTTCCGGAGTGCCCTGAACGACCAGAAGTGAATAGACAATGACCGGCACCAGCATACCGCCACACGCCGCTACAAAAGGTAAAGAGGCTTTACGAAAGGAAGAAAGTTCACCCACCAGCAGTTCCCGCTTTATCTCCAACCCCACAGCCAGAAAGAAAACAGTCATCAGGCAGTCGTTTATAAACTCAATCATTTTCAACGGATGACCGCCATGGGAGAACAAGTTGAAGTCTCCGATACGCAGATGCAGTTCCTGCAAAAGAAAGCCCTGATACAGCGGAGCCATCGGCGAATTAGCAATAACGGCCGCCAAAATAGCCATCAAAAACAGCAAGATGCTCGCCGCTATATTCAGCGACGAGAAGTTTTTCACAGTACGCAAAATAATCATAAAGAAGTATATTTGATTTAAGATTTCATCCTTTCGACATCAATCCAGCTTCAAGACTGCAAGGAACGCTTTCTGAGGTACTTCCACATTACCAATCTGTTTCATACGCTTCTTACCTCTCTTCTGTTTCTCAAGCAATTTTCGTTTACGGCTCACGTCACCTCCATAACATTTGGCCGTTACGTCCTTACGCACAGCCTTAATCGTTTCCCGGGAAATAATCTTGGCACCGATAGCAGCCTGAATGGCGATATCGAACTGCTGTCTCGGAATCAGGTCTTTCAACTTCTCGCACATCCGGCGTCCCAATTCGTAGGCATTGTCAAAGTGTGTCAAGGTAGAAAGAGCATCCACCGGCTCACCGTTCAGCAAAATATCCAGCTTCACCAGTTTGGAAGGACGAAAACCGTTGGGATGATAGTCAAAAGAGGCATATCCCTTAGAGATACTCTTCAATTTATCATAGAAATCGATAACTATTTCGCCAAGAGGCATGTCATAGTATATTTCTACGCGGTTACCTGAAATATATTCCTGCTTCACCAGCTCGCCACGCTTGCCCAGACAAAGAGTCATGATAGGGCCGATGTAATCAGTGGTGGTAATCACCGAGGCACGGATATAGGGCTCCTCAATACGGTCTATCATAGTAGGGTCGGGCATGCTGCCGGGGTTATGCACTTCAGTCATATTTCCCTGCTTGTCATAGATATTGTAGGAAACGTTGGGCACGGTGGTGATAACGTTCATGTCAAATTCACGGTCAAGGCGTTCCTGCACAATCTCCATATGGAGCAGCCCAAGGAAACCACAACGGAAACCAAAGCCCAAAGCCAATGAAGACTCAGGCTGGAAAGTCAGCGAAGCATCATTCAACTGCAACTTCTCCAAAGAAGAACGCAAGTCCTCAAAATCTTCTGCCTCGATGGGGTACACACCGGCAAAAACCATCGGCTTCACCTCCTCAAAACCGGCGATGGCCTCTTCGCAAGGACGGGCAATATGCGTAATCGTATCACCTACTTTCACTTCCTTAGAGGTTTTGATACCCGAGATGATATAGCCCACATCCCCCGTACGCAACTCCGGACGTGGCATCATTTCCATTTTGAGCACTCCGATTTCATCCGCATCATATTCCTTGCCTGTATTGAAGAATTTCACTTTATCCCCTTTACGAATCACACCGTTCACTATCTTGAAATATGCAATGATACCACGGAAAGAATTGAAGACAGAATCGAAAATCAACGCCTGCAACGGAGCTTCCTCGTCACCCTCCGGATGAGGGATACGCTCAATGACCGCAGCCAGAATCTCTTCCACTCCCATGCCTGTTTTGCCGGAAGCACGGATAATCTCATCACGCTTGCAGCCCAACAGTTCGACGATCTCATCCTCCACTTCCTCGGGCATGGCGCTTGCCATGTCACATTTGTTGATGACGGGGATAATCTCCAAATCATGCTCAATCGCCATATAGAGGTTTGAAATGGTCTGCGCCTGCACTCCTTGCGAAGCATCTACAATAAGCAACGCTCCTTCACAAGCGGCGATGGAACGTGACACCTCGTACGAGAAGTCAACGTGTCCCGGAGTGTCTATCAAGTTCAGAATATACTTTTCGCCTTTATATGTATACTCCATTTGTATGGCATGGCTCTTGATGGTGATACCTCTTTCCTTCTCAAGGTCCATGTCATCCAGCATCTGTCCGTTAGTTACTTGTATAGTATTGGTAAATTCCAGCAGACGGTCTGCCAAAGTTGATTTACCGTGGTCGATATGGGCAATAATGCAAAAATTTCGTATATTCTTCATTGTCAATAACTATCTATTAATTGGGTGCGCAAAGATAGTGAAAACAGAGCAAATAAAAAAAATGCGTTGATAACATATTCATGTACCAACGCATCTTTTTATAACATTCCAATCAATTCCTCGCTTAGTTCAGCTTTACAAACAATTCGCCTTCCACTTCAGAAGTAGAGACCTTGTCTTCTCTTAACAACCAGCCCAATCCCAGGAAGAAGTCCTTGTCGATCAGTTTAGTTGCTTTCTTGATTTGCTTGTGAGTCAAGCCATCTGTGCCATTCAGTGCAGTCCAAATCTGTCCTGCAACATTACCAGCTTTTTCTTTTAACATTTCTATTTGCTTTTAGTTAAACGTTATCCTCATCTCCAAAGATAGAGATGTCGGTGTTTTTATATCGCTGCAAAGATAGGTATATTTATGTTATACAACACGTTATTAGGCACTTTTTTTCTTACTAAGGGGTAAAAAAGTTCTTTTTTCTTACTTTGAGGACATTTTTTCCAGGTATTCGGTCCAAATTTGGGCAGCTACCTCTACCATCCTGGCACACGGGCGTTTAGCATAATACTGCTCGGTACGGGCTTCCGGAACGGACGAACCTTCCGGTTTTCTCAACCCCAACAATTCAGCACATATCAAAGAGCCGTTTCGTTTCTTGAACTCAGCAGCCAGCTCCTGCACCAACGCATAGTTTGCCGCCTTACCTTCACAATCCTTGCCTTCCACAGCTCCTTTTTCCAATCCGGCCAATAGGAACATGCCGCATGCAGCACCACATGTCTGCCTCATACGACCTATGCCACCACCAAAAGAAGCGGACATCCGGAAAGCCTGCTCTTCTGTAAAGCCATACATATCTGCAAAAGCTCCCACTACCGACTGCGAGCAGTTATAGCCACTCTTGAAAAGCTCCACAGCTTTTTCGATTCTGTCTTTTGTTTCCATAATCATTCTGTAATTTCCAACAACATCGGGCAATGGTCCGAGTGGACAACGTCACCCAATATTCTCGCCTCCTTCAACATCGGGCGCACCGGTTCACTCACCATGCAATAATCAATGCGCCACCCTTTGTTCTTGGCACGTGAGTTAAAGCGATAGCTCCACCACGTGTATTCCTGCTTGTCGGGATGAAGCCAACGGAAGGAATCTATGAATCCCGCATTGAGAAAGCGTGTCATCCACTCCCGCTCTTCAGGCAAAAAGCCGCTGTTGGTGGCATTCCTGACAGGGTCATGAATATCTATTGCCTCATGGCAGATATTATAATCACCGCAAAGAATAAGGTTAGGACGCGTACGTTCCAACTCCAATACATACTCTTGGAATTTCTCCAACCAGACCATCTTGAAGGCCTGACGTTCGTCGCCGCTGGTACCGGAAGGATGATAAACACTCACAACAGACACATCACCGAAGTCGGCACGGATAAAGCGCCCTTCGTTATCATATTCTTCAATGCCCATGCCGTACTCCACATGGTCCGGTTCTTGCTTGCTCAGAATAGCGACTCCACTATACCCTTTCTTCTGTGCAGAATATAGATAATGCTTATACCCCAAAGCATCCAGCGCTTCCGCCGGATACTGTTCCGGTTGCAGCTTCGTTTCCTGCAAACAAAGCACATCCGGCAGCTCTTGTGCCAGCCACTCGGGAAAACCTTTTGTCACGGCAGCCCGTAGCCCATTTACGTTATATGTAATAATCTTCATACTACTTATTTGATTTCTTAAAAATGAATTATTCAAGATGTCAACTCGGATACCAGCAGCATGATATTCAGCACAGTGACCACCGCAGCAATGGCATAAAGTACAAATGTACTCCATTTGCTGTTTACATACTGCCCCATCACTTTGCGCGAAGAAGTCAGTCCTACTTGCAGGAAAACCGTAAACGGCAGCTGGATGCTCAGTATCATCTGTGAAATCAGCAGTCCTTTGAACGGGTCTCCGATAAAGAAAATCAGCAGCAGTGCAATACCCAATGACAGAATCACACCCACCTGCGAGTGACTGTCTTTGATATGATAGGATTCTCCGAAAATACCGGCAAAGATAGAACCTGCCGCCATACCGCTGGTTATCGTGGAAGATATACCCGCCATCAGTAATGCCAATGCAAAAACCACGGCAGCACTGTTTCCCAGCAACGGCTCCAGCAAGGATTTGGCCTGCTGCAACTCTTCCACCTGAATACCGCTTTTAAAGAAAGTTGCCGCAGCCAGCAGTATCATGGCACTGTTGATGGCCCATCCCACAATCATAGAGAACAGCGTGTCGAACAATTCATATTTCAACACCTTACGGATGGATGCATCATCTTTCTTATTATATTCATGGCTCTGTATCACTTCCGAGTGCAGAAACAGATTATGCGGCATCACCACCGCACCGAGCACACTCATGATAATCAGCATGCTCCCATGCGGGAACGAAGGTGTCACCCACCCTTGTGCGGCCAGCGGCCAATCTATCTTCACCAGAAACAGCTCATAGATAAAGGAGAGCCCGATGACCGAAACAAAAGCAATGATGGAACGTTCTATCTTCTTGTAGGAATTAGTGAAAAGCATGACGACTACAAATACGGTAGTCAAGACAGAGCCCCATATGATGGGAATGTCAAACAGCATCTGCAAAGCGATGGCACCTCCCAATATCTCTGCCAACGAAGTCGAGATGGAAGCCAATACCGCTGTGCCCAATATGGGACGCGACACCCAGGAAGGAGTATATTTGGTAGCGGCTTCGGACAAGCACAAGCCGGTTACAATGCCAAGATGCGCCACATTATGCTGCAATACAATCAGCATGATAGTGGATAAAGTCACGACCCACAGCAATGAATAGCCAAATTCAGACCCTGCCGCAAAATTAGATGCCCAGTTCCCCGGGTCAATAAAGCCCACAGTCACCAGCAGTCCGGGACCTATATATTTAAAAACGTCCAGACCGCCCAGATAGCGTTTGTGGTCTCTCCGTTTCAAGTCTTTAAAAATATTCTTCATTGTGTCTGTTCAATTAAGAGCGTAAAAATACTCAAATAATAACAAATACCTCCATGTTAGGTTCAAAAAAAGCCCCTGGCATCTTTCAATGTCAGGGGCTCTCATCCATTCTTTCAGGCAGGAGGCTCAATACCCCATCTCGTGCAATGCCTTGCACAATTGGTCGGGGCAGGAAGTGGAACGTCTTCCGCAGCGAATTCCTTCCAAACGAGCAATCACCGCATCTACCGGCATGCCTTTCACCAAACGTGAAAGTCCTTGCAGGTTTCCATTACATCCACCCCAAAATGCCACTTCTTTCACAATACCATCTTCCACATCCAGTTCGATGTTACTGCTACACGTACCTTGCGTCTTGTATGTATATGTCATTATTCTCCGCCTTCTTCCGGTTTCATGTTAGTATAAACCGTCTGTACATCATCAAACTCTTCGAGACGCTCTATCATTTTGTCGATGGTTTCGCGTTGCTCGGGAGTCACATCCTTCATATCGTTCGGGATATAGGTAAACTCACCGCCGACATCTTCAAAACCGCACTCTTCCAAATGTTTCTGGATAGCTGCATAGCTTTTCGGATCACCATAAATAGTGATAGTACCTTCTTCTTCATCCTCTTCGTAGTCTTCCTCTACGTCATAGTCTATCAAGTCAAGAATGAGTTCCTCCATATCGATACCGTCTTTCTTCTTGAAAGTGAACACACACTTGTGGTCAAACAAGAAAGCCAGTGAACCCATTGTTCCCAAGTTACCGCCGAACTTGTTGAACACGGAACGCACATCGGCTACTGTACGGGTAGTGTTATCGGTCAGTGTATCCACAAAAACAGCTACACCGTGAGGACCGTATCCTTCATAAGTCATACCCTTATAGTCGCTCTGGTCCTTACCCATCGCATTCTTGATAGCACGTTCAATATTATCCTTCGGCATGTTTTCACGCTTACAAGTAGCGATAACCGAACGCAGTGTCGGGTTGTTTTCCGGCTCCGGACCACCGGCCTTCACCGCAATAGCAATTTGTTTACCCAGTCTTGTAAAGGTCTTTGCCATGTGACCCCATCTTTTCAATTTGGCAGCTTTTCTATATTCAAACGCTCTTCCCATTGGAACTGTATTTTAAATTATGAATTATAAATTCTAAATAATGAATCAACGCAGCTTGGCATTCAACTTGTCCTCCAGGTTCTTCACCAGTTTGGACATAATCTTGTCAATCTGCTTATCGTTCAACGTGGCATTCTCATCCTGCAGCAAGAAGCTCACCGCGTAACTCTTCTTACCGGCTTCCAGATTCTTACCCTCATAAACGTCGAAGAGAGAAACCTCCTTCAGCAGCTTTTTCTCCGTCTCGTAGGCAATCTTCTCAATTTCCGCAAACTGCACTTTCTTGTCAAGCAGTAACGCCAAGTCGCGTTTCACGGCAGGGAACTTGGAGATTTCCGTATAGCTCACCTTCACATTGCGGATGGCCTTCAACAATTCTTTCCAGTTGAAATCGGCATAGTAAACCTCGTTGTCAATATCGAATGCCTTCAGCAGCTTCTTTGTTACAATACCGAAAGTAGCCAACCGCTTTCCACCCCTTGTCTGTACGGATAAACCGGCAGCATAGATATCATCAGTCAGATTGCCGACAACCAAATCATGCATGTGCAGCCCCAATCTGGCAAAGACATTCTCAACGTATGCCTTCAGCTCATATACCGAGCTGTTCTCGTCCGGATGAGCCCATGAGTTGGCCACCCTCTTGCCAGTCACCCACAAACCAAGATGATAGTCTTCGGAATAAGCGGCAAGCACTTTCTCCGGATTCTTCTTTTCCTCGTTGAAGTGATAACAATTACCGAATTCAAAGAATTTCAGGTCTGCATTCTTACGGTTGGCGTTGTGCGAGATGCTTTCCAATCCACCGAAAAGCAGTGTCTGACGCATGGCATTCAAGTCTGCACTCAACGGATTCAGCAACATTACCAGATTCTTCGACGGATAAGACTCCAAGTTGTCATAGTAAGCGGCACGCGTCAACGAGTTGTTCAGAATCTCATTGAAACCACAGCCCACCAGCTGCTCGGCAACCAGGTTTTGCAGTTTGTTGGATTTATCATATTCACCCTTGGTAGTCAGGCAAGACTTCAAGGTAGTCGGAATCTCCACATTATTATATCCGTAGATACGCAGGATATCCTCTATTACATCGCAATCGCGCTGCACGTCCACACGGTAAGGAGGAACATCCAGTGTAAGCCCTTCGGCTGTCTCGTCTACAATCTTCATTTCCAGACTTGTCACGATGCTCTTGATGGTATCCACCGGAATAACTTTACCAATCAGTGAGTTCACTTTCTCATAGGCAAGTTCCACACGGAAATCCTTGGCAGGAGCGGCGCACACATCTTTTATTTCAGAAGAAATGGTACCTCCGGCAAGTTCCTTTACCATCAAAGCAGCCAGCTTCAGGCAGTAAATAGTGGCATTCGGGTCAATACCTCTTTCAAAACGGAAAGAAGCATCTGTGTTCAATCCATGACGACGGGCTGTCTTGCGCACCCATGTGGGATGGAAGTAAGCACTTTCAAGGAACACATCCTTGGTGGTTTCCGTAGAACCGGAATCCAGACCGCCGAACACACCGGCAATACACATCGCCTCTTCCTTGTTGCAAATCATCAGGTCGCGTTCGTTCAATTTACGTTCCACGCCATCAAGAGTTACAAACGGAGTACCTTCCGGCATGGTCTTTACAATCACCTCACCGCCTTTAATCTTATCTGCATCGAAGCAGTGCAGCGGCTGGCCGAAAGCATGGACGATATAGTTGGTAATATCCACCACATTATTGATAGGACGCAGGCCGATAATACGCAACTTGTTCTGCAACCATTCGGGGCTTTCTTTCACTGTAACCCCTTTCACCGTAACGCCGGCATATCGGGGACATGCCTCGCTGTTCTCTACAGTTACTTTAATATCCAAGTCGTGATTTTCTACCGCAAAAGCGTCTACCGAAGGTTTCTTCAAGGCAGCCTGCTTACCGTTCTGTATCAAGTAGGCATACAAGTCGCGTGCCACCCCATAATGTGAGCAAGCATCGGCACGGTTGGGAGTGATGTCCACTTCCAGCACGTAATCGCTCTTGATGTTATAGTAGTCCTTGGCAAGCGTACCCGGAACAGCAGTTTCCGGCAATACGATGATGCCCGCGTGGTCCGTACCGATACCGATTTCATCCTCAGCACAAATCATGCCGACAGATTCCACGCCACGAAGTTTTGATTTCTTGATGGTAAAGCATTCGTCACCGTCATACAGTTTTGTACCCAACGTGGCTACTACCACTTTCTGTCCGGCAGCTACATTCGGAGCGCCGCATACAATCTGCACGGGTTCACCTTGTCCCAGGTTCACCGTAGTGATGTGCATATGGTCTGAGTTAGGATGAGCTTCGCATGTCAGCACTTCGCCGATGACCAGTCCTTCCAGTCCGCCTTTAATGGTTTGCACCTCTTCCACACTTCCCGTTTCCAGTCCGATGGAGGTCAGTGCCGCAGCAACTTCATCCGGTGTCAAATCGAAATCGACATACTCTTTCAACCAATTATAAGAGATATTCATATCATTATATTTTTATTGTTTCCAAAAGTGACCTGCAAAGGTAATAAGATTTTTTGGTTGGCAGGGAATTATAAATGAAGAAAATAACAAAAAGGCGATGAAGTGCTTTTCCTTCACCGCCTTTCTCCTAATATTCTATATAAATCTACAATTTATACATTCATTGCATTGGCGCCTAAAGCTCCCAATATGGCGGAAGCAACAGCTATCACTACCTTCAAAATCTTGTCCCAAACGTTCTTTTTCATAGTCTTAATCTTTCAAAATTAGTAAATACATCTTATCCTAACGGGTTCTCTCCCTGGTCACCGTCGGAACCGCCACCGGAATTACCACCATCACCGGCATCATCCTTACCATCAGTAACCACTCCCGTCCATTTCTCAAACTCCACACCCTGGAGCAGGGCACGCGTAGTGCCGATGGCAGCCGGGCGCGTGTATTCCGGAGTAAACTGGCAGCGCAAAGCAGTCACCTGATTGGGATTCACGTCTTCAGATTTGGCCACTCCCTTACCTCGCGTACGGGCCTTCATGGTGAATGTGCCCAGGCCATCCAGACGCACCGTACGGCTGTTCAGCAACTGGCTCCTCATTACCGTCATCAGGTTACGGATTACATTATGTACGTCACCCGGAGTCAGGGAAGACTTCTCGGCAATCACCTCAGCCAGCTGTTGTGCATCCACGGCTCTTCCCACTTTCTTCAAACTCAGATGCCAAAGTTTGGCACCCTCTTTTGTCGCCAGAGACGACTGTCTTGCATAATAAAATAAAGGCATAGTTTCTTTCTCCTTTTTACATTTTTAATTCAACATGGTTTTTAATCTCGTTTTGTTGATCAACAATGCAAAGGTGAGGATATATATGCCTGCAAACAAAGAAAACAGCCTCGCTGAAGCTGTTTTCTGAGATAAGTTCATAAAGTATTGATTTACAAGTCGACAGATTAGGCAAGCCAACTTAATCAAGAAAAGGAAAGTTATTTCAAATTGATTGATGTAATCCAAAATACCTCTTCATGAAACAGACATAAATAAGACTTAACAAGAGGATGGTACATAGCAGATACCAGTAGCCTGAATCCAAACACATTATATATCCTACGATGATGATTGCCTGCACTGCCATGTAAATAGAAGAAACCATTACATGAGGAATCTTCAGCTCATTCGCCATAATCTGATACAGATGCTTGCGATGCGGTAGCCCGATATTCTCATGAAGCATCAGGCGGTGAATGATAGTCAGTACACTATCCACACCATAAACGGATAAAAGGACTATCCAACTGAAATCTTCCGTTTCAATGATGAGCCTGCCTATCAGGAAAAGAAGGATGAAGGCAATGCTCACCGAACCCACATCACCGGCAAAGCATTTGGCACGCTTGCGGAAATTGAAGAAACAGAAGACTAGAACGGAACAGATAACGGTATAGATGAAATCCGCTTCCACAAAAGTAACCACCTCCTTATTGATATAGGCCAACGCAGCAAGAATAACCAGAGAATAACCACCGGTTATGCCGTTAATGCCATCCATAAAGTTGTAGGCATTGATGATACCCGTACAGACTATCAAGGCTATGACTATCCACCACCAGGACAAGGAGAACAGTCCCCACTGATAAAACATCATAGCCATAGCAGAGAAATGAAAAAGCAGTCTTGTCATCTGTCCGGTGGATTTTATATCGTCCACGAAGCTGATGAACGTCACCAGTGTCAAGGCAAGCAGGAACCAGGGATATTCAAAGTCACTCGTCAGGAAATAGACCAACGCACCGAAATAAAAGATAATCCCACCACCACGCAAAGTCACTTTCGTATGAGAACTCCGCTCATTGGGCTTGTCGATAATATTGCACCTATCAGCCACCCTAAAATAAAAAAGTTCTGCCAAAAACAGCAGAACCAAAACCATTAAATAATACATCATCCGTTTTTGATTATCCAGTAAAACCAAAGCTGAATACATGTAAATCCTAAAGATACAATACCCAGCCCTATCAATATGACATCTAAATATACATTCATGCTATCTTGAAGTTTTCTAACACATTGGTCGGCTTCCATCCCAATTCACGTATCGCCTTTTCATTACTGAAAGTCAAGGATTTCGTAATCTTATCCAACTTCAAAGAATTGATTGGAGCTTTCCTTCCCAAGCAATCACCTGCTAAAGCCATACCTTTAGCCACCCAGTACGGTATTGATAAAGGCAGTTTTTTGTCCAGTTGCCTGCAAATAGTAGTCTCAAGTTCTCTGAAAGTAGGCTGGTAACTGTCACACACATTATAGATACCTCCCTTTTCTGCCAACAGAGGAACTAACTTCGCAATATTCTGCACTATCAACACACTTTTCCGTGGCTGGCTTCCGGCAATGCAGTGGTATCTTCCACTACAGATACCATGAATCATACTCCCCAGGTTTCCCAGAGGGTTGAGACCAGCAATCAAAGAGGGACGAATAATACCTAAAATAACATTATGTTTTCTGTAGCATTCCTGCAAATATTCCTCCGCAAGACGTTTACTCATGACGTATGGTGTATCTCCATGTAAGCACTCAATTTAGGGCATCCCCCTTCGAAAGGGCACTTTTCAGTGCCCTAAACCGAGTTTTGTTAATTAATTAGTCTTGAATTTAACATTGGCTGGTAGCCAAAGTGATTTTGTCAGGAACCATGTTAACATAATCCCTGCACCCGTTAAAGATATTTTTGAAAAAAGTTCCGATGAAGTTCCAGATAGAACTGCCATGAAGCTTTACCGTTCCTATCACACTGTGATAAGTTGCTGCCATCTCTGCACCGGCATCACTACCATAATGAAGTGAATTGTTGCGTTGAGTGGTCAGCTTTCGAATGGTTCGCTCAGCCAGGTTGTTGTCTATCGGTAATTCACCATCATCCAGGTAAGCAAAGATCTCTTTCCAGAACCGGTTCAGATAATTGAGAGCTTCTTTATAATACCGGCTTCTAAATTCTGAATCCTTTGACTGTTCACTATCTAACAAACTGCGCAGCTCTATTAGGAGTTCCTTCGTTTCCAAGCTTTGCCTTTCTTGAAACCTTTCCTTGGGAGTTAATCCGGCATCATCGTATTTACGCTCCCTCATAAAGAACTCCTTTAAAATTTCGGAAAAGCGTTCTGCAGTCGGTTCACCACCCTGATTGGAAGCCTTGACAAACTTGTTCTTGGCATGAGACATACAAACCTGGTGGACAGTATCTTTAAACCGGGCTGATTTCAGCTCATTGCCGATAAATACATAAGCATTGTATCCGTCGGACATTATACTCTTCAATTCTGCATCGCCCAAAAAGTCTGTAAGTACATCACGACCACGCGAGCCATTCTCATAGAAGAAAATGGCTGTTTTCCGGGCCTTGTTGACCAGAACCCAAATGTAGCACTTCTTATAGTGATCGTATTTACGCACTTTACACCAGGTCTCGTCGCAGTTCACAATCGAATCTTTTTCCAAAGCTATAGACTTCAATACACAAACCAGTTCGTCCAGGTATGTCTTACCTTTCTTAAGCCAGTTGCGCAACGTGTTTTTAGAAATGGTCATGCCCATATCTGTCAGCCATTGGTGAAGAAGACCAAAAGTCACATTCTTTACATAAACTTCATAGGCGATAGCCTGCAGAAATTCAGGAGTGGCCCTAGTGCCTTCAAAACTGGTTACTACATCCGGATGGCCTTCAGAAGGGAAATAGCCCCACTTCGGCTTTTTACCAGGCTCTGCATAATGAACCATCTCAAAACATTCTTCCGTAAGGAAAGTACGGAAACTGAACACCCGTACCATTCTCCTTTCAATGATCCGACCGGGAACCTTTGTCAAATCGGAAGGATGCTCTGTCGCTTCTCCGGCTACCCCCATCGTTTTATAACCGTCAGGGCGATTGGACAAGTCACGGTCTTTCCCGGAAGGCTCTTTTAACTCTTGGGATGGAACATGACCAACCGAATCCGTGCGAAGCGTATCATCGGTTCCATCATAATCATCCTTCTCCTTCCGGCGGTCTGAATCACTTGTTTTAGCTTTAGATTGTATCTTTTGACGTCTATCACCAAAACGTTCCTGATTGGCGTAATCAAGTTTTTCCTGAAGTGATTTTATCTTACGTTCAGCCGATTTGCGAAGTTTATGCTCTTCTGACAACCGATTCTCAAGGTCAACATGTTTCGATTGCATGGATGACATCTGATCCTTCAGTTCTTTCATCTGAGCCATAAAATCCTCCAAAACAAGCCTCATGGCATCACCTGTCAACCTGAGATCCTGATTTTGCTCAGCAAGGTATTGTATGTATCGGTCTTTCTGATCCTCTGCCATACCTGCACTATAATTTATAGGGTTGCGTGAGTAGGTTTCCCGACTCAACAACTCTCGTTTTGTTGTAATTATATCTTGCAGATCGATCATACTTAAACCTTTGACTTACAGCATTAAAGGTAATAAAATAATCGCAAAACCGCAAGTGGATAAATAGATTGATTATCTGATTTTTAATGTTTTAACTATAGGATTCTCAAGAATCAAAACCACGTCCTTCCAGGCAATCCGATAAACAGTATCTGCCCCATTTCGCTCAACTTTCATGAACTGATAACCGGCAACAAACTTCTTTTCAAACAGACTATATGAACGATTATCAAATGAAAACATACGGACTATTCTGCGATTGCGAGACATGACTATAAAGACATCCCCATCTCTGGGTTCCCGGTGAAGCCGTTCACGAATGATAGACAACACACGGCTGTGCTTACAACGCATATCGGTGAAATCACGGACATAATAAAAATGATTCAGACCGGTAACACTCAGCATAACCCCTCCAGTTTCTCTACCATACGAACCAAATCCGGGTAGCTTAAATTCTTTTGGGACAAATGCAAGCCATTGCTGATACGAATCCCAACCCAAATACGAACCGGGTGATCATTTCTGCTTGGTGATACCGGTTGAGGTTGATCACTAGCCCTGGATTTTTCCTCATGACCAATTGCAGGAGCACCATCAACCTGGACTTCAACTACTTTTTTACGGGTATCCTTGTACCATTTCTGAAAGATGTTATAAGGAACTTTGTTCCTAACACAAAATGATTGGAGAGATTATCCATGAGGCAAAGCCTCGGTCTGGTACAGAAAGTAAAACCTTTCAAGATCTTCACCGCTATACACGATTATAAAATTTTGTTCGCAGTGAAGATAGAACTTTCAATTAATAGTCATTTTTTGACTACTTACGTGTTGAAATTTAAAATATTACATTAACGCTAGCTATTCTCTATCATAAAGAGATGCTTCTTTATTTAATAAAGATCTTCGTTTATCAATAATCCACCCCCATTTATTAAAATACTTAATTGCACTCTGAAGGCCTATTAATAGCATTTTTTTACTTTTCTTATGAGCAGCCTCATGAGCATGAACTATAAATGTACCAGGAAAAAATACGGTTCTTGCAATTTCTCCAATTCTTCTTGTAATATCAATATCTTCAAAATGCATAAAGAATCGAGTATCAAAACCATTAATCCGATTAAAACATTCCGACCTAAAGAACATAAAACATCCAGAAAGAGATGGCACATCCATTTCAATATCAAAATTTGCGGTTTTCATTGCATACTTATCATCATTTCTATCTTTTAAGGACTTAGACGCGAATTGACGTAGAAAAATATCGTAGGGCGTCGGTAATAACTTGCAAAGATATTGGAAATCACCATTAGGATAGAAAACTTTAGGCATAACAAGACCAACATCCTTATGGCTATCCATAAAAGATATTAAACAATCAATTGCTGATGATTCGAAATAAATGTCAGGATTAAGAACTATGTGATAGTCAGACTTTATTATTTTTTGTGATTCCTTAAACCCAAAGTTATGCCCACTACCATAGCCATCGTTAAATCTATGAAAATATTTTACTTTATTAGACTTAGCTGCAAGAACTTTGAAATTATCATTAATAGAATGATCAACAACAATAATAATATCAATGCGACTATTAAGTACACTATCTAAAACTTTATCAACATCACCCTGTCGATTATGATATAATACTAAAGAAGAACTTACCATAATTATTTTTTAAAACAGACTTTCGAACATATTTCCAAATAGCTAGCAGCCCTATCCGCTGCAGTTGGCCACTTTGCAATTATATTATCACCTTTCTGAATAAGCTTATTTTGGATATTTATATCACTTATCAATTTTTGTATAGTATCAGCAATTAATAGAGGATCACAAGGATTGAAATAAAGGGCGGCATCTTTGCAAATTGTATGTGCAAAATCTAAATCTGAAGTTATAATAGGCTTTTTCATCTTCATTGCTTCAGGGTAACTTGCACTGAAGCATTCTATTAAAGTTGGAATAAAAACAGCATCACATTCATTATATAATGAAGGACAATCTTCAGATTTAACAAAGCCAGCATTAATAACATATTTAGTGCAATCTGAGAAAATCCTATTATAGTTTTCTTTATCAATACTAACAACAAATCTAACATTATTGACATTTCTACTCAATAATATCTTAATAACATTTGGTATTATTTCAAGATTCTTGTGAACATAATATTTAGCTAAAGTTAAAAAACGGAATTCACCATTAGTTTTATCGGGAAGAATTTTTATGTTTGGGTCTACATTGTTATAAACATTACTATAGGTATTATATACTGTATAATATTTTTTTTCTTCTCCCAAAATAGCACGAATTCTATCTGAAACAGCCTCTGTTTCAGACACAATTACATCAGCATATTTTTTATAATAGTACAAATGAATCGCCTTCTTTAATTGTTGTTTGATTCTTACTAGTAAAGGAGCTCTTTTCCAAAAAACAGACTCTGGATATATATAATAACCTTGGGCAAACCCTACAATGTGAGGAACTCTAAATTTGGAATATGACGGACCAAAAACAGTGAAAACAACATCTACACCATCGTTCTCATATTGTAGATATGCATTTTTCCGCTTATACCAATCTATATCAGGTGCTTTAATAATTTTAAAATTATCAGGGAAAGCTGTAATATCTACATAAAGCCAGAAACACTCACCTAATAATACAATATAGGAATTTTCGCAATGTAACTTACATTCATCAAGGAATGACAATGCAACTTGGAAAGGACCACCACCGTAGTAGCCAGTGAGATTAATCAACAATTTCATATGATAAAGATGAAAATAAGTAAGTGTCCAAAACATGGTATATGCCTTTCAGGCGAGCGCCAGTAGACACTCATTACCTATCTTGGATACTAAATTAATTTATTTTTACTAATAGGGTAAGCACTCTATTTCAAGCATTTCCCTTAGTTAAGGCACTAGATAATGCCCTAAACCGAGTTTTATTAAAAAAATAAGTTTTGAATCTAACATTGGCTCGTTGCCAAAGAGATTTTTTCAGGAACCATATTAACATAATCCCTACACCCATTAAATATATTGTAAGCATCTAATCCCTACAGAAATAGCCCTTAGTCCCAGTATTTACTGGGGTATAGGAGGTATTGTAAGATTGGATTTATTTGCAAATTATTTTACATTACTTTCTATTTTAAAGTTACGGCAAAGGTAAGGGTTATATTTAGAGGACAAAAATAGCGATTGAATGCTTACTCTCCATGAGGCAGAGCCTCAGTTTGGTACTGAAAGTAGAACCTTTCAAGTTCTTTGCTACTATACATAATTTCTAAATTTTGGTCACAACGGAAGTAGACCTTTTTATTTATAGCCCTAAATTGAGTGCTTACCGAAAATAAAGATCAAGCTTTCTTTTAAGAATCTTCTTTTAAGAATAAGCTTATGAAAATGAAAAGTATCATAGACGAAAAAATTGCTCTTGAAAGAAAATAGTTACCAAACGGAAACAACGCAACATAAGAAGTTATAAAAATATAAAGCGAGTCATGCCGAAGTTTTTTTGAAAAAAACAAGAAAAAGCAAATAATAAGAGTAAATATAACCAACTCAACAAAAAACCATATTCCATAATCTATAATAAATGGTGACAAAAAAGTTGTAGCGTTAAATCCATTGATACTTTTATTATAAGGGTTGTCTTCTTCGCCTCCAATTATACCTTTCAAAGCATCTGGTTTATTATTATTTTTAACATCATAATATAGTCTAACAACATCATAATTGATTGCAAAATATCCATATACCCATGCTAAAGCATTATTGTTATATTTTAAGCCCAATAACTGAACAAGCTCATTTTTTTCTTCTCCTCGAGCTTCTTGCCTTATATTACCAAATTGAATAAAAACAAATAGAATCAAGGACAATATGAGACCAACCTTAAGCATTTGCTTTTTATTAGTTTTTCTTATGCTAGAAACCTGAAAAGATCTATATAAGTATAAAATCAAAAAGAAAACACTCATTCTCATAATATCGCCTCTCTTTACATGAAGAAACGAAAATACAATTAGAGCCAAAACAAATATTACACCTAGAAACATTTTTTTCTTCGGAAGGAGAGGTGTCATCATAAGAAGAGTCCATTGCAACACAGCAGCTAGACCTGTATATCCCGGGACAGATAAAGAATCTCCATTAACTAAGAACGTTGAGGTTAGAAATGAATTGATACGCCATCCTACTATAGTTGATATATAAATTTTTGTTGCAATATATACAACCAAAAACACGAAGTACAATTTGGTTATATTAAATAAATTACCATGCTTCCATTTCTTTATCTTACATTTTTCAGAAAAATAAATTGGAAAGAAAAAGAAAAGAGAGCCTATAATAAGATAGTAGATATCATCAAAGGTTTTATCTTGTTGGTAAATACTTAATTTTGTTGTATTAAGTAAAAAGCAAAAGAAAAAGAAAAAAAAGGAAAGATTATAGCATTTTACTCCTGAAGTTTTCATACTATTATATCCCATCAGGACAAATATAATACATAAAAATGCTACAACGAGATTAATTAAATCCATAATTTGATAGTTCTTTACGTTCTTTTTTATATGAAAAATACAACATTAAAAGTAGAACTATCATATATGAAACAATAGTAGCATAACATGCTGAAATAATGCCATTAGTATTCACGAACAAAGTTAATAAAACTATGTCTACAATCATACCACATGACATAATCATCAAATTCTGATATGTTTTAATTTTATATGTAAGATATAATCCATATAAAGAGGCTGCAACTTTAAAGAAGTCTGCCCAAATAAGAAGTCTAAAATATTCAATATTACATATATATGAGGAAGCTCCCATAACACAATAGATTTGAGAAGCAAATATACTGCATATAATAACAACAAATATTAAAGATAAAAGTATTAGCCTTCTTGATTTAACTACTATTTTATAGTTTCTCCTCTCTATCTCCCTAAAATATATAGTAGGATAAAACATCAAATACAAGCCTGTAAATAGTTTAACACATAGTAATGCTCTTTGCGCAATAGAATAAGGCGCTAACTCAAAATAACCATAATTTTCTTTTATTATATGTTGAGAGTAGAAGACAAATGTCCAATCTATTACAGTAAGGAGGGCTCCTGGTACAGAATATTTAAAAATAGTACCAACACTTATAATATTAGAATTAAATTCAACATCATTTTTCTTCAAAAAGAAAGGCAAACATATAAAATAGCCCAATGCGTAGGTGAATATTATACTATAAGCAGACAATTGATTAGGTAAATAAAAAAACATTAGAACAATTAGAAGAAGAGTAATCAAGGCAGCTCCTAATCTCAAAAAATTTAAAGTTTCAGTCTTCATTATAGACCTATAATAATATGTTCGCTCATTAAAAAATAATATTAATACATATAATGAGGCTATATATTTTTTGGAGATAAAAATGAATATGATATAAGTAATTGCTGTAGCGAAAATAATATATCTAAGAACAAATCTACTTACTGATTTATTAACCCCAAACGTATTAAACCTTAAGTATGCCGCATAAATACCAAGTGAAGTGACAGAAATTACTAAGTCAAAGAGAGACTTTATGTAGGAATACTCACCTAAAGAATCTCTATCTAAAGTTTTATTTATAATCGCAGTCGTTATTAACGATAATAAAGCACAAAACATATAACCAACTGAGAAATAAATAAAGTCTTTAGAATATTTAGATTCCAACAATCTTTGAATAGAGTTTTTTACCATCTAACCTTTCTAAAAACCGAAGACATACATTCTAATGTTTGTTTTCTATCTTCTTTCATTTTAAATACCAGTTTTTCTTTATCAAATTCTTTAACCATCTTGTCAAACAAAAAAGATAAGTCTGTTTCATAATCATTAACCACCCATTCATCTAAATCAATGTTGTGGAATATGCCTTGGGCTTTTGTACCATGATATGCAATAACCAGTGATGGAACTCCTTCTCCTATAGCAAATATGGAAGAGTGAAGTCGAGTAGCTATGAAATAATCCATATGTGAATACAGATATTTAAGTTCACCACTTTGATAATTATCTGTAAAAACAGTAACATTTGACTTATATTTATCAGCGAGCATTCTGTATACCTTTATAGACTCCTCTACATCATCATCAACAGTAACATGAGGATAAATAAATATATTGACATCATATTTATCAATAATATGTTCAATACAAGTTTTCATCATATTCTCGTATTGACTTTTTTGGGTTGCTGAAACAGATTTAATGGTCATGCCGACCTTCATTTTTTCAAAATTCTTAAATGGCAAATCAATAGGCACTGAATCTAAATGAAATGCAATATCGTTTCTAATAATCAATTTATCAGAAGGTATATGTATATAAGGATATTCTCGAAGGCAGTAATCCTCTCGCAAGACAACTTTATGACACTTTTCAAATATTTTGTTTAATGCATTTCGAGAGCCTTTGTCGTAAATAGGTCCTATTGATTGACATAATATAACGATACGAGAATTAGGTATCAAATAATTAATCAAATTAAAAATCATCATAAACCTACGTAATGACATTTTGATACGCAAATTCTTTTCATCACACAAGAAACTACCGCCTTTACTTATTATATAATCACTATCTTTCAACTTAGTAAAAGATTTTTTTTCGTGAGAAGAGAGTAAAAAAGTAGATTTAAAAAGTATCATCATCTTAAATCTAATCCAATCCCAAAGGAATCGTAATACTTTCGAGAAAGGGTCTTTACGTTTTCCTATATTTAATTCACCGAATATAGAAGGCGAAACAGGGATTGACTTAGATAAAAGCTTGTGTTGAGTATGATAAAAAGGATCTGAATAATTATAAGTAGAAATACCTGTGATATCAGCATCCTTATCAATTTCCTGAAGAAATCGTACTGTTGTTAAAATTATTCCAAGATCCCCTTTATTATAGTCAGAATAGCAATTAATTAATGAATATTTCATGCTTTAACAATTCGTTTACCCGAAGTAATCTTATCAAAAACAAAATTCAAGAACTCGTCTTTCATGAATTCTTCTTCATTACTGAAATTAAAGCTAACATAATTCAAATTACTCAGTTCTGTAGAAGTATCCTTGATATGACGTTTCATAATCCAATAATATCCGTACTTCATTGCGTTCTTATACATTTCCTCAGTAAATTTCAATGAATGATTCTTTGCTTTTATCAACTTATCATAATAATCAGTTTCTGTTTCGATATCAAATACTATACCTTTATTTGACGTGAATAAATACCCAGTATGGATTACTGGTATTTTTCTTATAGCTAATTCAATTGACATAGACGATCCATACATAATTGCATAATCAATTTTTGTTGAAAGCATGTAACTTGTAATTGGATTCTTGGGACCAAGGAATATTACATTATCCGGCAGTTGTGGGTATTCATTATATAACAATTCCTCAAAAGTGACTCCTTTACTATCATCTCTGGAAACTTCAGCCGGATGTGCTCTGATAACAAGAAGACAATCAGGATTTTGTTTGAACCATTCTATAGTATATCTCACATATACTATAGTTGTTGGGAATGCTTCTGTCTTATTAAATACCTGCCCATCCCATGGTATGTTTGTAAACATACCAAATACAGTATTATATTTAGATAGATTCTTATTGAAACCCTCTATATCAAAATCATCTAATGAGATACCCACATAATAATTGATATAATCAACTTTACTTTTTAAGTCTTCTTTCTTAAAGAAATAGTTTTTAACAATTTGCAGATTATCTTCTGTTAGTTCAATATCATCAAAAACATCGCTTCTCTCATTTCTCAAATCGTCCTGTATAGCTCGATTATGACCAAATAGGACATTTCCCTGACCAATATATCCTCGTCCCCAAACAATCGAATCAATACCTAAAACTCTTGCAGTATCAATAATTGCCCCCCATGAAGAATATATACCGTGAGAAGAAATTAACTTATATATTTTTTCTTTACTACTAAATTCGATTATGAATTTTGCAAGTAAAAAAGATGTTGTTGCACATTTACGTAGCAAATCAATATCCTCACTTAAAATAACATCACTCTTTTGAGTATATCTCATAACGCCGCTTTCAATGCAGTCTTTTAGATTCACTCCTTCAAATATATAATCTTCATCCTTATCAAAAGAACATTTTTTCACAACATTCTTTATCTTTTGAATATCAATCCGCGATACATAACTACTTAAATAAACATTATCCGTTTTAAAAGTAGTTGTATATACTTTTTGTTCTCTTAAACACAAGGAACATGTTGCACATTTACGAGAAAGATTTGCAATATTTTCGCAATAGTTTAACTCCTGATTGCAAAGAAAATATTTAACTTTATAGCCCCTTAAACGAAAAAAAACACCGAATAAACCTTCAAAAAGATTTGAAGCTGGCGTAACCCTAATTGGTGTTATAAGAACAGTACCTTTATTTAAATTATCCTTGGCAAAGTTCATTGGGAAATGTAAATTAGAAAAATCTAAAAAAGGATTTTTTCTTTTGCTATATCTAACCTTATAAAAAATAGATGATAATAAATTATATAACAACTGTTTCACTATGTATAATACTGATAATCTATAAAAATATAATTCAAGAATGCTTATTAGATTGCAGTCCAACCACCATCGACCATTAAATTATGACCGGTGATAAATGATGCTTCGTCAGAAAGAAGAAAACTAACTGCTGGTGCCATTTCTTCGGGTTTTCCTAATCGCTTGAGTGGAGATTTCTTGCTATATGCTTCAATAAATTTTAAATTTTGATGAGCTTCATCTAACACACCACCAGGAGACACTACATTTACACGAATACCAAATTTACCAAAATAAGAAGCAAGATAACGTGAGAAATTAATAATTCCACCTTTTATTGCAGGATAAGCAGCAGGAGATGTTCCACCAAATCCTTCATATATAGTAAAGTCATTACCTACAACTCCATAAATTGAACCCAAATTCACGATTGATCCTGAACTTTGCTTTTTCATTATCTCCAGTACTTTTTGACAAAGATAGAAACAGCTATTTAACTGCCATTCAATATTTTGTCTCCAAGAGTTGATATTAATGTCTTCAAAAAAGTTTCCCCAATCTTTTGTACGAGGATAACCACTATTTACTAGACCATCAATACGCCCATACTTTTCAACAACCATAGAAATCATCTTGTCAATCTCATCCGTAGATGTCACATCAAGATAATATGTACCAGCATTCCAATCTGTATCAAAAGCAATGTCACAGTTAACTACCTTTGCATTCTTTTTTATGGCATCTTTAACAATTTCTCTACCTATAAGACCACCACCACCTATTACTATAACTACTTTATTTGTAAGCATGGTTTTAAAATTTAAATTCTGGCAGCTAACTATACTATTAGCTGCCAGAATATTTATAAATTATGCAAGACGAGCAAATCCACCCTGGCAAACAGGACCCTCAAGAATGTCTACAATATTGTTGTCAGCTACAGCCTTGGCCATAATAGCAAAAACCTCATCACAAGCTGCAAGATAATCATTTACATCTTTATCTTTATGAGCAAATGTTGCATAATAGGCATCACTAACGAGAAAACCACACTTCATCATTTCCTGAACAAAAAGTGTCTTCAACTCAAGTGGGGCAGCCTCAAAGCTAATATGACCAAGAGGATAAATACCTGAGAGATGTATCTTTAAGCCGTGCTTTTCTGCTAAAGCAGTCCAACCTTCTTGAACTTTCTTCCCCATACGGTTAAGATGTTCATTAACATTGTTTGCCTTATACTTCTTAATAGTAGCAATAGCAGCAGCAAATCCAATACGCTCTGTCCAGAAAGTAGAACTTATGAAACTATCTTGAGCAGCATCCATAAACTTCTTTTTACCAATAACTGCAGCTATAGGATATCCATTTGCCATACCCTTTGCAAAAACAGCCATATCTGGATGAATACCAAAGTACTCACAAGCACCACCACAATACATACGGAATCCACTAGTAACTTCGTCAATAATCAATGGAATATTTAACTTATGACACTCTTCTTCAATTGTTGCAAAGAAATTAGCCTCAGGAGTTAGATTACGAGCGGCCTCAAGCACAACACCAGCAAGATTATCCTTGTGTTCTGCAATAAGCTTCTTAAACTGTTCGATCTTATTATACCAAAATGGATATGAAGTATCCCTCATTTCGCGAACAACACCAATAGGGCTAAGTCCAGGCATCAACTGGCCGTCAAGAGCTGAGTCATCAGCGAGATTTGCAGATAGGTACCAGTCGTGCCATCCATGATATCCACAGAATAAGATTTTATCTTTTTGGGTAGCAGCACGTGCAATACGAACAGCAACAGCCATTGCGTCACCACCACCTTTCTGGTAACGTACCATATCAGCCCATGGATGCTGTTCAAACAGTAATTTGGCAAGTTCCACTTCTTCAGGAACCATCAATGTTGTCATTGAACAATTTTTGATTGCTTCAATGACTGCAGCATCAACATCATCATCAGCATAGCCTAGAGTACATGCACCGATACCCATATAAGAGAAATCACGATATTCGTTACCATCCAAATCCCAAATTTTACATCCTTTTGCCTTGCTGTAATAAGCTGGCCAAATTTCTGGAGCAAATTTTTCAGGACGCTTTGACAATAACTGACCACCACCTGGGATGATTTTTTTAGCCTCTTTATAAAGGAGTTGGCCTTTACCCTCCTTATTAATCTTAATTTTTTCCATTTTTCAATGAATCTATATTATTTATTGAAATAACCTTGTTCTTTTAATTTCATAATAGCTTCAATAATAGTGAAGTCAACAAAATCATCAACCTCGTGACTCTTCCATTCTGGTACAACATAAGGTAATGTCTTATCATGATAAAAGGTGCGCTTCTCAAGATAAGCATCTACCTTACTAACATATACAGTACCTTCGAAGAAGAATACCTCAGGTAAATCTTGGCGCCTTGAAGTTGAATGTTCAGAATCTAATGCTTCAAGATATCCCTCCTTACCTTTAACAACCATAAATGCAGGATGTACAGTACCAGACATGGCTACACCAACAACACTCTCACAATCTTCGTTACCGAAAAGTTGTTCAATTGATTTATCAACATCCTCAACATCTCTTAATGGAGATGTTGGTTCAAGAAGAATAAATCCATCAAAATCTTTGCCTTCACTCTTCATCTTATTAAGAGTATAGACAACAAATTCTGAAGATGGTGCAGAATCTCTAGCTAGTTCTACAGGCCTTAGTTCTGGAACTTTTACTCCATATTGCTCTGCAACATTAGCAATCTCCTGACTGTCGGTAGAGATAAATATCTCATCAACATACTTACTCTTTTGAGCATGTTCGATTGACCATGCAATCAATGGTTTCCCTAATAAAGGACGTATGTTCTTACCAGGAAGCCCTTTGCTACCACCACGAGCAGGGATAATAGCTAAGATTTTCTCATCTTTATACATATTATTAAAAATGTAAATGTTTTACAAGATCTTGCGCTTTTTTAAATTCCTCATGTTTGCCAATATCAATCCAATAACCTGCTATAGGAAAGCGTATAACCTTTCTATTTTCTGATATTAAAAGTTCTATAAAATCTGTTGCATTATAAAATTTATCATTTGGAATTTTTTTGAGTAAGTCTCGTTTTATAAGATAAATACCTGCATTTGCATAATAATTATACGTAGGTTTTTCTATAAGCCCTTGAATTTCACGTCCTTCTAAATCAAATATTCCATAAGGTACCGAGACGGTATAGGGTACTGCTGCAACAGACATGTCCGCATTATGTTCTTTAAAATGTGCATAGAAATCTTCATAATTAATATTAGTAAAGAGATCTGAATTCATTACCAATACAGTATCATTATTAAAATTATCTACAAATTTAATTGAGCCGATAGTTCCCAAAAACATCGGTTCACGAACACAGTTAACGGCTACACCTTTAATTGGCATACTGAAATGATCCTCTATTTGTTCCTTAAGATAATTTATTGTAACAGATATGTTTTTAACGCCATAAGAAATTAAACTTTCGATATTATAATCAATTATTGCCTTACTACCTACTTTTAGTAAAGGTTTAGGCGTCTTTTCTGTAAGCGGTCTTAACCTCTCACCTTTTCCCCCTGCCATCAATACTGCATCAATAGGAAGATAGGATTTGTGGATACTAAAATCAAATATGTCATTGATATGGCCATTTCTATCCACTCTTGGTACAAGTGAAATACCTTTAGTCCTAAAATATTTAATATCATCAAGACTTATGTCACCTTTGATATAGAAACATTTTAAATTTGCAGCTTTGAGGACGTTATCAGAAACATTTCCGCCTGTAATCAAGTAACGTCGAATATCTCCGTCTGTGATAGAACCAACAAGCTCTTCATTTGAGTTTGTTATAAAAAGACACAATATTTCTCCAGAAATTGTTTCCAATTTCTTTAAAGCATCAATTATCATAACTGAAGCCTTAATAATATGATTATAATGCTCCATTATATATCATAAAAATGTTTTTCAATAATATTGTCAAGAGGATAAGACTTAATAACACTCAAGATATCCTCTGTAGTATTTGTACCTTCGTAAGGATTTAGAGTTTTCTTTGCTTTTGTCATAGAATCATCACTTAGAACGATATTTAAGCCTTCCATGATTGCAGATTCTGTAGCCTCACAATTCAAGACGCTTTCAGCAGTAATACGCCCTTTCTGCCGATCACCAATATTCAATGTTGGGATGCCGAAAGAAGGAACCTCAATGATACCACTTGATGAATTACCTATTACAGCTGTAACGTAATGCAATGCTGAGAGATAACGCTTCAATCCCAATGAAGGCCAAGCCTTGGCTTTCTCTGGATAATCAGCCACATATTCATTGACCTTCTCAATGATGATACTACCATTGGTATCTGAATTAGGATAAGTGAAGATGATTTTATAATCTTCAAGAGTATCGAGAGCAGAAAGCAATGCTTCGATTTGCTTTTCTGCTGAATTATCCTCAAGTGTGACAGGATGATAAGTAACAATGATACACTTATCGCCCATCTTGAAATTAAGACTGACTTCAAGTTCATCCTTAGACATTACTGGTACATGCTTGATGTTCTCAATACCGATTGCACCTACATTAAACACACGCTCTGGCTGTTCCCCCAACTGAATAACACGCTTACGATAAGCCTCAGTTGAAGTAAAATGGAGATGACTCATTTTACTGATAGCATGACGGATACAATCGTCATAAGCACCTTCAGTAATCTCACCACCATGGATATGTGCTAAAGGAATCTTATGGAAAAGTGCAGCAGAAGCTACTGCAATCATTTCATAGCGGTCACCAAGAATTACAATTAAATCAGGATTCAGATCCTCAAAGGCATCAGCAAAACTGATCATACCAAGACCAACTGATTTGGTAGTGCCAACAGCAGTATCAGAAGAGAGAAGCATCTCAACTTTCTTATCTATAGTGAAACCATCTTTCTCGATTTCACGATAGGTAAGACCGAATTCAGGAGAGAGGTGCATGTTGGTTGCAACAATCTGAAGTTGCAATTCAGAATCATTCTGTACAGCTTTCATCAAACCGTTTAAAAGTCCGTATTCAGCACGACTACCTGTTACAAAACAAATTTTTCTCATAGTGTAATTTGTTCTTCTTCTGAATAATCTTTGATGGCTACAGTACCTATTACCTCATTCCAGCGCATTGGTGAAATACCAGTACCTGGACGTTTAACGGTAATGTTATCTTCTGTCAGCAATTCGCCTTTCTTGACAGAACGAGCTGCTACAATACTCTTGCGAGCAACAGCAATATTTGCTAGTTCAGAAGCAGTTACCTTCTTCTCGCCATTACCCAAAGCCCGTTCAATATTACGGATAGAACTAACCATTGCCTTCAATTCATCAGGCTCAAGTGATGCCTTGTGATCAGGACCTGGGAGATTGCGATTGAGAGTGAAATGCTTCTCGATAACCGTTGCACCAAGGGCAACAGCAGCAATAGGGACTTCAATACCACGAGTATGGTCAGAATAACCTACATTTACACCAAAATTCTTTTTAATGGTCAACATAGCCTTAAGGTTGACATCCTCAAAAGGTGTAGGATATTGAGTGTTGCAATGCAGAATAGTAATCTGTTCTTTTTTTACCCCAAATTCATTCAGTACATTGATAGCATTCTGGATATCCTCTTCAACACACATACCAGTTGACATGATGATGTTTTCCTTGTATTGAACAATTTTACGAATGAAAGGATAGTTGGTGATTTCACCTGAAGGAATCTTCCAAAGGTTTAATCCCAATGAGTGCAGATAGTCAATGCTGTCAAAATCAAAAGCTGTTGACCAGAAGCGAATGCCCTTCTCCTTACAATAAGCAATAAGCATCTGGTGATTCTCATGAGAAAGCTCCAAATTCTTAAGCATATCATATTGAGAGTCATTGCCATCCCCAATATTCTGCTTTTGGTATTCAGCCTTCTTGGCATCCTTAGAAACCAATTTGTCTGCCTTGAATGTCTGAAACTTAATGATATCAGCACCAGCATCAACAGCAGCATCTACCAATTTCTTGGCAATCTCCATAGAACCATTATGATTGACACCTGCTTCAGCTATGATTAATGTATGTGCCATTATTTCGCCCTTACTTTAATGATGGCAGGATTGCCTGCATAAATACCTTTTTCAAATATTGATTTTCTGACAACAGATCCAGCACCAACAATAATGTCTTCACCCACAGAAATGCAATTGGTCAATACTGATAGGCTGCCAACGAAAACGCGTTTACCAATCTTACATTCACCATTAACCATTGTACCTGTTGAGATGTGACATTGGTCACCAATTTCGACATCATGTTCGATATTAACAAAATTGTTAATGATAACATTCTTACCTACTTTGGCACTTGCATTTACCAATGCATGGTGTAGTACTACTGTACCTTCACCAATTGTAGCATATTTAGAAACATGAGCCGTTAAAGCAATAACAGTTGCCAACTTACCACCTGCTTCATTTACCTTATTAAATAATTTAATACGGATGGCTGGACTCTTGATAAAACCAACGGTAATAACAAAATCTGCTTTATCTATGTAGGCAGGAATATCATCATCTGTACCAATTACCTTATGACCGGGAAGTATTTCATTACCCACATTCTCTGGTATATCAAGAATGCCAAGAATATTGTAACCGGCACTCTCTGCAACCTCAATCACTGATTTGCAGTGACCTCCACCACCAATAAGTATTAAGTTTTTTTGCATTATTCCTATGGTAAATCAGAAGGACGTACAGAACTTGGGATGTTCACAACACGATCCGCAAACCAGACTGTATTCTTCAATCCGTCATTCTCACAATTCTCAAACATGGGTAGGTAGTTCATAAGCTCCCAGACAGGACGGGTCATCACGCCATTGTTGTTAGTCTGCTGAAGGAAGTCAAGCTGCGCCTCCTTATCTTTAAGAATTACCGCATTGAGCCAATAGTTGGAAAAGGTCTCTGGAGAGTCGACGAAGAATTCAATATCGTCCACGTTCTTGAAATAGGCCTCGTATTCGGCAGCTACGCGACGTTTGCTTTCGATATATTTATCAAGATTCTCCAGCTGTGCACAGCCGAGAGCTGCATTCACATTAGGCATGCGGTAATTGTAACCGATATGGTCGTGACGAAACTCCCAGCGATGTGGAATCTTTGCCTGCGTAGTGATATGTTTAGCGTAAGCACCCAGCTCTTCATCATTGAAGAGCATCATACCACCACCACCGGTGGTAATGGTCTTGTTTCCGTTAAAGCTGATAGCACCTACTTTACCAAAAGTACCTGTATGCTTGCCTTTGTAGGTAGAGCCGATTGATTCTGCCGCATCCTCCACAAGTTCGATATGCCATTCCTCACACAGAGCTGCCATCTCTTCGATGCGAACAGGATGACCGAATGAGTGCATAGGCACACAAGCTTTAATTCTGCGACCGGTATTCTTGTTGTAGCATGCCAGCTCGTCTTCTTGATACGCAAAGTCAAAGCTCTTGTCGAGTTCATCCTTGCGCGTGTTCTTACAAACCTCGGCATTCTTCCGCAGCCATTCCTTCATGGCATCAGGAGAAAGACCCATTGTAGAACGGTCAACGTCCAAGAATACTGCATGAGCTCCAATGTAGCTCAATGCATTACAAGTTGCGATGAAGGTTAAAGCCTGAGTAAGTACCTCATCATCCTTCTTGACTCCCACTAACTGCAATGCCATATGGAGCGCATTGGTGCCACTCACACATACTACAGCCTTCTTAGCGCCTGTATATTTTGCCATATCCTCTTCGAAGCGGTCAACGAACTTACCTACAGAAGAAACGAAAGTAGTATCGATGCACTCGTTGAAATATTTCTTTTCATTGCCCACGAAAACAGGAACAGCCAATGGGGTAAACTCTTGGTTGCCATATACCGACTTGATAAATTTTATCGTATTTTTATAATCAGCCATAATTTATAACCTTATAATCAGCCATTTAAATCGATTACATCTTTTGATCCAAGTTCTTTCCTTTCTCCTCGTGCTCGAAGTTGGGAATGAACTTCTTGATAGTTTCTACAACCTGTGCTTTGGTGAAGTCTTCTACCTGGAAAATTCCTTCAAGCTCTCTGAAGAAATGACTTACTTCATCCATGTTTCGACGGATGGTCTGCTCTACCACACCTAAAGCAGCGAAGCGATTCATATTGACTTTCTCGCCGGGCACGTAGAACTCTTCATAGGCTTTCTCACCGGTGGTGTCGCTCTTGAAGTAAACTACAGGATAGACTTCAGACTCGTATGACATTTGAGCGGCATACAGTTTTGCTTCCTCATCGCTCCGGCACTCCTCCTTGGTAAAACCTTCTGCCTTAACAAAATCATCGCAAATGGCTGAAAAAGTGAGCATCTGCTCTTCACCCAACTTCGGGAAAAAAACTTCTCCACCATTGCCAAGAATACATGCAAGCATACATATCTGTCCGGATTCTTCGGGTGAAACGAAATAGCGCTTCACATCGGAAGGTGCAGCAAGCGGCTGCTTCTTCTGAAGACGATGGAGCCAGCCGTCGGGTAAAGAACCGTTGGAGAAAGCCACGTTGGCAAAACGGGCAGTGGTCACCTTGTAGTATTTATTATATGCCATTACAAGGTCTTCCATGATGCGCTTGCTTGCTCCCATGATGTTGACAGGATTCGCGGCTTTATCAGTAGATACACAAAAGAAATGCTTAGGTGGATAGACACAAAGGAGATCCATCAGCTTCTTAGCCTTGATGTCATTGTTCTCGATGAGCGCCTGAACACTGTATCTATCTTTCTCGGAACGTACATGCTTATGGGCTGAAAAGTTTGCCACGATGTCAAAGCCCTTTTCTTCGCGGAAAATACACTCAAAGATGGGGTCGGCAAAGTTGAGTGTATAGCAGCGGAACTCGTCGGGACAGTAGAGCCCTTCAGTGCTGCGCACATCGCGCACCAGTTCAGCAAGTCCATTCTCGTTAAGGTCCACCACCACCATCTTTTTTGGCTTGAAACGTAGCATTGCCTTGATGAAAGATGAACCGATGGAACCGGCACCACCTATGACACACACACTCTTGTCTTCGATTTCGGCCTGAAGCGTTGCCCGGTTACACTCAATGTCTGCTACAAACATGCTTGCAGAACGGTGAGTGACATGATTGGCAATGAATTGTTGTAAATTGAACATGAGATTATTTCCTTAGTTTGTAAGCGTCCACTTCTCCCCAAACAGAACAAAGTCCCTATATATTAGCAATTTAATAAGTTTCAAGAAGAAAATGGATTTTCATTTTTACACTTTAAGCCTCTATAAAAGGCCTTTAGAATTACATTCGTTATTGTATTCTCTATTTCAATCTTCAATTTCTGCTGTTCAGTAATCGTTTCACGGCTACAACTTTCCAGATAATTAAAGAAAACTAAATGCTGATTATAGAATTCGTATTGTTTCATAAATCCCCATCTGTTAAAGAACTGATAATCTCCTTCTCTCTAACGACTGAAGTCGGTACACAATTCAGCATCATGGGATGCAAGGTCTATCCTAATTTATAGTCCTAAACAGTTTAGATTCTCACAAAAAGCAGTTCCAGTCCGAGATGACAAAAGGACTGCCATAGTCTTCATATGCCTCCATTCGTAAAACCTTGCCCATCGCTTCTGACAGATACTTCATATTTGCTTCTGCCACAACTCCATCTTTTATCTTCTAGATGATAGTGTCAAGTATGTCTCCACATGTATAGTCAAGACAATACATATCATCAAAATGACAAAAATGTTCATCTTTACAAAGTGATATGACGGACTTTCAAGGAGTTCATAGAAGAGGGAAAAAGCTTCATGACATTCTCCTTTATCCAACAAATCTCCGATTTGCACCTGATATGGGTGAATCAAGTGAAAAATCCTGTCGCAATCATCATCAATGTTACGAGGATTGAATACTGCTGTTGATAAGATAAATCCCCCCTGCTTACAGACATAAGCCATACCACATTTATATGCAACCGAATTTATCAGGTCTCCCCAATACTTCTATAATTTTTATGCCTAATGTGCTTCTCAGAAACGCATGAGCTACCGAACCCGTTATCAAAGGAATAAAACAATGACAACAAACAACGGAAAGCACTTTCCTCCCCTATGTCAAAATCAGAACTACAATATTCAATATGCCGTGTCAAGTGTATAGACAAATCATCTATATTGGCACGGAAAAACAAACTGGTATTTCTAAAATTAACATCTCCAGAGGGTCCTATCAACATTATCATGTTACAAACTTTTCCGATACGCCTCAGCCAACTTCAAATCATACTTGTTTTTTGCATAAGCAGGGCCATTATAGCATTTAGCAAATTCAGCCCAGTCCTTACATTGCAAAGCACGGAGCACCGGAGGATTCTTTTTGATGAAGTTAGCAAAAAGAAGCAGTTGCTTGTATTCGCTTTCGCACATGCTGCGTACGAAGCTTTCAACACTCTCCTCGCCACAAGAGGCATAATTAAAACCCATTATCCGGAACATACTCCAACTGGCGGAAGCGTCTGCCGCTTTACGATTATCTTACGGGCTTGCTCTAAGCGGTCGTACTCGCCAATACCGCCTTTATAGTGCCCTTTTTCCCATTTAGGATAAAGGATATTCTCATTACCTTTCACATAATCTTCAAGATTACTCCCCCTTTTCTTCAACTAGGCCAGAAAATATGCCCCTCAAAAAGAATGGCAGGTTTTCCGGGAGAAAAAAACTCCCCTACCGCCAGTTTCCACTTGATAAACAGCCTTCAATGCAGCAAGTTCACAGCCCAACAGTTCGGCTATTTGAGTGAAATCCTCATCTGTCAGACGTCCGCTATTTGATTTTTCAATGACACTCATACTCATTTATATTTATGAAGTCTATTTTATGGATTTTATTCGTCAATATATTCCCAAGGATAGGAATTATCCACCACGTTCTGAAACTCATCAACAGCTTCCTGCTGTTCGGCAGTTAGCAATGCAGCATTCCAAGAGGCAATGATGGAGTGAGCTTCATCTGCCAAAGGCTCATCGAAAACCTCTCCATAACAAGCAGTGAGCAGACGGAGCTTCAGCAAAGATGCGGGAAGAGTATCCAGAATATCCCAACAACGGTTCAGAACCTCCTGAACATGCTGCTGTTTCTCACCGTGGTCGACAAACGAGGCACTGTAACCCATTAAAAGAGCGAGACATACATCGGCCTGTTCCTCCACTGTAGTGCCCCAAGTGCCGGAATTATACAAAGTTGTAGTCAAACGATAAACTTCACCATTACGACGCGACAAGTCATCACTATAGATAGGACTCCCGTCCATACCCAAATACATCAGATCGTGCGCGGCACGCTGAAGGAGAAGTGCTTCTTCTAAAAGAGACATGATTAATTAAAAATTATAAATTAAAAATTAAAGATTAGCCGATCACTTCTATAAGGTCCGGATGGATGGTGGCCATGGCAACAGCAATGACACCTTGTATCTCTATAACCACACGGCGGTCACGTGCACCCTTTACTTTCAGAAAAACGCCCTCCTGACCTGCAAAGTCACCACCCGTGATACGGACTCTAGTTCCTTTCGACAGATTCAACTCTTCGGGCTGGAAATAAAGCAAATGGTCGTTATAGGTTCCGGCAACGGCGATGAAGCGCTGCATCTCATGGTCGGGAATAATTATCTTCTGACCACTGCGGGTATCGGTTATATATTGCAAATAAGTAATTTGAGACTTAACACGCTGTACGTCGGAAGGACGTGCATGGACAAAAACCAGATTACGGATGACGGGAACCAAAGTACGGACTTTCTTACCCTTACGGATACTTACCTTATATTGCATGGGGACAAAACAGCCGAGGTTCTCCTTCTCGAGAAGATGCACCGCATCAAGCTCCCTGCGGTATGTGGCACGCATGGCATGCCAGACTTCAACCTCGTTATCCGTTTCCATTTTCGTTGTTTTGTTCACAAAAGAGTGTTCCTCTGGGGCTTTGAACCCTCGGTATATACCTGGTATCCAATCATTTGCGAGCACTCTATGTAAAATACAGCAAGCATTGTGCCCTTCTTGCCAACAGTTTTTTTGCAGTTCGTCATTACCTTCTGGTAAGAGACTATAAACGAACGGATTACAAACAAAAAGCGTTTTTTAAACGTTCGTTTAATGGACGTCAAATTTCAGGAAATGAAATAGGGAATGAGTTAATAAAAGGGAATGGAAATTTTAAATATTAAATAAGATACTTAATATACTGAATTACTGTAGATTAAACTGAGACCCGATGGGTTTTCCAAAATATTTTTATTAAACATTTTGAGGATATAAAAAACAGTCTTATCTTTGCGTCCATTAAACGAACGTTTAAAAAACACTTCCAAGTCAAAGTCATTTCCATTTATATATCAACGCATTAACCCATCATAAAGATAAAACCCAGCTTTTTATCTCCATCCTTACTCCACAAAAACAAAAAACTTGATATACCTTTGCATTTATTTTACAAACTACAGTAATTTTAATTATTAACCCAAAAATATTAGAAAAATGAAGGTAAAAGAGACACTCCAAAGTAAGGAAAAAAAACAAAAAGAGACACCCTAGAAACAAATGTAAAGCACGGCATATCAGCTCCTAAAGTGGGAGTAGGACGTCCCTCAAGTGGGGAGGTTATGGGAATACTGCCACAGCATAGGAAAAAGGTTATCAAGGACGTCATCCTATGGGAAAGGTCAAGCTACCTTATAGAAGAAAAGCCGACAAGCAACAAGGCATTGGCACAATGGGCATACCGACATTTAGACTTCCGGACGGCAGACCATAAAAAACTGTCAGAAAGCACTATAATACAAGAGTTCGGTGAAGTGTGGCGGGAAATGAAGGTAGCAGGAGAGATATAGGGAATAAAACAAAAAAGGGCAGAAACCACAAAACTTATTGACAATAATTAAATATAAACAACTTAAGGAATAAACCACTTATCTTTGCCGCCACTTTGGTAAGGATGAAGCCACACCGCCTATAGATGCCGCTTTCTCAATGAATGCGGCATCTTTTTTTTATATACAAGCGTACCTCCTGCCAAACTAATACAATTATTAATTTTAAAGACAACAAAATGAGAAAGTTGACAAAGCACGCTTCACTTCACGAAGCACTGAGAAACCTATGGAAAATACGTATCATGCTGGAAAAGAGCTACACGGAAACATGCGCCACATGGATGGCCCGACGGATAGAAAGCTTGATAGACCACATGCAATACGGACACGCACTCATAGCCTACCACAAGCAGGACGGGACATTCAGGCTGGCGAAAGCCACCTTACTGCCCTACAAGGCAGACTTCAGAAAAGATTATGACATCACAAGAGTGACAAGCACCATAGCCTTCTGGGACGTGGAACTGCAAGCATGGAAAACCTTCCAGCTGGAGAACTTCCTCGAATGGAGCCCCATATGCTAATCATTAACCATTAATCACTAATCATTAAACACTAAAAACAATGGCCATGATGTACGGGGGAATGCTATACTTCCCCCTCAAAGTAAATCTATTCGAAGAGATAGCAGTGGAACTGGTGGAAGCCAGGTTCGGACTGAAAGGAACAGCGGCGGTAATGAAACTGCTGTGCAAGATACATAAGGAAAACGGATATTACCTGAAATGGAACGCGGAGCAATGCACACTGTTCACAAACAAGGCGGGAAAGGACATCAACGAGCAGGAGATGCAGGGAATCGTGGACATCCTGGTGGAGAAAGCCTTTTTCGACCCCAAAACCTATAAGGAGCAAGGGGTACTGACCTCTACCGAGATACAGAAAATATGGCTGGAAGCCACCAAAAGAAGAAAAAGGGACCTCACCACCCTGCCCTATCTGCTGGTAGAGACGGAGGAAGATAAACCGAACAAGGACAAGACTTGTACGCAAAACCGAGAAAATTGCACGCAGGATGCGGACATTTTCCCCGAAAATGCATGCAATTCCAAACAAAGCAAAGAAAGCAAAGTAGAAGAAAGCAAAGCAAAAGAAAGTAAAGCACTTCCCCCTCTTACTCCCCCGGGGGAAAGCGGAGGAGCGCAGGGGAATCCTGATCTGGACATTCCCGGATATGCCTACAACAGGAATACGCACAACCTGGAATGCCTCATGCTGAATCTGGAAAAGCTCTACATCACCGACCGGGAGGAAATCAGGAAGATTCTGAAGTTATCGGACTACGGCAGGCTGGGAAACTACGTCTGGAAAATATTCAATGGAACAAACTGGAACAAGGTGAACAGCAAGGGAGGGTACATCATCTCGGTACTGGCAAGGGAGAAGCGGAGTACGGGAAGCTGATTCCACAGGGCACAAGCTATCAATAACATGTCATGCAGGAAATCAACAACGTGTGATACAAAAAACAAATATCGTGTCGGCAGGATATTAATTCCTTGCCGACACGATATTCATTCCTTCTTCGTCCTTAAAATTGTGACTTATAATTATGCCGGTATTCAGTGCAAAACCTCTGCAATTCAATAAAAAATGGCTGGAACACAGCAAACAGTTCCTCATCGTGCTCTTCAAGGTAACGAATAGCCTTGTCTACGGATATATCAATATGATGATATTCCACCATGATGTTCAAAGACTCTCTTATTCCGTTCAGAGTGGCGTATTTCCGCAAACGGTCGGTCAGGATAAAATGCCAGATGAAACGTTTGAACCGTAGCGGAAGATAGCGGTAATTGATGAGGAGGGAAAGATAGAAAGTCCGGGTATACCTCCTCAAGGAAACTCCGGAGAACGACTCGAAACGGGAAGCCAGCAAATAATCGAAATAAATATCCAGCAATACCCCCGAATAGCGTCCGAATTCAGGTTGAAGCCTATGCACCACCTCGCAGACAGCCGGATGATGGTCGGTATAGTCATCAATAGCGCGGTGAAGCTGAATGCCCTTGGCTATATCCGGCAGATAATTCTTATAGGAGCTTCCCTTTACGGCATCGCCTACAAAATTGCCCAACTGTACTTTTCTGTTCGAACCGGAAAGGAATATATGTGCCAGATAGTTCATGACAAAAGATTTACCAGCTCCTTGCAAAGACGCTCCTTCACCTCCTCCATCGGCACCTCGTGCCCCAGCTCTTTCTGCAGAGAAGTGACACCCTTGTCGATGAATCCGCAGGGATTGATATAACTGAAATAACGTAAATCGGTATTCACATTCAGTGCCAGCCCGTGCATGGTAACAAAATGGCTGCTGCGCACGCCGATGGCACAAATCTTACGGGCACGGGGAGTATCGCCCTCCAACCATACGCCCGTTGCCTTCTCCAGGCGTCCGGCAGCGATGCCAAACGAAGCACAAACGCGGATTACCGCCTCTTCCAGCAGATGCACATACTCCTTCAACCCCAAAGAAAAGTCCTCGAGGTTCAGAATAGGATAGCAGACCAACTGTCCCGGACCATGATACGTAATGTCTCCGCCACGGTCAATATGATAGAGCGTAGCCCCTATCCTGCGCAGTTGTTCTTCTCCCAGCAGCATATTCCTTTCTTTCCCACTACGCCCCAATGTATAGACATGGGGATGCTCGCAGAGCACAATATGATTGACATAACCCTCTCCTGCCTGCTTGGCATGTACAAGTGCGTCAAACCATTCCGTCTGCCGGCTCCATGCCCCGGCATAAGGAATCATGTTCCAATCTGATATTTCCAGTTTCATGCAAGCAAATATAGCACTTTTTTGAATTCACTCCCCGAATTTATCTTAAATATGTAGCATCAATTCATAAAAATACACCTTGATAATCTGATAATATCTCACGTACTTTGCAAACATTCTGATATAACTATTCACAAAAAGACAGACTTATGAAAAAAAGAATTCTAATAACGCTATTCGCAGCGTTACTGTTCAGCTTTTCCATATCTGCACAGATATTGAAGGGGCACGTATATGATGCAACGACCAATGAACCGCTTGCAGGGGCATCGGTCACCTACAAGCTGAAAGACACGCAAGGCGTAGTGACCGACATAAACGGTGCATACGAAGTACACCTGCCGGCGGGAGGTGTAGATTTGGTATTCAGCTACGTGGGATATGAGGATGTGCCAATGCCCATCGTCATCAGCAAAGGAGACATTATGCAGAAAGACGTGTACATGAAGGAAAGCACCAACCTGCTGGAAGATGTCGTGGTCTCGGCCGGACGGTTTGAACAGAAGCTGAGCGATGTGACGGTCTCCATGGATTTGATAAAGGCCAGTGACATTGCCCGCCAGGCTCCCACAGACATCACCTCGACACTGCAGACCATTCCGGGGGTGGATATCATCGACAAGCAACCCAGCATTCGAGGCGGTGGCGGCTGGACTTACAGCGTAGGTGCCCGCAGCCTGGTACTGGTAGACGGGATGAGCGTGCTCAGCCCCCAAAACGGAGTCATCAACTGGAACAGCGTACCTCTGGAAAATGTGCAGCAGGTAGAGGTCATCAAAGGAGCCTCCAGCGTGCTCTATGGTTCGTCGGCCCTGAACGGCATCATCAACATACGCACCGCACGGCCGGGACTGACCCCTCAGACCCGTTTCAGTGCCTATGTAGGAATCTATGACGACCCCGACAACAGCGATTACCAATGGAGTGACAAATCTTTCTGGAAAGAGGACAAATATCCGGTAAAGCCCTTGTTGCGCAACAGCCTTTTCAGCGGTGTACGCAATCCGCTCTACGAAGGTTTCGACCTCACCCACTCCCGCCGCATCGGTAACTTTGACGTCAGCGGCGGACTGAATCTCTTTACCGACGAGGGCTACCGCCAACAAGGTTACAACAAACGTTTCCACATCAACGGAAACCTCACCTACTATCAGCCGGATATGGGTATGAAACTGATGAACTACGGTTTCAACGTGGATTTCCTTTCCAACAAGTACGGGGATTTCTTCATCTGGCGCTCGCCCGGCGAGGCCTACCGCCCCTCTCCCTTTACTAATATGGGACGTGAGTCCAACAACTTCCGCATTGACCCTTTCTTCAACTTCACCAATCCTGAAAGAGGTACTTCACACAAAGTAAAGGGCCGTTTCTACTACAGTGCGGACAATGTGGTACGCCCTACACAATCCGCCTCCATTACGGATATTCTGGGCAACATGGGCACCGACGCACAAGTCATCCAGAACATTGCCAATGGAGACTACACAGCCCTCCAGCCACTGATGACCGGAGTTATCAAATGGCTGGGAAGCGACAAGCTGAGTGATTTGATGGACGGTGTCTTCGGCTCTCTGGACAACATATTCCCCAATGCCACCACTGCCGACTATTGCGACCTCATCTCTTGGGTAATGAGCAACGGCCTGCCGTCTGACATGGGAGGACTGCTTGAAGGGAAACTACCCAGCGACCTGGTTCCCTGGCTATCCGGTGTACTCAATCCGAAGCGCAATCAATCACCAACACGGACGGACAAGAATTACGACTATTATCTGGACTATCAGTTCAACAAGAAATGGGACGGCGGCGCACAAATCACCACGGGTCTGACTTACGAACATATCCGCACCTTCTCCGGCGAAACGGAAGAAGTACATCAAAGTGACAATGTTGCCGCCTATATGCAATACGACCAGCGCTTCTGGGACCGCCTCAGCGTATCGGCCGGTGTACGTGCCGAATACTACCGGATAGACAAGCACTACCGGGAAGCCGACACAAAGGTTTTCGGGAGCAAGATTCCTTTCCGCCCCGTGTTCCGTGCCGGGCTGAACTACCAGCTAGCCGATTACAGCTTCCTGCGTGCCAGCTTCGGCCAGGGTTACCGTAATCCCTCCATCACCGAGAAATACCTTCGCAAAGACATCGGAGGTGTAGGTGTATATCCCAACTACAACGTACAGCCGGAAAAAGGATTCAATGCCGAGCTGGGATTCAAGCAAGGGTACAAGGCAGGCAATTTACAAGGATTTGCAGATGTCGCCGCTTTCTATACCCAATACAAGGATATGGTGGAATTCCAGTTCGGCCTATTCAACAATGCGGACCTGAGCATGATAAACAGCGTTACAGACGCCATACAAATGCTGAAGAACGGCAAGGGTTTCGGCATCGGGGCACAGTTCCACAACGTGTCCAAAGCACAGATTTATGGAATGGAAATCAGCACCAACGGCATGTACACCTTCAACAAAAACGCCAAGCTGCTCTATAACCTGGGATATGTATATACCGAACCGAGGGATGCCGACTACAAGAAACGCAATGCCCTGGAGAACACCTATACCGACCCGCTTCAGATGAAGGAGAAAAGCAATGACGGCAAGTACTTGAAATATCGTCCGAAACACAGTTTCAAGGCCACGCTGGACTTTCAGTGGAAACGCATCAACATAGGTGCCAACGTAAACTGGAAAAGCAAGATACTTGCCGTGGACTATATTATGCTGGACGAACGCAGCAAAAGTGAACCTGACCTGCTGGACTACGTGCGCGGCATCCTCTTCGGCTCGTCCAACGGGGAAACCCTGGCATCCTATTGGAAAAAGCATAATACGGACTATGCCACAGTGGACATGCGCTTCGGGGTGAAAGCCACCAAGGAAGTAGCTTTCCAGTTCATGATAAACAACCTGCTGAACAAGGAGTACAGCTATCGTCCCATGGCAGTGGGCGCGCCACGTACTTTCGTCGTAAAGATGGACGTTACATTTTAAAAAAAGAACATTTCATTTTAAAAACAGAATGTCTTCCGTTACTTTTTCCCGGAAAAGAATTACCTTTGTGCGAACTCTAAACGACAAAGCGTATGGAATTTCCTCAAGTCGACCTGCCAGTAGACATGATTGCATGGACTGAAGTAACGGAAGACATTCTAAACATATACAAACAGTCGTGCCGCCTGAAAGCATGCATCTTTGCACTATGCATAGAAGGTTCCATCACGGTATCCATCAACTTGATGGATACGGAAATCAAGCAAGGGGATTTTATCACCCTGCTTCCCGGAACCATCATACAGTTTTACGAACAAAAGGAAAAAGTGTGCCTGGGATTCGTGGGGTTTTCTTCCCATTGCCTCAATGGAGTCAACCTCATCCAGTCTACATTGAGCTCCTTCTCCAACATACTGGAGTATCCGGTACTGGCTGTCAACCCTACCGTCGCCTCCTATTTCAAGGACTATTTTGCCTTATGGGCACGCATCACGACCGGTCCCTATCCTCCCGATACAAAAATGGCTCAAAGCACATTGAACTTGCTCCTCAGCGGCATAGACAGAATGTATTGCCACCGTCCGCAGATGCAAAAAGGGAACAAGAGCCGGAAAGAGGAAATATGCCGCGAACTGGTGCAGCTCGTCATCGAAAACTATACCCGCGAACGCCGCGCGCAATTCTATGCCGACAAACTGGGCATCTCCCTGCAACACCTCAGCACCACCGTGAGGCAGGTGACCGGCAGAAATGTATTGGACATCATCGCCCACGTCGTCATCGTAGACGTGAAAGCCAAGCTGAAATCAACCAACATGACCATTCAGGAGATTGCCTATTCCCTGAACTTCCCCAGTGCTTCCTTCTTTGGAAAATACTTCAAGAGGCACATGGGCATGAGTCCGCTGGAGTATAGGAACAGCTGAGAATACAGCCGTCAGAACCTGGAACTCAGACGAAGGCTGCTCAAAGCCACGGATACACAGGAAAGAGCCATGGCAGCACCTGCCAGCGCAGGACTCAGCAGGATGTCATAGACGGGATAGAGTACTCCGGCCGCGACAAAGATACCCACTGTATTATAGATGAAAGCCCAGAACAGATTCCGGTACATGAGGCTCACAGTCTGGCGAGACAACCGGAAAACTTTGGGCAACAGCAGCAGGTCTGAAGTCCTGAGAGTAATCATGGCGGTGTCCATCAACGTATCGGTCCCCTTTCCCATGGCAATGCTTACATCAGCACAGCTCAAGGCTTGCGCATCGTTCACGCCATCACCTACCATGGCGACCGTTTTACCCTGAAGCTGCAGCTTATGGATGAAATCCTCTTTGTCATCGGGCATGGCATCGGCCACAAAACGCATGATACCCAAACTGCCGGCCACGGAAGAAGCTGTACGCTCACCGTCTCCCGTAAGCATGCATATCTCGATGTCCTGGATACGCAGTTCCCGGATAGCTTCCATAGAAGTCACCCGCAACTGGTCCTTGATGGCAATAACGGCAAGTAAATCGTTCTCACGCCCAAAGTAGACAATACTGTTTCCATCCGATTCATATTGTGTCAGCATATCGGCCAGGATATCCGACAAATTGGCTTGATAATCTTTCAGCAGTTTATGGCTTCCTACCCAATATTCCGCACCCTGATAGGCCACTCTGACACCTTTTCCGGTAATGTTTTCAAAACCGTCCAGGTGGGCAGGGATAACCTGCTCCTCCCCTTCCAGGGCCGTAACGATTGCTTCTGCCAGAGGATGGTCCGAAGTAGACTCGGCAGCAAGCAGTACATCTTTATAATGCTCCTCCTGCCCTTGCGCCCACAGCCAGCCTATTACCGTAGGATGTCCTTCTGTCAGGGTCCCGGTCTTGTCGAATACCACCACATCCACATTGCGCATCTGCTCTAAAGCGGAAGTGTCCCTAATTAGGATATGATTGCGGGCAGCTTTATTGAGGCCCGCCGCCAAAGCTACTGGAGTGGCCAGCCCTACCACACACGGACAAGCCACCACCAATACGGACAAAGCGGCAAACAGACCGTGTGACACTACATCTATGCCTCCGAAGAACACCCATATAAAAAAGGTCAGCAGGGAAATGATGAGAATGACCGGGACAAAAAGCTCGGCAACACGGTCGTCAATGCGTTGCTTCTCCGGCAGTACGCGGGCTGCGTTATGCTGCCAGCCTCCCAACCGGCGGATAGCCGCCGACACAGTTCTCTGGGCACGTTCCTCCATAAACTCGCCGGTCAGGGAAAAGGCGATGATGACGGCGGCAACCCCATAATAGACATGCGGTTCCAGCCCGATGCCCAGCCAATAATCCGGGAAGAAAGTGTTGAACACACTGAACAGAAAAGCCACAGAGGTGGTAAGCGCCACCAGACGGTCTATATTGTTGCGGCCCGACCGGGTTCCCTTCCAGGCACCGGCATAAAAAGGAGCGCCGAAAAACAGCAGTACCGGAATTGCCAGTACCATCTGTATTTCACGGGTATAGGGTACATGCACAAAGACTGTAGAAAACAGTATCAGTACGATGGCAAAAAGCCATGCACCGACGACGCGCAATCCCGTGCTGTGCATATCCGGCACGGGATGTGCCTTAGTAATTATATTGCTCATTCGATTTATTTTTTAGATGGTTGTTGTTCCGCTTTAATAAAGCAACAACCGAAATGAGCAGTTTGTTCAATTACTTCTTATCGTCCTGCTTGGTTTCCTTGACAAACTCCGCTTCATAATGGAACTTTTGGAAACCTTCTTTCAACTTTTCCACATTGGTCTTGTCGGCATCATACGTGATGGTTACCGTCTTTGTCTTCAGGTCTGTGTTGAAGTCCTTCAGTCCCTTCTCAAAACGGATGTTATTGTTTATCTTCCTTACACAGTTCTCACACTTCATCTGTGCCACCTTGAACACGGCTGTACGGATGTCTTTTGCCATTGCGGCAGATGCACAGAAGAGTACAACTGCCAAAGTCATTAAAAATCTTCTTGTTTTCATTGTTTCGCTATTGATTTAATAAATAATATTATATTCTCGGCAAGTTAAAACGAACACCTACATAGGCTTTTGCTCCATGCATGGGTCCCCACACCATCGTAGCGTCAAAGTTGCTTCCCCAGGGATTGGAAGCATCAATGATGGGGTTTTTCTGCTTGAAGTTTGTCAGGTTCTCGCCACCGACGTATATAGACCAGCGACGGAAATAGCGCGTCACCTGGGCACTCAACTGCTCGAAGCCGCCATAGCGCCTTTCCCACGACCAGTTGCCGTCTGTCAGTTCGTATGGAGCCGGCATGCGCCCGCCACCGTTCAGTTGCAAAGTCACATCAAACTGCCACAATCCCAAAGGTGTCTGATAAGAAGCCGTCAGCAAACCTTTATACTTGCTGGTAAGGGGTTTCTCCATCAGCTCTCCGTTGTAATTCGTTTTGGCATCCGTCCAACGGTAAGCCGCGGTAAAGGTGAAACCCGGGAAGAACGGATAGCTTGCCTCCACCTGCACTACCTGCGAATAGGAACGGCCGTGAAGGTTGTAAAACAGAACGGCATGCGGGTCCGTATCCATGTCTACCACCACCTGCTTGCTGAAATCCGTGTAATAGTATTCCGCATTCAGGTTCAAGGTTTTGCCGAACAAGGGAATATAGGCGGAAGTGCTTGCGCCATAGTTCCAGGCCTCATCCTGGTCAAGACGTTTGGCGATGTCTATCCGGCGGCTGCTTGCCAGCAGGTAGTTATTCTCGGCCAGCACATGGTTCGTGCGGTATCCTTTTCCTGCCGAAAGACGGAAATGTACATACTCGTTGGGATTGTACTTCACATGGAAACGCGGGGTGACGAAATAGCCGTACTCGCTGCTATGGTCGCCGCGGATGCCACCCATCAGCACCAGTTTATCGTCCCAGTTGTAGGTGTACTGCACGTAGGCACCGGGGACGGCTTCTTTGGTGAATTTCTTCGTCAAAGGCTGTGCGGCGTCATTGTCCAGGCGGTAGTGCTGGTCGTAGGAGTCATAGTTGAAGCTCAGTCCGGCAGAAAGGCTTTGACGCTTGGTCAGTTCCGTCTCGAACAGCAAGGAGGCATAAGCGTTGTGCTGGTCCACATCGTAGATTTTCCGTCCGTACAAGGCATCCTGCTTGTGCAGGGAGCCGGAGAGAATCAATGCCAGGTTGGTGTTCTTCTCCTTATTGAATATATAGGCGTTCTTGGTGAAGGCTTCGTAGCGGTCGGTACCTATACTTATCTTATAAGGGTCTGCCAGGGACGTTTTGCCATGGCTGACTTGCCCGCTGTTGCGGTCTTCCGTAAGCACTTTGATGCCTGCCTGGAAGACGTAGCGGTCGCCCATGTATGCCCAGCGGTTCCAGAGGTTGTACTGCTCCACACGGGGGATGTCGGCAAAGCCGTCGTCGTTGCTGTCGTGAGCTTTGGTCTCATTCTCGTAATGCGCCAGCAAAGAGGTGCTCCAGCGTTTGGAGAGTTTCACCGTGGCATCGGCATTGGCTTCGTAGCGGTTGGTGCTGCTGGCAAAGAGGTTGGCGGAGAACCAATCGGCCTCGGGCAACTGGGGTTTCTTGAATTCCACATTGATTTGTCCCGTGATGGCCTCATAGCCGTTCTTCACGGATGAACTGCCCTTGCTCACCTGAATACTCTGCATCCATGGCCCGGGTACATAACCCAGTCCGTAGGGGGCGGCAGAGCCGCGGTAGTTGGGGATATTCTCCGTCATCATTTGCACATACGTACCGGACAAGCCGAGAAGCTTGATTTGCTTAGCACCGGTGGCGGCGTCAGAGTAGGTGACGTCCACCGAGGGATTGGTCACAAAACTCTCTCCCAGGTTACAGCAGGCGGCACGACTCAACTCGGCGCTACTTATCATATCTTCATTCATCACACTGTTGCGCAGCTTCATGGTGCCCAACTTACGGCTGACCACATTCACCTCGCTCAGTTCCACCCCTTCGCGCAAGACAATGTCGAGCGTCTCATTGCGGTTACTGACGTGTATCGTATCGTTCTCAAAACCGATAAAGCTGACTACAAGCATATGCTTGTCATTGGGTTTGGACAAGGAGAAAGTACCGTCCGCCGAAGTGGTGGTACCTTGGGTGGTTCCCTGCCAGAAGAGGTTGGCACCCGCAATCGGGTCGCCCAAATTATCCTTTACCGTTCCCTTTACCTGCGCCTGCAAGGCGGTGAAAGAGAACAGAAGAATGGCTATCAAACTATATTTCATTTCTGTTTTATACTTAAAGAAGTGATTAAAAAACAAACAGTTCCCTCCGGGCAATCCAGGTCATTGCCCCGTATAAAACAACACTAAATGAGAAGCGTGGAATAGAGCGCCAGATAATGACGCGAGCCGACGACATATGGCGGTGCTCCTGAAACAACTCTCGGAGTACAAGCCACCTGCGGCGAGGAGTGATCAAACAGCGGCAGTTGCTCGCAAAACAGTGTAAGGAATGGCACGAACGAAACAGACTCGTGTGCATGCTTCACGAAATCCACCTTGTAGTAGACGGCTGTACAGCCGGTATCCTTGCATGTTTGCCGTGAGGCACGATGTGTATTATGGCATTTGGAACAGCCGGAAGTGCAGCAGCTTTGCGTCGTCTCGCATACGGCACAGCAATACTGAACTACAGAAATCCCCACTCCGCTTATAATGATAAGGGAGGAAAAGAGTACAGCCAGTATGTAACGGAGTTCCTTCATAAGCGCTGCAAAGATAGAAAGTTTTAACCGTTTGCCGGAATTAATTTTTCCTTTTTTATGTGTGCAGTTCGTTAATAAGTTCTATATTTGTCGATAAAGTTTTTTGATTGATATGTTGATTTATAAACGAAATTCAATATGAAAAAGCAAACTGTCAGCCTACTTGTCCTTCTGCTTGCGGCAAGCGGCTTTTTCTTTTCCTGCGGTAACACCGTGAACAAAAACGCATACGCGTTGGAGTTCGACAGTATACAAGTAAACGAAACCGTACATCTCTTCGGAGACACAGCCAAGCCGGCCTGCAACCTCATCCTCAACGTTGCCTACGCCAGCCAGTCATCCGACGTGAGGCTGAAAGACAGTCTGAACGCCTTCTTCCTCTCCGCCTGCTTCGGCGACAAGTACATGGCGATGACACCCGAAGAAGCTGTCAAGAAATATACGGAGAAATATGTCGGCGACTACCGCAATGACCTGGAGCCGATGTACAAAAAGGATGAGCAGGACAAGGAGGATGAAGAAAGCATAGGAGCCTGGTATTCCTATTATAAAGGAATCGAAAGCCATGTGCAGTTGTGCAATACCTTGATACTGACCTACCGTATAGATTACAACGAATATACCGGCGGCGCACACGGCATCTATATGTCCACCTTCCTCAACCTCGACCTAAAGACCCTAAGCCCCATCCGCCTGGACGACCTCTTTGAAGGCGACTATAAGGAAGCGCTGACCGACTTGCTTTGGAAACAGCTGATGGCAGACAACAACGTCAGCACCCGCCAAGAGCTGGAGGACATGGGTTACGCCACCACCGGTGACCTGGAGCCCATCGAGAATTTCTACCTGGACCCAACGGGAATCACCTTCTATTATAATGTATATGAAATTGCCCCATACGTAATGGGAGCAACCAAAATCACGTTGTCTTATGAGGACATAGCCCCTCTGATGAACGGTAAATTCATTGTATTAAGCAGCGCTATAAAAACAGACGGCGAATAGGAACTGTAATCAATTGTCTATCAATATAAAATTCACAATGGATTTAATACTCAAATATTTCCCGGACCTGACGGAAGAACAGAAACGGCAGTTTGCCGCACTCTACGACCTCTATCTGGACTGGAACTCTAAGATTAATGTCATTTCACGCAAAGATATAGAGAACTTGTACGAACACCATGTGCTGCATTCTCTGGGCATAGCCAAGGTAATCCGCTTCAGGCCGGGGACACAGATTATGGACCTCGGCACGGGAGGAGGCTTTCCGGGAATCCCGCTTGCCATCCTTTTCCCCGAAGTATACTTCCATCTGGTGGACAGCATCGGAAAGAAAGTACGCGTAGCCTCCGAAATAGCCAACAGCATCGGGCTGAAAAACGTCACCTTCCGTCATGCCCGCGCAGAAGAGGAAAAAGGGAAGTTCGACTTTGTGGTGAGCCGTGCCGTGATGCCGCTGACAGACCTACTGAAGATTATCCGCAAGAACATCTCCTCCAAACAGCAGAATGCATTGCCCAACGGACTGATTTGCCTCAAGGGGGGCGAATTGGGAAATGAAACCATGCCCGTCAAGAACAAGACCACGCTGTGGGACCTGAAGGAGTTCTTTGAAGAGGAGTTCTTCGAGACAAAGAAAGTAGTATATGTAGGGGGATAAATCTAAATACATAATATGAAAATAAAGAGATTCGAATTTAATATGTTCCCGGAGAACTGTTATGTGCTTTGGGACGAAACCAATGAAGCGGTCGTCATTGACCCGGGCTGTTTTTATGAGGAAGAAAAGCAGACCTTGAAAAACTTCATCATCAAGAATGGGCTGAATGTGAAACATCTGCTGAATACCCATCTGCATCTGGACCATATCTTCGGCAATCCTTTCATGCTGAAAGAGTTCGGTCTGAAGGCCGAAGCCAACCAGGCCGATGAGTTCTGGATTGACGAAGCGCCGAAACAAAGCCGCATGTTCGGCTTCCAACTGCAGGAAGCCCCCGTGCCCCTGGGCACTTATCTGCACGATGGAGACATCATCACCTTCGGCAATACGGAACTGGAAGCCATCCATGTGCCGGGACACTCGCCGGGCAGCCTGGTGTACTATTGCGCGGCAGACCACTGCATGTTCTCGGGGGATGTGCTGTTTCAAGGCAGCATCGGCCGTGCCGACCTTGCCGGCGGCAACTTCGACGAACTGATAGAGCATATTTGCAGCCGTCTGTTCATCCTGCCCAACGACACGATTGTCTATCCCGGACACGGAGCACCGACTACCATAGGAATAGAAAAAGCGGAGAATCCGTTCTTCCGGTAAATATACAGCAAACTTTTAAATCATTACAGCCATGAAAAACGACCTATTGGCCTACCGCCACATCGGCATCAGCGAAAAAGACGAGGAGAAGATGCTCCAAAAAATAGGAGTGAAAAGCCTGGACGAGCTGATTGATAAAACCATTCCTGCCAACATCCGCCTGAAAGAACCGCTGGCTCTGCCCAAGACAATGACGGAGTACGAATTCGGACAGCACATTGCAGGACTGGCTGCCAAAAACAAACTTTACACAACCTATATCGGTATGGGATGGTACAATACCATCACTCCTGCCGTTATCCAACGGAATGTATTCGAGAACCCCGTTTGGTACACTTCCTATACCCCCTATCAGACCGAAGTCTCACAAGGACGCCTGGAAGCCCTAATGAACTTCCAGACTGCCGTATGTGACCTCACCGGCATGCCCCTTGCCAACTGCTCCCTGCTGGACGAAGCGACTGCCGCAGCCGAAGCCGTGACGATGATGTACGCCCTGCGTCCGCGCGACATGCAGAAATCGGGTGCCAACGTGGTATTTGTAGACGAAGCCGTCTTCCCGCAGACACTGGCGGTAATGACTACCCGCGCCATTCCGCAAGGTATCGAGCTGCGTATAGGAAAATACCATGAAATGGAATTCACGCCGGACATCTTCGCCTGCGTACTGCAATATCCCAACGCCGCCGGCAACGTGGAAGATTATCGCGCCTTCGTGGAAAAAGCCCATGCAGCCAACTGCAAAGTGGCCGTTGCCGCCGACATTCTGAGTCTCGCCCTGCTCACCCCTCCGGGAGAATGGGGGGCTGACATCGTCTTCGGAACCACACAACGGCTCGGTACACCGATGTTCTACGGTGGGCCGTCGGCAGCCTACTTTGCCACCCGCGACGAGTACAAGCGCAATATGCCGGGACGCATCATCGGCTGGTCGAAAGACAAATACGGCAAGCTGTGCTACCGCATGGCGCTGCAAACCCGCGAGCAACATATCAAGCGTGAAAAGGCGACTTCCAACATCTGTACCGCGCAGGCACTACTGGCTACAATGGCAGGATTCTATGCCGTATATCATGGTCCGGAAGGCATCCGCACCATTGCAGAACGCATCCACAGCATTGCCGTATTCCTGGAAGAAAGTATCAACAGACTGGGGTACAAGCAGGTCAATGCACAATATTTCGACACGCTCCGCTTTGCACTGCCCGACACCATTTCGGCACAGCAGATACGTACCATCGCCTTGAGCAAGGAAGTGAACCTGCGTTATTTCAAGAATGGGGACGTAGGTATGAGCATCGATGAGACTACGGACATCACTGCCGTCAACGTACTGCTCTCCATCTTTGCCATTGCCGCCGGAAGGGATTGGGAAAAGGCAAGCGACGTACCCATGGCAAGCAGCATCAGCGCGGAGATGAAACGCCAAAGCACCTATCTGACACATGAAGTATTCAACAAATACCATACGGAAACGGAGATGATGCGCTACATCAAGCGTCTCGACCGCAAGGACATCTCACTGGCACACTCCATGATTTCCCTCGGCTCGTGCACCATGAAGCTGAACGCTGCCGCAGAGATGCTGCCGCTCAGCCGTCCGGAATTCATGAACATGCATCCCCTGGTGCCCGAGGACCAGGCCGAAGGTTACCGCGAACTGATAAGCAACCTCAGTGAAGAGCTGAAGATAATTACCGGCTTTGCCGGTGTCAGCCTGCAACCCAACTCCGGTGCGGCAGGCGAATATGCAGGACTCCGCGTCATCCGCGCCTATCTGGAAAGTATAGGACAAGGGCACCGCAATAAAATACTGATACCTGCATCCGCACACGGCACCAACCCGGCATCTGCCATCCAGGCAGGCTTTACCACCGTGACCTGCGCCTGCGACGCACAAGGCAATGTGGATATGGCCGACCTGCGCGCCAAAGCGGAAGAAAACAAGGCGGACCTCGCCGCCCTAATGATCACCTACCCTTCCACACACGGTATCTTTGAAACGGAAATTGTGGAAATCTGCCACATTATACACGCCTGCGGTGCGCAGGTATATATGGACGGCGCCAATATGAATGCCCAAGTAGGCTTGACGAATCCCGGCTTTATCGGTGCGGATGTCTGCCATTTGAATCTGCACAAAACGTTCGCCTCTCCTCACGGTGGCGGCGGACCGGGCGTAGGTCCCATCTGCGTGGCAGAACATCTGGTTCCGTTCCTTCCGGGACACAAATTGTTCGGCAATGCCGCCAACCAGGTGTCCGGAGCTCCTTTCGGCAGTGCAGGTATCCTCCCCATTACTTACGGATATATCCGCATGATGGGAACAGAAGGGCTGACACGGGCCACAAAGATAGCCATCCTCAGCGCCAACTACCTGGCAGCCTGCCTCAAGGATACATACGGCATCGTTTACCGCGGTGCTACCGGCTTCGTAGGACACGAAATGATATTGGAATGCCGTAAGGTGCACGAAGAGACGGGCATCAGCGAAAACGACATCGCCAAGCGCCTGATGGATTATGGATATCATGCCCCTACCCTCTCCTTCCCGGTACACGGCACACTGATGATTGAACCGACGGAGAGCGAAAGCCTTGCCGAACTCGACAACTTTGTCCACGTGATGCTGACCATCTGGGACGAGATTCAAGAGGTGAAGAACGGCGAAGTCGACAAGACGGACAACGTGCTGGTGAATGCCCCGCATCCCGAATACGAAGTGGTAGCCGACACATGGGAGCACAGCTATACCCGCCAAAAGGCAGCCTACCCGATAGAAAGCGTGCGCGAAAACAAGTTCTGGGTGAACGTGGCACGCGTAGACAACACGTTGGGAGACCGTAAACTGTTGCCCACATGCTATGGATGCTTCGACTGATGAAAAGAAAGCGTAACGGACTATTTTATAGTAAAAAAGAAGAAACCATCAATTCCATCTCCCATGGCATCGGCATTGCCATGGGAGTAATTGTAAGTACACTATTCCTGATAAAATGCTACCAGGCGCAGAATCTTTGGGCAGCATGCGGCGTATGGCTCTATCTGTTCGGCATGGGCGGTTCATATCTTGCCTCCACACTCTACCACTCCCTGAAACATCATAATCCGTGGAAACGGCGCTTGCGGCATTGGGACCATGCGGCCATCTATTGGCACATTGCAGGCAGTTACTCCCCCATCACGCTCATTGCATTGAGAGAGGACGGCGGTTGGGGATGGGAACTTTTCGGCTTCGTCTGGCTATACGCCATCATCGGCACTGTTGTCAGCTTCCGCAAGATGGAGGAGCACAGTTACGTGGAAACAGTGTGTTACATCCTGATGGGGCTGTCCGTACTGGTAGTATTCAAGCAGCTTTTCGCCCTCTCCCCCACAGCCTGCTACTGGATTATTGCCGAGGGGGTATGCTACATCACGGGAGCCGCCTTCTACTCCTTGCGCAAGGCACGGTACATGCATTCGGTTTTCCATTTCTTTGTATTGGGCGGTTCAGCCTGCCACATGGTGGCTGTATGGGACATACTGGTGAAGATGCTGTAAGCAAACGGCAAGCGCACAACCGCTAAAAGAAGTTAATAAGTATCTCTCCCCCTTGCTTTTCTCCATAACTTACCCTACGTTTGCAGTGTTGTACATCAGTGCAACACTAATAAAATTATGATAACGATAGAGAATACGAGCTACGGTTACAAGTCCAATCCACTTATTTTCAACAACATATCTTTGGAAATAGGAAACGGCATATATGGACTTCTGGGAGAAAACGGCGTAGGCAAAACGACGCTGATGCATCTCATCTGCGGACTACTCTTCCCCAAAAACGGAAAGTGCAGCATAGACGGAAGAAACACGGCGGAGAGACAGCCCGAAGGGTTGGCCCGTTACTTCTTCCTGCCCGAAGAGATGCAGATGCCAACCGAGAGTATCGTCAGCTTCGCTGCACGCCATTCCGTATTCTATCCACATTTCAATCAGGAAGAATTCGAGCTGAACCTGGAAGAGCTGAAAATCAACCGGAAACAAAAACTCTCTTCCGTCTCCTACGGACAACAGAAGAAGGCAATGCTGGCATACGCCTTTGCCCTGCATACTCCATACATCCTGCTCGACGAACCGACAAACGGGCTAGACATCACCTCCCGCCAAGCCTTGAAACGTATCATCAGCCGCAGCATGGACGATGAAAGCACGCTGCTCATCTCCACCCATCAGGCGCACGACTTCGAGAATCTGCTGGACCATCTCGTCATCCTTGGCAAAGGCGAAATATTACTGAACCGTTCGCTGGACGAAATCAGTAACCGGCTTCTCTTTGCCCGTACGGACATTCTGCCGGCAGAAAGCATCTACAGCGAACAAGACTTGGCAGGCCATTTCTCCATTCTCCCCAACGAGGACGGAGAAGAGAACACACCGGACATCGAGCTGCTGTATAAAGCGGTGTTGCAACAACCGGAAAAGATACAGAGCATGTTTCAATGAAAATCCATCATACAAACAGAACTATGAACGCAACTTTTAATCTGAAACGCTTCCTGCTACTGGAACAATATAAAAGGAATGAGACCGGCAGGCACCTGCTTTGGTCGGCAGCCGTCGTATCGTTCATCTGCATCCTATGCATCCTCTACGACATAAACCGCGGTGGAAGTTATTACGGCAAACATACCTCTGCCACCGAATTCTCCCGCTACATACTATGGTTTATCCTCATGGCCCCCTGCCTGCTGGAAACAAAATTCAGCAAACGCAGCTCCACTCTCGATATACTGCTGCCGACATCGGCATTCGAGAAGTTCCTGCATATCTGGATAAAATACCTGCTGCTGCTTCCCCTATTCTGCAGTCTGCTGATAGCCTGCCTCAAAGGTCTGCTGTCCTTAAGCGGCAGCGAGTTCCTGCAGTATTTTGCAACGCACATCACGATGTACCGGATACACAACACCCAGATACTGACCTATGTAATCCTGCATGCTTCCGCCTTCATCGGCTACTTCGCCTTCAGTCGGCAAGTCCTGCTGAAAAGTTTCACCATCTTTGTAGGCTCCATTGCCGTCTGCATAGGAATTGTAACTTTTGTGGCCTCCCTCATGCCCGAAGCCAGAGCGGACGGATATTGGATAGACAACATTGCCACATGGCCCAACACCAACTATCCGTTGTCGGCCGGTGCACAAGCCATCGTGACTTTCTGCAATTATGCGGCTCCCATCAGTGTGCTGCTCGGTTCATGGGTATCGAGCTACTTCCTGCTCAAAGAAAAACAACTGTAGCCTATGGACTTCAAGACCAACAAACCGATATACCAGCAGATTGTAGATTTCTGTTTCAGCAAGATTCTCACCCGCGAATGGCGGGCAGAAGAGCGGGTGGTATCCGTGAGGGAGCTCTCCACACAACTGGCAGTGAACTCGCGTACCGTGTTGAAGGCCTATGAATACCTCCAGGCAGAGGGCATCATCTACCCGGAACGGGGAATGGGGTTCTACCTCTCCAAAGATGCGGTGAAGAAAGTGATGCGAATACAGAAGAAAGAGTTTTTTGAAAACCAGCTTGCCGACATGTTCCGCAGCATGGAGCTGCTCGGCATCAGTATAGAAGAAATAACAGAACGATATAACAAACTTAAAAAAGACGGTTCATGAAGAGATACGCAAAGACTGCATTATGGATTACCTTCGGACTCCTCTTCGGACTTACGATTGTCAAAGTTTCGACACTGATGTACGAGATTTATTCCTTCATGCATTCCTAACTTTCATCGGACAGACGAGGAAAGTATAAACAACTGATATACAAGCTTCAGCATCTTCCCTTAACGGGAAGAGTGACTTTTGCATCCCTATCCAACAGTAACAGACTAATACAAACGATTATGAAAACCCAACTTTTTTTACTATTGCTTGCCCTCTCCGTACTCAGTACGCAGGCACAGAGCCTCTCCATCAAAGGACGCGTCACGGACGCCTCGCAAGAGGCAGTTATAGCCGCCAATGTGTCATTATGGACCATAGACTCTACTTTGGTGACCGGAGTAACCTCGGATGCACAAGGCAAGTTCGCCCTCCCTAAAATCAAGGCAGGCGATTACCGCCTTTCCATCTCCTTCATCGGCCTCCAAAGTGAAAACATACTGCTGAAACTGAATAAAAGCCTCGACCTGGGCGATGTACAGTTGCAGGAAGATGCCGTAAGCCTCGGTGAAGTGACGGTATCCGCCAGCAATGTGCTGCAGCGGGTAGACCGGCAAATCATCCTGCCTTCCGAAAGCCAGCTGAAACGCTCGTTCGGTGCCTACGACTTGCTGAACAATCTCGGCATTGCCCGTCTGCAAGTGGACAATCTGAGCAACAGCATGAGCGTCAGCGGTGGTGGGGCCGTACAAACCCGTATCAACGGCATTAAAGTGACAGACAAGGAGATAGCGGCCGTCAGAGCCAAAGACGTACTGCGTGTGGAGTTCATCGAAGACCCCGGCAAGCAGTACGGAGACGATGAACTGGGCGCCGTAGTCAACATTATCCTGCGCCGCCGCGAAACGGGCGGTGTTGTGAACTTCCAACTCTCCGATTCGCCCCACACCCTATGGGGAGAGAATTTCCTGAGCGCGAAGTTCAATTACAAGAACTCCGAATGGGGCATCGACTACTTCAACAAGAACGGCAAGTATCACAGCCGCCTCGAATCCCACGAAACCTTCTATCTGGGCGACCGCACCATCGACCGCATCAAGGAAGGCATCGAAGACGAGTCGCCCTCTCTGAGCTTCATCAACAACCTGAATCTGACGTACAATCTGACGAAAGCGGACAAATATGTATTCAATGCCATCTTCCGTAACAACCTCAGCAATGCCCCCTACCAGAATGAACTGAACAAGATGTGGGCAGTGGGCAGCACGGAGTCCATCTATTCATACGTCAACAACCACACATCCAGCTACTCTCCGGCGCTCGACCTTTACTTCCAGCATACCCTGCCCCATCAGCAGAGCATCCAGGTGAATGTAACGGGAACGCTCATCCATACCAAGAACAACCGGAAATACAAGGAGTACAAGGACGAGAACGCACCGCTGGCAGACATCCAGACATTGGTGGACGGTGACAAGCGCTCCGTCATCGGCGAAGCCATTTATGAAAAGAACTTCAAGGAGGTGAAGCTGAGCGGCGGTGTCCGCCACTATCAGATGCGGACGGAGAATGAGTATAAAGGTTCCAATCCCACCACTTCGAAGATGGACCAGTCGCAGACATCCGCTTTCTTCGAGGTGCAGGGCAAGGTAAAGGACTTCAGCTATGCGGGCAGCGTAGGCATGACACGTGCCTGGTTCAAGGAAAGCGAGGAAGAGCATGCTTACTATACCTTCACGCCCACCGTGCGGTTGAGCTATAATCTGAAGAAGGCGGGATTCCTGCGCTACCGGTTCAACATCAGTCCTGCCATACCGTCGCTCGGCTCGCTGACGGATGTAGAGCAGGCGATGGATACGATACAGATAGTCCGCGGCAACCCGTTACTGAAAACGTATCAACAGTTCACGAACTCCTTGTCTTACAGCTATTCGAAGAAGCAATTCAACGCCAATCTGAGCGTGCGCCACCAGTATTATGACAATCCCATCATGGAAAGCATCTTCGTGGAGGACGGCAAACTGATACTGAAAGATGAAAACCAGCGGTCGTTCCAAAGCCTGAATGCGGAACTGATGGTCGGCATTAACGGCGCTACGCTGTTCGGGCTGAAGGATTTCCTGACGCTTTATGCTTCGGGAGGATATACGCGCAGTTGGTCGGAAGGTTTGAACTATAGCCATATGTACGATGAATTCTATTACAGCGTGATGGCGCAAGTGCAATATAAAGACTTCTCGCTGCTCGGGCAGTTCCGGAAAGTGCAGAACAATTTCTTCGGCGAAACCATCAAGAAGAACGAAAACCAGACGGCATTCATGGCAATGTACACCCGGCGGAACCTTCAGGCGGGAATCGGCATTATGTTTCCTTTCACCAATAACTATAAGGTGGGAAAAGAAAGAATCAGTGAAGTGGCTCCTTTCCGTTCCGAAACATTCGTCAGGGAGACGGGACAGATGGTCGTACTGCGCATGGGCTATACATTCGAGTTCGGACGCAAGCACAAGGCAGGCAACAAGGGGCTGAACAACAGTGATACGGACAGCGGCATCATCAATATGCAGCGATAACCCATTTCCTCTGTGAAGAGGAAGCCCAACGGAGAGTGGCGGAATTATACGTTATTTTGCTTCATGTATGATTAATTACCTGACCGCCACCTCTCCTGCGGGTATCTCTGTTTAGCGGATGATGGTCACCGTACCTTCCTTCACCTTTTTCTCCTTCACCGGAGCATCGGCGGGAGCATATCCCAGGGCTGCGCAGCCATATACCTTATGGCTCTCGGGTACACCCAGCTTTGTCAAGAAAGCGCGGACATCGGGGTCGTCGCAGGTCTGCCCCAACTGGTTAATCCAGCAGGAACCGATGCCGAGGGACTTGGCTGCAAGAAAAATATTCTCCAGAGCGCAAGCGCAATCCATAGCAGCCCACCATTGGGTAGGCTCGTTGGAGACAATGACCAGCGTGGGGGCATGATAGTAGCAGCAATAAGTCTGGCTATGTCCACGTTCCCGTGTATGAGGGTCGTCACTCTTGGCAAAGGCGCCTTTGATTTTATCGTTCAGCTCTTTCAGTACTTCCTTATTCTGAATGGCAGTGAAGTGCCACGTCTCCAAATGCATACCGTTGGGGGCATAAGTAGCCGCCTCAAGAATAAGGCTCAAATCTTCTGCAGAAACTTGCTGTTCCGTATAGGCACGGACGCTGCGGCGTGCCTTAATGGTTTGTAATGTCTCGTTCATTTATTTATTTATTTGAGAATTGATAGTTGATAATTGATAATGCACATCAGTACGTGTTCAGTGGGGCTGTTTCACCGTTTCACCAGCCCAATCTTCACATTCAGCTTGAAGTACCAGACGCCGTTCTCGCGCTCCAAGAAGCCGTATTTATCTTTCTCTACGGCACCTTTCTCCAAACGCGTGTTCTGATAAAGGAAGTCTGCAAAGACCTGCGGACGGGATTTGTGGTAGCAGAGTACCTGCCCGCTGCCGTCCGTCAGGAAGATGCCTTCGACGGCAGAGTCCGTACCGTTATAAATTTTGGCAGGGCGCATGCCGAGGGCAAGCGCCAGCAGGAACTGCTTCATCTTGAACTCGTAGAAGCGGTGCTTGTTTATCAACTCGTCCTTTATCTTCAACGGATTCATCTCCTTGATGCGCTCCGTCAATTCGCTGATGCGGGTGATGCCGTCCAAGTGCATCAAGCGCACCATCTCGGCAAGCATGCGGGGGAAGTGGAGGTCTATCATCAGCAAGTTGCAGCGGAACACGCGGTCGGCAACGTCGGCATACTTCAGCACGCCGCCCAGTCGCTCAATCATCATCATGCGTTCTGCCACTTCCGTAGGAGATTCCGGCAGGGCATTCACCTTGTTCACCGTGGGCACGGCAAACTTGACACCGCTTTGCTCCAGCTTCAGATTCGCCGTACGCCCTCCGTCCAGCAACGGATTCATCGGGGCGAGACGACAACGGACATTGAAGCCCGTTAGCGGAGCTTCGGGATACCAGAAAGCTACGGAGAAATCGGTACGGTCCTCCGTCTTTGCTTCCAGGTCGAAGATATTGACTGCATCCAGAAAGGCTTCCAAGCCTTCAGTCACTTCCACTTCCTCGCCCGAAACGTTCTTCAGCAGATGCAGAACCAACTCTGCCGCATCACTAAAGTCTTCGCGGGGGAAACGCAGTTCCTCCTTCTCGCCCGGAACAAACGAACCGTCCTTCCCGGTAGTTCCGCTGACAACGCGTACTTCCTGCGCTTCGATATAGTAACGGCGCGTACCGTCATGCTCTTCCCTCTGTATCAAGGCAACGGGCCAGCGCAGGGTTTCGTCTTTTTCAGCTTTCGGTGTGCCCGGTGACACAGCGCCATCCGCCAGCAGGCGAAAGAAAGTGTAGAGCTCGCCCAGTTCTCTTTTTGTTGCACTAAATGCCATAAATTTTCTTTTGTTTAAAGGAGGGAGTCAGCCTTTCATAAGGAGTGATGCCGTTTCCGCAAAGAAAACAGTCTGTTCCGAAGGACAAAACAACTTGTTCCGTTAAAGGAAACGAACAACTTCCCTATTAAAAGGGGCTCTTATCCCATTTGTTGTATTATTCAAACCTTAATGTTTCTACTTTCTCCAACCGTGCCCGCAACTTCGGCATCATGGACTGACGGATGCGGAGCGTCATACGGCAGTCCATATCATACGACTGTTCCTGAATTTCCGGCTCCTCCTCCTTCACCACCCGCATCACATCGTTCATGAAGGGGTATTCGAAGAGGAAAGTCACCTCCTCATCTACCGTCTTTTCAATGATGGTGGCAGCGGCAATGGCTTCGGCGGCAGCAGCCTTATAAGCTACAATCAGTCCACTCGTACCCAACTTGATACCGCCGAAGTAGCGCACTACGATGACGAGAATATCCGTCAGTTCGTTGGAATTGATTTGTCCCAGAATCGGCTTGCCTGCCGTACCCGATGGTTCGCCGTTGTCGTTGGCACGGAAGTCCTTCCGCTCATGGCCCAACATGTAGGCATAGCACACGTGGCGGGCGTCGTAGTATTTCTTCTGGTAAGTTTCCAGATGCGCCTTCACCTCCTCTACTGTACGCACCGGCAGGGCAATAGCAATGAACTTGCTGCGCTTTTCAGTGTAAATGCCCTCGGAAAGGGCAACGATGGTTTTATACGTATCTTCGCTCATGCTGCAAAGATAATGCAAACCGAAGAGAGAACTTTCATGCTTGCATGAAAAAGAAATGAAATTTTGTATATACCTTTGTAATTGTACAACTTGTCATCCGAAGCATGACGAAATTATAAAAGACCGCATTTATGAAAAAGATAGTGATTGCCCTTGATTCCTTTAAAGGATGTCTCACCTCGGCAGAAGCCGGAGAAGCTGCCGCCCAAGGGGTACATGCCGCATGTCCCGAATGCCGGACCATCGTGCTCCCCGTGGCCGACGGTGGAGAAGGCATGCTCGACGTCCTGCTTGCAGCCAGTAACGGAAAACGTATCACCGTCCGTGCCCACGACCCGTTGATGCAACCGTGCGATGCCAGTTACGGCATCTCCGGAGACGGCAATACCGCATTCATAGAGATGGCCGCCATCAGCGGACTGCCTCTGGTTCCTGCCGACAAAAGGAATCCGATGAAAACCACCACCTTCGGAACGGGCGAACTGATACGCGATGCCCTGGAACGGGGATGCCTCCGTTTCGTCATCGGACTTGGAGGGAGCGCCACGAACGATGCCGGTCTGGGAATGCTGCAAGCATTGGGATTCCGTTTCTTCGATAAAGAAGGACACGAAGTGGGAAGCATGAAAAAAGGCATCGCCCTATGCGGTGCCCTTCTATCGGCAATCAGCTCCATTGACAGCTCTTCCGCCCATCCCGCACTGAAAAAGGCATGTTTTACGGCGGCGTGTGATGTACGCAATCCTTTCTTCGGTCCCAATGGAGCAGCCCACATATTCGCTCCCCAAAAAGGAGCAGACGCAGATATGGTAAAGGAACTGGATATTGCCATGCAGCATCTTTCAGACGTCATATTCCACACTACCGGCAAAGACGTATCCTTGCATCCCGGTGCCGGTGCGGCAGGCGGCATGGGCGGCAGTCTCCACGCATTTTTGGATGCACAGTTGAAACCCGGCATAGAGCTTTTTTTGGAAACTCTGGACTTTGCAGAAAAGATTAAGGATGCCGACCTCATCATCACTGGAGAAGGGAAATCGGACCGGCAGACTCTTATGGGGAAAGTACCTTCGGGCATCTTGCAGGAAGCAAGAAGGCAACATATTCCCGTCATCCTGCTGGCAGGAGCGATAGAGGATGCCGGGATACTGAATGCAGCCGGATTCCGGGGCGTATTCTCCATTACCCCCTCTCCCGTCTCTTTGGAGCAGGCCATGCAGCCTGAATTTGCTCAAGAAAATATCCGAAGGACAGTGGAGCAAATTTGCCGGATTTTCTTTTAACTCCCTCTAACTCCTTTAACATACCGATAGCACCAGATACCAACTACATCGGCAATCAGCCAGCCGATGGGGATAGACCACCAGATGCCTGTCACCCCAATCTCAGGTATCGAAGCAAACCTGTAAGAAAGAACTACACGGGTGCCCAGCGACAGCACGGTCAGCACAACAGACATGCCCGGCATACGGATGGCCCGGTAGTATCCGTACAGCAAAAACAAGATGCCGATGCCACAGTAGAAAGCACCTTCGATGCGTAGGTACGCCACTCCCACCGCAATAATCTCCGTTTCGTCCGGACGGACAAAGATAAGCATCAACGGTTTGGCAAAGATGAAAACCAATACGGACACAAGGAGCGAAAAAACAACAGCCGTGACAAATGCACTGCGAACACCCCGGTGGATACGGTCGTAACGTCCGGCCCCGAAGTTCTGTGCAATAAAGGTGGAAAAGGCGTTCCCAAATTCCTGCACGGGCATATAGGCGAAAGAGTCAATCTTCACAGCTGCCGCAAAAGCTGCCATTACCGCTGTTCCAAAGCTGTTGACAAGTCCCTGTACCATCAGGATTCCCAGATTCATCACCGACTGTTGGACGCAAGTCAGTGTAGAGAAGGAAGCTATTTCCTTCAAGCAAGTACGGTCAAAACACATATCTTCATGATGCCATCGCAGTTCCGGACGCCTTCTGTAAGTATAAATAATGATGCCCAGAGCAGCTACTCCTTGAGCAAGGACAGTGGCCGCAGCCGCACCTTGAATCCCCCAATCCAGTTGTAGGATAAAAAACAAGTCGAGCGCTATATTCAGAACGACAGAAACTGCCAGAAACCAAAGCGGAGTGACAGAATCCCCTACTGCACGCAGCAGAGATGCGTAGAAGTTATAGATAAAGGTGAAAACTATACCGCAGAAGATTATCCACAAGTAGCTGCGCATCATGCCGTATATGTCTTGCGGGACCTGCAACAGCCGGAGAATAGGGTCGAGCCAGATAAAAACGGCTACATTCAGTATCAATGTCACGATACCTATCAGTACAAACGAACTGAATATGCTACGACGCAGTGCTACATGGTTTCCGGCACCATAATGTAAAGAGAACACAGTGCCACTGCCCATCGCCAGTCCCAGCAAAACGGATATAAGGAAAACCATCAGTGTGTATGCCGAACCGACCGCCGCCAACGCCCCTGCACCAATGCATTGGCCTACAATGAGCGTATCTGCAATGTTGTAGCATTGCTGCAAAAAAGACCCTACCATCATGGGTAGGGTAAAATGTAATAAAGTACCGGTTATGCCTCCTTGAGTGAGGTCTCCTTTCCGTAGCATCCTGCTTTTGTTTTTAAGAGTTTCATTTCCGGGTACAAAGATACAAAACCCTCCAACAAATCATCTGGACTCGACGAAGAAAGAGGCATGTAATAAAAAAAGCAGAGGGTTAACCTCTGCTCTCCATACTGTTTTTGTCAGGATTCAGAATCTTTACGACCTGACGAACATCTCTCTTGTCTGCATTACCGTAAAGGCCAATCTGTTGTCCGGGTACTGTTCCCTTTTCATGTTCTGCCTGGGACAATGCTACTTTCGGGTCAATATGCCCTGCTTTCTTATCTATATTCATACCTATTGAGTTTTTCTAAATTCTTATATGAGAACAAGATAAAAAAGCAAATTGTTCAGCAGTGTCACGAGATATTTAGTAATTCCACTTCAAATATCAGTGTGGAATACGCCGGAATGGGTCCACTGGTACGTGTACCGTATCCCATGGGGTAAGGGATATATACAATCCAACGACTTCCGGGATGCATTCGTAGCAAGGCAATCTGCCAGCCCTCAATCACTTCATTCAGACGAAAAGCCTCCGGACAATTCCGTTTCCACGAATTATCGAACTCACGCCCATTGATAAGAGTGCCTTTATAATGCACAGATACTACACTGTTGAGACGTGGTGTCAGACCGTCTCTGCCTTCCTCCAATACCCGATAAAGTATGCCGCAAGGCAATTCCTTGATTCCTTCTGCCGTACGCAACTGCTCCAGAAACTGTTCGTTCTGCAATTTATATTCTTCTTTTCTACCCATATTGACTTTTTCAATACTTTACAATAATTTGTGCACTGCTTTCTTGCAGTTCCGCATATCCTTTTCCGTCAGCTCAGGATGCTTCTTAGTACCTCCCCTCTCAATGGTTTTCACAATCTTGAAACCACTCCATTTCAGAATCTCCCTGAAAGCTTTCACCACACCGTGCGTCTGATTATAGAGAATATTGAAAGGATAAGGGGTAGTACAAGTGCTTACCACAATCGCTTTCTTGCCCTTATGAAGCGGAAGGGGCATCCCCCAAGAGTTCTCCCCCATCATACCGTAAACCATACGGTCGAAAAGCACTTTCACTTCTCCCGGCATGTTTCCCCAATAGCAAGGGGCACCGATTATCACTGCATCGGCTTCTTTCATAGACTGCAACACTCTCTGTGCCCCATCCTCGGGCAGACAACACTTCAATGAACTGCGACACTTCATGCAACCGATGCAGGGATGTACCTGCAACTGTGGAACGTCTATATAAACTGTTCCAACTCCGCAGCCTTCAAGTTCCTGCTTCATCAGCTCCAACATTTTCGACATGTTGCCATGACGACGAGGACTACCGTTAAGAATCAATACCTTCATTGCATACTCTTAATTTTTCAGCAAAGGTCGGCATTTTCTACATAATAACCTTATTATTCTGTTTTAATCCGAAAAAAACGGGGATGTCTTTTAGTGGAAGACATCCCCGTTTCAGTTTATATCAATTCATTTAGTCCAGTTTATGAATCACCAACCCCGAACGCAACTTCGGCTCAAACCAAGTTGTCTTGGGAGGCATGATGTTGCCCGTATCGGCGATGTCCATCAGCTGCTTCATGGAAACGGGATAGAGGGCCAATGCCACTTTCATCTCACCGCTGTCCACCCGCTTCTTCAACTCTTCCAAACCACGGATGCCACCTACAAAGTCGATACGCTTGTCGGAACGGAGGTCTTTGATGCCAAGCACTTCATCCAGTATCAGATTGGAGGAGATGGTTACATCCAGTACACCAATGGGGTCGTTATCATTATAAGTACCCGGTTTGGCAGTAAGGCTGTACCACTTTCCGTCCAGATAGAGGGAGAAGTTATGCAGTCCGGACGGCTTATAGATGTCCTCACCTTTCTCCTCCACGATGAAATTCTTGCCCACAGCGGCCAGGAACTCTTCGGGAGTCATGCCGTTCAAGTCCTTCACCACCCGGTTATAGTCAATAATAGTCAACTGGTTGGCAGGGAAGCACACGGCCATGAAGTAATTGTACTCTTCGTCACCACGGTGATTGGGGTTTTGCTTGGCTTTCTCTGCACCCACCAAAGCGGCAGCGGCGCTGCGATGATGCCCATCGGCAATGTAGAGGGCGGGCATTTGGGCAAACTCTTGGGTAATGGCATCAATGTCCTCCTGCTTGTCTATAATCCAGAAGGTATGACCAAAACCGTCACCCGGAGCGATAAAGTCGTATACCGGTTTCCCGGCTGTATAACGGGAAATGATGGCATCCAGCGCAGCATTATCGGGATAGGCAAAGAACACGGGTTCAATATTGGCATTGTTCACCCGAACATGTTTCATACGGTCCTCTTCTTTGTCACGACGAGTCAACTCGTGCTTCTTGATAACACCGTTCATATAATCGGGAACATAGGCACCAACAACAAGACCGTACTGTGTCTTGCCGTTCATGGTCTGGGCATAGACGTAATAGTTTTCTTTATCATCTTGCACCAGCCAGCCTTTCTCTTGGAACATACGAAAGTTCTCTGCAGCTTTCCGATAAACACGTTCGTCATGTTCATCCGTACCGACGGGAAAATCTATTTCCGGCTTGATAATATGATATAAGGACTTCTCATTACCTTCCGCTTCTGCACGTGCTTCTGCAGAATTCAATACGTCGTAAGGACGGGACGCTACTTGTTCCACCAAATCCTGAGGGGGACGAATCCCCTTAAAGGGTTTAATTATAGCCATAAGAGAGTGTTTTATATGGATTATTGAGGTTTCTTTTTCACGAAATATCTTACCAGATAAATTGCACTACCTAATATCAGTACAATAGATACGCCCTCGCAAAAGCCGAGGGCGAAATCTGACAATTCATTTCTGAATATACTACTTAATGAAAATATACCAGCACCTATTGCTAAATAAAGAACTGAACATTTATAGGTAGTCTTACTATTCATCTCATTTTCTGTTTACGCGGAACTTCTCGCAACCGTCTTTCAGGAAGCCTACAATCTGCTTGGCAGCGGCAATACCTGCGTTGATATTGGCTTCGGCAGTCTGGGCCCCCATCTTTTTCGGTGTAGAGAAATAACGTCCGGCAAACTTGGCTGCAAACGTTTCGTGGGCTGCAGGCATAATGTCTGTCATGTATTTCAGGTCGGTACGCTCTTCCATCAGCTGGATAAGCTCGGCTTCATTGATGACTTCCTTACGGGCTGTGTTCACCAGCAGGCCACCTTTCGGCATTTTGTTCACCAATGCATAATTGATGGAATTCTTCGTTTCGGCAGTTGCAGGGATATGCAGGGAAACGACGTCGCAAGCAGAGTAAAGTTCTTCGGCAGAATCCACAGCCTTCACTCCATCCTTCTCGATTACTTCTTTCGGACAGAAAGCATCGAACGCATAAATCTTCATACCGAAACCTTTGGCAATACGGGCTACGTTGCGACCCACGTTACCATAAGCGTGGATACCCAGTTTCTTGCCCATCAGTTCCGTACCGGAAGTACCGTTATACATATTACGGACAGCCATCACCATCAAGCCGAAAGCCAACTCGGCCACAGCATTGGAGTTCTGTCCCGGAGTATTCATTACACATACGTTGTGGGCAGTAGCTGCTTCCAGGTCCACATTGTCATAACCGGCACCGGCACGCACCACAATCTTCAGTTCCTTGGCGGCATCTAGCACTTCAGCATCAATGATGTCACTGCGGATAATGATAGCGTTTGCATCTTTCACAGCCTCCAGCAGCTTGGCTTTTTCACCATATTTCTCCAGCAGCACGAGTTCGTAACCTGCTGCTTCTATTTCTTTACGAATACCGTCTACTGCCACTTTGGCAAACGGTTTGTCTGTTGCAACTAATACTTTCATAATTTCATGATATTAAAAAGACTCACCACAGATGACACAGATTATCACAGAGTTTAATCATAAAAACAATCTGTGCAAATCTGCGTAATCTGTGGTGAAAAACAATATTATTAATGAAGTTTCTCAAATTCCTGCATGCAGTCAATCAAAGCCTGCACGCTTTCCTTCGGCATGGCATTATAGCAGGATGCACGGAATCCACCTACAGAACGGTGTCCCTTGATACCTACCATACCTCTTTCGGTAGCGAACTTCAAGAAGTCAGCTTCCAATTCCTTGTATTCGGGAGCCATCACAAAGCAGATGTTCATGCGTGAACGGTCTTCTTTGGCAGCCGTACCTACAAACATTTTGTTACGGTCAATTTCGGCATACAGCATATCGGCCTTTTCGATGGCACGGCGTTCCATTTCCTTCACGCCACCCTCTGCCTTAATCCAGCGCAATGTCTGCAGGGCTGCATAGATGGGGACAACGGGAGGAGTATTGAACATAGAGCCGCTGTCCACATGCGTCTGATAGTTCAGCATGGTCGGAATATAGCGGGATACCTTACCCAGAGCGTCATTCTTCACGATGACGAATGTAACACCGGAAGGAGCCAGATTCTTCTGCGCACCACCATAGATACAGATATATTTGGACACGTCGATAGGACGGGAGAAAATATCAGAAGACATATCGGCCACCATCGGAACGTTTACGTCCAAATCCTCTTTCAGTTCCGTACCGTAGATTGTATTGTTGGTAGTGATGTGGAAATAGTCTGCATCAGCAGGCACTGTATAGTCCTTCGGAATATAGGTATAAGTAGATTCAGCGGAAGAAGCGACTTCAACTACTTCACCGAATGCCTTAGCTTCTTTCATGGCTTTCTTGGCCCATACACCCGTATTCAGGTAAGCAGCTTTCTTTTCAAGGAAGTTGAAGGGTACCATGCAGAATTCCAAACTGGCACCACCGCCCAAGAACAGTACCGAATATCCTTCGGGGATATTGAGCAATTCTTTGAATAATGCCACAGCTTCGTCCACAACGGGTTGGAAGTCTTTGGCACGGTGGCTGATTTCCATCAGTGAGAGGCCTGAGGCATTGAAATCAAGAATAGCCTGTGCCGTATTCTCAATCACCTCACGAGGAAGGATAGAAGGTCCTGCATTGAAATTATGCTTTTTCATTTGAAGTTTGTTTTGGTTATACAATTTCGTTCATTAATGTCTTTCGACTTTGCGAAATTACGGAAATATTTCTTCAAAACAAACCTTTCCTGATGAAATTCTATTTTTAAGCCGCATTTAGCTTACTTTTTAATGGTTTATACAAGATATATGCACCATTTTGTTATCTTTACTTATCAAGGATAATACTTTTAGAGAAACTAAAAGCAAGGCGGTTTCATTACTTCATATTCAAAAGAATAAGCGCAAATAAAATGAATATTTATAAGATAAATCACTTTGCTTCCTCGATAACAGTTTTCATTCCCTTGATTTTTTCACCGCGTACCAGCGTCAACAATTGTTTCATTTTACTGCGGCGCACGGCTACAAAGGCATAGTGTTCCTTTACATCCACCTGCCCGACATCTTCACGCGCCATTCCTCCTTTTTTATACAAGAAGCCGACAATATCTATCTTGTTCAACTTATCCTTTTTCCCTTTACCTATATATAAGGTAGCCCATCGGGGCTTGGCCGGTTTGGGAAGCGTCTCCGGAAACTCGTACGTTTCGATGTCTTCAGAAATGTACTCGGGTACCCGCTCCTCGACATGCAGAACAAGATATGCATTTCCCGATGCCTCCCAGCGGGCAGTACGTCCATTACGGTGTGTATAGGCTTCCTCGTTTACGGGAGGATGGTAATGCACCACATTCTCAATACCCGGAATATCCAGTCCGCGGGCGGCAAGGTCTGTAGATATCAGTACGGCGCAACTGCCATTGCGGAACTTGTAAAGCGCACGTTCGCGGTCGGGCTGCTCCATACCGCCATGGAACATGTCGCAAGGGAACTTCCTGGCTTGCAGGTACCCGGCAACACGCTCCACGCTTTCACGATAATTGCAGAATACCAGAGTGGAATGATAGCCGAGAGTACAAAGCAGATTATAGAGGGTCTCCAGCTTGTCCTTCTCCGGAGAAATAACCTTGTGCAGCCGCAAACGCGGAGCAAGAGCTTCCGGAGCAAGAAAATCAAGCTTCATGAGCCGGGAGCCGGAAGACGGGGAATCACCTCCTACTCCGGCAAATTGCGGTATTTCCTCTGCATCGGTGGCCGAGAGAAGCACACGCTTTTTCAGTGAGGGAAGCTGTCCGATAACCTCCGCCATCTCGTCATGGAAGCCGAACTCAAGACACTTGTCGAATTCATCTATCACCAGAGTGACGACAGTGGCGGCATTGAAATTTTCTTTCCTCAAATGGTCGCTCATACGTCCCGGAGTACCGATAATGACGGTGGGATGAATGCCTTTCATTGTCCGGTGTTCTTCCATGGCAGGGCGTCCGCCATAGCAGCTCATAGCTTTGAAAGGAGTTCCCATGGACTTGAACACAGTTTCTATCTGCAAAGCCAATTCGCGTGAAGGTACTAGTACAAGAGCCTGCACACCTTGTATATCCGCTTTCAAGGTCTGTACCAGCGGAAGGAGAAAAGCCAGTGTCTTACCCGAACCGGTGGGCGAAAGAAGTACTAAATCTTTAGCTGATTGATAGGCTTCCTTAGCAGCCTCCTGCATCGGCGTAAGTTCTTGTATCTTCAAATTATGAAGTATATCCGAAAGTTCCATGAATATCTCTTTTTTAATCAATATGCAAAGATACGGATAAGAAGTCAGTTTCCATCAAAACAAAAACAGCTTTTAAGAAAGCTACCTAAATCATGACATGCCCGTCATACTAAAAGGGGAGACTCTCCTTATAGTTTCTGAAGCTTTTACCAAGCCCAATCGTCAGCACTATAAGTAGCTTCTACAGTCTTCTCTATCTCATTAGGCAGGTTACAGAAGAAGTCGATACCGGTTTCGTACTCCAAATTTTTAATAGAAACGGCATAAACCATAAATTCATCTTTTCCAGGTTTTTCTGGCAATAATTCAGAATGAGGGACTAAAAAAGCGATAGTATGATAAACCCCTGCCTTCTCGCTCAACAGAGCCATGTAATAATAGCTGGGGCAAATGAGTCCGCCAAGTGTCAGCCCGTCGGCATTGGTGGTGGGATAAAGCCCGTCATTGGCTTTCTTCACACCTGTGAAATTGGTAAGCAAACGGTCAGTAGTACCACCTTTCACGACATAAAGTTTGTCGTATGTGCCATTGATGGTGGAACGTCCCCAAGTCTGCACCTGCTTCTCAAGAGCCGCCCAATACTTTTGATTGAAACTCCCTATCTGTGGCGAGATATTACTGTAGTAGAAGGTCTGCTTATTGGCACTTTTACTGTACACACGGTCTTCGCTGGCACAAAGATGCCCCTTGTCGTACCCATCGCTCTTATGCATGGATTCAGTCACCTCCACGCTGTTGTCAATATTGGGGTCGTCTTGATTCCACTCGTTGGCACGCTTCACGTTGTCTTGCGCAGTAATCGGGTCGAAACTGAATGCCACCCAAGCCGAATGCTTCTTGGAAGCGATGTATTCCAAAGAGAAATTGAGTACCTGCCCGGCACCTTCCTCATCAGACACGCCTGCATAGTATTCAATATATTGATTGGTTGCATTGAGAGCTGGGATTTCAAGATTGTCTGCTTTATTGTTATCAGCAATATTGGCATTTTTCACATCTATATCCTCAGAAGCCACATACTCTATGCCCACTTCATTACCGTGAATATAGGCCACGCGGAGCTTGCCCATCTGATAATGATTGTAGCGGTTGAAACGCACCCAATAGCACGTAGAGGGTTTCACCTCAACGCTTTCGCTGAAAGCATCGGCAGACGGAACAACAGTAAGCCCTTCCAGCGACTCACTATTAACAGGAGCAAATGCGTAATTACGCCCGGTAAAAGCTTTGGACTGGATATAGAAAGGGGTGCCGATAGCCTTGGGCTTATACACGTTGAAACCATTGTCGCTCGACTCATAGCCCTTCATCACGTAAGTATCCGAACCCTGCTCGGTAGGTATTATCTCGGGAATGAGCGAAGCCTCTGAAGAATCATCACATCCAGCCAGCCAAATTCCGACCAGCAAAAGAAATAAGTAAGACAGTTTTTTCATCTATGTTTCTAAATTTGATTTTACGATACTAAGAATGCAAATGTGGTAATGGACAGTAAAGTCCATTACCACATTGTCTATTGCACAACCTCAGGAATTATTCCTTCACCACAAAGTTACTCATGTAGAATGTAGGAGCAAATCCAGGATCAGTATTACTTGCATAACGGAATGCCACATATACTTTCTTGCCCACATAGTCGGCCATGGAAGTACGCATTTCGATCTCTTTAGAGCTTGTAGGCCACTCGAACGACAACGGATCACTCCAAGCCGCTCCCTGCAATGCTGCAATCTTCTCTTCATCAGTAGCAGTAGAAGCCGCAGGGATATAATTTTCGGACACATGTACAGACACTGCGTTCTCAATTTTGCCTCCATACAAATAGTCTGCCGAAGCAGTGAATACCATCTGTGGGGCAATAGCTTCGGTAAGATCTACCTCACCGGTTACAAGCCATGCCTCCGTATCGCGGTTACGCTGATAATAACCGCTTGCCTTGATACGGGTATAACCTGCACCTGCACTCCATACATAATTCATGCCATCAAGCTTCACATTCACAATCTGGGCATCGTTATGAAGTTCACCAGCAAAGTCATTGCTATAATACTCTTTTGCTTCCATCCATTTGCCGTCAGTCTTCAGGAATGCCATTTCAGCAGTTTCCGTTTCGGTATTCTTCTTCACCCATGCAGTGCCATCGAAGCCATATTCATCGGCCATCACATCATACTCCTTATTTCCGAAATAAACTACTGCCTTGACATCCCCGCTCTGTGCGTAAGGGAATGCATTCTTCAGATAAACGGGCAATACGGCATCAGCATCGCTCAAATAGTCCGAACCGGTAGAAACATAATCGGCAGGTTGCATCACACGGATACCGATACTTGCGCTTTCTTCGTAGGCAATCCAAGCCGAACCGTCATACTGGTAGAGAGCAGAAGCATTTGGCTTCACGTCTGATGCACGGGTAACGGCACGAGCAGGCATTTCAGCTTCTGATTCAGGAATCTCCTTATAAATATCCACACCCTCATAATACCCTGATACGGTACTTGTAAGTGACATATTCTTAAACTCTACAGTAGGCGCACACTCTGTAGTACTCTTATAACGGAAAGCAATGGCTATCTTCTTGCCCTCGTAAGCACTCAGGTCAATATCACCGGAATTTACATAATTCCAATTCTTGCCTTCCGGCCATTGAGGTACATTCAGAGCCTTCCATTCAGCAGTAGCCACATCATCCACATAATCTTCCGAAGCCAGCAATTCAATAAAATCAGCACGATTGTTACCATTCAAGAAATTAATGGCAATATCTACCTTAAGAAGAGGAGCCTTCGCTTTTGCTAAATCTATAATAGGAGAAACCACCCATGCTTCCGATTCAAAATCGCTATCTCCTACATGAGCACTACCCTTCCAACCATATTTACCATCCACCTTCCATACATTAGTTAACGTGCCGGTAAGTTTCACATTTTGAGTAGTGAAACCGCCCTCGTTTCCATTGAACGACTCATTCATATAAATGCCCAACGTAGCATTCGGATAAGAACCGTATGAATAAGAGTTTCCTTTTTCATAGAAATTCAGCTTGATGATTTTGTCCTTTTCCACATTTTTTACATCAAATGCCTTACGGTCATAGTTGTAAGCAAAGCTCCAATCCCCACCCTCGGGTATGGAAGTACTGATGTTGAAACTGTTAAACGTACCACTCTGATAGATGAACTTGCCATCCGGACGTTGCATAGTGAAACCTTTTTCCGTAGGAGTAAGTGTCATGATATGATTGGACACATCGCTGGTGATGAAACCATCCGCAATCTCTACCGGTTCACCCTCCATATAACCATACGTCTTATCCGGGTCTTTGAACTGACCGAAAGGAATCCAAGTATTGTCCTTCGTCGGAGCCACAATGACATAATTACCTCCTTCGGCATCAATAGAAGTTACTTTCTGGTATACCATTTTCACTGCACCGCCGCCTGTACTGGGCTCGGTCTCCGACCAAGCGTAATTCACTTGGCACACATCTCCCGTCTTCGGGTTCTTGATACCTTCCTTCAACAAAGCAGGAAGCTTCTTCAACGTAGAAGGGGTGAGATATTTCACTACCATGCTTTCCCCCCATACTGTAGCGTAATTGTCAGAAGTAAGATCGAAAGTCTGAGCTTCGTTTATCTTCGAGAGATATTCAGGTTGCTCCTTGCCGATATTGTACTGCACCAGCACCTTGGAACCATCTGACAGATATGCGTAGAGCGAATCGACAAATGCAGGCAGATAATCTTCAGGAGCTACCATATCAGTAAACATCTTGGTTTTACCCAGCTGGTTCAATGCCGTAAGATAAGTCTGCCCCTCGGGATCCTTGGCGAGAGCTATCCCTTGGTTCTTCGGCATAGAAGCTATTTTGCCATAATGGGCATCAGCCAATACGAGGGTATCGGTACTGACATCCGTGATGGTTTCTTTTTCATCAAATCCGGGGAAATTATCCTCGTTATAATCGCAGGCCCCAAGTGCAAACAGCGAAGCCAATGCGGTTCCTAATAATATATGTTTTTTCATAAATATGTTCGCTTAGAAATTCAACTTCAATCTTACAGTATAAGTACGTCCCCAACCATAGATAACACGTGTGGCCGTCTCCCAGTCATGGTTACTTCCATCGCGTGCATCGGCTATGTACTCTTGGTTGAACAAGTTGTTCACATTGCCGCTCAGTGTAGCACGAATCTTACCGAAGTCAAAGGTATATCCTGCACTTACATCAAATGTGCTCCATGAAGGAATCTCCCAAGGTTTTTCCACCACGTAAGCCTCTTTTTGAGTGGCTTGGCTCGCATCAATGTCATAATCGGCATAATTGCGTGCAAAGAAGTTCCAGTCTGCATTAAGACGCAAGCCTTTCATTGGGCGGAATGTCACTCCCAAAGCAGCTGTAGTCTGAGCAGAACCGCCCACCTGTACATTATCCATTTCAATGGTATACTTGTACTGATCTACATTACTCATATCTGTCACCACTTCACCACGGCTATTCGCCATAATCTGGCCTTCAGTATTCATCATGAAGCCTTTCGCTGTCCCATTCCAGCGCCAGTCTCCCCAAGAGAACATACCGTTAACTTCCATCCAGCGGAAAGGCTTGGCAATAAAGTCAAGCTCTATACCCATGTGGTTAGCCTGCGCACCGGTCATGTTCATTGTCCAACGCTGGGAAGCCCCGTTTACGTCTTCATAGGATCCGGTATCATATAAAGCCTTGTCTTTCCACATAGTATAATAGGCGTTTACATTGGCTGAAAAATACTGGCTACGATATCCATAACCTAATTCGAAAGAGTAAACTTTCTCATTCTTAGCATCGGGATTACGCTCATGTGAACTCTGAGAATTGATGAAGGTATTATCAAAAATAGGAGCACGGCTGATAAATCCGGTATTGAAGAATACGTTATTGTAATCATCAAGGTTGTAATTCAAACCAGCTTTCACATTGCCTCCCAAATAATGCTTCTTCGAAGACAGCTGTTTGTCACCACTATAATAAAAACGGTCTTTACGCCAATAACTGGTATTTGTAAGACCACCTGAAACAAATGCACTCACTTTATCTTTATTATACTCCAATTGGGCAAAACCACCTTCGTACATCACAAAACCGTCGTAGTCACGACGAATCACATCTCCTACTCCCAACTTCTGGTTTACCCAGGAGGTGACTCCACCATTCACACTATTCTCAGCCAATACACTCTTACGGTTATAAGAGTCTACATAATACTGCCCTCCAAAAAGATCGGTAATGACATTCTTGTGCAAACCTTTATAATAGCGGAAGTCAATACCACCATAGAAATCAAAGTAATCACCAAACTTAGTGGTATAAGTAGAAATCAATCCTGTCCAGAAATGGTCGTTCGAGGCTTTGTTCATAATCATCAGCGAACCTTTATAACCGGGCATTCCACTCACATTCACCGGATTAGTATAGTTATCTGCATTAAGCTTATCCACAGCATCATAATCAAAAGTACCATCAGGACAACGGAACTGAGTGTTCACCGTACCATCACTGGCCGTACCGTACCAAGAGCTGGTGTACCCCGTTACCCCCGTACCACTATAGCCCGCACCAGTACCGATAGACATATAAGCTGCTGTACTGAGGCTTGACTTATGGTTGATTTGCCACAAATGATTAAGAGACATCTGGGGCTTATGGTATTCGTTACGTGAAGAGTTCATCACTTGTCCATTGCGATAACCGAAAGTAGAGTTGTAACGATAGGGACTTTCCTCACCCATCCATTGTTTTACACGCTGATACTCCTTGATATTCAAACCATTTGCCATATTACGCTGATTATGCCACTGAGGTGCTCCAAAAGCTGTAAATGAAAGTTGATGGTTGTCATTGATACGTTTTGCAATACTCATGAACCAAGTGTAGGCCTCGGATTCCGTACCTTGAATATAACCGTCGCGTTTATCTCTGGCACCCAATAAAGTAAAGGCCCAACCATCTTTTGTCAGACCGGAAGAGACACTGAACATCACTTTACTGTAGCCGTCATTACCCATGCCGTAAGAGATGAAGCCGCCTTTCTTGGCATCAGTAGTCTTGGTTATAATGTTTTGTGAGCCACCTACTGAAGGAGTTGACACCTTGCTGGCACCAAGTCCACGTTGTACCTGAATACTGCTGGCCACATCAATCAAACCACCCCAGTTACTCATGTATACTTTCTGGTTTTCCATTCCGTTCATGGGTACACCGTTAATCATCATAGCCACATATTCTGACTTAAAACCACGAATCTTTATGTTGGAATCACCAAAGCCACCTCCCTCATTAGAAGCATAAACACCCGGAGTAGATTTCAAGATTTGCGGTAACTCCTGAGAACCTATCTTATCTTCAATAAATACGGGGTCGACAGTAGATACTGCAACCGGAGTCTTGCGTGCCACAGCAATAGACGATGTAATCACTACGTCCTTCAGCATCACAGCATCCGGTTCCATTGGGATAGCACCCAAATCCACAGAAGCGCCCTTCTGCGTAATCTTCTTCTTCTGGTCTTTATAACCCACGTACTTGAATAGTAATGTCGCATTCGAAGCAACGCTTTGCTTGAAATAGCCATCAATGTCGGTCACCGATCCTTGTGTAGTACCTTCCACCATGACGGCGGCACCCACTAACGGTTCACCTGTTTCTGAATCAACAAGCTGACCTCTCACTGTAGTCTGAGCAAATGCAGCGGCACTAAATACCGACAACACTGCAACCAACAGGAATTGAATTAGATGTTTTCTCATAATTCTGTTTTTTGTTAATAGATAGTGTTAATTAAACATTAATTTATGTTTTAAGTCGCAAATATAACTAATAAAAACGAGATTAATGTTATATTTATGTTACATTTTTTGAAGGTAGAAAGGCTTTTTTGAGATATTTTTAAACAAAAAAAGCCCTGCATTCTACAGCAGGGCTTTCGTATTGTCAACAAGTAAAAGAATATACTTTCAAATTCGCACCGAAATCAATCATTCATGAGCTTTCTATAACGTACACGGGTGGGTTCTTCTTTCCCAAGACGTTTCTGTTTATTTTCCTCATATTCTGAATAAGAACCTTCAAAGAAGAACACATTGGAGTCTCCTTCGAAAGCGAGGATATGCGTACAGATACGGTCAAGGAACCAACGGTCGTGACTGATGACCACAGCACATCCGGCAAAGTCCTCCAAACCTTCTTCGAGGGCACGGAGCGTATTCACGTCGATGTCATTGGTGGGCTCGTCCAGCAACAGCACATTACCTTCCTCCTTCAGGCAGAGCGCCAGATGCAAGCGGTTGCGTTCACCACCGGAAAGCACCCCACAGAGCTTTTCCTGGTCGGCACCGGAGAAGTTAAAACGGGACAGATAGGCGCGTGCATTAATGTCGCGCCCTCCCATGCGAATCAGATCGTTTCCGCCGGAAATGACCTGATATACGCTCTTGTTGGGGTCGATATCCTTGTGCTGCTGGTCCACGTAGGCAACCTTTACGGTCTCCCCCACCTCGAATTCGCCTTTGTCTGCCTTTTCCAGTCCCATGATAAGACGGAAAAGCGTAGTCTTACCGGCACCGTTAGGGCCGATGATACCCACGATACCGTTGGGTGGAAGCATGAAGTTGAGGTCATCGAACAACAGTTTGTCACCGAACGCCTTTGCCACATGCTTGGCTTCAATCACCTTATTACCCAGACGGGGACCGTTCGGGATAAAGATTTCCAGCTTCTCTTCCTTCTCCTTCACATCCTCGTTCAGCAATTTGTCGTAGGAGTTCAGACGCGCCTTTCCCTTTGCCTGACGGGCCTTGGGAGCCATGCGCACCCACTCCAGCTCGCGTTCCAGCGTCTTGCGGCGCTTGCTGGCGGTCTTTTCCTCTTGCTCCATGCGCTTGGTCTTCTGTTCCAGCCAACTGGAGTAGTTACCTTTCCAGGGAATACCTTCGCCACGGTCCAGCTCAAGAATCCAGCCGGCAACGTGGTCGAGGAAGTAACGGTCGTGCGTTACGGCAATCACCGTACCCTCGTACTGCTGCAAGTGTTGTTCCAGCCAGTCGATGGATTCGGCATCAAGGTGGTTGGTGGGCTCGTCAAGAAGAAGCACGTCGGGCTTCTGCAACAATAGGCGGCAAAGGGCCACACGGCGGCGCTCACCACCGGAAAGATGTTCTACGGACTGGTCTTCGGGCGGACAACGGAGGGCGTCCATGGCGCGTTCCAGCTTGCTGTCAAGGTTCCAGGCATCGGTCGCGTCAATGATGTCCTGCAACTCGGCCTGGCGGGAGAAGAGCTTGTCCATCTTGTCCTGGTCCTCATAATATTCGGGCAAGCCAAACTTCTGATTGATTTCCTCGTATTCTGCCAGCGCGTCCACAATGGGCTGCACGCCTTCCATTACAATTTCCTTTACGGTCTTGGTGGGGTCGAGGTACGGTTCCTGGGCCAGATACCCCACAGAATATCCCGGCGAGAACACCACTTCGCCCTGATAGGACTTATCCAATCCGGCGATAATCTTCAGCAGGGTCGATTTACCCGAACCGTTCAGACCGATGATACCGATTTTTGCCCCGTAGAAGAACGAGAGGTAAATGTTCTTCAGTACCTGCTTGTTGTTCTGCTGAATGGTTTTATTCAGCCCAACCATAGAAAAGATAATCTTTTTATCGTCTACTGTTGCCATGTATTTAATGATTAATGTTCAGTGATAATGATTAATATCAAGGATTGATGGGGACAAAGATAAGAAAAAAGATGATATTATTTTGCAAATTTCAAAAAAGTATCTATCTTTGCACCCGCTTAACAGCAATGAAGGATTGAATCGCTAGCTCAGCAGGTAGAGCACAACACTTTTAATGTTGGGGTCTTGGGTTCGAGCCCCAAGCGGTTCACATAGAAACAAAGCCAGAAGGCGACAAAAAGAAAAAAGTCCTACAATATCAATGTATTGTGGGACTTTTTTTATGTTTCCATCTTACCTGAAAGTCCCAAAAGGGTACGAAAAGAAAAGTTGGACATCCAAACAGTGGTACAATTGGTACAGTGGGTACAGCGCCTCTTCTGCTTCACACACATGCGCTTATGTACATTACTTCATAACGCGTACATTATTTATATACATGCGTGTGTGAGATAGAAGAGACGCTGTACCCACTGTACCAACTGTACCCATAAACCTCACCTTTACGCCGCTCAAGTTCACCTTTACACGGCCCAACCTCACCTTTGCTTATGTCACTTCACCTCTTCCAGATAAAGCACACGGCTCGAATAGTCGTTCTGCTTGTGATAGTCCACCTTATGGTTGTAGGGAATCTCCAGCCCGTTTGCCATGAGGTAGGCACCACTGAAACTCTTTCCTTCGTAGTTCAAGGGAACATTATCTATACGGTTCAGTTCATGCACCCGGTATTGCTTGTCGGCACAGAGCCCTGCCATCTTCACACGCGGCAGGTGCTGGTTACAGAAATGTTCCGTCTTCCACCAATAGAAGACTGCCTTGTCCTTCTCCGGAGCCACGTACATCAGAGAAGCCACACCTTGCTTGTCATAAGGAGAGAGCAGGCGGTAAATGTCTCCCAACTGTACTACGGGACGAATGGTCTTGTACTCGGCAATGGCATTCTTGCAAAGAGCCTTTTCTTCTTCCGTCATATTTTTGGGCTGGATTTCCATACCCAAACGACCACTCATGGCAACGTCTATCCGATATTTCAGAGGGATGGTGCGGAACGTCTGATGATTGGGGGCAGCACTGATATGCGATGCCATAGCGATGGCGGGGAAGAAATAGGAAGTTCCCCACTGCATATAGACACGTTGCAGGGCATCGGTATTGTCGCTTACCCAGAACTCGTCGAAGTAAGGCAGCACTCCGTAGTTGGCACGACCGCCGCCACTGGCACATGCCTGGATGGTAAGGTCGGGATATTTGGCACGGATGCGCTGGCAGATTTTCTCGAAGCCGCGGTGGAATTCGATGTACATGTGGCTCTGATTATCCTTCGTCAGATATTGCGAACCGTGGTTCTGGACAGACATATTGGCGTCCCACTTGATGTAATCTATTTCAGGATAAGAGGTCATCAGGTTGTCTACCACACCGAAAACGAAGTCCTGCACGGCAGGATTGGCAAGGTCAAGCACTACCTGCGTGCCGCCGCGTCCCAACACAACGTCACGTTCGGAAGCTTTAAGTACCCAGTCGGGATGCTTCTCGTAGAGTTCGCTGGTAGTGTTCGCCATCTCCGGCTCAATCCAGATGCCAAACTTGACGCCATGTTTCTTGGCATCACTCAGCAAGCCTTCAATGCCGTTCGGAAGCTTGTTCTTGTCCACCACCCAGTCGCCGAGTGATGAGCTGTCGTTCTTACGGGGATACTTGTCGCCAAACCAGCCATCGTCCATCACGAACAACTCGCCACCCATGGAGACAATGTCCGCCATCATTTGGTCCATACCTTGCTGGTTGATGTCAAAGTACACGCCTTCCCAACTATTCAAAAGAATCTTGCGGGGGGTAGTGCCGTGCGCCAGTTTGTGCAGGCGTGCCCAGCGATGGAAGTTACGGCTGCCGCCACTCAAGCCTTCATTACTATAAGTCAGGGCAAGTTCGGGAGTGCGGAAAAGCTCGTCCTTCTTCAAGGAATAAGTAGAGTTCTCTTCGTTGATTCCGGCAAAGAAATGGTGGTATTCATCATCGTGCGTCTCAATGCGGAGCTTGTAGTTGCCGCTGTAACAGAGGGCTGCACCAATCACGTTGCCCGTGTTCTCCTGCGGACGACCGTCGAGGGAGAACATCACTTCGGCATGGTCAGTATGGGAATTGCGCACACCGTCCTTATTCTTGATAACCTTCATGCCCGGAGTGAGAGGTTCCTGCGTCAAGACCCCTTCATTGGCCCAGGAACCGGAGAGATGGGACAGCCATACATCGCCACGGCGGATGGGCAGATAGCCGGAAGCAAACTGATTGAGCACCACCGACTTCTTCTCCTGATGGGAGATTTCAGTCCAGGATTCTATCACGTCGGCATCCTGCCAGGCACGGTAACAGACGTTGACGAAGAAGGGATACACCTTATCCTTCAGTGCCACGACAGTCGTCACGACATTCCCTTCCTTTTCGGTAGTCACGTTCAATACTTCGAGCTGGAGGGTCATGTTACCGTCGGCATGCTTCACAGCGAGGGCCGTCTCCACGGGAGCATTCAATCCATATTCGGGATAGGCTGCATGGTTCGCTTCTGCCGCAGAGATATTCTGCAAGTCGGCTTCAGAAAGTCTGTTACCATAATACAAGTGTCTCAGTGTACCGCCTTCAGGAGCCGAAAGCACCAAAGAGGTTTTCGGAGTGGATACACATACGTTTTGAGCCAACAAACTGCCGGTCAGCAGCAGTACTCCAAAGAGGAAATTTGTTCGTTTCTTGAAATTCATGCTTTTCTTGTTTAGATTCTATATTCATTTAGCTGTGCGCAAATGTAGGCGTTTCCCCGAAGATAAAATAGTATCATTTTATCATATCCTTATACAAATTCTATTTCCGGCTGACAATTGTCCCCGTGGCTTGGTTGGCAGGCATCACCAGCACTTCCGCAATCTGGATATGCTCGGGGACGGCAGCGGCGAAATAGACCACTTCGGCTATATCGTCGCCGGTCAGCGGGCGTATACCTTTATATACATTATCGGCCGCCTCCCGGTTACCACGGAAACGGACGACGGAGAAATTGGTTTCCACCAACCCCGGCTTGATATTCGTTACGCGTATCGGGGTATCCACCAGGTCGATGCGGAGTCCGTCGGAAAGGGCCTTGACGGCAGCCTTGCAGGCACAGTACACACTGCCTCCCGGATAAGCGTAATCTCCGGCAATGGACCCCATATTGATAACGTGACCACGGCCTCGCTCCACCATACCGGGAACCACGAGGCGGGTCATGGCAAGCAAGGCTTTCACGTTAGTGTCGATGACAATGTCCCATTCATCCAGGTTACCTTCATGTTCCTTGTCCACCCCAATGACGAGTCCGGCATTGTTCACCAGTATGTCTACCGCCTTCCATTCCTCCGGAAGGGATTCGAGGGCGGCATGGGCAGCCTGCCGGTCGCGGACATCGAAAGGAAGCAGATACACATCGGCTCCATATTTCTCCAACAATTCTTTCTTTACAGCATTCAGTTTCTCCACATTACGGCCATTGAGTATAAGCCGGTAACCGTTCATGGCAAATTTACGCGCGCAGCCTTCCCCTATTCCCGAGGAGGCTCCGGTGATGAGTACAATCTTCTTTTCCATCATGTTATTAAGTTTTAATATCAATACTGCCAACAAAGGTATTACTTATTATTTTAACTTCATAGGAATAATGAATTTTAGAGTAAGGCGAAAAATCCCGATAAATTATGTAACTTTGCACCCGCTTTTTGAAAGCCCGAGAAACTGTTTTGATTTTATTTCAGCTTTCTTCTGAGATTTGTTTAATTCGTTTGGATAAAGTAAAAGACGCTTATGCAAAAGTCCGATTGCATCATCGGTGTGGAGCACGTATCGAAATTTTTCGGAGATAAGGCCGTGCTGAATGATGTGAATTTGTCTGTCCGTAAGGGCGAGTTTGTAACAATACTGGGACCGTCCGGCTGCGGAAAGACAACTCTGTTGCGCCTCATTGCAGGCTTTCAGACAGCCTCGGAAGGAGTGATAACCATTGCCGGAAAGGACATCACACAGACACCGCCGCACAAGCGTCCGGTAAACACCGTGTTCCAGAAGTACGCCCTCTTCCCCCACCTCAACGTGTTCAACAACATTGCCTTCGGGCTGAAGCTGAAGAAGCTGCCCGGTGCCACCATCGAGAAGAAGGTAAAGCAAGCCCTGCGCATGGTGGGCATGACGGACTATGAGGACCGCGACGTAGACTCCCTCTCCGGCGGGCAGCAACAGCGCGTAGCCATTGCCCGAGCCATCGTCAACGAACCCGAAGTGCTGCTACTGGACGAACCCCTTGCCGCCCTGGACCTAAAAATGCGCAAGGACATGCAGATGGAGCTAAAGGAGATGCACCAGAAGCTGGGCATCACCTTCGTATATGTGACCCACGACCAGGAAGAGGCACTGACCTTGAGCGATACCATCGTCGTGATGAGCGAAGGACGCATCCAGCAAATAGGCGTGCCGACGGACATCTACAACGAACCCATCAACTCCTTCGTAGCAGACTTCATTGGTGAAAGCAACATCTTGAACGGAGTTATGATAAAGGATAAAGCCGTCACCTTCTGCGGACACGAATTTGAATGCGTGGACACGGGATTTGGCGAGCAGATGCAGGTAGACGTAGTGATTCGCCCCGAAGACATCTACATCTTCGATGTATCCGACGCCGCACAGCTGACGGGGACCGTAACCAGCTGCATCTTTAAAGGCGTACACTACGAAATGCTGGTGCAGACGCGCGAAGGCTACGAGCTGATGGTGCAGGACTACCATGCCTTCGAGGCAGGACGCGAAGTCGGCCTGCTGGTGAAACCCTTCGACATCCACGTGATGAAGAAGGAACGCACCTGCAACACCTTCGAGGGAAAGCTGGTGGACGAGACGCACGTAGACTTCCTGGGCTGTAACTTCGAGTGCCTCCCCGTGCAGGGCATCGAGCCGGGCAGCGCCGTGCAAGTGGAAGTAGACTTCCAGCACGTCATCCTCGAAGACAACGAAGAGGACGGCCGTCTGACGGGTGAAGTGAAATTCATCCTCTACAAAGGGAACCATTACCACCTGACCGTGTTTACGGACTGGGACGAAGACATCTTTGTCGACACCAACGACGTGTGGGACGACGGCGACCGCGTAGGTATCACCATCGCCCCTCAAAATATACGGATTGTTCAATCTCTTAATAAGGAAGGAAGTGCTCAATAAGTTATCCCATTTCTTCATGCGCCGGCGCAACTGGACGGTACCCTACGCGCTGTTTCTGCTTGTATTTGTCATAGTACCGCTGCTGCTCATCGTGCTCTATGCCTTTACGGACGACGGAGGGGCGTTTACGTTGGCCAACTTCCGCAAGTTCATGATGCACCCCGAAGCGATGAACACGTTTGTCTACTCCATCGGAATAGCCGTTATCACCACGCTGGTCTGCCTGCTGCTGGGCTATCCGGCAGCGTATATCCTGAGCCAGAAGCAATTCAACACCTCACGCACCATGGTGGTGCTGTTCATCCTCCCCATGTGGGTGAATATCTTGATACGTACGCTTGCCACAGTGGCGCTGTTCGACTTCCTGAACCTGCCGCTGGGCGAAGGTGCCCTTGTGTTCGGTATGGTCTACAACTTCCTGCCGTTCATGATATACCCCATTTACAACACTCTTCAGAAGATGGACCACAATCTGATTGAGGCTGCGCAGGACTTGGGAGCCTCTCCTACCCGCGTATTCGGCAAGGTGATTCTGCCGCTCTCCATGCCGGGAGTGATGAGCGGCATAGTGATGGTGTTTATGCCTACGGTTTCTACCTTTGCCATTGCCGAGTTGCTAACAATGAACAACATCAAACTGTTCGGCACCACGGTGCAAGAGAATATTTACAACGGAATGTGGAACTACGGTGCCGCCCTCTCGCTCATCATGCTGCTGCTGATAGGCATCACCATCCTCTTTACCAACGAGGAGGACGGGGCATCGAATGAAAGCGGAGGTGTGATATGATGACACGAATCTTAACCCGCGGCTACTTGTGGCTGCTGCTGGCGTTGCTCTACTCGCCCATCTTAATTATTATGATATTCTCCTTCACGGAGGCAAAGGTGCTGGGCAACTGGACGGGATTCTCCACCAAGCTGTACAGCTCCTTGTTTACGGGCGGGATGCACCACTCGCTGATAAATGCCATCTGGAACACATTCGCCATTGCCCTGCTTGCCGCCACCGCCAGTACGGCGCTGGGCAGCATTGCAGCCATCGGCATCTTCAATCTGCGCTCGCGCACACGGCAGGTAATGAACTTCGCCAATGCCATCCCGATGATGAATGCAGACATTATCACCGGTGTGTCGCTGTTCCTGCTGTTCGTCAGCTTCGGCATATCGCAAGGATTCACCACAGTGGTACTGGCACACATCACTTTCTGCACGCCCTACGTGGTGCTCAGCGTAATGCCCCGGCTCAAAAAGATGAACCAGAATGTCTACGAGGCGGCACTCGACCTGGGCGCCACACCGTTCCAAGCACTGCGCAAGGTTATTCTTCCGGAGATATTTCCGGGTATGATAAGCGGATTCATCCTTGCTTTCACGCTCTCCATCGACGACTTTGCCGTGACCATCTTCACCATCGGCAACCAGGGGCTGGAAACGCTCTCCACCTACATCTACGCCGATGCGCGCAAAGGTGGACTGACGCCGGAACTGCGGCCACTCTCCACCATCATCTTCGTGACGGTGCTGGTGCTGCTGATTGTAATCAACAAGCGGGCCGAACGGACGAAAAACGATTGATGTGAGTGATGAGTTATAAGTTATCAATTGTCAAGAACAAGATGATGAAAAGGATAATAAACATACTGATTCTACTGTGCTGTATCGCATCCCTCTCTTCTTGTGGAAACTCCACAGAAGAGCGCAGCCGTGTACTGAAGATATACAACTGGGCGGACTACATCGATGAAGATGTGCTTGCCGAATTTCCCGACTGGTACAAGCAGCAGACGGGCGAAGACCTCCGTATCATCTACCAGGTGTTCGATATCAACGAAATCATGCTCACCAAAATTGAGCGCGGGCACGAGGACTTCGACGTCGTATGCCCCTCGGAGTACATCATCGAACGCATGCTTCGCAAAGACCTCCTGCTACCCATCGATCGCAACTTCGGCCACACGCCGGACTACATCCCCAACGTGTCGCCCTACATTCGCCACGAGCTGAACAAGACCTCGCAACCGGAACGCCAGACCGAGGACTATGCCGTGCCCTACATGTGGGGCACCGCTGGTATCCTCTTCAACAAAAAGTTTATTACCGCCGAAGAGGCCGGCACATGGGACATCCTCTGGGACTCCAAAAACCGCGGCAAAATACTGATGAAGGACAGCTACCGCGATGCCTACGGTACCGCCATCATCTACGCCCACGCCCGGGAGCTGGCCGACAGCACCGTCACCGTAGAGCAACTGATGAACGACAACTCCCCGCAGGCCATCGCCCTGGCCGAGCAACGCCTCAAGGAGATGAAACCCAACATCGCCGGCTGGGAAGCCGACTTCGGCAAGGAAATGATGACCAAGAACAAGGCGTGGATTAACTTCACCTGGAGCGGCGACGCCGTCTGGGCCATCGAGGAGGCCGATGCCGTGGGTGTGGAACTGGACTACACCGTCCCCTGCGAAGGCAGCAACATCTGGTACGACGGCTGGGTAATCCCCCGCTACGCCCGCAACGTGAAGGCGGCAAGCTATTTCATCAACTACCTCTGCCAGCCTTCCGTGGCACTGCGCAACATGGATGCCATCGGCTACGTCAGCGCCGTAGCCACACCGGAAATCATGGAGGCCAAGACCGATACCACGCTCGACGTGCACTCCGACCTCAGCTACTTCTTCGGCCCCCTGCCCGGAGCCGACAGCCTGCAGATAGACCCGGTACAATATCCTGACCGCCGAGTAGTGGAACGCTGCGCCATGATACGCGACTTCGGCGACCGCACGGAACTAGTGCTCGAGATGTGGAGCCGCGTGAAAGGTGACAATCTCAACACAGGCATCGTGCTGCTCATCTTCGCCGTTTTCGGTCTGCTCTTCATCTGGCTGGTATATGCCAAGATACGAAAGTACAAGCAGAAACGCCACCACCGTCTCCGCAGAAAGCGGAAAAGGGGATGAGCAACACATTGTTTACCTAAAAACCCGTCAACGTGCAAGGAACAAAGAATCTGACACAAGGCCCCATCAACCGCCAGCTTTTCACGCTGGCAATGCCCATCATGGCCACCTCGTTCATCCAGATGGCCTACAGCCTGACGGACATGGCATGGGTAGGGCGTCTGGGCAGTGAGTCCATGGCTGCAGTAGGTGCGGTAGGCATACTGACGTGGATGTCCGGCTCCATCGCCTTGCTCAATAAAGTGGGCGCCGAAGTCAGCGTAGGCCAGTCCATCGGTGCACGCAGCGAAGAGGACGCACGCAGCTTTGCCTCGCACAACATTACGATTGCCCTGCTCATCTCCGTCTGCTGGGGAGGCCTGCTCTTTCTTTTCGCCCGCCCCATCCTGAACATCTTCGAGCTGAAACAGCATATCACGGACGCCGCCGTGACTTATCTGCGCATCGTGTCGACGGGACTGCCTTTCATCTTTCTCTCCGCTGCCTTTACGGGCATCTACAACGCGGCAGGACGAAGCAAGATTCCGTTCTACATCAGCGGGACGGGACTGATAATGAACATCGTCCTCGACCCTCTGTTCATCTTCGGCTTCGGTTGGGGAACAGTGGGCGCGGCACTTGCCACATGGCTTTCCGAAGCTACAGTATTCGGCATCTTCGTCTACAAACTCCGGGGGAAAAGCGCCGTGCTCGGAGGTTTCTCCTTTATCGTTCCGCTGAAAAAGAAGTACACCCGGCGCATCTTCAAGCTCGGGCTGCCCGTGGCTACGCTGAACACGCTATTTGCCTTCGTCAATATGTTCCTCTCGCGCACCGCCTCGGAGCAGGGAGGACACATCGGACTGATGGCATTCACCACCGGTGGACAAATCGAGGCCATCACCTGGAATACTTCGCAAGGATTCTCCACGGGGCTGAGCACGTTCATCGCCCAGAACTATGCCGCGGGGCAGAAGTCGCGCGTGAAGCAAGCATGGCGCACCACCATGTGGATGACGGGCGTATTCGGAAGCCTCTGCTCACTACTGTTCATCTTCTTCGGCAGCGAGGTGTTCTCTATCTTCGTACCCGAGGCCGAAGCCTACCGTGTGGGTGGAGATTTCCTCCGCATCGACGGCTATTCGCAAATGTTCATGATGATGGAAATTACCATGCAGGGCGTGTTCTACGGACTGGGACGGACAGTGCCGCCTGCCATTGTCAGCATCGGATGCAATTACATGCGTATTCCGGTGGCGTTATTGCTGGTGCACATGGGTATGGGAGTGGATGCCATCTGGTGGGCAGTAAGTGGAACGACCGTTGCCAAAGGTCTTATACTGACAGCCTGGTTCGTCCTCATCAAAAGGAAAATTCTCTAAAAAAGGACAGAACTGGCGAACTTTAGAAAGAAGAATATGGTTATTATATACATAAATTTGCAACATTAAAGATAAAGTCAACTTTTAAAGAAAAAGAGTTATGAAGAAGATGAAATTTACAGTATTACTTTTGTGCGGCGCATTGCTGCTGGGCAGTTGCGGCACAATGAACAACAAGGCCAAAGGTGGAATAATCGGCGGTGGCTCCGGTGCAGCAGCAGGTGCCATTATCGGCGGACTGATAGGTAAAGGCAAGGGGGCAGCCATTGGAGCTGCGGTAGGTGCTGCAGTAGGTACGGGTGCCGGCGTTGCCATCGGACACAAGATGGACAAGAAGGCTGCCGAAGCTGCCAAGATTGAAGGCGCCCAAGTGGAGCAGGTGACGGATGCAAACGGCTTGCCGGCTGTCAAAGTATCCTTTGCGGCAGGTATTCTTTTCGGCTTCAACTCCGCAGCACTGAGCAACGAGGCAAAGGCTTCCCTGCGCGAACTCGCACAGATTCTGAAGGAAGACCCGACAACCGATATCGCCATCATCGGCCATACCGACAAAGTGGGTACTTACGAAGCCAACATGAAAGTTTCCAAGAACCGCGCCTATGCCGTAGAGAACTATTTGCAGGATTGCGGCGTATCTCCGGCCCAGTTCAAGAAAGTGGAAGGCGTGGGATACAACGAATACGACGAAAGTCTGTCTGCCGACCAGAACCGACGCGTAGAGGTATATATGTATGCCAGCGAACAGATGATTAAGAATGCGGAGGCAGCTAATTAATATGGTAAAGTGATTAATGTGTTAATGTGCCAATATGCATATTGGCACATTAACACATTAATCACATTGGCACTCTCTCCATGAAACTCCCGAAGCCTTTGCGGTTCCTCCGCAACATCATATTATTCTTCTTTATTTCCACTATCCTAGCGGTAGTGGCTTATCGTTTTGTACCCGTCTACATCACGCCACTGATGGTTATTCGCAGCGTGCAACAGGTCTTTAAGGGTGAAAGTCCATGCTGGCACCACACTTGGGTATCTTCCGACAAGATATCCCCTCACCTGCCTATGGCCGTCATTGCCTCGGAAGACAACCGGTTTGCCACACACAACGGATTCGATTTCATCGAGATACAGAAAGCGATAAAGGAGAATGAAACAAGAAAACGGAAACGGGGCGCAAGCACCATCAGCCAGCAGACGGCAAAGAATGTATTCCTATGGCCCCAGTCTTCCTGGGTACGTAAAGGACTGGAAGTCTACTTCACCGTACTAATAGAGTTCTTCTGGTCCAAAGAACGTATCATGGAGGTCTATCTCAACTCCATCGAAATGGGAAAAGGCATCTATGGCGCACAAGCTGCCGCCAAATACAAGTTCAAGACTACAGCAGCCAAGCTCTCTGCCGGACAGTGCGCACTAATAGCGGCAACATTGCCCAACCCCATACGCTTCGACTCAGCACACCCCTCCCCTTACATAAAGAAAAGGCAAGGACAGATTCTACGATTGATGAAACTGGTACCCAAATTCCAGCTAAATGAGAAGCGGACAAAAGAATAAGAAGAGGATGTATCAAAACAGTTAATAGCACACAGATGACACATCCTCCTTTAATTTTTAATTCTTAATTTTTAATTAATACGCGTGTCCTCCCTCTTCCATCTCCTTCGCATCAATCTTGCGATTGTCGATACTGCGCCAAGCGTAGAAGATGTAGGCAAGAACGAAAGGAACAAGGATAGAGACATAAGCCATAACCTTCAGTGTGAACTGGCTCGAGCAACTGTTTGCCAACGTGAGTGAGCTTTGCAGGTCGTGGGTAGAAGGATAATAGGCCGTATTGTTATAGCCTGCCACAAGCAGCAGTGCCAATACCGTAAGCACCGTCCCTGCACCGGCAAACCAGATACCCTTGTCGAATGCCGGCTTCCACAGCGTGCGGATAATGCCCCAGAGCACAGCCACCACACCAACCAGGAATACAAGCAGCACTACCGGCATCTGCAGGAAGTTCGTCAGATACTTGTAAGGTTCCATGAACACCTCTCCCGTTTCCGGGCGTACAGCATAGCCGTCGGCAAGCAGCGTACGGATGACGAAGGCCAGGAAGAATACCAGGAACAACGCCGTATTTCCCCAAAGTGCCCGGCGGCAGCGTTTCACCAAATCATCCTCATTGATATTATTAATAAAATAAAGCGCTCCCAAGATACGTGCCAGGAAGAACACAGCCAGCCCCAGCACCACATTCCACGGATTAAGCAACGCATCCAACCCATGCCAGCCGTTAGCCCATTGACTGATAACCGGCATTGCCGCATCTGCGATATTCCCTTTATTGATATAGAAGTTAGACCCCGTGAAGAACGTGGCCACTGCCCCACCCAGCAATACCGGACCTACCACTCCGTTTATCACCAGGAACGTGCGATACGTTGTCTTGCCCAGCAGATTTCCCGCCTTCGACTGAAACTCGTAGCTGACAGCCTGCAACACAAAGCTGAACAGAATAATCATCCACAACCAATAAGCTCCTCCGAAACTGGTACTATAGAACAACGGAAACGAAGCAAAGAACGCGCCTCCAAACGTGACAAGCGTTGTAAACGTGAACTCCCACTTCCGTCCCGTAGAATTAATCATCATCTTCTTCTGCTCCTCCGTCTTCCCCAGACAGAACAGAAGCGAATTACCTCCCTGCACGAACAGCAGGAATACCAGTAGTGCTCCCAGCAAGGAGACTACAAACCACCAATAGTGTTGAAGAAATATATAAGCATTCATTGTGAGTTATGAGTTATAAGTTATGAGTTATGTGACGGTGTGTGCGTTTCGGTTTCAGGACCTTTGCGAATAGCCTTCAGCATAATTCCCACCTCAGCAATCAGCATGACAGTGAAAAGTACCAGGAAAATAAAGAACGTGGTCTGCACGGAGCCTACATCCAGCTTAGAGATGGCGGCACTCGTGGGCAGCATATCTTGGATGGCCCACGGCTGACGACCACACTCGGCAACCACCCATCCGGCTTGTCCGGCCAGATAGCCCAGCGGAATGGTGAGCATAGCCACCCAATGCATCCATGGCATCCGCGACAAGTCTTTCTTATAGGCCAGGAACAGCACCACAATAAAGAAGAGGATGAAGTATCCACCCAACATCACCATCACACGGAACATGTAGAACGTAAGGGACACATTGGGCACCAGCTCGTTCACGTCCTTGATATAACCGTAACCGAAATAGGCTACATTATCTTTCAACACTTTGGCAGCCACCTCTGCATCCGCCTCATTGCCCGCAGCCTTGGCTGCACGATAGGCGGCAAACGCACCGATAGCCGTTTTTCCTTTTTCTATTTTCTCCTCTGCCGAAAGCGCTACGGTACCATCGCTCAACGGATATCCGCCTTTCAGCAGGTCATTGATACCGGGAACAAAAGCATCCATCTTGCGCTCGGCAAGCAACGACAGCATCTTCGGAATTTCCACACGGAAAAGGAATGGGTCTACTCCGTCCTGCGGTGTCTGCTTGGCAGGATTCAGCAGCCCGAACGCTACCAATCCGGCACCTTGCCGCCCTTCATAATAGCCTTCCATAGCAGCCAGCTTCATCGGCTGCTTTTGCGCCACCTGATAGCCCGAGCCATCACCCGTCCAGGCAGAGAGCACAGCGGCACACAGACCTACCCATGCGGCAATCTTTACACTTGCCAGCGCAAATTTCTTCTCGCGCTTCTTCCACAGATACCAGCAGCTTACGCCTACTACAAACACGGCAGCCAGCACCCAGCCGGACAGCACGCTATGGAAGAACTTATTGACAGCCATCGGCGAAGTTGCCACAGCCCAGAAGTCCACCATCTCGTTGCGTGCCGTATCGGGATTGAACTCCATACCTACGGGATTCTGCATCCACGCATTGGCAACCAGAATCCACCAGGCAGAAATCGTGGCGCCCAGCCCCGTGAGCCAAGTAGATGCCAGGTGGAAACGCTTGCTCACCTTATCCCAGCCGAAGAACATGACGGCGATAAACGTTGCTTCCATAAAGAAAGCCAAAATACCCTCGATGGCAAGCGGCGCACCGAAGATGTCGCCCACAAACCAACTGTAATTACTCCAATTCGTACCGAATTCAAATTCCAGAATAATACCGGTTGCTACACCAATAGCAAAGTTGATACCGAAAATCTTCATCCAGAATTTGGCAGTACGTTTCCAAAATTCGTCACCCGTACGGTAGTACGCTGTCTCCATGATGCCCATAATTACCGCCAGTCCAAGTGTCAGCGGCACAAAAATCCAGTGATAGATGGCGGTCAAGGCAAATTGGGCTCTCGACCAGTCAATCAGGGAAGTGTCAATGTGTCCAAGCATAAGAATCAAGTTATGAGTTATAAGTTATGAGTTATTAAGTTTTTAAGTTATCGGGTAAGAACAGAGAGACACGGAGAATTTATAAGGGCAAGGAAATAAACTCTGTGTCTCCGTGTTTAGTCGCCCAGACTCCGATGGATAAGCTCATTACTGACATAGCCTTCCTTGTCATCGCCCACCACGGGGGTATTCAGAAACCGTGGGAAGAAGAAAAGGCGGAGAATGAAGAACATGATGAATAACTTCACAAGAATGATAAGCCACAAAGTACGCCCTAACGTCATACTTCGAAAACCTTCCAAATAAAAACGCCAAATGTTTACCGCAGTCTGTTTCATGCCGATAAAATTATAATGATTACAAATATAAAATACTTTTATATAAAGAACAAATAAAAAGGTGAAAAGTTGAACAGAAAAAAGACTTCTCCCATTCATCGGTACAAAAAAGATTTTAGGCGAGGAAAATTCACTCTACGTCTATCACTTTTGCAATCCTTTCTCCACCCTACTACATTTGCAAATGTAAAACCATAGAATAACGAAGATATGACGAACGTAAAAAGATTGACAGTGATAGCGCTATGTATGGCAAGCTGTATGGGAGTGGCCGCCCAAAACGGCACTTCCACGCAGATACCCGGCAGTTCCGAGCAGCCAGCCGACAGCCTGCCCGCCCAATGGGACTTGCAAGCGTGCATCGACTATGCCTTGCAGCAAAACATCACCATCCGCAAGAACCGCCTCAACGCGGAAAGTGCCCAGGTAGATGTAAAGACCGCCCGAGCCGCTCTCTTCCCCAGCCTTTCGGCCAGTGTGAGCCAGCGTGTCGTGAATCGCCCGAAGAGCGAGACAAACACCATCATCGACGGCGACAACATCACCAGCAGCCAGAGCAAGACTTCCTATAACGGCAGCTACGGCATCGATGCCAACTGGACCCTCTACAACGGCGGGAAACGCCTCAACACCATCAAACAACAGCAACTGAACAACCGCATTGCCGAACTTAGCGTAGCACAGAGCGAGAACAGCATCGAAGAAAGTATCGCACAAACCTACGTACAGATACTCTACGCCGCCGAAGCCGTGAAAGTGAACGAATCGACCCTGGAAGTGAGCCAGGCCGAATGCGAACGCGCCCGCCAGCTTCTCGAAGCAGGAAGCATAGCCAAAAGCGACCTGGCACAACTGGAAGCGCAGGTAAGCACCGACAAGTACCAACTGGTGACCGCACAAGCCACCCTGCAAGACTACAAACTACAACTGAAACAACTCCTGGAACTGGACGGCGAATCCGAGATGAACCTCTACATCCCCACACTCGGCACGGAAAACGTACTGGCACCCCTGCCCACCAAAACGGACGTTTACCGTTCTGCCCTCGTGCTCCGTCCGGAAATAGAAGCCGGCAAACTGAATATACAGACATCCGACCTCGACATCAAAATTGCCCGCGCTGGCTATCTGCCTACGCTGAGCCTCAGCGCCGGCATCGGAACCAGCCATGCCAACGGCAATGACTTCACCTTCAGCGAGCAAGTCAAACAGAACTGGAACAACTCGCTGGGCTTCACCGTAAGCGTGCCTATCTTCAGCAACCGGCAGACCAAGAGTGCCGTAGAGAAAGCCAAGATTCAGAAGCAGACCAGCGAACTGGACCTGCTGGACGACCAAAAAACGCTGTACAAGACCATCGAAACCCTCTGGCTCGATGCCAACAGCGCCCAGCAGCGCTACGCCGCCGCCACAGAGAAACTGAAAAGTACGCAGACCAGCTATGAACTGATTCAAGAGCAGTTCAACCTGGGCATGAAGAATACCGTAGAACTGCTGACTGAGAAAAGCAATCTGCTCAGCGCACAGCAGGAGACACTGCAAGCCAAATACATGGCCATACTGAATATGCAGCTACTGAAGTTTTATCAAGGAGAAAAAATCGAATTATAATACCTTATATATATGAACAAAAAAAGAATCATCCTCATTGCCGTAGCTGCCGTAATCATAGTGGGCGGCGGCGTATGGCTCTTCGGTGGTGCCAAGGCCAAGCACAAGGTGACCTACGCCACAGCAACCATCCATAAAGGTGAGATTTCCGAATCCGTAACCGCCACGGGAACCATCGAACCGGTGACAGAAGTGGAAGTGGGTACCCAGGTGAGCGGTATCATCGACAAGATTCATGTAGACTACAATTCCGTAGTAACCAAAGGCCAGCTCATTGCCGAGATGGACCGCGTGACACTGCAAAGCGAACTCGCTTCGCAACGCGCCGCCTACAACGGTGCAAAGGCCGAATACGAGTACCAGAAAAAACTCTACGAGCGCAACAAGACGCTGAACGAAAAGCAGCTCATCGCCGCCACGGACTATGAGCAGTCCGTCTATAACTACGAGAAGGCCAAGAGCAACTACGAAAGCAGCCAGGCATCACTGGCAAAGGCTGAACGCAACCTCTCCTACGCCACCATCACCTCTCCCATCGACGGTGTGGTCATCAGCCGCGACGTGGAAGCAGGACAGACCGTGGCTTCCGGCTTCGAGACACCGACACTGTTCACCATCGCTGCCGACCTGACGCAGATGCAGGTTGTGGCCGACGTGGACGAAGCAGACATAGGCGGTGTGGAAGAGGGACAGCGCGCCACGTTTACCGTAGACGCCTACCCGAATGACGTGTTCGAAGGAGTGGTCACACAAATTCGTCTGGGAGATGCCAGCTCAAGCAGCACGTCGAGCACCAGCACCAGCACGGTTGTGACCTACGAAGTAGTCATCTCCGCCCACAACCCGGACCTGAAACTGAAACCACGCCTGACAGCCAACGTCACCATCTTCACCCTCGACCGCAAAGACGTACTGTGCGCTCCTGCCCGTGCCCTGCGCTTCAACCCCGAAAAACCGCTTATCGGCGACAATGATATCGTGAAGGATTGCGAAGGGGAACATAAACTCTGGACCCGCGAAGGCAACACCTTTACCGCCCATCCGGTGAAGATAGGTATCTCCAACGGAGTCAACACGGAAATTATCAGCGGCATTAACGAAGGTACCGTAGTGGTGACCGAAGCCACCATCGGCAGCATGCCCGGCAGCGGCGCTCCGGACATGAGCCAGGAAGCTCCCGGAGGTGAGAAGAGTCCGTTCATGCCTGGCCCTCCGGGAAGTAAGAAGAAGAGCGGAAAATAATACAAAAAAAGAATTATGAATAAAGCAGTCATTGAACTTCAAAATATCAAACGCAACTTCCAGGTGGGGGACGAAACCGTGCATGCCCTGCGCGGCGTCTCGTTCACCATCCGTGAAGGCGAGTTTGTCACCATCATGGGTACATCGGGCTCCGGAAAGTCGACTTTGCTGAATACCCTCGGCTGCCTGGACACGCCCACCAGCGGCGAATACCTGCTGGACGGTATCTCCGTACGCACCATGAGCAAGCCTCAACGCGCCGTACTACGCAACCGTAAAATCGGCTTCGTATTCCAGAGTTACAACCTGCTGCCCAAAACCACTGCCGTGGAAAATGTGGAGCTACCGCTGATGTATAACTCCTCCGTCTCGGCTTCCGAAAGGCGGAGACGTGCCATCGAAGCCCTGCAAGCCGTGGGGCTGGGCGACCGACTGGAACATAAGTCCAATCAGATGTCCGGCGGTCAGATGCAACGCGTAGCCATCGCCCGCGCCTTGGTGAACAATCCCGCCGTTATCCTGGCAGACGAAGCTACGGGTAACCTGGACACCCGTACTTCTTTCGAGATTCTGGTACTGTTCCAAAAGCTGCATGCCGAAGGACGCACCATCATCTTCGTCACCCACAACCCCGAAATAGCCCAGTACAGCAGCCGCAACATCGTGCTGCGCGACGGACAAATCAAGGACGATACCATCAACACCCAAATCCAGAATGCAGCCGAAGCCCTGGCAGCATTGCCTAAGCAGGAGGAGGAATGAGGGATAAGGGATTAAGGATTAGGGATTAATTTTAAACTTTCCATTAAAACGATATGAACGGAACAAACCTTTTCAAAATAGCCTTGCGAGCCTTGAACAACAACAAGCTGCGCGCATTCCTCACCATGCTGGGCATCATCATCGGCGTGGCGTCCGTCATCACGATGCTTGCCATCGGACAAGGTTCGAAGAAAAGCATCCAGGCGCAAATCTCCGAGATGGGCTCCAACATGATTATGATTCACCCCGGTGCCGACATGCGCGGCGGTGTCCGCCAAGACCCCAGCGCCATGCAGACCTTGAAGCTGACCGACTACGAAGCCCTGCGCAACGAAACCAACTTCCTGGCTGCCGTCAGCCCCAATGTCTCCTCCAGCGGGCAGCTCATCGCGGGCAACAACAACTACCCCTCCTCCGTGAGCGGCGTGGGCACGGACTATCTCGAAATCCGGCAGCTCAGCGTGGAGAACGGCGAGATGTTTACCGAAGCCGACATACAGACCTCTGCCAAGGTGTGCGTCATCGGAAAGACCATCCAAGACAACCTCTTTCCCGGAGGAGAGGACCCCGTGGGACGTATCATCCGTTTCAACCAAGTGCCCTTCCGCGTGGTGGGCGTGCTGAAGTCCAAAGGCTACAACTCCATGGGCATGGACCAAGACGACGTAGTGCTTGCCCCCTACAGCACCGTGATGAAACGCCTGCTGGCACAGACCTACCTTAGCGGTATCTTCGCCTCCGCCCTCACCGAGGACATGACGGACAATGCCACCAACGAAATCACCGAGATACTGCGCCGCAACCACAAGCTGAAGGAGAGTGACGACGACGACTTCACCATTCGCAGCCAGCAGGAACTCAGCACCATGCTGAATTCCACCACCGACCTGATGACCACGCTGCTTGCCTGCATAGCCGGCATTTCGCTCGTAGTGGGCGGCATCGGCATTATGAACATCATGTACGTATCGGTGACGGAACGCACGCGCGAAATCGGCCTGCGCATGAGTGTAGGCGCCCGCGGTGTCGACATCTTGAGCCAGTTCCTCATCGAAGCTATCCTCATCAGCATCACCGGAGGCATCATCGGCGTCATCATCGGATGCGGAGCCAGCTGGATAGTGAAGAGCGTTGCCCACTGGCCCATCTTCATCCAGCCGTGGAGTGTATTCCTCTCCTTCGCCGTATGTACCGTCACCGGAGTGTTCTTCGGTTGGTATCCCGCCAAGAAAGCTGCGGACCTCGACCCGATAGAGGCCATACGCTACGAATAACCTTTTCTCCCTTGCCGGAAGTTAGCCAAATAGTTCTTAAGTATTAGGAAAAAAGTTTCCGGCAATAGGGAAAAAAGTTATGCGAAACCAAGGATAATCTCTATCCCAAGCCTTGGGATAGACATCCGCAAGCTTGGGATACATATCCGCAACCTGGAAACGCTTATCCGCAACCTGCGAACAGAGATTTGCTTCGCAGGCAGCGGATATTTCCAATATCCACCTAAAATCCGTATCTTTGTATCATGATGAAACAACAGCTCCCTAACCCACGCCGCCGCGGCATCGAAACCCTGATACACATCATTGTCTGGGGTATCGTCATCGGTTTCCCCTTTCTGATGATGACACGCAGCGGCTTCAATATCAGCCTTGCGGACTATCTGCGCCACGGTAGCAGCAGTACCCTCTCATTCTTCCTTGTATTCTACATCAACTACTGCCTCCTCATTCCCCGCTACTTGTTCGAGGGACGCATCCGGCAGTATCTCCTGCTGAACACACTGCTCATCATCTGCATTACCACCGGCGCCCACCTTTGGCAAGAATACACATTCCAAAACCATATGCGCGGCGATGATGACGGTCAGCACATGGGGCCTCCCAAATGGATATTCATCTTGCGCGACGTCTCGACCATGATTCTCACCGCCGGCCTCAGCGCTGCCATCAAGCTGAGCCGCCGCTGGGCGCAGATGGACGCCGCCCGCCGCGAAGCCGAGAAAAGCCGCACGGAATCCGAGTTGAAGAACCTGCGCAACCAGCTCAACCCGCACTTCCTGCTCAATACGCTGAACAACATCTACGCCCTCATCGCCTTCGATGCCGACAAGGCACAGACTGCCGTGCAGGAACTGAGCCGACTGCTGCGCCATGTGCTGTATGACAATCAGCAGAACTTCGTCACCCTGGACAAGGAGATGGACTTCATCCGCAACTACATCGAACTGATGCGCATCCGTCTCTCCGCCAACGTCCATGTGGAAACAAAGATAGACGTCCGACCGGACAGCCGTACGGAAATAGCTCCGCTCATCTTTATTTCCCTCATAGAGAATGCCTTCAAGCATGGCATCTCCCCCACCGAGCCCAGCTTTATCCGTATCCACTTCAGTGAAAGCCCCGGAGAGATACATTGCGAAATAACCAACAGCTATCATCCCAAAAGCGTGGCAGACAAGAGTGGAAGCGGCATCGGGTTGGAACAAGTGCGCAAGCGTCTGGAGCTGACCTATCCCGGCCATTACGACTGGCAGCAAGGAGTGAGTGAGGACATGAAAGAGTATAAATCTATTTTAATTATAAAGATATGAATCTGAAGTGCGCCATTGTAGACGACGAGCCCCTCGCCCTGGGGTTGCTGGAAAGCTACGTCAACAAGACCCCGTTTCTAGAGTTGGTCGGTAAATACTCCAGTGCCGTACAAGCCATCAAGGAGTTGCCCGAGAAGCACATCGACCTGCTTTTCCTCGACATCCAGATGCCCGAACTGAACGGACTGGAATTTTCGAAGATGGTCGATTCCGGCACCCGCATTGTCTTTACCACCGCCTTCGACCAGTATGCCATAGACGGCTACAAAGTCAATGCGCTGGACTACCTGCTGAAACCCATCTCCTACGTCGACTTTCTGCAGGCTGCCAACAAGGCTGTGCAATGGTTCGAATTGCTGCAACAGTCCAAGGAAGAGATTCAGAGCATCTTCGTAAAGAGCGAGTATAAGCTGGTGCAAATCGAATTGAGTAAAATTCTGTACATAGAGGGGCTAAAAGACTATCTCAAAATCTACGAGGAGGATTCTCCCAAGCCTATCCTGTCTCTCATGAGCATGAAGGCAATGGAGGAACTTCTGCCTGCCTCGCGTTTCATGCGCGTCCACCGTTCCTACATTGTTCAGAAGAATAAAATACGTATTATAGACCGTGGCCGCATCGTGTTCGGAAAGAATTACATCCCGATAAGTGACAGCTATAAACAAGCTTTTCAAGAATTTTTAGACCAAAGAAGCTAAAAAAATCGACTAATCCGTCGATAAAATCGGAAAAAACGTCGATTTATTATAGAATCCTTTTGCATATTAAAATATGTTTTTTTATCTTTGCACCGAACAGATAGGAGTTGTGAAACTCCCCCAATAGAATAGTTTAGTTAAGTCTAGTTTAGTTTTTGTGTGAAGCACTTCCTCCGTAAGCGAACGTTGGAAGTGCTTTTTACATATCAACACTATTTAATCCACAAGCAGAAAAATTATCAAAGCAAATTTAAAAAACTATATATAACTACATATCAAACACCAACATAACATTCATTTTCTTATCTTTAATACAGAAACAAGTGGGCACGCATGTTTTATGATTTTACTAATCACATCTGTATAATGTTAGTTTCGCGACAACCATTATACGGTAATAATCTTGTAAATTATGGAAATCAAGAAAACATCCAAAGCAAGCCTGGAAAACAAGAAGTCAAGTTGGCTACTTGTAGGTTATGTAATTGTGCTGGTCTTCATGTTCGTTGCATTTGAATGGTCGAAGCGTGATGTTAGGATTGACATGAGCGGTGCTATTACCGAGAACGTATTTGAGCAGGAAATTGAAATTCCTATCACGGAGCAACCCGAATTAGTAGCTCCGCCACCCCCTCAAGCTCCTGCAATTGCCGAGGTATTGACAATTGTGGATGATAATGACAATGTGAAAGAAACAGCCATTGCCTCTTCCGAAGAAATCGGTGAAGCTGTAATCATCAAACCCATATCTCCAACCGTAGATGAAGAGATTCCGGTAGAGGATGAGATTTTTGAAGTTGTAGAGAAGAATCCCGAGTTTTCTTATAATGGCATGAGTCTGATGCAATATCTGGGTAAGAGTATAAAATACCCGACTATTGCACAAGAGACCGGAACCCAGGGGCGCGTAATAGTACAATTCGTTGTCAACAAAGACGGCAGCATCGTAGATGTAAAAGTAGTAAGAGGCGTAGATCCCTATCTGGACAAAGAAGCTATCCGTGTGATTTCCACCATGCCCAAATGGAAACCCGGTGAGCAACGAGGCAAACCGGTCCGTTGTAAATTCACAGTTCCCGTAATGTTTAAATTACAATAGCAGACATGCCAGTGTCCACTTTCCACTTGTCTTCATAAGGTAATCTCCAATATCTGAGGGTGTGTCGAAACTGGTATTCACCACAGATTACACAGATTTGCACAGATAAGTATCTTTGACTATCAGTAGATTAAGCTCATTCTGTGTTAATCCGTGTAATCTGTGGTGAATTTTGACACACCCCCATTTTTTTAAGTATCAACACAGCCATTTCCTTCTTCCATATTTTTCTTTCCGCAGAAAAACAAAAACATTCAGCCCTCTCAGACTGTTACATAGAAAAACAATATATCACTCCTGATAAAACCACACGATAATGAAATCACAACTCTTTGACATCAGAAGAGAATATAAGAAAGGCAGGCTGACACCGGGTAACCTCAACGACAATCCCCTTGAGCAATTCGACCATTGGCTGAACGATGCTATCCATAGTGATGAGTACGAGCCCACCGCCATGACGGTAGCTACAGTCTCGTCAGACGGACATCCCTCTACACGCACAGTGTTGCTGAAAGGGGTGGAAAATGGCCGGTTCATCTTCTTCACCAACTACGAAAGCAGAAAAGGCCGGCAACTGACTGCAAATCCGTATATATCCTTATCTTTCGTATGGCACAAACTGGAAAGGCAAATACACATTGAAGGAAAAGCTGAAAGATGCGCTCCTGCCGATTCTGACGCCTATTTTGCAAGCAGGCCTTACAAAAGTAAAATCGGGGCGAGGATTTCACCCCAAAGTCACGTCATCGGCAGCCGTATGGAGATAATGCGCGCGTTCGTCCGCGAAGCGGCAACATGGATAGGGCAAAGTATCAAACGTCCCGACAACTGGGGAGGTTTTGCCGTCACCCCTTTCCGTTTTGAATTCTGGCAAGGACGGGAAAGCAGGCTACACGACCGTTTCCTCTATTCCCAACAAGCGGATGGCAGCTGGAAAAAGGAGAGGCTGGCTCCCTAAATACGGACAGGGAAACACTTCTCATCACAAATAAATCTTAAAAGGAGGAACAAAGCCACAGAAACGCTGTTTGAAGGGGAAACTCTAAAAACAACAGTTATGAATTACGGTATCAGTATTCTTTTCAGGGCTATACCCTTGTTGATGGCCCTTTTCTGTTTCGGCTACGGAGCCTTTGTGCTCCACGAAGGACTGGATTCGGCAAAATTTGTGGCCGGTCCGGTAGTATTTTCCTTAGGGATGATTTGCATTGCCTTGTTCGCCACAGCGGCAACAATCATTAGACAAATTATTCATACCTACAATCCGATAGCCAGATACGCACTTCCGGTTATTGGTTACCTGGCAGCCGTACTCACAGTAATCTATGGTTGGAATTATATGCACGAAGCTGCCACGGCAAGCAATTTCGTGGCAGGACACGTGATTTGCGGAGTCGGTTTCATCACAGCTTGTGTAGCTACCACAGCCACAGCCTCCACCCGCTTCACCCTCATTCCCGCCAACTCGGAACGTACCGACCAGCTACAACCTGCCGATGCATTCAATTCCTCCCAGGGATATATCCTGATAGCAGTTGCCACCCTTATGGCAGTAATGGCATGGATATGGGCCTTCTGGCTATTGTCAAAAAGCAGCGAGCACAATGCATATTATGTAGCAGGCCATGTCATGGCAGGACTTGCTTGTATCTGTTCCAGCTTGGTGGCGCTGGTTGCAACCATCGTCCGCCAGATACGCAACAACTATACAAAGTCTGAACGGAAACAATGGCCGGCCCTTGTTTTGATAATGGGCAGCATCAGCATTCTCTGGGGACTTCTGGTCTTGGCCAACAGCAATCCGGCACTCTCCTCCACAGGATATATTATGATAGGCCTGGGACTGGTATGCTACAGCATTTCCAGCAAAGTCATACTACTTGCCGCCATCTGGCGGAACACTTTCAAGCTGGCCAACCGCATCCCGCTGATTCCGGTCTTCACGGCCCTGGCTTGTCTGTTTCTCTCCGCCTTTCTGTTTGAGATGGCAAGCCTGCACAATGCCTATTTTGTCCCTGCACGCGTACTGGCAGGTTTGGGAGGCATCTGCTTTACATTATTCTCCATCGTAAGCATTCTGGAGAGCGGTACATCTAAGTAGACATTTTCCCGCCATTGGCCTGAGCATCGAGGAACAATTCCACACGCTCGGCATGGTGGGCCACATAAGCTGCCGGACCGGTATCCCCGGAATCAAGAATATCGCGGACCACATCCGCCTTATTCTTGCCGGTAACAAAGAAAATAAGATTCTTCGCAGCAAACAAAAGGCAGCCGGTCATGGCTATGCGTTTCTGCCCATTATAGGGATTGACACTCACCTCATAAGGATGAAAGGAAGAAAGCAGATATTCCTGCCCCGGAAAGATAGAGGAGGTATGCCCGTCGTCTCCAGCACCGAGCAAAACGACATCGAAGGCCGGGAAGCCACCCCAAAGCGGAACCGTGCGGCAAACCAGCGTCGAATAGTTCTTTGCTTCAATCTCCGGGCGGTTCACTCCATAAATAGGATAAACGTATTCATCGGGCATGCCTACTTCATCCAACAGCAAACGGCGCATGGTACCATAATTGCTCTCATAATCCTCTGCCGGCACACACCGTTCATCCACCCAATAAATCCGCATCCGCATCCAAGGAGTCACCTCCTTGTACTCGTTGGCCCAAATGTCAAACATCAGCGAAGGAGTACTTCCCCCACTGAATGCAAAATAAAAGGTCTTTTCCGGCTCACGCTCCATCATCGCAATCAAATGTTCAATCAACGCATGTGCCGTAGCTGTAGCCGAATGGTAAACATAACTTTTCATAACTCGCAATATTCATCTGTATTAGTCAAATTCTTACACGGATTAGTCCACTCAGCACCATGTTCGTGCATCATCGCTTCACTTTCCAAAGGTCCCCACGTACCTACGGGATACCCATATAAAGGAGCATCCGTATGCTCTTTCCAATAACGCAACACGGGATCGAAAAAGCGCCATGAAGCCTCTACCGCGTCGCTGCGGGTAAAGAGTGTAGGGTCACCTTGTATGCAGTCCTCTATCAGACGGGCATAGGCATCGCCGGTAGGCAACCCGCCCAACTGGTCATAACTGAAGTCCATCATCACCTGCTTCACGTCAAATCCGGGTCCGGGAGTCTTCATGCCGAATTTCAGCACAATACCTTCATTGGGTTGCAGGCGGAGAATCAGCTTATTCGCGCGGGGACAATGTCCACCCTCGCAACGGAACATCTGATGGGGCGTCTCACGGAAATGTACAACAATCTCAGTCACCTTTGTCGGCATTTGTTTGCCGGTACGGATATAGAAAGGAACACCCTTCCACCGCCAGTTGTTAATACCGATTTTCATGGCAATATACGTTTCGGTACGCGAATCAGGTGCCACGTTCTTCTCTTCCCTATACCCGGCTTTCGAGCCCGAAGCCGTATATTGTCCGCGGACAATGTGTTCCTCCAAATCCTCCTCTGTCAAGGGAGCCAATGACTCATAGACCTTCACCACCTCGTTGCGGAAATTATCGGCATTGAAAACGGCAGGCGGTTCCAATGCTGTGAGCGCCACAAGCTGTATGAGGTGGTTTTGTACCATATCGCGCAGGGCTCCGGCACCTTCATAGAATCCGCCACGTCCTTCGATACCCAGATTCTCTACGGCTGTAATCTCCACATAGTCTATATAATTACGGTTCCATAGCGGTTCGAAGATTCCGTTGGCAAAACGGAAGGCGAGAATGTTCTGCGCCGTTTCCTTACCCAGAAAATGGTCGATGCGGTAAATCTGATGCTCCTTGAAAACGGAAGCATAAATGCTATTCAGCTTTCTGGCTGACTCCAAATCGTAACCGAACGGCTTTTCAACGATGATACGCGTATCAGGACGGTTCAGACCGGCCGCCTTCAAGTGCAAGGGAATGACACCGTACAAGGAAGGTGGAGTAGCCAGATAGAACAGCAGGTTGTCCGGTTTCTGCTCACCGGTAAACTCTTGTAAACGTCCGTCCAGCAGATGATAGCCTTCAACCTCGGCGGGATCCAATGTCTGGTAATGCAGATGGCTGCAAAAATCCCTCATTTTATCTTCCACCTGCTCTCTGGAAGCTACGAACTTACTCAATTCACTCATTATATATTCTTGGTAACGGGCATCCGTATACTCGGTGCGTCCTATCCCCAGAATGGAGAATCCTTCCGGCAACCGCCCGCCACTATACAAAGTATAGAGCGCCGGCATCAGTTTGCGCTTCGTCAAGTCACCCGAAGCGCCGAATATAACAATCACTAATTTCTTCATCATCTTCTCCCCCTTTCTCACACATTGTACGTACCCGATTTCGTATCTCCTCCGTGTCCCGTCCAATTTTCATGGAAAAACTGTCCACGCAACTCGTCTGTCCTTTCAAAGGTATGCGCACCAAAATAGTCACGTTGCGCCTGAATCATATTGGCAGGCAACTTGGCAGACACCAGCGAATAGAAATAATTCAAGGCGGACGAGAATGCAGGCACCGGAAGTTCCTCTTTCATGGATTGTGCCACCAGATGTTTCCAGCCGGAAAGCAACAGCTGCATTTCATTTTTGAAATAAGGAGCCAACAGCAGATGTTTGGGCTTGTCTTTTGCCTCGAAAGCCGTAGCTATGTCGTTCAGGAAAATACTACGGATAATGCAGCCGCCCCGCCACATGCGTGCGATGGATGCCAAATCGAGGTTCCAGGCAAAAGCGTCGGATGCACGCTGCAACACGGCGAATCCCTGAGCATATGACACTAATTTGGAAGCATAGAGTGCGGAATAGATATCCTTCACCATCTCCGACTTGTTGTACACCGCCTGCGAGCGTCGGCATACAAATTGCTTGGAAGCCGTTTCACGCAAGCTCTTCTGTGCCGACAAACTACGTTCGAACACAGCCGTAGCAATCAGCCCCAACGGCATGCCCAGCTCCATCGCATTGATAACGGACCACTTGCCCGTACCTTTCTGTCCGGCGGTATCCAATATCTTATCTATCAGGTAACCTCCTGATTTGTCCTTATGACGTAGTATGTTGGCGGTAATTTCAATGAGATAGCTACGCAACTTGCCCTCATTCCAATCGGCAAAGATTTCCGCCATCTGTCCATTGTCCAGACCAAGCAGATTCTTCATCACCCAATAAGCTTCGGCAATAAGCTGCATATCTCCATATTCGATACCGTTATGTATCATCTTGACGAAATGACCGGAACCGGCAGGACCAATCCACTGGCAGCACGGGGTACCGTCAGATGCTTTTGCCGCAATACTCTGCAGGATAGGCTTCACCTCAGGCCAGGCACTTTCAGATCCTCCGGGCATGATAGACGCGCCGTTCAGCGCTCCTTCCTCTCCACCGGAAACTCCAGCTCCCACAAAACGGAAGCCTTTCTTTTCGGCCAATGCCACACGCCGGTTGGTGTCCTCATAATTGGAATTGCCACCGTCAATCAGGATATCCCCTTCGGACAAATGGGGAAACAGCTGTTCCATCAGTTCATCCACCGCACTGCCGGCACGAACCATCATCATTATTTTGCGGGGTATGGCAATGGAAGTTACAAATTCGGCTATATCTGTATAGCCTTCAATTTTTTTCCCTTTGGCGCGGCCGTTCACAAAACGTTCCACCACCCCTTCTTCCACTCCCGGAACCGTACGATTATATACCGAAACATTCCATCCCTTATCTGCCATATTGAGGGCCAAATTCTCGCCCATAACTGCCAGACCGATAAGTCCAATGTCTGTTTTATTTAAATTCTTCATATTCATGTAAATTTTGTCTTTATATGGAAACAAAATGCTAACAGCATTTGTTCGTATGAATTACGAAAATAAAATAGTACTTTTGTCAGCGAAAGCCTATTTTTCAACCAGACAGAAAACCAATGCTCATGAAGAACTTCCACATCGGACTATTGCCACGCATCATCATTGCCATTATCTTAGGTATACTTTTCGGAAATTTCCTACCGGCTTCGCTGGTACGGCTGTTCGTAACATTCAATGCCATTTTCAGTGAATTCCTGAACTTCTCCATCCCCCTCATCATTGTGGGACTGGTCACGATTGCCATTGCCGACATCGGCAAAGGAGCCGGACGGATGCTGGTCGTCACAGCGCTCATTGCTTACGGAGCTACCTTATTCTCCGGCTTTCTCTCCTACTTCACCGGTATGGCGGTATTTCCTTCCCTCATAGAAACCGGGGTGCCGTTAGAAGAAGTCAGTGAGTCTCAAGGTATTCTTCCCTATTTTTCCGTGGGTATCCCGCCATTGATGAATGTTATGACCGCACTCGTACTTGCCTTCACACTGGGGCTGGGCCTGGCTCATCTGAAAAGTGAGGTACTGAAAAATGCGGCACGCGATTTTCAAGAGATTGTCATCCGCATGATCAGTGCAGTGATATTGCCGCTGCTTCCCATCTATATTTTCGGCATTTTCCTCAACATGACGCACAGTGGACAAGTATTCGGCATCCTGATGGTCTTTATTAAGATTATCGGTGTAATCTTCCTGCTTCACATCTTTCTCCTGGTATTCCAATACAGCATTGCGGCACTGTTTGTCCGCAAGAACCCTCTCAAACTACTGGGACGAATGATGCCTGCCTACTTCACGGCTCTAGGCACTCAATCCAGTGCCGCCACTATCCCCGTAACATTGGAGCAAAGTCGGAAGAACGGCGTCTCTGCCGATATTGCCGGATTCGTCATCCCACTTTGCGCCACCATCCATCTGTCGGGCAGCACATTGAAGATTGTGGCATGCGCCCTGGCACTGATGATAATGCAAGGCATGCCCCATGATTTCCCTCTATTTGCAGGATTCATCTTCATGCTGGGCATCACTATGGTAGCCGCTCCCGGGGTACCGGGAGGCGCCATCATGGCATCACTGGGCATCCTGCAATCCATGCTGGGCTTCGACGAGTCGGCACAAGCGCTGATGATTGCACTATACATAGCGATGGACAGCTTCGGTACTGCCTGCAATGTGACGGGCGACGGGGCAATCGCACTGATTATCGACAAAGTGATGGGAAAGAAATAGTTTATATTTTGCCATCTCGTGGAAAATAACGAATATTGCAGTCCGAAAAGACATAATAACAAGAAGCATACATTATGAAGAAAGCCCTTATCTCCGGCATTACCGGGCAGGACGGCTCGTTCCTTGCCGAATTCCTCCTGCAGAAAGGATATGAAGTGCACGGTATCCTGCGTCGCTCTTCCTCTTTCAACACCGGCCGCATCGAACACCTCTACTTCGATGAGTGGGTACGCGACATGAAACAGAAACGTACCATTAACCTGCACTATGGAGACATGACAGACTCCAGCTCTCTCATCCGTATCATCCAGAGTGTGCAGCCGGACGAAATATATAACCTTGCCGCCCAAAGCCATGTCAAAGTATCCTTCGACGTGCCCGAATATACCGCCGAAACCGATGCCGTAGGCACCCTACGCATGCTCGAAGCCGTACGCATTCTCGGTATGGAAAAGAAGACACGCATCTACCAGGCCTCCACTTCCGAGCTCTTCGGAAAAGTGCAGGAAGTGCCGCAAAGCGAAACGACCCCGTTCTATCCCCGCAGCCCCTATGGCGTAGCCAAACAGTATGGCTTTTGGATTACAAAGAACTACCGCGAAAGCTATGGCATGTTTGCTGTAAACGGCATACTCTTCAACCACGAGAGCGAACGCCGAGGTGAAACCTTCGTGACAAGAAAAATCACACTGGCGGCTGCCCGCATCGCCCAAGGCTTCCAGGACAAGCTGTATCTGGGCAATCTGGATGCCCGGCGCGACTGGGGATATGCCAAAGACTACATCGAGTGCATGTGGCTCATCCTGCAGCACGACACCCCCGAAGACTTCGTCATTGCCACCGGAGAAATGCATACCGTACGCGAATTTGCGACACTGGCATTCCGAGAGGTAGGCATCACTCTGTGCTGGGAAGGCCAGGGAGTGGATGAGAAGGGTATCGACACACAGACCGGAAAAGTCCTCGTGGAAGTCGACCCCAAATATTTCCGGCCTGCCGAAGTGGAACAATTGCTGGGCGACCCCACCAAAGCAAAAACACTGCTGGGATGGAATCCGAGGCAGACCAGTTTTGAAGAGTTGGTACGCATCATGGCAGAGCACGACATGAAATTTGTGAAGAAACTGTATTTAAGAAGCAAAGAGCTTTGAATGAACTATTAAACTTTCAGACAACAATGTTAGACAAAAATGCCAAAATATATGTAGCAGGCCACCGGGGACTGGTAGGTTCTGCCATCTGGAAAAATCTTGAGGAGAAAGGATACACCAATCTCATCGGCAAGACCCACACAGAACTCGATCTGCTCGACGGAGTTGCCGTACGCCGCTTCTTCGACGAGGAACAGCCCGAATATGTATTCCTTGCCGCCGCCTTTGTGGGTGGCATCATGGCCAACAGTATCTACCGTGCCGACTTCATCTACAAGAACTTGCAGATACAGCAGAACGTCATCGGCGAAAGCTTCCGCCACGGAGTGAAAAAACTTCTCTTTCTGGGCAGCACCTGCATCTATCCCCGTGATGCCGAACAGCCGATGAAAGAAGACGCACTCCTCACTTCTCCGCTGGAATACACGAACGAGCCCTATGCCATCGCCAAAATAGCCGGACTGAAAATGTGCGAAAGCTTCAATCTTCAATACGGTACGAACTACATTGCCGTGATGCCCACCAACCTTTACGGTCCCAACGACAACTTCGACCTGGAACGCAGCCACGTGCTCCCTGCCATGATACGCAAGATACACCTCGCCCACTGCCTGAAACAAGGCGACTGGGATGCCGTACGCCACGACATGAACCTGCGTCCGGTGGAAGGCATCAACGGCGACAGCAGCAAAGAGGACATTCTGAATATCCTCCGGAAATACGGCATCAGCGAAGAAGAAGTGAGATTATGGGGTACCGGCACCCCCTTGCGCGAATTCCTCTGGAGCGAGGAGATGGCAGATGCCAGCGTCTTCGTCATGGAACACGTCGACTTCAAAGATACCTTCAAGCCGGGCGACAAGGAAATCCGCAACTGTCACATCAATATCGGTACGGGCAAGGAAATCACTATCCGCCAGTTGGCAGAGCTGATTGTCAACACCGTAGGCTATCAGGGCCGGTTGACCTTCGACACTTCCAAACCCGACGGCACCATGCGCAAACTGACCGATCCCGGTAAGTTACATGCATTGGGATGGCATCATAAGATTGATATCGAGGAAGGTGTGCAACGCATGTACCGATGGTACTTGGGAAAGTAATTAGTGACGTCTGATTAGCCATGAATGCCATACGGTACAATGTGGAAACTGTATTGTTTATATTGCTGATACTTTTATCAGGTATCAGCCCAACCATGAATGCCATGATAGCTCCCGTGACCTATTCCGTTCGCGGCAAAGTCATCGACAGACAGTCCAGACAACCCGTGGCCTACGCCAACGTTTTCGTTGCCGGCATCCCCGGGAAAGGGGCGTCCACCGATTCACTCGGCACATTCAAGATAGAGCAGGTACCTCCGGGCATCTATAGCCTTGAGGCATCCTGCATAGGATACCAGACTGTTTCCACCCCCGAATATATTGTTTCAGCCTCAACCCCGTTCATCGAGATAGAGATGGAAGAGGATGCCAATCTGCTGAACACAGTAGTGGTGGTGCCTTCCCCCTTCCGGCGAAGTATCGAAAGCCCAGTCAGCATGCGTATCATCGGCTTGCAGGAAATAGAGAAAAGTCCCGGAGCCAACCGGGATGTCTCGCGCATCGTACGCTCCTATCCCGGCGTCTCTTTCTCTCCCATCGGCTATCGCAACGACTTGATTGTTCGGGGCGGTTCTCCTTCCGAAAACCGCTTTTATATGGATGGCATCGAAATCCCCAACATCAACCACTTTGCCACTCAGGGTGCATCCGGAGGACCGGTAAGTATTGTCAATGCCGACCTGATACGCGAGATTACATTTTATACGGGCGCCTTCCCCGCCAACCGCTCCGGAGCCTTGAGTTCCGTCCTCGACTTCCGCCTCAAGGACGGAAATCCGGACAAGCAGGCGTTCAAAGCCACCATCGGCGCATCGGAAGTCTCGCTCAGCGGAGCAGGCCATCTGGGGCAGCGCACCACTTATCTGTTCTCCGCACGCCAGTCCTACCTGCAACTTTTGTTCAAGGCTTTGGGACTGCCCTTCCTGCCCAATTTCATTGACGGACAATTCAAAACAAAAACCCGTTTCAACGAGCACAGCGAGCTGACCCTGCTTGGTCTTGCAGGCATTGACAAGATGAAACTGAATACCGATGAAAAAGGAGAAGATGCCGAATATCTGCTCAGCTATCTCCCCACTATCCATCAGGAAACATTCACTTTCGGAGCCTCTTACAGACACTACAATGGAAGGCACGTACAATCCCTTATACTGAGCCATAACTACCTGAACAACCGCAATCTGAAATACCGCAACAACGATGACTCTTCCGAAGACAACCTGACCCTGCGCCTACGCTCCACAGAACAAAAGACCACCCTGCGTTTCGAAAACCAAACGCGCTTGGGAGCATGGACCCTAAAGGAAGGAGCAGAACTGAACAACTCCATCTATGCAAACCACAGCCGGCAAAGACTATACGGCAGTCATTCGGGTACGCTCTCCATCTACGAAACCTCACTCAACATCTTCGGCTGGGGGGCTTTCTTCTCTTCCGACTATACCACCGCCGACAAGCGTCTGGCACTTTCTGCCGGTATCCGTATGGATGGCAACACTTACAACCGAAAGATGCGGCAGCTATGGAAACAGTTCTCCCCACGCCTCTCTGCATCCTACAAACTCTCGGAACAATGGACCCTGAGCGGAAGTACCGGCCTCTACCACCAATTGCCTCCCTACACCGCTTTGGGATATAAAGACAATGAAGGGCAATATCTCAACAAAAACCTGAAGTACATGCAGGTCTTTGAAAGCAGCCTCGGTGTGGACTGGCACCTGCAAGACCGGTTCATGGTTTCTGCAGAAGGTTTCTTCAAGCGTTACAGCCGTATGCCACTTTCCCTTCAAGACAACATTCCGTTGGCATGCAAAGGAAACGATTACGGTGTCACCGGCAACGAAGCACTCGTCCCTACAGCCAGCGGCAGGGCCTACGGACTGGAAACCATGTTCCGCTGGCAGGCATCCGGCAAGTTCAATCTCGTATCCTCCTTCACCTTATACCGCAGCGAATACCGCAACCGCCCAGATGGAGACTTCATTCCATCTGCCTGGGACAACCGTTTCATACTCAACATGAGCGGTACATACAACCTGCCCCGGCGCTGGAGCATAGGAGGCAAGCTAAGCTATATAGGCGGCAGCCCCTACACTCCCTATGATGAAGACAAATCATCACTCGTAGAAGCATGGGATGCCAAAGGACAGCCCTACTACGACTATGCGTACTATAATACCGGGCGACTTCCCAACTTTGCCCAGTTAGACTTGCGTGTGGACAAGTCCTTCTACTTCCATCACTGCATGATAGGAATCTATCTGGACATACAGAATATCACCGGCAACAAACTGAAGCAACCGGATGTGATAATGAGTACGGGCATCATCGAAAATCCGTCTGCTCCTGTTACCGAACAGCGCTATAAAATGAAATACCTCAAGCAGGAAAGCGGCACTATCCTGCCTACTTTAGGTATAACTGTCGAGTTTTAGCAAATAGCCGCCATAAAAACTATTTTCCCTATAAAAGTTTGCTTTCTATATATAAACCCTTATATTTGCACAATTTTCAACCAAATGTGCAATTAATATCATGGAACAAAGTTTTATCGCCTATATAGAGAATAGCATAAAGGAAAATTGGGATTTAGACGCTCTGACCGACTATAAGGGAGCAACCCTACAATATAAGGACGTAGCCCGCAAAATAGAAAAGCTGCATATCATTTTCGAGGCAAGCGGCATCAAGAAAGGCGATAAGATTGCCGTCTGTGGCCGCAACAGTTCCCACTGGGGCGTAACGTTCCTCGCAACATTGACCTACGGTGCGGTAATCGTCCCCATCCTTCACGAGTTCAAGGCAGACAATGTACACAACATCGTGAACCATTCCGAAGCCAAACTGCTTTTCGTAGGCGACCAGGTTTGGGAAAACCTCAACGAAAGTGCCATGCCGCTGCTGGAGGGCATCATGATGATGGCAGACTTCTACATTCTTGTCTCCCGTAGCGAAAAGTTGGACTATGCCCGCGAACATCTCAACGAAATGTTCGGTAAGAAATACCCCAAGAACTTCCGCAAGGAGCATGTCAGTTATCACAAGGACCAGCCCGACGAACTAGCGGTCATCAACTATACATCCGGCACCACCAGTTACTCCAAAGGAGTGATGCTGCCCTACCGCAGCCTTTGGTCAAACACCACTTTTGCTTTCGAAGTATTGCCGCTGAAAGCCGGTGACAAGATTGTCTCCATGCTGCCAATGGCACATATGTACGGACTTGCATTCGAGTTTCTGTATGAATTCGCCGTAGGTTGCCACATATTCTTCCTCACTCGTATGCCCAGCCCCAAAATCATTTTCCAGGCTTTCACCGAAGTGAAGCCTAACCTGATTGTGGCTGTTCCGCTCATTATCGAAAAGATTATAAAGAAGAGCGTACTGCCCAAGCTGGAAACTCCTGCCATGAAGCTGTTGCTGAAAGTACCCATCATCAATGACAAGATAAAGGCGACCGTACGCGAACAAATGATTCAAGCCTTTGGCGGAAACTTTGCAGAAATCATTGTAGGAGGAGCTGCCTTCAACCAGGAAGTGGAGCAGTTCTTAAAGATGATAGATTTCCCCTATACGGTAGGCTATGGAATGACGGAATGCGGCCCCATCATCTGTTACGAGGATTGGACCCGCTTCAAACCCGGTTCTTGCGGAAAGGCCGCACCGCGTATGGAGGTGAAAATCCTATCATCCGATCCCGAAAACATTCCGGGAGAGATTGTCTGCCGTGGTCCCAATGTCATGCTGGGTTACTACAAGAACGACGAGGCCACCGTACAGGTACTCGACAAAGACGGCTGGCTGCACACCGGAGACCTTGCCCTGATGGATGCCGAAGGCAACGTAAGCATCAAGGGACGCAGCAAGAACATGCTCCTTGGTCCGAGCGGTCAGAATATCTACCCGGAAGAGATAGAAGACAAACTGAACAATATGCCGTATGTAGCCGAAAGCATCATCGTGCAGCAGAATGAGAAACTGGTAGGTCTGGTTTACCCCGACTTCGATGATGCCTTTGCCCATGGGCTGAACAATGACGACATCGAACGCGTCATGGAGGAAAACCGTGTGGCACTGAATGCAGAACTGCCCGCATACAGCCAGATATTCAAAATGAAAATCTATCCTGAAGAATTTGAAAAAACGCCGAAGAAATCTATCAAACGCTTCTTGTATCAGGAGGCCAAAGGATAATGTAAAAAAACAATTAAACTACAACCTATCTAACCCTTTCTAAATTATTATCTAAATGAGAAACGAATTATTATTATCCGCCATGCTTCCGATATGCGGAATGGCGGGAGAAGCGTATGGCATGCCGCCTGGGGATGCCGTACCTGCTCCAAAAGAGCAGCCAAACATCATTCTGTTCCTAGTGGATGACATGGGATGGCAAGACACGTCCCTCCCCTTTTGGACACAGCGTACCAAGTACAACGATACGTACCATACTCCCAACATGGAACGGATGGCTACACAAGGCAAAATGTTTACGCAGGCCTATGCATGCAGCATCAGTTCACCTACGCGTGTCAGCCTTTTTACGGGAATGAATGCTGCCAGGCATCGAGTCACCAGTTGGACCCTCCGCAAGAACACTACCCATGAACAACCCGACTCGGTCATGATTTATCCGGAATGGAACGTTAACGGCATTTGTCAAGAGCCTGGCGTGGAACGGACCACACAAGTCACCTCCCTGGCCGAAGTGCTCAAAGACCATGGCTATCACACCATTCATTGCGGAAAAGCCCACTTCGGTGCTGAAGGCACTCCCGGAGCCGACCCGTTGAAAATGGGGTTTGAAGTGAACATAGCCGGACATGCTGCCGGTTCACCTGCCAGCTACTATGGCAAGGAGAATTTCGGCAACAAAACAGACGGTAAAAGCCCGCTGGCTGCCGTACCCGGTCTGGAGAAATATCATGGAACCGACACTTTCCTAAGTGAAGCCCTTACCATAGAGGCCATGAAGGCACTGGACGATGCACAGCAGACTGACAAGCCATTCTTTCTATACATGGCACACTATGCCATCCATACCCCTATACAACCTGACATGCGTTTCTACCAGAAGTACCTGGACAAAGGCCTTCCTCCGGTAGAAGCCGCCTATGCTACTCTCATTGAGGGTATGGACAAAAGTCTGGGAGACATCATGGACTATCTGGACAAGAACAACCTGACGGAAAACACTATCCTCATCTTCATGTCCGACAATGGCGGTTTGGCGGCCCATACCCGCGCCGGACAACTGCATGTCCAGAACTATCCGCTCAATAGTGGTAAAGGTTCCGCCTACGAAGGAGGCATACGTGAACCGATGATTGTCCGCTGGCCGGGCATCGTAGCGCCCCAAACCCAATGCGACCATTACCTGATGATAGAGGACTTCTTCCCCACCATCCTTGAGATGGCAGGCGTAGACAACTATACAACCGTACAGCAACGCGACGGCATCAGTTTCATGCCATTGCTCACCGGAAAAGGTAAAATGAAAGACCGTGATATCTACTGGCATTATCCCAATAGCTGGGGTCCTTCCGGCCCGGGCATCGGAGCCACTTGCTCCATCCGTTCGGGCGAGTGGAAGCTGGTGTATTATTTCGGTGACGGTAGACGGGAACTTTTCAACATCCCCGCCGACATCAGTGAAAAACATGATATGGCCCGAGAGAAGCCTGAAGTTGTCAAAGAGTTGTCACGGAAATTAAGTAATTACCTCCGGTCTGTGGATGCGCAGCGCCCTCTGTTGCGTGCCACCCGCCAACCAGCTCCCTGGCCGGACGAAATATAGAAAAAAAGTATGAAACGAAACCTTTCCCTCCTCCTTGTGTCCCTGCTTCTTGCAGGGACAGCTCTTGCCCAAGAACATAATCCGGGCAGCGTACAGCCGGATACGATTCAGAAATCCTCCGAAAAATCTTTCCGGAAACAACGCTCTCCACGAACAGACCATGGCCCGGTAGGTATCAATATCTCCTTATGGAAAAACATCTCCACACAGCGGACTGATACCATAGGAAGCACCTGCTTCAATCTGGGTGTGTTCTCCTCCATGAACCGTCTGAATGGCCTCGGCATGAATATTCTTGGCAGTGTAACCGGCAGGGATGTGAACGGTGTACAGATGGCAGGTCTGTCAAATATGGTGGGGGGAAGCATGCGAGGCATGCAGATAGCAGGAATTACCAACATCAATGGCAACAACCTTATCGGAGTATCCGTTTCGGGACTGGTAGGTATCACCGGAAACCATGCGCAAGGCGTCATCATTTCCGGTCTGGCAAACATCAGTGGGGACTATAATCGTGGCGCCTCCATAGGCGGCCTGTTGAATATCAGCGGAGAAGGTGCTTCCGGCATACACTTTGCCGGACTCGCCAATATTTCCGGTGGAAATTTCAAAGGATTTTCAGGGGCCGGCCTGCTAAGTGTAATCGGTGAAGACTTGAATGGCATGCAGATGTCCGCCCTTACCAACATCACCGCCGGAGATATGACCGGTGTTCAGGTTTCCGGCCTGGGCAATGTGGTGGGTGGTACAGCCCGAGGATTACAAATAGGCGCTGCCAATATGGCCATACGTGCCAAAGGGCTTCAAATAGGTCTATTCAACTACTACAAAGAAAAATTAGATGGTTTCCAGTTGGGATTAGTCAATGCCAATCCCCAAACAAAAGTTCAACTGATGTTTTTCGGTGGTAATGCCACCAAGCTGAATGTAGGTGCCCGTTTCAAGAACCGGCTCTTCTATACCATCCTCGGTGGCGGTACCCATTATCTGGATTTTGGCGATAAGTTTTCCGCTGCCCTCTTCTACCGTGCCGGTCTTGAATTACCGCTCTACAAACAGCTGTTCATCAGCGGAGATCTGGGATACCAACATATAGAAACCTTCAAGAACAAGGACTACGGCATTCCGGCACGTCTCTATGCCCTCCAGGCACGTGTCAATCTGGAATACCACCTGACCGAGCGCTTTGGCATATTCCTCACCGGCGGTTATGGCGGCAGCCGCTACTACACCCAAGGGAAAACCTATGACAAAGGCATCATTGTAGAGGGCGGGGTGACGATACTGAAATTATAAATTATTGTTTCTCCTTAATCAGCCCCGTCCTATACGCCACCAGCAGTTTCATCAAATCCTGAATCTGCGTAACGAGTTCACTTCCTTTATCCGTATCCTTCACCATCATACGCTGCGAATTGAATTCGACAACCAGGGTTGTAGACTTGATGTCTTGTCCTTCTTCAATGGCTTTCTGACGGCTCTGGAACGGCTCATGCTGCACCAACTGCAAGCCGTGGGAATGATATACCAGCGTATATCCCGCAATTCCCGTTTCCGGCTGATAGGCTTTTGAAAAACCACCGTCAATCACCAGCAGCTTACCATCCGCTTTGATGGGTTTCTCACCTTTAATGGTCTTTACCGGTACATGTCCGTTGATGATATGCGAATGTGGCCCCGGCTTCACGCCGAACTCTTCAAGAATGCGGTCACACACCTCAGCCTCGTTGCGCAAAGCATAGTAATGCCCTTTCGTCTCCTTATGCAATGTTTTGTCGGCCACAAAATAGCGTTCAAAGGTAGCCATCTTGTCTTTATCGAAGGAAGGGGCATCCGGTCCGCACCACATGTACCAGACATAATCCAGTGCAAACTGTTTCTCGTCCGAACCGTCCTCGTCAAAGTAAGCGGTACGTATCAGCTGGTCGGTCTTTTTCAGCAACTTACGTCCCCAGTATTCCTTTTGGCCGATGCGAACATGTTTAAAACTGCCGTCCGCATTCAGAGGCACGGAAGCATGATAAAGCAGGTTACTGTTGCACACCAGATACATGCCGCCATACGTAAACAAGCAGCGCATGTGCTTCTTCATCTTCTCGCTGTTCATGAAAGAAGAATGAATCCGGTGCATCAGTTCGCGCTCTTCGTCCGACAGACGATACGGGTCCGCCGGGTCTACGGTGGGGAAATTCACATCGCGCAACGGATATTCCTTGCCTTCGTATACAAACACACCACGCTCGAAATCCACCAGATGCAGCAGTTTCCGGTTCTCCATACCGAACTCAGGACGGCGGCTGATGATTTCCGCCTCCAGTTTCAACTGGATAACCGTAATCGCCTTGTGCATCTGTGTAATCAGCCGCAAGGTCTTCTCATTGTATTCCGCATCGGCAAAGTTCATTTTCGGCGCAAAGATGGTGCAAGGGTCATCCGCATAGGTATCCATGGCAAACGTTGCAAGCGGCAACAGATTGATGCCATAACCATCCTCCAGCGTTGCTAAATTGGCATAGCGCATCGACATACGGATTACGTTGGCTATACAAGCATCATTACCTGATGCGGCACCCATCCACAGAATATCGTGGTTACCCCATTGGATGTCGAAATTATGATAATCACAGAGAGTATCCATGATAATATGCGCACCCGGTCCGCGGTCGTATATATCGCCCACGATATGCAGCGAGTCGATGGTCAAGCGCTGGATAAGGTTGCACATCGCCACAATAAAATCATCCGCACGCTTCGTAGAGATAATGGTACTGATTATGACATTGATATAGGCATGCTTGTTAGGTTCGATGCTCGATTCGTGCAACAGCTCTTGAATGATATACGAGAACTCTGCTGGAAGTGCCTTGCGTACTTTCGAACGGGTATATTTGGACGAAACGTTCTGGCATACTTTTACCAACTGGTTCAGTGTTATCAAATACCAGTCATCCAGGTCCGTTTCCTGCTCCTTGATAAGTTGCAGCTTCTCTTCCGGATAATAAATTAACGTACAGATTTCCTTCTTCTCACTTTCGCGCAGTGTATGCCCGAATATTTCGTTCACCTTACGTTTCACTGCCCCCGATGCATTCTTCAGCACATGCTGAAAAGCCTCATACTCGCCATGAATATCCGTCAGAAAATGCTCTGTACCTTTCGGCAGATTCAGAATGGCCTCCAGATTGATGATTTCTGTACTGGCATCAGCAATGGTAGGAAAACTGCGTGATAATAATTGCAAATAACGCAAGTCATTGACAATACTTTCCGGAGTTATATTTCCCATAGTTATTTAATTGATAGTTGATAATTGACAGTTGATAATATCCCTCATTCTTCATTATCCATTAATGAAGAACATGAGCAGCACTTGGGCTATAATTACCCGTAGAAACATGCACAGCGGATAAACCGTAGCATAAGCTACAGACGGATTGTCTCCCGGAATGGTGTCGTTGGCGTAGTTCAGCGCCATGGGGTTTGCCATGCTTCCGCACAGCATACCCGCCATTGTTCCGAAATCTATCTTCAGCCACTTGAAGGTAACGATACCCATAATCAATACCGGAACCACAGTCAACGCAAAACCCGTAGCAATCCATAACAGCCCTTCCGGCCGGAATACCGTATCGAAGAAATGGGCACCTGCATCCAGTCCCAGGCAAGCCAGGTAAAGAGACAATCCCAATGCACGGAGCATCAGGTTCGCACTGCGCGTAGTATAAGTCACCATGTGCATCCTCGGACCGAATGTCCCGATAAGAATACCTACGATGATAGGGCCTCCTGCCAATCCGAGCCGCACGGGAGCGCTGATGCCGGGAATGGAAATAGGAATTGCTCCCAAAGCCAGACCGATGACAATGCCGATAAATACCGCCACCAAGTTCGGTTCCTTCAGGCTTTTCACAGCATTGCCCAGCACCTTCTCCACATTTTGTATAGCAGCGGCTTCGCCCACTACGGTCAGGCGGTCACCCAATTGCAAGGTCAGTTCCGCTGTGGCCAGCAGCTGCACGCCGCTACGATAAACCCGGCTGATATTGATACCGTAATGATTACGCAGATGGAGAGAACCCAGCTTCTTGCCGTTCAACTCCGGGCGCGTCACCACGATACGTTGCGAAATCAACTGGCTGTCTATGGCATTCCAGTCTATATCTTCCTTGTTCCAATCAGTATGCTCCTGCTCGCCGAAAAGCACGGTCAGAGCCGGCGTATTTTTCTCCGAGGTAATCACCAGCAGGCGGTCACCTTCCTTTATAATCTTTTCCGAGGTAGGAATACTCACATTCCCATCCCGCCACAAGCGGGAAATCACGAACTTCGGATAGCTGTTCAGCCCGCCTATTTCCTTGATACTCTTGTTGAAGATGGCAGGATTGTGCACCTGGAACGCAACAATGTAAGGCTTGTTCACGTCATCCTTCTCTTTCAATTCCAGGTCTTCCTTATGCGCCAGCGTCTTACGGATGAACAGTACGGCCAGAATGACCCCTACCACCCCCAGCGGATATGCCACCGCACACCCCAAAGCAGGGGTACTGGACTCCAATCCCATCTGTTTCAATGTCTGCTGTGCCGCACCGAGTGCCGGTGTGTTTGTCGTGGCACCGCAAAGTATGCCCACCATATCCGGCAGGGATACCCCCAACCCATAGCTGCCCAGTACAGTCAGCAGGGTGCCGATAAGCACTACACCCGTGGCGAGCATATTCAGTTGTACCCCTCCTTTACGGAAAGAGCTGAAAAAACCCGGTCCCACCTGCAAACCCAAAGCATACACAAATATCACCAGCCCGAAGCTTTCCGCATAATTCAGCATCTGCGGGTCTATGGACAACCCGAAATGCCCGGCAATGATGCCGGCAAAGAATACAAACGTCACTCCCAATGAAATGCCGCAAACATGTATCTTCCCCAATCCCAATCCGATAGCAGAAATCAGTGAGAGTACCACAACCGCCTGCAAGGCGGAGTGCTCGACGAATAAACTATATAGCCAGTCCAATGTGCATTCTATTTTACAGTTTCAGGCTGCAAAGATAGTGCAAACCTCATGCAAAATAAAACGAACCCGTCTATTTTTTATGCGGCAGCACTTCTAAAAAAGGGATACGATACAATAAATCCCTGCTGCCAGCAAAGCACTGACGGGGATAGTCAGCACCCAAGCGGTCATCAGACTCTTCGTAACTCCCCAACGCACAGCCGAAAGCCGCTTCGTGGCCCCTACTCCGATAATAGCTCCCGTAATGGTGTGTGTCGTACTTACCGGAATCTTCAGATACTCCGTCAGATAAAGCGTAAACGCACCGGCAGTTTCCGCAATCACCCCTTCCAGTGGCGTCACCTTCGTAATCTTAGTCCCCATGGTCTTCACAATCTTCCACCCGCCGGACATGGTACCGAGTGAAATGGCCGTAAAACAAGAGAATGCCACCCAGTCCGGCAGGTCATCAATACTGTTTATCCCCATTCCCAGTCCTTCCGAATGTCCGGCTATCATAGCCGCAGCAATGATACCCATTACCTTCTGTGAATCATTCAGACCGTGCCCGATGCTGAACAAAGCCGAAGACACCAGCTGCAGTTTCTTGAACCACACCTCGGCCGTATGGGGATGCGCCCTGCGGCAAATGTACAAGACCAACAACGTAAAACCAAATGCCACCACCATACCAATCAAGGGAGCCAGAAAAATGAATGCCGCAATCTTCAGAATGATACTCAACTGGATGGCCTCAAAACCGTGTGCCATGATGGCAGCTCCGGCAAAACCTCCGATAAGCGTGTGCGAAGAAGAGGAAGGGATTCCCTTCCACCAAGTGAACAGATTCCAGGCAATAGCCGCAATCACGCCGGCCAGAATGATAGGCAAAGTAATGTAAGGCTCCATCACCGTTTTCGATACGGTGTTGGCAATGCCGAAACCGCCGATGACACACTTGGCGATGAAAAAGGCCACAAAATTGAAGAAAGCCGCCCATATCACCGCCTGAAACGGTGTAAGCACTTTGGTAGACACAATGGTGGCAATAGAATTGGCCGCATCATGAAAACCGTTGATATAATCGAATATCAGAGCCAGTACAATGATAATCACTAATAGTTCCATGCGTCCGTTCGTTTATGCGTATTTCACAATCAGGCTCCTCAAAATCTTGCCCACGTGTTCGGCTGCGTCCGTCGTTTTTTCCAACTCATACATAATCTCCTTGATTTTGATGAGTTCAATGCAGTCCTTCTCTTCTTCAAAAAGCCTGGTGATGAAAAATTCATAAATATCATCTGCCCGGTTTTCTATGTCATGCAGCTGGTTGCAATATGCGCGCAGCTTATCCGGACTCTTGCGGAATGCCTCCAGTTCATCCATGGCCTGGCCGATGAGGGCCGCTTCTTGTTGAACCATATGTCCCAGCTCTTTCCCCTTGTCCGAAATAGGATGCGGATTATAGATAGTGATACGCTTGGCACAGCTGTTTATTCCATCAATCACATCATCCATGCCCGAAGCCAGGTCATGGATATCCTCCCGGTCAAAAGGAGTAATGAAAGTAGTGCCCAGTTCATCCAGAATCAGATTGGTCAGCTTATCGCCCTCGCGCTCCAAATCTTTGATTCGTTTATAATCTTCCGCCCTCTTCTCAGGCGAGTCATGGCCCAATATTTCTATCAACAGAGCCGACGAGGACAATAAAATCTCAGACAATTGCTTCAGCAAAGGAAAGAATTTCGGTTCTTTCGGTGTGAACCGGCTAAAAAAAGAATTCTTCATAATGGATAAATGTACTAAGTATATTAATTTATTTTTGTTTTCGTTGTTTCAGTCTTGCACGCAGCACTTCTACCACGGCCGGCAGTATGGAAACCACAATAATGGCCACAATCAGCAGTTTGAGGTTCTCTTGTACAAACGGAAGGTCACCGAAGAAATAACCCGCATAACAGAAAATGGCAATCCAGCAGGCGCCCCCAATCAGGTTGTACAGCATGAAGTAATAGTAATGCATCTTACCCATCCCCGCCACGAATGGCGCAAACGTACGGACGATAGGCACAAAACGAGCTATGATAATTGTCTTGCCTCCATACTTCTTATAGAACTCATGGGTCTTGTCGAGATGGTTTTGCTTGAATATTCTGGAATCGGGATTATTGAAGAGCCTTCGCCCGAAGAAATGCCCTATCATGTAGTTGCAAGAGTCGCCCAATACCGCGGCAACAAACAATATCAAAGCCAGCACATTGACCTCGAGAGGCATGTCGGGCAGTGCGGCAATAGCTCCCGCCACAAAAAGCAGGGAATCGCCCGGCAGGAAAGGTGTGACCACCAGCCCCGTTTCGCAGAAAATAATCAGAAACAATATGGCATACGCCCACATATGATATTCCTGCACTATATCAATCATATACTGATCGATATGGAGAATAAAATCCAATAGAAAATCCATTATATATTGATTATCAGTACTTAAAAAATAGAGAAAAACTCGGCATGGGGAGACGGGCAATCTCTCCGGCTCCCGAAAGAGAGGAGGGGAAAGTACTAAATAAGAATACGCCTCAGCGTATATACATAATATCTATATGAAATCTTATGGGGATGGAAAGTAAAGGGGAAAGAAGTTGTCTTTTCTTCCGGGAGCAGAGTTTTCAGGGTTCTCGCAACCTTGGCGGCAATGAAGTCCGGATTAAGCCTCAACAATTTCGAGCAAGAGGCATGCCGTAATGAGAAGGTATTTCCTATGCAACCGGCATCTGCCAGGCAATTATAATTCGCGTCCTCCCCTTTTTCCTGGCATTGTCTGCCATCTGCCCCCGACAAGCTGTGCTGGGCTCCGGAGAAATAATGCACATCCGCAGTAGGGAGTGTCTTACATCCCTCCATATCATCAGAAACGGAAGTGAACTTCGATATGAGGAACAACCCTAACAAGATATAGAATATACATTTCGCCATAGCGGGTGCAAATATAGAAACTATTTTCGGATTACAACAGAAAAATGAAAAACAAAAAGCGGTTAACCGTTTCATCAGTCAACCGCTTTCTTGTTGTAGTGGGTACGAGAATCGAACTCGTATACCATGCGTGAGAGGCATGTATCCTAACCGTTAGATGAACCCACCCTCGCATTTGTCTTGTACACCCTCAGGGATTCGAACCCTGGACCCACTGATTAAGAGTCAGTTGCTCTACCAACTGAGCTAAGAGTGCATCTGGCGGAAGCTGGGGGATTCGAACCCCCGGTACGGTTACCCGTACGTCAGTTTAGCAAACTGGTGGTTTCAGCCACTCACCCAAACTTCCTTTTTTATAACCAGCATTCTTTTCAAATGCGGTGCAAATGTAGGGCAAACTTTTGGACTGTGCAAATCTTTCCTACATATTTTTTTCACCGTTTTCATACAATTTGAGATAACACGTTAACACTCAAACCCTAAAACAAGAAAAAAAATTTGATACATATCAAACCGTCCTTTTCAACCTTTCCTTATCTTTGCGCGATTTTTAAAGTATAGTGCACATACACGGACAATGATACAACAAGAAAGCCTGAAAAAGCGGCTTGCCAAGCTGGCCGCCCCCATTTTTATAGAGACACTTCTCATCATGATGCTCGGTGCGGTGGACACCATCATGCTGAGCCGCCACTCGGACAACAGTGTTGCCGCCGTAGGGGTAGTCAACCAAATTATCATGCTCACTTTCCTCGTTTTCGAAGTCATCAACCTCGGAACGTCCGTTCTGTGTTCCCAGTATCTCGGTGCGAAACTACACAAGAAAGTAGTGCAAGTAGTCGGCGTATCCATCCTCGTCAACCTGGCGGTAGGTATCACGGTCAGCCTGGTACTGTTCTCCTGCGCCCATCCCATCCTCCGGCTGATGGGGCTCACCGCTGAACTGATGCAGGACGGCATGGACTATATGCGTATCGTAGGCGCTTTCGCCTTCTTCCAGGCACTATCCCTCACCCTCTCCGCCTCCCTGCGCAGTGCCAACAAGGCCATCTACCCGATGATGGTCACCGTCGTAGTCAATATCCTAAATATCATCGGCAACTACTCCCTCATCTTCGGTCGCTTCGGCTTTCCGGAACTGGGCGTGGAAGGCGCCGCCATCTCCACAGCCTTCAGCCGGGGTGTCTCCATGATTATACTGTTCGTCATACTGTTCCGCAAGCACATCCACCGTTTCCCACCGGCATACTTCCGCCCTTTTCCGTGGATAGAACTAAAGAACCTGATGAAGGTAGGCCTGCCCTCCGCCGGCGAACAATTGTCGTACAGCTCGTCGCAAGTCGTCATCACCTACTTCATCAACATGCTGGGAGTGGAAGCGCTCGCCACCCGTACCTATTGTGTCAACATCATCATGTTCGCTTATCTGTTCAGCATCTCCATGGCACAAGGCGGAGCCATCTGTATCGGGCATCTGATAGGCGAGAAGAAACCTCACGCAGCCTTCCTTATGGGAAAATACGTCATGAAGAAATCCGTCATGATTACCGTCATGCTGTCCTGCATCCTCGCTCTTTCGGGGCATGCCATCTTTGGCTGGCTCACGTCCAACCCCGACATCATACGTATGGGTGCCACCATCCTTATCATAGATGTACTCCTCGAAATAGGCCGCCCCATCAACATCTTCGCCACCAACGCCCTTCGTGCGGCAGGAGATGTCAATTACCCCTTCTACGTAGGGTTGGTGGTGCAGTGGAGTGTAGCTGTAGGTGTGGGATACCTTTTCGGTTTCCCCCTCGGCTGGGGTATCTGCGGCATGTGGGTAGCCTTCCTGTTGGACGAGAATATCCGCGGCTTCATTTTCGTCCGCCGCTGGTATGGCATGAAATGGGTAAACAAAAGCTTCATCCGGAATTGTTTTTAATTCCAAAAGTCCTATCTTTGCTCCCCGAAAGCAGAAGCGGACCGAACTTTACCGGCCTTACTTACTGAACAAATAAATCATGGTCTTATGGATGCACTATTGAAAGAAACCGTAGATGCCGCTATCAACTCCCGCTATCCGGACATGGCTCCCGAGGGAAGAAGGTTGATAGAGGAAATCCTCATTCGCAAGGAAGTAGAAAAGGGCGCATTATTACTCAATGAAGGGCAAATAAGCCATAATATCGTATTTGTAGGAAAAGGCATGTTGCGCCAATTCTATTATAAAAACGGCAAAGACGTCACCGAACACTTTTCCTATGAAGGCTGCATCATCATCTGCATAGAAAGTACCCTGAAGCAGGAACCCACCCACCTCATGATTGAGGCACTCGAGTCGAGTGTCGTATACCTGCTGCCATACAACAAGCTGTTGACACTTACCGAAATCTCATGGGAAATAAACATGTTCTATCGGAAGATTCTGGAATATTCCCTGATTGTCTCACAGATAAAGGCTGACTCCTGGCGGTTTGAGGCTGCACGCGAGCGCTATAACCAGCTCATGGAACATCAGCCCGAAGTCATCAAGCGGGCTCCCTTGTCGCATATTGCGTCCTATCTGCTGATGACCCCCGAAACACTGAGTCGGGTACGTTCGGGCATACTGTAACCCTCCACCTGTCTGCCCGGAGAATACATAGGGATATTCCTAAAATAATAAAATTTAAGGCAACTAACTTGCAATGAGTTAGTTGCCTTTTTTGTATCTTTAAGCATTCCCCCCAAAAACGGTTTGACGGCCAAAACGGGGGTAATTAAAAATAAAAACACATGGTAAAGATACAAAAAATTTCAGAAATCGAACCTTGTTTAGGTTTTACCGAGTTCGATATGCTAAAAAAATATCGTCAAAGTTTTGCAACGAGTGAATTAGGTCGCCTCCATTCTCTGTTTCCTTTCTCGGAACTGACCCGACAAATGCATTTGAAGTCCTCTGCTTTGGGTCGTAAAAGTTATTTTTCTCCCGAAGGTAAAATAGCCTTGATGGTCTTGAAGTCCTATACCAACTTTTCCGATGCACAACTGATTGAACATTTAAACGGTAATATTCATTACCAGTTGTTTTGTGGTGTTCAGATTGATCCGCTTCATCCGCTGACCAATCCTAAAATCGTCAGTGCGATCCGCCAGTTCCTGACGAATCGCCTTGATGTTGAGTCCCTCCAGCTTATTCTTGCCGGGCATTGGAAACCTTATCTTGAGAACCTTCATGTCTGTATGACCGATACCACCTGTTATGAAAGCCGTCTGCGTTTCCCTACTGATACCAAACTCTTATGGGAAGGTATCGTATGGCTTCATCGTCATCTGTGCAAACATTGCCGGAGATTGCACATACAACGTCCCCGTAACAAGTATCTTGATGTAAGCCGTGCCTACCTTGTTTACAGTAAACTGCGTAAACGCAGGAAATCACAGACCCGTATGATTACACGCAGGCTACTTCAGTTGTTGGAAAAGTTGCTTGACCAGTTGGAGCGGATCCATTCATCCTACGGGAACAGGCTTACACTATCCTCTGATTACCAAAGACGATTCTCGGTCATACAGACGGTTCTTGAGCAAGGGAAGAATTTATTTGCAGGCCAAAAAGTGTCCGACCGTATCGTGAGTATCGACCGGCATTACCTTCGCCCCATTATCAGAGGCAAGGAAACCAAATCCGTTGAATTCGGAGCCAAAGTCAACAATATACAGATAGATGGAATCTCTTTTATAGAACATATCTCCTTTAAGGCTTTTAACGAAGGAGTACGTTTGAAAGACTGTATTCATCTGCAACAACAACTGACCAAGGTTAGGGTTAAGGCGCTTGCAGCGGATTCAATCTATGCCAATAATGCCAACCGGAAATTTTGTACTAAATATCATATAAGTACTTCCTTTAAGCGTAAGGGCAGAGCTGCCAAAGATGAGCCACTTCGGAGGATCTTACGGTCGGAACTCAGCCGTGAAAGAGCTACCCGGCTGGAAGGAAGCTTTGGAACGCAGAAACAACATTACTCACTGGCCAGGATAAAAGCCAGAAACAGGAAAACGGAAATGCTTTGGATTTTCTTTGGAATACATACGGCCAATGCGGTATGCATGATAGAAAAGGTCGAAAAGAAAAAAAGAACTGCTGCATAATCAGACTAAAATAACAGGAAAAGAGGAGAGGTTTTAACTTCCCCTAAAAAAGACATGTACATAATGCATGGGTGGAAAGGAAAAAATAAGAATATGTAAATAATATTCTATGAAAAGACAGAAAACTGGGGAGGTTCAACGAAAATAATCAAGAGAAAAGCTCACGTAAAGTAAAACTTTTCTCTTAATTTATTAGAAAGAGGAACATTTACGGAATATCCCCAAGTACATCAATACAGACTTCCTTGACCGACTTCCGTAAAGAGCTTCGACAACTTCTCCACCACCGGTTTCATATAACGTTCTCCTTTCTCGGCAGAAGCTTTTTTGGGGTTCCCTACCCCGCTGTCGACTGTAGCCTTATCCCAATGGCGAGGAGCCCAGCCAACCTTTTCATTCAAGGAAGGAATGGCAAACGGTTTGGATTCCCCGTCACCGGCCTCAGCCAAATTCACCAGCTCGGGATGGTAATGCATCATAACGGAAGTCTCAGACTCGCCGGCATGGTCGTCGACAACAGCCTCAAAGTAGTCTTTGGGAGGGACGATGCTGAACCAGTCGACAGCGATAATCAGAAAATCGGGATACACAAACGCCAGGTCACGAATCATTCCCTTGAAGTTGTTGCCGCCATGACCGCTGAGAATAATCAGCTTACGCATGCCTTGTGCATAGAGGGAGGCAACTATGTCTTCCAGAATGGCCTGCTGGGTGGAGTAGCGCGTATGAATGCAGAACGGAAGTTCGCGCTGCCCCGGATTGTGTGCACCGAAAGGTACGGGAGGCATCACCATGCAGCGTACACCGGAATTCTGCAAAGCCAGCGCAGCCGCGTCTACAGCAATGTCATGCGGCAAAATACAATCAGTGAGATAAGGCAGATGCAGATTATGGGGCTCCGTAGCTCCCCACGGCAAGATGACAACGTCATACTTCACTCCTTTCACCTTTCCATAGCAGGAAACAGTAAGGTCAATTTCTCTTTTTTCCATGATAGTTTATTTTGGGGGTAAATCTTTACCGCAAAAATAAACATTATTCCGTCACATTGAACCTATTGCCGGCGATATTCTTTAGGTGACATACCGGTGTGATGCTTGAAATACTTACCAAAGAAGGACTGGTTGGCAAAATGCAGCTCGTCTGCAATTTCCTGAATGCTCAGCTCGGAAGACTTCAACAAGGCTTTGGCTTCCAAAACGACGAGACTGTCAATCCATTCGCCTGCCGTCTTTCCGCTGATTTCCTTCACTACGGTGGAAAGGTGCTTGGCGGTGAGGAACATCTTATCGGCATAATAGGACACACTTCGCTCTTCCTTATAGGACTCTGAAACGGCACGGATAAAGCGTTCGAACAAGTCTTCCTTCCTGCTTTTGGGTATGCGCTCCTGAACGGCATGCCCTTGATAGATGTTGTATATCTCATAGAACAGTGCCAGCAGCAATCCCTGGGTGATTTCCTTACGGAAAGGATTGTCCTTCAGCTTCACCTTGCTCCAGAGGAAAGAGTGATACTCCTGGAATGATTGGGATTCCTCCGGAGTGATGTGGACGAAAGGCCGTTCCTTAATCATGAAGAACATGGGGAAAAGCTGTTGCATGGTGGGTATCACCATATCCATAAAATCTTTTGAGACGGCAATGAAAAGTCCGGCAAAGTCATCGGAGCGTTCTCCTTGCAGAACAATCTGGTCGGGAAGGATAATACCCAACATACCTTCCCGCATTTCACATTGCTGCAAGTTGAGTTCCAGTTTGCACCACCCTTTCAGGCAGACAGTCAGGCAAGCAGCATTCAAACGGGTGGGATAAGAGCTCAAAGACATGTCCTTGATGTCATCAAAAATAGCAAAATCATTGCCGATGAAATCGATCATCGGCAAATGATGTATCTGGGAAATATCTACATTTCGTATTCTCTTAGTATCCATGGTTTTTGTGCTTTGGCGACAAATGTAGGACTATTTTGCGGAATTTAGCTCTAAAAATCCTTAAATGGAAACTTTTAGTTCATTATCTTGAAGCCGACAAAGAAGGTTCTCGGCTGCGTAGGTCCGTAGAAATAGCCCGCATCGCGGAATTCCCCTTTATCCAGGTCTTTCTGGAAACTGTTGAAGATATTCTGTACACCCGTATTCAACTGAAGCTTGATATGGTCGTGAAGCACAAAGGTGTAGTTCAGCTTCACATTCAGGTCCAGGAATTGGGGGGTATGCTCCATGCGGTCCGAGGTGATATTGCAGAAGGCACCCTCGGGAGCATCTTCCGGTGCGTAGTGCGGCACAATCATCTTTCCCGTATAAGTGCCGGAAAGGGAGAAGTCGAAATTCTTCACCGGTGCCGAGGAGAAAGTGAAGTACCCGTAATAGTCCGGTGTACGGGGCATGCGCTTGGTGGTAAGGTCTTTGCCGTCCACCTTTGTCCAGGCTTCTTCATGGGTGTAGCGGCTGCGCTGCGCCGTGAAGCCGAGCTGGAACTGCGCCTCCTTGCCGTGGGCAATCTTCGCATCCAGATTGGCACCGTATACGCGTGCGCCGTTTCCGTTGCGGCGCTCCTTGATGACATCCCCTACTTCGTTCTTGCCGATATCTTCGAGCACAAAGACGTGGCGCAGGTCTGTATAGAAACCCTCCACCAGGATGTTTGCCTGCCAGTGACCCAGATGGGCGGTCCAGTCCACCGAACCGCTGTAACTGTTGGAGCGTTCTTCACTCAGGTTATCGGCGAGTTTGATTTGGACTCCCTTGCCGCCTACTGCCGTCACGTGCAAGTCCTCATCGTATGCCTGCGGAGCGCGGAAACCGGTAGAGTAAGTCAAGCGTGCCTGAAAATCATCTGCCGGCTTGTAGAGCAGGTTGACGCGGGGGCTGAAAATAAGCTTGTCTATCAGGTTGTGTTTGTCCAGGCGGGCGCCGACCAGCATGGTCAGTACGTTCATCTTCCACTCATTCTGCACGAAGGCGCTGGCAATGCGGACATCCTGCTCCATGTCACGATGATAGCCGGTCATGATGTCGTGCAGGGAGTTGTTCTGATATTCCAGTCCGCCGGTGAAGGTGGCGGGGGCAAAGAAGCAGTTGTCCATATTGCCCACATACATGCCGCCGGCAACCCAGGTCAGGTCTTTCGTCTTGCCGTAGGCATTCATGTTCTTTTGGGCACCATAGTAGCTGTTGCGGTCGGTGTGCTGGATGGAGGTGTAAGCCGAAATCTTATGCTTGTACTCTTTCCAGAACAAATCATAACTCACGCCTCCGCTATTGATGATATGCTTGGTCTGCTCGGTGATGTCCGTCTCGTGCGGCTGCAAATCGAATTTGTTGCCTCCGCGACGAAGTTCGTTGGTGGTATGGTATTCCAGATTGATGCGGCTGAAATGCGTAGGACGGTAATAGGCGCGGAAGCCGAAAGTATTCATGTTCAGCTTGCCCAGCTCGGAAAAGCCATCGCCATCGCGGTCGTAGGGGTTGCGGTTGCGGTAACTCTCATAAAAGGCAATGCCGTAAGAGTTATCTTTGGCAACCAGCGACACATTGCCACCCATATATTGCTCCCAGGACTTGCCGTCCATATTGGAGAACATGCTCGATACCTGAAAGGAATTGTTGATGGGGTCTTTGGTTATAATATTGATAGTTCCTCCCACAGCATTGGCCCCAAACAAGGCAGAGCCTCCGCCACGCACCACTTCTACCCGTTCAATCATGTTCACGGGGATTTGCTCCAATCCGTACACACCGCTCAATGCACTGATGATGGGACGGCTGTTTATCAATATCTGCGAATACGGACCTTCCAAGCCATTGATGCGCACCTGGGGGAAACCACAGTTCTGGCAGTTGTTCTCCACACGCAAGCCCGATTGGTAGTTCAGTGTCTTGGCAAGGTCGGTGGAGTTGACCATCTCGAACAATTTGGTACTCATCACATTTACAACTACCGGAGCTGCCTTGCGGCTTACCTCGTTGCGGTTGGCGGATACCACCACTTCATCGGTCATGAAACTCTCCTCTTCCATCGGGAAATGTATGACGGCAGTAAAGTCCTTGCTCACCGTCACCTCCTTCTCTTGGGTCTTGTAACCCACTGCCGACACACGGAGCTTGTATTTTCCCGCCGGAAGCTTGCGGAACTCAAATTGTCCTTCTTCATTGGAAACCGTTCCCTGACCACTGCCGATAATCAAAACCGTGGCATACGGTATATTTTCCTCCGTACCTTTCACTATCACATGGCCGGAAATCATATTGCCTTCTTTTATAGGATTTACGGCAAAAGCTACGCTGGCACTTACCACTGCAAGTACCAACGCCAAAATGTATTGTTTCATCAAATTAGCGCTCTAAATAAAAAAAATAATTCAAGTCTGAAAAAAGATAATCATCCGAGATGCCGCACTTCGTTCACTGAAATGCCGGACTTCGAGACTAAAATGCCTGGTATCTACATACAAAAAATCCAGGCGTTTTTAAACCTAATGACTATGAAAAAAGAGCGGGAGGAGCGCGAAGGGAAAGGGTACGTATCACTTCCCCCTTAACAGTAGGTGTTGCCGGTTTGGCTCTGAGCATGGCCAGCAAAGGACGCATCGGGTGCTGAACCTCATACACATCCACCCCGGAAGAGTAGAATGCCGACAAATGCCCGATGACCAGAAGGGAAGTCTGGGAGTGAGAGTGTGTGCCATGAAAAGGGTGCGAGTGCGTTATCATCACCCCATTCACATAATGGACGTGAGTGAACGCGGTGATGCTTGCCTGGTACATGATAAACAGTACCAGCAAGCTCAATGCGCCTATATTTTTTTTCTTCTGCTTCACGTCCAAAAACTTACATTATAGATTCTGAGCCGCAAAGATAGTGAATTATTCTTTAACTTTGCCAAACAAGAACTCATAATCACGCATGGAAGCCGGAGCCACCCATTCTTCGGGAATAAACTTCCACTGATTCAGCGCACGCGGTTCAATCACCTTCTTTCGCTCGATGTACTGCATCAGATAATAGCGTAAGTCCTTATCCGTAGAGTGGATGATGCGCTCCTTCAATTCATCCTGCGAGATGCCGGAACCCTTTGTCAGCAATTCGCCGCCACCGTTTCCGCGATAAGAATTCACCGCTACCTTATACATTTTATCCATATCGAACGGGGTACCGTCTGCCATACTGAGAATGGCTACCTTCTCCCCATCCGGCTTGGTCACATCCACCGTGTAGATAATACCTGCCGCAGAATCGAAGTTGAAGCTGAAATTCTTGAATGAGGCCCTATCCGTAGCACCTTCGCGGCGCTTCTCACGGAAGAGAAGGATATGGTCGTCCGGAGACTTCATCCGATTGGTCCACAAATCATACGACATCTCCAAGGCATCGCGTATCTCCTTCCCCGTCAGACGCATGGTGTAAAGCATATTTTCGTACTTATACAGATTGAACATATCGTTCACAAAAATGTCTCCTTTACGGATTTCCGTATCATAGGACAAAGGAGCCGCAAAAGAAATATCCGCTCCGCTGATTGCCAACTGCAATTCGTGGATAAGGTCTATAAAAGCGGAAGAACCGAAATAGGCAGGACGTGTGGAGATGGTCTCGGTAAAGGAACCTATCTTCTTGGAAACAAAATTCTGCACAGCTTCATTTTCGGGGGCAAAGCGTTGCATGAACTCTTCGCTGACGCCGTAGTCTTGCGTATCGGACAGTATGCCGTCTATCTTCTTGTCTATAACTTTACCATCACGCAGTTTCAAGGTTATATCCACATTACTCACAACGACACCGTTGCTGGCAGGGTCCATCACCAGTACCGAGTCACCGGCTATGTTGCACACCCTCTTGCATTCGCGCGCATGGTCGTGCCCCATCAGGACAATATCGAATCCCGGCACGTTGCACGCCACTTCCACCGAAGCGTTTTCGCGATACTTGCCTCCCATCAGCTGGGCATCCTGGCCGGCATGGAACATACCGATAACCAAATCAGGCTTTTCCTGCTCACGGATAATCTTCATCCATTTGCGGGCAGTCTCCTCCATATCGTCGAAACGCAGCCCTTTCCACAGATTCTCTGAAAGCCATACGGGGATGGCAGGAGTTATCATACCGAGAACCACAATTTTCACTCCGTCACGTTCCAGCACCTCATAGGGTTTGAAATGGGTTTCTCCGGTAGCAGTATCCACAATATTGGCACCCAATATCGGAAAACGGCAGTCACCTGCCCAACGGTCGAAAACGGTACGGCCGGTCTCTACGTCATGGTTACCCATATTGCCGGCATTATACCCCATGAAATTCATCATCTCCGCTGCCAGATGAGGGGCAACGGTATCTATGTAATTATAATAATAGGCTGTGGGCTGTCCCTGCAGAATGTCGCCATTGTCCAAAAGAATCAAGTTTTCGCCATAAGCCACACGTTCCTTTTGCACCAAAGCATGCACACGTGCCAGACTGCCGGTTGCCTCCCGGCGGCGTATAAAGTCGTAGGGATAGTAGTTTCCGTGTATATCACTGGTCTGTACGACTTTCAGTTTCACCTCTCTTTCCTGCGCAGGCAGTATGCTTGTCAGGACAAAAATCCAGATAAAAAAACAACTAAATCTTTTCATTATATATCCTTATTTCTTGTCGGTTCTTATAAGTTCATAGGATGGGTAAACATAAACCGCGCTCCATCCGTATAGGCAGGATCTATCCAAATCTCGCCGCCCCACTTCTCAACGGTCAGCTTACAGATGGACAAGCCCAAGCCGGTTCCCTGCACATATTCGTTCAGCTTCTCGAAACGTTCGAACACCCGTTTCTGTTTGTCCAATGGAATGCCGCAACCAGTGTCAGTCACCGAGAATACTGCAACATTCCCCGCCGTATCCGGCTCCAGCTTCAAGGTTATCGTACCTTCTTTTGTAAACTTGTCCGCATTGGAAAGCAGATTTATCACAACCTGCTGTAAACGCTGCACATCCGTCCGCATCTCCACTACCTCACGTTCACACTCAAATAAGAATTGATTGGTCGACCTGCGTGCCTGGGCCACGGAAGCTACTACCTGCTGGCATATCTGCACTACATTGCAGCTCTCCAAAGAAAGGATGACGCGGTCGGCCTCCAAACGGGACACATCCAATATGTCATTAATCAACCGAAGCAGCAAATCAGAGTTGGTCCTAATAATCTCGAAATAGCCACGCTGTTCTTCTTCCGAGGCTCCTCCGGCAGACAGCACGTCCGAGAAGCCCACAATCGCATTCAATGGAGTACGGATTTCGTGGCTCATATTGGCAAGGAAAGCACTCTTCAGACGGCTGGATTCTTCGGCACGGTCCTTTGCTTCGCGCAAGGCACCCTCGGATACCTCCAGTTCATCCTTCAACTTCTTTGTATGATAATAAAAGTAAAGGGAAACGAACAAACCGCCCAACAGCACCAACAGAACAGCACCGACCGACCAGATATGATACTTGTACTGTTCGTAGAAAGAAGGGGTTACGTTCAGCATCTTTACCGGCTGCGGAAGGCCGGTGATATTCAGTTTCTTTTCCTTCACAAGTTTACCGTCCAGTATGGTCTCATTCGGAATGATTTCCATATGGGTCTCACTATCCTGAGGGGTGGTCAGCAGGCGGTAGGACTGTCTTGCCATCTCCTTGCCCAAAGCACGGTAGGCAGGAACGACACCTGCCACAGCCCAATATCCCAAGCCTACGGAACTGAGCGAGAAAGTGGGCAAAGTGGGAGCTGCTTCCATCATGGCGTAGGTTGCATTCCGCATGAAGTAACCATCGTTCATGTCCACACGCCATGTCCCCATCAATATAACTGTATTTTCCGGTAACTCATGCAATCTGTCACAAATAGTATATATGGTATTGACGCGTCCGTCCAGCAGAATCAGGTTTAGTTCCGGGAACTTCTGCATCTCCTTCACTACATAGGCCTGCATGGCAACGCCGCCATAACTGTTGTCTGAGACAAAAGCGATATTCTTGGTGCCGGGATACATCTGCTTTATCATATTGATGTTGGCCTCCACATCATACTCATAAACGAAGCCGGCCTTGATAGGCGAACTGGGGAAATCCGTGAAGAAGTCGACAGATTCGGGCATCCAGGTCTTTAAGTCGACCGTATCGCCCGGCAGCAATATGGCATTACGACTGGACAACGCACTTACGACTGGAGTATTGCCGCATATAGAGTCGGGCAAAGATAGATAGGCTGCCCAAGCTTCCTGCCCTATAAGGACGGTCAGCGCCGGACTGTTATCGCCCCGGTATTTGGACAATAGCTCCGCCATCCTCCGTTCCCAAAGGGGAGATTCGGAGAAGCTTTTGCAGTTCATGTTCTCCAATGCGATGGTGTTTGTCCCGCCCAGACGTTGGAACTCCTCCATAAAGTCGGAGATGTTGCCGGAAGTACGGCCAGCATCCGGGTTATAGGAACTGATAATCAGTATCGGATGCTCCCCCGTAATAGAGAACACTGGTAACAGACAGCAGAATAATGCTATGATACATGACGATATGGTACGAAACACATCAGTCATGAAGGTCATAGTCATTAATGCCATAAAGTCTGGCGTAGGACTTTGCTAAATTTGCTTTTTCAAATTTAGCCATAAATGTGGTGTCACTCTCGGCATTGGTATCACGATGTTTTGCTTCGTTAAAGTCATAAATATCCTTCAGGCCTACGGGAACGCCCTCCTCATCAAAGAAGATTGTCGCACAGCCCAAGGCATAATCAAATTCATCATTCTCATAGAAAGAAATGGTTTGGGAATAATAGACCTTTCCTTTAATGATTACCTTCTGTGGGCCATGAAACAGCTTCTCGCTTGCCGCACGCGAGGCAACAGCCGCTTTCGCAATCCGCTCAAAGACTTCTGACGACACGGTCATAGTTTGACCTTTTTTTGTAAAATACCAAAGCAGGCATTGTTTTTCAAAATCGCTATTCACTTTTGCCATGAAATGCTTCAATACCTCCTCAAGGTTTTTGCCGAAATGTGTTTGAGCCTCATTTTCGGCTGCTTTCACTAACGTATTGATAAATGTAGTGAGCATTTTATCTAAAATCGATTGACCTTTAGCTTCTTCCATATTTATTGTTTATTAGTTCGTTATAGTTGACAAACTTCGCAATAATAAATGATTTTTCCAAGAATATGGGGTTTATTTTCGTACGACGATTGTTTTTCGTACTTTTGGCATCCATTATAAAAAGAGAGAACCGATGATACAACATTTCCACCGCATGATATCTGCCGCCCTCGGCATATCAGAGAAACAAATAGTACAGACCCTCGGATTGCTGAACGATGGTGCCACCATCCCCTTCATCAGCCGCTACCGAAAAGAAGTGACGGGAGGACTGGACGAAGTGCAGATTGAATCCATAAAGACCCACTACGAAAAGCTGAACGAAATCGCCAAACGTAAAGAAACCATCCTGAACACCATACAGGAACAAGGTAAACTGACCACCGAACTTCAGAAACGTATCGAGGAGACTTGGGACAATACCCTACTGGAGGACATCTACCTCCCCTACAAGCCCAAACGGAAAACACGTGCCGAAGCAGCTCGCCAAAAAGGACTAGAACCCCTCGCCACCTTGCTGATGCTGCAACGTGAACCTCATCCGGAGGAACGCGCCGCCAGTTACGTGAAAGGAGACGTGAAGAACGTGGAAGATGCACTGAAAGGTGCCCGTGACATCATAGCCGAGCATGTTAGCGAAGACGAACGTGCCCGAAACAGCGTGCGCAACGCATTTGCCCGCCAAGGCACACTGACCGCCAAGGTGGTGAAAGGCAAAGAAGAGGAAGCGACCAAATACCGCGACTACTTCGATTGCTCCGAATCGTTGAAGCGATGCAGCTCCCACCGCCTGCTCGCCATCCGGCGTGCCGAAGCGGAAGGCCTGCTGAAAGTCAGCATCAGCCCAGACGATGAGGAGTGCGTGGAACGGCTGGAACGCCAATTCGTGCGGAGCAACAACCCCTGCGGACAGCAAGTGGCGGAAGCCGTGCAGGATTCCTACAAACGCCTATTGAAGCCATCCATAGAGACGGAATTCGCCACGCAAAGTAAGGAACGTGCTGATGAGGAAGCCATCAAGGTATTTGCCGAAAACCTCCGTCAGTTGTTGCTGGCTTCACCACTGGGGCAAAAGCGTGTGATGGGTATAGACCCCGGATTTCGTACGGGTTGTAAAGTTGTGTGCCTCGATGCACAAGGAAATCTGCTCCACAATGAGAACATCTACCCCCACCCTCCGGTCAGCAAGCAGAAAGAGGCATTTGCCAAGCTGCAAATGATGATAGAGTCTTATAAGATAGATGCCGTTGCCATAGGTAACGGAACTGCCAGCCGCGAGACGGAGGAGTTCTTGAAACATCAGCGCTTCAACCGCGACATACAAATATTCATCGTCAGCGAGCAGGGAGCTTCCATCTATTCGGCCTCTAAAATCGCACGGGACGAGTTTCCCGACTACGACGTCACCGTACGCGGTGCTGTGTCCATAGGCAGACGACTGATGGACCCGCTGGCAGAGTTGGTAAAGATTGACCCGAAATCTATTGGTGTGGGGCAATACCAGCATGATGTGGACCAAACCAAGCTGAAAAAATCACTGGACCAGACCGTAGAAAACTGTGTAAACTTGGTAGGTGTCAACCTGAACACCGCAAGCAGCCATCTGCTGACCTACATCTCGGGATTGGGGCCGCAACTGGCACAGAACATTGTGAACTATCGTGCCGAAAACGGTGCCTTCACCTCGCGCAAGGAACTGATGAAAGTACCTCGTATGGGTGCCAAGGCGTTTGAGCAATGTGCCGGCTTCCTACGCATTCCGCAGGCAAAGAATCCGCTGGACAATACTGCCGTACACCCGGAAAGCTATTGTATCGTAGAACAAATGGCAAAGGACTTGGGTTGCAGTGTAGCCGAGCTGATAGCCAGCCGGGAGCTGCGTCTGAAGATTAATCCCGAACGCTACCTCTCCCCCACCGTGGGCATGCCGACACTGAAAGACATCCTGCAAGAGCTGGACAAGCCCGGACGTGACCCACGCGGACCGATAAAAATATTTGAATTTGATAAGAACGTGCGCACCATCAGCGACCTGCGCGAAGGCATGGAATTGCCCGGCATCGTAGGAAACATCACCAACTTCGGCGCATTTGTCGATATAGGCATCAAGGAAAACGGACTGGTACACCTCTCCCAACTCGCCGACAGATTCATATCAGACCCTAATGAAGTAGTGTCCATTCATCAACATATACGCGTAAAGGTACTCAGCATAGATATGGACCGGAAACGCATACAGCTGACAATGAAAGGAGTGGAACAGAATTAGTGATTAGGGATTAGTGATTAATGGTTAGTGGTTAATGGTTTCCGTATTAATCATTAATCATTAATCATTAATCATTAATCCCTAATCACTAATCCCTTATAATAGTGTCTTAAGATAATTACTGTACCAAGCACTAAAAGTAGTGAACACAGAATAGAGCCTTCGAACCCGAAAGTTCCTCCATTTATCAGATTTTCTTCCGGAAAGTGAAGAATCAGCAGATTCTTATTGCTAAATTCATTTCCACTGACTTTATATCCCAAAACAGAACCTTGAATCCAGTTCCAGAACCAATGCAAGGCAATGGGGAAACAGAGGTTACGCGTGTATATATAGGAAGCTCCCAAGAAACAACCCGCCAGCATGATATTCAAAAACGGGACGAAGGCAAAGCTGGGATTGAAAAGATGCATCAACGAAAATAACACCGCAGAGATAAGCAATGCCACAAACTTATTGACGCCTCCATCCAGCATACGCCCTAAAATGAAACCGCGTCCAATAACTTCTTCCGTAACTGCCACTAAAAAATAAAGCAAAAGACTCGACAACAACGAAATGGGAGAAAACAAGACCCCTGCCACTTCCACAGCCCCCAACAATAAAGACAAGCCAAAACCAACTGCATACAAGAACACGACAAACAAAGCTCCGTTCAGCAGGCTTCTGCCCCATCCCTTCAAAGACAAGCCCAAGCTCGAAAAAGGAAGCTTCCTGAAGCCCAGCACCATACAAGCGGCAATAAGCCCACTGGCCAACATCAAGACTTCATTCAACATCATTAAATAGACGCTCATCCCACCAGCTTGTGTCTTCAACTCAGGGAAAGCAATCGCAAAAGGTATGGCAAACAAAAACAGAAAAATCATAAAAAGTACAGTAAACAGTACTATATCAACGAATGCCAGCCAAATACGTTTTGTTTTACTCATAGCAACACACTCTTCCTTCACCGTTTCTTCCGTCTCCATTTGTATCTCATTTTGATTAATATCCGACAAAAATAATAATAAAAAGAAAAAACTTCATGTATTCCTGCCGGTTTCTTCTTATATTTGAAAAATCAATCTGGAATCGACAAACATGAAACTAAGAAAAATACTTTTAGCCGTTGCCGGACTGGCGTTAATGCTGAATGCCTCGGCACAAAAATCCAAAAGATACTACGTGGCCAAACCTGGCACCCTGGTGGAACTGATGACAGAAGCGGAAGCCAATGAAATCACCCAACTGACCCTGCAGGGCAAGCTGAATGCCGTAGATTTCAGGCATCTACGGGATGAATTCAAAAACCTGCAACTGCTGGACATTTCCAATGCCTCCATCAGCATGTATGCAGGCAAGAACGGGACTTATCCAAACCGTTTTTATGTATATCCTGCCAATTGCATTCCGGCATATGCCTTCTGCAAGCAAATGGACGACAGTACCTTCATCGGCAAGGAGACACTGACCAGGATTATCCTTTCCGACAAGACCAAGAACATCGAAGATGCTGCCTTTAAGGGATGCAAAAATCTCAAGATATGCCAGATACGGAAGAAAACGGCTCCCAATCTGTTGTCCGAAGCATTGGCCGATAGCGTTACAGCCATATTTGTTCCATTGGGATGCAGTGACTCCTATCGTACCAAAAAGAAATGGGAGACCTTTGCATTCATTGAAGGAGAACCACTGACAGTAAATGTGCAGATTGGTAAAATGGGCAGCCTTGCCAGCGAACTGTTAAGAGCCGGATTTCAGCCCAAAGACGTTAACTTTCTGACCGTTGAAGGAAAAATGGACGAAGCCGACTTCACATTGATACGCGACTATATGCCCAATCTGGTTTCCATCGACATGACCAACAGTAATGCCACTGCAATTCCCGACTATACTTTCACCCAAAAGAAGTATCTGCTGAACGTACGGCTCCCGCAAGAACTTAGAAGCATCGGACAGCGTGCATTCAGTGGCTGCGGCCGTTTGTGCGGCACGCTGGTGCTTCCTGCCAGTGTAACCGCCATTGAGTACGGAGCATTTATGGGATGCGACAACCTGCGCTATGTGCTTGCCACGGGGAATAAGATTACCACGCTAGGCGACAACCTTTTCGGCGAAAGCCAAGGCAAAATTATATATAAGGAGAAACAATAACTCAGACTATTCCCCGCCTTAATAAGAACAAAGAGACTCTTTTAATAGCAAAAGAAGGTGTGTCAGAATGATAGCTAAAAATCATTCTAACACACCTTCTTCTTTTTTTCAATATCGCACAAGCCTTTATTAAACAAAAAAGATATGAAAGAAGAATCGTTCCACCGTGGTGAAAAAATCGTTCCACCATGGTGGAACGATTTTTTCCTCATGATGGAACGATTTAAAATATGCTTATTTAGTCCTTAGCTTCCGTTATCACTTTGTTGCGTACATACGTGCACGCAACTCCTTGATGTGGTCTGAAGTGATGTATTCGTCATACTCCATCATCTTGTCGATAATACCGTTCGGAGTCAATTCGATGATACGGTTGGCAACCGTCTGAATGAACTCGTGGTCGTGGGATGAGAAAAGGATATTGCCTTTATAGGTCTTTAGATTATTGTTGAATGCCTGGATAGACTCCAAGTCGAGGTGATTGGTAGGTGTATCCAGAATCAAGCAATTGGCATTGCGCAGCTGCATACGTGCAATCATGCAACGCATCTTCTCACCTCCCGACAATACGCTTGCTTTCTTCAGCACCTCCTCGCCGGAGAACAGCATACGTCCCAGGAAGCTCTTCATATAGACTTCATTGCCTTCACCGAACTGGCTCAACCAGTCCACCAGATTCAGGTCTGTATTAAAGAATGCAGTATTGTCCAGCGGCAGGTAAGCGGTGGTGATAGTCACACCCCAGTTGAAAGTACCTGCATCCGGTTTCATATTCTCGTTGATAATCTCGAACAGGGCGGTCATGGCACGCGGGTCGTGCGAAAGGAATACAATCTTGTCTCCCTTCTCTACGTTGAAGTTGACGTCGCGGAACAGCACCGTACCATCTTCCAGCGTTTTCGTCAAACCGGAAACTTCCAGAATCTGATTACCCGGTTCGCGTTCGGGCGTAAAGATGATGCCCGGATACTTACGTGATGACGGCTTGATTTCTTCTACATTCAGTTTCTCCAACATCTTCTTGCGGCTGGTAGTCTGCTTGCTCTTTGCCACATTGGCACTGAATCGGCGGATAAACTCTTCCAGCTCTTTCTTCTTCTCCTCGGCCTTTGCCTTCTGGTTCTGCTGCTGACGGAGCGCCAGCTGGCTGGACTCGTACCAGAAGCTATAGTTACCGGCAAAGAGGTTAATCTTTCCGTAGTCGATGTCCACCGTATGCGTACAAACGGAATCGAGGAAGTGACGGTCGTGGCTTACCACCAGCACCGTATGCTCAAAGTTGGAGAGGTACTCTTCCAGCCAAGTCACGGTCTCCATATCCAAGTCATTGGTAGGCTCGTCCAGCAGCAAGTTATCAGGATTTCCATAGAGAGCTTGCGCCAGCATGACACGCACCTTTTCTTTGTTGTTCAACTCACCCATCAACAGATAATGCTTGTCTTCCTTGATACCCAAACCACTCAACAAGGCGGCAGCATCGCTTTCGGCATTCCAGCCGTCCAACTCGGCAAATTTCTCTTCCAATTCGGAAACCTTCAGCCCATCCTCGTCTGTGAAATCCTCTTTGGCATACAGCACTTCACGCTGCTTCATGATATCCCACAACACCGTGTGTCCCATCATCACCGTGTCCATCACCGTAAAAGCATCCCACTTAAAGTGGTCCTGGCTCAAAACGGAAAGACGCTCTCCCGGAGCCAGCATGATGGAGCCCGTCGTAGGGTCCAGCTCCCCGGAAATCGTTTTCAGGAAAGTAGATTTTCCGGCGCCGTTGGCACCGATGATACCATAACAGTTACCACTTGTAAACTTCAGGTTTACGTCATTGAACAACACTCTTTTACCAAACTGTACTGAGACATTAGAGACTGTAATCATCTTTATATTTACGATTTATTTATTTACAATTTACTATTTAATACCTATTAGTCTGCGAATTGCGAGTGCAAAGATAGTTATTTTTCCATGAATAGACACAGAGAAGCGCTGTCAATCTGACATAAAAGTATTACCTTTGCAGCGTTTTCGGCAAAAATATCCGTTTTGGCAAAGTTTTTGCTGGAGCACTAATATCGTATTAACTTAAACCCTTAACAGCAATGAAAGCTAAATCATTTTACAAGAATAATAAGCATAACAATATGAATCCGAAAGAAAAAGAAAACAACCAGGAAGAGGAGCTGAAAACTCAAGCTACTCCTAACGAATGTGACGAAGAAACTGTCGGACAAGAAACTTCACAAGAAAACGAAGCTCCCCTGACAGAAGAAGAAAAGCTCGCCCAGGAACTGGAAAAGGCCAATGAACAGATTGAAGAGCAGAAGGACAAATACCTGCGCTTGTCTGCCGAGTTTGACAATTACCGCAAACGTACCATGAAGGAGAAAGCAGAACTCATCCTGAACGGTGGTGAAAAGAGTATCAGCAGTATCCTACCCATTGTGGATGACTTTGAACGCGCCCTCAAAAACATGGAGACAGCCACCGACGTAGCTGCCGTAAAAGAAGGCGTTGAACTTATCTACAACAAATTCATGTCTGTATTGGGACAAAACGGCGTTAAGGTAATAGAGACAAAGGAACAACCGCTCGATACAGACTATCACGAAGCCATCGCCGTGATTCCGGCACCCAATGAAGCATTGAAAGGCAAAATTCTGGACTGTGTACAAACCGGTTACATCCTAAACGACAAAGTGATCCGTCATGCCAAAGTGGTAGTCGGAGAATAACATAAAACTGTATGGAAAAAAGAGATTACTACGAAGTATTGGAAGTCGAAAAGACAGCAACGGTAGAAGAAATAAAGAAAGCCTATCGCAAGAAAGCCATCCAATATCATCCGGACAAGAATCCGGGCGACAAAACAGCCGAAGAGAAATTCAAGGAAGCGGCAGAGGCATACGACGTACTAAGCAATCCGGACAAGCGTGCCCGCTACGATCAGTTCGGTCATGCCGGACTGGGTGGTGCCGCCGGTAATGGTGGTCCGTTCGGCGGCTTCAGTGGAGGCATGTCCATGGACGACATCTTCTCCATGTTCGGTGACATCTTTGGCGGACACAGTGGAGGAGGTTTCGGCGGTTTTGGAGGTTTCGGCGGAGGCGGTGGAGCACAACAACAACGCCGTTACCGTGGTTCGGACCTGCGTGTCAAGGTGAAACTGAACCTCAAGGAAATCTCTACCGGCGTGGAAAAGAAATTCAAACTGAAGAAATACGTGCCTTGTACCCACTGTCATGGTACGGGAGCCGAAGGTGACGGTGGTTCAGAGACCTGCCCGACTTGTAACGGCAGCGGCACGGTAATCCGTAACCAGCAAACCATACTCGGCACCATGCAGACAAGAACCACCTGCCCGACGTGTGGCGGTGAGGGCAAAATCATCAAGAACAAGTGTAAGGAGTGTGCCGGTGAAGGCATTGTATACGGTGAAGAAGTAGTAACCGTAAAAATTCCGAAAGGCGTTGCAGAAGGTATGCAACTCTCTATGGGAGGAAAAGGAAACGCAGGCAAGCACAACGGCGTGCCGGGAGACCTGCTGATTCTTGTAGAGGAAGAACAAGACCCGAACCTGATACGCGATGAAAACGACTTGATTTACAATCTGCTCCTCAGCTTCCCGACAGCAGCCTTGGGTGGTGCGGTAGAAATTCCCACGATTGATGGAAAGGTGAAAGTAAAAATTGACTCAGGTACGCAACCGGGAAAAGTGCTCCGCCTGCGCGGCAAAGGTTTACCCAACGTGAACGGATACGGCACGGGAGATTTGCTGGTAAATGTCAGCGTATACGTACCCGAAACGCTGAACAAGGATGAGAAGAAGGCGCTGGAGGAGATGGAAGAATCGGATAACTTCAAGCCAAATACTTCGATTAAGGAGAAAATATTCAAGAAGTTCAAGAGTCTGTTCGACTGAAAATATGGTGCATAAAGAAGCCTCCCGGTATACAATAAAAAATATCGGGAGGCTTTCCTATGTTTTTTTATCGGGAAAATGTTAAAGTTCCAACATCCGCTTCATAAAAGCCTTTATTCCTTCCGTATCAGAAGTCTGAGGAGCCCACGAAGCCAAATCCTCTGAGGGTAGAGGCTGATATGGGCCTTTTTTAATTTCAAAAATAACGGTACCTGACTCCAAGGCAATAATACTATGCCATGTATTAGAAGGAATTTCCAGACCATATTTACCTTCCGAAGGATTGAGGCATACCTTATCTGTTACATTACCGGCATCATCATAAAAAAATGCCAGCAGACTTCCACGCAAAACCAGATAAGTTTCTTCCTTACCTGTATGACGGTGAGGAGGAAGATAAGTTCCCGGTTCCAAAGCATTCAGCAACCGATGAATAGGAGCATCCATAGACGCATGAAAATTATAATTCATACGTAAACGGGAGTTCTCCTTAGCTCGTGAAGTAACGGTATCCAGCAGCTCTTCTGTTATCAGCTTCATCATAACTTCAGCAATTGGGCAAACTTGGCAGGAAGTTCTGCTTTGCCCGCCTCAATAGACAAACTTTTTCCTTCATTATCTACTAATATAGCAGCCTTCTGCGAGGAAGCCAATGAGGTAACTTCCGACACATTACCGGCAACAAACAAACATCCGGAAAAAAGAGGAGTAATCACCTTTCGGGTATGCCCTTTCCATTTTACAAACACAGCCTGCATCGGGCAATATGTAGTATATCCCGCAGCATTCAAACGCTGCATCAACTTATGTTCAGACTTGGGTGCTGTGTACAATGCATGCCAGCACATCATATCATTATCCGTCATCATATTGTTTGCTTTTTCCATCCCTTTAATAAATCTTTTACAAATAATATCCATCCCACACTGCCGACACCTGCCAAGAACATGAAGCCGATCAAAATCATCAATTTATTGGGCTTTGCAGGCTTCAAAGGTACCGTAGCCGGCTGGACAACCGTATATACCGGTGTAATCTCCTGCACCTTAGCTCTTGCCATCTGCAATTGTTGAGACACTTGTGTATATACTTGATAGGCTAAATTCATTTCATTCTGTAAACGCTCTTGCTCTGCGCGATAACTCAGTAATATTATATTCTGGTTTGCATCTACAAAATTTGCGTATTTCTTCTGGGCATCCTCATAACTGGCCTTTGCTTCTCCATAAAGTTTTTCGGTAAATGCCAAATCATGACGAGCCTTATTAGTCCGATAATCTGTGATGTAGTTCTGCAGGCAATGCATCACGGTATCCGTCAGCGAAGCAGATATCAAAGGATCCTGCATAGTAACAGACAAGGTTGTCACACCTGTCTTTTTGTCTACGGAAACAGAGATACGTTTACTTAAAGCATCTGCAATGGCAGACTCATCTCTAGTAAGACGAAAAGGATCCAGCTTTGCGTCCCCCTCTTCCGGTTCATCCTTAAACAAAGACAATGTCCATCCTAACACCTTAAAAGGAGCGGAGAAAATTGCACTCCACCAAGGAGAACGCTGTTCTTCTTTCAAATAAGCATATAAAGTCGTGTCTACTTTTGCTTTCTGATCCTTGACTTTAACATCGAACAGTTCAATCAGAAAAGGAGTAGAACTTACAATATCAGGATAAAGTTCGGGTGACAAAGCATCCTCACCAGAAGAAGTGCCCAAATTGATACCCGCCATGGCTGCAAGGGCTCCCATACTTCCACCACCAGATTTGCCACCACTCTCCGGAGCCAATGTCACACTTGTAGAGTACTCCTTAGGAATACTAAATGCAACAACCAGTCCTACAAGAGCAGCGATACCACACGCCTTAAAAACCAATTTGCGACTAGCCCATACTTTCTGGGCCAGTTCTATCAAATCTATTTCTTGTTCCTCAGGTTGTGGAGAGGTTATGTTTTGTATTCTTTCTTCGCTCATAATTCAAATTACTTAAAGAGATTAACCATAGTCGCAATCATCGCTGCAATAGAAGCTGTCGTACTTCCCATTCCCAGAATTTCAGCAGTAGTCATCTTCTTTTTCTGTTCTTTACTTGGAACAATTATTTCACAACCAGGTTCAATGGCTTTCTTGTTCCCTGCTTTTAAACGAGAAACTGTACCATTCATGTATATTACATAGACCTTACGTTTCTTGGCATCATTACCAAAACCACCAGCTTGATTGATGTAATATTTCAAGCTTTCACCCTTTTTATATAAAACTGTATTCGGATACATTACAGCACCGTTGATTTTCACTGTACTTACGTACTCCGGAACAAATAATACATCTCCCTCGCGAAGCACCATATCAGCATCTGAACCAGGATTTTTCAAGGCCTCTCCCAGATTTATACCTACAGAATAGGTATCGGACAAATCCAATCTTTTTACAGATATGGAATCTCCGCCTCCCGCTTGCGCCATACGCAGAGCATCTTCCTTACGGCGGAATTCTTCTTCGGTCATCCTACGTATAAGACGCGCTCCTTTTATATAAGCATCGGGAGTCACTCCACCAGCCTTAGCTATCAAGTCACTCAAACGTTCATTTTTTTTCGATAGTGCATAATTACCGCTAAAAAGAACTTCTCCTCCCACCATAACATTCTGTTGTTTAAAATAAGACGGACTCTTACGAATATAAACTTCATCAAAAGGTTCAAGATGGAAATCCTGGCTTCCTTCTCCCACCAATAAGCCATCTTTCAAATCAAAAGAGAAATTCTGGCCTACTGTAGTACTGAAAGATGTACTCTTCGTATCTTTCATACGCCGTGCCACTTCAACTTTCGTCGTAGCCGCTGCCTCCAACAAGCCACCAGCCTGCAACACCAAATCCTCTACTGTCATTTTATCAGAATAGAGATATGTACCCGGATTGGCAACTTCACCATGAATGGTAAGTGTAGCTTCTTCCTTCAAGTCATGAATACTTGGAATATATAAAATGTCATTCTTCTGCAAAGGAATATCTGCAGCCGTCCCGTTCAGCAAACCTTTCACATCTACTTGTATAACCTCATGCGACAAGTCTTCAAGTTCACGATCGATTATAGCACGGTTTAAGAATGCATCTCCGCGAAGTCCTTCCGCTTTCTTAATCAGCTGCTTCACTGTATTCATCGTACCGTCCAACTGATACAAACCTTCACGATATACAGCACCGCGGATTTCCACACGATTCTCAAAACGCTGTAAAACGGAATCAACCGTTATCTTATCACCGTCATCTACGCGGAATACGGAATAATCCATCTCATCCACATTATAAATTTGATGCTCACGTCCACTTTTACGGATTATACGTAATGCTTTCTTATAAGCATCACCCGTAAAACCACCTGAATACTTCAATAATGTACCTACGGTTTCAGTGGGTTTCATTTCATAAAACATCGGACGTTTTACCTTACCTAATATCTGTACCAGTGACTGGTAAGGATCCACAAGAATTACATCACCATCCTGCAGACGGATGTCATCCTTCATTTTTCCTTTCATAAGTAAATCGTAAACATCCAAATCCGCTATTGTATTTCCATTGCGAATCACTTTAATACTGCGCAAACTACCAATCGGGTTCACACCACCTGCACGATATAAAGCATGAAATACGGAAGCAAATGATGAGAGGGTATAAGTTCCGGGCACCACAACTTCACCCATAACGTTTACTTGAATAGAACGTATTTCTCCTAATGTCAGTTTAACTTGGGTAGACGGAACATTTCCGGTTACTCCGGAATATATTCTGGCAAATTCTTGTTTCAAATAATTATTGGCTTCCTTTACAGTTTTGCCACTCAGATAAACCGGTCCTAAATTATTCACAAGAATACTTCCTTCCGGAGAGATTGTTTGTCGAATCGTTGTTTCAGAAGCTCCCCACACATCAATAATCACCTCGTCACCAGGCCCCAGACGATAATTCTCGGGAGTAGCAACATTCACATTGGGTTCGAAAGTCAAATTATCGTTAGTAAAAATATTATGACCATAAATTTGCGAAGTCGGATCCTCTGTTTCCTTCTCTTGAGACAAGGAACGATTATCCATCATTTGTAAAGAATCCCCTGCAACATCCGTTTGTCTGGCAGAATAAGTTTCCGAAGTTGTACGCAGCCCTTTGACTACGCCACTCATTTCACCACGTTGACGAGAACGCTTCTCATCTTGGGTATTGCTCTGCGGACTTCCAGATTTAGAGTTTTCATACTTTTTCTGAATTCTTTCAACTTGTTCCTTTGTCACTCCCCGCCGCATTAATTCAGTAGTAATCTGCTTTTGATTTTTGCCCATCTGCTGAGCGCTTTTTACATACTGAACAACCTGATCATCTGACATCTGCTGAGCAAAAGCTACCCCTGACAAAGTAAATACCAAAAAGAATAGTGTTATTAATCTACGCATAAGATATTCTGATTAATCTTTTGAGTTCTTGTAATAAATATAAATCGGGCACAAAGGTAATATATTATTTTTATAATATACATTTATTCCACCTCTAAGTTTCAGAAAAAGCATTAAAAAGCTGTCACTTTCACGTCTTTTCATTGGGTAGAAGAAAGCGGGAAAATTGGCACTATTTTTTTCATTAGTCCAATCAAAATAGCCTTTTTTTCAGTATAACTATATTGCACCAAGGCCAGCACTTCTTCCCGCACATGTTCATAATCATCAACAGATGGCTTTTCACGCTTTATCTTTTCACTGATTACAGAATCCAAAAGTCCATCCCCAGGCCCTCCCACAATGTACACTTCTCCCCCATCCCCCATGACTCCCACTTCCAGGGTGAGCATACAAGCTTCAGACATGGTAATCAAACAATGAGTATTCGTCGGATACACCTCACCCAAACGTACTATGAACATATCAGTTTCCCCTTTGTCGCGTTTCAACCTGCAATCAGATGACTGCACATATATTTCCGCCACACGCTTACTATATTCCATAGCATTTTCCGGATGACGTGCATTAGCAGCAGATATCATAACCATACGGGACACTCTATACTTTACCGCCAGGTCTGCAATATTCACTGTCCCCGATATATTCGTTTGAATTGCCTCCGACACAAAATCATCCATCAGTTGTACATGCTTATAAGCAGCAGAATGAAAAACAAGTTGAGGACGTGTTTCTTCAAATATAGCCTCCAAACGCGTACGGTTAGCAACATCTGCAACCAATACACGGACCTCCAGATTCTTCCAATGATCAGACAATTCCAACTGTACATCATACAATGGGGATTCTGCCTGATCTACCAGAATCAACTGATAAGGATTCAGTGTAGCCAACTGGCGGACGATTTCCCTTCCTACAGCTCCCGCCGCTCCCGTAACCATTACTCTACGCCCCTCGATATGGGCCGTAATTTTACGCACGTCAACTTGTACCGGTTCTCTACGGAGCCAATCTTCTATTTGAATGTCCTTTATCAGTCCATCGTCCATACAATCGCTTAAGGGAGGAACGGTCATTACATGAATATCATGAGAGAACAGTTTATCCAGCATTCCGGAATTTTCCAAATCCGACACCTTGCTTGGAGAGATAATGATTGTATCCACTTTCTTTTTCTTTAGACGGTCAAACAGCTGCTCATCATTGGGATATACCCTGCATCCCATCGTATGTTTACCTATCATATCAGGTTCGTCCGAAATAAAGCCACGCAGGCGATAATGATTATTACGACTAACTCTCAAGGATTTTGCAACATTGACTCCAGTCCCATGGAATCCATAAATAAAAACATTCACGCAATGACGTGCATCAAAAGCAATAGCTTCATAAAGCATCTTCACAGCAATGCGCATACAAGCCATCAGAGAGAAGGTGAACATATATGCTATAAACAGAATGCTGTTCGGCAAAGTTTCTCCAAGCCCCGAAACAGACCAACAGTAATTCCCTAAAAACAGTACAGCATAGCTTATCGTAAGACTCCAAAACACACGATAAATATCTACAAAAGAGGAAAAACGGATAACACCCACATAAGTACGGAGAATATGAAAGAAACAGATATTACACAAGACAGCCCAAATGGTCAGCCATACATATAAAGAAATTTCATAAGATACGGACGAAAGCCTATATTGCAAAAAACATGCAGAAAGCATGGAAATCACAACGATAATTACATCTACCAACAGCACCGTCCATTTGGACGCTATGCGTGAAGAAAGATATTTATAATAGATTCTTAAATTCATAATCAGTATCAGACTTATTTGCTATAGGACCTACGACAAAGATGCTTCTTTTCGTTTTATTATCCAATTTTTATGGCAATAAAGTTCAAGACATTCAAATAGAAAATTATCCCACTAAAATATTTCTAAAAAAAACAGAGATTCTTTTTGCCTTTTCAAATAAAGATGTACCTTTGCACCCCGTAAACAAAAGCTTATTGCCGCTATAGCTCAGTTGGTAGAGCAACGCATTCGTAACGCGTAGGTCGCCAGTTCAAGTCTGGCTAGCGGCTCGATATTCAAGCACTGATTATCTGGAATAATCAGTGCTTTTTCTTTTCAAGAATCGTTAGAATAAAAAAACGCTCTTCTACCAATATATTTGCATAAAACATAATGCCCTTCCAAACAGTTTAATCCATAGCCGCATAATTATCCCAAAGCAAGTAAAGCAAGTTTAAAACAGCACCATCTGATTACAATGATAACTTGAAACATATAGGCACATTATTAAAAACATAATACACCTTATATTATACATAGTAATTCCCAATATTTGCGGCAACTTTTCAATAACCCGATTTTTCAATCTTAAATAAAGGATTGAGGTGATTGAAGAACACAAGCCAAAATCAAAAGGCTACCATAGGTTTCTATAACATACTATAAACAAATGAAAAGAATCAAGTTATTTACAGCGGCTTTGCTGCTGGCAGCTATATCCGCAGGAAATGATGTGTGGGCGCTTTCCGATTCAAGAAAGAAAGACACGCGTCCGGTAGAATCACCCCAATTCTTCAGTGGAAACGCCAACCCGCTGTTGGATTTCATTTTTGTGGCCGACCCGACATCGGTGGAATACAACGGAAGGCTCTATGTGTATGGAACCAATGACACCCAGCAACTGGACAGTGTGGGAAAATACGGCAAAAACACATACCAATACATCCCATTCACTGGTCATGCTGTCCACCGATGACATGGTAAATTGGACTTATCACGGACTGATTGACGTAAAGGCCCTCTCGCCATGGGGTATAGCCTCATGGGCGCCATCCATCGTATCGCGGGTGGAATCGGACGGTAAGACGTATGCTGGTGAGCCAGTTCACCCAAGGATTAGGCCACTGCAGGGCTCCTTTCGACCCGGGTGCCGTGATAGATGACGAAGGTACAGGATGGTTGTCATTCGGTGGAGGCGGAAAGGGGGAAGTCGGCACCGACTACATGCCCGAAGATGCCCGCATTGTCCGCTTGGGCAAAGACCTGATTAGTCTGGACAGCGAGATAGTAGAGATAAAAGCTCCCTATCGTACATGACTTCGCACACGCCGCTCGACACCGACAACTGGCAGTATGTGGACAACTATTTCAAGAATCCCGGAGACTATTCATATGATAAGCACTACGCATTCGACCATCACTACAGATTCTCTCTGAAAAAAGCATGCTCCGACTATGTAGTTTCCAATAAAAAATGTATCTTGCGGAGATTTATTAAATACGATATGAACATGAAACCCTATCTAATCCCCTTCTTTGCAACTGTTGCACTGACCGCAACCGCTCAACAAAAAAACGAGATTACCAGCGTCCTCGAAATACTGGATGTAACTAACGGTAACCGGACCGTCGTAAAAGAATTTCCCTACCGGATTGAAGCTCCCAATTGGACGCCCGACGGGCAATGGCTGCTATACAACAGCGAAGGAAAGCTTTACCGCCTTTCCCCCACCTCGCCTGCCGAACCGGAACTGATAAACACCGGATTTGCCCAAAACTGCAACAACGACCACGTCCTCTCGACCGACGGACAGCAGATAGCCATCAGCCACGGGACGAAAGAAGACTATAAATCGCGCATTTATACACTTCCCATCACGGGCGGCACTCCCCGTTTAATAACACCTATGGCTCCCAGCTACCTCCACGGTTGGAGCCCCGACGGCAAAGAGCTTGCCTATTGCGCCGAACGAAACGGCAACTATGACGTCTATACCATCCCGGCGGAAGGAGGTGAAGAAACCCGCCTGACCACTGCCGAAGGTCTGGATGACGGACCGGAATATTCCCCCTGCGGACAATACATCTGGTTCAATTCCGTACGCACCGGACTCATGCAAGTCTGGCGCATGAAGGCAGACGGCTCCGAACAGACCCAGATGACCTTTGACGAAACCCGTAACTCCTGGTTCCCCCACATCTCCCCTGACGGAAAATCCGTTGTATTCATCACCTACTACAAAGGTGACCTGGAACCGGGAGAGCACCTGGCAAACAAGAACGTAGAGCTGCGCCTAATGCCCGCAAACGGTGGAGAACCCAAGACATTGTTAAAGCTTTTCGGCGGACAAGGCACCATCAATGTCAACTCATGGGCACCGGACAGCAAACGCATAGCCTTTGTCAGCTATCGAATTAACTGATATGACTTGATGGTTTTCACTCCATTTTTTACTAACTTTGCCCGACTAAAGATGCAGTAAAACAAAATGGAAAAGAAGAAAATCATTATCGGAACATTCGTCGCACTGATTCTTATTGGAGCAGCTTGTGCAGGAACAGTATACTACTATCTGTTTGCCCCGCAATTCCATCCGAAAAAGACAGTCTATATCTATATAGACCGCGACGACACCGCCGACTCCATATATAATAAGGTGGAACAACAAGGCCATCCTCGAAGCTTCACCGGCTTCCGCTGGATGGCCCAATACAAGAAATATTCCGAAAATATACACACCGGACGCTACGCCATCCGGCCGGGGGAAAACGTATATCACGTATTCAGCCGTCTGTACCGCGGATATCAAGAACCTACGAACCTCACCGTCGGCAGCGTACGCACACTGGACCGGCTGGCACGCAGCGTAGGCAAACAGCTCATGATAGACTCCACCGAAATAGCCGGATTGATGAACGACTCCGCATTCCAACAAAAACTGGGATACAACAAAGAGACCCTGCCCTGCCTCTTCATCCCCGAAACCTACCAAGTCTATTGGGACATGAGTGCAGAAGAGTTCTTCGAAAGAATGCAAAAAGAGCACCAGAAGTTCTGGAACCAGGAACGCTTAGACAAAGCCACCGCCATCGGAATGACCCTGACGGAAGTCTGCACCCTCGCCTCCATCGTTGAGGAAGAGACAAACAACAATCCCGAAAAACCAATGGTGGCAGGGCTCTACATCAACCGCCTGCACACCGGCATGCCCCTGCAAGCCGACCCTACCATCAAATTTGCCTTGCAGGACTTCGGCTTGCGGAGAATTACGAATGCCCATCTGGCAGTAAAGTCACCCTACAACACCTACATCAATGCCGGACTACCTCCCGGTCCCATACGCATCCCCTCACCCATCGGGCTGGATGCTGTGCTGAATTATACGAAACACAACTACCTCTATATGTGTGCCAAAGAGGACTTCTCGGGCACCCATAACTTTGCATCCAATTATGCCGAGCACATGAAAAATGCAAGAAAATATTGGAATGCATTAAACGAAAGAAAGATTTTTAAGTAATTTGCTGATAAAATAAAAGCAAAATCCTATATTTGCGTCAAATATTAATCCATGACTAACACTTAAATATTCAGATATGAGCAAGCAACTCTTACTTGGCGATGAAGCCATTGCACAAGCTGCATTAGATGCCGGACTTTCGGGTGTATATGCCTATCCCGGCACTCCTTCTACGGAAATCACCGAATATATTCAGATGGCACCGATTACTGCCGAAAAGAACATCCATAACCGCTGGTGCTCTAACGAGAAAACTGCGATGGAGGCTGCCCTGGGCATGTCCTTTGCAGGCAAGCGTTCACTGGTGTGCATGAAGCACGTGGGTATGAACGTAGCTGCCGACTGTTTCATCAATTCCGCCATTACCGGAGTAAAAGGCGGTCTGATAGTCATTGCTGCCGACGACCCCAGTATGCACTCTTCACAGAATGAGCAGGACAGCCGTTTCTATGGCGACTTCTCCCTCATCCCGATGTACGAACCAAGCAACCAGCAAGAAGCATACGACATGGCGTACAACGGATTCAGCTTCTCCGAACAGACCGGCGAACCCATCCTGATGCGCATGGTTACGCGCCTGGCACACTCCCGTTCCGGCGTAGAGCGCAAGGAGCAACAACCGCAGAATGAGATTTCCTTCAGCGAAGACCCGCGTCAGTTCATCCTCCTGCCGGGTAATGCACGCAAACGTTACAAAGCATTGCTGCAACGCCAGGACGAATTTATCAAAGCTTCTGAAAACTCCGCTTACAACAAATATACCGACGGCCCCAACAAAAAGCTGGGTATCGTGGCATGTGGCATCGGCTACAACTACCTGATGGAGAACTATCCCGAAGGTTGCGAATATCCGGTACTGAAAATCGGACAATACCCGTTGCCCAAGAAACAGCTGATGCAGCTGGTAGAAGCATGTGACGAGATTCTGGTACTGGAAGACGGACAACCGTTCGTAGAAAAACAGCTGAAAGGCTATCTGGGCATCGGCATCAAAGTAAAAGGCCGTTTGGACGGCACTCTTTCACGAGACGGAGAGCTGAACCCGGACAGCGTGGCACGTGCCGTAGGCAAGGAGAACAAGGCTGAATTCAGCGTTCCTTCTCTGGTAGAGATGCGCCCGCCCGCTTTGTGCGAGGGTTGCGGCCATCGCGACATGTACACGGTGCTGACCCAAGTATTGAAAGAAGAATATCCCACTTATAAGGTGTTCAGCGACATTGGTTGCTACACGCTGGGAGCCAATGCCCCATTCAACGCCATTAACTCTTGCGTGGATATGGGCGCCTCCATCACCATGGCGAAGGGTGCTTCGGATGCCGGCCTGCATCCTGCCGTAGCCGTCATCGGCGACTCCACCTTCACCCACTCGGGCATGACGGGACTGCTGGATTGCGTCAACGAAAACGCCGACGTCACCATCGTCATCTCCGACAACGAAACCACCGCCATGACCGGAGGACAAGATTCTGCCGGCACCGGACGTCTGGAAGCCATCTGCGCCGGCATCGGTGTAGCTCCCGAACACATCCGCGTCGTAGTGCCCTTGAAGAAAAACTACGAAGAGATGAAGCAAATCATCCGGGAAGAAATCGAGCACCACGGCGTATCCGTCATCATCCCCCGCAGAGAATGTATCCAAACATTAGCACGCAAAAAAAGAAACAAGTAAAGCCATGAAAAAAGACATCATACTTTCCGGCGTAGGAGGACAAGGTATCCTCTCCATCGCCACCGTAATCGGCAAAGCAGCCCTCAAGGACGGACTCTACATGAAGCAGGCAGAAGTACACGGCATGAGCCAGCGAGGCGGCGACGTGCAGTCCAACCTGCGCATCAGCGACCAACCCATCGCTTCGGACCTCATTCCCACAGGAAAATGCGACCTCATCATCTCCCTGGAACCGATGGAAGCACTGCGCTACCTCCCCTACCTCAGCCCCGAAGGTTGGCTGGTGACCAATGAAGCCCCCTTCATCAACATTCCCAACTATCCGGCAGAAGAAGACATCAAGGCCGAAATCAACAAGCTGCCGCATAAAATCATGCTGAACGTAAACGAAGTGGCAAAAGAAGTCGGCTCTCCCCGCGTAGCGAACATCGTACTGCTGGGCGCCACCATCCCCTTCCTCGGCATCGACTACGCAAAGGTGCAAGACAGCATCCGCGAAATCTTCCAACGCAAGGGCGACGCCATTGTAGAGCTGAACCTCAAAGCGTTGGCTGCCGGCAAAGAGATTGCTGAAAAACTGATGTAAACTATAATTGACTCTAAATTTCAACATACCATGAATAACAAATACTGGGAAGAAGAGATTGAAACGATGCCCCGTGAGCAGTTGCGCGAACTGCAACTGCAACGGTTAAAAAAGACTGTCAGCATTGCCGCCAACTCTCCTTATTATAAAAAGGTATTCCAAGAGCATGGCATCACTGCCGACAGCATCCGGTCTATAGAAGACATACGTAAGATACCGTTTACTACCAAGGCCGATATGCGCGCCAATTATCCTTTTGGATTAGTAGCAGGCGATATGCGTGAGGACGGAGTACGTATCCATTCTTCCAGTGGCACTACGGGCACGCCGACGGTCATCGTACACTCCCAACACGATTTGGACTCTTGGGCTAACTTAGTGGCACGCTGCCTCTATATGGTAGGTATCCGTAAGACGGATGTTTTCCAAAACAGCTCCGGTTACGGCATGTTCACCGGAGGACTGGGCTTTCAGTATGGAGCCGAACGTCTGGGTGCGCTGACTGTTCCTGCCGCTGCCGGAAACAGCAAGCGTCAGATAAAGTTCATCACCGACTTCAAGACCACTGCCCTGCATGCCATTCCCAGCTATGCCATCCGCTTGGCAGAGGTATTCCAGGAAGAAGGGATGGACCCCGCCGGCACAAGTCTGAAAACGCTTGTTATCGGTGCCGAACCCCACACAGACGAGCAACGCAGAAAGATTGAACGCATGCTTGGCGTCAAAGCCTATAACAGCTTTGGTATGACTGAAATGAACGGTCCCGGCGTAGCCTTCGAGTGCACCGAACAAGACGGCATGCACTTCTGGGAAGATTGCTACCTGGTCGAAATCATTAACCCGGAAACCGGCGAACCCGTACCGGAAGGTGAAATCGGCGAACTGGTACTGACAACGCTGGACAGAGAGATGATGCCCCTCATCCGCTACCGTACACGCGACCTTACCCGCATCCTGCCCGGCAAGTGCCCTTGCGGACGTACCCACATCCGTATAGACCGCATCAAAGGCCGTAGCGACGATATGTTCATCATCAAGGGAGTCAATATCTTCCCCATGCAGGTGGAAAAGGTGCTGGTACAATTCCCCGAATTGGGCAGCAATTACCTCATCACGCTCGAAACGGTCAATAACCAGGATGAGATGATTGTGGAAGTTGAACTTAGCGACCTCTCTACTGACAATTACATCGAGCTGCAAAAGATTAGCAAAGCCATTACCCGCCAGCTGAAAGACGAGATTCTGGTAACTCCGAAGTTACGGTTGGTAAAGAAAGGTTCCTTGCCGCAGAGCGAAGGAAAAGCCGTCAGGGTAAAAGACTTACGGGACAACAAATAAAGGCAGTATCCATAATTTTGTGTAAATAGAAACGGGATTCAGTTATAAGTT